>Ga0213833_1000017_pt1 | contig 701808 bp, 572 predicted proteins | sample SWATP21_FD_160575 | JGI IMG/M metagenome (GOLD analysis project Ga0213833, IMG submission 160575) | Coastal seawater microbial communities from Marineland, Florida, United States - SWA TP2 #1 | ecosystem: Environmental > Aquatic > Marine > Coastal | place: USA: Florida | collected 2016-08-14
AAATCCATTTACTACAAATACCGACTTTTATTTCGATCACAATGCTTTAGGTCAACAACTGGATGTACGCATTCAGATTTTCACTATTAGTGGAAAGCTGGTTAAAACCATTGATCATATTGAGCAAGGTGATAGTTATAGAGTTGGACCAATTAATTGGGATGGTAGAGATGAATACGGAGATAGAATTGGTAAAGGAACTTATATATATAAGGTAAAGGTTACCAATAGTTTTGGTCAAACAGTCGAAAAATTCGAAAAAATTGTCATTCTATAATAACATCCTTTAAAAAGTGTCGTTTATCTCTCTATATTTGCCAGACTATATATAATCTATATAATGAATTCGAAAAAATTAGTTTTTATTCTATCAGCTGTACTTGTCAGTTGTTATTCAGTTGAAACATTTGGGCAAGATCAAAGACAAAACCCAATTACCACAGCTGTACCGTTTTTAACAATCAACCCGGACGCAAGACATGGAGCTTTAGGTTCTGCGGGAGCAGCAACAAGTCCTGATGTTTACGATAATTACCATAATCCGGCAAAATTGTCTTTTATCGAAGACGATGCTGTTTTAGGTATTTCATATACTCCATGGTTATCCACACTGGTACCTGGAATTAGCTTATCATACCTTACTGGTGTAAAAAAGATTGATAAAATGTCCGCGATCGGAGGATCTTTAAGATACTTTACTCTTGGTGAAATTCAATTTACTGATGAGTTTGGTAACCCAACCATTTCGCATCAACCTAATGAATTTGCATTAGATGGTGCTTATTCAAGAAAACTATCAGAAAGATTTTCTATGAGTATTTCTTTAAGATTCATCTACTCAAATCTTACCGGTGGTCAAAGTGTTGGCGGGGCAGATACCAAAGCAGGTTTAGCAGTAGCTTCGGATATTTTCTCTTATTACCAAAATGATGATATCAGCGTTGGTGATAAAGATGCTACTTTAACATTTGGAATGGGTATTTCAAATATTGGAAATAAAATGGCCTATTCTGATATCAACCAACAAGATTTCTTACCACAAAACTTCAAATTTGGTAGTGGATTAACGATTCATTTAGATGACTACAATGATTTTGCTATCGTTTTTGATATGAATAAGTTGTTAGTTCCAACCCCACCAATCTATGGTAAAGTGGGCGCAACCAATCAAATCGTTGCAGGAAAAGATCCTAACAGATCTCCTGCAAATGCCATATTCTCTAGTTGGTCTGATGCACCTGGAGAGCCTCTAAAAGATAATAGTGGCAACTATATTTTAGACGCTGATGGAAATGCTGAAATCAAATCGGGTAGTGTTCTTAATGAAGAACTACGTGAATTATACTTCGGCTTTGGTATGGAATATTGGTATAACAAAGTATTTGCTGCCAGAATGGGTTATTTTGCGGAGCATGATACAAAAGGTAATAGAAAATACCTTTCGTTTGGTGTTGGTTTAAAATACAATGTATTTGCCATGGACATCGCTTATTTGGTACCTTTCTATATCGGAAGTCAGGTATCTTATGGACAATCTCCTTTAGCAAATACTTTACAGTTCACGATGTCATTCGCTTTTAACAAAAATAGTTCTAGTAACAGCGATTCTTCAAGTTCAACCGATTCTTTCTAATAAGAATCCATCGTCTAGTACTTTAGAAGGGCCTACATTGCTAAATGCAAAATAAAATACAGCATACCAGTGAGATTGATCAATTTGACCATTTGGACGAATTATCTCAAGAACATCAGCGTCTTATTTCAAAAGCATCCGAAGCATTAGATTCGTCTTATTCACCTTATTCCGGATTTAGCGTTGGTGCGGCAATTGAATTAAATGATGGAACTATTGTATTGGGCAGTAATCAGGAAAATATTGCTTATCCATCAGGTTTATGTGCGGAACGTGTGGCACTTTTCTCTGTAGGAACCAATTTTCCAAATCAAGAAATCAAATCCATTGCTATTGTAGCTAAAAGTATCCATGGTAATGTCACCGACCCGGTAACACCCTGTGGGGCTTGTCGCCAGGTGATGATTGAGTTTGAAAGTCAGCAAACAAAACCAATTTCTGTTATCATGATGGGGAATGAAGGAAAAATATGGGTCAGCGAATCTGTCAACAACCTCATCCCATTTTACTTTTCTTCACCTCATGTAGGCCGCATAAAATAAGGACTTTTTCATTTCTTTATATTAATCTCATTCCATCTGTGCAAGAAGAGTTTTAAATACTTCTTTTGTATTAAATTTGCGCCCTGATAATTTGAATACAGATGGCTAAACGTAAAACAACGAAATTACCTTTTACGAAAGAGCAGTATCTTAAATGGTACGAAGACATGCTCCTTATGCGTAAAATCGAAGAAAAAACCGGACAACTTTATATTCAACAAAAGTTTGGCGGTTTTTGTCACCTTTATATCGGTCAGGAAGCTGTTGTAGCAGGAACTGTATCTGCAACTCAAGAAGGAGATAAACATATCACAGCATATAGAGATCACGCACATCCTATCGCGCTAGGAGTTCATCCGAAGTATATGATGGCTGAGCTTTATGGTAAAACTACCGGTATGTCTAAAGGTAAAGGTGGTTCCATGCATATGTTCCATAAAGACACTGGATTGATGGGTGGTCATGGAATCGTTGGTGCACAAATCGCTATGGGTGCAGGTATTGCTTTTGCTGAGCAATACAAAAATACCGGTAAAATTTGTATTACTTCTATGGGCGATGGCGCTGTTCGTCAGGGAATTCTTCATGAGACATTCAACATGGCCATGAACTGGAAGCTTCCTGTTGTATTTGTAATTGAAAACAACAATTACGCCATGGGAACCTCTGTAGACCGTACCACTAATGTGAAGGATTTGTCAGTAATTGGAGCTTCTTATGAAATGCCTTCTAAATCTGTAGATGGAATGAAAGTAACTGAAGTACATGATGCGATGGTATGGGCTGCAGAACATGCCAGATCAGGAAAAGGTCCAGTACTTTTAGATATCAAAACTTATCGATACAAAGGACACTCTATGAGTGATCCTCAAAAATATAGAACCAAAGAAGAGGTAAACGAATACAAAGAGCAAGATCCAATATTGTTTGTAAAAGATATACTTACTTCTAATAAATTAATTACTGAAAAACAACTTTCTGAGATTACAGACCGTGTAAAAGCTACGGTCGAAGAATCTGTTCAGTTCGCAGAAGAATCTCCAAATCCTGAAGCAGCTGAATTATATAAAGATGTTTATGTTGAAGACAATTATCCATATATGATGGATAATAAGTTTTAAATTATTTTACTATGGCGGAAATTATTAGAATGCCTAAGCTGAGTGACACCATGACGGAAGGTGTTGTAGCTGAATGGCATAAAAAAGTAGGAGATACAATTGAATCCGGTGAACTTATTGCGGATATCGAAACAGATAAAGCGACCATGGAATTTGAATCTTTCCAGGATGGTGTTTTACTTTATATAGGTATTGAAAAAGGAAAAACTGCACCGGTGGATTCTATTTTAGCAATTCTTGGTGAAGAGGGTGAAGAATTTCAATCATTAATTGACAATGATACTTTACCAGGCGCATCAGATGAAACAACAGAAGAAGTAGTTGAAAGCAAAACGGAAGTAGCTCCTGCACCAACATCTGCACCAACTTCGGAAGAACCCAAAAGCACTCCTCAACCTATCGTAAATGATGGTGAATTTAAAGCTTCTCCTCTAGCTAGAAAATTAGCAAACGAAAGAGGTATTGATCTAAATACAGTATCAGGTTCTGGTGATAATGGTCGTATTGTAAAAGCTGACATTGATAATTATCGAGCTCCAGGAGCAAATTCATATAAAGGGTCTGCTGTTGCAGTAGCCGGACAAGAATCCTATAACGAAGTTCCAACCTCGCAAATGCGTAAAACCATCGCGCGAAGATTATCGGAAAGTAAATTCTCCGCACCTCATTTCTACTTAACTATTGAAGTAGATATGGACAATGTTATTGCTGCAAGAAAAGCAGTAAACGCTGCTCAGGACACAAAAGTTTCGTTCAACGACTTTGTAGTAAAAGCCGCAGCTGTTGCATTGAAAAAACATCCTGGAGTAAATTCTTCCTGGTTAGGCGATCGTATTCGTTACAATGAACATGTAAATATTGGCGTTGCAGTAGCGGTAGAAGATGGTCTTTTGGTTCCAGTAGTGAGATTTGCAGATTCAAAATCATTACCACAAATTTCTACTGAAGTAAAAGAGTTAGCAGGTAAAGCTAGAGATAAAAAATTACAACCGCAGGAATGGGAAGGAAACACATTCTCTATTTCTAATTTAGGTATGTATGGAATTGAATCTTTTACAGCGATTATCAACCCGCCAGATGCCGCAATTATGGCTATTGGAGGAATCATTGAAAAACCAGTTGTAAAGAATGGTCAAATTGTACCAGGTCATAGAATGACTGTGACACTATCATGTGATCATAGAGTGGTTGATGGTGCTATGGGCTCTGAATTCTTAAACACTTTCAAAGCTATGTTAGAACAACCTGTTTTAATGATGGCTTAATTCGTATAAAAGAACACTACATGAGGCTAACCGTCAGATGATGGTTAGCCTCTTTTTTTTATCCTATTTTAGCATCATGAGCTCATCTTTGTTTAAAACGTTCCTATTTATTTTTACTTTTTCTCTTCTTTCGGGAGAAGTTTCAGCACAATATTACATTCAAGAATTAGCACCACTTCCCGAAGCAATCAGTAATAATGCGGTTAGTGAAGCTAGTGTCAACAACCAGGAGTACGTGTATACATTTGGAGGGATTGACACCTCCAAAATTCACTCTGGAATTCATAATCGATGCTACAAGTACGATGTTCAAAATGATAGCTGGTCTCCTCTACCAGATCTTCCAATCTCTCCTACAAGAATTGCTTCAGCCGCAAGTACAATAAAAGACATAATCTATATTATTGGAGGTTATCATGTTTTCCCAAATGGGCATGAAGAATCTCATCCGTTAGTTCACAGATTCGATACGAAGGCCGATACATTCTTAACGAACGGTGCTCCGCTCCCAAAAGCAACGGACGACCATGTTCAGGCCGTTTATAAAGACAGCTTAATATTTGTGGTTTCGGGCTGGAGCAATACCGCTAACATTCCAAATGTTCAGATTTATAATCCGCAACTAGACTCATGGCTTATTGGCACCTCAGTCCCCAACAACCATTTGTATAAATCATTTGGGGCTTCAGGTGAAATCATCGGTGATACCATTTATTATTTTGGAGGAGCAAAAATGGGCAACAACTTCCCTATTCAGAATCAAATACGTAAAGGCTATATTGACCCGAATAACGTTACTCAAATCACATGGTCTATCGACACCATACATCAAGACTTAGTTGGTTATAGAATGGCCGCATCTCCATACCATAATTCTATACGTTGGATCGGAGGATCTAATCGCACCTATAATTATAATGGAGTTGGATACGCTGGTAATATTCCGGTAGAACCCAATAGACGGATATTGACCTATTATCCTCATATAAACATCTGGGACACCACTTCTTTTAATACCATTAATATGGATTTCCGTGGAATTGCCACTTTTGATTGTAACATGATTTTAATCGGTGGTATGGATAGTTCTCAGACCGTAAGTCAAAGAACTTTGCTAATAGAATGTGCGCCTAATGCTCTCCCTAAAACGGACTCTCCTGATGGTCATGGAAAAATATATCCTAATCCATCAAATCAATATTTTAAACTCAAAGATATATCCTCTCCTCGTACAGTTTCAATTTATAACATCAAGGGACAGATCTTATTTAATGAATTTGTTTTACCAGATCAAAACATTCCCATTGCGCATTTACCTTCCGGATTATATCTGGTTGCGATAACCTCTAAAGAAAACACTCATTTTGAAAAACTAATTATACAGCACAAAAAAAGCGATTAGTTTCCTAATCGCTTTTTCATAACTATATTCAGTTTTAATAAAACTCAATTACATATGGCAGTCTGGCCTGAACACCTTTCATGTTTTGAACATTATCAATTACATTAAAATATTTATAACTATCACCAAAAGTACTTTTAAGGTATCTCACAGACATTTCACTTTGTAAATTCTTGATCAACTCATCAATCGGATCCTTTAATTCAGGTAGTTCTTTCAATTTATAGCCTTCTAAATTGGCTTGTTCCACTGCATACGCAATAGCATCATCTAAACCTCCGATTTCATCAACCAGACCAATTTCTACAGCATCAGCACCTGTCCAAACTCTTCCTCTAGCCACTTCATTTACCTGCTCTTTGGTCATTCCTCTACCCGCTGCAACTTTAGAAATAAAATCATCATAAATATCAATAATTGACTCGTTGATCACATTGTATTCTTCCTGATCCAATCTAGACACACCATTCGGAAATTTCGAATGTGTATTTGTTTGTTCTGATTCGAAAATAATTCCCAATTTATTCTTGAAGAATTTTTCAGTTACCGGCATCATTCCAAATACACCAATCGACCCAGTAATAGATGTCTCACTAGCATAAATCTTGTCCGCACCACATGAAATGAAATATCCACCTGAAGCAGCTAAATCACCCATAGATACAATAAAAGGCTTCTCTTTTTTCGCCAACTCAGTTTCTCTCCACATCACATCTGAAGCCAAAGCACTTCCTCCGGGAGAATTTACACGCAAAACAATTGCTTTAACATTAGTGTCCAACCTTGCTTTCTTAATAGCCTTCGCTATAGACTCAGACCCCATAATCCCATCACTGTTTTTTCCTGATCTAATTTCTCCCTCAGCATAGATTACAGCTACTTTCTTGGTATCTTTTCTTGACACTCCTTCTTTTCTTGTTTTTAGCTTCTTTTTCTTGTACTTCGAATAGGTCACAAAATGCATATCCTTTTCTTTTTCCACTTCAACCAAATCCAGAATCTCAGCAATCACTTCATCTCTATATTTTAATCCATCAACCAATCCAAGCTTATGCGCAGACTCAGGATTTCGAATAGTTAACGAATCTGCATACATATTTAGTTTTTCAACAGAAACACCTCTTTCTTTTGAGATTCCACTTAACCAATGTCCCCAGATAGAACCTAAATACGCTTGAATCTGCTCTCTATTCGCATCGCTCATTTTATCCGCAGTAAAAGGTTCTACCGCACTCTTGTAAATATTATTAGGACCTTTGATTGCTTGCATTTCAATATCCAGTTTTTCAAAAAGCCCTTTCATATACATGATATTAGTAGCCAAACCTTTAAACCAAATATTTCCCTCAGGATACAAATACACTTTATCCGATACCGATGCGATATAATATCCTCCTTGAGAAAAGCTTTCACCGAAAGTAACAATCCATTTTCCAGACTCCTTAAAGTCCAATAACGCATTTCTTACTTCTTCCAATTTTGATAATCCTCCAGGGAAACCTTCCAATTCAATAAATATTCCTTTAATATTATCATCAGTTGCAGCGTATTCAATAGACTGAACAATACTTCTCAAACTCATTTTTGACTCCGTAGAAAAAGGGCCCAAATCCATATTCTCAAATGGATTATTTCCCGCGCGTTCTCCAATCTGCTGATTGAACTTTAAATGGTAAACCGAATTACTTTTTACGACCACCTCTTTATCATTGGATTTCAACTCGCTTTTAGCCGTATTGATTATGGCAAATATTCCACCAAAGAATAACGCCATTAAAACACCTCCAGCAAGTACAAAACCCACCATAGAGGCAAACACATATTTAAAAAATTTTCTCATAGGACATTTATTTTTCACAAAAATAGATCGCTAAATCATTTCCTATTACGAGAATTACATCAAAGGTGCCCCTATTAGATTAACGGGTATTTGTCATTAGTAGAGACAGTGTGATGTGCATAACTTCTCCAAACCGAAACAAATAGAATTCTAAATTCATCAATTCAAAATCTACATTTGCCTAATGAATAATCAGTATCATAATGTATTTCTCCTATTAGGAGGAAATCTGGGACCTGTCGAATTGACATTCCAAAAAGTGATCGAAGAGCTACGACTATTAGATTGCCAGATTATTCGGACCAGTGGTTTATATGAAAGTCCACCCTGGGGATTTGATGCAGAGCAATCATTTCTCAATCAAGTACTTTATATCTCTACTTTGTTCACTCCTGAGGAACTACTGAAAACCACACAGGTTATTGAGAATAAATTGGGTAGAACAAGGGATCTGGAAACTAAGGGATACGCTTCTCGTAATATTGATATAGACATTCTATATTATGATGATATTATTCTTGAATTAGATCATCTAAAAATCCCACATCCTCAAATTCAAAATAGAAGGTTTACACTAATGCCTTTGGTTGAGGTCGGCTCAGACTATATTCACCCAATATTTCAAAAATCTAATCATCTATTATTAGGTGTATGTAACGATCATAGTACGGTAACTAAGAAATGAATACAAAGTTTATTTGCATAGAAGGGAACCTGGGTGCTGGGAAAACCACTTTGGCTAAAAAATTGGCTTCAACTTTAGAGGTGAAATTGGTTCTGGAAACATTTTTAAACAATCCATTTCTAAAAGGGTTATATGAAAATAAAAAGGACAACAAATTCCCTGCTGAAGTTTTCTTCCTAATGGAAAGATACGAGCAGTTGTCTCCAGAATTATTTGAAAAAAACGAATTAATTATCTCGGATTACCTAATTGATAAAACAAGCTTATTTGCGAAAACCAATTTGGAAGATACGGAACTCATCTTATTTCAGAGGATTTTCGAAACGGTAAAAAAACAAATTCCCCGACCGGATGCCTTGATTTACATTGATCAAACACCTGAAGAAGCCTTGGAACATGTACAATCTAGAGGGAGAAAACTCGAAACCAATATATCATTAGAATACCTGGATTTTATTGATCAACAGTACCATAAACTAATCAACCATTCGAGCTTTAAAATCCCCATGTTCAGAGTACAAGCAAAAGATTTAAGACTGGATTTTAATGGCTCAATTCATAAAATAATTGACTTTTTAGTTAAAGAACGCTTGTTGCTGGCTAAAACTCAATCCAAATTAACACTTTAATACTCCATATTCCATTTGGTTTTGAGCTATAATACAATAGTTTTGCACACGATAAATTCAATCACAAATAATTATATAAAATGAAACTATCAATTTTAAGAAACATTTCAATTGCAGTTATTGCCGTTATGGCGATTGTAGCCTGTAACCCATTGAACAAAATGGAGAAAAATGCTGAGACTGCAACCTATAAGGCAGCCCCTAACCCATTGGAAATGCACGGAGATTCGGTGGCTGTAGTTATTTCAGGAAAAATCCCAACGAAATATCTAGCAAAAAAAGCAGCTATTCGTGTGACTCCAGTTTTTGAAGTTAACGGAACAGTTGTAAAATCTCTTGATCCTTTTGTATTGGTTGGTGAAGGTGCTGACTTTGAAGGAAAGAAAATTAAATTTGAAGAAGGTGGTTCATTTTCATTCGATTATAAGTACGCTTATGAAGATGGTATGGAAAGAGGTATCTTAAAAGCTAAACTTGAAGGTTTATTCAAAACTAAATCTAAAGAGATTGGTATGTTTGATATCGCAGAAGGAACCAATATTACTCCTAAATTAGTTCAAAGTGATGATAAACCAATTTTAGGAAAAGATGCTTTCCAAAGAATTGTTCCTTTCTCTGAAAATGCTGAAATTATTTATACCATTCAATCTTCTACAGTAAGAGGTTCTGAATTAAAAAAGGATGATGTAAAAGCTTTATTAGAAAACATCAAAACAAATGCGAAAGACACAACTATCGTATTTAAGGGTATGAATGTTCAGGCTTATGCTTCTCCAGATGGTGAATTAACTAAAAACGAAAGTTTAGCTGATAATAGAGCAAAAACTGCAAGCTCTGCGGTTTCTCGTCAATTAAAAAGAAATAAAGTTGAAGCTGCTAAATCAGAAGATTTCTTTAACCTTGAAGGTAAAGGTGAAGACTGGGCTGGTTTCAAACAAAAAATGCAAGCTTCTGATATCGAAGACAAACAATTAATCATCCGTGTTTTAGAAATGTATTCTGACCCGGCTAAACGTGAAGCTGAAATCAAAAACTTATCTGAAACTTATGTTGAGGTTAAAGAAAAAGTACTTCCTCCTTTAAGACGTTCTCAAATCGTTTTAAACATGGAAAAAGTAGGCCGTTCTGACGAGCAAATTATGGCAGCATTCAAATCTGATGCTTCTGTACTTAGCGTTGAAGAGATTCTTTACGCTGCTACCTTAACGAATGATTTAAATGAGAAATTAAACATTTATACAAAAGCTGCTGAGCTTTATGCTTCTGATTGGAGACCTACAAACAACATGGGTTACATCTATTTACTACAAAATAAATTAAGTGAAGCTGAATCTAACTTCAACAAAGCAAAAGCTATTGAAGCAACTCCAATTGTAATGAATAACTTGGGAGTTATTGCCAGATTAAAAGGTGATAGAGCTGCTGCATTAGAAGCTTACCAAAAAGCTAATGGCGCAGGAAATGAAGTAAACTACAACATGGGTATTTTAAACATCATGGATGGAGATTACTCTTCTGCAGTTAGCAATATGAGTTCTTACAAAACATTAAACCTGGCGTTAGCGCAAATCTTAAATGGAAATGCTGAAGCTGCTTTAGCAACTATTGATGCAAGTGAAGATGCTACTTCTGCAGAAGCATATTACTTAAAAGCGATTGTTGGCGCAAGAACTGATAACAACGACTTAATGATGAAAAACCTTAAGTTAGCTGTTAACAAAGACAATTCTCTTAAAGAAAAAGCTTTAAAAGATGTTGAATTTATCAAAGCAGATTTATCCAGCCTATAATATTTAGGATTGAAGATATTAAAAAGCCGGAGAAGTTTTCTCCGGCTTTTTTGTTTTAGAAAATATCTACTTAACTTAAACTTTTCTTATTCTACCAAATCGCTATATTTGTTAGCTAAATTTTATAAAATGAAAAAGACTATACTATTCCTTGGTGTTATTGCAATTGCAAGTGTAACTTCTAGCTGTCAAAAATGTGCTACCTGTACATATAATGATGCTGAAAAAGGTGTACTTACAAGTGAAGTTTGTAGTTCGGGTAATGCATATCAAACAGCTATTGATGTTCATGAGGACAATGGCTGGTCTTGCGTGTCTAAGTAATATTCTTACGCATAGCCTCCCACAAAACTATACCGGCACTGACAGAAATATTAAATGAGTGTTTAGTTCCGAATTGCGGAATCTCAAGTACAAAATCTGCTTGAGATACAATTTCCTGATTTACACCAAACACTTCATTTCCAAAAATAAAAGCAGTTTTTAAGCTGCTTTTTTTATTTAAATCTTGTAACTTGACGGTTTCTTCAGCTTGTTCTACCGCAACAATATCATACCCTTCATTTCTTAACTGAACAATAGCTTTCTGGATATCTTCAAAGTATTCCCATTCTACCGTATCCGTTGCACCCAAAGCCGTTTTATGAATCTCTTTATGAGGAGGCTGAGCAGTTAAACCACATAAGACAACCTTTTCTATCCTAAAGGCATCCGCGGTTCTAAATACGGAGCCCACATTATGTAAACTTCTTATACTATCCAGAACCACAATAATCGGATGTTTTTCCGTAGTTTTATACGTATTAACATCTAACCGATTTAAATCTTTAGTTTTTAACTTTCTGTTCATAACTATTCCAAAATCCCAACAAATTGCAACGAATCAATAGAATTCATATTTCTTAATTTGAAGATTAATGTCGACAAAAGAACGCAAAATATAATGGCTACAAAAAAAAAGAAACAAACCGATAAAGAAACCCCTTTGATGCGTCAATACAATAGCTTCAAAGCCAAGTACCCAGATGCTATTTTACTTTTTCGTGTAGGTGATTTTTACGAAACTTTTGGTAGCGATGCAATTAAAGCTTCCAAAATATTAGGCATTGTATTAACCAAAAGAAAGAATGGAGCTGCCGCAACCATTGAACTTGCCGGATTTCCACATCATTCTTTGGACACTTACCTTCCAAAACTGGTTCGCGCTGGAGAACGCGTTGCCCTATGCGATCAACTGGAGGATTCCAGTATTTCTAAGAATACTAAGAATATTGTCAAAAGAGGTATTACAGAGTTGGTTACTCCAGGTGTTTCAACTCATGAAAATACTTTCGATCATAACAAGAATAACTATTTGGCTTCCGTTTTCATATCCAAAAAAGAAGCCGGAGTTGCATTTTTAGATATCTCAACAGGAGAGTTCCTGACCACTCAGGGATCGTTCGATTATATTGATAAACTCCTTCAAAGTTTTACTCCGAACGAAATTCTGGTGGAAAGGCAAAACAAGGGTGTTTTTAATGATCATTTCGGATCCGATTATTACACTTATTTCCTTGATGAATGGGTTTTCACAGAAGAGTACGCAACGGAAACCTTATTAAAGCACTTTAATGCCAAAACACTCAAAGGTTACGGAATTCATGAGTTACCTCTAGGTATCATTTCTGCAGGTGCATGTCTACATTATTTAAAAGATACACAGCATCACCAAATATCACATATCAATCGTATTTCAAGAATTGAAAAAGATGATCATGTATGGCTGGATAGGTTCACCATCAGAAATCTGGAGTTGTTTTATTCGGCCAATGAAAATGCGCAGACCCTTATCAATATCCTTGATCGAAATTGTAGTCCAATGGGATCAAGACTTATGAAACGATGGTTGGCACTACCTTTAAAACATAAAGCTCCAATTGATGAAAGACAAGCTATTGTTAAGCATTTAATTGAACAACCTGAACTCACAGATGATATTCAATTTCATGTTAAGCAAATAGGCGACTTGGAACGTCTCATCTCAAAGGTAGCTTTACAAAGAATCAACCCTAAGGAAGTGGTCACTTTGAAGAAAAACCTCGAATCCGTATTACCTATCATTCAGAATACAACGACATCGAATAACAAACAACTCAACTCCCTGGGGAATCAATTAAATCCATGTGATTTTATTCGAAATAAAATTGATACGGAACTAAATGAAGAAGCCCCCGTTCAACTTGTTAAAGGCAACACTATAAAAGATGGTGTTTCTGATGAACTGGATGAACTCAGGTTATTGCTAAACAACTCTAAAGAATACCTTAAGAATCTTCAGGAAAGAGAAAGTGAACAATCAGGCATTGCTTCTCTAAAAATTGGATTTAATAATGTTTTTGGATACTACTTTGAAGTAAGAAACACATACAAAGACAAAGTACCATCAGAATGGATTCGAAAGCAAACTTTGGTGAATGCAGAAAGATATATTACCGAAGAGCTTAAAGAGTACGAAGCTAAAATTCTTGGTGCAGAAGATAAAATCCATGCTATCGAGGTTAGAATTTTTACAGACTTGCTTCAGGAACTGGCAAATTTCATTCAACCTATTCAAACTAATGCGCGTGCAATAGCCAAATTGGATTGTCTCATTTCATTTGCAAAATTGGCCATAAACCACAACTATTGTCAACCAGAAATTAATGACTCATTAGAAATTAATATTGAAGAAGGTAGACATCCTGTAATTGAACAACTTCTTCCTGTCGAAGAAACCTATGTCCCAAATAACATTTGTCTAAATAACGATGAGCAACAACTCATCATGATTACCGGACCAAATATGTCTGGTAAATCAGCTTTGCTTAGACAAACCGCTTTAATTACATTATTAGCTCAAATGGGGTCTTTTGTTCCAGCCAAATCAGCTAAAATTGGACTTGTGGATAAGATTTTCACCAGAGTGGGTGCATCAGACAATATTTCGAAAGGAGAATCTACTTTCATGGTAGAGATGAATGAAACTGCCAGTATTCTAAACAACCTATCTGAAAGAAGTCTAATTCTGTTAGATGAAATTGGAAGGGGTACCAGCACCTATGACGGAATTTCTATCGCGTGGGCTATTGCTGAGTACATTCACAATTCCCCTTTTAAACCAAAGACTTTATTTGCTACGCACTATCACGAGCTAAACGATATGGCCAGTGCATTTGACAGAGTTTATAATTACAATGTCTCTATTAAGGAAATCAATAAGAAAGTGATTTTTATTCGTAAATTGGAACCCGGAGGCAGTAATCACAGCTTTGGTATTCATGTAGCTAAAATGGCAGGAATGCCTCAAAAAGTCGTAAATAAGGCTACAGAAATTATGACTCGATTAGAGAACAGTCAACGTAATCAAAGTGATTCTTCAGCAATAAAAGAAGTAGTTCAACAAGAACAAGAAAACGTTCAGCTTAGTTTTTTTCAATTAGATGATCCTACATTGTTAGACCTTAAAAAAATCATTATGGATACGGATATCAATACTTTAACTCCAATTGAAGCATTGATGAAATTAAATGAAATAAAAAACAAACTAAACTAACTTCAAAAAAATACAAATAACACTTGGTCGTTGATCCAAAAAATGTACTTTTGTTGCCCGATTACAAAGGGTGGTAAAAAGCACTTTAAAATCGAAAACGAATTTTGAAATATTGCGAAAGTAGCTCAGCTGGTAGAGCACGACCTTGCCAAGGTCGGGGTCGCGGGTTCGAATCCCGTCTTTCGCTCTGGACTATATACTTTGGTATATATCTGCCCGGGTGGTGGAATTGGTAGACACGTTGGACTTAAAATCCAATGGACTTTGGTCCGTGCGGGTTCAAGTCCCGCCCCGGGTACTGAAAGCTCAATCATGAAAATGGTTGAGCTTTTTTTATTTAAACTCTAATTTAGGTCACTTTCCCTTATCAATTCATAGCAAACTAGCTGTTTTTTTCTTTAAACACATTTAACTATTCTTTCATATCAGTTTGGCATTAAAAATGTACGTTTACCCCAGAAATATTTTAGTTTTTATATTAACATCGATATTTTAAAACTTCCAAAAAAATAATAGCGGAACGTATTAAAAAATAATACTTTTAACGTTCCAAACTAGAACTTGGATAAACGCGTTATATTAATACAATTTACTATTTATACATTAAGAAATGTTCAGCCATATTAGGCATATAAAATCATTCCTATTGCTAGCCATTATTGTTTTATCAGTGGCTGTTAGCTCTTGCAAAAGACCTGTATATTACTCGTCTACAAGAGTTTATAATGCGCGCGCGGAACAAAATAAAAGACTAAAAAAACGCGGATATTCCAACCAACAGTACAAAAAATCAAATAGAAAGTCTAAACGTTGGGGACAAAAGAATAACTTTAGAAAAAGAAAACACAAGGGTAGTTCTTCCAATAAATCTGGAAAAAAATAGCTTAAGAAAGCTTATTTAAATAGTCCACAATAATTTTTGTAGCCCCCACTCTTTCCTCAATATAGCTTTCACATTTCTTTTGGATGACATTTAACTCAACAGGATTATCAAACCATTTTAACATCTGTTTTTCAAAATCCTCATATTGTGACACTTCAATTCCTATTCCCAGATTTTTAGTTTCTTCCCCCTCACCAAAGCCCTGATGATTTCCTCCAAAAAAGACCGGATTACCAAATGAGAGAGGTTCTAAAATGTTATGAATACCATCTCGATATCCTCCACCGATAAAGGCCGCATCAGAATATTTATACATCCTTGCCAGGTGCCCTACTGTATCAACTAACAATATGCGTGACTTTCTGGCTTTATCTTCATTTAATTGAGAATATCTTACAGAATTAACCTCCAAAGACTTCATAATTCCTTGCAGTTTGTTTTCACTAATTTCATGCGGGGCGTAAATCACCTTCCACTCATCTGGAATTTGCTTTACAATTTTCAGAAAATATGCTGTTTCCCTTTCCCATGCACTACCAAATATCAAAACCTTGTATCCTTCATTGAATGCTTTTAGATAAGACAAATCCTCATTGTCTCTTACCGTTTTAATTACCCGGTCAAATCGAGTATCCCCACTCACTTCCACATTCAAAATTGATTTTGACCTTAGTAATTCTTCAGATTCCTTATCTTGTACAAAAAACATCCGAACAGCCTCCAATTGTTTCAAAAACCATCGCCCATAGGATTTAAAAAATATATGATAGGGTCTAAAAGTAGAGGAAACAAAAACTAATGGTATAGATCTCTTACTTAACTCTGCCATATATCCGTACCAAAACTCATATTTCACAAATACTGCAATTTGCGGATTAAAAGCTTCTAAAAACCACTTTACATTTCTACTTCGTTCTATGGGCAAATAGAAAACATAATCGGCTAATTCATAATCGGCCCTCAAATCATACCCTGAAGGAGAAAAGAAAGTAATGAGTATTTTCCATTCTTTATGAGTGCTTTTAAATGCTTCAATAACGGGTTTTCCTTGTTCAAATTCTCCTAAAGATGCACAGTGAAACCAAATCAAAGGCTCTTTATTATTAATTGCCTTCCATTTCGCTACTTGTTCACTTCTTCCATAAGACCATTTCCTTGCTTTACCAATAAATGGAGATAACAAATGAACTAAAAGCACATAAGAATTCGTTGCAAGTTTATATATCAGCCACATTCTTATCTGTAGTAAAAATCTTGAGGTGTGGGCTTATATAATGGTAATGATAATCCAATTTTTAATCCCATGGTCATATCCAATCGTTGCATATCATCTTTGATACCGGTATCATAATTAATCTCCCTTCTGTTTTGTGTGAGCGCTTGCGTAAATTCGACCCCCATAAAAACATTAATGAGTCTTTTGTTGCTCAACAGTCGATAGCCAATAAATTCAGTAAACATCACTCCGTTAGACAATCTATCATAACCAGGATAATAATCCTTATTACTCAACAAAGGCACTTCACTAAACTTATCTTCAAATTTTATACGATGCTGCATAAAACCAACACCTCCTAATAGCATAATTCCTGAATTCGGATTTGCAGAAAACACATTAAATATTTGTCCAAATTTAGCCGACATCGTAAAGCCTCTTTCCACAAAATATATCTCAGAATACAAACCATTTGTACCAAGAATCCCGCCATTACTATCTCTAAATCCATTGGTAAAACTGAGATCTTTTACCTTGTTCCCAAATATGTAGTTCCAATCCACACCATAGATAAAGTTCTTTTTGGTTTTAATCAAAAAAGATACACCTACTTCAGAATGGTCTCCAAATCTTTCATCCAGATCACCCCCAGGAACCTTATAAGCGTATGAAAAGTCAATAATTGGTGCAAAGACAGCTGAGTCTTTAACACTAACCTGTGCCATAACAGGAGAGGCTAAACCTATTAAAATGCTAAAAATTAAAAACGGGAGTACATTTTTTCTCATGCCGCAAAGATATTACTTATGCTATAGGTCTTCAAACCTTTCCTTTCAAGAACCAAATATTTTAACATAAATCAACCAAAATGTAAAGACTTCATAATTGCTCTTTTTTTCCCCTCTATTTACTTTTTTAGGATGATCCTCTAGTATAAATTTGTCAGGTAAATTTTGAGGCTTAATACATTACATTATACCTTAACTAAAACATAGATAAACAAAAACATTATATGAAAATAGCAGTTGTAGGAACAGGTTACGTAGGACTAGTTACGGGTACTTGTTTAGCAGAAAGTGGTGCAGATGTTACATGTGTAGATATTGATAAAAAGAAGGTGGAAAAGATGAAATCTGGAATTGTTCCAATTTACGAACCCCACCTGGATGTTTTATTTGAAAGAAATATTAAACAAGACCGTCTTCGTTTTACAACAGATTTGGCTTCTGCAATCAAAGATAGCACTGTGATATTTCTTGCATTACCTACTCCTCCAGGAGAAGATGGTAGTGCAGACTTATCTTATATTCTTGGAGTTGCAAAAGATTTAGGAGAGCTTATTACTGATTACAAAGTAATTGTTGATAAAAGTACTGTTCCTGTAGGAACCGCAGAAAAAGTTACTGCAGCAGTTCAAACAGCTTTGGATAAGAGATACGAAAATAGCCCAAATGAAAAGCCTTCATTTGACGTTGTATCTAATCCGGAATTCCTTAGAGAAGGATTTGCTGTTGATGATTTTATGAAACCAGACCGTGTTGTGGTGGGTTCATCTTCGGAAAAAGCCAATGAAATTATGGATAAGATTTATTCTCCATTCGTTCGTCAAGGAAATCCAGTAATTTTTATGGATGAAAAATCAGCAGAATTAACAAAGTATGCTGCAAATTCATTTTTGGCTACTAAAATTTCATTTATGAATGAAATCGCAAATTTATGCGAGCAGGTAGGAGCCAATGTGGATGATGTAAGAAAAGGAATAGGTACGGATACCAGAATTGGGAATCGTTTCTTATTCCCTGGTATTGGGTATGGAGGAAGTTGTTTTCCAAAGGATGTTCAGGCTTTAGCTAAATCTTCAACCGAGGTTGACTATGATTTTAAGATTTTAAAAGCAGTAATGGACGTAAACCTAATTCAAAAAACTGTTCTGATGCCTAAGATTAGTGAGTTTTATAACCACGATTTAAAAGGTAAAAAGTTTGCAGTTTGGGGATTAGCATTTAAACCGGATACCGATGATATTAGAGAGGCTCCTTCTTTATATAATATCAAAGAATTGCTTGATGCTGGCGCTTCAATTAGTGCCTATGATCCTGAAGCCATGGAAAATGTTAAAGAGCTTTTAGGTGATTCTATCGAGTTTTGTGCCAACGAATATGATGCTTTAAAAGATGCTGATGCTCTTTTAATCTTTACTGAATGGCAAATATTCAGAAATCCTGATTTCAACAAAATTGCATCTTTGTTGAAAGATAAAGTGATTTTTGATGGTAGAAACCTTTACGATTTAGCTAATATGCAAGAATTAGGCTTCTATTACAACTCAATTGGAAGAGAAAAAATATCTAATTAATTATATGAAAACGGTTTTAATTACTGGAGCGGCTGGATTCCTTGGTTCTCATCTTTGTGATCGTTTCCTTAAAGAAGGTTGTAAGGTTATCGGCATGGATAACCTTATTACTGGCGATCTAAAGAATATTGAACATCTTTATAATGAACAACATTTTGAATTCGTTCATCATGATGTGTCTAAGTTTGTTCATATACCAGGTGAATTGGATTACATTTTACATTTTGCTTCACCAGCATCTCCAATTGATTACCTTAAAATTCCAATTCAGACATTGAAAGTTGGTTCTTATGGAACTCATAATCTTTTAGGGTTGGCCAAGGCCAAAAATGCTCGAATTTTGATTGCTTCTACATCAGAAGTATACGGAGATCCCAAAGTTCATCCACAAGTTGAAAGTTATTATGGACATGTAAATCCAATAGGACCAAGAGGCGTGTATGATGAAGCTAAAAGGTATATGGAAGCAGCTACAATGGCTTATCATACTTTTCATAACGTAGATACCAGAATAGTTAGAATATTTAATACGTACGGTCCTCGTATGCGTTTGAATGATGGTCGTGTTTTACCGGCATTTATCGGGCAAGCACTAAGAGGTGAAGATCTTACTGTTTTTGGAGATGGAAGTCAAACACGTTCTTTTTGTTATGTAGACGATCTTATTGATGGTATATACAGATTACTATTAAGTGATTATCATTATCCCGTTAATATTGGTAATCCTTCGGAAATCACAATTGGCGAATTTGCTGAAGAAATCATTAAACTAACCGGGACATCTCAAAAGGTTATTTATAAAGATCTACCAAAAGATGATCCTATGCAACGTCAACCGGATATTACCAAAGCGAAAGAGCTTTTAGGTTGGAGTCCTAAAGTGGATCGAAAAGATGGTTTAAAAATCACATACGAGTATTTTAAATCATTAACTAAAGACGAGCTGTATAAGACCGAACATAATACATTTGAGGATTATATCAGAAAATAAATTCTGATATAATCAGAGTCATTTCAAAGCCGTTAAATTCCTTTTAACGGCTTTTTTATTAAGGCACTTTTCTTACAAAATATATGGTATAAAAAAAGCGGTACAATAATGTACCGCTTTTTAATATCATTGGAATAAGAGTCTTAAAAACTCCAAATATCATGCTCTCTATTGAATATCTCTTCTTCGATCTTCTCAGCCTCTAACAATGCATCTAGAGGACCTTTATAAGCGCTAATTGCACGATCAAATACATTTGATTTCTTTACAATTCTACTTGAGAATTTTCTTTTCCAAAACAAATCTTCATAAGTCATTCTGTCCACATCATTGTGAACGTTATACACTTCTGCTTCAGCAAAAACGAACCTTGCTTCAGGAAAATAAATCCAAAACGCTTCTCTAACCGAACCATCATCCGCAATCTTATCCGGAATCATAGGTGCAATACCAAGAATTCTGGTTTCCATTAAAGATCGTTGTTTATCAAAAAACACCTCTTCCTTAATCTTAAACCTGGTTACCTCATCCAATCCAATTTCGTTAGCGGTATCTTTGAATTCTTCTTCACCATACTCATTCTCAACAGCAATTTGCGTAATATAGGTCATAGTTTTCTTTGCTTCAACAGCTGTCATAGCAATCTTAAACCCATCATCAAATTGAGCCGTAGATGAATCATACGGAGAATACGCTGTTATTCTTTCTTGCTCGATAGCTTCCATGATAACAGTCATAAAATTCTTTCTACCTTGCGTTGGTTTCAGAGGAAAATAGAAAGGCAGATTTACCTTTTCTCTCATATCTACAACGCGCCATATACGTGTTAACCACATGATATCAGCTTCTCTTAATTGTACATATGGAACTGGTCTCTTATGAGGCGTATCAATAGATTTTGAATACACACCATCTAAAGGAGATTCCGCACCTGGATCTAATACCTGAGCAGACACATTAAGTCCCAAACTCATTAATCCAGCCAAAAAGATAAATCTTAGAGTCTTCATAATTCTATTATTTAATTTCAACAATTATATTCCCTTTAATACCTTTTGCAGGTTGACCACCCGTACTGGTTTTAATCCCATCAATAATGATCACAGCACCCTTACGTAAGTTTTTCAGAGCCGTTTTCATTTGCGGTGTAACCTTATCACTTTTCGATCTATATGGAATATACTTTCCTTTTACAGGAATCTTCATGGTAAAAGCAGTTACTTTCACTTTTAAAGATTCGTCATTCAATAAGAAGTTTTCAAGTTTTGCCGTCACTTTGTTAGATGCTAAAACCTGTGCTTTTGTTACTTTTCCAGATCCGGCAACAGTCGCATATTTAGGAGTTGCAGGTGGAATAGGTTCCACTCTAAACTTTCTTGGTTCACCAACTTTGATCTTAGAACCATCATCTTTAGTAACATATACAGTAACCGAACACTCACGACCTTGACCCGGTTTTACGATATACTTACCATTAGAACCTGTTTTAGACGCATTTGTTACCTGAATATCCACTTTACTTGCAGAGAAACCAGCAACAGATACTTCCACATCATTTTTAGCTCCACGATAGAAAACATTCATTTTTACTGGAGAAACAACAGCTGAAGCTTTCGCTGCAATGAAAGTACTCTCAAATGGATAAAAGTTGTATTCATTTGTTCCTGGTTTTTTCAACTTCACAATACCACCCCATTTTTGTTCACCTTCCGAAGTAGGTTTAAAGCCATATTGTGCTACTCCATTAACAATCGATACTCTATTGGAGTCAAATGCATTTTTCACTCCCCAATCCTGCATTGCTTTACCAGCAGTATCCAACTCCGCTCCAGTAACAACAATCGGAGGTTGAGTGGTATCGTATGCTGCAACAATTAATTGCGCTTTAAATGAATCACCTAATACTACATAGTTCGATTTAGGAATAACCTTCACCTCAATATTTGAGAATTTAAAATCACCTGCATCGATATTGTCCATTAATAAACCTAAAGCTCTAGATTCTGAGTTTTTCACTTGATTCTGGAACATCGTAATATCCGTAATTACCGCTGCAATAGGTGCATGATAAAAGTGTGCTTGATGCCAAGGCTCAGGATTTCCATCGTGATCAACTCCATCTTTATATTCAAAACGGATATCTGCTAGACTTGCACGTTGACTTTCTGGGAACTGACTAATAACAATATCCTCCCATTCTTTAATCTTTTCCTTCATCTCAAGCATTGTCCATTCACCACTTTTTGGAGTTCCTAAATCCGGTCCAATCATAATCGTTTGAGCCATATCAATATCTCCAAGCGCCTGAACTGTATCCAGAGTAATCCAATCCGTATTTCCTTCTAATAATGCTGGATCATATCCTTCAACTTTTGAAATGATATGCTTCTTTAAGTCCTCAAAATACTTATCTAAATCTTGAGAAGCTTGATGAACAGCTTTTGCTTTATTATAAAAAGGTAAAACCTTTGCCTCATTTTGAGAATTTTGCGATGCAAACTCCGCCATAGTAGCTTCATTTTTTTGTGCAAAAACCTCATTTGTTTCTGTCATCGCTCCATTGATAATCACAAAGGAGTTCAATACAGATTTTGTAACATTCATTGCCAATAATGCAAGAAGAACCAGGTACATCATACCAATCATCTTCTGCCTTGGCGTTTCCTTACCACCAGCCATAGTCTATTATACTTTTAAACTTTACTTTAATTAAAAAATTAACTACTAGCGGTTAACGTTCATTGCAGAAAGCATATTTCCATATACTGTATTCAATGACTCTAAGTTAGTTGACAACTCAGCAATATTCTCTTTGTAACGTTTCGTATCTTCAACCGAATCATTCAAGTTATTTACCAAAGTTTGCATATTTTCAAACATCTGGCTACTTACATTCACTTGATTTGTAGAGTTTTCTAATTGCATTTCGTACACGCTGTTTAGAGCAGATAAATTCTCACTCACTCTTTTCAAGTTTTCAGCATATGTAGCACCATCCTCATTTGAAACAGAAAGACCTGTTAAAGCCTCTGCTGCATGATGGTAAGAGTTAGATAACTCTCCTACATTTTTAGCAGCTCCTTCCACGCTTTCAACAAAATTGTTTGTTGCAGCAGAAGCATCTCCTAAATTATTCATATTATTAGCTGTTTCCGCTAAATTTCTCATTCCAGCACCTAAACTTTCGATCAAATCACTACCGATCTTAGCTTCTTCCAGCATTGAGTCCAGTTCCTGTGTAGAAGAAGATCCTGATCCACCACCAGTAACAATTCCTCTAGGGTCACCATTATAATCCTCAGCTAATTCTGGATATACCAAAGACCAGTCTGGATCTTCATGCATTGGGTCAAACGCAGATAAAAAGAAAATAATTGCTTCAGTACCCAAACCAATAATCAACATTGGACCAGACCCAGGATAGTGTTGTAGTTTAAAAAGAGCTCCAACAATAACAATTGCAGCACCCCATCCGTAAACATACTTCATAAAGTTTTTCCAACTCTTACTCCCCGGTCTAAACCCTGTAATTTCCTTGCTCATAATCTCTAAATTGTGTTTTAATATTTATTTTTAATGGATAATTTTTCTATAGTTCGTCACCTTTTGCGCGACCCAAGTAAGACATCACGTTTCTGAAACCAATGTAGCATTTCGCTGTATCCTGGTACTCATACGATCTAACCCCTACTCCTAAATAATAACTTACATCTTTCCATGATCCTCCGCGAATAACCTTTCTTTTATAAACAGGTTGCTCATCATCTTCGGCTTCATATTGATAGTCTGAATTCATATCATGATTAAACTCATAAGCAGATTCACTGTACGCATTGTTTGTCCACTCTGCAACATTACCAGACATACAGTATAGACCATAGTCATTCGGAGAATAAGAATAAACATTCACCGTTTGGAACCCACCATCATCTACGTAATTACCTCTCAATGGTTTAAAGTTTGCTAAGAAACATCCCGCGTCATTTCTAATATACGGACCACCCCATGGATATTGAGATACAGCCAGACCTCCACGTGCAGCATACTCCCATTCTGCTTCAGTAGGCAACCTAAAGTCCTGTACTAATGGTAAACCGGCCATATCTAGCGCATTATTAAAATATCTGGTTCTCCAGTGACTAAACGCTTTAGCCTGTTTCCAGGTAACTCCAACGACTGGGTAATAATCATATGCCGGATGCCAAAAATACATCTGTGCCATAGGCTCATTATATGAGTAAGCAAAATCCGCAATCCAAACTAAAGTATCCGGATATACATCTACTTCATCTTCTCTAATGAAATCCGCACGACTATATTGGTAATCATCTTGAATATAGTGACGTTGACGCCCCTTACGTGCAGCCATCTTATAGTCTATCCAACTATATTGAAATCTGAGTTTAGTGATGTCGATATTCTTCTTACCATAATAACGATCACTTTCAGAATAGTACATCGGCTCCAATGCATCTCTTAAATCCTCATTTTCATCATTCCATGGTATTTCATAATCCCATGAAATACGTGGTTCATCCAAATCATTACCAAATCCATCTAGAGTAATCCCATATTCGACCTCATCTACTTCTAATAAATAAGTTCTGGCAATAGAATCTCTCACCCAATAAACAAATTGACGATATTCGTTATTAGTAATTTCAGAATCATCTATGTAGAACGCAGCTAAAGAAACAGTTCTTGATAGAGCTACATTTGCATAAGGCACATCCTGATCATTTTCCCCCATGACAAAACTTCCCATTGGAATATATGCCATACCATAAGGGTCTATATCAAACCATGCCGGTCGGTTCTGCACTCCCGTCAGCTGCCCCCCATCTCCCGATGCGCATGAAGCCACAAAAGTTGCTATTGTTAAAAATAATAATAATCGTCTCATGTTATTATGTTTTTTGATCGTCAAAATCTAAGTGGATAAACGTGTATTAAACAGTATTATTATAAATTATACTATAAAAATCGCACTGTATGGTGTTGTTCGCGCTTTGGTTGTTTAGAAATATTAAAGCAATATCTTACGAATAGTTCATGCGAACCTGAACTGAAGTTTCTAATATTAGAAGTTGTAAAGTCATATGAGTAACCTACCTTTAAAAGTCCTCCCGCAGCATTCTGTCCGTTCATTTGGAAATTAGCTCCCAACATCAAAGACACTGCATCCTGAAGTCTATAATGAAGACCTCCCCAGAATTGATTTTGGTACTCCATGAAACCACCTAAAGAAAAAGTTGTTGAAGCCACATCTGACTTCACAAATAAACCTGGTTTCAATACCCAATCACCACTTTGTCCAATTTGAGTTTCATACTGGGCAGATAAATAATAAGTTCTATCAATTTGATAGTTAAATTGTCTGGAATCACCAGAACCAATCTTATCATCTAAAGTTTGATTGAATTTAGATGCCGTTAAATGGGTTGATGATAAACCTATAGATAATTTCTGAGGAATTTTATAATACAAACCGAAATCCATATCCAAACCTCCTTCAGAAGCTCCATTAACAGGAATAGATGGATCATCAATCACACCTTGACTAGCAACCCAATCAGAACCAATAGACTTTGAAATATAACCTAAACCAATCCCTGCACTTAATGTACCAGGACCTAAACCAGAATATCTATACGCATAACTCAATTTCGCAACCATTGTAGTTTCCTGACCTAATTGATCAGACATTACGGTTAATCCGACACCGTGGGAACCATGAAATTCAAAAGGAGATTGTGCTGAAAAAAGGAACGTTGTCGGCTCACCACCAAATCCAACCCACTGTAATCTACCTACAAGAGTGGCACAAATCGCGTCATGGCTACCCACAACAGCCGGGTTTTGGTATGCTAAACCTTGATACTGACCCACAGTAAATTGGGGGTCTTGTTGAGCTTGTAGTAAGCCTAAACTGCCTACAAACCCTATAAACACAAGTAACTTTTTCATCATCCCTAGTATATATTTTTATTCTGGTTATTGCTCAAAATACAGTCGCTAAAGTATATAAATATTCTTCTTATCAAAAATTTTTTATTCTAACCTGCATTTTTATTACCTCAAACTCTTCTAATAAACAGTCAATTTACAAAAACTTACGATACGTTTTCACCCATAATTCCGGTAGCTCATCTTGCCCCGCAATCAAATAATCCTGATAAGAACAAGGCACCATATTCAATCTTCTATACCTGTTGGACTTGGCATCAGGATATGGCACCAACATCCACCAACGATCTGTTCTTAGACTTTTATAAAAAATAAGATCATCATCTGCACCTGTAACCGGCACCCTGTATTTCAAGTAATTCTCATCACTAGGCTTTGGAACCTCATTTCTTCTATTCGTATACCCTTCAATAAAATACCATATCATCTGAGCAACCAATAGCGCAGAATTCCCATTTGCATCTAACCTTGGATTATATTCAAATATACCAAAGCACGAAACCTTTTCACTAAGCCCGGCATACCTGGTTAGTTGACAAGCTTCATCCGGCAATAACCCATTTGGAGTTGATCTTTGACAACCTTGCATATCTGCAGCTTGAATTGAAGCCACGTCCATACTTATTATATCCGAATTACGAATAATCGGTTCTGTATCGCGTATATTTCCACGAATTGCCCCTAATCTCATTTTATCGAAAAATAACTTATCGATTAAATCAATTATATTGGGTGAACCAAAATACGTCTGATAACCCAGATTGGCGTAATTAAACAAAAAGCTTGGTTGATGTAATAATATCTGACTTAAATAGGTTTCTGAGTTCACAGGACCATCTGTCGCCTCCCCAATATCAAATGCATGATCTATGGTAGTAAGGTTAACAAGCTGCTCTGTCTTTTCATAACCTTTGTACAATGGAATAGTTAAATCTTGACTTCCTCCAAGAAGTACTATAGTCTTTCCTTCCTTAATTAAGGTATCTACGCATGACTGAACCGCAAAATAAGTATCTTCCAGTGTTTCCCCTGGAATGATATTCCCCAAATCAGTCATTTGCGGAGGGGTATCAAAAAATAACTTAAATAGTTTTTCTCTTACCTTATCGGCACCAACCCCACAACCAGAATTATTAATTGAGCCTCTCTCCTCTTTTACTCCAATTAGAATTATTTCGGATTCCTGCCAATCTGGAAAACGATCCGCTTCAGAATAACAATCAATATTTCCTCCTAACTGCTCCTTATAGTAGTCTTCTTGTGAATGAGAAACGGGTGTAAAATATATAGATATATCCATCACAAATACTTTCTACTTTTTATTTGCTGCTTTTGTTTTAGTCGTTTTCTTAGCCGTGGTCTTCTTTTTTGTTGCTGCCTTTTTCTTGGTTGTGGTTTTCTTAGCTCTTGTTTTCTTAGGCTGCTTTGCAATTAACTCCAAACAATCCTCATAAGTCAAACTTAATGGATCGGTTCCTTTAGGAATCTTATAATTGCTTTTCGCCTGTTTTATATACGGCCCATAACGACCTTCAATGATGCGTAATTCTTCATCCTCATCGAAAGTCTTTAACAGAGCTTTTTTATCTGCTTCTATTTTTTCTTTGATTAATTCCGCTCCACGATCATAAGTTATGGTATATGGATCATCTCCATTTGCTTCTTTAATACTTACGAAAAGACTTCCCAATCTTAAGTAAGGACCAAAACGCCCAATTGATGCGTACAATTTCTTTCCTTCATACTCACCTAGTAACCTTGGTAGTTTAAACAAATCCATCGCCTCCTCAAATGTGACACTGGAGATACTCATATCTGGCAGTAAAGAAGTAAACTTCGGTTTTTCTTCATCATCCACATCACCAATTTGAATCATTGGTCCAAATCTCCCGATACGTGCGTATACAGGCTTACCCGTTTCTGGATCTTCCCCTAACAATCTTTCTCCGGTTGCTCTTTCACTATTTTCAATAGTATCTTCAACTTTACTATGAAAATCAGAATAAAAGCCCTCAATCATTTTATTCCATGAAACACGTCCATCTGCAATTTCATCAAATTCACGCTCTACATCTGCGGTGAAATTAAAATCAAGAATATTCTCGAAATGCTCTATTAAAAAGTCATTAACTACACTACCTATATCTGTTGGGAATAATTTGTTTTTTTCCTTTCCCGTAGTCTCCTGTTTAGTAATTACATCAATACTTGAAGGGTTTACTTCAATCACTTTATAATCCCTAACATTTCCATCTGTTGATTTCTTTTCTACATACCCTCTCTTTTGAATTGTAGAAATCGTTGGCGCGTAAGTAGATGGTCGTCCTATACCCAATTCCTCAAGTTTCTTTACCAGACTGGCTTCAGAATATCTAGGTGGATGCAAAGTAAACCTCTGAACACCCTGAGCAGAATCCAAATGCAGCTCATCTCCTTCCTTCATTGCAGGTAGCACCCCAGAATCTACAGAACTTTCTGCATCTTCATCAACAGCGACCTGATATACCTTTAAAAAACCATCAAAAGTAATCACTTCACCTTGCGCTGTAAACTTGCGATCTTCTAAACTAATCCCAATTTTAACAGTGGTCTTCTCTAATCTGGCATCCGACATTTGCGATGCAATAGTCCTCTTCCAAATCAATGAATACAAACGCTCTTCATTTCTATCTCCTTCTACGGTAGCATTTTCCATATAGGTTGGACGAATAGCCTCATGCGCTTCTTGTGCTCCTTTTGATTTTGTAGCAAACTTTCGTGGATTCGAATACTCCGTACCATATTTAGAATCAATGGTCTTTTGAGATGCATTCATAGCCAAATCAGAAAGATTCAATGAATCCGTTCTCATATATGTAATCTTACCCGCTTCGTATAAACGCTGTGCGATTACCATCGTTTGGTTTACCGAAAACCCTAATTTCCTGGAAGCTTCTTGCTGTAAAGAAGATGTGGTAAATGGCGGTGGTGGTGATTTTTTTGCTGGTTTACTTACCACACTATCCACTTTAAAACTAGCATCTTTACATTTTTCTAAAAATTTATATGCTTCTTCTTCAGTTTTAAATTTCTCCGAAATATTGGCTTTAACCGCATTTCCATCATTCAACTTAAATATAGCTGAAACTCTGTAGAATACTTCTGAGTTGTAATTAATAATGTCACGTTCTCTTTCAACAATCAACCTCACGGTTACCGATTGCACACGTCCCGCTGATAATGATGGCTTTACTTTTCTCCATAAAACAGGAGACAATTCAAACCCCACTAAACGATCAAGTACTCTTCTCGCTTGTTGCGCTTTTACTAAGTCCAAATCAATATTACGCGGATTATCTATAGCTTTTTGAATAGCCGATTTCGTAATCTCATGGAAAACAATCCTCTTCGTGTTCTCCGGCTTTAACCCTAATACTTCACTTAGATGCCAAGATATAGCTTCTCCCTCACGATCCTCATCCGTTGCCAACCAAACCTGACCAGATTTCTTTGCCAAACTTTTTAACTCTGTAACTACCTTTTTCTTATCCGGTAACACATCATAATTGGGTTCAAAATCATTCTCAATATCAATAGCAACGCCTTTCTTCGCTAAATCTCTTACGTGTCCGTAACTCGATTTTACAGTAAATCCTTTCCCTAAAAAACCCTCGATTGTTTTTGCCTTAGCAGGCGACTCCACAATTACCAAATCCATACTTTCGGTGCTTTAAATTTCCCCTATTCCTTTATTGGATAGGCTGCAAATAAAAAGAATAAAAATCGAGATAAACAAACTCAAAAATCACAAAACCCTGTTTACACCTTAAAAATCAACAACTTATTTTAAGCTATTATATTTAGTCTGCCACTATGGCACATTATGGGTTTTGGTTAATTTTGCAGTTCAATTTTAGAGCATACAAAATATGGAAGATATATTGGGGCAAAATAAGGTGATTGACGAAACACGTCAGGGGGAAGCGACCATGATCAAAAATAACGGATCAACCGGAAAAAAGAAAATGTACATTGAAAACTATGGTTGTCAAATGAACTTTTCGGATAGTGAGATTGTTGCCTCTATATTAACAAAGGAAGGCTATGAAACCACATCAGAAGAATCTGATGCCGATTTAGTCCTTGTTAATACATGTTCTATTCGTGAAAATGCAGAAACCAGAGTTTTAAATCGTTTAGGACATTTCAAAAAAACCAAGAGAGAAAAACCCGGACTGATCATTGGAGTACTTGGATGTATGGCGGAACGCATGCGTGAAAAACTACTTGAAAAAGAAAAATTAGTAGATATCGTTGCCGGACCTGATGCATATCGTGACTTACCCAATTTGATTGAAGAAGCTTCTGAAGGTAGAAAAGCCGTAAATGTACTTTTATCAAGGGAAGAAACATATGCTGAAATTAGTCCAATCCGATTAAGCTCAAATGGAGTTACAGCATTTATTTCCATTATGCGTGGATGTGATAATATGTGTTCATTCTGTGTTGTTCCCTTCACACGTGGTCGTGAAAGAAGTCGTAAACCTGAGACTATTGTTCAGGAAGCAAAGGAACTATTTGATAAAGGATTTAGAGAGGTTACTTTATTAGGGCAAAACGTAGATTCATATAGATGGAATATGACCAGTAAAGGAGTAATCAAAGATTCATCTCAACCTACAGTAAATTTTGCTGGGCTAATGGATATGGTTGCTCAGGTATCTCCGGATTTAAGAATTAGATTCTCTACATCTCACCCTAAAGACATGACGGATGAAGTACTGGAGGTTATGGCAAAACATAAAAACATTTGTAAATACATTCACCTCCCTGTTCAATCTGGGAATACCGATGTATTGAAAAAAATGAATCGTGGATATTCCAGAGAATGGTATTTAGATCGAATTAATTCCATCAGAAAATATATGCCTGACTGTGCTATTTCAACAGATATCATCACGGGATTCTGTGGCGAAACTGAAGAACAACATCAAGATACTGTTTCATTGATGAAAGAGATTGATTACGATTTTGCTTTTATGTTTAAATATTCAGAAAGACCTAGAACATTAGCTGAGCGTAAATTCGAGGATGATGTTCCGGATGAAGATAAATCTCGTAGATTACAAGAAGTAATCGAAATCCAACAAAAAAGTTCATTAATGAGAAATGAACAATATGTGGGACAGGAAGTTGAAGTACTCATTGAAGGACTTTCAAAAAGATCGGATCAACATGTATTTGGTAGAAGTACACAAAATGCTGTTGTCATTATTGATAAAGACGATCATCAACCGGGTGATTATGTCAATGTCATGGTTACCGAGTGTTCTTCTGCAACCCTTAAAGGGCACATCGTTAAAAAGTAAATTGATATGGATATTATTTCTGCAAAACAACGTTTTGGAATCATTGGAAATAATGAACAATTAAACCGAGCTATTGAAACGGCTATTCGTGTTGCTCCAACTTCACTTAGCGTTCTGGTTACAGGTGAAAGTGGTGTTGGAAAAGAAAATATCCCTCAAATCATCCATGCATACGGACAGAATAAACATAACAGATATGTAGCAGTAAATTGTGGAGCTATTCCTGAAGGAACCATTGATTCAGAATTATTCGGACATGTCAAAGGATCATTTACAGGGGCACATGCCGAACGTAAAGGTTATTTTGAAGAAGCGGACGGTGGCACCATATTTCTAGACGAAATTGGAGAATTACCTAAGGCAACTCAAGCCAAATTACTACGAATTTTAGAATCTGGTGAATTCATTAAGGTGGGGTCATCAAAAGTTTTAAAAACAGATGTTCGCGTAGTCGCAGCAACAAATGTGAACATTCAGGAAGCCATAAAAAAAGGAAAATTTAGAGAAGACCTTTATTATAGATTAAATACTGTTCCCATCCTGATGCCTCCTTTAAGAGATCGTGGTGATGATATTAGTTTACTATTCAGGAAGTTCGCAACGGATTTTGCCGAAAAGTATAGAATGCCTGTTGTAAGGCTATCTCCAGAGGCTAAACAGGTGATTGAAAGTTATTATTGGCCAGGTAATGTGAGACAACTCAAAAACATTACAGAGCAACTTTCCATTTTGGAAACTACCCGTAATATTGATACTGAAACATTGCTGTCGTATTTACCGAACTACACTGAAAACAAACTTCCGGTTCTGGTAAATACAGAATCTCCCGAAAACATCAATGAAAAAGAAGTTTTATTTAAAGCATTGATTGATATGCGTGCGGAAGTAGATATGCTTAAAAACGCTGTAAAATCTTTAGCACAAGGTCAGGGATTGAATCCCAGCAATTTTACATCTTCTGAGAATCAAGACATAATGAGTCCGATTTCTCCAACAACACAGGAACTCACTGTATCATCTCCTGATATCTCCATTTCTAAAAGTCAATTCACTAACTTTCCTACTCCACAAATACAAAATCACGAAGAAATTGAAGAGTCATTATCTTTAGAGGAAAAAGAAAAAGAACTTATCGAAAAGGCTTTGAGCAAACATCGCGGTAAGCGTAAATACGCAGCTAAAGATCTGGGGATTTCGGAAAGAACTTTATATCGAAAAATTAAAGAATACGATCTAAATTAATGAAAAAGCTTATATACATATATGTCGTCTCGTTTTTAGTAACTGCTTGTACTGCAAGTTATAGTTTTACGGGAACCTCCACTGGAAACGCCAAAACGATTTCCATCGAAACACTGACCAATAGAGCTCCATTAACTCCTCCGGAATATACGCAAACATTCACCGAAGGGTTAAAAGAACAATATTTGAGACAAACCAGCCTGGACCTGGTAAAATCAAATGGTGATTTACAACTTTCCGGATTCATCCAAAGATATACTTCTGCTCCTATCGCAACCACCGGGGATGAAACCACCTCTCAAAACAGGTTAACGGTCACAGTATCCATCAAATTTGTGAATCAACTAGATCCCACCCAAAACTTTGATAAAACGTTTACACGATTCGAAGACTATTCATCTTCACAAAGTTTAAGTACTGTTCAGGATGATTTGTTTGCTTCTATAACAGATCAATTGGCTCAAGATATTATTCAAGCATCAATCGGAAACTGGTAAAGTGAATATTGAGCAACTCATATCAATAAATCAAACTCCTTCAAAACTTGAAGATGTTTCACTTCAAGAACTTGAAAGAATTGTAAATGCATACCCTTATTTTGGCTTAGGACGTGTATTGCTCACTAAGAAGATGCAACAAACGCAACATCTTCAGTTAAAGAAAGAAATAAAAAAAACTGCTGTTGCTGTGCCCAACAGGAAGCTTTTATATCAATTCCTTTATCAAAAGGATATTCAAAAAACCATTATTGATTCGGAAGAAACTTTAAAGGAAGAAGCGAAAACTTCTACCCAGGAAGTTCAGGTTGAAAAACCTAATACCCCAATGCGTTCTGAAGAAGAAGCCTCATCATTTGCAACTCCAGTTGAAATTCAACCTAAATCCAAAAAAGCATTTGAAAAACCTATTGATTTAAAGAGTTTAGGAAAGCAAAAGACAGAGGAGATTGACTTTTTAGAAAGACAAATCATTGGACATACTATAGAACATGTACTTTCTCATGAAATAAAAGAACAGAAAGAAGTTATTCCATCCGATCCTCAGAAAAACGATCATAAAGCTACCCCTGGAGGTTCTCAAAAGTTTTCAGATTGGCTGACTATTTTAGATCATGACCGTTTCAAAGATTCCAGAATCAAATCTGATAAAAAGATTGAGAGTCAGTTCTCGGAAAAGTCTATTATAGATTCTTTCCTTCAAAAGGATGTCAATATTATTACGCCAACTACAGAGGACTCTGAGTTTTCTCCATCTAATCTGGCACGTTTGAGTGTAGTCGATGATGAAGAATTTGTTACTGAAACTCTTGCCAATATATATGCTAAACAAGGCAACTTGGAAAAGGCTCTTAAAGCTTATAAAAAATTGTTATTGAAATATCCGGAAAAAAAGACTTACTTTGCCGCCCAAATTCAGAAAATAGAAAAAGATTTAAAATAGATTATAATGAGTTTTATCACAGTATTAATAATTATCGTTGGAGTTTTATTAGGTTTAGTTGTTTTGATTCAAAACCCTAAAGGTGGTGGATTGGCTTCAGGATTTAGTGGAGCAAACCAATTTGGAGGTGTTCAAAGAACAAACGACTTCTTAGATAAAGCCACCTGGACGTTAGTGATTGCTTTATTTGCTTTGAGTATTATCTCATCTTCTTTAACTAACGCAGTTGATACCAGTACTGAAGAAGGAAACTCACAATTTCAAGAAATGGTAGAGGAAGAGCCAAGCCAACAAGCTCCGGCTGCACCTTCTATTCCTACTGAATAATTCAAAAAAATTCACTTTAAATGTCAGCTTGTCATTCAGGCTGACATTTTTTTTGCCCTAATTTTTAAAATACTGCCAAATTGAATCTTCTTTTAGATTGGCATAAATAATGACAAGCCCAAACTCAAATTCTAATAACAATAAAAAATATATAATAATGTCTAAGTTAAATATTCAACCTCTTGCAGATAGAGTTATCGTAGAAGCTGCTCCAGCGGAAGAAAAAACCGCAAGCGGGATCATTATTCCTGACACGGCTAAAGAAAAACCACAACAAGGAACTGTTGTCGCAGCTGGTAGCGGGTTAAAAGATGAGCCAATGACTGTAAAAGTCGGAGACACTGTTCTTTACGGGAAATATTCTGGAACAGAAATCAACATCGAAGGAAATGATTATTTGATCATGAAAGAAGCCGATATCTACGCAATTGTAAACGGATAATTTAATCATCAAAAACAAGACTAAAAACTAGAAAAATGGCAAAGCAAATTTTGTTTGATATAGAAGCTAGAGACCTACTGAAAAATGGTGTAGATCAATTAGCAAATGCAGTAAAAGTAACATTAGGACCTAAGGGTAGAAATGTGATTATCGATCGTAAATTCGGTTCACCTCACGTAACTAAAGATGGTGTTTCTGTAGCGAAAGAAGTAGAGCTAAAAGATCCAATCGAAAACATGGGTGCGCAAATGGTAAAAGAAGTAGCTTCTAAAACTGCTGATTTGGCGGGTGACGGAACAACTACAGCTACAGTTTTAGCGCAAAGCATGGTAACCACAGGACTTAAAAACGTTGCAGCTGGTGCCAACCCAATGGATTTAAAAAGAGGTATCGATAGCGCAGTAAAAACGATAATCGAAAACCTAAAATCTCAATCTATTGAAGTAGGTGATGACAATTCAAAGATTGAGCAAGTTGCTACCGTTTCTGCAAATAACGATACTGAAATTGGTAAGTTAATCGCTGAAGCCATGGCTAAGGTAAAGAAAGAAGGTGTAATCACTGTGGAAGAAGCTAAAGGTACCGATACAACTGTTGATGTTGTAGAAGGAATGCAATTCGATCGTGGGTACCTATCTCCATACTTTGTAACTAACACAGAGAAAATGTTAACTGAAATGGAAAATCCTTACATTTTAATTTTCGATAAGAAAATTTCTACAATGAAGGATTTGTTACCCGTTTTAGAAAAAACAGCTCAAACTGGTCGCGGTTTATTAATCATCGCTGAAGATGTTGACGGAGAAGCTTTAGCTACTTTAGTGGTAAACAGATTAAGAGGTTCTCTTAAGATTGCTGCAGTTAAAGCTCCTGGATTTGGAGACAGACGTAAAGCAATGTTAGAAGATATCGCTATCTTAACAGGTGGAACTTTAATTTCGGAAGAGCAAGGCCGTAAATTGGAAGATGCAACTATCGAAGATTTAGGTACTGCTGCAACTGTAACTATAGATAAAGACAATACGACTATCGTTAATGGTTCTGGTTCTGAAGAAGCAATTGCTGCTAGAGTAGGACAAATCAAAGCACAAATCGAGTCTACTACTTCTGATTATGACAGAGAAAAACTTCAAGAGCGTTTGGCTAAATTAGCTGGAGGTGTTGCAGTTCTTTACATTGGTGCGGCTACTGAGGTAGAAATGAAAGAAAAGAAAGACCGTGTGGATGATGCTTTAGCTGCTACACGTGCTGCAGTTGAAGAAGGTATCGTTGCTGGTGGTGGTGTAGCTTTAGTAAGAGCTACCGAAGCGATCTCAGAATTAACTGGAGAAAACGAAGATCAAAACACTGGTATCGCAATCGTAAGACGTTCTTTAGAAGAACCATTACGTCAAATCGTAACTAACGCTGGTGGTGAAGGTGCTGTAGTTGCGCAGAAAGTAATGGAAGGTAAAGATGATTTCGGTTACAATGCACGTACTGATGTATACGAAAACATGATGTCTGCAGGAGTAATTGATCCAACTAAGGTGACTAGAATCGCTTTAGAAAACGCAGCTTCTATTGCAGGTATGTTGTTAACTACTGAGTGTGTTTTAGCGGATGAAGAGGAAGAAAATCCAGCTCCGGCAATGCCTCCAATGGGTGGTGGAATGCCTGGGATGATGTAATTCCCAAAACATACAATAAAAAAGGGCGCTTCTAAGAAGCGCCCTTTTTTATTGTAGACAACTTTTATAAATCCTTAATCGTCAACTCTTAAACATAAACTCTATACCTATGCAATTCAAAACACTATTACTATCAACTGTAACCATTCTATTTTCTCTATTTTCCTTTGCCTCGCATTGGTCCTCGGGAGAAATTACTACCACCCATTTATATGGCAACACATATAAACTCACCTTTACCATTTTACGAGATTGTGCAGGTGTAAACATGCCTACCTCTGTGACCATAAACTCTAATAACGGAACATCCTTCATACTACCAATGGATTATTCTATTAACTCAATCGGAGTCAATACTTCTTGTCCAACAATGATTAGTGGCTCAACATGTAATGGAGGGACTTTTCCGGGATATGAATACTATTCCTACTCTACTGTCGCTTCTTTATCATTGAATAATTCCTGGGAGTTTTATTATTCCTCCTGCTGTAGATCAACTGCATACAACCTATTGGGACCTGGGACCAACTTTTATATCTCTTCTACGCTATATCAGAACAATGCTCCGTCTAACTCAATGCCCAAATTCCCACTTACACCGACAATAATTATCGATGGGACAAGTAACTTCAACATTGATTACTCTGCATTTGATCTGGAAAATGATAGTCTGGTATATTCATTTACGGATGCTTATAATACAGCGTCAACTACTGCTATCTACAATGCCGGACTTAGTGGAGCAAACCCAATGAATGGATTATCCATTAATAGTCAAACAGGAGAGATCTCTTATACGGCTCCGACACAGCCTATAATTGGTAATTTCATTATTAATATTAAATGTGAGGAATACGATAGAACAACAGGAACCTTATTAAGTGAACACATGAAAGAAGTCACATTTATTTCTATTACTCAAGCTGGCCTTAGTATCTCCAACATCGCACCTACTTCTAATGGTATCATAGGAACAATGGGAGGGACCAACTCCTCTGGAAATACCTTTAGCACGTGCCAGGGATCAAATGCTAATTTTGATTTATCATTTACCCATCCAAACAATTCCGTAACACTTTGGAGTCCGGTAGACAAAGATTATCCGGGAATCTCTTATTCAATATCATCTGTGGGGAATACAAGTACAATGAATGTAGATATTCCAGCAATAATGCCTCAAGGAACCTATAGGTTTTATGTGCAATCTATAGGAGACAATTGCAGCTTTGCCACTATGAGTTATGACACTTTCACTATTGAAGTCAATGGAAATGTTCAAACCAATCAGGATTTATCGATCTGTCAGGGAGATTCTGTCAACTTACAGGCAACAGGTAATACAGCTTACACCTGGAGTCCTGGCACAGGTCTTTCTTGTTCCAACTGTCCAAATCCTACGGCAACCCCAAATACCACTACAACTTATGTAGTAACCGGAACTACCAATAATGGATGTAACATTACCGACACCATCACAATTACTGTAGATTCTTTAAAAACATACTATGGTATAGCCTCGCAATCAAATGGGACTCCTTATATCAACACAAAAGTTTATCTGATTGATTATAACCCGGTAGATAGTACGGTTACGGCTATTGATTCCGTATTAACAGATTCAAATGGTTTTTATTTATTTCAAACCACTGCTTCAATGGTTTGGTTAAAAATTGCACCTGACTCTGCTTTATATCCAAACGAATTACCAACGTATTTTGATAGTGCATTAACGTTTTTAGCAGCGGATTCCATTTTCTTATATCCATGTGATACTGCAGAAGTAAACTTCTCCACTATATCTGGAACGAACCCTGGAGGAAGTGGTTTTATCTCTGGAAATGTATATCAGGGTGCTGGAAAAGTGACTTCCGACCCAATGGAAGGAGTTGAGCTTTTATTAGTCAACGATCAAAATGAGTTTGTGCAGTACTGGAAAACGGATGTACAAGGGTATTTACAATTCTCTAATTTACCTTATGGTACATACAAAGTATTTGTAGATCGTATTGGGGTGGATAATACTCTAGCTCCTGAAATCGATGTCAATGAATCCTCTAAAGATATCACTTATAATTTCAAACTATTTAGTGACAAACTAGTACGTGATATGCCAAATGCTACAACATCCATTTCTAAAACAGAAGCTCTTGGAATTTATCCAAACCCAACCTCACAATACATTTATATTATTTCAAACAAGACTATTGAATACGTTATAATTAATGTGAATGGGCAAGTGTTAAAATCAGGAAGTACATCACCAAAGGAAGATTTGATCTCCGTAAAAGAGCTTCAAAATGGCATCTATTTTATCCAACTAAAATCAGATAGTCATCAAACAATTGAGAAGTTCATTAAAAATTAACACAAAAAAAGAGGGCTGAAATTCAGCCCTCTTTTTGTTTAATATCGTATCCTAATTACTTCGGTTTTTTTACCGTAAACACCCGACTAATATTAAATCCTATCCGGATATCTCCGTCTGCCCAATCTCCCGTATTTTGCGTTAGGAATTGTTGCTCATTCATTCCGGCAGAATTCGTCAAAAACAATTGAAACACGTGTCCTCCTGTCTCAATATCGACACCAACAGAGAACGAGTAATTCACATATTGTGAAGCCAACTGATCCGGTAAAACATAATAAAACTCATAGGTTAAAGCCGCTCTTCTACTAAACTTCTGACGTCCCCCAATCCCAAGTGCTAAAACATCGTTACTTTCCGCACGCGTCTCTACAAAGTTTCTATGAACCAAAGTAGGCATCAATTGAATTGTTGTGCCTTTATTAATTTTTCTTCCTAATATGGCTTGAAACGTATACCCCATTCTGGAAGTAAACAAATCCTGATTCGGATTTGCAGCTTTTAATGAATTAATCATCATGGAAGAGAAAAACTGCAATGATACCGGCATATTCTTCGCCCCAGTACTCTGTCTCAAAATTTTGGCTTTAAAAAAACCATCATAAGCCTTTTCATATGTACTTCTACCCACACCAATCATCAACCATGGAGTCAAACCATAATCAAATCCTATTCTGGTGACTGCATTATCCAAACCAAAAAACTCATCAACACCCGTATTGAGCGCCCCAAACCTGTGTGAAATTCTTAAATCCAATACGCCTTCGGCTGTATTTTCTAATGATATAGAGTTAATTATTCGAGTCGCCTTATAACTTGCTGTCGCATAATTCACTTCAGTAGAATCTTCTCCTAATTCCTCCAATAAATCCAGATCATCCTGCGCCCAAATAGAATGACTTAAACCACAAAGTACACTTAATAACAGTATCTTTTTTATCATCTAATTCTCTTTTAACTGTAATTTTTTATTTCTTTTCTTTAAAATCCATAGAAATGGTAACTTCCAATTCCTTTGCAATTTTTTCACGAACCACTCCTGGAATTTCAATGTCATAATCTTCAGGGTTTACCTTGATTTTTGCTTCTCCCAAAATAGCTCCTCCCTTAACGGTGAATGTTGCTTGTGTTGAGATTTCTTTAGTGACACCATGGATCGTCAATTTCCCATTAATATTTGCAGTATACGTCCCATCTTTTGCGAAATCAATGTCCTTCACATTTTCGATCATTCCTTTAAAAGTTGACTTGGGGAACTTATCGCTTTCTACATAATTTTCATTAAAATGTTCTTGCATCAAGGCTTTCTCAAAATGAAAAGACTTCATCGTAACAGCAAATTGTATTGCTCCGGTCTGAGAATCAAATATGGCTGTAACTGTTTTATTATGTGCTTCAATATCTTCAATTGAAGTGGAAGAGAAAAATGAAATATTACCAGTTCTGGTAAAATACTTTTGAGCTTGTGCTCCCGAAAATAATCCAGCTAGTGCCACGATTAGAAATAACTTCTTCATCATATCTTTAATTAATTATTTAACAATTGAACAATGAGCAACAACTACACCCAGATCATCTCCACCAGTACAGTGCCCTTTAATTTTAATTTCATCACCTACTTGAGTTCCTTCAATCGATACTCCTTTATCAAAATATCCATTTACTCCAAAAAAATCATCGCTAGATTGCAATACGATCAGATTTCCTGCCTCTCCTTCATTAGTTATTTCCATAACAACACCACTCACCTCAATGACCTGATCTAAATATTTTTTATTAGATTCCTCTTCGTTATCTACATATTCCTGAAACAAGTCCACCGCTGAAATTTTGATGGAAGCTTCTTCTGCTCCAATATCTCTATGCGACTTATTGAGTTGCCAATAAGCTACTCCTCCACCAATAATTCCAATAGCAACAAGTCCTATCAATACTTTCTTTATCATAGTCTAAAATTTGTTAGATTAATTTTCCGGAGCTCCATCCGCAATCCATTGTTCTAATTTTTTCTGGTCACACGAACTTAAAGGGCCCGCTGGAGGCATATCTTTCTGAACCAACGCACGTTGTTCTATTCCAGATAAATTTGCCTTTACATCTGAATACGTTTCCAAACTCGGAGATTGAGCTCCAGCAACATGACATCCTGAAACCGCACAACTATTTGTGAAAATTGCCTTTGTATCACTATTATAGGTTAAACTATCTGTTTTGCAGTCATCCGGATCCGTTGGATATAAATCTTCACCATTGTCATAATAACACGATGAAAGTCCCATCACTAAAAATCCCAGTACCCAAATTTTATTCATATATCTTTCTATTTAATAATCTTCTTAAACTTATTCTATCCTTCCAACCTATCCAAATACTCTTCCAAATATAATCTTAACTGGCAAATGTCACCAGAAAGCATTTTTTATTGCTGCATTCTGTCACGAAAATGACCAAGTTAAAATAGATTAAACCTCTTCGTGTTTATAATTCAGCAAGTGCTTTACGGTCCAAACATCTCTGCACTCAAAAGCTTCTTTACGTTCTTTACAGTCTGTTAAATTACAAATACGACATAAATCTTTTCTGCAGGGTTCAGTATGAACCGATGTTTCTATATTCCCATCAAACACCTCTTCCAAAATACTATCTAAATGATTCACTTCATCATGAGAATCCTTTAAGATATAATACCAGGGCAAGGTGAGATGCGCATCTAAATGAATCTTGGCGCCATATCTGACCATTCTGATATTATGAATATCCACCCAGGCCTCTCTACGTTTATCTTCCAAAATTTTAGCCATTTTTTCCAAATACTCCTCATCTGCCTCATCCATCACCCCCGCGATGGACTTACGTATTATCTTGTATCCGGTTACAGATATAATTAACCCTAAAATAATGGCTAGCACATTATCTAAAGCATCTATCCCTGTAATCCATACAACGCCAAGTCCAACAACTAAACCCGCGGTAGTGTACCCATCAGATATTAAGTGCTTTCCTCCTGCCTCGAGTTGAATGGAATTTACTTTCCGACCTTGCTGAACCATTGAGTACCCCATCGCATAATTCACAATACCTGCAAATACAATGAGTCCCAAACTCAAAGTATTAATAGTGACTTCTTCAGGATAGAAAAAAGCATAAATAGCTTTAAAAATCATCCCGGCACCGGCTATGCCAATAAGCGCACCTTCAAAACCTGAAGATATAAACTCAATTTTTCCATGTCCATATGGATGATTTTCATCCCTGGGAAGTGTGGCATAGTATAAACTAAACAAACCCAGGCCAGCTCCCAGTATATTCACCAGTCCTTCTAAAGCATCGGTTAATATCGCATTGGAATTTGTAATTAAATACGCGGTCAATTTCAAACCAAACAAAACAAAACCTAAAATGAGGGCTTTACGTTGAACTTGAATATTCACCTGATCCATATTTTGTCTGGTATCTGACATCAGGTAGTAAATATACAGTTTTGGACCTATCTTTTTTTTCAACTAAATACAATTTTTTAATTTAAATATGGTTAATAGGCTACATTTGCGACAATGACCGTTGTTATTTATAAAAAAACTAACATTATTATGAGGCTTGGCCTTCTCGTGTCTTTATTCTTCTTTGCTGTATTATCAGTACATAGTCAGGTTAAATATTCCAATGAATTTTTAAATATCGGTGTTGGAGCCAGAGGCTTAGGAATGTCCAATAGTGTTACAGCTTCAACAGATGATGTAACCGCAGGATATTGGAACCCGTCAAATTTGGCTAACATAGAAGACAAAGCTCAAATTGGAATCATGCATGCCAGCTACTTTGCAGGAATTTCAAATTATGATTATGGTGCGGTAGCTATTCCAATTGAAAATGGCGTTGTAGGTATCTCTATGATACGTTTTGGTGTTGACAATATCCTAAACACTATTAATTTCAAGGATCCTAACGGGAATTTCAATTATGATCGAATTACCAAATTCTCTACAGCTGATTACGGATTCCTCATTTCATATGCACGGAAAACCAAAGTTGAAGGGCTCAATATTGGTGGTAATTTCAAAATCATTTATCGCCAAATTGGTGATTTTGCCAACGCATATGGTTTTGGGTTAGATGCATCTGCCAGTTACACTAAAAACTCTTGGAAATTTGGCTTGATGGCCAGAGACATTACCACCACAGTGAATGCCTGGAGTTACACACTTGATCAGGCCACTATCGATGTGTTCAACGAAACCGATAATGAAATTCCACAAAACGGAACCGAAATCACACTGCCCAAACTAATCTTAGGGGCATCAAAAGAATTTAATATCAAAGATCAATTCACCATTCTTCCTGAAATCAACTTTGACACATATTTCGATGGTCAACGTCCAGTTCTTATTAGTGGGAATAGTATCAGTATTGACCCACATCTGGGAGTTGAGTTTGGTTACAATGATTTTCTTTATGTTAGAGGTGGTATTGGAAATATTCAAAAAGAGCCTACAAAAGCGGGAGGAGAAAACTGGTTATTTCAACCCAATTTCGGAGTCGGTTTACGTTTAGATGATTTATTCGGACTCGGAAATGTTGTTTTAGACTATGCACTCACAGCCATTGATCAAACTAATAGTTCGTTATATTCTAATGTATTTTCTTTACGTATTGATATTTCAAACGTGAAAAGCAAAAAGTAATTTTTCCTTGAGAATACACTAATATTTTGATCACATTTTGATGATTAAATTCTAATCTCATCCCATGATACGTTTTAATTTCCAAACCTATCTTTGACAAATATTTATTGGAAATGAGTGTTTCAAAAAAATTTCTTTATGCCATCGCTTCCGGAGTAACTCTGGCACTGGGATGGCCCTCGATTGGATCTTTATATCCCTTATTATTTGTTGCATTAATTCCACTTTTCTTATTGGAACGACAGGTTTATGATGACTCTTTAAAGAACGAGCCATCTAAACTCTTTCCTTTTGTCTACTTAAGTTTAATCGTTTTTAATATTCTAACGACCTGGTGGGTATGGTATGCTTCAGCTCCTGGTAGTGTCATTGCTATTGGATTAAACAGCTTATTCATTGCCATCACTATTCAATTGGCTCATTTTACCCGAAAAAAATTAGGCCATTTCCGTGGTGATTTAGCTCTGATTTTCTTTTGGATAGCCTGGGAATACTTTCATTTAGACTGGGATTTATCATGGACATGGTTAACCCTGGGAAATGGTTTTGCTAATGCGCCTTATCTCGTGCAATGGTATGAATATTCAGGTGTGTTTGGAGGATCTCTTTGGATCTTACTTAGCAATGTGACACTCACCAGATGGATTTATAAATCTCAACACACACAAACACCTTTATTTTCAATCCCTAATATTCCTTCACTTTTTAAATGGGGAATGATCATATGCCTACCTGTAGTTTTTTCACTTTATAGATTTTATACCTATAAAGAAAAAACAAACCCTGTAGAAGTACTTTCAATTCAGCCAAACATTGATCCTTATAACGAGAAGTTTGGAAGCGTTTCTTCTGCAGATCAGGTTCTAAAAATGTTTAACCTGGCTGAACAAAAAATCACCCCACAAACCGAATTTGTTATCTTTCCTGAAACAGCTATTCCCAAAGCTTTTGATGAAGATCTGTTCGAAGACACCAGAGAATACGAAATCATTGAACGCTTCTATAAAAAACATCCCAATACGCGTATCGTTATTGGTGCATCCACATTTGTAGTATATGGTCCCGGAGATAAAATCCCATTTACCGCAAGACAAGCCAATAGCGGGATCATGTACGACTATTGTAATACGGCTATATCTGTAGGAGCTGATTCTGAACCTGAATTCTATCATAAATCCAAGATGGTTCCGGGTCCCGAAAAAATGCCTTTTCCCAGATTATTCAAACCACTACAAGATGCTATTTTTGATTTAGGCGGCACCACTGGTACATTAGGCAGTCAGAAGGAAAGATCAGTTTTTATCTCCTCTCAAAATCACAAAGCAGGCCCAATCATTTGTTACGAATCGGTTTATGGTGCTTTTGTTGGAGAGTATGTTCAGCAAGGTGCAGAAATTTTATTTATCATTACCAATGACGGATGGTGGAAAGATACCCCAGGCTATAAACAACATGCACTTTATGCGCAATTAAGAGCTATTGAACATCGCAGAAGCATTGCACGGTCAGCAAATACTGGGACTTCTTGTTTTATCAACCAAAAGGGAGAAACTTCGCAAAACACCCAATGGTGGGTGGAAGATGCTATCTTAGGTCACATCAACGCAAACGATGATGTGACGTTTTACTCTAAATATGGAGATTTATTAGGTCGTTTATCCCTGGGGTTTGGCATTTTATTATTGATTATGGCCATCTCAAGAGGTTTAATAAAAAAGGATTCTTAAAATGAAGTTCAGAACTGAAATATTTCCAAAAGAGTCCGACTATTTAATGGATTACAAAGACACTATTTTATTTATAGGATCTTGCTTTTCGGTAAATATTCACAACAAACTACACCAACTAAAATTCAATACTGTTTCTAATCCTTTTGGAATCGTATACAATCCTATTTCGTTATCAAAGCAGCTCAATCGTATCCTGAATTCAAAACATTACACTAAATCCGATCTGTACCTTTTTAATGAAAAATGGCTCAGTTTTGATCACCATGGAGAGTTTTCTTCCTCCAATTCTGAAGAGTGTTTAAACCAAATAAACGCACGATTAGACCAGGGACTAAAACAACTTAAAACTGCCAAATTCTTGTTTATGACTTTGGGTAGCGCCTGGATTTATAGCAAAAAATCAGATGGAAAAACAGTAAGTAATTGTCATAAAATCCCCGCCAAAGAATTCACCAAAGAACTTGCCAACACTTCAAATATAGTTCAGGAATTATCCAATGTTATTGAACGTATCGCAACAGTGAATCCTGAAATCCAGATCATCTTTAGCATTTCACCTGTACGCCATCTGAGTGACGGACATTTTGAAAACCAATTGAGCAAAGGAAGATTATTTGACACTATATATCAGCTCAAAAATCAATTCGAAAATGTTCACTATTTTCAAGCTTACGAGCTTATAATGGATGATTTGAGAGATTATCGTTTCTATAATACTGATTTGGTTCATCCATCAAATGAAGCCATCGAATATATCTGGGAAAAGTTTAAATCCACCTATATTAATACGTCTTCATTATCAACGATTACTAAAGTGGAAAAAATAATTGCGGCATCTCAACATCGACCATTCAACCCGCAATCTGATGCACATCAAAAATTCATAACAAAAACCATCCGGCAAATTGAAAAATTAGAGTCAGATGTTCCGGGTAATTTCTTAAAAGAAATAGATTCTCTTACATCTAACGAATAACCTTAACGGACATCACCACATCTTCTAACGGCCTGTTATTTCTATCTGTTTTTACCTGAGCAATGGAATCCAATACATCAAAACCTTCTATCAGCTCTCCAAATACAGTATAGGAATTATCTAAATGAGGTGTTCCGCCAATAGTGGTATAAATCTCCCATTGCTTTTCAGTAAACTTATACTTCTTCATACGCTCATCTACCATCGGCTTGGTTTTGTTCACAATATCTGCACTGGTTAAACGATCTCCTGATTTTATAGCATGCATGTATTTATCCATAAGCTCTTTATTCTCCGGTTCACTTAAACAGTTCTTAAACTCAACCGAACGGTATTGATTCATTCTCCTCTCCTCAAAAGTAGCCAACTGCGTACTATCAAACACGCGCCCTTGAACAATGTAAAATTGACTGCCTGAACTTTTCTTCTCTGGATTGACTTCATCCCCTTCTCTTGCGGCAGCTAACGCACCTTTTTTATGATAGATACCGGGAACAAATTCAGCCGGAATAGTATACCCCGGACCTCCCTCTCCTAGCATTTTCCCCTTTGGGGCTCCTTTGGAATCCGGATCTCCGCCCTGAATCATGAATTGATTAATCACTCTATGAAACAATACATTTTCAAAGTATTTCTCTTTAGTCAATTTGATAAAATTATCTCTATGTTGAGGGGTCTCATTGTACAACTTCAATTTCATTACACCGAATTTGGTCGTAATTTTCACGATCGGTTCTTTGGGTAATTTCCTTTTCATCTTAAAAGAAATCAGACCAACAGCTAAAATGGTAACAACAGAAAGAGTGATATACTTTAAATACTTATTCATGGTTATTAATTTTTCCAAAGAAAAGAAATGACCTGAAGTAATGGTAATTTCATTTCCTTTTTCAGTCACATTTTAACATTTCAAAATTCAAACTCTAATATTTCTTATTCAAGTGGGAAAACTATCTTTGCGCCCCTTAAAAACATATACAAAATGGACTTAGTAAAAGAACTCACGTGGCGTGGATTAATCCATGACATTATGCCTGGAACCGAAGAATTATTACAAAAGGAAATGGTTACCGGATATGCTGGCTTTGATCCAACTGCAGATTCTTTACACATTGGAAATTTAGTCCCAATAATGTTATTGGTACACCTTCAGCGTGCTGGACATAAACCGATCGCTTTAGTTGGAGGTGCTACGGGAATGATTGGTGATCCATCCGGAAAAAATTCTGAAAGAAACCTTTTAGATCTGGACGTGATGAATCAAAATCTGGAAGCGCAGAAAAAACAACTACAACAATTTCTTGATTTTGATTGTGGTGAAAACTCTGCTTCTGTAGTCAATAACTATGACTGGTTTAAGGATATGAACTTCCTTTCTTTCATTAGAGATACTGGAAAGCATATTACCGTAAACTACATGATGAGTAAAGATTCTGTAAAAAACAGATTAGCTGGAGAAGGAATGTCTTTCACCGAATTTACTTATCAACTTATTCAGGGATACGATTTTTACCATTTGTATTCCAATCAAAACTGTAAACTTCAAATTGGGGGTTCTGATCAATGGGGTAATATTGTTACCGGTACAGAACTTATTCGCAGAAAAGCCAAAGGTGAAGGTTTCGCTTTAACAGCACCATTAATCAAAAAGGCTGATGGATCTAAGTTTGGAAAGTCCGAAGGAGGCAATGTTTGGCTAGATGCTAAAAGGACTTCACCATATAAGTTCTACCAATACTGGTTAAACTCAAGTGATGAAGATGCCAAAAACTATATCAGGGTATTTACACTCTTAAGCGAAGAAGAAATTAATGAATTAGTTGCAGAACACGATAAAGCTCCCCATGCGCGTTTACTTCAGAAAAAACTGGGAGAAGAAATCACTAAAATGGTTCATTCTGAAGACGCATTAAATACTGCAATTGAAGCTTCGAATATTCTTTTCGGAAAGGCTACTTCAGATAGCTTGAAAAAACTGTCTGAAGATGATTTTTTATCGGTGTTTGACGGTGTACCTCAAGGAACATTAAACGAATATAATGACAAGGGGATTCTGGATGTTTTAGTGGAGTCCGGATTCTTAAAATCAAGAGGGGAAGCCAGAAGAGCACTTAAGGAAAATTCTATTTCAGTGAATAAAGAAAAGATAAACGATAGCTTTACTTTGTCAAATGAAAATCTGATCCAAGGGAAATATATATTGCTCCAAAGAGGTAAGAAAAACTACTTTTTGATTGTAGTTTAAACATACATTTAAAAGAAATGGGCGTTTATTAAACACTCATTTCTTTTAACTTTACTTTTTACCCTATATTTGCCACGATGATTTCATAATAGCATAACCTTAAACACAACATTTTAATCCCATGTCACAATTAGTCAAAATCCACTCTGACCGTGAGGAAATTATTTCACAATTAAAAATTAGGTTATACCTAAACGGCATCTCTTCTATCACAAAAAAAAGCTTCCAAACCTTAAAGACTCCGCATTTTTCTGAAGAGACTGCACATGTATTTGAATTGTATATTGACAACCAACATCGTGACAAAGCCTCCCAAATTATTCAAGCAGCAATAAAGTCTGACTTTCATTAGACTTACTTTCTTACATTCCTTACTTCAATTGGCCCTATAATATTAAATTTGTGACCTATGGGAGTGGATAGATTATTTGAGCGAAAGAAATTAGGTCCAGAAGATTTTTATACATCAGACGAAGGATATATTGTCTTTACAGAATCTTATCATTTAAAACGAGGTCACTGTTGTCAAAGTGGTTGTCGTCACTGTCCGTATGGTTTCAATAAAAAGAGAAAAAAATAATTATGGGTACTTTCCAAGACCTCATCAAAGCAGGAATACCAGATGAACTACCTGCACTAAAGCCTTATGATCAAAGTGTAAGTCATGCACCTAAAAGAAAAGATATCTTAACCACCAACGAAAAGCAATTGGCGGTAAGAAATGCATTAAGATATTTTCCTAAAAAACATCACGAGGTTTTAGCAAAAGAATTTGCTCAGGAATTAAATGATTATGGAAGAATCTATATGTATAGATTTCGTCCGGATTATGAATTCTATGCACGCCCTATTTCAGAATATCCGGCAAAATGTGAACAAGCCGCAGCTATCATGCTCATGATCCAAAATAATTTGGATAACCGTGTAGCACAGCATCCACATGAATTAATTACTTATGGAGGAAATGGTGCTGTTTTCCAAAACTGGGCGCAGTACTTACTCACCATGAAGTATTTAAGTGAAATGACTGAAGAGCAAACATTAGCTATGTATTCAGGTCATCCAATGGGTTTATATCCATCACATAAAGATGCACCACGAGTCGTAGTGACCAATGGTATGATGATTCCTAATTACTCCAAACCGGATGATTGGGAGAAATTCAATGCTTTAGGTGTTTCCCAATATGGTCAAATGACTGCGGGTTCTTATATGTACATTGGTCCTCAAGGGATTGTTCATGGAACTACTATTACGGTTTTAAATGGCTGTAGAAAAATTGACGATCAAGGGGCTAAGGGAAAACTTTTCGTGACTTCCGGGCTTGGAGGAATGAGTGGTGCACAACCAAAGGCAGGAAACATTGCCGGAGTTGTTTCGGTTACTGCAGAAGTTAATCAAGCTGCCACATATAAACGTCATGAGCAAGGCTGGGTGGATGAAGTGATTTCAGATTTGGATCAACTGGTAACACGAGTTAGGAAAGCGAAGGAAGCAAAAGAAACTGTATCTATCGCTTATGATGGTAATATAGTTGATGTATGGGAAAAATTTGATCAGGAAAATCTTTATGTGGACCTAGGATCAGATCAAACTTCACTTCATAATCCTTGGGCTGGTGGATATTATCCTGTGGGTTTATCATTTGAGGAAGCCAATGACATGATGGCTGACCACCCTGAGTTGTTTAAAGAGAAAGTTCAGGACTCCCTTCGAAGACAAGTTGCAGCAATTAATAAACATACCGCAAAAGGCACCTATTTCTTTGATTATGGAAATGCATTTTTACTCGAATCTTCTAGAGCCGGTGCGGAGATTATGGCTGCTGATGGACTAAGATTTAAGTACCCATCTTATGTTGAAGATATTATGGGACCTATGTGTTTTGATTATGGTTTCGGTCCATTCAGATGGGTATGTACTTCTGGCAAACCTGAAGATTTAGAAAAAACAGATCAAATTGCATTGCAAATAATGAATGAAATTATGGAGCACTCTCCCAAAGAAATTCAACAGCAAATGCAGGATAATATTACATGGATCGAAGGTGCAAGAGCTAATAAATTAGTAGTAGGATCTCAGGCTCGTATTTTATATGCCGATGCAGAAGGTCGCTCAAAAATTGCACTTGCATTTAATAAGGCCATTGCAAATGGTGAAATTGGACCTGTAGTATTGGGTAGAGATCACCACGATGTTTCTGGTACTGATTCTCCATTTAGAGAAACTTCTAACATTTATGATGGTTCTAGCTTTACAGCTGATATGGCTATCCAGAATGTTATCGGGGATTCTTTTAGAGGTGCTACCTGGGTGTCCATCCACAATGGTGGTGGCGTTGGCTGGGGAGAAGTCATGAATGGAGGGTTCGGAATGCTATTAGATGGATCGGATGATGCCTCAAGAAGAGCAGAGAATATGTTATTCTGGGATGTCAACAATGGAATTAGTAGAAGAGCCTGGGCTAGAAATGAAGAAGCGAATTTCGCCATCAAACGTGAAATGGAACGCACTCCAAATCTTAAAGTTACTTTACCAAATCAGGTAAACGATGATATTTTAAACGAATTATTTTAACTCGTTTTCATCCATCAAGTTCTACAGCCGATACTGAAATCAGTATCGGCTTTTTTATGATTATTCTTTTTTAACGCATCTTCAAACAGATAATTTGAAAAGTCTTGCTGATTACATGTATTATTGCAGCGCAAAAAAGGATTTCTAAAATGAACAAAGTACTCATAACTGGAGCAGGTGGTTTTGTTGGGGGGCAACTGGCTTTATTCTTAGCTGATAAAGGCATAGAAGTAAATGCAATGCATAGACCAGGATCTAAGCTAAACACCAATCTGATCAACCATCCTAAAATAAATTCTGCTCCGGCTGATTTAGTTGATTTAGAAAGCCTAATTACAGCGAGCAAAGATTGCGATCATCTTTTTCATCTGGCAGCATATGCACAGCCCTGGGCAAAAGATATGCATATGTATTATGATGTAAATGTTGGAGGTACTGTAAATATTTTAAAAGCTGCAAAATCAAATAACGTCAAACGTGTTATCATTACAGCAACGGCAGGCACCTTTGGACCTCAGGTTGATGACTCTTTAATCACGGAAGAAATCCAGCAAGTTTTACCGGCTTTCACAGAATATGAAAGAACGAAGCAAATTGCAAACGAAAAAGTAAAAGAATTTATTGATCAGGGTCTGAACATCGTTACGGTAAGTCCTACTCGTATTTTTGGACCCGGAGAATTAAGTGCTAGTAATGCGGTGACTAAACTTCTGGAAAAATACATGTACAATGGTTTTAGATTTTTACCCGGTGATGGTTCAACTTCAGGAAACTATGCATATATCAAAGACATGATTAATGGACACTACTTAGCCGCAATAAAAGGTAAAAGTGGTGAAAATTATATTTTAGGAGGAGAAAACTTAACTTATAAAGAACTCCTTCGCGTATTTGGTCAGGTTACTCAAATTGACAGAAAACCTGTTGCAGTTCCATTATGGATTATGCTTTCCGCATCCAAGATGATGCAATTTCTAGGGGATACTTTTGGGTTAAAGCCAGCAGTAACACCTCCTTTCATCAGAAAGTATATGCATAGTTGGGCTACAGATATCAGTAAAGCAAAAAATGAATTAGGGTATCAGGTCACTCCGTTTGTTCAAGCCGTAGAAGAAACTGCGGCATGGATTCGTAGCAAACACTCCGAGCATTAAATACTCATCCTGAATATTAAATATCCTGCAAACACGAGAAGAGAAACTACCAATAAAATCCACATTTTATATGGTCTCTTTACTTTGGCTACAGAAAAGTTAGGCATTTTTACAGAGGTTATTTCGTAATGATCATCGTTATCATTAAAACTATGATAATTCGTATGATCTGGATTATAATCAAAAAACATCGTATTGATCACCCAATAAATCTCTGCTACTTGCTTGGAGTAATTTAGTTTTATTTCCACTTTATTGTTGATGACATCCTTTGTCAAAAGTTCATATGATATCAAATTCAATTTATACCCTTTGACATCAAATAGCTTAATATTATTGTACAAATAGTCGGATATTACTCCCTTATAAATATCTCTATCTGCTACTTCTGGGTCTATATTATGTTTCAGTAAAGTGTTTTTATACAGGTCATGTGACAGAGATAGCCTAATCTCACATACATAATCGACTTGAAATATATCGAAATAAGCCTTTGACTTCAATGATCCCTGAAACGATTTTGACATTTTTTACATGTTTATTTTATGAAATTCGTTCACAGGTTAATTCAAAAGCTAACTATTTGTTAAATAAATCTCCGCTCAGTTAACCGCTTTCTCAAGTAATTAACCAAGCGAGAGATTCCACACAAATATTTTAAACTGAAGAGAGAATGTAGCGTACACATTCCTTTACCTCTACACTACAATAGTAGTCTGATCTTAGATTTTGTACAATAGGGGCTACACCCTATTTTTTGACTATAAGTACTTGGCGTACTTTGAAGCCCACGTAAGTAAACTATTGTTCTTAGGCTCCAACGCTAACTTCTTTGAAATATTATATCGGTGATTCTGAATAGTTTTAGGGCTCACAAAAAGCAATTCTGCTATTTCCTTGCTGGTTTTATTTTGTGAAATTAATCGAATCACTTTCTTTTCCGTTCGACTTAATAAGTCATAACTTGATGGTAATTCCGAATCAGATTTGATAAACTCCTGCAGGTCTTCAGAATAAAACTTCTGACCACATGATAATGCTTTTAAACATTTCTCAATCTCTTCATTCGCAAAATCTTTCAGCATAAAACCCTCCACTCCCATGTCTATAGCACGAGACAAAAAAGATTCTTCTTTATGCAATGTCAAAATAGATATCGCTATTTCCGGATATTCACGCTTAATTCGTTGCGCCACTTCCAAACCACTCAATTTGGGCATATCCAGATCCAATATTGCAATATTAGGTTGAAGTTTTACGATAGAGTTATAAGCCGATATTCCATCATTAACTGCAGCTATCACTCTAAACCCTTCCACTGCGTTAATAATTCCTTTTAATCCGGTTAACAAAACCGGATGATCATCTGCAATAACTACTTTAAACACTATTCTGCGATTTTCTTGGAATTATAAAAGTAAAATTTGTTCCCACATTAATTTCACTATTCACATCCATTTTACCCTTCATCAACTTAATTCGCTCTCTTAACGTAATTAACCCTAAACTATTGGAGGCTTTCATTTTTTGATCAAAATCAAACCCCACCCCATTATCCTGTATTTCAATAATAATAGACTTTTTGTTAATGGTTGACTTCAATTTAGCCGATTTGGCTTTTGAATGCTTCAATATATTATTTAATCCTTCCTGAATAATCCGATACAAATTAATCTCATTTTCGGCAGTAAGAAAACCATCAATTGGTTCTAACTCATCACTAAAAACAATATCACTCGCCATATCACACTTATCAATCATCAATTCAATTGCTTTAGTAATTCCCAACCTCTCCAATTGTACCGGGTGAAGATCTTTAGATATTATACGCACTTCTTGAAGTGTATCACTCACTAAGTCTGAAAGCTTTTTACTTTGCGAAACTATTTCAGAACTCTTGATCAACAATAAGTTTTGTCCAATACTATCATGCAAATCACTTGAAATTCTTTTACGTTCTTCCTCTTGAGATTGAATCAATTGTTGCGTGAAATTTTCATGCATGAGTTTCTTCTTCTTTTCTGTTCTTATGGAAACGTTGGCAAATGCGATAACAAACACCAAACAAATCAAAACAAAACCGAGAATCATCTTAATTCTTAATTCTTGTTTTTCAATCTGCAATAATTTCAGATTCTGTCTACTTCTTTCAATCTCTAAATCTTTTTTAGCCGTCTCATATTTTATTTCCGCCAAACTGATATTCTTCAATCTTTTTTCGTTTAGAATTAAGTTTTTAATCGAATTATATTTTTCGATATACACCAACGCATTTTCAAAATCCCCCTTTGCCTCATACGCCTTTGACATTCTCAAATAAGCCTTAGACAAAGTCTCTTTTTCATCTAATTCAGAAGATCTCTGAATGGCCAAATTTGCATAATAAATAGCCGAATCCTGATCTTCTATCAAAAAGTAGGCCTTTGCCAGACTCAGATATACTCTCCCTAAATATTCTTTTTGATCAGAACTATCGATAATGTTTATGGCTGTATTTAAATGTTCTACCGCTTCATCATATCTTTTGTATTCCAAATCCAATTCTGCTGACGAGTTATGTATACCGGATTGTAAATCGAAATCATCACGTTCGATAGATAAATCCAACGCACTATCAAAATAGGTCACTGCCAAATCCTCTTCACCTTGCTTCATATATATCCTTCCAATATGATGATAGGTTTCAGGATCAACAAAATAGTTCGTTTGAAGAGATATTTTCAAATGCTTCAATGCTTTATCATATTCTTCCTGATCACGATAAATCAGCCCAATATTATTATGCAGTTGTAATATTTTTCCAGACCAACCCAAATCCTCCGCCATTTTTAAAGATTTAAAAGAATACTCCATGGCCTTATCATACTCCCCTATTCTCCAATAGTTCAACCCATACAAGCCATAACAGGGCATTTCCACATCAGGGATGTTATTTTGAATCGCCAGATTTAAACAGGAATCTACAATTCGAATATGCTTTTCATAATTATTTCGCGTACTTTCCAAATCGGCAATATTCAACCATATCAAAAGTTCTAATTGTAAATCATTAATAGACTTGCAATGTTCAATTGCTTTAAGATACCACACTTGCGCTCTATCAATATTTCCATTGTAATAATACCAATTTCCGATGTCCATCTGAGCAGATGGAATCAACCTCAATCTATTGACCTGAACAGCCAAATCAACTGTTTTGTTGTAGTATTCCCACATTTTAACCGTATCAATCGGCTGGTAGTAATAGGAAATATCCAGATAACAAAATAATCTGGCACTATCAGATATATCGGTTTCAGACAACTGAATCAAACTATCAATTTTTCTCAATGCATCACTGCCGTATCCCATTTGCAAAAAGGATGTCAACAAAAAAGCCAATACAATTATTGGCTTATGCATGTTTAATTTGATCTGTATGTTTTTAATCTGAATCATACTTTAAAAACCACTCATATGGCTTTTTCTAATCGAGTCTTTTTGCGTTGGAGTCCAGTCGTATTTATAATCAAACAAAGCTCCTTCCCATTCTCCATATAATACATTTGGTAAAACCATAAAGCGAGAACCGAATTCGGTACTCAGACTATCGACCAATGCAGATCTATTGATCAGTGATTGCTTATCAAATAATTCAGTGAAATCTGCAAGATTATCACCAAACAGCATGATTATTTCATAATTCTCTGAAACCATTTTTCGTCTGTTGGCTTTACTTCCCTCCTTACTTCTTAGAAAGAAATCATTCGAGTCCAACTCCGTTAACCCTAATTTTTCTAAATTCGACATGGTGTTGTCTAATTCGTTCACTCTTCTATTAGAAATAAATATCACTTTAACACCTTCTGCTCTGGCAAATTTAATGAATTGAATCGCTCCTGGAACTTCCCCTGCATTCATTAAGTCGCTCCACTCTTTCCATTTCTCCTTTGAAAAATTAGCATTATCCAAAATCAGTTGCGCATTAAAAAAACTATTGTCCACAACTGTTTCATCCAAATCCATAACAACAGCAGGAGGCTTTTCATATGGAAAAGCATGATTTTGCAATTTTTTCTTCAATTGCATTTCTGCGAGGTTGTACGTTTGATAACATAAAGCTTTATATTCTGCTGCGGTTTGATGCCATAACACCGCATTGATCGCTTGTGTTTGAACATTTACGTCCTTCTGGACTTCTACCTCAATATTCTTTTCATTGGACTGACATGAAACCAATGCTAATAAAACAACAGCCCATAAAAAGCTACCTCTAAAACTCATATTAATCATTATTTGAACTATGACATATCAAACCCACATGTAAATACGGGCTTTTGAATAATTGCTTCTTTTTGTTTTTCAGATACTCCACTCAAAGTCATCATAATTTTTCCTGTTGGGACTTTTGAAAAATTACTCAATAATCCCATATCCATTCCCTCCATTAAACTATGCAATGGACTTTTAACATCCTGCCAAAATATTGAAAAAGTTACGTTAAACTCATTCAGCATCGTGGTAAATAACCTTTGAAGTTTCTCTTCATGTCCTGGCTTTACATAAATATAATCCAATGTAATAAATTTGAATTTTTTGGGATTTATGTATTGCTTAAGTCCAGGAGTATGTGGTAAAATATGAAGCATAAAAACACCTGTAAAACCACTCATATGTTTTAACTCCCATTCGCAAGGATTGGCTTGAACACCTGCTACAATTTCTCCGTTTTCTCTCCACACAAAATAGTTTTCTTTCATAAAAAGGAACTGATCTGTATATACCGAAAAACTTTTGTATTGATCTTTCAATTTAGCGCGCATGCTTTCATAATGCACTTTTTCCAATCGTTCAACTTTGGAACTTCTTTGTGGGTGTAATCTGGTGAAAGTGAAAGTATCAAACTCCCCTACCGGACTCAATCCCAAAATTTGACTTAACTCTGTCGACCTATAATTCTCCGCATCAAAAAATGCATAATAAAACGAAGGCAACTTCACATCTTCATCAAAACTTAAACCATGTACTGCCGGAGACTCAGCAAAGTATTTTTGAAGTAAACTTTTGATTAATCCGGGCTTACCATGTCTCCCTCTTTTTTCTTTTGAGGCCTGAAGTTTTTCATTAAACATGAAATACCGGATATAATAAGCATTGGCTCCACCAAAGTCTTCTTCGATCACACGAAGAGCAGTCGTCACTGTTGCCTTAATGTGATCACTTTGGTTTAAGTACATAAAATATTTGTTCTGTAATTGCTTCATGCGTTCATCAATATCCTTATGTAGATATTGTGCACCTGTTGAACCTACAGTCATATCACGTAACATTTCCAAAACCACTGGGTCTAATTTTTTGGTAACTCCAAGCTGAAAACTTCCGCGTTCAAAAATTACTACATTCTCACTATTCATCAGTCACAGTTTATAATCTGCAAATCCAATTTTAATGGTTCAAAAATAGTCAGATTTAAAGTATTACCTAAAGTAAATGTAAGATATCGAAATCTTAATCAATTACGACATATCTACACCACAAGTGAATATAGGTTTATTCGTAATATTTTCCTTTTGAGCATCACTTACATTGTTCAACGTCATCATCACCTTCCCGTTGGGAACATTTGAAAAGTGACTCATCAGTCCCATATCCATATTTTTCAGGACTCGTGTAAAAGGACTTTTTAAATCTTGAAAAATCAAAGAAAAGAACACATCATATTCATGAAGCATCCCTTCAAATAATAGTTCCAATTTATCTTCATAACCCTCTGCAAAAAAAACATAATCTAGAGTTACAAATTCAAACTTTTTAGGATTGACATACTTTTTCAGAAGTGGAATATTAGGAAGCACTTTAACCATCATCAATCCGGAAAACCCACTCATTTGTTTAACTTCCCATTCACATTTATTCGGTTGAACACCTGCCACAATTTCCCCATTTTCTCTCCACACAAAATAATCTGAATCTAAAAATAAATATTGATCGGTATATATGGAGAAGGATTCATATTGGCTTTTTAATTTCGTTCTCATATCATCAAAACCCAAAACACTCAATTTTTCAATCCGACCGTTAGATTTAGGATTCATTCTTGTAAATCTAAAAGTAGAGAAATCCCCAATTGGATTCATTCCCAATAGTTGACTAATACCTGTGGATCTAAAATTTTCTGAATCAAAAAAAGCATAATGAAATGAGGGTAAACTATCATCTTCATCATAACCTATTCCCAATTTTATTGGGGCATCTGATAAAAACTTTTTAGTTAAACCTTTAATAATCCCATTGGGATTTCCAGGCTTAATTCTTTTTTCCTTTACCGTTTGAAACATCTCATCAATGGCCAGATATCTAATGTAGTATGCATTGGCCAACCCGAAGTCTTCAGTAATTGTCCGTTGAGCCGATACAAAAACACCCTTAATGGTCTGATTCTTTCTTAGGTACATAAAATATTTATTGGGTAGTTGAGTCATGCGCTCATCAATATTCTTATGTAAATATCTCACTCCCCTAGAACCAACTGTCATGTTATGAAGTAAAGTCATGATTTCTTCACATGGTTCTAAAACTACTCCAGCTTCAATACTACCACGTTGAAACATTATCAATTTACTCTTATTCTTTTCGATCACATACGGTTGTCAAATGAACTTATATACTTATCCCTCAAAATTAGTCAGATTAATAGGCAAGGCTTTCTTATTAACAACTATTTTTACAGCTTCACAAAAGCGGCTTCGATAATCAAATGATGATTGATCAACAATATCTGGATGAACAACTTAAGTCTCTCAAAAAGAGTTATCGTAATTGTCTCCCGTATCCTCATATTGCCATAGATCATTTTCTTACTCAAAAATCAGCACAAACTATCCTTGATAATTTCCCTCGAGTAACGGATAATGTTTGGACACATTATGTGCATTTCAATGAAAAAAAACATGGTCTTACTCAAAAAGAGTATTTTCCGGAATCCGTTCAACAGCTAGTAAATGAAATGTCTCAACCCCAATTTATAAAATGGTTAGAAACGCTCACTGGTATAGATAACTTAATGCCAGATCCTGAATTAGAGGGAAGCGGCCTCCATCAAACACTTCATGGTGGTTATTTAAACATCCATGCTGACTTCACTTCTCATCCTAAACGAAGTAATTGGCAACGAAGAGTTAATGTTCTTATCTATTTTAATAAGAACTGGAAAACCGAATGGGAAGGTGCGCTAGAATTATGGGATCAGAAAATGGAAAATCGAGTAGTACAAATTTCACCAGATTTTAATCGTGCGGTAATTTTCAGTACCGGAAAGGAAACGTACCATGGTTCTCCAATTCCTTTGGAATGTCCAGAACATGAATCGCGTAAGTCATTAGCTATGTATTACTACACCCACTCTGCTACATTTGATAAAAAATCCACGATATATCGCCCAAGACCTGAGGAACATCAAAAAAAAATGTTTTTTTGGCTGGACAATATGTTGATTTCATCATATAGTCAATTAAAAAATATTTTGGGTATAGACGACTCGCTAATCAGTCGAATACTACAATTCTTCAATAAAAAATAGATTTCAAATGGATCGAAATAAACTCATCATAGTTGGTATTTCCATCTTTTTTTTCATGCCTTTTTTAGGAGCTGTTCATTTATTTGATTGGGATGAAATCAATTTCGCAGAGATTGCCAGAGAAATGATCGTAACCGGAGATTATTTAAGACCACAGATCAATTATCAAATGTTTACAGAAAAGCCACCCATGTTTATGTGGATGCAAGCATTATCGATGAATCTATTTGGGGTCAATGAATATGCGGCACGTTTTCCTAATACTATTGCCGGACTCATCACATTATTACTACTCTACACAGCAGGAACTAAACTATACAACAAGCAATTTGGATGGTTATGGGCCGGAGCCTATTTTGGAAGTATTTTACCACACCTTTATTTTAGATCCGGAATCATCGACCCATGGTTTAATTTATTCATCTTTTTAGGTTTATATCATATTATTCTCTATTACTGGAAAAAAGAAAATGATTCCAATTTTATATTTTCGAAATCAAAATGGGCTTACCTCATTTGGGCAGGAGTATTTTCTGGTTTGGGGATATTGGTCAAAGGTCCCGTGGCCTTTCTAATTATTTCGCTTGTTCTGGGTATATACTGGGTTACTAAAAAATTCAAATTCTACCTAAACATTTTAGACTATGGCATTTTTACGTTAGCTACCATTTTAACTGCTTCTATTTGGTTTGGTGTAGTCTCGTTGTTACATGGACCTCAGTTCGCCATCGAGTTTACCATTCGACAATGGGAACTTTTCTCTCAACAAGATGCAGGACATGGAGGGTTTATAGGATACCACTTTGTCGTATTACTGATAGGTGTTTTCCCAGCCAGTATTTTTATGATCAGAAGTATGGGAAGAACGGTTGAGGGTTACCCCCATCAAACAGATATGAAAAAATGGATGATGATTCTTTTCTGGGTAGTGCTGATTCTATTCTCAATCGTAAGTACTAAAATCGTTCACTACTCTTCTTTGGCGTATTATCCAATGGCCTATTTGGCGGCATTAATTATATACCAAATGGACAAAGGCCTCATTAATTTCTCCCTTTGGATGAAAATACTGATTGGTTTTATCGCTCTGGTTTTTGGAATTGCTGTAATTGTACTTCCCTGGTTAGGAATGCATATTGAAATATTAAAAGAACTCGCAGCAGCAGATCCTTTTGCTGTAGCCAATATGGATTCCGAAATTCACTGGACCGGACTAGAATCCATTCCAGGAATATGGCTTATTGGGATTACAATAATTGGAATGGTCCTTATTTCAAAAAACAAAACGTATAAAGGAATAATTTGGTTGTTTGGAGGAACGGGTGTATTTGTATTTTTAACCCTAACGCTGGTCATCACCAAAATAGAAGGTATTACTCAAAATGCAGCCATCGAATTCTATGAAACTAAGGTAGATTGTGATTGTTACGTGGTTTCAGAGGAATATAAAAGCTATGCCCAATTATTCTATACTAAAATCCCACCTCATGACAATCCAAATAGATATAGTATGGAGTGGCTTAAAACCGGTGATATTGATAAGGATGTTTTCTTTGTAGCTAAAATTACTGGAACACAATATTTGGAAAAGTTACCAGATGTTGAATTACTATATGAAAAAAATGGCTTCACATTTTGGCAGAGGAAAGCTGTAAAATAAACTAAACATGAATCAAATTATTCGTAAAGGAACTCCCTCAGATCTTCCAAGACTGTTAGAACTTATAGTAGAATTGGCCATTTATGAAAAAGAACCGGATGCTGTAGAGGTTACATTGGATGAATTGGAACAAGATGGTTTTGGTGAAAATTCCATTTTTAATTTTTTTGTTGCTGAAGTGGATGGAATCATACAGGGTATTGCATTGTATTATTTTAAATACTCTACCTGGAAAGGAAAATGCCTATTTCTGGAAGACATTGTTGTAAACGAAAAACTGAGAGGCCAGGGTCTGGGGAAGTTACTCTTTGACCAGGTGGTAAATGTAGCTGCAGAACATCACTGCAAAAGAATGGAATGGCAAGTTTTAAAATGGAATACTCCAGCCATTGAATTTTACAAAAACAAATTCGATGCACAACTTGATGCAGAATGGTTAAATGGTAGATTGGTATATGATCAAATTCAGAAATTGAAATCATAAATGAAAAGTCATCTGTTTTAACTAAACGGTCGTCACCGTTTTTCAGGCATTCATCACAAACAAAAAACCTAAACCCTTGATAAACAAAGGAGAATTGTAATTCCTCAAGTTATTACTTTGTCTTTTTCTTGTTTTTTTGACCAAATAGTTTGTACTTTTGACCCAGAATTTAAAATTCACATTTTAGATTACCACTATGAAACTACATTACTACATTACGCTATTTATGGCGATTCTTATTTCTGGAATCTCCACTCCCCTTAAGGCACAACTTATCGGTCAACAAACTGTTACGGCCACAATGGACCTTAGACCGGTTCTTCAATTAGATATTTCAACCAGAAACCAAATTGAATTTGTATTTGATAATATAGATGAATACTATGCGGGTATTACTCAATATGGTGCTACCATATTAAAAGTAAGTGCTACAGTTAATTGGGATTTATATGCTGTTGGACGCTCATCTGGTACAAATGGTGCTGAATTTTGGGATCAACAAATAAGTTATGGGAGTGGGAACAACCCAAATGCGATTCCTAATATTCCATTAAGTTGCTTAGAATTACACCAATCCAGGCCAAATGCAGGTGCTAATGCTGCAAGCGGACCTTTTGCTGACTACAGCAGTCCATTCGCTCCGAGCACATCGAGAACAGGATCGAACAGCATTTATGTAAATGGAGGCTCGAATATTGCTCCTTCGACAAGCGATAAATATATAGGAGGACATGCTGGTACGTCCGGGATCAGTGGACAAGACTTTTTACCTGGAGGCAGTTATTTAAATCAAAATGGAATTAATTCAGATTACTATTACGTTATAGATTATAGAATTTTACCAGGTTTACCCGCTATTTTTCCAATGGCCGCTGATGCAGATGGCTCGAATTTTGAAGATCTGGCAACAGTTAATGGTGACGGTGCTTACGCACAACCTGGAGTGTATACCATGTATGTAGAATACATATTATTAGAAGACCAATAGAATATTTAAGATATACTTTCAAAGTAGGTGAGAGTAGTTAGTGGATAGTTAGTAGAAAAGCGCAAATAATTTTGCGCTTTTTTTATGACCTGTAGGAATGTCCTCACTTTTACATTGATAAATATTATGCTCACCATTTTTTACCTTACTTTCGGGAAATCTCTTTAAAGGTAGGTTTATGCAAGACACGATTGAAAGCATCATTAATGGTTTAAATGATATTGTATGGAGTAACGCGCTCATATTTGTTGCTCTGGCTTCTGGCATTTTTTATTCTTTTAAAACCCGATTTGTGCAGCTTCGTATGCTCAAAGAAATGTTGCGACTCCTTTTTGGAAGTAAAGCATCTGAACGAGGTGTTTCTTCTTTTCAGGCGTTTGCTATAGCCATATCCGGAAGAGTTGGAACCGGAAATATCGCAGGAGTTGCCACGGCTATTGCTTTGGGAGGACCTGGTGCTATTTTTTGGATGTGGGTTATTGCATTTTTAGGATCTGCATCTGCATTTGTAGAAGCTACTTTAGGACAATTGTATAAAGAAAATAAAGGAGGCGAATACCGCGGAGGTCCCGCTTTCTATATTGAAAAAGGACTAAAAATCAAATGGTTTGCTATTGTATTTGCCATTGCCACAATTCTGAGTACCGCTTTATTTCTACCAGGCGTTCAATCCAATAGTATTGCAGCGGGAATAAAAACTGCTTTTAGCATAGATCCTTTATACACCGGGCTATTTATCGTGACCTTTCTTGCTTTAATTGTTTTCGGAGGTGTGAAACGTATTGGTAAATTCTCAGAAATCGTTGTTCCCTTCATGGCTATAGCCTACGTACTCATTGCTGTGGTTATAATCGGAATCAATTTCGAAGAAATCCCAAGTATACTTTCATTGATTATTACTTCTGCATTTGGAGCCAATCAAGCTTTTGGGGGAATTGTCGGAATGGCAATCATGTGGGGAGTTAAACGTGGAATTTATTCAAATGAAGCTGGTCAGGGAACCGCACCACACGCGGCAGCTGCAGCGGAAGTGAGCCACCCTGCAAAACAAGGTTTGGTTCAGGCTTTTTCGGTATATGTCGACACTTTATTTGTTTGTACAGCCACCGCGTTTATGATCTTATTTACATTCCAGTATAATGTAGAAAATCCAGCCGGAGGATTCTTATTTGAACATTTACCAGGCGTAAACTATGGACCAGAATACACGCAATTGGCCATTGAGTCTCAATTCCCAGGTTTTGGAAAAGTTTTCGTAGCAATTGCCTTATCCTTCTTTGCTTTTACTACGATTATGGCATATTACTATATTGCTGAAACAAACGTAAGTTATCTGGATAGTGACAATAAGAAAAAATGGATGGTTTGGGCTTTAAGAATTTTAATCTTAGGAGCCACTCTTTATGGGGCAAGTAACACAGCCGATTTGGCATGGACCATGGGGGATATCGGTGTAGGCATAATGGCATGGCTTAACTTCATCGCCATATTCATGTTACGGAAACCTGCTTTAGCTTTACTTAAAGATTACGAAAATCAGAAAAAGCAAGGTATTGAAGAACCATTATATGACCCGGAAAACAGTGATTTGAATATCGATAATGTAGATATCTGGAAACGAATTTCTTCAAGATTTAAAGAGGAATCGGTGTAGTTTTTATTCGCCACCTATAATTCCACTCTCTTGTTCTCATTCGGTAGTGTCACAATTCGTTTGAAGTGCAATTTGTATTTGCTGCGGATATATTTCGTGAAAATACTCTATGTAAGTATCCGAGCTTTTATAACCACTCTGAATTAAACTATCTGCCGTATTGAGACTATAACAAGCCTTATCACCTTCTTTAAGTTCTATTTGAGCTAATCCCATATAATAATATGCTTCACTACACTCTTCATAATTCTGTATCGCCTGCCTATAAAGTATAATGGCTTGATTCCATTCTTCCATTTGCGCATAACATCTACCCAACTGGACAAAAGCATATACATCAACATACTTCTCTCCAACAGTCTCTGAAGATTCTTTAATGTAATATTCGATTTCTTCCTTGGCTAGAATCCAATTCTCCATTTGCATATGTGCGAGTCCTTTCAAATAGTGAATATCTTCTCCCATAGGTGCATCCGAAAACTCTGGCGTCAGAGCGTCATATTTTTCCAAAACTTCTAACGCTCTTTCGTAATCGTGATAATAATATAGCAATACCCAGCCAAAGTATGCTCCTACTTCACTGGGGTCCATTTCATAGGCCTTATTTAATGCATCTATGGCTAAATGGTAATTCCCATTTTTAGTATTTTGAACGGACAAGGAATGATACGTTTGTCCATCTATACTATCCATTTGAGACATCGCATATTGCATAAGTTGATTACCACGCTCATTATTTCCGTTGTAAACATCCATATAACCTAAACCAAACATCAGTCGAAATACCATCTGGTTAAATATCAAACTCAGAATCAGAAGTAATACGAAAAGACCTCCGAGAATTCTGCCTATTATCTTAAACCACTTTTTCATTTGAATTACTTTGGCATTATTTCAATGAGGTTTCCATTTTCGACTTTAAAAGCCAGAAATTTATGGCTATTGACCCTTTTACCGTCATCATTCCGAGCAGGAATCCAACCATCCAAAGATTTTGTTAACTCCAATAACTGTGTTGTTATTTCTTTATTGATCTGGGTGATTTTAAAATTGAAATCATAGGTCTCTATATTGTAATTTCCTGACTCCCCTTTGCAATTTACCTGAAAACGAATTCTTATAATTCCAGAATTATCTGAAGCCAAAACCGGCTGATAATACTCTTTAAAATGTTTCTTTATAGCATAAAAATCCCCTTCATATTTTAACTCAGGATAATAATAAGGATGTAATGATGTATTACATAATTCAAATTCATCCGAATTATTACAAGAAAACAGTCCAACCGCAGCGGTTAAAAACAGGAAATACTTTACCATTCTTTACATTGTTTAATATCGTTGGAATTGAATAGCATCTAAATAAAAAAGCCATTCCCAACGGAGTTGAAAACGGCTTTTCCTATAAAGTTATTATGTAATCTCAAACTAAGCTTCTAAAATCCATTCCCCGGTTTTTAGTTTTGGTTCAGCTTGTTTATACTTCATTGACTTGGTTTCTCCAGTTCTTACGTTTCGAATAGTTACTTTATCATTTCTACTATAAGACACTCCTTCATTCACTACTGGTGTTTTCTTTTCAGGGGCTTTATTCTCTGAAGGATCATGATATTGTTGACCTCCTGTTGCTGCCGATGGTAACTCATCTTTACGCTCTTGTAAATTTTTCACCTTAATTCTAGGAGCTGGTGCTGCCTGAACCTGTGTGTTTTCTTGTTGCGGCAAATTCGCTTTTACCAGGAATGAAACACCTTCACGTCCAATCTGCCCAACCATTTCTTTGAACAACTTGAATGATTCAAACTTGTAAATCAATAAAGGATCTTTTTGTTCATATACTGCATTTCTAACTGACTGACGCAAATCATCCATGGCTCTTAAATGCTCTTTCCAATATTGATCAATCATCGCTAGAGAAACACCTTTCTCCAATGAATCGATCAATTCCATTCCTTCGGTGTTGTATGATTTTTCCAAATTAGCTATTACCTGCATGGATTTCTTTCCATCGGTAAACGGAACCACAATATTTTCATAATGTGCATTTGGATCTTCATATACATTTTTGATCACCGGGAATGCCGCTTGCGCCATCTCTTTTTGACGCGTGAAATAGCTGTTTAAAGTCGCTTCATATACTTTTTCCACAAGATCATTCTTCTTCATATCCTGGAATTGCTGCTCTGTGACAGGTACATCTACATGTAATGACGCTAATGCATCCAGCTTAAATCCGTTATAATCTTTGGTTGCAGAGTAATCTTCCACCATGTTTTCAATATTATCGAAAATAGAATTGGCAACATCAATCTTTAACCTTGTACCATGTAATGCATTTCTTCTACGCTTATAAATTACCTCACGCTGTTTATTCATTACATCATCATACTCCAGCAAGTTCTTACGAATTCCGAAGTTATTTTCCTCAACTTTCTTCTGTGCACGCTCAATTGATTTTGAGATCATAGAATGTTGGATAGACTCTCCTTCTTCATGCCCCATTCGATCCATCATTTTCGCTATACGCTCTGAACCAAATAAACGCATTAAATTATCCTCTAGAGATACGAAAAACTGTGAAGATCCTGGATCTCCCTGACGACCAGCTCTACCCCTTAGCTGTCTATCAATACGTCTGGACTCATGTCTTTCGGTACCGATAATTGCTAAACCACCTGCAGCTTTAGTTTCATCAGTTAATTTAATATCCGTACCACGACCTGCCATATTTGTGGCAATCGTTACAGTACCTGGCTCACCAGCATGTTGAACAACTTCGGCCTCTTTTTGGTGAAGTTTCGCATTCAGCACTTGATGATCCACTTTTCTCATAGTCAACATTCTACCCAATAGCTCCGAAACTTCAACCGAAGTGGTACCCACCAATACAGGTCTACCCGAATTTCTTAATTTAACGACTTCTTCAATCACCGCGTTGTACTTTTCTCTAGCCGTTTTATAAACTAAATCTTCACGATCATCACGCAATAATGGTCTGTTCGTTGGAATTACAACAACATCCAACTTATAAATCTCCCAGAACTCTCCTGCCTCAGTCTCTGCAGTACCTGTCATTCCAGAAAGCTTGTTATACATTCTAAAGTAGTTCTGAAGCGTTACAGTTGCATAGGTCTGCGTAGAAGCTTCAATTTTCACACTTTCTTTCGCCTCAATGGCCTGGTGTAATCCGTCTGAATATCTACGGCCGTCCATAATACGACCTGTTTGCTCATCAACGATTTTCACCTGATTATCCATCAATACATATTCTACATCCTTTTCGAACATACAATATGCTTTCAATAACTTATCTACTGTATGAAGTCGCTCTGTTTTAACTGTATAATCATCTAATACGACTTCTTTCGCCTTCAACTTTTCACTCTCCTCCTGATCAGAGTTATCAATTTCAGACAACAAACTTGATAAATCAGGCATTAAGAAAAACTCTTTGTTTTCAACCGACTTGGAGATTAACTCTAATCCTTTTTCAGTCAGATCCACACTATTGTTTTTCTCTTCGATAACAAAGTACAATTCGTCATCAACAATGTGCATATGCTTACCTTGCTCTTGCAAGTAAAAATTCTCAGTTTCCTGCATCATGAGTTTAACTCCTGGTTCACTTAAGAATTTTATTAATGACTTACTCTTTGGTAGGCCTCTATAACATCTGAACAAAGCCAATTTACCTTCATCCAGTAATTTTAATCTTTCCTTTTTATCGGGATGAGTCGATTCGTTTACTGCTAATTTCTTTTTTGCTTCTGTAAACAAGGCGTTCACCAATTTCTTTTGGGCTGCAACTAATTGCTCAATTTTTGGTTTCAACTCATCAAAATGATGTACATCTCCTTTAGGCGTAGGACCTGAAATAATCAATGGAGTTCTCGCTTCATCAATTAATACGGAATCCACCTCATCCACAATGGCATAATTATGAGGTGGTTGAACTAACTCATCAGGCGTACTCGCCATATTATCACGTAAATAATCGAAACCAAATTCGTTATTTGTTCCATAAGTAATATCAGAGTTATACGCTTTTTTACGATCCGGTGAATTGGGCTTGGTCTTATCAATACATGATACGGATAGTCCATGGAATTCAAACAAAGGTGCCATCCACTCACTATCACGCTTAGCCAAATAATCATTTACTGTTACAACGTGAACTCCCCTTCCCGGAAGAGCATTCAAATACATTGGTAAAGTAGCCACTAACGTCTTACCCTCACCTGTCATCATCTCTGCAATCTTTCCTTGATGCAGCACAATACCACCGATTAACTGCACATCATAGTGGATCATATCCCAGGTAACTTCATTACCTGCAGCTACCCAGGTATTCGACCAAACAGATTTATCTCCATCAATTTGTACTGAATCTTTTTGGGAGGCAATTAAACGGTCGTTTTCAGTTGCTGTAACTTCAACACTTGTATTCTCGGTAAATCTTCTAGAGGTTTCTTTGAAAACCGCGAATGCCTGTGGTAAAATTTCTTTTAAAACCTTTTCAACTTCAACTGTAATTTCTTTTTCAATATTATCAATCTGATTGTACAGCTTCTCTTTTGCTAAAACATCAATCTCAGAACCTTCTGCTTGTTGTTTTAGATCTTCAATTTGTTTCTTTTGAGACGCTATTCGCTCCTGAATCTTATTTTGAAATTCAACGGTCTTTTGACGCAAATCATCATTGGAAATATTTTTTAGACCTTGATATTCCTTATTGATTTCATCAACAAGATGTTTAATGGCTTTAATATCTTTCTCAGACTTATTCCCAATTATTTTCTTTATCGTATTTACTAATGATCCAAACATCCGTAATAATATTATTTATAGCATTTTAGGCAATGCAAAATCTCTTTAAAATTTAAAATTTTCTGACTTCATATAGCAGGCCAGAATAAGGCGCTCAAAAATAGTGGATTTTACCAATTCTATTAGCATTTTTTAAATTGATTTAACAAGTCTACAACTTGCAAACAACGAGGTTAAAATCAAACTTTTAAGGCAAAAAAAAGCCTCTCAACGAGAGGCAAAATTTATTTAATATTCATCTTCATTAAAGAAGAAATCTTCCTTAGTAGGATAATCTGGCCAAATATCTTCTATAGTCTCGTAAATCTCTCCCTCATCTTCAATCTCTTGTAAATTCTCTACAACCTCTAGGGGAGCTCCAGTACGCAACGCATAATCAATAAGCTCATCCTTGGTTGCCGGCCATGGGGCATCTTCCAAATTCGAAGCTAATTCTAGTGTCCAATACATCGTTTATCTTTTTTATTTCCCGTACTTTTTAGGAACGGCAAAAATATATTTTTATCGTACATATACAATATATTTTTTAAACACTTCACTTCCCTTTAAAATCACATTTATTTTTTTGGTAACCAAGGTATTTCTTCTGCATTAAAATCAAGCGTCCACTTCCGCCCTAAAACGAATAAATAATCACTCAAACGATTCACATAACGCTTCGCAAAATCTATATCAGGGTCTTCTGATAAAAGAGCTACAATACTTCTTTCAGCTCTTCTACAAACTGTTCTCGCAATATGACAATTGGATACCGCTGGATGTCCACCTGGCAAAATAAATGACTTCATTTCAGGTAAATTCTGATCCATTTTATCCATCTCTTCTTCCAACCTGGTAATAAAAGACTCCTCCAGTTTTGGAAGTGCCATTTTATCTTTACGATCCGGATCGGTCGCTAAGTAAGATCCTACTGTGAACAGAATATCCTGAATATGGATAATCACATTTTTTTCTTCTTGAGATAACGATAAATCTCTTAACATTCCCATCCAGGAATTCAATTCATCCACCGTTCCATATGATTCAATGCGAATATCGCTCTTTAAGACCCTTTTCCCTCCAAAAAGGGATGTCTTTCCTTTATCTCCTGTTTTGGTATAAACTTTCATGTCCTTTATTATTCCAGACCTTTCTCTTTAACTACTTTCATCAATAAATCCGGGTAATCTGAAATCAACCCATCCACACCCCAATCTATTAATCTTTCCATATCGGCACGCTCATTAACCGTCCACGGAATCACATCCATTCCGATATTATTCGCAATTTCTATTTCTTCCTCCGTTAATAATTTATAGTCGCATCCATATACGTCCGGTTCAAAACCTAGCAAATCCACATTCTTCTCAACACCCAATTTGTTGTCTACCAATAAAGCCAATGGAATCTCGCATTCAGTACGCTCTAAATACTGTAAAATTCTTAAATCAAACGACTGAATGGTACACCTATCTACGGCATCATATAACTTAATAATGTCATATACTGCTTCGGCATATACCGATGGTTTAGGATGTAAAACCCCATCGCCAGCTGAAGAAGATTTAATTTCAATATTAAATCTCATTTCTGGCAGGTTGTTCTTCGCAGTATACTCATCAGAAGCATTAATCACTTCTGACAATAAAGGTTTGTAAGTCTTTATTTTCTTTTGATCCGGGAATCTTTCGTTTCCTAAAGAACCACAATCATATTCTATAATATTAGCATATCTCAAATTAAACAACTTCTTCGAATCATCTTTCAAAGGTTTCCCAGTTGGAGCTAAACATAGACTTTTTAGCATCACCAAATCATGTGAAACAACCACGTTTCCATCTTTTGACATGACCACATCCATTTCCAAAGTTTTTACCCCAGTATCTATGGCCGCCATAAAACCTGGCAATGTATTTTCGGGATATCTCCCTGTAAACCCTCTGTGTCCCTGCGCATCAAATTCCATATCTTACTTATATTCTTTGACTTGGAGTTAAGTACAAGCTCCAAAGTATTCTTAAATCAAAATCTATTTAACACCTAAATTCAGCTAGGTATTCTATCAACAAGAATAATAATTATTCTTGAATAACAACTTACTGAAATCTTCGTAAACCTTAATACTTGTTAATAATATAGTTTTGTTTAAAATGGTTTAATATGAAGGCTGCTTTTTTAGTCCAAAATGGCGTGGCACCAAGTGCATTTCAAGTTCGTGAAACAGATCTACCTCAATTCAATGAAAACGAGGTATTAATTAAAGTAGAAACCTTTGGGCTTAACTACGCTGATGTTATGGCCAGAAAAGGTTTATATGCAGCAGCGCCACCGTTACCAAGTATTTTGGGGTATGAAGCCGTAGGTCATATTTTTAAGACAGGTAAAAATGTTTCTCAATTTAAAGAAGGAGATCGTGTTTTGGCGTTCACAAAATTTGGCGCTTATGCCGAGTATTGTGTCGCACCTATTGAAGCGGTAGTCAAACTTCCGGATGAAATCCCAAATGATGTTGCTACGGCATTAGCAACACAATACTGTACGGCAATATATGCCGCCAAAAGAATGGCAAATATTCAAAAATCCGAACGCGTACTCATTCATGCAGCCGCAGGAGGAGTGGGGCATGCATTTATACAATTGGCACAACATATGGGCTGTGAAATAATAGCCACGGTTGGTAACGATGATAAAAAAGATTATCTGAAAAATATGGGTTTGACTCATGTTATCAATTATTCCGAAACATCATTTAACGAAATCGTCAAGTCTACTTTCGGGCAAAAAAGTGTAGATGTAATTTTCGATCCTATAGGGGGAAAAAATCATAAACTAAATCGGGAATTATTAGCCATCGGAGGCCGAATGATTATGTATGGTATCTCTTCTTTTAGTAATAAAAAGGGAACATGGTATGACAAACTACAGCTTATGTTTCAATTCGGCTTTTTAAGTCCTTTACATTTTCTAATTCATAGCAATGGTATCATTGGTGTAAATATGCTTCACGTAGCCAGTGAAAAACCAAATATTCTAACAGAACTTTTGCAAGATGCTGTTGAAGGTTATATAAATGGAATTTATAAACCCCAAATGGCATTCCATGGTAAAATATCGGATTTGCCTCATGCACATGAATTGTTAGAAAAAAGATCTACAATTGGTAAACTAGCAGTCAGTTGGATATAATTCTAATATAATAATGATTTAAATCGAATAGATTCCTCATACTTTTGCATTATGACATCAAAACTGGATATCAATCATTCAAACGGTTTACCTACCGTTAAACCAATTATTATAAGTGGACCATGTAGTGCGGAGAGTCCTGAACAATTGATGTCTACGGCACAAGAACTCGCTAAAACTGGTAAAATTAACATTCTTCGTGCAGGGGTTTGGAAACCCAGAACGCGACCAAATGCATTTGAAGGAATTGGAGAAGAAGCTTTACAATGGTTAGCTGATGCCGGCAAAGAAACGCATCTTCCTACTAGTACTGAAGTGGCAACCACTGGACATGTAGAATCTGCATTAAAAGCGGGTATCGACATTTTATGGATTGGGGCAAGAACCACAACCAATCCTTTTTCAGTACAAGCTATTGCTGATGCTTTGAAAGGAATCGATATTCCTGTTATGGTTAAAAACCCAATCAATCCTGATATCAATTTATGGGTAGGAGCCTTAGAAAGAATCAATAGAGCCGGTATCACACAATTATCTGCCATTCATCGTGGTTTCTCCACTTTTCATCAGCAATATAGAAATGCTCCACTTTGGGAAATTCCATTAAAACTCAAAATGCTTTTTCCTGAAATGCCTTTGATCAATGATCCTAGTCATATTGCCGGAAATCGAACGCACCTTCAGCAGGTAGCTCAAAAAGCAATGGATTTGGATATGGATGGATTGATGATAGAATCTCATATTGACCCCACTCAAGCTTTAAGTGATGCACAACAACAATTAACACCTAAAAACCTGGGCTTGATGTTGGATGAGCTTCAGTACAGATCTTCTTCTTCAAATTCGAAATCTTATAATGTCAAACTGGAAGAACTAAGAAGTCAGATTGATCAAATAGACAATGAAATTCTGGAGGCTCTGGGAAAAAGGATGTCTGTTACAGGTGAAATCGGTCATTACAAAAAATCTAACGAGGTTACTATTTTTCAAATAGATCGTTGGAAAGAAATTCTGGATACACGCCAACCCTTTGCGATATCGAATGGTCTATCCGAAACATTTACAGATAAATTTCTCCAATTGGTCCATGATGAATCTATTAGAGTTCAAACTGAGATTCTAAATCAGAAAAAATAACATTTCCTTTTACGACCTTAACGTTATCTCCAAACTTCATTTGGAGCATATAGTCCTGTGCAAAATTTTTATCATTGTTTTTAACTATAAATTCTCTTTGTTTAACTAAAAATTTATTTACATTTGCATCAGTAGGTGGTTAGTGGGGGGAGTCATTTAGCTTAGGCGATGACTCCCTTTTTTATTTATAACCTTTTAACTCAGTATCTGAACCACCAATATTCCTAAATAAGTTCCAATAGCATTCCCCATCAAAGCGACAATTATCCCAGGCGCGATTAGATTTCTTCTATCTAATGATTCTGCAACTGGTCCAATAAAAGGAGGTCCAAATATGGCAGCTGTTGAACTGACTAAAAAAGCGTCTACATCTATTCTAAAAATCCTGGACAAGATCAAATGAACGATAAGCATTGTACTATAAATGACTGCAAAATATTTAAGCAAATCTGTATGTCCTGATAATAACTCAGAAACATTTGCCTGCGCTCCAAGTGTAAATCCGAAAATGATCATAAAATAATCGGCCATGACCATATTCCCTTTGATATCTTTAAACATTTTAAAGTTAGAGCCGATCAAAGCCAATCCTGTAACACCAAAAATAATAATCAACTCATGCATTTTTCCAGTGAGTAAAATGGAGACTCCCACGACCAGACCTAGAATTATAGCTGATAAACCTATTCCCTTACCCAGATTTACCAATTGTTTTTTTATTCCCAGTTCAAAAAAATCTGCTTGTTGTTCTATTTGAATGTTGTTTTGAATGTTGTTATCATCTTCCAACACATATTTTAACACCTTGGGAAGGAATGTAAATATGAGTAATAAATACACCCCACTAAAAGCCATATCATATCCATTGAGTAATACCATCATTTCTTCAGGAGCTTCAAAAGCATATCCAACCGCATTTAAGTTGACCGTCCCTCCTGTATAAACCCCTTCAATCATCCCTGAAATAAGCGGCAATTCGTTCATAGAGTCCTGAAAAATAAACCACCCGATAGCCACGGAAATACTCGTGGCAACTACTGCCAATGCATAGGCCGCTAACAACTTTTTAGGCTGTTGCAACCACATTCTAATATTACTGGAAAACAACATCAAAGGTATGGCCAGAATAATACTTACTCCTGTCAATTCCTTCAATACACCATGATCAAAAAAATCTGGTAACACATTACCAATTACCACTCCCAATACATAAGCCATTACAATGGATTTCAGCCATTTCATCTGCTTTTCCAAACGAAATAAGAGTATTGGTAATATTAAAATTAAAACTACTTGTAATATAATCATGCGGTAATTTTACAACTTTTTAATTTCCCTTTCGATCTACGAGAAATAAAGAAATACACATTGATTTTTTACTTTTGTCTTATGAATAAAGTCTGGACGCACCAACCCAAATACACTCCAACCCAACACAAGGAACTCTTCAATTCACTTTATAGTTTTGCCAAAAACAAATCAACAGAAAGCGAATCTGCATATTCAATTTTTGCAAAACTCCTTTTACAACGTGATATTTCTTCCGTTGAAGAAGCCATTCAATTTAATGATATTTCTTTTTCCAAACTTCATGATCCATTTATCATGCAAAACATGGAACTCGCCACAGGAAGAATTATAAGAGCAATTTCGGATAAAGAACAAATCATGATATATGGCGATTATGATGTTGATGGAACTACTTCGGTCGCTCTAATGATGTCTTTTCTTAAAGATCTAACTCCACATTTAACGTACTATATTCCGGACAGATATAATGAAGGATATGGCATATCAATTCAAGGAATTGAAACGGCAAAAAAACAGAATGTAAAACTGATTATTGCGCTAGACTGTGGTATTAAAGCCATTGATCAGGTAGAATTTGCCAATAGCAAAAACATTGATTTTATTATCTGCGATCATCATACACCAGGAGAGGAAATCCCAAATGCCCACGCCATATTAAACCCAAAGCAAAAAAACTGTTCTTATCCTTATAAAGAACTTTCAGGATGTGGAATTGGCTTTAAACTATGTCAGGCATTAGCTTTAAAACTTAACATTGACAATGAGAGAGTTTTTAATCTTTTGGATTTGGCAGCTATAAGTATTGCATGTGATATTGTACCCTTAACTGGTGAAAATAGAGTACTGGCTTCACTGGGACTTCAATTAATAAACTCTCACCCTAAACCTAACATTTCATCCATACTTGAAAGCAAGAATAAAAAAACAACTATTTCAGATTTGGTGTTTCAAGCCGGTCCCAGAATAAATGCAGCTGGAAGAATTTCTTCTGGAAAAACTGCCGTAGATTTATTACTTGCCAATACATCTGATGAGATAGCTTTTTTCTCGAATCAGATTTCTAATTACAATTCTGAAAGAAAAAAAGAAGATTTACGAACGACAAACGAAGCTTTACAAATTTTACAGGAACAAGATTCCGCTGGATCTTCCAATACTACTGTATTATATCATCCTAACTGGCACAAAGGAGTCATTGGTATTGTAGCTTCCAGACTCATTGAACATCATTATCGCCCTACAATTGTGCTTACGAAATCTAAAAACGATATTCTTAGTGGTTCTGTTCGAAGTGTAAAAGGATTCAATGTATATAATGCTCTGGAAAAGTGTCAGAACGAAATCCTTCAGTTTGGAGGACATCAGTATGCCGCAGGATTAACTCTGAAAGAATCACAACTTTCAGATTTTAAAATCAAATTTGAAGAAACAGTCTCTCTACAAATGTCAAGCGACAAATTTGTTCCTGAAATAAATTATGACGCAGAAATAGAGCTATCTGACATATCGCAATTGCTTAAACGGTTTATTGACAAACTAGAACCTTTTGGACCAATGAATATGACCCCAACATTTATTTCGAGAGGAATTCTTGGCACAACAAATTGCAGAGCCGTTGGACAAGATAAATCTCATCTGAAACTGGAACTAACCAATACATCAAAACATATTAAAATTCCGGGAATTGCATTTGGACTTGGTCATTTGGCAGATGAAATTCTTGATGGGAGGTTATTTGATATCGCTTTCTCTATTGATATCAATTACTGGAACAATATGGAAATCTTACAATTGATGGTAAAAGACATTAAATTTCAGGATATGAGATCGCAATAATGCTTTTCTCTGTATCAAAATCTAAATAGTCATTTTCATCATCTCCGTATAATCTTACCTTAAAAGTAACCGTCACCTTCTTTGTTGGATTCCCTTTTGGATCGCTTTTAAAATCATCTACTCCCACGATGTCAAAAGCACTTTCATTTGGTTGAGCAAACAAATCGCTGGAATACAGTTTACCTGCAGCATTTCTCCATCTAATAGTCACTTCTAAATAATCTCGGACATCTTCAATTGTAACCGTTTCTTTAATCATATCATAATTCGCTACACACCCCACCAGATGTGTATCAATAACAATATTCTTACATTTATAGGTTATACATCCGGTATTAATATCGGTAGATTGTACACATGCTTTAAAAATAGAATCCCCAGGAATTGGATTTCCTGAACCCAAGGGCAAATATCCGTTTCCTAAATCCCATAACTCCGTTCTATTTTGTTTTGGGGCCGCATTCCAATTTAATGTCACACCACTTTTGGAAGGAAAGAAATCTACCAAACATTCCTTTTTAAAATGCACCGGATATGAAATCGAATTCGAACATCCGGAACCGGATTGAACTGTTAAAATCGGCTCTACCAAAGAGTCTGGTTCATGTAGATAATAATGTACCGGATTTACATCCGTACTGAAGTTCCCATCACCAAAATCCCAATGATGTTGAATTCCAGTAGGAGTCGCTTTAGAGAAAAAGGAAGCTTTATAACTTTTAAATAGATGTGTTGCCGGACCTCTAAAATTATAGGATTCTACTTTAATATTTTGGTCTATTCCAAGATGACTTCCATCACTACCACCATCCTTCTCTCTGATCAAAATCTCAAATGATTCTGGACATATTTGGGCGTTAACACAACTGATTTTACCTAATTTCCCAACAAAAGATCTAATACCAATAGTATCATCAAAATAGGAAGGGCTCATATAATACCCTTCATCTCCTGCCTTTAACTCTATTTTCTCTCCTCCAATGGTAGCATCAATATAGAACACAGGTACACCACTCTCTTCCGGTGGGCCTGGTTTTTTGCATGCCGCGAAAAAGAGTAGCACCCCAAGTATGTATAAAGTGCCTCTTCTCATCAAGTAAAATTATTACCTAACAAATATACGATTTAGAGTCTGATTTGTTTTACCGCTTTTAAAAGTGGAACGGTGAATAGGTTAGATATACTCTAAATTGAACGTTATTGTCAAATGATTTAGTTCCAAAATATTGATCATCCGTGATATCAAGTAGACCATAGTTTAATCTTAATCCCATATTCAATCTTGAATTAAAATTATATTCATATCCGGCAACTAAAGCAATATCGTAAGGTTTGAACCCTTCTACATATCCCCATTTCTTAGAATCCTCATATCTGGTATCTTCCGTTAATGATGTATAAGTTGTGGTCTCGTTCTGCAATCCACCAACTAAGTATGAAAAGCTTCCTCCTGCCATAATATTATGGTTTCTAAATCCATAATTCACCATAACCGGTAATTCAATATACATCAATCTTTGTGCAGAAACACTTGTTTGTTCTGTACGACTTCCAAAATCGTAAGACTTCACATCAAATGTTTTCATTGTATTTACCTGATTTCTTGAAGCGTATAATAAATTAGATTTCAAACTAAACCCTCCATTCAAGTATCTCTCATATGATACCCCAAAGAATTCACTACCTGAGATCCCATTTGAAGTTCCTGTTAAACTCTCATTAACAGATACACCACCAATAATTCCAATTGCATTTCTCTCAGCTGATGGCAGTTTTCCATTACTCACATCAACAAATAAAGTCTGATCTTCATCTTCCGCAACCAAGGACATAGTCGACAACTCTCCTATTCCAGAAATCTTGGTAAACGCATTATCAGAAAAAGCAATCTTTTCTTCATTTAGTCTCCCATTGTCATCTGAATCTATCGCGCCTAAACCACGGCTTTTCCTGTTTCTTTTGTTTCGTTTATTATAGCTTGATTTATCACTTCCCGAACGGTCAGTTTTACCAAATGAATCGGTAATAGTACCACCACCATTGGCATTATTGTCCTCTGTCTTAACCAACAATGGATTGTTTTGGCTCATCTCTCCTTCCTGTGTTAAAGATTCTTCACGACCATTTTCAGATCCTGAACCTAAATCTCCATCGGCAGATAAAGCACCTACAGAATGCTCCTTTCCTGGAACATTCACAATAGAATCTAATATCGTTGGGGTATTTTGATCTACTTCAACAATATTTTCAGCCAGAATATCATCTCCAGACGTATTCCAACTCCATACAAAAACTGATGCGCTTGCAATAAACAAGAGCCCTACAACCATAGCTGCAGTGCGCTTACTAAAATACCCACCTTTAGTTTCAGGTGGAAGCATTTCTTCCATCTTTCGCCAAGAATCCATGTTAAAATTAACATCTCTTCCCGAAAGCCCATCTTTAAATAAATTATCTAAACTTTCGTCATTCATGCGGTCGTGTAATATTTTGTCTTAGATTTTGCTTCTTCAAGCATTCCTCTAAGTATTTTTCTCGCGTTTGACACATGCCATTTGGATGTTCCAACGCTAATATCCATTTGTTCTGCTATCTCCTTATGACTGTAGCCATCGATCACATGCATATTAAATACTTTTTGTGAAACCGGTGGCAAACTTTGAATCATCAATTCCAACTCTTCGGCATCAAATGACAAATCTGCTTCATTCAATGAAACTGATTTCGACTCATGAACGCCATTAAAGTCAGTATACTCAATAGCTGCTTTTGCTTTTTTATTCTTTCTAAACTCGTCTATTATTGTATTAATCATGATTCTCCTAATCCACGCTTCAAAAGGAATATCATCATGATATTTATCCAATTTTGTAACGATTTTAAGAAACCCCATGTTTAACAGCTCCTCTGCATCTGCACTATTCCTTTGGTAACGTAAACAGATCCCCATCAAAATCCCATAACACTTGCGATATAACTCAAACTGAGCTCTTCTCACATTGTTCTGGCAATCTACTAATAAGGACTTATCTACCAACATTCAATTAAACTATACAAATAACATAACCGTATTAACAATAATACACTCAATTAAACGCATATAGAAACCAAAAGGTTGGTCTAAATCCAAAGATTCGTTAAATTTTGATAAATATAGTGAAAGAGGCCCTACCTTCCAAAGACAATTAGAAAATCGTTATTCCTTGCTGTGAAAGCAATTGCCGCTTAATTTCCCCCAGTTTTTGCAACTCCATTAATACATCCAAAATTTCCCCATTTTTTTCTTGTATTTCTTTTAATTCCAATCGCTTTTGGTGGATAATCACATTAATCTTACGTGCTTTAAAAGCGTATAATGCATCTGTAACCGCTCTGAAAATTTTGCTTTCTTCAGTCTGCACTTCAATATTTTGGCTCTGCCACTTATGCAACACATATTTTTCAGAAACCAAATCAGAAACTAACTCTCTCACGGTCACATCTTCAACGGAAGTTAAACGCAATATTGGATCGGTTTGGTCATCCTTTTCCAATTGAACCAAATACGCATCAAATATCTTTTGTAAAACCGGATCATCAAGAGTTAATTCATCAGCCTGGATTTCTTCTGCAACAAAATCCGCTAATTTCATTTTAATAACAACATCATTATCCTCTTCATCTATTGAGTCAACATCAATTTCTATACGCCCATAATTAAGCATTAGTCGTACAATATCCTTTTCCTGATGATAGGTGGTACTTTCAGCCTTCTTCTCTTTCTTGAACGTTGGATCAAAAAACTCAGGTGGTGGTTCATCAAAATGAGGTTCATTTTTGACAGCTTCCTTTCTTACCTGATCTTTATGTTTCTTAACTCGAATTTTATTTAACTCTGAGATCAAAGCCTTTTCGGGAACATCTAATAAAGAGCTACATTCTTTAGTATAAACCGATCTGGTAATACTATCAGGAATAATAGAAATGGACTCTATAATGTTCCTGATTAAGCCTGCTTTCTTTAATGGATCTCCAGCTGTTTCATCGCTTAACAGTTGCGTTTTAAAAAGGATAAAATCTTTAAGATTTTCTTCAAAGTATTTTTGAATTTCATCCAGTTTTCTAGACTTCGCAAATGAATCGGGATCTTCTCCTTCAGGCAATAATGCGGCCTTAACATTTAAGCCTTCGGCCAGAATAATATCAATTCCCCTGAACGATGCTTTAATACCCGCTGGATCTGCATCATATAAAATTGTGATGTTTTTAGTATAACGACCTATTAGACGTACTTGCTCACTAGTCAAAGCCGTACCCGAAGAAGCCACAACGTTTTTAACTCCAGCCTGATGCATAGATATCACGTCAGTATATCCTTCTACCAAAAAACAGACGTCTTCCTTTACAATATATTTCTTCGCCTGATATATTCCATAGACTATCTTACTCTTATGGTAAATATCACACTCCGGTGAGTTTAAGTATTTCGGGATTTTTTTATCGGTCTTTAAAGTTCTACCTCCAAAACCTAATGTTCTACCAGAAAGATTCTGAATTGGGAAAAGGACACGCCCCTTAAACCCATCATAAAGGCCTTTACCTTTATCTTTTAGTAAACCTAACTCAATTAAATATTCCGAATTAAATCCTTGCGCTTTAGAAGCCTTCACCATAGCATCAAATTGATCTATAGCATAACCCAACTGAAAAGTTTCAATGGTCTCCTTTGTAAATCCTCGCTCCGTAAAATAGCTTAACCCTACTGCTTTTCCTTCATCTGTTTCATGCAGATTCTCTTGGAAATATTTCTGCGCCCATTCTGATACAATATACAGACTCTCTCTATGGCTTTTTGCTTCTTCCTGCTCTGGGGTTGAGACCGTTTCTTCTATTTCAATATTATACTTCTCTGCCAAATATCTTAAAGCTTCAGGATAGGACATTTGTTCATGTTCCATCAAAAAAGTCACAACACTCCCGCCCTTACCCGAACTAAAGTCTTTAAATATTTGTTTTGAAGGAGATACCATGAAAGAAGGGGTACGTTCCTCCGCGAACGGACTTAGCCCTTTGTAACTAGCTCCGGATCTTTTCAAATTGACAAACTCGCCAATTACTTCCTCAATTCTAGCAGCTTCAAAAATCCTATCTATGGTCTCTTTCTTTATCACAAGCCCAAAAATACAATTGAATTACGGTATTCCTTAATCTCAAATACATTTCGTACGCAATTCAATTGCTATATTTTAACTATTTTGTCAACCTGTTTAAAAAACAATATTTTCAATCGTTTTTATTACTCTTATCAGTTTTTAAATTTTCCTACAAGAATAATTTGATTTAATATTGTCTCGTAAACAAAACACACTTACTAAAATTTACACTAACCACTTTACGGTTTAGGATTATTTGAAAGAATAATTTTAGTCTTAACTGCAAAAAAATGTAGTATATGCACTACCGTAAACAAACTGGTTAGCCTAGTGCTAACAAAAGAAACACGTAGAGTGGTGGTAGTGCAGTAGTTACAAAATAACTACTCATATGAAAGGTTCGCTGGGGAGCGAACCTTTTTTATTCTTTAATATTCCTTTTCTGTCTTTATTCCCTGCTCATCCCAAAAAGTCCATGTTCCAACAGGCTTACCATTTTTGATATCCCCCTGATATCTCAATTTTCCATTTGGATACCACACTTTCTTTTCTCCATTCTCCACACCATTATCATATTCACCAACACTCCATTCAGTGCCATCTACATAAAATGACTTCCAAACACCTTGTCTCTGATGCTTTTCATTATATGCTCCCTTTATTTTAATCTGTCCTTCTTCATATAATTCTTCTAACCCGACAATGACCTTCTTCCCATTTTCATCTGAATACAACTCAACTACCTTGGGTTTCCCATTTTTATGAAACTCTAAGATTTTACGCGAGATATTTTGAGGAACTACTATCGTACTTTCTTTCTTTTTTTCAGAACAACTCCCCATCAAAACAAGAAGTACTACCCAAACAAAATTCCAACTATTAAATGGAAGAGACTTTCTTAACCTGAGGTAATAGCTTTTCAAAAATATTTTGTATTCCATATTGTAACGTTTGATTTGAAGATGGACACCCATTGCAGGCTCCACTTAATTTTACTTTTAATTCACCGTCCTCAAATGACTCAAAACTTATAGCACCTCCATCATTTTCAATAGCCGGACTCACATACTCTCTTAAAATATGTTTGATCTTCTTATCAATATCACGTACTTCTCCTGGTTTTGGTAAGGGCGTAAATTCGGTTTCTTTTTCTTCCTCTTTTTCCTCCACTTCAACCACCACATTTTCATCCATCACTGGCTGACCTGCTTGTAGGTAATTCGTAAGATATTCTCTTACTTCCATAACCACATCATCCCACTCCAAATTCGGAACAATCGTTATTGTAACGAAATTAAAAGATATCATAACTGAGTGCACAAATGGAAATGTAAACAGTACTTTAGCCAACGGTGAGTTTGTGGCATCATTAGCTGATTCATATTCAAACGCACCATCTTCAAGCAAAGGCATATTCGCAACAAACTTCATGGCCTTTGGATTTGGTGTCATCTCTGCATATATGGATATTGGTTCTTTCATATTCAAATTTTAAGCCGCAAAATTAGCTTATTTATCATCTTACTTTTGATCATTCTAATATCGAAATTTTAATTAACTCATAATTAAGTATAATATACCTTTGCTTTCTTAAAAATAGACCATGGCATTAATCAAAACTGTACGTAACAAAACTCCCCAATTTGGAAAGAATGTTTATTTATCTGAAAACGCCACAATTATCGGTGACGTTAAAACCGGGGATGATTGTAGCATTTGGTTTAACGCTGTAATTCGTGGTGATGTGAATTCTATTGAAATTGGAAATAAGGTAAATATTCAAGATGGCGCGGTAGTTCACTGCACATATCAAAAATCACCAACAATACTTGAAGACAATGTCTCTGTAGGGCATAATACTCTTATTCACGGATGTCATATAAAATCTAATGTATTGGTAGGTATGGGCGCTATAGTAATGGATGATGTGGTCATTGAAAGCAATGTGATCATAGCGGCTGGAGCAGTGGTTCTTCAAGGAACTCATATCCCATCAGGAACGGTATGGGCTGGTGTTCCAGCAAAAAAAGTAAAAGATTTGAGTGCAGAATTACTTCAGGGAGAAATCGAACGTATTGCCAATAACTATCTATTCTATTCTGATTGGTATAAGGATGAAAAATAGATTCTAGAATCCTCTAGCTCATATCCTAGCTCCGTGGTAATGTTTTTCATAATTGAAATATCACCGGTGGTATATAATTGATGATTTCCTTTATCTATTGTTTCATTGATTAGTTTTTGCTCTCGCAATACTTTTTCGGTTTGCCTGGCAACTGCTTCCCCGGAATCAATAATCTCTACTCCTTCGCCCAATATTCTTCGAATACTTGGTATTAAAAGCGGATAATGCGTACAACCTAAAACTAAATAATCAATTGGGTTACTGTTTAATACTCTAAGATGACTTCCTAATATTTCATCCAGATAATCTGTATTTAGATACCCTTTTTCGATGGCATCTACCAATCCTTCTCCAACTTGTGTATACACATTTACATCAGAGGTGAATTTATCTTTAGTTCTATGAAAATGTTCACTTTCCAGAGTCCCGTGAGTCGCTAAAACTCCAATTGTTCTGGTCTTTGATTTTTGAGCCGCAGGTTTAATTGCCGGCTCAATCCCAATAAATGGGATATCAAATCTATCCCGTAATACCTCAATCGATTGTGTTGTAGCAGTATTACAAGCCACCACAATCAATTTCGCTCCTAATTCAATTAACTTTTCGGCATTAGAAATACTTAAATTCTGTATTTCCTTCTTAGATTTCGTTCCATAAGGAGCATGACCACTGTCTGCTATATAAACAGTGTCTTCATTAGGCAAGATTTTAACCACCTCATTCCAAATAGTTAATCCTCCTACTCCACTATCAAAAAAACCTATTGCTTTTTTATTAGACATAAAAAAAGCACCCTTTGGGTGCTTAGTTATTTATTGAATTCCTAGATGCTTTTTGACCAGTGCCAATATATTATCTCCTTCAGGATAAACGATAACCGACCCCACACTGGTGTCGAACACATAGGTATATCCATTTGCTTTTGCTACTGCATCAATAGCATCCTGAGCTTTTTTAATTATCGGCTCAATTAGACTTTGTTCTTTAGCCGAAAGATCTTGTTGGGCATTTTGCTGAAACTCTGTAATTCTACGTTCCAAATCAGCTATTTCTTTTGCTTTCGAATCTTTTATTAAAGCTGACCAGGTGGCTTCATTCGTTTGATACTCCGTCATTTTTGACTGATATTCGGTAGCCATTGCTTGCATTTGGGTTTCCAATTGCTTTGCATATGCTTCTAGCTCTGTTCTAATCGTTTGACTTTCTGGCATTAAACTCATTAATTCTTGAGAATTAATATGTCCAAACTTGTTAGTGGACTGTGCGAATGAAACGCTTACAACACTTAAAACGATCGCTACGGCTAATAAAATCTTTTTCATTATCTAGTTATTTATTATCTCTTTCTTTTAAATCTAAGGGCTGCAATATTATTTATCGCTAGCCGAATATCCTAATTTTTTGAGTATCACATCACTTTTATCATATTTGGGATCTGCAAATAAAATATTTGTGTTTGTTCCTTTATCAAAAATCAATGCGTAACTCCTTTCTTTTGCCAATTCTTTAATGGCATTAAAAATATCATCTTGCAATGGTTGGATTAATTCCTGACGCTTTTTAAACAGCTCTCCATTTACTCCAAACTTTGCCCTCTGATAATCTCTAATTTCTTGTTCTTTGTCTTTTATTTCCTGTTCTCTTTGTTTTCTTAATTCCTCGGTCAACAATATCTTTTCTGCCTCATAAGCTCTGCGCATTCTATCCAACTCCGCCATTTTAGCTTCAATGGTTTCCTGCCACCTTTTACTCATTGCATCTATCTCTAACTGCGCCTCTTTATATTCATCCATATTTTCCAAAATGTACTTTGAGTCAACATAAGCATATCGTTGCGCAAACAAAGAAGGTGCCGCAAATAACATTACGATAAATAGGAAGTTTTTTAACATAATCTTAAATTTTAAAGTTCTCCAAGATTCGCACCGATGGAAAAGTGAACTTGAGATCGTTGCATATTTGCTCTTCCAGGAACGTCATCCAAACGATATCCCCAGTCCAGTCCTAATAGACCAAACATAGGTAAAAACACTTTAACTCCGACACCAGCGGATCTATAATTATTAAAAGGGTTAAACGTTTCCAAATTATTAAAAGTATTTCCCATTTCAGCAAAAACCAACCCATATACCATTGCACTTGGATTTGTAGAAAAAGGATATCTTACTTCCGCTGTATACTTGGTCACAAAAGGCGCTCCAGTAGTAGGCGACAATGATAGATCATCATATCCACGCAATGCGATTACTTCTCTGGCATCTAATTGAAATCCGGATAACCCTGATCCACCAAGATAAAACCTTTCAAATGGCGCTGTACCAACCTCCGGTGTGTAAGTGAATAATCCTCCAAATCCAACTTTGGCGTAGATCACAAATTTGTCTATAAAATTGTTATACCAAGCAGCCGTAAATTTCCATTTATTATATTCCACAAACTTGAACTTTTCCTCTGTACTTAAGTTCGCGTAATCCTTATTATTAAACCATGAATATGGCGGAGTAAACTGCCCAGACAATGTAATCTTAGACCCGGATTTTGGGAAATTTAAATCATCCAGTGAACTTCTGGTTAACACTCCTCTATAAAAAATATTATTTGCGTATCCTTTAGAGAATCCTTGAAATGCAGGCCAATTGTTTACATCGTAATACTGGTATGAAATCGCCTGATAGTATTGAAAGTGATCATCTGGCCATTTTAATCTTTTTCCCAATCCAACTGTAATCCCATAAGTTCCCATAGATCTGTACAACGGATTATCTACTACCGCTCCAGTTTCACTATCAATAGCAGTTCTTGATCCTTGCGCTTGATGTGTATAATATGTGGAGAATGTAAATGAATTTGGTTTTTTCCCACCTAACCACGGTTCAGTAAAAGAAAAATTGATAGAATTATAGATTGGTCCACTCGTTTGTCCTCTTAAACTCAATCTTTGCCCATCACCGGATGGAAGTGGTGTCCACGCTTTTTTATTAAAGAAATTCTTTGTAGAAAAGTTATTGAATGTTAACCCAAGCGTTCCAATTAATGAGAAACCACCATATCCCCCGGACAGCTCAATCTGGTCTGAAGGTTTTTCCCCTACGACATATTCAATATCAACAGTTCCATCAACAGGGTTGGGCTTTGGAATAACATTCATTTTTTCCGGATCCAAAAAACCTAAAATAGATAGCTCACGCTGTGTTCGCATAATATCAGAACGACTAAATAGATCCCCTGGTTTAGTCCTGATTTCTCTTCGAATAACATGCTCACTCGTCTTTGTATTTCCCGTAATAAATATTTTATTAATTCTTGCCTGGGCCCCTTCGTAAATTTTGATCTCGATATCAATAGAATCATCAACGACACTAATTTCAGTCGGAGTTACCTGAAAAAACAAATATCCATCATCCATATACTGAGAACTAACATCTAACCCGGATGGATTCATAAACAATCTTTGTTCTAGTAAAGCTGTATTATAGATGTCTCCTTTCTTAATTCCCAGGATTTTTGTTAGCTGTTCAGAAGTATATTTCTCATTACCCAGCCACTTAATATCTCTAAAAAAGTATTGATTTCCTTCTTCGATATATACATCAATTTGTAAATCTTCATCTCCCAGAGATGTAATCGTATCCGTTACTATCTTGATATCACGATATCCAGCTTCCTTATATTTCTGAACTAACAAAAGCTTATCACTATCATATTGCGATCTGATAAACTTGGACTTCTTAAAAACTCTTGGCTTGATTTTGTTAGAAAAATGACCAACGATCATTGGCATTATCGTATCACTTTTCTGTCTCCAAACAGCTTTGGCCAGATCCCCCAGAAAGACATCAAAATCTTCCAATGGTCTTAGTCTATTCTTCTCTTTTGTTTCTTTAAAAGCACGCTCTAACTTCACATCTGAAAACCGGGTATTTCCATGAAAAACAATATCCTCAATTTTGACTTTGTTATTTTTCTCTACATTAATAATCATCATTTGATGATTTGGAAATAAAGTATCATTCTTTTGAACAATATCTACCTTAGCATGATAAAAGCCTTTATCGACATAAAACCTTCTAATCTTAGCTTTCGTAGATACAATCAAATTATTGGTAACGATTCTTTCCCTGTATAGATTAATGTCTTCACGGATATCATCCGCCTCCCCTTTGGAAACACCGTTTAGTTTAAATCGAGAAAGTCTCGGTTGTTCCGTAATCGCAAATTCCAGGTATATTTTATTTCCAACTACTCTTTGAACAGAAATCGAAATATCTGAAAAGAGTCCTTGCTTCCATAAATTTTTAATTGCACCGGAAACTTTATCACCTGGAATATTAATCTCAGATCCTACTGTTAGACCTGTTAGTAAAACAAGCGCATTAGGGTCTAATACTTTTGTCCCTGTAATGGCAATACCACCTAAAACATATTTTTTAGGTGTAGAATAATCAATTTCAATGCTGGAATTATTTGCATTACTGATTTGTCCCTTAACCAAATAAGGTGATATCAATAAGATGAGAAAAAACAAATTACCTAATAAGTTATATCTGTTCACTTGTTTTCCCAAATCTACGTTCTCTTTTTTGATATACTTCAATCGCTTTATTTAAATCCTCTTTCCTGAAATCCGGCCAATACTTTTGGACAAATAATAACTCTGAATATGCAATCTGCCAAAGTAAAAAATTGCTAATTCTAGTTTCTCCACTTGTACGTATTAACAAATCAGGATCCGGAATGGAATCGGTGGCAAGATATTGTTCAAATCTATTCTCATCAATATCACCAACACTTATTTCACCATTTTTAACATCGGTAGCGATTCTTTTGGTGGCTTCCAGTATCTCCGCTCTGGCACCATAGCTTAATGCCAAAATTAAAGTCATTCTCTGATTGTTCTGGGTACTTTCCATTGCCCCTCTCAACTCTTTCTGTCCTTTTTTGGGTAAAGCACTGATATCACCGATGGCTAATAATCTAATGTCATTATCATTTAATGTCACCAATTCTTTTCGAATAGATGAGACCAACAACTCCATCAAAGCTGCTACTTCCAATTTTGGTCTGTTCCAATTCTCAGATGAAAAAGCATATAAAGTCAAATATTTGACTCCTGCTTCTGCTGCACCTTCAATCGTTTCTCGCACTGCTGTAAGCGCATTTTTATGTCCAAAAATTCTAGCTTTACCTTTTTCTTTCGCCCAACGCCCATTACCATCCATAATCACTGCTATATGTGATGGCACTTCAGATATCTTCGTATGACGTTTTTCTCCCATAAATAAGAATCAATTGCAATTTGCAATTTTTGGTCGGCAAATATATTCTATTTGCTTGGATTAAAATGGCATGTACCCGGGTTCTTCTTCAAATTATAAGAGATGGTAATTCCTAAATATGAAAACCAATCATTATTATATTCATTTCCTCTTTGGGCTCCCCAACTTGAACCATTTGCCCCTTGAGCTTCTAACGTTCTATTCGACAAGTCACGCGTAGTTTTTGATAAGTCATCAGGATTGTTTGGATATCGTGTACTCACATCATCTAAATAGTCAGAAAACGTCAGTCTAAATTCACCCGAAACCCCTAACAGAAACCTATCAGATAAACGGAATTTCATTCCAAACCCAAAAGGCATCGCCATGACCACTCTTGAGTACGAGACACCTTCTGTTTCAAAAGGTTTCAATTCATATAAATTCCCTGCCAACTCTGCTTTTGGATTATGATAGAATATAGATAAACCGGCAAAAATGTATGGTGTAAAAACATCCACCTCTTGAAAATAACTTTGCGGTCTATAGGGTTTAAAGTCCAAAAAATTGAACTCAACGGTAGAGCCAAACTCGTAGATATTGGATTGGAAACTTAGATTTCGCTGCTGCTCAAAAGCCATTTTAGAATTATGATCATCTCCTGAGATAGACGCTGATCTAAACAAGAAATTCCAGGCCCATCTGGAATTAAAATTTTGACGATAGTTTAACCCCACCGCCAAATGCGAATTTTTACTCACACTAGAATACACATCACCCCAGTAATAAGAGCTACCAACAAATAACCCGACCTCTCCATATTTTTGAGAAAAGGCCGGGCCACTGAATATTGTAATGAAAGCAAATATTAAAACTTTCCTCATACCCGCATGAACGATATGTTCTAAATATTATTGTCTATAATCTCACCCTTGATCTAGCTCTTGACTTAATTCTATATGTCAATGTTAATAAACCAAACATGTATGTATCTTTTTTATCGTTATGACCTCTTACCCCTCTTTGCTCGAATCTACTCGGACTATTATATCTTTTATCCGCCATTTCTTTAGACTGAACTCCATATGCCGCTTCTAGTGCTGCAGCATCATAATATGATCCACTTGCATCATCTAAGTAATCAGTAGTCGTAAATCTCATTCCTGCCTCAAATTGTACTCCCCAATACTTAGTAACATTATATTTTAAACCTACACCTAACGGGAAAACCAAAGCTAACTGAGAATAATCTTTAGGCGCACCTGCTAAGCCCTGACCTTCTGTATTCAATGGAGCCAACTTCACCCAATTCCCACCTTGATCGGTACCATATGGGCTGTAATAAGATGCTCCAATACCAGCAAATAGATATAGTGCAAAATTTGAAGACCCATAACCTCTAACTCCCTTCACTTTATATCGCGATCCGATTTTCTCTTTAAGAATATAGTATTCCAATTGACCTGATAATTCTAGAATATTGGTTCTAACATCCAAATTTCTTTTTTTCCTAGGAAAATTATCAGTTGTTTTATCATCGGCAAATAGCTGACCATAGATTAAATTTAACTTAACAGCAAAACGATCGTGAAACCTATATTTAAAGAAACCTCCCACTGCAAATCGCGAGTTTTGCATCTGAAAGTCACCAAAACGAGAACCCGGACCTGGGCCTCCTCCTAAGTCACTCAACATGTTAGTCGCTCCAACCGAAAAACCAATTTCTTTTTTATAACGATTCCATCTCTGGCCATATGCATCGTGCATCGACACCATCGAAGTAAAAATCAAAACTGCAAAAAGGGTGATAAATTGTTTCATAATTCGCTATTTTGAAACAAAACTAAAGCTTAAGATTTCTTCAAAATTGTTAATAACTCGCACTTTTCAACAGAAATTTGTTTAAAACCGAGTTTTCAAATTCGAACAAAATCTAGTCGTAGATGTTTAGTCTATTTCAAATTTGTATTTGTGTGTTTTTAAATCATTTTAAGACAATAGTCAAAAATCATAACTATTTTGTCATTCGCCCTATTAGAATGCAAAGGTATTGATTTAGTTTCTTTTATCAAGTCCCCAGTTCAATTTGTGACGAAGTGTCTTAAAAAAGGTTTGATTCGGCATCTGAATTAAATGAATTTGATAGGGCGCTTTTCTCACCTTAATCTCTACCGAAGTGTCTATCCGCTGCATTCTTGAGTCTATGCTCACTAAAGATTTATCTGTTCTGCCTTCTATTTTCAAAGTAATTTCTGAACTATCCGAAATTACCATTGGTCTCACATTCAAGTTATGAGGAGCAATGGGAGATACGATAAAATTATTAGAACCGGGTGCAACAATTGGTCCTCCTACACTTAATGAATAGGCTGTTGATCCGGTTGGTGTAGAAATGATCAATCCATCAGCCCAATAGGAATTTAAGAATTCACCATTGACATACGTATGAATGATAATCATCGATGCATTGTCATTCTTATGTATTGTTAATTCATTTAAGGCAAAATTCTTTTTACCGAAAAGATCATTCTCCGTACATACTTCAATCAACGTTCTCTCTTCAATTTTATAATTATTGATTAAAAAATTATCAATGGATTCCTTGATATCTTCAGAGCTCACACGAGCCAGAAAACCTAATCTCCCTGTATTAATCCCAAGAATTGGAATTCTGGTATCTCTGAGCATCACTGTGGAATCTAGAAAGGTACCATCCCCCCCAATGCTAATGAATAAGTCGGGTCTATGATTTTTGTTACGCGCTAGCGAAAATGGAATAGCATGGGATAAATCCATGTGGTACTCATCTTTAAGTTTCTTTAGATACTTTTTATGAATCTGAATTTCAATGCCTTTCTCCTTAAGATAATCTAGCAAAAAGATAATATCTTCTTTATACTTATGATTAAGTTCCTTCCCAAAAATTGCTACAGTTTTCATTATCTATTGCATTAACAACTGTGACAAAGTTGTCCAATTAAATTGACTTTTTAAAATGTAAAAAGAATCCTCTTTCATTTTCTCGATTCATCGAGTATTCCAAACGCATTACAAAATCATAAAAAGCAGTTACATCCAGACCAATTCCTGATCCAAACAACCATTTGTTTGACAGTGAGTTTAAATCTTGGTATAGTTGATCATTCGCGTAGCCTAAATCAAAATAGGCGTTCAAGTATAAGGCAAAATAAGGCTTATTGAATTTCTCAAATGGCAACCACTTTAGATGCATATCTTTTCTTTTAAGTAGATTAAATTTAAGATTAGTCTTCATTACTCCGTATGACTCTGCATCCATAACATATAGTTCATACCCTCTAACATAATCTTTATAGCCGAGCCCTTGCTGTATCGAATATGGAGTATCTTCAAACAGTGAAATTTTACCCACCACGCTATTCGCAAAGTACCATCTTCCTCCCAAAGGCACATGCCAGAAAACCCCTCCTGAACATGTTAATACATTTAGCCCACTGTTATCTAAAACACCTAACCCGTATTTATTCACATAAGCCTCTACCTTATAACCTTTTAAAGGATACTCAATATAATCCCGAGTATCATATTTACCATAATAACTCAGTGTAAAATATTCTGATTTTTGATCATTACCGTTTAAATAATCACCTGTTAAGTCTGTAATTATCGAATCCACCTCTATTCGGTGATATGACAGTCCAAAACGGTGACGACTGTTCAAACTTTTTCTATAAGTAAGATTAACTCTTCCAAACAAGACTTGTCGTCCAGGACCTTCTTCACTTTTATAAAAAACACGTTTATTATTCTCCGAAATATAATTCACCTCCCGATAACCTGCATACCCTGTTGCCATGTATAACTCCAGAGTCTTCTTTTTATTCAAATTGGGAATATTATAACCTATTGAAAACTGATTCTCAAATCCTACTTTGGTCATAATCTGGAAAGTTTCATTCCTCCCTCTGAAATTGAACCAATTCAGAAAAATGCCATAAGTCAATCTTTGAAAATCTTTGGTTTCCCACCAGGTATTAAAGTTTCGATCTCCATTTTCAAGAATTGGAAAAGGCCATACATACCAACGTTCCTCTAAAAAAAACTCTACCTGTACATGTGAAGAATCTATTTTCCTGAAAGAATACTCTACCTTATTAAACAAACTGGTATTAAACAGATTCTCACGACTTCGAACAAGCTTGGGTTTTAACTCATTTAAAAATATAGTGTCTCCATTTTTATACGTCAACTCTCTTTCCAGAACTAAAATTTTGGTTTTTTCATTTCCTTGAAAAATAGTTCCATCGATAATGACATAATCAGAACTATCGTTTTGAGCTAAAAGGGTATTATTTATACCAAAAAAGAAAAGAAGCAAATACCCGAACCGAACCATTGAATTTCACTACAAATTCAAAAGATACATCAAATGATCGTATCTATCTTGAATATGCTTTCTTTCAGATTTTAACTGATAACTTGCAAAAACATTATATCCAAATCTATCCAATGCGCTTAGCACTCCCTCCACTTCTTGCTTGTTAAGTTTAATAGTCAGGACAATTTTATTATTATCTGCTATTGTTCTGATATAAGTTCCTAGAATTTTCACTCCAGTACTTTCAACAATACGTGTTATCTCTGTCAGATAATAATCATTTGGAGCTAAATCAATTTCGATCACGCTTCCTACATCCTGAACAATGGAAGCACTACCAAACACATTAACTATTCGCTCACGAGTAATCAATCCTTTGTATTGATTCTTATCATCTACAACAGGAATACAACTCAATTTTGAAGTTTGTACTTTATGAACTACCGATAAAAAATGCTCCGATTCCAAAATACAAACGGATGGCAACCTTAGTTTACTTTGCGCCAATGTTTGTCCCCAATCACTTAACTCAAAAATATCTTCTTCGTAGACCAAACCTACAAAGACAGATCCGTTCACCACCGGGTAATGAGATAACTTAAATTCATCCATAAAACCCATCGCCTTTTCACAAGTGTCTACGGTTTCCAAATACGGAAGTTCAATATCAGCCACTTCAGATGCAGTCATTACTATTCTTTGATCTAATTAATATTCTTATTTATCCTTAAACTAACGAAACATAAAGCACATTATTTCCAATAATCATGCTTGAACTTACTTCAACCAATTACTTTTGTATTTCGATTCAAAAATAGAAAAATATGACTCAACTAAGTGTCAATGTCAATAAAGTTGCAACGATCAGAAATGCCCGAGGAGGTAATACACCGAACGTACTACAAGTTGCTTTGGATTGTGAAAAATATGGTGCTCAGGGAATCACAGTACATCCTCGTCCAGATCAACGACACATCCGTTTTACGGATGTTGAGGATCTTTCAAAATCCGTTTCAACTGAATTTAATATTGAAGGATATCCAAGTTCAGACTTTATAACTATGGTACTTAAACATAAACCCGCTCAGGTTACATTAGTTCCGGACGGACCAGATGTATTAACCTCGAATGCCGGGTGGAATACAGTTGAACATCATTCTTACTTGAAAAGCATTATTAACGAGTTTAAGGATGCTGGTATTCGTACTTCCATTTTTATTGATGCAAATAATGAAATGATTGAACATGCATCTTTAACAAATACGGATCGAATCGAATTATATACAGAAGATTACGCTCAAGGATATCCGCTCGATAAAGAAAAAGCTATCGCGCCATATATTTCGGCCGCTGAAACAGCCTTGAAATACGACCTTGGAATCAACGCTGGTCACGACTTAAATCTTGATAACCTTAAATATTTCGCATCTCATATTCCTAATTTGTTGGAGGTTTCCATTGGGCACGCACTTATTTCTGATGCTCTATATTATGGATTGGAAAATACCATTGCTTTATATTTAAGAGAGTTACGCTTCTAATCTATTCGTATGAAACTTCATCATAAAATTCTTGGAGAAGGTGAACCACTAGTCATTCTTCACGGCTTATTTGGCATGTTGGACAACTGGCAAACTCTGGCTAAAAAATGGTCTGAACACTTTCAAGTAATTTTGATCGACTTAAGAAATCATGGTCATTCTCCTCATGATCCGAATTTCAATTATCAGTTGATGATGAATGATCTCGAAGAACTCACAGATGATTTATTATTGGATGACATCAATATGCTAGGGCATTCCATGGGCGGCAAACTCAGCATGAAGTTTGCTCAAACCTATCCTGAATTGATTAATAAACTAGTTGTTGCAGATATTGGCCCTAAAAAATATCCCGTTCACCATCAACAAATCATTAAAGGTCTGGAATCCGTTCCAATGGATCGAGTAAAATCCAGGCAAGAGGTCAAATCCTTTTTAGAACCATATATTAATGAAGAACAAACGATTCAATTCTTCCTTAAGAATCTGTACTGGAGAGAAAAAGGGAAATTAGACTGGCGATTTAACTTAGAAGGGATTGCTAAAAACATCGACTATGTTGGCGAAGATCTCTTACAAAACAATTTTGATGGATCAACATTGTTTATCCGGGGAGGGAACTCTTCTTATATCTTGGATTCTGATATCCCTGAAATAACATCTGCATTTCCAAATTCTGAAATTGCAACCATTCCTAATGCCGGACATTGGTTACATGCTGAGAATCCAAAAATGTTTTTTGAAGAAGTCGATAGGTTCTTAATGGATTAATTTACGATCCCTTAAGAATTCTCGCATCTACTGTAAAAATATCATCACCGGATGCCATAAGTGGATTTAAGTCCATCTCTTCAATTTCCGGAGCCGCTTCTACCAATGCAGAAACACGTGTAATGATTTCAGCAAACTGGCTCAAGTTAATTCCTTGTTTACCTCTATAACCTTTAAGAATAGGGTGGATTTTCAAACGATCGATCATGGTATATGCTTCATCTATCCCTACAGGAGATAATCCCGCTCTGATATCCTTAAACACTTCAATATAAATCCCTCCCAGACCACACATTATTACATGACCAAAATTACCTTCTTTTCGGGCACCAATAAATACTTCAATTCCTTCCATCTGGGGTTGAATCAACACACCGGTGACATCCTTTATTTCCATCATCCTTTGGAATTCATTCCTTACCATTTCTTCGGTAGTCACATTTAACGTTACACCACCCACATCTGTTTTATGAATTGGCCCAACCACTTTCATTACCACAGGTCCATTTATGCCGCGTGCTACATCCAATGCGGACTCTACAGTATCCACAACCGACTCCACTGCGGTCGGAATTCCAGCTTCATGTAAAATTCTATTTGTTTCTTCAGGAGTCAATAATCCAGTTTTTGCATTCGAAACAATTTCACGAATTACGGTGCCATTCACCTCTGGTAAATCCACATCTAAACTCATGGGTTCAGGAGTTGCATTCACTTCAGCCAAAGCAGATCCCAATTCTACCTCATCAGGAAAATTCACCCTCCCTTTTGATAGAAAATAACCGATCTCTTTCTGTGCATTTACTACGGATGGCAAAACAGGATAAATTGGTTTTTTGCTAAATTTCATTTTAACATTCAACACCTTATATACGTTTTCGACATCAAACAACCCTGCGCTGCCAAAAACTACAGCCATCCCATCAATTTCATTAAAATTATGTTCACAATAATCAATGATAATCCCCAATTGATCAGCTGTTCCAGTAGCTAAAAAATCTATGGGATTGGATACCGAAGAACCCGGATATAAATATGTTAACAATTCGTCTGCATCTTCACCTTCTATTGAAGGCACAGATAAACCTCCTTTCTCCAGAGCATCCGTCAACATTACTGCAGAACCTCCCGCATGGGTAATCACAGCTATATTCTTTCCCTGTAGTTTTTTATAATTAAAGATTCCTGCAACAGTAATTAACTCCGAACGACTGCTACAATAAACAATTCCCGCTTTTCTAAATAAAGCTCGAGTAATAAAATCACTTGTTGCCACCGCCCCTGTATGCGATGATGCAGCACGACTACCAGCTGCCGAATACCCAGCTTTAATTGCTGCTATTTTACACCCCTTTTGAATAAGTGATGAAGCGTGCTTTAAAAATTTTCTAGGATTGCTAAAGTTCTCGATATATAAAAGCTTAATAGATGAGCTCTCCCCTTCTATATACGTTTCATCCAAATGCTCCAACACTTCTTCTACTCCTGTTTGGGCGCTATTTCCAACAGAAAAAACCTGATTAAATCGTAAACCATTCTGCATTCCAGCTTCCATTATAAAAACAGCAGTTGCACCAGATCCACTAATCAAATCCACACCATCGCCCGACAATGGAGGAACCGGCAACGTAAACACTCCTTGATAGTGGGTATTGATCACTCCAATACAATTGGGGCCGATTAAACTTCCACCAACTTTGTCAACTTGATTGGAAATTGCTTCCTCTAGTTCTTTCCCCACTTCATCCGACTCTCCAAATCCAGCAGATATAATAATAAACCCCCTGGTATTTTTCTGTTCAGATAAATGAACCACTGTATTTAAACAAAACTTTGCGGGGATAGCCAAAATAGCCAAATCCACTTCAGGTAAATCTGCTACACTCTTATAACATTTTAACCCTTGAACCTCATGTTCCTTTGGGTTTACCACGTATAAATCTCCAGAAAAAGTTCCAGTCAGTAGATTGGTTACAATCTTACCTCCTGGTTTTGACTGACTATTTGACCCTCCAATAACAACAATGCTCTTGGGATTGATAATTGCAGAATGTAGCATACATAAAATTTTAAGCAAATGTAAGTCGTAAATTTCCGCGGAAACATGACATAATTCATCTACTCAAAAGTCTGAAGGATTAAGAAATTACTTTCGATTTAAATTACATGCTCATCATATTGTCTGCCATGGCAAACATCTTCTTTTCTTCAAAGAATGGTGCCATCACCTGAATCCCAAACGGCATTCCCTGTTTATCTTTCCCTAGTGGCAATGATATTGCTGGGTTTCCCGCTAGATTCGCATGTACTGTAAAAATATCTTCCAAATACATGGCTACCGGATTATCGGCATTATGCCCTAATTCAAAAGCTACGTGAGGAGTTGTTGGCGTCATAATGAAGTCATACTGCGCAAAGATTTCTTTTGTTCTATCCTGAATCAAACGCCTCACCTTCTGTGCTTTAGCAAAGTAAGCATCATAATATCCGGCACTTAACACAAAAGTACCCATCATGATTCGTCTTTTTACTTCAGTTCCAAAACCTTCGGTCCTTGACTTCACATAAGTCGATTGAATATCTTTAGCACCTTCACTTCTATAGCCGTAGTGAATTCCATCATATCTGGAAAGATTGGATGAAGCTTCCGCATTACTCACCACATAATAAGTGGGTACCATCTGGTTAAGTAGAGGAAAATCTACAATTTCAATTGTATGTCCGTCAGATTTAAGTTTTTCAATGATTTCATTAAATCTCTCCTTAACCGATCCACTTAGACCTTCACTATCAATAGCATCTCTTAGAACCGCTATTTTCTTTTGTCCTTCAAACTTAAAATCAGCATATGTGTCTACCTCATTTTGTGCTGCAGTGGTATCATATTCATCAGCTCCAGCTATTACTTCCAGTAATAGAGCCGAATCCTCCACTGATTTGGTAAACGGACCAATTTGATCTAATGAAGATCCATAGGCTACTAACCCCCAACGCGAAATTCTACCATATGTAGGTTTTAATCCCACCGTTCCTGTAAAAGAAGCAGGTTGTCTTACCGAACCTCCGGTATCAGAACCTAACGATGCATGACATAGATTCGCTGCAACCGCAACCGCTGAACCTCCTGAAGAACCTCCGGAAACTTTTGTGGTGTCATAAGGATTTAGTACTGGTCCGAATGCTGACTTTTCATTTGAAGAGCCCATAGCAAATTCATCACAATTTAATCGTCCAATGATAATCGCATCTTCAGCAATTAATCGCTCAACTGCAGTACCTGAAAAAAGTGATGTAAAACCACTTAATATTTTTGATGAAACAGATAATTTATGATCCTTATAGCATAAATTATCTTTAATACCAATTACCATTCCGGCTAACCTTCCCGCATTTCCTTCTTTTAACTTCTGATCTACTTTTTGTGCCGCAGCTAGTGCTGTTTCATCAAAAGTCTCTAAAAAAGCGTTTAGGTGTTTCTGTGCGTCAATCTCTTTTAAAAAGCTTTTTACTTGATCTACACAGGTGATTTCGCTATTATTAAGCGCATCACGATAAGACGAATAGTTCGTGTAATTGGTCATCATATAAAAAACAGAATCTTATTTTTTCTCTTCTAATTCTTTTGCTGCATCATCACTTTTTGATGCATCCTTGAATTCTTTGATTCCTTTTCCCATACCTTTCATTAATTCAGGTAGTTTACGTCCTCCAAAGAGTAATAGAATAATAACTCCAATAATAATCCATTCATATCCACCAGGCATTCCCATAAGAAAAATTGAATTTGTCATGTTACTTAATTTCCCGCAAATTTAGTGAATCTTTAGTGGTTAAGTACCTATTCAGATCAGTAAATGCAATCTAACTCCAAGATATCGGCTAATTTCTACCCTTAAGCATTAGAAAAACTATATCACCTTCCTTTAAACAACCACAATGATGGGTCTAATGTAGTCGCATTTACGCCTTTATGAATTTCAAATTGTAATTCGGTTTTACCATCAATAGTGATGATCTCTCCTAATATTTGTTTCACTTTCACCTGATCACCTGCTGCCACATATACTTCCTTTAAATTTCCGTATACGGTCAAATAATCTCCGTGTCGCACGATAATAGCCTTCCCTGCACCAGGAATTACAATTATTCTGGACACCTCTCCATCGAATACTGCTCTGGCTGTGGCTCCCTGATTCGTGCTAATACCCACTCCGTGGTTATTGATCTTAATCGATTTTAAAACCGGATGCGCGTGGACACCGTATTTATCTGTAATCGTTCCTTTTTCCACCGGCCAGGGTAATTGCCCTTTATTTGCCGTAAAACTATTGGCTAAAGCCTTAGACTCCGGTGTTAGACTCCATTCACCAGATTTGGATGTATTTTTCTTTTGCGCCAACCGAACTTCTTCAGCAATAATTCGTTCAATTGCTAATTGCATTTGTTGACGTTCTTTTTGCTTTTCTCGGATCTCTTTTTTTAACTCTTCTTCTCGGCTCTGCAAACTGGCATATACCTGTTGTTGTTCATTCTTTTCATCTGCTAAGATGGACTTCTCTTTATTCTCCGTAAGTAGCAAAGCCTCTTTATCTGCCTTCTCGGCTAACAGTTCGGCATTTTTTTTCATTAGGATGTTTTCCAACCTCTTAATGTCTTCCGTTTGTTTTTTTCTAAATTCGGAATATTGTTGAAGATACCTCAATCTCTTGTACGCCTGATTAAAATCTTCCGAAGCAAACACATACATTATTTTGTCGTAGCTACTTCTATTTCGATAGGCAAACTGAATCATTCTGGCGTATTCCGCTTTAAGCTTATCTATATCACGTTCCATAGACATGATAAGCTCTTCATTTTTTTCAATTTCAGAATTTAAGAACTTCACTTCGCTGTTAATCGTAGCAATCAATTCCAAACGTTTAGAAATCTTATCTTGAAGTAAAACAAGTTGATTTAAAGTATTGTTCTGCTCTTTCTCATTTTTCTTTAACAGGGTATTCTTATAAGCAATATCACTTTTTAAACGGCTTTTCTTCCGCTCAAGAACTGCACGTTTATTCTGTGCCTGAGTATTTGAAACATTTCCAAATCCAACCCACAGAAACAAAACCAATAAGAAACTACTTAATTTGCTCATATTTTGAAGAAATCTTAAATGGAAATTTTAAAGTTTCATTCACATGAAAACGACTTAACTCCGAATGTATTTCAATATCTCCTTTTGCAATAATATGCATATTAAATGCAGATAAAATATCAAATCCAGCGATGTTTTCAAAAGTCAAATATTGAATACTTGCACTATTTTGTGAACTCACATCCAATAAGGAAACTTTTTCCACTTGAAAATTCTCAGGGTTTATCCAATTGGTATAAAGTACTTCAATATCATCCTCGATAGTCACATTTTTACCTTTTTGTATTCTTTTGATCTTTTGTTGATTCAAACTACTTAAAACATAGTTTTTCTTTGTATTTCTCCTGGTAATCGACTCAGGTTCATCCAATCCAAAACTTCTGGCTAATAATAAAGATTGAATATCTTCAAATCCGAATTTAACCCCTAGTTTTTGGTTAATGAAATCATAGTTTCCCATGTAGTATTTCTTTTCGGTACGACTCACATATTTTAGTGAATCCGGTGTAGCTATAATTCGGGCAACCTCATAACTATACGCTGTAATCGACATCCAAATCACACTATCTTTTACCATACGTACCGAAGTTTTAAATGAAGTATTTTTCTCTCCGGTTTTAACTTCTGTACTGGCTTTAAAACTTAACGATTTTGGCGCGAGTTCCTCTCTCTTCTTTACTTCCTGAACAATGTAACTTACCTTCTTATTCCCAACTCTTCTGGCTCTCGCATCTCCTGTATTCTTAGATGATTTACATCCAGATACCAACACCATCATCATTAACATCAGCCCCAAAACCTGTCTCATGTTACTCCGCAATTTTTCTATTCTTAATTTTATTGTCCAACCCTTTTGAACCTCCGCCAATTTGTTGAGCCAATTTCCAGCTATTTAACGCCTCATCTATCTTACCCAACTTAAATTGTGCGTCTCCCAGATGTTCCAGGATTTCACCGGACCTTCCTTTATCAGATTTCACTGCTTTGGACAGATTTTTCTCCGCTTCTTCATAATTTCCCATCTGATAAAAAATCCAACCATAAGTATCCAGGTAAATGGCATTGTCCGGATTTCTATCCACAGTCTTTTTTGACATTTCAAGGGCTTTTTCCAACTGCTCTCCCTGAACACTGAGGAAATACGCATAATTATTCAACACATAATCATTGTTGGGATTCATTCTCAAAGAATGATCATAAGACAACCAGGATTTCTGAAAATTATTTACCTGATAGTACGCATCCCCTAAATTGGCTAGAATCTGAATTTCTAATTCCGTCATTCCTATAGCCAATTCTTTGGCCGTCTCTAACGATTCAATCGCTTCATTATATTTTTCCTTTTGAAGCTTACCTACTCCTCTAAAATAATGCGGTAACACCTGATTTGGAAAAAGTTCCATACAGGCCTCACTATGGCTCACAATAGCATCTACATCATTTAATTCTGAATCGATAAACAACACCTGATTCCACACCTGATATTTACTGTCATCCAAATCAATAGATTTTAGAAACTTTTCCCTGGCTTCAGCCTTACGTTTATTATTATACAAGAAATCACCATACAGTGCCCATGTCTTTGCCTCCTCGGAATGTACATCAGACATGATATCCAACAATTCAAAAATTTCCGTTTTCACTGATGGGTCTCTTTCAGATAAATCCATTAATGCCAGCATGATTCCCACCTTAGAGTCAATATTTACATCTTTAGATTTAAAAGCAGCCTCCAAATTTTCATATGCTGTTTCCTGTTGACCCAGTTCACTATAATATTCATATAGCGCCAATTTCACATAAGGGTCATTTGGATAATCTCTTTTTAAGTTTTCATACAGATCAACTGCTTTCTGGGTTTCTCCTTTACCCTTATAGTAGGAAGCCAACATTCCAACATATTTTACATCTGTTGGATTCATTTTAATGATTTCCAAAAGCTTTTCTTCTGCTTTTGTATCCATTCCCTGATGCGCATATAACTTATAGAGCTGTTCAGCTAAAGAATTTTCAAATCCCACTATAGATTCTAAATTCTCATATGTTCGAATCGCTCCAGACGCATTATTTGAATACAAATAAACTGCTCCCAATTCATAGTAATAGGTAATTTCATTTGGATACTCTGCTACCAATTGCTCATACACCTCCGCACTTTCCACATATTTTTTAGACAATTGATATATCTGAGCCAGATTCTCTAAATACCATCTATTTTTGGGATGCGAAACCACGATATCATATGCCATAGCTTCGGCACGCTCTAAGTGACCCACTTTCACAAAAAGCTGCGACATTTCATATTTTACTGCATCACTATTGGGATGAATACTTAAACATCTCTGAAAATGTTCTAACGCGACATCATGATCTCCAGCATATTTCGCGGACATCGCTTTAAAGAAAGCTTCATCATACATGATTTTTTGCCCACTACTCATTGTTGCTTCAGAGTCACTGGAAACATCCAGTGCTTTTTTCCCCAATGAACAGGATGTGAAACTTACGGATAATAAAAACCCAAGTCCCCAAACGTATGTATTCAACCTATGCACTATAGTCTCCTATATTCAAATCTTCAACTTGATCTTCTAACTTTACGAAATGACCAATCATTGAGTTTCCAAAAGTCTTATTGGCAATGACAGTATTGCTATATACGATTGAGTTATCAATTACCGAACCAGATATTTTGGTATGACTACTAATTGATACACCGGGCCCAATCACGGAATTTGAAATTTCAACACCTTCTCCAATGTAACAAGGTTCTATGATCACAGAATCTTTAATCTGAGCTGATGGATGTACTAATTTCTCTCCTTTTTCATGATCAAAAGCCAAAATTCTGGAGTTGGTATATACCGTTGCATTTTTGTTCCCGCAATCTAACCATTCATCTACTTTACCTGGAACGAACCTCACTCCTTTTTCTGTCATATTTCTTAAAGCATCTGGCAGTTGATATTCTCCCCCTTTAATAATATCATTATCCAGCAAATATTGGAGTTCTGTCTTTAATGCACTTCCATCTTTGAAGTAATATATTCCAATCATTGCCAAATCAGAAACAAACTCTGTTGGTTTCTCAACATAATCGGTAATCACTCCTTCTGTATTCAACTTCACTACCCCAAAGGCTGATGGATCATCGATTTGTTGAACCCACAAAACCCCATCCGCATTGTGATCAATTTGAAAATCGGCTTTGAATAAAGTATCTGCAAATGCTACAATTGTTTTTCCCTCTAATACTTCTTGAGCACACATGATAGCATGTGCAGTACCCAGTGCTTCATCCTGGTAATGAATACTACCAACCGCTCCGGCTTCTTTAGCTATTTGCATTAACGATTCTTCCGTTTCTTTACCAAATCGCCCAGTTACAAATCCAATTCTATCAATAGGCTCATCACTAATTTCAGCTAGATTCTCTACTAATCTTTGTACAATTGATTTTCCTGCAATTGGCAATAATGGCTTTGGCGTGGTAAGCGTATGAGGTCTCATTCTCTTCCCCATTCCAGCCATTGGTACTATAATATTCATGTGAAGTTTTTTTAGCGGTTTATTTCTTTAATTGAAATGACTATTTAGATTGAATCCCCTTAAATATCTTGAATTTTCCCAATCCGATTTTTTGAAGGAAATAACTGATTGATGTTCCTAAAACACCAAATCCATAAATTGAACTTCTCTTAAAATTAATAGAAGATGCTTCTTCAAAATATTTCGTTGGGCATGTTACCTCTGCCATTTCATAACCAGCAAACGCAATTTGCGCTAACATCTGGTTATCAAACACAAAGTCATCAGAATTAATGTTGTAATCTACACTATCCAATACTTCTCTGGAAAACGCACGATATCCTGTGTGATATTCAGATAACTTTTGTCCCATCATAATATTCTGGAATAAAGTCAGCATTCTGTTTGCAATGTACTTATAGATAGGCATTCCTCCTTTCAATGCTCCCTTTCCTAAAATTCTGGAACCTAAAACCACCTGATATACATCATTGGCAATAATATAGCTCATAGGCTCTATAAGTTGTGGCGTGTATTGGTAATCAGGATGCAACATTATTACAATATCCGCATTGATTTCTTTGGCTTTATTATAGCAGCTTTTTTGATTTCCGCCATACCCTTTATTGACTTCATGTCGGATCACATGCTCAATTCCCAGTTTTTTTGCTAAATCGGAGGTATTGTCACTACTCTTATCATCAACTAGAATAACTTCATCTACAATATCTCGTGGAATTTCATTGTAAGTTTTCTCCAGGGTCAACTCGGCATTATATGCCGGCATCACTACTACGATTTTTTTATCTTTGATCATCTGTTAAAAATGTGACGCAAAAGTAATTGAAGCAACCCGAATTAACCAATTCAATTTATATCATAAAATTCAATAGTTTCTGCCTTGCTAATTCTGTTTCGTTCACCTATTTTGGCAGCAAATTTTAATCTTATGAGATATATTTTATCGATATTCATATGTTTTGCTTTACTAACCACCCTAAATGCTCAGAATAACAAATACACAGGTTTAAAATCAAAAGGTGAAATTCCGGATGATTTCACCAAACTAACTCTTAAAAAAATTGAAGAAGCGCAAGCTGCTGCAACTTCTGGAAGAAAAAAGGATAAAACAAAATCCAAGTTTTATGAAATCTCCAATTTTGGGGTAGATGAGTTGCTTCAAAGCGGTAGTGTTTGCTTTAATGACACCATTAGTAGTTATGTTGAAAATGTATTGGAAGAAATTCGAGCAAAAAACAAATCCATTCCTTTAGACATTCGAATATATACTATTAAATCTCCTGTTGTAAACGCATTCACCACGGATCAAGGCATTATTTTCATTAATACTGGACTTTTGGCGCAATTAGAAAATGAAGCGCAACTGGCATTTGTGCTATGTCATGAAATCATTCATTACACTGAAGGTCATGTGATGGAAGGCTTTATTGAGGATACCAAAATAGAAAATGCCAAAGATGATTACCGTAGGATTAAAAATGTGGACAAAGAATTAGCTTCTACTCGATTTTCTAGAAAAATGGAAACCGAAGCGGATAAAAAAGGGTTGGAATTATTTTTAAATACTGATTACAATCCTGCAGAAGTAGATGGTGTATTTGATGTTTTATTATACTCTTACCTACCATTTGACGAAATTCCATTCGATAGTAGCATTTTAGAAGTTGGGAATTATCAAATTCCAGACAAATATTTCCTGGAAGAATTAAATGAAATTGAGGTCGAAGAAGATATTGATGATTCACGTCAAACGCATCCCAATATTGCAAAGAGAAGAAAAAAAGCGGATAACATTCTAATTTCTGAAAAACAAACTGGAAAAGACTTTATTGTTTCTGAAGAGGCCTTTTATTCTGTTCGTGCTGCTGCGCGATATGAAGTACTTAGACTTCAACTGATTAATGGCAATTATAGTGAAGCCTTATATAGTGCTTATATTCTAAAAAAAGAATATCCTGACAATCCTTTACCAGAACTGGCTGTTGGAGAAATTCTATATGGAACGGCTCTATTTGCTAATACAAAGAACAAAAAAAAGGTAACAGGTTATTACAAAAAAAAGCAGGGAAATGTACAACAAGTGTATTATGTGCTTAATAAAATTAAAGCAAAGGACATGACTCTTTTGGCTTTAAGATACAACTACTATCTTCAAGAAAAATTCCCTGAAAACGAGGTGATCAAAAAGAGACTGGAAACCTTAAGTAGAGATCTTGTTTACTATTATGAAGTAGATGATAGTGATTTGAATTTTGTAAAAATTGAAAACCAAAAGGACACATCATCAGTTACGAAAAAAACCACGGTTAAAAAGGTTTCGAGTAAGTACGACCGTATCAAATCCAAAAAATCGAATGGTTCCTCTAAGGAAAATACATTCAACAAAAAATGGGCCTACGACTTATTTATTGATTGTAATTGTGAATCTGAATTGGAAGAACTTTTTGAAAAAGGTAAAAAGCTATCTGATGACAAGAAGTATCAATTGGCTGAAACCGATGATGAAGAACTCAATCAAAAATCTTTAGACGAACAAAAAGCTTACGCGAAAGAGAAAAGGAAACATGGCAGATCATTGGGGATTGATAAGATCATTTTGGTAGATCCGTATTACGCTATTCTTAACCTCAATAAGAAGGATGCTTTAAAGAGAGTTAAATCTGAAAAGGAAGAAGTGGAACAATTGACCAGTTATGAAGATATCGCTAAAATGGCTAATCTGGATTTGGAAATTTTGACCAATTACCGATTCAACTCTACTGATGTTCAACGCTATAATGATTTTTCGCTAATTAACGAGTGGGCAAACGAACGGTTTATGATGAAAAACCGAACCGACTTCACGTCATCAGCTGAGGAAGTACAAGACCTTATTGACAGGTACGGTACCGAGTATTTTGCATGGACAGGGGTAGTGAATGCCACATACCCGAGAAGTGGAAAACTTTATGTTGCTTTACTTAGCTTTTATTCTATTGTGGGAATACCTTATGGTATTTATTATCTGGCTACACCAAAAACCGAAACTTATATCTATTTCTCTTTGTTTAACATCAAAACAGGTGAATTGGTCATGTATGAAAGTCGCAGTATTAATATGAAAGATTCTAACGGACTATTAGATACGCACTACTATGACATTTTTAATCAAATAAAAAAATAAGATTCCATGAACTTATTACTAAACATATCAAAGAAAGAATGGAATAAGTCGGTATTCACCGCATTGGTGGCAAGCTTATTTATTATTCCATTAAATCTAAATGCACAAGCTCCGGGTTTTCTAGGGAAACGATTTATGATTGGAATAGAAGCTTCTACTTTTGCAAATCCGGGTCTTTTTCAAGAAAAAATGCCATACTATACGTTGTCATCCAATGGTAACATACAAACTGATTATGATAAGTACAGCACTTTCAATTTTAGAATCAAACCTTCAGTTAATATTGAATACGTATTCAATAGAAAAACTTCGCTTCAAGCTTTTGTAAAGTACTATAGTAAATCAGTTGATGCAGAAACTTACAGAGATACTATTCATGAATATGGTGAGGCGGTATTAACCGATTTCTATCCAACAGAAAGAGTTAAAATGAATGCTATATCATTTGGCGGAAAGTTTAAATTCTTTGGAAGGAATCATATCAATCCTGTGGGCAGTTACTGGTCTGTAGGGATGGAATACGTTCTTCAAACACTCGCATATTCAGACGATAACTTTCAGGCGTACGCAATATCCAAAGGAGGTGTTTTTAATAGAAATCCATACGCATCCAAGTCTTCAAATCTTATTTTAACAACCGGGTTTGGGAAACAATATGCAGTATCTCATAAACTGTTAATGAATTTAGGTCTCGAAGTAGGTCTTCCTTTAACAAATTACTGGTCAGTTGATAAAAACAGTCAGGATCCAAAAGCATATCCTGATAGAACCACAGCAAATGATATCCTGGGAGCATACATTATTAATATCAATCTGGGTCTGGCATTAATTCCTTAACACTGTACTCCAAACTCCGCTTTTATTTTATCAAATAGAACTGTGGCAAGTTTTATATAAGATTCTTGTGTCCAGCCGGCCACATGTGGAGAAAGTATAGTCTGGTTTGATTCCGCCAACCACACGAAATCTTCAGGTAGCTGATCCACTAAAAAATTATGGAATGATTTGGTTTCATACTCTAATACATCCAAACAAGCTCCAAGTACCTGACCTGAATCCATACCTTTTACCAACGCTGAAGTCTGCACTACTTTTCCGCGAGAAGTATTAATGAGATAAAATGGCTTTGAACAATTATTAATAAATGTATCATTGAACATGTATCTCGTCTCCTCCGTTTCTGGCACATGAAAGCTTATTATATCACATTTATTTTGAATTGTTTTTAGGTCAACACTTTCAGCCCATTCGTTTGGGAACTCTGATGCATATTTATCATATGCCAAAACCTTCACATCAAATCCTCTGAGTTTTTTGGCAAACATTTGTGCTGTATTCCCATATCCAATCAAACCAATGGTATGACCATCCAGTTCCAAACCTCTATTCTTTTCTCGGTTCCATTCTGCGTTCCTTACCTCAAAATCTCCTTGTCTCAACTTGTTAAACAACATCAAAAGCATCGCAAGCGCATGTTCTCCAACCGCATTTCGGTTTCCTTCAGGTGAATTAAATACTTTCACCTGATGACTGTCTGCGGCCTTTAGATCAATATTTTCTAATCCCGAACCTGATCTGGCGATAAACTTTAATTCAGGAGCATGATCAAAAAACTCTTTATTGATGGTAAACTTACTTCGGATTACCACACCTTGATAATCTGAAAGGCTAGATAAAATTTCTTTACGTTGCCAATGGGTTCCATCTACACAATCATATCCTGACTCTGTTAACCTCTTCTCTAATTCCGGATGTACGGAATCAATAAATAAAACACGCATTATAAAACCAATGTATAGATGTATTGACCTACCAGAAAATAGATAAATAGGCCTGTAATGTCATTCATTGTCGTGATAAAAGGTCCTGTTGCCAATGCAGGGTCAACATTTAACTTTTCAAGGGAAAGAGGAATCAATGTTCCTGTAATTGATGCAAACAAAATGACTAAAAACAAAGCCAAACTAATAGTGATTCCCAAATTGAAGTCACTAAATATGATCATGCTAAAAACCAAAGCCAGAACCGAAATAATTAATCCATTCAAAAGTCCCTGTTGTAATTCTTTCCACAACTTACCTATAATATCATCAGTTTTCAAAGTATTATTGGCCAAACCCTGTACAATAATCGCAGAAGACTGAACCCCAACATTCCCTCCAGTTGCTGTAATCATCGGAATAAAAAATGCCAAAGCAGGAATGGTTGCAATAGCTTTTTCATATCCACCAATCACAATCGCACTCATCATACTTCCTCCAACTCCAATAATTAACCAGGGTAGTCTTGCACGCATTAACTGCCATATAGAATCGGAGTATTCAATATCTTCCACAATACCTGACGCCATTTGATAATCTTTATCGGCTTCTTCACGAATTACATCTACCACATCATCAATCGTAATCCTTCCCACCAAGCGATTTAAAGCATCAACTACCGGTAATGCTACTAAATCATACTTATCCATAATCTGCGCAACCTCTTCCTGAGACGTTTCAGTGCGTACTCCCTGAATATCTTCAATTAAGATATCCTCCATTTTAGAGTGGACATTCGCAGTCAGTAGCTTTTTTAATGGAAGTCTCCCTTTAAGTACATCTTTATCATCCACTACATAAATGGTATAAATCTGCTCGATCTCTCCGGCCTGCTTTCTCATTTCACGTACACTACGTGTGATATCCCAGGACTCTTGTACGACTACCATCTCCTTACCCATCAAAGCTCCGGCTGTACCATCTTTATAATTTAAGAGGTCGATAATATCGCTCGCCTGATCAACATCTTCAATTTCGGAGATCACCTCCTCCTTGATATCGTCATCCAGCTCCCCTAATAAATCTGCAGCATCGTCCGACTCCAGATTCTCTACAATGTTTTCAGCAATCTCCTTTGGACTCAAACGCTCTACCAACTTTTTACGTTGGTCTTCGTCCATTTCCATAAGAACATTGGAACTATCCTCATCATCTAATTGATTCAGGATTATTTCGGCATCTTCAATAGATAAATCATCTAGGATCTCCGCAATATCTGCCACGTGGAGTTCTTCTAAAAACTCATTTAATTGGTCACGTTTATCCTCTGTTAATACAGCTTTTAGACGTTCTCCTAAATCATTATTTATATCGAAGCGTTCCATGATTCTTAAATCGGAACCAAAAGTAATCGTTTTAAACTAGTAAATTTAAATCTAAGGTTAAGTATCCTAAAGTCTATGCTACTATTCTATTGCTTGCCACAACTTATCCTTCAATGGATCTAAACCCATATGTGCCACTGAAGAAATAAATTGATAAGGAATATCTACTTTAATCTCCTCCTCAATTGCTTGTTGCAACTCTTCATCCAACATATCAGATTTCGTGATAGCCAGTACACGTTTTTTATCTAATAACTCAGGGTTATATTTACGCAACTCATTTACCAGAATCTCATACTCCTCATTGATGTCATCAGCATCAGCGGGAACCATGAAAAGCAACACAGAATTCCTTTCAATGTGTCTCAGGAATCGAATTCCCAGCCCTTTTCCCTCAGCCGCACCTTCAATAATACCTGGGATATCAGCCATCACAAAAGAGCGATCACCTCTGTACTTTACCACACCCAAATTCGGTTCTAATGTGGTAAAAGCGTAATTCGCTATTTCTGGTTTTGCCGCAGATATTACAGAAAGCAAGGTTGATTTGCCTGCATTTGGGAATCCAACGAGCCCTACATCTGCCAACAACTTTAACTCTAAAACACGCCACCCTTCTTCACCATCTTCACCGGGTTGTGCAAATCTTGGGGTTTGAAATGTAGCTGATTTAAAATGATCATTACCGAGTCCTCCACGGCCACCCTTAAACATAATGTACTCTTCTCCATCCTGAGTAATCTCAGTCAAAATTTCCATTGTTTCCGGATCACGAACTACCGTTCCTAAAGGGACTCTTAAATAAATATCATCTCCATCTTTCCCCGTACTGGTTTGCTGTCCGCCATGTCCACCAGCCTCGGCTCTATTATGTATCTTAAATCTTAAGTGTATCAGCGTCCATATCTGCTTATCTCCAACAAGAATAATATGACCGCCTCGACCTCCATCACCTCCATCAGGTCCACCTTTGGCCGTTAATTTATCCCTCCTCAAGTGAGAAGAACCGCCTCCACCTTTACCAGAAGATCCGTAAATCTTCACATAATCCACAAAGTTTGTCGATTGTTTTTTACGATTTCTGGAATAACTCATGTGGCTTCAAAAAATTACACTTAATCCAGCTGTATTACCCTACAGCAACAACTAATCTACTAAAGATTTCATCTAAACCACCTACACCATCGATAGAACGTAGTTTATTCTGATCCGCATAGAAACTTTTTAAAGGAGCTGTTTTATCATTATACTCCTTAATTCTGTTCCAAACTATTTCCTCATTTTGATCATCAGCTCTACCACTGGTTTTACCTCTGTTCAATAAACGCTTTACCAATTCTTCATCAGGAACTTCTAACGCTAATACGTGATCAATCTTCATATCGTTTTCAGACAAATACGCATCTAATGCCTCTGCTTGTGCAACTGTTCTAGGAAACCCATCAAAGATAAATCCCGCTGCTTCCGGCTGCTTTTCTACTTCTGACTTCAGCATTTTTATGGTCACCTCATCCGGAACTAAATCACCTTTATCCATATAGCTTTTGGCCAACATACCCAACTCAGTCTTTTGACCAATATTGTAACGAAATACATCGCCAGTAGATAAGTGATACAAGTTATATTTCTCCACCAGACTCACCGCCTGCGTTCCTTTTCCAGCTCCAGGAGGGCCGAACAATACTAAATTAATCATAACGATACTTTAATCGGTTACTGTATATATTTGTCTAAGATTTCTTCCCAAACCATCATAATCTAATCCATAGCCTATTACAAAATCATCTGGAATTTCAAATCCTACATAATCTACGGGAATTTCCCCGTCATATTTGTCTGGCTTTAGAAGTAGAGAACAAATTCTAATCTCGTTTGGGGTCACTAAATGTAATTGTTTTACCAATTCCTTAATAGTGTTTCCCGTATCCACGATATCTTCTAAAATGATCACTGTACGTCCGCTAACCTCTAGGGTTGGACCAATCAGCATTTCCACTTTATTACTAGATTCCATTCCAGCATAGGACTTCATCTTAATAAATTGTATTTCACAATCAATCGTGATTTCCTTCATTAAATCAGAAGCAAACATGAAGCTTCCATTCAATACTGCTAAAAAAAGAGGATTTTTATACTTACAATCTTTGCTGATTTCCGCAGCGATTTCTTTCACACGTTGTAAAATGTCAGCCTCTGTAATAGACGCCTCAAAACTCTTATCGTGGATCTTAATTGTACCCATTTTCAAAATTCGGACAGCAAAAGTACAACTTTACCTAATGTTGAGGGTAATAAATTCATGAATACGTATCTTTGCCGCTTTTAGATTTCCAATTTCACATGCAAAATTCATTTACTTCAAGTAAGTTCAAACTCGGTATCCTCGGAGGAGGTCAACTCGGTAGAATGTTCATTCAGGAATCCGTTAATTACAATCTTGATGTCCATATTTTAGATCCTGATCCAAATGCACCTTGCAAAAACATTGCAACAACTTTCCAAAATGGTGACTTAAAGGATTTTGAAGCGGTGTATAATTTTGGTAAAGACAAAGACCTTATCACTATTGAAATTGAGCATGTCAATACCGATGCGCTTCAAAAACTAGAAGATGAAGGAATCAAAGTTTTCCCGCAACCTTCTATACTGAGAATGATTCAGGATAAGGGCCTTCAAAAAGAATTTTATACGAAACACCAAATTCCTACATCTGACTATTATTTAGTCGAAAATAAAGCTGGAATTACATCATACATCAATGAGTTTCCATTTATGCAAAAAATGAGAACTGGTGGGTATGACGGCAAAGGAGTTACTCCATTGAAAGACCCTTCCAATCTGGAAAATGCTTTTGATGCGCCTTCTGTTTTAGAAAAATTCGTAGACTTTGATAAAGAAATTAGTGTCATTGTTGCACGAAATGAAAATGGAGAAGTTAAATCATATCCTGTTGTTGAGCTTGAATTTGATCCTGTCGCAAATCTGGTAGATTTTTTATTTGCTCCGGCTAATGTAGCTCAGGCAGTAGAGACAAAAGCACGTGAAATAGCTGAAGATCTTGTTGAAAAAACGCAGATTGTTGGATTATTAGCAGTAGAAATGTTTGTCACAAAAGACGGACAGGTTTTGGTTAACGAAATTGCTCCTCGTACACATAACAGTGGTCATCAAAGCATTGAAGGAAATGTGACTTCTCAGTTTGAACAACATATGAGAAGTGTGTTAAACCTTCCTTTAGGAGATACCAGAATGGTAGAGCCATCGGTAATGGTAAATCTACTTGGAGAACAAGGGTATGATGGGGAAGCAAAATACGAAGGACTAGAAGAAGTTCTTGCGATGCCAGGCGTGCATATTCATTTATATGGAAAGAAATTCACTCGTCCTTATCGTAAAATGGGGCATGTTACCATCGGTGCTGAAACTCTAGATACTGCTAAAGAAATCGCACAAAAAGTTAAAAATACGCTTAAGGTAATTGCGTAACTATATATACAACACTTTAAAAATTCATTTATGAAACCACAGGTTGGAATCATCATGGGAAGCAAATCTGATTTGCCTATTATGCAAGAAGCTGCAGATATTTTAAGCGAACTGGAAGTTCCTTTTGAGATTAATATCGTATCAGCGCATAGAACTCCTGAACTTATGTTCGAGTACGCAAAGACCGCTGTAGACAGAGGGCTTAAAGTTATAATTGCAGGAGCTGGTGGTGCAGCACACCTTCCAGGCATGACTGCTTCATTAACACCCCTTCCGGTAATTGGAGTACCAGTTAAATCCAGAAATTCAATTGATGGGTGGGACTCCGTATTGTCTATTCTTCAAATGCCTGGTGGAATTCCGGTGGCTACAGTTGCTTTAGATGGGGCCAAAAATGCAGGCATTCTGGCAGCTAAAATGATAGGTAGTCACGATCCTGAACTTTTGAAAAGATTACAGGACTATATGGAAAGCTTAAAGCATAAGGTTCTGGAGTCTGCTAAAGATTTATAATATATCTTTCTACCCTTTTAAACCCCCTTTATGAAAACAAAAGAAGAAATTGTGGCCAATTGGCTACCTAGATATACTGGTACTCCCCTGGAAGATTTTGGGGAGTACATTTTGCTGACCAACTTTATTGGATATGTCAACATCTTTGCGGACAAATACAATGTAGAGATCATCGGTAAAGACAAAGCCATGCAAACTGCAACGCATGGTAACATTACCATAATTAACTTTGGCATGGGAAGTGCCATGGCGGCTACCGTAATGGATTTATTATCTGCAGTTATGCCTAAAGCTGTTCTATTTTTAGGCAAATGTGGTGGCTTAAAGAAAAAAACGGCATTGGGTGATTTCATTATTCCTATGGCGGCAATTAGAGGTGAAGGAACCAGTAACGAATATCTTCCACAAGAAGTACCAGCACTTCCGTCTTTCAGACTTCAAAGAACGGTTTCTTCAGCCATGAAAGAATTTAAAACGGATTACTGGACTGGAGTTATTTTCACAACTAACCGTAGAGTCTGGGAACATGATAACGCGTTTAAAAAGCGCCTTACAGAAGCGCGTGCGATTGGAATTGATATGGAAACAGCTACTTTATTTACCGCTGGTTTTGCCAATGAAATTCCCAGAGGTGCTTTATTATTAGTCAGTGACAATCCTATGATTCCAAGTGGTGTCAAAACAGATGCCAGCGATAAATCTGTCACCTCTCAATTTGTAGACTTACATATCAATATTGGCATTCGTGCTTTGGAAGAGTTAAGAGATTCTGGCGACAGTGTGAAACACATGAAGTTTGACCATAGACCATAACTCATTTAGAAAAACATGAAATACTACTTAATTTTATTTTTATCACTTTATTGTGGTATTACCTTATCTCAGGATACAACAACAGTTTACTACAATTCTGATTGGAAACCAGTTTCAAAAGAACTTGCAAAATATTATGGGATTATCTTCCAAACAGGAAAGAAAGAATGGCAAGCCCATGACTATTATATGAATGGTCAGATTCAAATGACCGGAACCTATTTATCTTCTAAAAAGAAAAAAAGAACCGGATTATTCACTTTTTATTACGAAAATGGCAATAAAGAATCTGAATATAACTATGTAAAAGGGAAACAAATTGGCAAGTCTCAATTTTGGTATGAAAACGGTAACCTGAAAAGAATTGAAAATTATGATTCTAAAGAACAAAAATCGGGAACATGGAGTTATTATCTAGAAAATGGGACAATTTGTGCTAATGAGGTTTATCTAGATGATCAAATGGAGAGTTATACATTCTATAATGAGGATGGAACGGAAATGGAGGGGGATTATCCATATGAACAAAACCCAGAATACCAAGGTGGTATTGATAAACTGTATGATTTTTTAAGTGAAAATCTAAAATATCCTGAAGAAGCACGTCAAAATAAAATTACTGGAAAAGTTCGAGTTCAATTTGTGATTGAAAAAGATGGAAGTATTTCAGATGTTAAAGTCGCTAAGTCTCTTGATCCACTTTTGGATGCAGAGGCCATTCGGGTAGTTAAGCAAATGCCTAATTGGATTCCAGGAAAACAACATAATCGCCCCGTAAGAGTACGGTTTACTATTCCTATTGTTTTTCGATTGACATCAAAAACCGAAGTTGTTCCTCAACCAGAACGATTCTAGACATTTCAATTATCAAATACATTTGAAATAGTCAAATGTCTCTAAACAGTCATTACATTGATACAGGGATTTACAAGCGGTTGAACCAAACTGACTAATCATTTTGGTATTTTCAGAATTACATTGTACACACTTTACCATTGGAGATTCTCCCAAAAGATATCTTTTATCGCTGGTTTTACCATCAGGAGGCGCGATTCCGTAAACTCTTAATTTTTCTCTGGACTCTTCAGATAACCAATCTGTAGTCCAGGCAGGTTGATACTGATATTTAATTTGCGCATTATCAATACCCAGATCTTGCATGGATTCTAAAATATCAGCTTCAAATATATTGGTGGCAGGACAGCCTGTATAAGTGGGGGTAATCGTGATCAAAACCTGATCATTTTCAAAGCTCACATCACGTACTACCCCTAACTCAACAATTGAAATGACAGGAATCTCAGGGTCGGGGATTTTATTCAAAATCTCCCAAACCGTATCCAATGATATTTTTTCTACTGTCATTATTCTTTTTTACCATTTAGCATCAGGATAAGCACGTGCTAAAGATTGCATTTCTGCCAACATATGACCTAAAGCCTCTGTATGCATGCCTTCTTTACTTCCTGATATCATGTAATTGTTTTCCGGCAATTTTAAAGTCGCTTCCTCAATTGTTTTTTGAACCAAATTTAACCAGGTTGCTTTCAATTCAGACGCATCTACTCCAACACCAGCATCTGCAAGTGTTTGATCTACTGAATCCATTTCGAACATGTTTCCGGTAAATCTCCAAACCTCATCAAGTGCATCTTGCATCTTTTGGTGACTTTCTTCGGTTCCGTCACCTAAACGTAAAACCCAATCTGCCGAGTGTTTGTAATGATATTTCACTTCTTTTAAAACTTTTGCTGCAATACCAGCAATTGTTTCATCCGAACTATTTTGAAGTTCCGAATAATATAAAACCGAAAAAGCATCAAACATAAAGTTACGCGCAATCGTATCCGCAAAGTTTCCATTTGGTAACTCGGCAATCAACATATTGTAATACGCCCGTTCATCGCGGAAATAAGCTAAATCATCTTCTGAACGTCCCTTACCTTCTACTTCACCCGCATAAGTCAACCAGGCACGCGCAGCTCCAATATGATCCAAAGCAATATTGGTCATTGCAATATCTTCCTCTAAAATATGCCCGTTGGTACACCATTCACCCATTCTATGCGCAAGCACATTATGCGTATCACCCATTCTAAGGCAATATTGGAATAACATCTCTTTATCCGTCATGGTTTAAATATTTTTAGCGCCTTCTGGCATTACATAAAAAGTAGGATGACGATACACCTTATCTTCTGAAGGATCAAAGAATGAAGCTTCATCTACCGGATCAGATGCAACGATACAATTAGATGGAACTACCCAAATACCTCTTCCTTCACCTCTTCTTGTATATAAATCACGTGCATTTTGTAATGCCATGTTTTTATCTGAAGCATGAATACTTCCTACATGCTTATAAGGCAAGTTATTTTTTGACTGAATAAAAACTTCCCAAAGTTGACCTTGATTATTATCTACTGACATATCTTCCTGTATTTATACTAAAACTTCTTTATGTTTTTCTGAATAGGCTTTGGCTGCTGCTCTTACCCATGCACCCTCATCGTGCGCTTTTTTATGTTGTGCTACACGCTGACGATTAGCCAAACCATTACCATTAATAACTTGATAAAACTCTTCCCAATCTATTTCTCCAGAATCATAACTTCCTTTTTCCTCATTCCATTTTAATTCAGAATCCGGTACGGTTAAACCGATAACTTCAGCTTGCTGAACTGTTTTATCAATAAATCTTTGACGTAACACGTCATTACTTTCTCTTTTAATTTTCCACTTCATCGCATTTCCACTATTAGGAGAATCCGAATCGTGAGGTCCAAACATCATCAAAGATGGCCACCAGAATCTATTTAGTGCATCTTGTGCCATTTGTTTTTGCTCCGGTGTCCCTTTAGCCATATTGGCAATGATTTCATATCCCTGACGTTGGTGAAAACTTTCTTCTTTACAGATTTTGATCATCCCTCTGGAATACGGCCCATAAGATGTTCTTTGCAACGAAACCTGATTTACGATTGCCGCTCCATCTACTAACCAACCAACTGCACCCATATCGGCCCAATTCAAAGTCGGATAATTAAAGATACTGGCATACTTTGCTTTACCAGAATGTAACTGTTCTATAAGCTCATCTCTATTAATTCCTAATGTCTCACAAGCACTATATAAATACAATCCATGACCTGCTTCATCCTGAATCTTAGCCATCAAGACCATTTTAGCTCTTAAAGATGGTGCGCGGGTAATCCAGTTCCCTTCCGGTTGCATTCCAATCACCTCACTATGTGCATGCTGAGATATCTGACGGATCAAATGCTTACGATACCCCTCCGGCATCCATTCTCTCGGCTCAATTTTCATTTCTGCATCAATCCGATCCTGAAAATTCTGTTCTAATTTTTCTTCAGTCATTGCTAATAAATTTATTATGTCACAATTTTATAAAATATTCTACGCAAACTTTATGATAAAAACCCATAAAATATTTCACAAAAATACATACGCGCGAGGAGATTATTTTAATCCTTGATTTTAAAGGTAAGAATCTCAAATATTGACACATATAAAAAGAAACGAACGAATCGAAATCCTCTTTGCGCATAAATGATACTTTTGCGGGAAATTTTATGGAAATATGCACTTTAATTCATTACTAGTAAAAGACGTTAGAAAAGAAACTGCAGATACCGTATCTGTTGCGTTTGAAATTCCTAATCATTTAAAAAATGATTACCAATTTATTCCTGGGCAATACATCACTCTAAAAACTACGATTAATAATGAAGATGTAAGACGTGCATACTCTATTTGCTCGGCTCCTCATGAAAATGAATTACGCGTGGCGATCAAACAGGTCCCTTCAGGTATTTTTTCTACATATGCCAATAATGAGTTGAACATTGGAGATCATTTAGATGTGATGCAACCGACTGGTCATTTCCATAGCACATATAAACCAGACAATCAAAAGAGATATTTAGCATTTGGAGCAGGTAGTGGTATTACGCCATTATTAAGTATTATCAAACATGTTCTTCAAACTGAAGAAAATAGTTCGTTTACACTGATATATGGTAATAAGGATACAGATTCAATTATCTTCGGTAAAGAACTGGATAAAATCAAAAATAAATATCCATCTCGTTTTAACTTACAATTGGTATTTAGTCAGGAAAACAGAGGGATTGACGCCTTTTATGGTCGTATTGATTCTGAGAAATTGAATATCTGGAATAACTTATTGTTTAATGTTCATCAGGTAGACGAGTATTTTATGTGCGGTCCTGAAAAAATGACTGAAGACATTAGAAATTTCCTAGCGTCAAACAATGTGGACGAACATAAAGTCCACTTTGAGTTATTCCACACATCCGGAAAACAAAAAGAAGTTGAAGTTCAAGATATTCCTGAAGCGGAAAAAGTAAACGCTCAGGTAAAAATTATCGTTGATGATGAAGAATACGATTTTGAGTTAAAAACCGAAGGAATGGATATTCTTCAAGCCGGAGTGGAAGCTGGAATCGATTTACCGTTCTCATGTAAAGGTGGTGTTTGTTGCACATGTAAAGCTAAATTGCTTGAGGGTACTGCAAATATGACCATGAACTATTCTTTACTTGATGAAGAAGTGGAAGCTGGATATGTTTTAACATGTCAGGCTCATCCAACTTCAGAAAAAGTTGTTGTAAGCTTCGATGATTAATTTTTTTTAGGATAATACTGATAATAATATACTTTCGTAGCATATAAAATTTTATACCAATGAAAAACGCTCGTCTTTTAGTGCTTTTAACCATCTTTTTAGGTCTTGGACAATTCAGTATCGCCCAAAACGGTGGTGATGATTTAAAAGCTGAATATAAATCGTTTATTGAAACTACTTTTCAAAATACGTTTAACACCATGTCTGAGTCTGGGACTCCTGATCACTTTATCGAGAATTTTAGTCCTGCCTTTAAAGGGTCTATCATCCACGTAGGAATTGATGGTCGCGGAGATGTAAACAATTTTGATTACAAACAATTGCGTGCTGCTACTTTAAAATTAATCGGGCAAGGTTCTATCTCAAGAACCTGGACTATTGCAAACATTAATTACTTAAACGTACGTAACAAAACTGGTATTTCCAGTTTTGAAGTAAAAGTTGCAACTACTAAAGACGGGGAGACTTTATCGGAAGAAACCAGTTTAATGGAGTTAGTAAGTATCAAAACTGCTAAAGGATGGAAAGTGACCTATTTATCCATCACTCAAATCGAAGAGGAAGTATTTAAAGGTAGATGTTATTGCGATATCTATTCAAAAGATGAGAATGAGTTCCTGGCTCAATTATATGAACCTAAAGGCACAGAATACAATCTTACAACCAACAATATTTATATTGGAAAGTATAATGGTAAAAGATTCATTAGAGTAAATGATCAGTACATTTTTTACTGGGATTTAACGAATTCTCAAATCACTTATGAAGATAAAGTAGTAGGTACTGCTAAAACGCATAGTACAGCAATTCAATTGGCTTTAAAAACATTGAACATTGATAATTGTACAAGCGTATCATTGAGAAAGAAAGGAAAGTAATTCCAAAAGACATTTAAACGAAAAAGCCGATGAGTACTTCATCGGCTTTTTTATGCATAAAAAACTCCGGATAAACCGGAGTTCTCTCTCAATCTCGAATCTTAATTAAATCTAATCCAACTAATTTATATTTTGATTCGGGTATTTCGAATGAATTTTATTTTGCTGGTAGTATTACTCCATCTACAACAACAACCATTCCATTACTTGCTGGTGCATATCCCAATACTTTTGCACCTCCTACAAACACCTCATCATTCTCTACGGTAACTTCAATATAGTCTCCAGAAGCCATGTATAACTTACGTCCCTTTCTTGCTTCTTTTCTCAATCCTTTATCATCAAACTTACCAGGTGCCGCATGCGCAGTCAAAATACCCGCTAATTTTGCTTTGTTTTCTGGTTTTACCAGTTCTTCCACCGTACCTGCCGGTAGTTTATCAAATGCTGCATTTGTTGGAGCAAATACCGTTAATGGCCCCGCATTCACCAATACATCTTCAATTTGAGCAGCTTGAACTGCGGCCACTAATGTAGAGTGATCTGGTGATCCAATGGCTATATTTAAAATGTTTGCCTGACTCACATTATCAACCACGCCTGATTGTCCATGTGATTTTACTTCAGTTTTGGCTTCTTGAGCCGGAGCAGCCTCAGGAGCTGCCGCCTGTTCCCCGCCCCCACACGAGGTAAAAGCTATTGATGTTGCTGCTAACGCAACAATTAAAAAAGACTTTTTCATGATAACAGTTTTTAATGATTTTTTTTCTGCTTATCAAAATTAGGCACTGACTACGCATTGCATCATGACAAATAATAGCCAAAACGGTGATTTTAGTCACCTATTAAACACCAAAAGGTCTTTTATTCAATTTAAAGGGTTAACTTCAATGTATTTAAAGACTTAACTAGCCTAATCCCTGACCCGGGAAAAACGCATGGCTTTTAACATAAAGCTTGGCAGAGGCTTTTGAGGATTTCTTTTTTCCACATTCAAATAAATCCCTAGCTTCTCAATAATCGGAATCTTAAACACTTCAATTAACTCAATCAAAATACCATCTGGATCTTCAATATATGTACAATGCACCTGAGTTGATCCTCCCATGGTTAAAGCATCATCTGTATCGCAAGTAAAACCAAAACCTTTAGCGGCCAAATCTTTACCCAATTCGTTCATTCCTCTTACATCAAAACCCAAATGCACAAATCCTTTATCTCCCCAAATTCTACCTTTGAATATTTTTCTTGGAGTATAGTCATATGCCTGTACTAATTCAATAAAAGTCTCTCCGGTCAGATTCGCAAATCCACCTCCTGGTTTATTTGACTGCGTCAACAAAACGCGTCTAAATTTTTTATGCCCTCCAGGAATATCTTTCCAATCCTCAAACACACCTACCTCATCCATCAACACTTTATCGTACCCAAGAATGTCAGCATATAATTTTAAAGACTCATCAATATTGGAAACTCCTATAATCACACCTACAGGTCCTCCGGTAACACCTTTTTTAGGTTGTATAAACCACTTATTTCCGACTGTTATTTGGAACAATAATCCATTAGGATCGGTAATAAAAAATGATTCTTTCCCAATTGGAGACTTCTTGATATCTCCCAATATATTCACCTTGTTTTTTGCAAAGTTATCGTACGCAAATTGTAAGTCAGGGGCTTTTATTATCCCACTGAAAATACCTAAATCACCTAATTCATATTTGAACTTTGCGTCTGATGATTTAAATGAAATTGGAGAAACAACTTCCATGGCGCACCCGCCATGCAAATTAGATATCATCGCTGCCTGTTTGTTAATCACATCCCCCCTGGTATATATCTGCATCAAAGGTGCTTCCGCAGCACCATTAAAAAAGCAAATATCCATCCCGAAATTCTGACGATACCACTTCCAGGACTCAGCATGATCTGGCACCCCAACTCCGATGTGCTGAATTCCATTAATAGTTTTATACATACTTGTTTGTACTAAAAAACTTCCCTTTTTAATAACCGATAAATGTAATACAAACAGTAATGCAAAAAAATATTGTTCCTTTTATTTTTTGGAAACGAAATATTTGGGCACCTCATCATACAAAATACTCAGGTTAACTACCGCGACCTGAGCGTTTTGCAAATCGCTCTCAATGAGCTTTAAACATTGGTTTTTAGTGATTTTCAAAACTTTTTGCATTTCAGCATTTGCACGCTCATCTTCTAATTCAGGAATTGTTTCGACAAAATTTAAGATTTCATTACCAATTTCATTAAATCTGGCAATCCCATATGCATCCATATACCCGGAGATGGCATAAACCTGCTGTTTTACCTGCATCAACTTTTTATAACTCTCAGGATTGATGACCCACTTCTTGTTTTGATCCCCTTGTAGATCTAAATCCTCAGGCTTAATTAACTGAGAAATCAAACGTTCAGTTTTTTCGGCCATTTCTTTTTGTGTTGGCTCTTCCTGAGCTTTTGCAACATCATTCGACTTCGATGAATTTTGATCACAAGCCATCAAAGCACAAACCAACAACAGACCATATATCGTATTTGACACTTTCATCCTAAAAATCTTTTTTCTTTAATTTCACATTTATTCTCCAAATTGGAAATATCACCCACAAAGACAACACACCTAAGGATACAAATAAACCTAATCCTGTTCCAAAAAACTGTTTGAATACGGCACCTGTATAACCCAGTAACGCAGAGATATCCAACTTCAATAAGATTAAAATTCGGGACAAATCTATTGGATTAAACATCGTAGCAATCAATGAAAACTTATCTAATGGATAATCGTCAAATACAACCAATGAAATTAAAAACATTCCATCATAAATAACCGCTAGAAATAGCCACATCAAAATAGCATAACCAAAACCTTTAATCTTATTTTCATTGGATAAGGCAATATTAAATGCCAACGCCACAAAAATGAAATTCAAAAAGCATCCAACGACCAATAACAACCCAAAATCAAATATGGCATTGGACTGAAATATTCCATACAATAAAAATGGAATCCCTAACCCAAGAGACAAACTCAATGCGAGAGATAATGCGACTCCTACAAACTGCCCCATAAAAATTTTACTCCGCTTAATGGGCTGAGCCAATAACAACTCCGTAAACTCTTTAGAGTTATAAAAATACATCACTCCGAATATGGTTCCGATTAATGGAGTCAGCACGATGATAATATTCATCAAAGTAATTACCGCCTTTGACACATCATTATTCAAAAACAACAAAACGAATCCTAATGCCAAGTAAAAAGCAAAATACACATAGCTCCATCTACTACGCATTAAGTCGTAAAAACTATATTTTAATATCTTAAACATTTTTCTTCGTTAACAGGTTTGCAATAGCGTGTTCCAAATCTTTCTCCCTGGTCTCTTCTTTCAATTCTGATACGCTTCCTTTAAAATAAATCTTACCATCGAGTAAGAATACAATCTCATCTGCAATCTCATCCACCAGACTCATAATATGAGTAGTGATTAAAATCGTCTTACCTTGTTTTTTGGCCTTCTCAATGAGCTCTTTCAAATGGATTAAAGCAATTGGATCTAATCCTGTGGTCGGTTCATCTAAAATAATAAGATCACTCTCAAACATAAAAGCCAGAATGATGTTCACCTTTTGCTTCGTTCCACCAGATAAATTACCTAGTTTTTTATTCAAAAATGGTTCAATACCAAACAAAGAAATCAGGTCTTGCTCATTCGCCTCTTTAGGCCTCAGGTTTTTCACCATCTGGATCAATTCAATAACCGTTAGATTGGCCGGAAAATTCGCAATCTGCGGCATGTAATTAATCTTATTTCGGTAATCAGATTTACCTATGATATTCTCATTGTCAAAAATGATATCTCCTTTCTGAGGAATTACCATTCCTAAAATACACTTGATCAAAGTGGTTTTACCCGAACCATTTGGCCCAAGCACAGCAAAAACGCCACCCTCCTTAATCTTCAAATCCAAACCATCGAGCACGGTAAGTTTCCCAAATGTTTTGTGTAACTGTTGAACTTCTATCATGGTTTATACATTAATTCATTTATTCTAAAATCACTTTTGGACGCACCATCAATGGGTGATTATCCAATAGATTATCCGGAGTAAACACCGGAGACACCTTTTCCGAAAAGTTAATCATATCAACGAAAAGACTTCTTAACAATATGATTGTTTCAGGAGTTCGGTTTACGATGTATGAAAACAGTTTTACCGGTCTATATGGAACATCCCCGATACCATTTTTATCCAAATCGTATCCGGTATAATCACTCCAATAATTATGATCAAACTTACTCCCGTTTAAATGTCCATCAAATGCCAAATCAAAGGCATTATGAGAAAAATCATTTTCAAAGAAAATATTATCATAACAAGCACCGGTGATCTTCACCGCCCATCCGTTTCTTAAAAACTGATTATTGGTATAGTTAATTCGTGTTGAGCCTTCCCCATTGATTCCAATGGTGTTCTGTTCAAATATGTTTTCATAGATTTCCGCATCATAAATCTCTTTCAATAACAAACCATAAGATGCCGTTCCCCAATTAAATTCAAATCTATTGTGATGCATCACAATATACTTGGAGAACATTACCGCGACTCCAGCTCCATTTCTGGAAAATTTGTTATTGTAGTATTCATCATTATTGGAAAACATAAAATGTAATCCGTAACGGATATTATCGAAACTTAAATTGTTGTAAATCTCCGCATTATCTACAAATTCAAAATACAATCCATCTCGCATTCCATGTAATTTATTTTCTCTGATTTTTAGATCTGATGAATGCCAAATATGAATCCCGTTTCCTGAATTTGCTTCGCTCTTTTTGGTTCCTACCACTTCATTATGTTCAATCACACCATAATGCGATTTCTCCACCAGGATTCCAAAAAACACATTTTCAAGATAATTATGTGCAATTCTAAAGTGATTTGATCTCACTACCAGAATAGCCGCATAATCTTTAGTGTAACTATGTCCAACGTTGATAAAGCTTATTCCTTCAATGGAAAAACTATCGGTTTGAACTCTTAAAATAGTTCCAAGCTGTTCTCCATCAATTACCGGGTTACCCTCCCCCACTAATTTTATCGAAGTCATGACTTCCAGGTCATGTTCTTTGTAGGTGCCTTCTTTAATGAGAACCTCGTCTCCTTTTTGTGCCATTGCAATTCCATCTGCAATGGTTTTCACATCACATGTCGGGCATACTTCTATTTGTTTGGCATAACTCCCAAAATAGAAACATGTAAACGCCAGAAATATAAAAGCCCTTTTCATGGTTTATTTCGCTATATACTTTTTGATCTCCTCCCAGTTGTAAACCTTTCCGCCTACTTCTTCCTGAGTTTTAACTGCAACAGCATTATCCGAAAAAGCAGATAAATATGCACCCATTGGACTCTTTATCGCTTTACTCACCAAAAATGTTGCTGTTTTTGCATCTACCATACTTCCCGGGTTATTATAATCTGCTACAAGAATAAACGCCAGCTCTGACTCTTTAACAGCCGGATCAGAAATTTTACGAATCATACATTCAACTGCATCAAACTTAAATTGTTTTCCTTTTTGTGTTACGTATTGGGCTGAATGCGATTTATCCACGACTCCCATTTTACAGAAATCACACTGATCATTTCCGTAATTAATCTGGTCAGGTTCGACAGAACAAGAGGTTAATAACATGAATAGAAATACCGATACCCACGAAAATATATTGCGCATTTTAAATTGTTTTATTGATTGATAATTTAATATGTAAAAGTAAAGATTGAGTCTTCCCAATGACCTCAAAAAGACTCAAATCTTTTCATCACCATTCTTTATTGTTTTTTGGCTTCAAATTTCCCTACAAAGAAAGCTCCTAAGGTCATCATCATACCGATAAACATTAGATATGCTCCTGTGGCAGGATATGAATGCGCCACAAAATTTAAGATTACTTTAGAACCAAAAAGAGGGGGCTGAAAACCCATTGGGGTTCCATCCGGATTTGTAAACTTCATGATCGCTTTCGGATCCAGGTCATGCCCATAATCGTACTCCCAAAGATAAAAATCATAAACCCCTGCTATCCCTAAAAGAGACATTAAGATAAACCAACCCAGAAACCACTTGTAATTTGCTCTAAATCCAATTAAAACTCCGATGATCACCATCGCAATTATAATTGGAGGAAATAAATCAAACTCCAGCATATGCTCCGGAATTTCTTTCATTCCCACATAATGGTTCATTAGGTTAATATTTTTCACATCATGCGGCTGCTCATCCGTGATCTTATTGATGTGAATGTACATTCCCAAAGGAATTGGATATTGTGGTGCTTCTAAACGAATATTCCACAATGGGTAAACAAATAGACCTAATAAAAACAAAGGACCTATTATCATCAAAATTCTAGACTTTTTCATAATCAGTGATTTAAAAATTTTATTGTATCACGTGATTCAAAACTATCTCAACACCTGATATAAAACTATGAATTACATCATGTTATAGCGTTTTAAAACATGATTCTTTACAGTTTTATAAGTGACAAAAGGCACAAAAAAGGCGAGATAAAAACACTCGCCTTTTCTATCCTCTTAATTTACATTATTACATGTCTAATGGATCATCATCCAAAGTGTAAGTCAATGGTGTATTTGACCCTTTTGGTGATACTCTTACGTATCCTTGCATCTCCTGATGCAGCGCTGAACAGAAATCTGTACAATAGAATGGCCAAACGCCAACTTCTTTTGGATACCACATTGAGGTTTCTGTTCTACCAGGCATAATCAACAACTCAGCAGTATTTGCTCCAATCATTGAGAATCCGTGAGGTACATCATAATCTTGCTCTAAGTTCGTAATGTGGAAGAATACTCTATCTCCAACTCTTACACCCTCGATATTATCCGGAGCAAAGTGAGAACGAATCATAGTCATATAAATATGAACATCATTACCGTCACGAACTACTCTGGCTTCTTTTTCAGATTTAGTCACATATGGGTGATTGTTTTCTTCAAGTTTGAAGATTTTTGTGGTGTTTGGATGAACCAAATCAGCTGGACAACCTGCTGCATAATGCGGCTCACCAATGGTAGGGAAATCTAATAACAACTCCATTTTATCACCTTCAATATTGAATAATTGAGCTGACTGACAAACTTCAGGACCAGTTGATAAGTATCTATCCTTGGTAATTTTATTCATTGCCACAAGATATTTACCAAATGGCTCTCTTGAGTTACCTCCAGGAATCATTAAGTGACCCACTGAATAATATACCGGGTGACGGTCAATTACTTCCCAGGTTCCTAATTTCCATTTCACAACTTCAGATGAGATAAAGAAAGTCGTATAAGCGTTCCCTTTACCATCAAATTCAGTATGTAATGGACCTAAGCCTGGATTTTTCACAGCTCCAGCGTTAATTGCTTCGTAGTTTAAGATCGGAATACCATAAGCTTCCCCATCGAAATTCTTTTCAGCAATTGCTTTTTCAATTTTTGTGAAAGAGTGTGCAGTTAATTCTGCTGCTAATTTACCTGAACCAATAATGTATTCACCATCTGGAGAAACATCACAACCATGCGGTGATTTTGGTGTAGGTAAGAAATAAACTAAACCAGGAAGTTTAGATGCATCTAATACTTTTACGGTTTTTTTGATCGTACTTGTTGCCATGTGAGTATGTTCATCCCATTCGTTTTCAGCATACTTCACAGCTTCTTCTGTAAATTTACCTTCTGCAATTAATTGCTCCGCATATTTCCAGTTTACAGCAGCGATAAAGTCTTTATCGTTTTGAGATGCATTCACTTCTAATAGAGAGTGAGCTTCCTCAGTATTATATGTAGTAAAGAAAAACCATCCATGTGACTTTCCTCTCCCCGGATGAGAAAGGTCATAATCAAACCCTGGCATTCTAATTTGGAAAGCCAAATCCATATCTCCATCTTCCTGATCAATGCTTAAGAAAGAAAGCGATCCCTGGAAATTACCTTTATATTCAGAAATTGGAATGTCTCTTTGCGGAATCGGCACAGAAAAACGTGTACCTGCAACAACATACTCAGAATTTTCTGTAACGAATGAAGAACTGTGATTTCCCGCTGAATTTGGAATCTCAATAATTTCCTCTGTTTCAAATGTTTTCAAACTAATACGTGCAATTCTTGGCGTATTGTTTTCATTAATAAAAATCCATCTACCATCTACTTTACCTCCTGTTTGAGAAATATCCGGATGGTGGGCATCTCCCCATGGAACCATACCGTGGGAAGTATTTAACAATGGCTTGGTTTCTTCATTATAACCATAGCCTTTTTCCGGATCCTGTGAGAATACCGGAATAACTCTGAACAAACGTCCAGATGGTAATCCATAAACGGCCAACTGACCACTAAATCCACCTGAAATGAAAGCATAAAATTCATCATACTCACCTGGTGCTACATAAGCTTTTTCGGCCACCGAGCTACCTAGAGCTCCTGTAGTTGCTTTCTTCCCTCCATCTGCTGAAGGTCCGCCACAACTAGAGAAGGCGACACTGGCTATTGCCAATCCATAAAGTGCTTTTTTTAACATAACTTGATTTTTATTAAAACTAAATTTGGACATGTTTTAATCCTCTTATCACAAAACTTTGCTTTAAGAGATACAAAGGTCTTCTATTATGAAAGCTTTGTTCATGACTTATCTTAGAGTCCTCAATGATTTTTATCATAAAAAAGAATCCAAAAAAAAGCCCCTGTCTTTAAAGACAGGGGCCTCAATACTTTAGGTAGTTTTAAACTACTCAATTGTTCTGAAATACTCGACTACTGCACGAGCTTCATCTTCAGTTAAATTTTGATTTGCCATTGGCGAAGCATACTCTGCCAATAATGCTTTTGCAATCGGATCTTCCGCAACCATTTCATCAGGGTTCAGAATCATATTCATTACCCAAGCTGGATTACGTCTCTCAAAAATTCCTTGTGGAGATGGTCCAATATATCTTTTATTGGTTTTATGACAAGCAGTACACTTGGCTTCAAAAACTTCTTTTCCACTTGCAGCTAAAGCTTCATCAATTTCTTCATCAAATTCTAATTCATCGATTGGTCCAATTCCAACGTTTTCCATAGGATCTGAAGCAGCAGATGTTTCTTCTACAGCAACTTCTTCTTTTACTGGCTCAGCAGACGACTTAGATTCAGCAGCTGGTGCACTTGATTCTCCTCCACATGAAGCCATCACTCCAATCAACCCTACAAATAAAAATGCTTTCAATTTCATATTAATCAGTTTTGCGTATTACAATTTCATGACAAAAATAAACCGACATTTTGAGTAAATAACATTTTTTTCACAAAAAAATGAAACACCCAAAACATACTAATTAAACATTGATAAACAACACATTAAGATTAAAAACACGATTCTTCATCCGGTAAAAAATTTATGATTTTTATCAGTTATTTAATTTCACCTCTTAAATAAAGGACTTAAAAGTCTTTTATTTAAAATCTATTAGACAAAGTTTAACCTTCTGATAATTAAATCTGACCCTACACTAATGGATTTTTTAGCTTAATTTGTCACCATGTTATACAGGTATCTATCTCCTATTCTAATTTCCATTATGCTGATCATTAGCATTCAGATATTAGCCATAGGTCATTCCGGTGTTGGCGCCAGATCTTTAGGTTTAGGTCACGCCAACGTAACTCTATCAGATATATGGGCTTCAAACAATAATCAGGCTGCGCTTGCCCAGGTAAGAGAATTCGGGTTAGGATTTGCCTATGAAAATAGATTTGGACTTTCAGAACTCGGTCTAAAAAACTTCAATATAGCCATTCCTATTAAATTGGGCACATTTGGACTTTCCGTACAACAATTTGGCTTTTCGGATTACAATGAAAATAAGTTTGGATTGGCCTACGGTTTAAATGTTTCAAAAAGTGTTTCTCTCGGTGTTCAACTAGACTATTTATTGATTTCGATAGCGGATGCACAAACGCCAAATAAAGATGGACTTACGGCAGAAATAGGAATTTTAGCCGATGTATCCAAAAAACTCACACTTGGGGCACATATTTACAACCTACCCAATAGTTCTCTTTCTGGAGATGTAAAGGAAAAAATCCCTATGATTATTAGATTGGGGTTGAATTATGAGTTTTCCAAAAAGCTTTTTGCGGTAGTAGATGTAGAAAAAAATATTGATTTAGATCCAAATCTTAAAGTGGGTATTGAATATCATCCAATTGAAGCATTATTTTTTAGAGGTGGCTTAAATACATACGACTTTCATTTTAATGGAGGCCTGGGAATTGAACTCAAAAACTTCAATCTGGATTTAGGTTTTAGCCATCAAACTTATTTAGGATATGTATCCCAAATCTCCCTTCAATACACCTTGCGAAAAAAATAATGACGTTTCGTAATCTATATTCGTATCTGGTTATCACTCTTTTTGTGACACTTCCTTTGGTAAGTTTTTCTCAAAAAAAGGAACTTAAAAATGATGTCATTCAACAACGAATAGAGTTTATTGCACAGCAATATGAATCCTCAACGATAGACTTTTCTAATTTAATTGAAATTCTTACCTACTATTTTGATCACCCCCTAAATATCAATACCGCCTCACAGGAAGAATTAGAGTCTCTAAACCTTCTGACGCCTTTTCAAACCAGAACATTAATAAATTACCGTATTAAAAATGGTGATTTACTAACCATTTATGAATTACGAAACCTGGAAGGATTTGATTTTGTGACGATTCAAAACCTGATTCCATTCATTCGGGTGGCATCCAGTCGTAAACCAGATCAGTTTAATCTAAAACGTTCGTTCAAATTTGGAACACATGAAGTGATGTCCCTTTGGGGTCGGGTGTTGGAAGAACAAGAAGGATATACACCCCGAGATAGTACCTCTAGCCCAAATAGTCGTTACATGGGAGATCCCAACAGACTTTATTTAAGGTATCGTTTTAAACATAGTGATCGTCTTTCATTTGGTTTCACAGCTGAAAAAGATCCTGGGGAAGAGTTTTTTAAAGGAAGTAATCCCAATGGTTTTGACTTTTATTCAGCACACCTATTTGCTTCAAAAATTGGAATTGTAAAGCAATTGGCTGTTGGTGACTTTCATGGACAATTTGGACAGGGGTTAACATTCTGGTCTGGTTTCAGTTACCGTAAAACGGCAGATGCTCTAAATGTGATCCGCTATGCACGTAAACTATCCCCATATACTTCTAGAAATGAAAACAACTTTTTGAGAGGAGCTGGGACCACCATCCAAATAAAGGATTTTGAATTTACCGGATTCTATTCAAAAAAGAACATTGATGCAAATCTGGCAGATCAAGATACCTTAAACGCACAGGATCGCGCTTTTACTTCGTTGCAAGAATCCGGACTTCATAGAACCCCTGGTGAAATTGCTGACAAAAAAGCCATATCGGAAGAAATTATCGGAGCCAATTTAAGCTGGAGCAAAAAATCGGTCAAACTGGGTACTCGAGTTATTCATTCTAAATATGGGGCGGATTTCGATCGTTCTCCTCAGCTCTATCAGAAGTTTCTTTTAGATACCAATCAATGGTATAATGCAGGATTGGATGCGAATATCCTATTAAAAAACATCAATTTTTTTGGAGAGTTTTCGATGAGCAATAACGGTGGATGGGCCTATCTTGGTGGAGCACTAATTCAATTGGACGATCGTCTAAGTATTTCCATTATCAATAGAAACTTTCAACCTGATTACCAAAGTATTTATTCCAATTCATTTGGAGAAAGATCAGATAACAATAATGAAAAAGGTACTTATGTTGGATTTAAAGCAGATATATTAAGTGGCGTGGTTCTTACCGGTTATGTAGACAAATATCAGTTTGATTGGTTATCCTACCGGGCTGATGGACCTTCAGAAGGTTTAGATTATATGCTTCGATTGCAATGGCAGGTTTCCAGATCTCTAAATGTGTATACGCGTTACCGAAAAGAAACTCAAAAAAACAATGCCAATATGGATGAAGCTATTCACAGTTTAAGAGATGTATCCAGAAGTTATCTTCGATTTCATATGACGTATAAGGCATCAGATAAATTAAAATTGAACAGTAGAATCGAAACCAGCACCTCAGATTATCCAGGAGTTCCAAATGGAAAAGGTTTTGTAATCTATCAGGACTTCCAATTTAAGTTTATGGATTTTAAATCTACTTTAACCGGTAGAATTGCACTGTTTGATGTAGATGATTATAATGCGCGAATCTATGCGTATGAAAATGATGTTCTGTATTATTTCAGTGTACCTGCATTTTACAGAAGAGGTACACGAGCATTTTTAGTCTATCACTACAAGTTATCCAGAAGTTTTGAGTTTTGGATCAAAGCATCAAGAACTTTTTTGAGTCATGAAACCACTTTTGGCTCCGGAACGGAACTTATTCAAGAGCCACGTAGGACTGATATTCGTGCTCAAGTACGATTTAAATTCTAATCTGCTTATTCAAATGTAAAACCCAATTTGGTCAATTGTTGCCAATAATCAGGATAAGATTTACTCACTACATCAGGGTTTTCAATTTCGATTTCACCGAGTACTAATGACAATGGTGCAAATGACATTGCCATTCTATGATCCTCGTAAGTACGAATACTTCCTCCGAAAGAATCTTCAATTATTCCAGACTTTAAATGCAATCCATTATCAAAAACTTCAACTTGAGACCCTAATTTACTTAGTTCACTCTTTAAAGCGGTCAAACGATCTGTTTCTTTAATTTTCAAATGATCAATTCCTGTCACGTTTATAGGGTTATTAATTCCGGCCATCGAAACCACAAAAGGTTGTGTTAAATCCGGAACATGCGTAAAATCGAAATCTTTTGTTGTTAAACCTTTAGCATCTTCAAATTCCAAAGTCACTCCGTCCTTGGAGAAATTACTTCTCACACCAAATTTCTCAAAAAGATCTTTCACATAAGCATCCCCTTGAATACTTTGAGCAGTAAGCTCCTTCAACTCTAGCTTTTTTAGCTTTCCCAGTAAAGCAGTTTGATACCAAAACGATGCGGCAGACCAATCTTTCTCCACCGTCTTATTCCCTACTTGATATTGACCTGTTGCTACATTGACCTTTTGAGACGTAACCAGAACCTTTACTCCACAGTTTTCCATTAAGGCTGCGGTCATATCAATATATGGTTTTGACACCATATCCCCTTCCACCTCAATTGATAAATCTTTTGACATTGTTGGAGCAATAAGCATAAGAGCCGATATAAATTGGCTACTGATAAAACCAGGTAGCTTAACAGTTCCTCCTTCTAGTTTTTTACCCTTGATTTTTAATGGAGGAAATCCCTCCTCTTCCAAATAAGAAATATCTGCACCTAAAGCTTTCAATGCATCTACCAATGGTCCAATCGGTCTCTTTTTCATCCGATCAGAACCAGTTAATATCACTTCTTTTGTAGATATGGCATAAAATGCAGTTAAAAATCTATATGCTGTACCGGCATGCCCCACATCCAATACCTCCTGTTCTGATTTCAAAACACCTCGTAATACTTTAGTATCATCTGCTTCTGAAAGTCCGGTTATTTCACCCTCCCCTGAAATAGCTTGAATGATTAATAACCTATTCGAAATACTTTTAGACGCTGGAAGTTCAATTATTGCTTCTGAAATTTGCTTTGGAGCGATTACTTTCATACGTCATCTAGGCTTGCTTCTTCTCAACTTCTGTTTGTACATATTCGAAAGCTTCTAAAGCCATTTCCATAGAAACATTTTGACCATAAACCGGTTTACCAATATCTTCCAATAAGACAAATTTCAAATCAGTTTTTTCATTCTTTTTGTCATGCTTTAAAGGCAGAGCTAAATTTTCTGACATCAACCATAAAACAAACTCCAAATCAAAAACATATATCAATAGGTCCGTAATATCTCTCAAATTTTCAGCGCTTAAACCTAATTGTTTATGGGATATATAGGTAGCAGCTATCATTCCAGCCGCTACAGCTTCACCATGTAAAACTTCCGTATCAGAATCCATGAATAAAGTTTCTATGGCATGCCCTATTGTATGTCCAAAGTTCAGCACTTTACGAATTCCCTGATCATGCGGATCTTTTTGTACAAAACCATTCTTTACATTAATGGACCCCGGCAACAGCTCAGAAATCATTTCAATAGTTGGAGCTCCCTGATTCAAAATTCTTGTCCAAACTACTGTATCTGCTATCAACGCATGCTTGATCATTTCCGCATATCCTGATATCAGTTCTCTGTCGGGTAAAGTATTCAAAAACTCAGGATGGATAAACACCCCTTTAGGGTTAGAAAAATAGCCCAATTGATTTTTTAATTGGTGAAAGTTAATCCCCACTTTTCCACCAATGGAAGCATCAGCCATAGCCAACAAAGATGTTGGGATATTGATCACATCTATTCCGCGTTTATAAGTTGCCGCAACAAAACCTCCCAAATCACTTACAACACCACCTCCAATATTGATCACTAAATCATTCCTACCAATATTTAAATCTGTGAAATTCTCCCAAAGTTGATGTGCCAAATCAATCGATTTACTTTCTTCACCAGGTTCAATATTAAAAACCTGCTGTTCTACTTTAATCCTTCCCAGATACCTGTCAATTACAGGCAAACAGTTTGCAAGTGTATTATGATCTGCAATGATGTAGCGTTTGGAATTGGGATAGTTCGTGTTTACAAACTCTACCATTTCCTCCATCGCCTTTTCAAAATAAACCTGATAGGATCCTGCGTTAATCTTTTCCATTAGCAATCACATGTAATTTGCGCACCTTCTTTTTCTACTTTGATAATCTCAAAATGCTTATCCTCAGTTTTTGAGTATTCTATAATCAAAGTTCCCTTATCCTCAGTTTCAAGCTCTACCTGATACATCCTAGGCCAATTTTCCACTTGACTTTTTCCAAAGTTCACGTTTCCATCATTCACCAATTCTTCGTATTCAATACTTGAAAAACCCAAACATTTCATCTGACACCAAAACTCATTTGACTTTTGAAGATCAGATAACCTAATTTCTTCTAATATTCTATTGTTGGGAGTCCAGGCCGTATAATTCTTTGTGTTTCTTCCTCTCAGAAACAAGGCCCAGGCCATAATGGTTCCTAAAGCCAGTCCAAAACCGTAAATTCTAAAACGTCTTTTCATCCGGGCAAAGGTAGCACTTCAACCTAAATTCAAACCACAAAAAAAGAGCTGCATTTACTAAATACAACTCTTTCTCTTTGTGTGCGGATGAAAGGACTCGAACCTTCACGCCTCGCGGCACTAGATCCTAAGTCTAGCGTGTCTACCAATTTCACCACATCCGCAATCGGCCGGCAAAGATAGTCATCTTTTATTTATTGCAAACGAAAATCTATCTTTTTGAATATTTTTTTTGTTGATAAATACTACGGCTTCGCAAACAAATACCTGTAGGATTATTTGAATGTCTCAATGCGCATTTTACCTTTGCTTTTCTATGGAAAATTTTGTTCAAATAGATCCCAAGTCGGAGAATACGCCTAAAGTTTTTGGGACCATGTTGGGAGCAATTGGACCACGTCCAATTGCATTTGCAAGTACAGTGGACAAAGACGGGAATCCTAATCTAAGTCCTTTCTCTTTTTTCAATGGTTTTGGAGCCAATCCACCTATTGTAGTTTTTTCACCATCGAGAAGAGTTCGTGATAATACTACAAAACATACGCTAGAAAATGTTAAAGCAACTGGCGAAGTGGTGATTAGTGTGGTGAATCACGCCATTGTAGAGCAGATGTCTCTTTCCAGCACCGAATACGGTTTGGGAGTTGATGAGTTTATCAAATCGGGATTAACGCCATTAGAGAGTCAATTGGTAAAACCTTTTCGAGTTAAGGAGTCTCCAGTTTCAATGGAGTGTAAAGTCGTAGACATTGTTGAACTCGGTACTGAAGGTGGTGCAGGAAATCTCGTGATCTGTGAGGTTGTTATGTTTCATGTACATCCTGATGTCTTAGATGATAATGGAGTAATTGACCAAACCAAAATTGATTTGGTGGGTAGAATGGGTGGTGACTGGTATTGTCGCGCCAACGGAGATGCTCTTTTTGAGATAGAAAAGCCTTTGCGCACCCTCGGTATTGGGGTCGATCAAATTCCTGAAGACATTAGAAACTCCAGAATTCTCACTGGTAATGATTTGGGCCGACTAGGAAACGTTGAACAAATACCTTCAGAATTAGATGTCAATGACTACAAACTATACGAATTGAGCGAGATCTTTTTAGAACATGAAGATAATGCTATTCGATTAGAAGAGGAATTACATAAAATAGCAAAAGAACATATTAATAATAATCAAATAGAACTAGCCTGGAAGACACTTCTGGCTTTTAATGATCAATAAAACATGGATTTACAATTACAAGGAAGAATTAAGGTAATTAACGATACACAAACTTTCGATAGTGGTTTTTCTAAAAGAGAATTCGTTATCACAACTCAGGAACAATATCCACAGGATGTGAAATTTGAATTCTTCAAAGACAAAACAACCGTACTGGACACTTATAATGTTAATGATGACGTAACGGTTCATTTTAACATTAGAGGTAATGAGTATAATGGTAGATATTATGTGAATTTACAAGCTTGGAAAATGGAAAAAGCAGGAGCAGCTGCACCAGCCAGTCCTGAACCTCTTCCAACTCCTCCCCCAATTGCAGCAGGTGGAGATGATGATGATCTACCGTTCTAAATAAATCTTATGAGCTTTACCAATAAGTTCGTTAAAGTATATAAAGCACTATTGCCGTCTCCGTTTACGATAGCAATAGTGCTTTCTTTTTTGGCTTTTGTTCTCGCGCTCTTATTTGGTAAAGGAACTCCAGGTGAGTTTAAACCTTTAACTATCCTAAAATATTGGGAAAATGGTCTTTGGAATAATAACCTGATCGTTTTCGCCATGCAAATGATGCTAATGCTGGTTTTAGGACACGTTCTTGCATTAAGTAAACCGATCAATCATTTTATTAACTCCGTTGTAGTTCACCTACAGAACACTTCTATTGCTGCTTCTGTGGTCGCACTTTTGACTATGCTAGTCGCTTTCTTTAATTGGGGTTTAGGTCTCATATTTGGCGCTATTTTAGCCAGAAAAGTCGCAGAGCAAGCTTTAAGAAATAATTGGAAGATCAACTATCCATTAATCGGGGCTGCAGGATATTCCGGATTAATGGTCTGGCACGGTGGGTTTTCAGGTTCGTCTTTGGCAAAGGTTGCAGAACCTGGTCATCTAGCATCATTGTTTCCAGCCGCCTCTTTTACCAATGAATTACCTCCAGCTATTACTTACAGTGAAACTGTTTTTTCTTCACTTAACATATTCGTTTCCATATTGTTGATAGTCCTAGTTCCGGGTGCTCTTTTCCTATTGGGTAAGAAGAGTCCTTCTACAGAAATTCAACTTAATTCACACTTCGAGGTAAATTCTGTTCCATTGATTTCGGGTGCTGAAAAACTGGATCATTCTAAAATCCTTAGTTTTTCATTTGGATCGATTCTCCTTATTTATGTCTTATATAAAATCTTTTGGGTGACTGGTTTTGATCACTTCTTCACGCCCAACAATATCAATCTACTCTTATTAAGTCTGGGAATACTTTTCCATAAAAACTTCTTCAGTTTCCTAAAAGCAATAGACGAAGCTATCTCCGGTGCTTCTGGCATCCTCATTCAATTCCCGCTATATTTTGGAATAATGGGTATTATGAGAGATTCTGAGCTTATCTCTATGTTCTCGAATTACATCTCTTCCATTTCCGGCCCCACCTCGTTTACGTTTTTCACATTTTTTAGTGCCGGAATTGTCAATATTCTCGTACCTAGTGGAGGTGGACAATGGGCTATTCAAGGACCATTATTAATTCAAACCGCTCATGATATTGGTGCTCCTTATGCTAAGAACATTTTGGCTTTTGCCTATGGAGATCAACTTACAAATATGTTACAACCTTTTTGGGCTTTGCCTCTATTGGGTATTACCAATTTAAAAGCAAAACAAATTTTGCCCTATTCATTATTCCTATTTGTCATTGGACTGCTCATATTCGCTCTTGGACTTTTGATTTTTTAAGTTTTCCTAAACAATCCCGATATTACTGTAATCATCACCACAAAAGGATATATCACCCCTGATATTACGTAATCAAAAAAGTGAAACTTATTTTGGGCTAATCTCATTGCCGGAAGAATAATACTTAAATCCAGGAGTAGTTTAGCACTCAAAACACTCAATCCATATACATAATTACTACTAACCAAGCTAAAAATGATACTAAACCCCACCAATAATGAAGATAAAACTACAACTATTCCAATAGATACAATGATTAGATCCTTATAGGACTTCCCTTTGGAAGCCCATCGTATTCTCTGTTTAAAATAATCACGCCAATTTTGAACCGCTTGAGTTCGTACCACTGCATATTCATCCCAACAATAAGTTATGGACTCTGGCCCCATTTCCAAAGCCATTTTCATCATCAGAAATTGATCATCTCCAGTATTCAGATGAATATTATCTTCAAATGGCTTTATTTCATTAAAGGTATTTTTATGAAATAACATATTGGCTCCATTTGCGGAGATAGGTTTTTGTACCCCTGCCGCACCTGCCGTAGCGCCCTGAAGTCCTAAAAACTCCATTTGCTGAAACGACTCCAAAAAATCTCTATTTCGATCTAAAATGAATACGGGTCCCAAAACCATTTTTGTATGATTCATTCTCGACACAGCTAGAGCTTGTAACCAACTTTTAGGCACTATACAATCTGCATCTGTAACCGCAACCCAATCACCTTTCGCATAGCTAATTCCCGTTAAAATAGCCGATTTTTTGCCTCGTTGCGTATTCAAGTATACCCGAATGTCCTCATTTTTATATTGGGATAATATTTCAGCCGTACAGTCGGATGAATGATCATCCACCAATATAATTTCAAACAATTCTTTTGGATAATCTAATTGATCTAGAGACTGCATTAATGCATGCACATTAGACTCTTCATTTTTTAAGGCTATAATTACGCTGATAATTGGTAAATCCGGATTTTTTTGTTTCAAAGTCAAGCCATGAATACCATTCCGAAATCTCCACATCAAAAAGCCATAGACGCCTAAAATGAATATTGATAGTATATAAATCTTCATTTTACTCTTTAAACAATTTAGCACGTAAAACGAAAACCATCCCTACTAGAGCCGGTAGTGCCAAGTTAATCAACCAAATTACGAATGAGGTGGACACCATTCCCAATTCATTTTCAGCCACCACCGAAAAAACAGATATCGCCACCACTTCTCGAACTCCAAGTTCTGCCAGCGTAATGGTAGGAATTGCCGTAAGTGTAATAAAATATACTGGGATGAGAAGAATAGCTTGTGTTATAGTGATATCTACATTAAAAAAACGGAGTAATAGATAATACTGAATCGAAAATATGATATACCTAATCAAACTCAACAATAGTGTCTGTGCCAATTCCAGTTGCGAATAATATGCAAATACGTCAATGTACTTTTTAAACCGATCAGCAAGAAACTTAATTCTGGATAGGATCAAACTAATTACTGAGGTGTTTAAAAACACCAATAAACTCAAAACAAAAAATACAATATACAGCTGCACACCAATGTAAATGGATAAATCCCCAATAACATCTCCATGGTGTTCATTTAAATAAAACAAAAGAGCCAACGCACCCAAAATCAGGGTTATAGTCAATTGGCTTAAACTGGTAATAACAGTAATTAATGCTGCTTTAATTCGATCTGCATGTTGAATATAAACGACCCTCCCAGCGTATTCTCCTATTCGATTGGGTGTAAATACACTTACAGTCACACCAGATAATATCGCTTTAAAGGATTGGATAAAGGTTATATTCTCAATTTTTAAGATCAACAATCTCCATTTTACCGCTTCTATTCCCCAGTTAAATATCATTAAAACCAAACTCAGAAAAAACATCCATTGTCGACTCGTGTCAAACAAATGCGATTCAAAATAATCTCCAATTTCACGTAAGTTTTTTGTAGTAAATATCCTTTCATAAATGAACCATACAGTCAGCGCAAGCATTAACGCCTTAAGGGATATACCCAGAAATCGATAGAGATTGTTTTTATTTGTGAACTTCATGCTTTAGAATTCAACAAATTTATTCATTTTGACTACGGAAAAGATAATATTAGGAATTGATCCCGGAACTACCATTATGGGTTATGGTATCATTAAAATCACCGGCAAAAAAGCGGAATTAATGACCCTTGGAGTGATTCACCTTCAAAAACTCCCCAGTCATGGAGCTAAACTAAGACGCATATTTGAACGAACACTAGGATTAATAGATGAATTCCATCCGGATGAAGTGGCGCTTGAAGCACCATTTTTTGGTAAAAATGTTCAGTCTATGCTTAAACTTGGTCGGGCGCAAGGTGTGGCAATGGCTGCAGCCGTATATAGAGATTTACCCATTTTCGAATATGCCCCAAGAAAAATTAAGCAATCTATTACTGGAAGTGGTACCGCTTCTAAAGAACAAGTCGCTTCAATGCTACAAAGTATTTTAAAACTTAAAAAAGAAGATTTGCCTAAACATCTGGATGCTACGGATGGATTAGCCGCAGCATTATGTCATTTCTTCCAGGGTAATTCTGTAATCAAAGGAAAATCCTATTCGGGATGGGAATCATTCGTTAAAAACAATCCCCAGAAGGTCTCAAAGAAGCGTTAAAGTGCTTGTCTTATACGTTCAGCTATTTCTTCAAACTCCTGCTGTCCTAGTTCAAGTTTAGGTCTGGCAAAATTCATATCATCCATTTTATTAATCGGAATCAAATGAATATGCGCATGTGGCACTTCTAAACCAATAACACTTACCCCAACTCGATTACACGGATAAGCTGTTTTAATTGCTTCGGATACGTTTTTACAAAAGATCATCATATCACCTAAGGTACGATCATCCAAATCAAAAATGTAATCTTCCTCATACTTAGGAACAACAAGTGTATGTCCCTTCGCCAAAGGAGAAATATCTAAGAAAGCGTAAAACCTCTCGTCTTCCGCAATCTCATACGATGGAATTTCGCCATTGATGATTTTTGTAAAAATACTTGCCATAAATTATCTGGAAATCTCTAAAATCTCAAACTTCATTAAACCGGTAGGGACTTTAACTTCTGCGATATCACCAACAGAACAACCTAGTAAACCTTTTCCAATTGGAGATTTAACAGAAATTTTCCCTGTTGCCAGATTTGCTTCTTGTGGAGCTACAAGTGTATAAGTCATTTCCATGTTATTCGTAAGATTCTTAATCTTCACCTTTGATAACACCAATACTTTTGACGTATCTAAATTAGAATCATCTAATATTCTCGCATTGCTTAACTCATTTTTTAAGTGCGCAATTTTCGCTTCCAACAATCCCTGAGATTCTTTTGCTGCATGATACTCCGCATTCTCAGATAAATCACCCTTGTCTCTAGCCTCAGCAATTTGACGCGTAATAAAAGGTCTTTCCACCTTTTCCATTCTCTCCAATTCGGCTTTCGCTGCAGCTAGCCCTTCCGCTGTAAAATATGAAATCTCTGACATTATATCCTATTTTTTATAACAAGACAGTCCCGCTTGAATCAAGCGGGACTGTCCTACAAATATAATATTATTTTTAATCCAAATCTTCTCTACTCGTACTATAGATTCAGTCTAAGACCAATAGTATGAGTTCCTGAGAAGTTTCTGGTTGCTCTGTATCCGTAATCGATATCTAAAGTACTTCCAGTTTTATTTACAGGTAATGCCACTGTAATACCTCCAGAAGGACCAGAATAAGCCAATGTAGATAAACTTGCATCTGTAACCTTATCTTCGTATAAATATCCTACACGCGCCATTACAAACTCTTTAAAAGCATACTCTACACCAAAGCTAATTTGATCTTTACCAAATGAATTAGACATAAAGTTAATTGCTGGTGAAATTCTATGCATTGCACGAACTCCAGTTGAATCAGAGTTTGCCAACTCACCTACCAAATAATCATATGTCAAACCGATATTCAGGATCGAAGGCAATTCTACCCCCTGTGTTCTTTGAGAAACAGTGAATACTTTGCTATCAATTGTAGTTAAAGTAGAGAATCCATCACCTTCAAATTTCATTTGAGAGCCAATGTTCTTTAACGCGATACCAAATTTGATATTCTCATTCTTACCTGTTACATAACGAATACCAAAATCAAAAGCAACTGCAGATGCATTGGCATTTGAGATTCCTTCAGAAATCACTTTGGTTGTTACACCCGCATAAATACTATTTGAAAACTCTCTAGCATAAGACAAGTAAAAAGTACTATACTGCGCATTGAATGTTCCCGCTCCATCAGGCAAGTCTGTGGTTGTTCTATAAATATCACCGAAATCCAACGATTGAAATCCAGCTGCAACAACACTATAATCACCTAATCTTTGTCCGTATCCAAATGAACTAATTCCAATACCAGACCCTCCTAACCAGGAAGAATAATTGAAATTCAAATCCATTTTACGTGTCATAGCTAATCCAGAAACATTTAGGAAAGTCGCTTCAACACCAACAACACTAGCTGAATTTGCGTTAGAGTAACTTCCACTTCTTGCCCAAGGATTTATTTTCACTTGCTCTCCACCACTTGAACCTATTCGATCCTTATTACCTGCCTGAAGACCTGGTGTTACTAACATCAGAGCCAACGCCACTGTGAATAATCTAACTTTATTATATTTTATACTCATAATAGTTTTATTATCAATTCTTTAATCAAACAGTCCTTTTCTTAAAATGAATCTAAATCAACTGGTCTCATTGCTCCGAACCATTTCAAGATAGTTTCTCCAACCCCAGGAACCTCTACATGAACAATGTACATTCCACTTGCCACAGGTATTCTAGCGTGGTTTTTCAAATCCCATTCTATATATGTAATAGAATCATCATCTTTAGTGAACTCACGCACCAATACTCCATTCAATGTATAAATTCTTACTTTACATTTTTGTGGAAGGTTTGTCACACGAACTTTAAAGTCGTTCTTATCTTGCTCATACTCAGAATAAGCATAATATGGATTTGGAACTACTCTAATTTTACCTAACGCATCTGAAATAACTTGAGAAACATTTGTTTTTGATTCTAATCCTGTTAAAGAGAAGTTATACGTTGGACGTCCACCATTCACCGTTTTTGTAACGTTATCCACAATATCATCACCAGTACTTGAGGTACCTTGCAACGGAGTAGTGTCATCAACTCCAATAATATTTTGACCACGTACATACTCTATGTTGTTATATCTTACAGGTCCTTTTTCAACCAAATACTCTACACCTTTTTCAAGTGTTGCTCCAATACTTAGTTTTTCACCTGGAGAATATAAAGCATGCTGCTTGTTTACACGCAATTGAACCACCGCTTTGTTAGATAACAACTCTTGGTTGAATTCAAGTAATGGCAATCCAACCCACATTGCTGCACGATATACGTGATAGAAACTGTTTTTATCACCTACCGCTAGTTTTGCTTGCATAAATTCACCCTGATCGTAAGAAGGCATTCTGTTTGCAGGATCATTGTAATCTAATGGAACCTGGTGTAATTGCTCTTCTACATCGTTGTTACGGAAAACAAATACATAATGCTTACCACCGAAACGAACATTGTTACTTGTTTGTCCTTCAGTAATCTTATCAGTTGGATTCCAAATCATATCATTACCATTTTCAGATACGATATACGAATCTTCACCGAAAGCCATATTCAAACGCTCTCCAGTTTCAATATCAATTGCATACCCTGGGAACCATCCCATTCCTGTTGGAGAAATTAAGTCTCCTTCAGCAGGGTTGTAACCCGGCTCACCAGCAGATAAACCAGCCTTGTCTACAGACGCTGCCGCTCTAGGATCCAATTTAGCAACATTTCCTTCTGAAAGTGTTGGATCATCTTGCATTTCAACAACCACACATCTTGTCCATTTTGATTTATCACTAGTAAATACAATGTCCACACCATTTAAATATGCCAATTGATATCCTGCATTCTCCGCTTGACCTGATAGAGGAAGTCCTCTAAACATTTCTTTAAATAAAGATAGTTTTTGCGCATCTGAAGTTCCTCCTCGAGTAGCACCAGGAGCATGAATATTCCATGATGCTAATCTAAATGGAGCCCATGTTCCATTAATAACCGCCTCATATACTTCCTCAGGGTCAATTGCTCTATCAGTCTCACGGTTACCATTACTAGTTAAAGTCACATCATAATCGAAATAAGCTTCTTGTCCAGACTCTGCGTTTACTCCGGCACGTATCCAATTTTGGTAAGTATTACCTTCTAAACTAGGTACACCAGACAACCATGGCTTATTATAATCATCATAAACAACACGTGCACCAATAAATCCATTATTAAACTTATCATACCATGCATTCTCTACATCCTTGATCGTAACCGAAATACCCAATTGCGGAATCAACTCTTCTTTTTGTCCTGAGATTTTAGATTTTGATACAATAGTATCCGTACCTAAAGCTCCACCGAATAAAATCCAATAAGCTTCTTGTAAACCTGCATTGTTAGAATCTTTATACATGATGGTATAATCTCCTGCTTTCACCTGCAATGGATCTACAACTTTAACCGCAATAGGAGTACTTGTCTCTCCTGTTACATTACCAACAATATACTTTGGATTATTCACTCTATAAGGAGCACCACTCATTGCCTCATCAATACTCGCCTGATCCATTTCTAAGAAATGACCATTATTACCGATACCTTCAGTTCTAACTACTGGTACAAAATCTCCATAAGAAGAGTTTAATACCTGACCACCGTTTTGCATATCTGTTTTATGCGGAATTGCAGAGTATCTAATGATCGGTCCAGTCGGAGCCTTTCTACTTGGTAGGTAAGGCGCTTTTTGTCCATCTAAACCATCAACAGTTTGACTGTACTCTTTGTAATTATTATGTGCATAAGCAATAGCCATATAGTAATACGTTCTGTAATTTACCATTTTTCTATCCCCTAGTGCAAATAAATCCTCAGTTAATGTAAACGTTTTATAAACTCCATCATTAGCAGCATTATCTACTCTTAACTCAGGAACCACAGCTTGAAGATCTAAATCAAATCTATAATTGATTAATCTAGTTACTCCATCTTTAATATCACATTGGAAAACTAGTTTAGCCAAATCTTCATCATATAAATCAGCCGCAGAAACAGTTCCATCTTTTAATTGATAAACCTGGTATCCTTGGAATCTATAGCTTTTGTACTCTGTAACTAATGAATCGAATAAAATTGGGTTATCATCTTTAGTAATCCAGTCTCCGTTTTCATCTTGAATAGAATCTGTTGGAGGAACAATAAAAGGATCAACTTCAAAATAGCTTTCATTTACATTATTTCCAGCAAAGTTATCTAATTGGAAAACCAATTGTTTATCCATTTCAGTAATGTTTACAACCGGTGCATCAGGACCATCTAATAATTGGAAACAGTTATCAAACAATGCCTGTGTCTTTGTATCCGCTTGCTTCATAGCCTGAACAGACGCTGCCGCTCCACCAGTTGAAGCTCTTGCCCAAACAACACCAACAGTAATATTATTTACTGCTCCAGGTGCTAATGCGAAAGGACCTGCAGACTGAACGAAACGTCTATCAGCTGGTACGTTACCCGCAGAAACTTCCGTCCAAGGAGCTTGAATGTTACCTCCGGTACCCCATCCTTTTGGATCTGAATCACCAGGGAACATATAATTTGCATCTACTAAAGGTTGCACAGCACCGCCACTATTTCTATGACCTGTACCCCCATAAACCATGTTAGAATTATCTTTCCAAACACTTCTCAAGAAGTTATAATAATCTGAAGCAACATCCGGATCACCAACTCTTGGATCCTGATTGTTAATATGGTACAAGAAAGCTCTCATACCTAATCTTTCATTATCCGGAATTCCATCACCATAACCTACACCACTACCATCGTATACAATACCATCATCAGCAATTGCATCTACATAATTTTCACATAAACAGTTATCTCTACCATCACTATCTTGAAAAGGTCCCTGGAAGAAATCTACACCAATTGCAGGAGGATTCTCTCCATAACCCGGACGTCCAGAGTTATCATCATCAAACTCATCACCGTTGTAAGCAAATCCTAAACCTCTTTCAACATCACAACCTACATAATCATCCTGTGCATTACCTAAATCCGCATCTACCCAGAATCCGAAGTATGTATCTCTTAAATCAAATGAAGAACGGTTTACCAATTCATAGTTATAAAAAGTCATGTTATTTACTTCATCATTCGTAGCGAATGAGAAAGCCTGAGCACGAATCTCCATACCAATGGCCTGACCACCGGTTTCCGTATGAATATTTCCTTTATCGTTAAAAATCCACCATAAATTCTCATCACCATATACATTCAATAACTGACCTTGACAATCTACATTACCTGATAAATCGTAACCTGGATAGTCACCATTTTCATAGTTATAAAATCCATCACCATCAACATCGATAAAAGGTGCTAAATAAGTATCCTCACCTTTAGAAGGATCACCGTGAGCCGGCCATGTTTTAATAAACTCAGGAGTTACATAATTCTCGATTGATTCTCTTTGAACAAATGCATCTACTTCCTGACGTGTTGATCTAAAATGCACATCCCATTGATCACAGGTTGTTGGATCAATCTCAGCAGTAACCGTATTTAAAGGTCCTGTCCAGAAATCCATACCTCTTTGGCGGAATCTCAAAGCTGCAACTTTTAACTGTCCGGAAGCATCACGACCACCCAGCCATAAAGATCCAGCAAATAACGCTGTTCTACCAGAACCTTTCGGCACCTCATATCTAGGTACACCAACAAGATCCCACCACATATCACCACCTGTTTGGATCAATGCTCTAACGTTATTGATTGATAATTCATTCGAATTCACAGGAGGTGCACAGTTTGCAGCCGTTGCATCTCCACTTCCTCCGCCTGATTTTTTATAATTCCCTTGATACTCTCTTCCGAAAGATGTAGAGGAAATCAATATTGCCATAGTCGCCAATATGGTAACTCTAAACTTCATAATATCTCTAACTTTAACCATAACTCTTACAATTTTTTTAAACTACTTACTTCTTAGAAAGTCACTAATACACCGATTCTTGTTCTTCTTGGAAGGTTGTAATTTGCTGGGTCATTAATTTTCATTGAGTACTGCTCTCTAAATGATTGCTCATCAATTTGAGACTGAATATCATTTTGGTATCTCGCATCTGTCAAATAACCATCATCAGATGCTGAGCCAGTATATCTATATACTCTACGTACGTTCAAATTGTTGAATACATTAAACATTTGAAGGTAAACGTTCATTCTCATTGGGTGCTTGCTCTCCTCAGCTAAAATGAAATCTTTATCGATTCTTAAATCCATTTTAAACTGCCATGGTAATCTTGATCCATTTACAGATCCATCTAATGTTGCAGATCCAACAGGAGTAATATATCCCTGACCTGTTACCACATTTTGACGAGAATAAGGAGTACCTGAACCTACATTAAAAATGAAGTTAGCACCCATTCCTTGTAACCATTTAGCATTAGAAGGTCCTCCCCAGTTCTTACCCATTCCAAATCTATAATCAAAGTTTGCAACGATGTTATGTCTTTGGTCATAATTTAATGGAGTAGTATTTCTTAAACTTTGTTTTCCTGATCTTACTAAGTTAGAAGCGCTAAATGCATCTGATCCAGTACCTGCAGCAAACTGTAAAGTATACGATGCAGTAAGACGAATGTTTTTAGTTCTTCTTAAGTCATAAGATAAAATTAAACCTTTAACAGTACCGAAATCAATATTTCCATAAGTTAAGTATGTTCTTGGATACGCATTTTGCAAACCAACGATCTGAACCATGTCACGTAATTCACGGTAGAATGCTTCTAAAGTAATCGAAGAACTTTTTGTTACTCTTTGTTTGAAACCCACTGCATAATCAATAGTTTGAGAAGGCTTCAAATTTGGATTACTAATTACCGTTGAATTGTTCGCTGCATCCATATAGTAATAATCGATAATGTTCAATCTAGCAATAGATCCATTTCCTCTAGCAGTTGGTCTTCTTGTTAACACGTCATAGTGTGCGAAGAATAATGCGTCATCATTAATCGGGAATGAGAATGCAATCCTAGGCATTACGTTCACTTGAGGCGTATAATCTTCAAATGAATTCACATTAATATCAGATGAACGAGTATTCTCTTTATCTACTAATAAAGGTGCAATACCTGATGCGCCAACTAAAGCTTCTGAATTTGCAATTTCCACACCTTCACTATTATACCAGGTTGATCCATCACGGTAACCTGTAATCTCAGTTGGATTTTTCACATTATCCACATAAACAACATAGTCAGAACCAATATTTCCAGGAATACTATAGTTTCCTTCCATATTACTAGCTAATTGTTGCGCCTCATTTTCTCCAGCTTTAACAGTTGGGAATAACACATATTCATCTTTTAATACACTTTGATTTAAATCTAATCTATCCACACGGATACCTACATTAAAAACCAAGTCATCAAAAGCGTATTTATCTTGAATCCAACCTGACACGTAGTTTGGTCTAAACGCATCCACCGGTCTGGTGTAATTTCCGAACTCATCAGTTTGCTCAAAGAAGTCATTCAAAGTAGTACTTCCAGTGGTTTGGTTACCATAAGCATCGTAACCATAATAAGTCACTAAGTTATTACCATTATTCAATAACTCTGAAGCACTGAAATAGTCAACACTTAATTGTTCTGGTTTTAAACTGTTGAAATCAATGAAATCATTTCCATCAGTATTCAAACCTAAAGTTCTTCTTAAGTTATAATCGAAGAATGATTGAGCATCTTCATTGATTTCACCTCTATATGCTCCAGGAGCAGCGTTTAATCTATCATAAGATACTGTAGTTGCTGTTTGCTCATTTGACAAAATTGGATTCATTTCATCCAGATTTTGTAAGTGAGAGTTTGTTCTTAGATTACCAATTGTCCATAAACCACGTGGTGCAATAGAATAAGCACGAATAACTCGTTGCTCATATTCAAAACCTACAGAGACAGCATGTTTCTTAATATCTGCAGATCCCATTAAACTCACACGATATTGTTGTGTTTTCGCTTTTCTAGAGTTGTTAGAAACCTGAGCCGGACTATTCCACACACCGTAAACTGTTCTAGCAGCTGTACCATTTAAGTAACCTCCACTATTTAAAATGTTTTCCTGATTTCTTAAGAAATAGTTTGCTTCAGTACCAGTAATTTGCCCATCACCATCTTCATCTCTAGAAGCCAAATCTCTATCATAAACAGGATTTCCATTTTCATCATATCCTTCCCATCCAAATAATTTGTAATAGTTAGAAGTATAAGAAGCCATTTCAGAATTAGCAGAACCTGGAGTAAATCCAATCAACGTATCTTCAAATGTTTGCTGAATATTATAAGTTCCTTGAGTCACCCATTGTCCATTTCCTAAATACAATGAATCTCCTGCTAAGTTGGTTAGCTCATACTGTCTTTGTTGGAATCTTCTAAATTCTCCAACATAACCATAATCCCAGTAATTATCTCCATGAACGGCATCACCACTTTTCTCATTTCTTTCGTTATAACCAAATTGGATACTATAGAATGCGTTATTGATGCTAGATTTCTTTTCTTCATCAGTATTATTATTACCGAATCTTTGTACAAATCGACCAAAAACCCTCCAGTCATTATTATTAATTTGTGCATTATGCTCATAGTTAAACAATGCGTTATCATAATAATCACCAGAACTAGCACCAGAACCTAATCTTGTACTTCCTCTAAAAGAAGTCGCATTATAAGACCCTCCAAAAGTTAAGTTAGTCGTCTCACCAGTATTAAAATCTAATTTACCATTTAATACATATGTGCCTGTTGCAACATTCTGCTTGGTTTTTACTTTTTCAAAAGAATCCATTCTTAGCAATTCAGCATTTTGAATTACCTGACCAGAACCTGGTAACACAGTTACTGGATTTGCTTTAAGATCAGCTAACACATCATCTTTCACTTTCCACATTCCTATTGCTGAAGGAGAAGCATCCACCTGATGGGTATAGTTACCCGACACGAAAAAACCAATGATTGGCTCTGTCTTTTTACCAGTTGAATCTTTTCTCATTAATAAAGGTCCTGACAACGACCCCTCAATCACGTTATACCCATAAGGATCCAATCCAACCATATTATCACCAAACTTCCAACCAGAAGTCAAATACTCTAAAGCACCATGATACTCAGAAGACGGGCCTTTTGTTGTAATACTAATTACCCCTCCAGTAACATCACCATATTGTGCTGGCAAACCACCTGAGATAACAGAAATTTCACCAATGGCGTTCTTTGGAAGGTTTGATGACCCCACTACTTTCATACCATCAATATAATAGTAGTTTGCATCAGAACGTGCACCACGAATATTCAGGTTTCCAGAACCATCATCCGCAGAATAAACACCCGCAGTATTTTTCGCTACATCTGTAGCAGAACGAACCGCCATGTTTTTAAAATCCTCTTCAGATACTGTTTGTTTAACTGTAGTATTACCTTTATCTATAAGCTTATTCTTATACTCTACAATCACAAAATCCTCCATTTCAATGGAGGTACTTTCCATTTTTACATCAACGAATTTTGTTTCTTCAGAAGTTACAACAATACCAGCTAAAGCAATTGGTTTATACCCCACAAAAGAAGACTTCAATGTATAAGTCCCCGGTGGAATCGGCTTAATAGAGAATTCTCCGTCAAAATTGGTTTGACCACCAGTTACACGCACCCCATTCTTCTCCAGAATAATGTTTACGAAAGCTAACGGTTCACCAGTCTGCTTATCTATAATCTTTCCTTTGATCTCACTTTGCCCTGCCTGAGCCATCGCTCCAACAGAAACCACCACAGCCAGAATAAATAATGATAGTAATTTTTTTAACATAGTTTAATATTTAGTATCTCGAAAATGTATTTTTCCCAAAATTAAAGGGCGTAAAGATATATATTTCGCAAACTTTAGCAAATATATTTTAACCTAGCAAACCGCCTTTATTTTCAGGACTTTGCGCCATATTACCGATAGTTTTTTTATCTGAAATTTGAATTATTGAATTCTAAGACATCAATTCATCAATTTAAAGTAAACATAACGTTAATAAAATTTAACAGTTTTGAGATGATAATCGAGAGGCAATTCGTCCATGCATACTTACAAATTAACCTTACAACTCACCCTCTTTTCAAACTCAAATCGTATCAGTTGATAAAGAACGCTCTTCAGTTAATTTCACGAAATTTCGAATGAATGGTTGGGTTAACATTTTTTAAAACCTAATTTACAGTGAATTTACAAAACCTAGCCAGTCACGCAAGTTATTGATTAGCAAGAAATTATACTCGAAATAGCAAGGTGGACTATAAATAGATCATTAAAGTTGTTTTTTTATTACGAACGGTAACTAATACTCAGGACGATTCAAAATTGTGTTATGAATGATCATTTGTTTTAGATCATATTCCACCTCAACATCATCTTCCTGATCCGTCAATTTCTTCTTGGGTTTCGTATTTACACTCTCAAATGCACTATGAGACTCATTTTCATAATCTCTCTCAGGCACCGCCTCCTTCACCGGTTTATCATTATACACCATATCAGGTTCACGAGGAGTCTCCTCTCTATGGGCACCTAGCTCATCTTCGAATTGCTGAATAATATCATTTATTCCCCACGCTCCATCTACACCCGCTTCCTCGGACTCGATATTCTCACCTCTTTTTTTCTTGAGCCAATTAAAAACAAAAGAGATTAACATGATTAAAGCTATGACCCAAATTTTAGTTTCCGCAGTTTCTATCATATTATCTTCTTTTAAACCATTTTTCCCAAAACGGAGAACCCTTTGACTTTCGATTTCTATCAGACCTCTTTTTATTTTGTTTCATTGATTTCCGAGTTTTTTTAGATTGCATTTTCCGATACTCCTTTTTCGCTTTTTCATCAGCTTTTTTGGCTTCCTTGTCTTTTTGAGCAGCCTTCTTTTCCTGCTCTTTTTTGGTAGGAGGCTTTGGAGCTTTCGTTTGAGCAGAAACCAAAACCGGCAACATCCCCAATACAAGAACTAAAAATATTTTTCCCAAACTCTCTTTAAATCGCATATCTGATTTTAACAAATCTTGTACAAAAAGTTCAACTATCTTTGCAATAATTAAAGCTAACAAAGGTTATCTTTTTTCTCTTCAAAGAAAACGAAAATTAAACAAATGAATACCAATCTATTTAAATTAGTGATTGTTCTTTCTTTTCTTCCATTCTTTTCTGAATGTTCAAAGAACAATCCAAATACTGTTATTCCAAACGTTTTTGTTGATGTTAATATAAATATAAATGAGCCTAGTTCTTTTAATCTTCAACCTATCGGTGGATGGCTATATATCAATGGTGGTTCTAATGGACTTATTATCTACCATTCTAATGTAGATGAATTCAAGTGTTTTGATCGTCATTCCACATACAATGTGGATGCCTGGTGTAGAGTTAACGTTGATTCTACAGGATTCAAATTGGTAGATACTTGTAGCGGATCAGAATTCTCAATATTAGATGGTTCTGTCATCAAAGCTCCGGCCACAATAGGATTAAAACAATATCCCACAAATTTTGACGGGACCTACATTAGTATAAGAAACCAATAAAAAAAGCCTCATGGAATTCCATGAGGCTTTTTCATATAATTAATCTTTACCACAGATTAATATCTGTATTCATCACTTTTATAAGGTCCATCTACGGTAACTCCAATATAAGCTGCTTGCTCTTCATTCAACACATCTAATTCCACACCAATTTTAGACAAGTGCAATTTAGCCACTTTTTCATCTAAGTGCTTAGGAAGTGTATATACCTTGTTTTCATATTTCTCTGGAGTATTCCACAACTCAATTTGAGCAAGTGTTTGGTTTGTAAATGAGTTCGACATTACAAATGACGGATGACCTGTTGCTAAACCCAAATTAACCAACCTTCCTTCAGCTAATAAAATAATGTCTTTCCCATTAATGGTATATTTATCCACTTGTGGTTTAATGACATCTTTGGTTTCTCCATGATTTTCATTTAACCAGGCTACATCAATTTCATTATCAAAATGACCAATGTTACATACAATGCACTTGTCTTTCATAGACTCAAAGTGTCTACCTACGATAATATCTTTATTACCAGTTGTAGTAATCACGATATCCGCCTCCAAAATTGCATTATCCATTTTCTTAACTTCGTAACCTTCCATGGCCGCTTGCAAAGCACAAATTGGATCAATTTCGGTAACAATTACTCTCGCTCCAGCACCACTGAACGAAGCCGCAGTACCTTTACCCACATCACCATAACCAGCAACAACTACAACCTTTCCGGCTAACATAATATCAGTTGCTCTACGAATTGCATCTACAGCTGACTCTCTACATCCGTATTTATTATCAAATTTTGATTTTGTTACAGAATCATTCACATTAATGGCCGGCATTACTAAAGTTCCATTTTTCTCTCTTTCGATTAATCTATGAACTCCAGTCGTGGTTTCTTCTGAAAGACCATTAATCCCATCTGTTAATTCTGGAAAACGATCAAAAACCATATTAGTCAAATCACCTCCATCATCCAAAATCATATTTAAAGGCTTCCCTCCTTCAAATGCATGTAGGGTTTGCTCAATACACCAATCAAATTCTTCTTCATTCATTCCCTTCCAAGCAAAAACAGGCACTCCTGTAGCCGCGATAGCCGCTGCTGCCTGATCTTGTGTAGAAAAAATATTACATGATGACCATGTTACTTCAGCACCTAAGGCGGTAAGTGTTTCAATCAAAACCGCAGTTTGAATCGTCATATGTAAACACCCTGCAATTCTAGCACCCTTCAACGGTTGTTCATCCTTGTACTCCTCACGAAGTGACATCAATCCAGGCATTTCAGCTTCTGCTAATTTAATTTCCTTTCTCCCCCAATCCGCAAGAGAAATATCCTTTACTTTGTAATTATCTGTCTGTACCATACTACAATTGCTTTTTATAAACGGCTGCAAAGATAATTCATATATGAAGTTTATTAAAAATAATATCCTCTCAAATGGTTCGCGATTGATTATAGCGCAATTAGATTTAGATATTATTGATCATGTTTGGGAAATTAAATTGTCTCCGGAAGAATTACACAAATACCGATCTATCTCAAACGACAAGCGAAAGTGTGAGTTTTTAAGCATTCGTAAAGTTGTTCAAACAATCTATAACGAAGAAGAATATATTTCTTACTCAAAAAATGGAAAACCAAATTTAGCCATATCAGGCCATCGAATATCTATTTCTCACTCTGATGGTTTATTGGGAATATTAACACATCCAATCACAGAAGTTGGTATTGATCTTCAAGTGATCACACCAAAAATCGCTCGAATCAAACACAAATTTTTATCTGAAGCAGAACTAGCGTCCAGCGAAAATTTGGAAAATAAAATGATTATTTATTGGTGTGCCAAGGAAGCTTTATTTAAATACTACTCCAAGGGAAATGTAGATTTTAAAAACAACTTATTTATAGAACCTTTTGATTTAAGCTCATCAGGCCAACTTATCGGCAAAATATATATGCCGGATATGCACACCTCAATTCCTATGGATTATGAATTAATCGAAAACACCATGATCGTTTATACAACGGAATAATCCATTCTGTAAAGAAAACCTTACATTATATTAAAAAGTTGTGGAAACACCACCTCATCCAGTCCAATTTCGACACCTAAAAATGGTTATACTTGCAATATGATTCTTGCGGATATAGAACATATTTCACGTAAAAAGAAAAAACAATTAGCGGTTTTAATTGATCCTGACAAAGGACGAAAAGATCATTTATCAAAAATTGCTGCTATTGCAAACGAGACAAAGGTAGATTTGTTTTTTGTTGGTGGTAGCTTGATGGTTGGTGATGAAATGGAAGAAACTATTTCTACTCTAAAGAGTCTCTCAAATATTCCAATTGTTCTATTCCCTGGAAGTCCATCTCAATTATCTGATCAGGCTGATGCCTTACTCTTTTTATCACTGATCTCTGGCCGAAATGCAGACTTATTGATTGGTCAACAAGTCATTGCTGCACCCGCAATCAAAAAATCAAATATTGAGATTTTATCTACCGGATATATGTTAATCGATGGTGGTCGGCCAACCACTGCTTCATACATCAGTGGTAGTCAACCCATTCCGGCCAACAAACCTGAAATTGCAGCGGTAACGGCCATGACTGGCGAGATGCTTGGGCTTAAATTAATTTATGCAGATGCAGGTAGTGGTGCTGACTTTCCGGTAAGTATGGAAATGATTCAATCCATAAAGTCGGCCATTGATATTCCTTTAATTGTAGGAGGCGGTATGAAATCAGCTGAAGATGTAAAAAATGCTTTTCAGGCTGGGGCAGATATAGCTGTCATTGGAAATGCATTTGAAGACGAACCTGAACTACTCAATGAAATTTCCAAAACCAGATATGTGGATTACGTTTAAAAACTGGTCTCGACACATTTATTTTTTATGAACTCATCAAAAAAACATTGGAATTCTGTTTACACCAATAAACCTCATGAAAAACTAGGATGGTTTGAAAAAGATTTATCTCCTTCAATTGAGTTATTAAACCTCATCAATCTAAATTCATCTTCTAGAATTCTCAATGTTGGTGCCGGAAGTACAGTTTTAATAGATTATTTACTTGACCAGGGATTTGAAAACCTAATCGCCACTGACATCAGCGAAGTGGGGCTTCAAAATTTAAAATCCAGAGTGGATTCAGAGCATGTAGAGTACATTGTTGATGATCTAACTGCACCAGATAACTTAAATAATATTGCACCAATAAACCTATGGTTTGATCGTGCTGTCCTCCATTTTTTCACTGATTCAAGAGATCAAAAAACTTATTTTGATTTACTGAGAAAACTAGTTAAATCAAATGGTTTTGTCATCATTGCAGAGTTCCATTTAAATGGTGCCATGAAATGTTCCGGCCTTGAGGTTTGTCGGTATGATACACATATGATAGCTGAGCATCTTGGAGAAGAATTCGAACTAATTAAAGATTTCAACCACACCTATACTATGCCTTCCGGAGATACCAGAGAATATATTTATACTTTATTTCAAAGAAAATAACAGATGTATTCTAAAGAGGAAGAAAAAGCATTAAGATCTGCCTTTTGGGGAACACTGACTCAAAAAATACAGAAATATCGTTCAGTATCCGGCCGAAGAATCAATTGGTTCAAATACCCAACGCGTCTAAGTGACATCTATATTAGAGTTGAGGCGGACCGTTTTGGATGCCGAGTTTGTATCGATCTTCAGTTTAGAAACCCGGGAATTCGAGAATTGTTTTACGAACAGTTTCTAGAAACCAAAACCGTTTTTGAAAACCTGATGGAAACTGAAGTTAAATGGTATCCTAGTTATACCCATTCTTATGGAACGGAGGTTGCCCGAATTTCGGTTGAAAATACAGATACCAACCTTTTCGTTCAGGAAGATTGGATTAAAATGCACAATTTCATCATTACTCACTTAAGAAAAATTGATGAGTATTGGGTGGATTTTGGGGATTTATACACTTCACTTAAGTGATCTCCATATCATTTCTGCAACTATTTTTTAATTCTTATTTGGTTTGTGCTGAATATCACAATACCCTGCATTTTGCAGAAGTACATTTGCCGAATAAACCAAATACATTCGATTGGATTTACTAGTCATCATAGGATATATATCCTCCGTTTTAATTGGCATCTCTTTAGGCCTTATCGGTGGAGGTGGAAGTATTTTAACAGTACCTGTACTGGTATACTTAATTGGCATTGATCCGGTTACTGCAACGGCATATTCTTTATTTGTAGTAGGAGCTTCCAGCGCAGTTGGTTCAGTCAATTATTTCAAAAAAGGACTTGTTAATTTAAAAACGGCTAGCATTTTTGGACTTCCTGCCATACTCTCGGTATATTCAACCCGGAAATTTTTAGTTCCCTTAATTCCTCAAGAATTGTTCACAATGAACTCATTCATCTTTACAAAAGAAATGGGTGTAATGGTGTTGTTTGCCGTCTTAATGATTGCCGCTTCAATTTCCATGATTAGAGGAAGGAAAGAAACAAACACTGAAGAAACAGAACAGAAATTCAATTATACTCTTATTCTCTTAGAAGGTATCCTTGTTGGAGTTTTAACCGGATTAGTTGGTGCCGGTGGAGGATTCCTGATCATCCCCGCTTTGGTGGTTCTTTCAAAACTACCAATGAAGCAAGCCATCGGAACATCATTACTCATCATTGCTGCAAAATCATTGATTGGCTTTTTAGGTGATATTTCAAATCGAGAAATTGACTGGACGTTTCTACTCATTTTCACCTCGATTTCCATCGTTGGAATCTTTATTGGAAGTGCTTTATCCAACAGAATTTCAGGAGCTAAACTAAAACCTGCATTCGGATGGTTTGTCCTTTTAATGGGGATATTTATTCTAACAAAATCATTAATCAATTAGTAAAAAGTAACTTAATATGTTTGACAATATAAATGCTGAAAATTTTCAAAGGGAGATTGAAAATAATCCAGACGCGATTATCTTAGATGTAAGAACTGATTACGAATTTGAACAAGGTCATCTAAAAAACGCTGTTTTATTGGACTTTTTCTCTTCGAATCTGGAAGCAGAACTCAATAAACTAGACAAGAGTAAATATTATCTGATCTATTGCAGAAGTGGAGCCAGAAGCTATTCGGCATGTAGCATTATGTCCAGCAACGGATTTGTAAAGGTGGCCAACCTCATGGGAGGAATCATTTCATGGCATGGCGAAATTGTGTAATAATTGACATGTATAAAAAAGGGGCTTTGAAATTTCAAAGCCCCTTTTTTATACTCCAAATATCAAATTACAAAAGTCCTGCGCGTTTTAACAACGCATCTACTTTTGGTGCTCGTCCTCTAAAACGCTCATATAAAATTGAAGGATGCTCACTTCCACCCTTACTCAGTACATTGTCATAAAAGGATTGCGCCACTTGAGGATTAAACACTCCCTCTTCTTTAAACTTTTCAAAGGCATCCGCATCTAATACTTCGGCCCATTTATAACTGTAATAACCTGAAGAATATCCCCCCTTAAAAATATGCGAGAACTGACAACTGGTACTTGTTCCTTCTACTTTCGGCATCAAAGCTGTTTTTTCTAAAACCTCTTTTTCAAATTCAAAAACGTCCGTATCCTTTTCTTCTGATAAAGTATGCCACCCCATATCTAAATACCCGAAACTTAATTGACGCATAGTGTTATATCCTTCCAAAAATTGCTGAGACTTTACAATCTTTTCAATCTCCTCATCGGGTATCATTTCTTTTGTTTGATAGTGACGTGCAAAAAAGTCTAACGCGTCTTTTTCATAGCACCAATTCTCTAAAATTTGAGAAGGTAACTCTACAAAATCCCAAAACACACTGGTTCCACTTACACTTGGATATGTACACTCTGAAGACATTCCATGTAAAGCATGTCCAAATTCATGAAATAAAGTGGTTACTTCATTAAATGTTAACAATGCGGGTTTTAAGGCTGTTGGTTTAGAGAAATTACACACAATAGAAATATGCGGTCTATGGTTTTTTCCATCCTTCTTGTATTGTCCTTTAAACGAAGTCATCCAGGCACCCTGACGTTTTCCTTTTCTAGGAAAGAAATCCGCATAGAAATACGCCTTATGCAGACCATCACGATCCAGAACTTCGTAAGTTAACACGTCCTCATGATATACGTCAATATCATCTCGAAGCACAAAATCGTATCCATATAATATACGTGCTACATTGAACACGCCATTTATCACATTATTCAACTCGAAATAAGGCTTGATTTTTTCCTCATCCAGATTCAGTTCCAGTTGTTTCAGCTTTTCTGCATAAAAGCTGAAATCCCAGGGTTGAATTTGTTCAATCCCATCCTTTAAAGCCAACTCACCTACTCTTTTCACATCAGCTTCAGCAGCAGGCTTTGATTTTGCCAAAAGATCTCCCATAAAATCTTCCACCACTTGTGCTGATTGCGCCATTCTTCTTTCTAATACATAATCAGCATGAGAATCATAACCCAATAAGTGTGCTCGTTTTATACGTAATCCTGCAATTTGCTTAACGATATCCTGATTATCAAAATCATTTCCTTTACACGCCTTTGTTGCCGAAGCCATATATAAAGTCTCTCGCAAATCTCTTCGCGAAGAATATTTCATAAAAGGGATAAAACTTGGGTATTGTAAATTCACCACCCATTTCCCCTCATCTCCGGTTTCTTTGGCAATTTGAGCAGCATATTCTATCACACTTTCCGGAAGACCTTCCAAATCAGATTCATCTGTCAAAACCAACTTATAACTATTGGTTTCTGCCAATACATTTTCTCCAAATTTTAATGAAGCTTTCGACAATTGTTCATCTATCTGTCTCAGCTCTTGCTTCTGTTCATCATCCAGCAAAGCTCCGTTACGTACAAAACCCAAATATGCTTTCTCTAAAACCGTTTGTTGCTCCACATTTAGTCCAAAATCATCTTTACAATCCCAAACCGATCTTACGCGCAAAAACAGTTCTTCATTTAGAGCGACATCATTACCATATGCTGTTAACTTTGCCGAAAATTCAGGGGCTAAAGCCTGAATTTCATCCGTGGTTTCTGCTGAGTTCAGATTAAAAAATATAGATGACAACTCTTGTACATCTTGTCCAATAAACTCTAATTTTTCAATCGTATTTTCAAAGCTTGGTGCATGGTTTTCTGCCAACAAAGCATCCAACTCGGCCTTAGCATTTTCGATCAGTTTTTCCAACTCACTCACAAAAGGGCTGATATTCAGCTCACTAAATTTAATCAATTCTTGTTGCGTGACTTTAGTTACAGGTAGACTCATATAAATATCATTTTTTCGACTATCCAAACGACCTACTTTTATACAGTCGTAAAGACAGAATGCAAATGAAAATAAAGTTTTAATACTAAATCAAGAATCATGGGAAATAAAAAGCATCAAATCGTTATTGTTGGCGGGGGCACCGGAGGTGTTATGGTTGCCGCACAACTTAAAAGAGCTAAAAGCAGCTTAGACATCGCTATTATTGACCCCACTGATACGCATGCATATCAACCTGCCTACACTTTAGTTGGCGCGGGTTTAATGGATTATAAAGACACGTTAAAACCAGAAAAGAAATTGATCCCATCTGGTGTAAAGTGGATTAAAGAAAAAGTTTCAGATATTCACCCGGAAAACAACACCGTTGTTCTCGAAAATAATGATACTGTATCTTATGATTATATCGTTGTTGCTGCTGGAATTCAAATCAACCTGGACGGAATCAAGGGCCTTAAAGAAGCTTATGGAAAAAACGGAGTCTGTTCCAACTATATTGATCCGGAGTACACCTGGGAAGTCATGCAAAAATTCAAGGGAGGAAATGCGTTATTTACGCAACCTGTTACTCCAATTAAATGTCCTGGCGCGCCACAAAAAATCATGTATTTAATGGGTGATTTTGTTGACAAGCATCAACTTCAAGATCAAACCAATATCATTTTCGCTACTCCTGGGACTATGATATTTGGTGTCCAACCATTTAAAGATGAATTAGAACGCTACTTAAAAAAGTATAATATCAAGCAAAGATATGGATACAAACTTGTAGAAATTGACGGAGAGAAAAAAGAGGCTTACTATGAACGTCTGGAACTCCCAAATGGTAGTGATCAATATGTGGTAAACGATGAACGTAATGCCGCAGGATGTATGGGACATGTTTGGGAAGATGGCGTAAAAAGAGAAGTTCAGGAAGTAAATTCCACTTTCCAAATGGAGAAAAAAGGCACCCGCTATGCGATTAAATATGATATGCTTCACTTGGCTCCACCCCAATCCGCTCCAAGTTGGTTTCAAAAAACAAAACTAGCTAACTTAGATGGCCCGAACAAAGGTTGGATGGCTGTTGACAAAAACTCTTTACAATCAAAGAATTACAACAATGCATTTGGCGTTGGAGACATTACAGATTTACCCACCGCACGTACGGGAGCAGCGATACGAAAACAGGCTCCGGTAATCGTCAAAAATATCTTGAGCTTAATGGCAGGGAAAACTGCAGATAACAAAAACTACACGGGTTATTCTTCTTGCCCTTTAGTTGTATCACCAAACAAAATGTTATTGGCCGAATTTGGGTATAATGGTGTTAGAATGTCCGACCCTATTTTGAGTAAATTCTTCGATACCGGAAAAGCTAGTTATCCGATGTGGATTTTAAAACGACATGGTCTTCCGTTTATGTATTGGAACATGATGATGAAAGGATATGATTTTTAAAAATGGCATATGAGGCTCCAATATTGGAGCCTCTTTTAGTATTTGGGAACACTCTGATCAATATGATCTGACCAGGCCAAAATTCCGCCTTTTAAATTGTAAAAATTATCTTTTCCAGTCACTCTCATCAAATAATCAACCACATTTGCACTTCGCACTCCACTACGACAAATAACTATCACTTTTTTATCTAAATGGACTTCTTCGAGTCGTTCCACAAAAGAGCCAATTGGAATTAAATCGCCTCCCAAATTGGCCATTTCAAATTCATAAGGTTCCCGGACATCCACCAATTGAAAATCTTCCTTGTTTTCCATTAGTTTTCGCAATTCAAACACATCAATTTCTGGTATCATTATTCTAGTTTATTATCAATTTTCGACTTACAAAAAAGGCCTCTCTTTGATGGAGAAGCCTTTTAAATTTAATTGCTTTTATACATAAAACTACTCCATATAAATTCTATTCTGCGGCATCAATTTACGCATCATTAACATCATATTTTGAGTCTTTTCCAGCATTTTTATGGCTACAATTGTAAGATTGTTTTGATCATTTTTCAAAATATTTTTTCTCAAAACGTCATTTTGAAAACATTTTTCTGTCAAAAAATCATATCATTTTCCAGATCTTAATTCCTTTCATTTAGCCTAATAAATCAGCACTTTCAAACCAACAATGTCCTATACTTCAACACAAAAAAAACTATTCAAAAAAAATTTAATTTCACAAAAAGTTTTTTTGTCCAACTTTTATTCCTTTACATTTGCAGCACTTATCAAGAAAGACGGAGGGATTGGGCCCTGTGAAGTCTTAGCAACCATGACAAGCATGGTGCTAATTCCCATCTCAACAAATCTCCGTTGAGTAAAGATGAGTTAAGAAGCGTTCTCTCGCTCCTTCTTTCTTGAAGAGTTTAAAAACTGAAACAAGAAAGATGACAATTACCGAAGTTTTAAAATCACGAATACTAGTTCTGGATGGTGCTATGGGCACTATGATTCAGAAGTATAAGCTTTCTGAAGAAGATTTTAGGGGAACCAGGTTTGCGAATCATTCTCTTCCATTAAAAGGGAATAATGATTTACTGGCGCTCACTCAACCGCATATTCTAAAAGCCATTCATGCAGAGTACTTTGAAGCTGGAGCCGATATTGCTGAAACCAACACTTTCAGCTCTACACGAATTGCGCAAGCTGATTATGGACTGAAAGAATCGGTTTATGATCTGAATTTTGAATCTGCGCGAATTGCTAAAGAAGTAGCCATCGAATTCACTAAAAAGAATCCTGAAAAACCCAGATTTGTTGCCGGTTCTATTGGACCAACTAATCGTACAGCTTCTATCTCACCCGATGTAAACAATCCAGGATTCAGGGGTATCACATTCGAAGAACTTAAAGTCTCATACGTAGAACAAGCGCAAGCCTTAGTAGAAGGTGGAGTTGATATTTTATTGGTTGAAACTGTCTTTGACACGCTCAATGCTAAGGCTGCGCTTTTTGGAATTCAGGAATATTTTGATCAATCCGGAAAATCGGTTCCAATAATGGTTTCCGGAACAATTACAGATGCCAGTGGACGCACCCTTTCTGGTCAAACTACAGAAGCATTTCATATTTCACTGGCGCATGCACCATTAATGAGTATAGGTCTCAATTGTGCGCTGGGTGCTAAAGACATGCATCCCTACCTACAGGTTTTAAATAAAGAATCTAACTTTTTGGTGAGCGCACATCCAAATGCAGGACTACCAAATGAATTTGGCGCCTATGATGAAACTCCCGAAATTATGGGCAAACAAATCGAGTCATTCCTACAGGAAGGATTACTCAATATTGTAGGTGGATGCTGTGGCACCACTCCAGAGCACATTAAGGTTATTGCTGATTTAGCCGCTCAATATTCACCCAGAAAAGTAAATATAAACAGCAATGAGTAATATCAAACCTTTAATCTTGAGTGGACTGGAGCCCCTGGTCATTTCATCTGCCAGCAATTTTATCAATGTGGGTGAACGAACCAATGTTACAGGTTCCAAAAAATTCTTACGTCTGATCAAAACCGAGGCATATGAAGAGGCACTATCTATAGCCAAAGAACAAGTTGAAAATGGAGCTCAGATTATTGATGTCAACATGGACGAAGGAATGATCGATGGAGTTAAAAGCATGGTACATTTTCTAAACTTAATTGCTTCTGAACCTGATATAGCTCGAGTTCCAGTTATGATCGACTCTTCTAAATGGGAAATTATAGAAGCCGGTCTCCAATGCATTCAAGGCAAGGGGGTGGTCAACTCAATTAGTCTTAAAGCTGGTGAAAAGGAGTTTTTGGATCAAGCGCAAAAAATCAAACGATATGGGGCTGCTGTCATTGTGATGGCTTTTGATGAAAAAGGACAAGCAGATAATCTAGAACGTAGAATAGAAATTTGTGATCGCGCTTATAGGCTTTTAACTAAAAAGATTCAATTCCCTCCGGAAGATATCATATTTGATCCCAACATATTCCCGGTAGGAACCGGAATGGAAGAACATCGCGAAAATGCTCTGGATTTTTTCCTGGCCACAAAGTGGATTAAGGAGCACCTGCCTCATGCGAAGGTAAGCGGTGGAGTTAGTAATGTATCTTTTTCATTTCGTGGCAACAATACCGTGCGCGAGGCAATGCACGCATCATTCCTGTATCATGCCATTAAAAACGGAATGGACATGGGCATTGTCAACCCATCTCTTTTAGAAGTCTACGATGAGATTCCCTCCGATTTGTTAGAACATGTTGAAGATGTTTTACTCAATAGAAGAGCGGATGCCACGGAGCGATTATTGGATTTTGCACAATCCGTTAAAAGCACCTCCAAACAAAAAATACAAGATGACTCCTGGAGAGAAGCAAAGGTTGAGAACCGCCTGAGTCATGCGTTAGTTAAAGGAATAACAGAATATATTGACCAGGATACAGAGGAAGCCAGAAATAACTACCAATACCCTTTAGAAGTGATCGAAGGACCATTGATGGATGGAATGAATATCGTTGGTGATCTATTTGGGTCGGGAAAAATGTTTTTACCACAGGTTGTAAAAAGTGCACGGGTCATGAAAAAATCCGTAGCCTATCTACTCCCTTACCTCGAAGCTGCTAAAACTGCATCATCTAAATCACAAGCCAAAATTCTACTGGCAACTGTAAAAGGAGATGTTCATGATATTGGAAAAAATATTGTTGGGGTAGTACTCGCCTGTAACAACTATGACATTGAAGATTTAGGCGTAATGGTCCCTGCCGAAAAAATTCTTAAAACTGCTAAGGAATTAGATGTTGATATGATCGGTTTAAGCGGGCTGATCACACCGTCATTAGATGAAATGGTTCATGTGGCCAAAGAAATGGAAAAACAAAACTTCTCCATCCCTCTACTCATTGGCGGGGCCACTACCAGCAGGATTCACACCGCTGTTAAGATAGATCCGGAATATAGTGGACCTGTAATTCACGTTCATGATGCTTCCAGAAGTGTTCCATTAGCAGGCGCATTGATTAAAAATCAAGATTATTTTAAAGAAATCAAATCTGAATATCAAACTCTTCGCGATGGTTATTTGCATAAACAAAAGATCAAAAAACTGCTTCCAATTTCTGATGCTATTCAAAACAAAAAACAATTATTATGGAAAAATCATAAAGAACTTGAACCTCAGTTTACAGGGATCAAAGTATTTGAAAATTTTGACCTTAATGAGATTCGAAATTATATAGATTGGACCCCGTTCTTTAGTACCTGGATGCTCAAGGGAAGTTATCCCAAAATACTCGATCATGAAGTGGTGGGTACTGAAGCTCAAAAACTATTTCAGGATGCTCAGATACTTTTGGATGATATCATTGCAAACAATAGTCTCCAGGCTAAAGCAGTTATCGGCATATTTCCCGCTTATAGCCAGGAAGAATCTATACATGTTTTAGATGTGAATGCACCATCTCATGAATTAACACAATTTCATTTCCTACGCCAACAAGGCAAAAAAGCTACAAATAAACCAAACCATAGTCTGGCTGATTATATTGCGCCAAAGGATGCAACTTATGGAAACCATCTAGGGCTTTTCGCTGTCACAGCAGGAATTGGAATTGAAGCACTCATTACCAAATTCGAACAAGATCACGATGATTATCATGTAATTATGGTTAAAGCATTGGCCGATCGATTGGCTGAAGCCTTTGCAGAACTGATGCATGAAAGGGTTCGGAAAGAGTATTGGGGATATGCTCCTCAAGAATCGTTTTCTAATGAAGCTTTAATTAAAGAATCTTTTCAAGGCATCCGGCCCGCTCCAGGATACCCTGCTTGTCCAGATCATACTGAAAAAGAAACATTATTTAATCTCCTGGAGGTTCAAAAAAACACAGGAATTCAACTTACTGAAAATTACGCCATGTACCCGGCTGCATCTGTTAGCGGATTCTATTTCGCACATCCGGATGCCTCCTATTTCGGGGTGGGTAAAATTGGAAAGGATCAAGTAGAATCTTACGCCCAACGTAAAGAGCTCGATATAGAAGAAGCTGAAAAGTGGCTTAAACCAAACTTAGGATACTAAAAATGAAAATCACTGAACATATAAAAAACGCTAAAAGCACTTTATTTAGTCTGGAGATATTACCACCTAAAAAGGGTGAGAACATCCAGGATCTATATGATCATTTGGATCCGTTAATGGAATTCAAACCTCCTTTTGTAGATGTCACCTATCACCGTGAAGAATACGTTTATAAAGCCATGCCCGATGGTTTACTTCAAAGAAAATCTACTCGAAAACGTCCGGGAACTGTAGGTATTTGTACCGCCATTTCTAATAAGTACAACGTCACCACAGTTCCACACATTATATGTGGAGGTTTTACCAAAGAAGATACAGAAAACGCCTTGATTGATTTAAACTTTCTGGGAATTGATAATGTATTGTTGATTCGTGGTGATGCTATTAAATCTGAACAACGATTTGTGGGAGAGCCTGATGGAAATCAATATGCCATAGACTTGTTACATCAGGTCAAAGACCTCAATCAAGGAGTATATTTAGATGAAGACCTAGAAAATGCGCATTCCACCGATTTTTGTATTGGTGTGGCGGGTTATCCTGAAAAGCATTTTGAGGCTCCTAACCTTAAAACGGATCTCAAATATCTGAAAGCCAAAGTTGATGCCGGAGCAGATTACATCGTGACACAAATGTTTTATGATAACCAAAAGTATTTTGATTTTGTGGATTTATGCCGCAAAAATGAAATCCATGTTCCTATTATTCCCGGGTTAAAACCAATCACTACAAAAAAGCAAGGCACATTATTACCCAGTATTTTTCATATTGATCTTCCCGAAGCTTTATCTGATGAAATCGAAAAATGCACCAACAACAAACAGGTTAAAGAAGTGGGAGTTGAATGGGCCATTCAACAATCCAAAGAATTGATGAATTACGGGGTTCCATCTCTTCATTATTACTCTATGGGTAAAGCAGATCCAGTATACAGAATCGCAAAAGCATTATTTTAATTACAGCTATAGAAATAAACAAGTTACATATCAAAAGAACATTCCAAATGATGTATCAAATGATACTTCATAGGCGCAAGCTTTGTCAAAACTAAAGGAATTCACGCTTAGTAAATTCTAAAAGTCCCTCCGGCAAAGCATCGCCAGAGGGACTTTTTTTATTCCAAAAACTACGCAAATGAAAATAGAATTAAATCAAAAAGACGGCTTACTGTTTGAAGCGCAAAATGAACGTCAGAACACCATTCAGGTTGGAATTTCTGACCTCCCGGATGTACACCCCATTCGCCCAATGGAACTACTCTTAATGGGAGTTGCAGGCTGTAGTAGTGTGGATGTAATTGGAATTCTAAATAAACAACGCCAGAAAATTGATGACTATAGAGTCGTGGTTCATGGTGAACGTGTAAAAGCCATTCCAGCCATATTCAAATCTATTCATGTAGAATTCCACCTACTTGGAGATATCCAACCGGAAAAAGCACTGCATGCCATTCGTTTATCCATCGACAAATACTGTTCGGTTAGCAAAATGTTAGAACAAACTACAAATATCACAACACAACTATATCTCAATAACAAAAAATATGAAAACTAAATATCATCCGGAAACACAAGCCATTCGCAATCAACTTGAAGCGACTCAATATGCAGAACATAGTGTTCCATTATTCCTGACTTCCAGCTTTATTTTTGATGATGCAGAAGACATGCGTGCATCATTTGCAGAAGAAAAAGAAAAGAACATTTACAGTCGATTTACCAATCCAAATGCGACAGAATTTATTCAAAAAATTGTAGCGCTGGAAGGCACTGAAGATGGTTATGCTTTTGCCACGGGAATGGCTGCCATATTCAACACATTTGCCAGCTTATTAAAAAGTGGAGACCATATCATTTCTGCCAGATCTGTCTTTGGTTCCACACATACTTTACTCACAAAGTTTCTTCCTAAATGGGGAATTTCATCCAGTTATTTTTCTTCCGGAAACCTTTCTGAAATCGAATCCATGATTCGTCCAAACACCAAAATTCTTTATGCAGAAACACCTTCCAACCCCGGGTTAGATATTCTGGATTTAGAAGAATTGGCTCACATTGCGAAAAAGAATAATTTACTATTGATTATTGACAACTGCTTTGCAACTCCCATCATTCAAAAGCCTATCGAATATGGTGCGGATTTGGTCATTCACTCTGCCACCAAATTATTGGACGGACAAGGTCGTGTACTCGGTGGCGTTGTAGCCGGAAGAAAAGATCTCATACGAGAAATCTATTTATTTGCTCGAAACACAGGACCTTCTATTTCTCCATTTAATGCATGGGTATTATCCAAAAGTATTGAAACCTTAGCATTACGTGTGGAAAAGCATTCTGCCAATGCCCAAGAGTTGGCTTTTGCATTGGAAAATCATCCGCAATTGGAGGAAGTACGATATCCATTCTTACCCTCGCACCCAAGTTATCGACTAGCAAAAAAGCAAATGCGATTTGGAGGAAACATTGTCGCATTTGAAGTAAAAGGCGGCTTAGAAGGTGGTAAAAGGTTCTTAAACAAATTAAAACTCTGTTCGCTTACCGCTAATCTGGGTGATACCCGAACCATTGCTTCACATCCTGCTTCAACCACACATAGTAAACTTACCGAGGCTGAACGATTGGAGGTAGACATCACCAATGGTCTCATTCGGATATCCGTTGGACTCGAACATATTCACGACATCTTAGATGACATTCAACAAGCTTTAGAACATGAATAATACACTGCAATTCGTTACCATTCAAAAGTTTGAAAATCACAGACAACAAAATTTTGAAAACATCAAACTTTCATATCAGGTATTTGGTGCGCAACTCCACTCTGCGCCAATAATTCTGGTACATCATGCCCTCACCGGAAACTCAAACGTTGCACATCCGGACAATGGATGGTGGAAAGATTTGATCGGTAAAAACAAGGTTATCAATACGGATCATTTTACCGTGATCGCTTTTAATATTTACGGGAACGGATATGATAAAACATTACAAAATGATCATACTGTATTTAATGCCTTTGACATTGCAGAATTACAGTTCCTCGCCATGACTCAAATGGAAATCACACAATTGTATGCCACAATTGGTGGTTCCATTGGCGGGGGCATTGCATGGGAAATGGCCATTGCACATCCCGATTTTATTCAATACCTGATTCCGATTGCATCTGCCTGGAAAAGTTCGGATTGGATTGTCGGACAAACTGCTGTTCAGGATTCTATTCTACAACATTCATCTCAACCACTTGAAGATGCCAGAATGATGGCTATGCTTTTCTATCGGACTCCTGTTTCGTTTGATTCAAAATTCAGCCACAAAAAAACGAGACAAAATATTCCTATGGTAAATGACTGGCTCCACTTTCATGGAAAGTCTTTAGCCAATCGTTTTCAAGTTCAGGCTTATCGTACAATGAATTACATTTTATCTACGATTGATATATCGAAACAAAAAGATTCGATAAAAGCAGCATTACAACCGCTACAATCTCATGTGATTCAAATCGCAATTGATACAGACATCTACTTCCACAAAGAAACGAATTTGAATACCAAAAAAACTTTAAATCAATTCAATGTGACTAACTCATACCATGAAATTCAATCTATTCACGGACATGATGCTTTTCTCATTGAATACGATCAATTATCACAAATATTAAAACCATATTTCTCCATATCATGAAAGTTTTAAAATTCGGAGGGTCTTCCCTATCCAACGATAATGGCTTAAAAAATGCCATTGAAATCATTGAAAACAAATCAAAAACCGAAACTATAGCTGTAGTCGTTTCTGCCAGAGGAAACTCTACCAACACTTTAGAAAATATGCTCAATAAAGCCAGTCAAGGTCAAAATTACAGTCATGACTTGAGCGTATTTAAACGTTACCAACTGGCTCCTGAAATCAGTCTGGATTTATTTCATGAGTTTGAGTTATTGAAAAACACTTTGGAAGCGGTACGCACTTTAAAAGATTACAGCCCTTCCGTAAAAGATTTGGTACTGGCCCAAGGTGAAATTCTATCAATAAAGATGGTAGCTGCTTTATTGAAAAAAAGAGGTATTCATGCCATTGATGTACATGCTAAAGACTTATTAGTGACTGAAAACAAGGATGGAATTCACATTGTTGACGAAAAAAAATCAATAGAAAAAACGCAATCTTATTTTAACAAAATAGCACCTGATGCTGTCCCTATCATTACCGGGTTTATTGCCGCTGATCATACAGGGCAAATTACCACTCTGGGTAGAAATGGCAGTAACTATTCGGCTTCATTGATCGCAAAGTTTATTGATGCAGAGGAGGTCTTAAGTTATACCAATGTGAATGGTATTTTCACAGCAAACCCCGCACAGGTAGATGACGCCACCAGTATTCCAAACCTCTCCTATCAAGAGGCGCATGAACTCGCCAATTTTGGAGCTTCTATTCTTCATGAAAAAACTATTGCCCCATTGGCAGAAGCAGCTATTCCATTGCGAATTCTCAACACTTTTAATCCGGATTTTAAAGGTACCACTGTAAGCTCAAAAAACAATCTGGATGGCGTAAAATCCATATCTGCTCAACATCAAGTGAGCTTGATTCATATTACAGGAGCAGGGTTATTAGGTAAAGTCGGGATTGATGCACGCATCTTTAACACATTGCAAAATCTGAACGTGAGTATCGGTATTATTTCGCAAGGTTCTTCAGAGCGTGGGGTGAGTTTTATTGTAGCCAAAGACGATGCTCCCAAATCCATTGTCGCATTGGAAGACACTTTTAAATATGAACTTGCTCATCAGGATATAGACCAAATTACTGCCGATGAAAATATTGGAGTAATTACGATTATTGGTCAAAACCTCAATGAGTTTCACGATTCACTCCAGTCGCTGGCGCAAAACAATATTGAAATCTTGCTCATCAACAATACTTCCAATGGTAATAACATTAGTCTCGTAGTACAAAAAGAAAATATAGACAAAGCCGTACACCTCATCCATTCACAGATCTTTGGTATTTCTAAGAAAATCAACGTAGCTATTTTTGGAAAAGGAACTGTAGGAGGCTCATTAATCGATCAAATCGTTCGATCTCAAAAAAAGATTGAAAAACGAAAAGGAATTCTGTTGAACATCTTTGCTATTGCAGGATCATCTCGATTATTGCTAGGTAAAAACGGGGTGCCTTCTAATTGGCGTATAGCTTTTGGGAATGCACCTGAAAACTTTTCAAACATTGATACAGTTATTCAATTTGCACAACAACATCATTTGGAAAATTTGGTCGCGATAGACAATACAGCGAGCGATGGTTTCACTGAAAAATACGCTACTCTAATTGAAAATGGTTTTGATCTGATCTCTTCCAATAAACTCGCAAACACAAAGAGTTTTGAGTTTTATAACGATCTACGTTCTACGCTACAACAATATTCTAAAAACTATCTTTATGAAACCAATGTGGGCGCAGGATTACCATTGATTGACACCATCAAACTTTTGCATGATTCCGGGGAAAACATTACCCGAATCAAAGGAATATTCTCGGGATCATTAAGCTTTTTGTTTAATCAGTTTTCTGAGCGTAATGAATCATTTAGTACCATTCTTAAGGAAGCGATTAACTTAGGCTATACCGAACCTGATCCACGAGAAGATTTATGTGGAAATGATGTGGCTCGGAAACTATTGATCCTCGCACGTGAATTGGATTTGGAAAACGAGTTTGAAGATATCGAAATTCAAAACCTGGTTCCGGAAATCCTTCAAGATTTAAATCAAAAAGACTTTTTGGATCACCTGGATCAATTTGATACGGAATATGAAAAGATCAAAAGTCAACAATCCGAAAATCATGTCTTACGCTATGTAGGTGATCTCTATGGAGACCTTCAACAAAGTACCGGAAAGTTAAAAGTGGAATTGGTTTCAGTATCCAAATTTAGCGCTTTGGGACAAGTGAGTGGTTCTGATTCTATCATTGAAATCTATACCGAATCTTATGGTGATCGTCCAATTGTGATTCAAGGAGCAGGTGCAGGCGCAGAAGTCACAGCCCGAGGGGTCTTTGGGGACCTAATGCGCATCGCAGATAAGAAATAGAATGATTAAGGAGTACAGAAATGTGCTCCTTTTTTGTTTATATTTTATCGATTTGTTGATTACTAGACTCCTATTTTAGCTTATTTCTTATTTATCTTAGTCTGCTCAAAATAACAGATAACTCTCAAAACATGTTTAAATCCATCTCTCTTACAGATCAACAATTCGAAGATTATAATTCTGATGAACTGACCAACTTATCCAAAGTTAATTTATTTATTGGTCAGAATAATTCGGGTAAATCCAGGTTCATTAGGAATATCTTCAAGCTAGATAAAATCAGGTTTACTCCTTCTAACTTAGACTTTGAAAAACTAAATCGACTAACATATCTCTTCGGTCATAACCTTATTAACTTCTTTAATGAAAATGAGACATCCAGCCAGTTTTACTCCAGCGCAAAATCTATCTCACAACCTTTACATTATATTGATATCAATTTCAATACAAATCAGTTCTATAAGCCAATAGATTATATCTCTACTGCCAAGATAGACGCAATTGCTTTAAGTGGTGATGTCACTACTAGGAGAAACACTCTTTATCACCACATCAATGTTGCCTTGAATAAAATCCCTGAAATCAAAAATACTTTAGACCCAGAATACAAATATCAATTTGAAAATTTATACTTCCCTTCTCTAAGAGGTTTACGTCCTTTTCCAGAACAGTCAGGTCATCCAAATCCATTTTTTAATCGAACGATTAAAGATTACTTTGAAGAGGATCATGTCGACTTTGCAAAAAAGATTTATACTGGCCAGACACTTTATGAAGAACTTAAAAAGTTACTACTAGGTCGACATGAAGAAAGGCAAAAAGTAACATACTTTGAAAAATTCTTAAGTCGACATTTCTTTAAAGGGAAGTCTATTGACTTGATTCCAAATATTGATGATGATGTGGTTTACATTAAGATTGGTGAAGATCCTGATTACCCTATCTATGATCTTGGGGATGGTCTACAAATGATCATAATTCTCACATACCCTCTATTCTTTAACCAAAACAAAAATTTAAAAGTCTATATGGAAGAGCCCGAATTGTTTTTACATCCGGGAATGCAACGTATTCTTTTAGATTCTCTTACCTCTGATGAATTCTTTCCAAATCATCAATTCTTTATATCCACCCACTCCAATCATTTTCTGGATATGACAGCAGATTTTGAAAACATCTCTGTTTATTCTTTAACAAAAAATGAAAGCTCTAAATCCTTTGACATAAAGAACGTTGAAAATTCAGATACAGATGTATTAAATGAAATCGGTGTCAAAAACTCATCTGTCTTTTTGTCCAACAGCACCATTTGGGTAGAAGGAATTACAGATCGAATTTATATTCGGAAATATCTAGAGATTTATTTCAAACACCATAATGAAAACACAATCAAAGAAGATTTACATTATTCTTTCGTAGAATACGGAGGTGGAAACATTACACATTGGTCTTTTTTAGAAGATGATGATCCTGAATATCCCAATATCAATGTGGAAAGGTTGTGCAGCACACTTTTCTTGATTTCAGATAAAGACGGGGCGGGTTTAAAAAAAGATGGTTCTGTTGATACTAGAAAGAAAAAGAAAGCAGAACGCCATAAAAAATTGGAAGATAAATTAGGTAATAGATATTATTGCTTAGAATCTAGAGAAATTGAGAATCTACTCAGTCCCCACATTCTTGAAGCAACTATCAGGTTATTTGAAAAGAATGATGACATCTCGCTAAAAGGCATTAAAGTTGAAGACTATAAAGACAAACCTCTAGGATCATTTATTGATAATAAAATAGCTGGCTTAAAAAGAAACTATTCAGTAAATTCAGGAACAATTAATGAAAAACTAAAATTCGCCAAACGGGCAGTAAGTTCAATGAATAAATATGATGATCTATCTAAAGAAGCAAAAGAACTTTGTGAAAGGCTACATCAATTCATTTCTAAAATGAATTCTTTAGAGTAATGACATTCTCAAGTCATTTCAATTTGATTACTTAAAGACATTATTATAAAACCAGAACATGACTAAACAACTTCCAATATTAAAACTCATCCTCAGTCTAGTTTTTATGGTCTATTCCGGATCGGTTTGGAGTTGTTCATGTATGGGGACATCAAACATTAAAACTTCCATCAAAGAAGCCGATTTTGTTGTTACCGGTAAAATCCTGAATTCTCAAGTTGTACAGATTTGGTCGGATACATCATATGCCAGAAGTCAATACGAAGCAGCTCAAAAAAAAGATACATTGACCAATTATGAGGTGTGGAAAAACAACAACATCAACTTCAATATTCAGCTTATTGATTACAAGCTCTTAGTAGAAACAGTTTACAAAGGAAAAATCCAATCGGATACCATTACCATTCGTACAGGTTTTGGTAATGGGGATTGTGGATTTCAATTTCAAATTGGAAAAAACTATCTGATCTATGGTAAGTATGAAAAAAACATAAAATATAGTTCTGAAAAACTTGGGAGAAACAAGAAGGAACTTCGGGGCATCTTCCGCACAAATATTTGTTATCGCACACAACCCCTAACCAGTGCTCAAAGTGATTTGGAATATTTAGGTAAATAGAGCTACATCTCCCGACTCACAAATGATTACAACCCATTTACACTAATTTACGTTTCGTAACACGCGACAGGTAAGTCCTCTGGTAGTTTTGATTCAAATTGCACCTGCAATTAATTGTTTCACTTTAAATACCAATTTGTTATGAACTATTTGTTATCCATTTTTTTACTACTCATCTTCACAGGATGTGGTCTCACTACTCAACAATTCACGCTATCATCTGATTCATGTTCTTCGGAAATTTCAAATTCAACTTATTCCCTTCCCGTGGATTTATTTGTTTCCAACTGGAATCATCACCATGAAAACAAAAAAACAGAACCTTATCATCTTAACCTTCAAATTGAACAAACTATACCAAATGAATTCACTTTCATTATTTCTATGGAACTTGGGAAGGATTCTTATTACATTTCGCCTTATTCAAATGGGAATTTCACAGGAAAATTCGGCACTTGTTTAAATAAAAATGTACATCTAAAACCAATTGGAAAAATGAAAGAGTTACCCCAATCTAAAGAAACCAAAAACCACTGGGGAGATTTCATGGCCAACTTTGTCTATGATAACACACTTTATGAGCAGAAATTCACTTTCAATCCTGAGAAAGATTTTAAAGTTGATGGACATATCCATTTTACCATTGAACCACGATGTACTTTTGAAGAAATCACTTATACCATTACCAACAAATCCGGAAAAATAACTGTAGCCAAAAAACAGTGTTAAGCTCTTAGAACCCATTATATTTGTTCTTGATGGAATCGGGAATAGAAATTAAAAACAAAATTCAACATGGAATTAGTTTCAAAATTTCCCCTTTCCGCAAGAATATCAAACAAACACCACCACATAAACACCATAGTTATTTCGAGATTGTTTTTCTATCTAAAGGTTCCGGAACCCACACTGTTGATACCAATACATTTGAAATAAAACCTCCATGTATTTTTATTGTACGACAAGATCAGGTGCATCATTGGGATATTCAGACTGAACCGGATGGCTATGTATTAATCATTAAGAAACCCTTCGTAGATCAAAGTCACGATAGTGAATTCAAAAACCTCTTTTCACAATTAAGTCTCTATCCATATATCTCTCTTTTTGATTCAAAGTCTATCGATCAAATTTGTCACATTTTACATTCAGAGCATAAAAAACAAAGCACTTCGCATCTGGTATTAGAAAGCCTGATCAAATCACTCATGGCTTTAATTTTACAATCCGCAATGAACACTTTGGTTACAACCACCACTAAGAAAAGTACTTTTCAAAAATTCAAAGACTTACTTCTTACAGAATTAAGAAATTCGCATCAAGTAGCTTTTTATGCGCAGGAACTACATACTACTCCGCAGAACCTAAATGCAATTTGTAAAAAAGAAACACAAAAATCCGCCTCAACGGTTATTGCAGATGAAATCCTGAATGAAGCCAAAAGAATGCTTTTATATACTGACCTCAGCATCACTGAAATCGCTTACAATCTTGGGTTTAAAGACAATTCTCATTTTACCAAGTATTTTAAACGCCACACCGAATTACTTCCTTCCCAATACAAGGGGTAAAATTCATAACCACCATTGTTTTTTCATATAGACCATTTTTTACTACATACGGAATCGATTTTTGTCATGTAATTTAAAATGAACAAAATGAAATTTCTCACTATCAGCGCAGTCTTATTCTTTTTAATCTCATGTCACCAAAGCATTCCACCACAAGTTGAAGGAAAATGGATTAAAGGATCAGAACAAGACAAAATTGAAAGTATTGAACGTCAGTTTAGAGGTTTTGACCTGGCTATGGTGGAAACAGGTTATCGATACAAAGAATTGTACTGGGCAGGGCAAGATCAAAATTGGGAATACGCCAGTTATCAAGCTAAAAAAATTGAAAAAGCCATTAAAAATGGCCTGGAACGAAGACCTAAACGAGCAAAATCTGCGGAGTTTTTTCTCACTCAAATTCTACCTGATATGAAGAAGAGCATTGAACTTCAAGACTCAATAGCATTCAATAAAAACTTTGAAGTTCTAACACGAAACTGTAACGCTTGTCATGCTCTGGAAAATGTAGCTTACTTTACAATAAAGCAACCACTAGACAGGCCATCACCTATTCGAAAATAAAACACTATGAACCTAACAAAAATTAAAGAGGTTTTCCTCGTATTTTTTAAACTTGGCTTTATTGCATTTGGCGGACCTGCCGCACATATAGCCATGATGGAAGAAGAAATTGTCCATAAAAGAAAATGGATGTCACAGCAATACTTCCTGGATATGGTAGGTGCTACTAATCTGGTACCCGGACCCAACTCTACACAAATGACCATGCACTGTGGACATGTAAGAGCCGGCTGGGCCGGACTCATTGTTGGAGGACTTGCATTTATATTTCCCGCAGTCGTATTTACTTTACTATTGGCTATTTTATATGGAAAATATGGAGAAGTTCCAGCAATTGCTCCACTATTTTACGGCATCAAACCAGCTGTAATTGGAATTATTTTAAATGCCACATATAAACTCGGCAAAAAAGCTGTCAAAGGATGGCAACTGGCGATTTTAGGGATTCTGTCTTTAATCGCTTCCTTAGCCGGGATGGATGAATTTCTCATCATCATTAGTCTGGGAATTATAGGAGCTTTTATCATGTATATTTTACGAAACAAGACCACCATTCAAAGCGTAATTCCACTCCTGGCATTTCAACCTCTGGTTTTATCTAACACTTCCATTTTTATGGTCTTCTTAAAAATTGCCATGGTTCTATTCGGAAGTGGTTATGTATTGATTGCATATATAGATGCCGAGATGGTAGAAAAACTAGGATGGTTAACCAAAGCACAATTATTGGATGCGATAGCCATGGGACAATTTACTCCCGGACCTGTTTTAACTACCGCCACATTTGTAGGATATCAGCTCAACGGTATTACAGGTGCGCTATATGCTTCTGCAGGAATGTTTCTCCCTTCATTTATCCTGGTAGGGCTTTTAGTAAAACTGATCCCATTATTGAGAAAATCAAAAATATTGTCTTCTTTCCTGGACGCAGTAAATGTAGCCGCTGTAGGAATTATGGCCGCGGTGACATTCAAAATTGGAATGGACGTAGGTACAGATTGGAAAGCATGGTTGTTGATGGGGCTAAGTATTCTAGTCGCATTTAAATTTCCAAAAGTCAGTTCCGTTTGGGTAATTGTTGGTGGTGCCGTAATTGGGTATGGTTTGATGATGATCTAACCAATCGCAGAAATTAACAAGTCCAGATCTTTATAAGGAATTCCATAAGTATCACTTAAAAACTTATTGGTTAACATTCCTTTGAACAGATACACTCCATTTCGCAAGCCGGTGTCTTGTTTAATGAGACTATCCACACCGGCTTCTCTACCAATATTCAACATCAGTGGCACGAAAATATTATTCAACGCCATAGAAGCTGTTTGCGATACTCTGGACGCAATATTTGGTACGCAGTAATGAATCACTCCGTGTTTTTCAAAAACCGGATACTCGTGATTGGTCACTTCTGAAGTTTCGAAACATCCTCCCTGATCAATACTTACATCAACAATCACCGAACCCATTTTCATACGTTCTACCATCTCTTCCGAAACCATATTAGGCGTGCGCCCATGAGCCGCTCTTACCGCTCCGATTGCCACATCTGCTGTAGACAAAGCTTCGCCCAAAACATCCGGCTGAATCACAGAGGTAAACAATTTTTGACCAATTTGATTCTGGAGCCTTCTGAGTTTGTATGTATCCTCATCAAAAACCTTCACAATTGCACCCAATCCAATAGCTGCGCGTGCGGCATATTCTCCTACACTTCCTGCACCAATGATAACCACTTCACTTGGTTTAACCCCAGGGATTCCACCCAGCATTGAACCTAAACCATTGTTCACTTTGCTAAGGTATTCCGCTGCAATAAGTACCGCAGTATTTCCTGCGATTTCACCCATAGCGGTGACCAAAGGGAAACTTCCATCTGCACCCCTGAGATAATCCCAGGCTATTGCGGTGATTTTTTTAGTAATTAACTGTTTTAGGAAATCTTCTGGTTGAATGGACAATTGCAAAGCTGAAATCAACAATTGTCTGCGTGTCATCATTTTTATTTCTTCTAATGATGGCGGCTCCACTTTTAAAACCACTTGCGCTTGAAAAACCTCTTTAGACGACTCTACAATACGTGCTCCGGCATCACTGTATTCCATATCAGAAAATCCAGCCGGTACACCAGCTCCCATTTCTACCCAAACTTCATGTCCATTATTCACGAGGACTTTTACTCCGGAAGGTGTTAATCCCACCCTATTTTCCTGAAATGAAGTTTCTTTGGGCAACCCAATAAACAGCCTTCGATCCGCATTACGGATGGCAAATAGCTGCTCTTTAGGCATTAATGATGCTTGCTGACTTAAACTCTTTAACGGATTTTCTTCTTCTGTCATTACCAAATCAATTTTATCTCGCGACTGTCTCCAATTCCATTGATGTGAAATTCTATTACCTCATCGGGTAATAATGATGCAATCTTGTCCGGCCATTCAATTAAACACACATTACCGCTATAAAGATAATCTTCATATCCTAAATCATAGGCTTCCATCTCTGATTTTAACCTATAAAAATCAAAATGATATATGATTTCATTCGATTTTGTCTCATATTCATTTACAATAGAAAAAGTTGGGCTACTCACATCATCCACAACAGATAGTTCCTGACATAAACGATGAATGAATGTGGTTTTACCAGCGCCCATATGACCATAAAACAAAACCACTTTGGATTGATCCAAATGTGCGATCAGTTCCTTTGCAACCATCCCCAGTTCTGATAATGTTACGTTATTAAATACTTTTTCCATTACCGCAAATGTATTCTTAAACAGAAAATATTCAGGCTAATTTATACCACAGGTTTCTTTAAAAAACTGAAGTATTTGACTTTCACCAGTTTCTTTCGCAATGCAAATAATACGGGAATCATGATAAACGCGACATCCCATAACGTTGGATGAATAAAAACCAATCCGGCAGCCACCAAAGCTATTGCTGGTTCCGCTAAGATTTGCTTTTTAGTTATTTGAATAGTTTCATCTGAAACCGTATCGATAACCAATCGATGTTCCGGGTGAGTAGCGTAATTAAAACTCAAATAAGAAAATACACCGATTAATAACAAATTCGCGCTAAAAAAAACTTTGATCGCCTCATTATCCGGAAAATTAGTCACATATGCATTCCAAAATGGCACCAACATAATCATAGCTAAAAACAAAATTTGAAACCAAATATATGTTTGGTTCACTTTTAGTGTTACTCCAAAATGCTCAAGGTGTTTCATCCAATAAATCGCTATAGTGACAAAGGCAATAAAGAAACCGCCCATATTGGACAATTGTTTTAGCATAAACTTTGATAGCTCAGCCGTACTTGTGATATGACCAATATCGGGAATCTCTAGATTTAGAATCATAATAGTCATTGCAGTGGCGAAAACAATATCTGATAAAAACCTCAGGCGAATACGCCATTCTTTTACTTCTAGCTCTTCTAAATTATCACTCATGATTACTTTTTAATGCAATATCTACAAATATGGTTTCATAATCTTTTTTCAACGTCCTTTTTATCTCAGAACTCAATTGATAGTATTCCTTGGTTTCAATTCCCAAATCAAAATCAACATAAATCACAATCCAATAACTGGAGCCTAGTTTGGTAATAAAAGAATCAAATGGAAATCTATCTTGAATCACAGATGCCACGGATACTTCTATTTTTTCTTTTTCGCTTTGATTTTGTAGTGATCCTCCCCCTAATTCAATAAACGCATTTTTAATGATCTGGATCGGACTACCTATCATAATTAAACCTAGAATTATCACTAAAAACGAGTCTCCGATATATAAAAGAAATTCTAAAGATGAACCTCTCGGTATCAATGACATCAAGGCAAAAGCAATACCCGTAGACAGGGTCAAACCACCATCAATCCTCGCAGATTCGCTTTCTACCATAAGCATGCTGCTCCCATTATTAATCTTTTGATTTTCCCTTCGGAAATACAGTAACAATGCTCCGGTCAAAAGAAGTATGAACCCTACGTAATAATAGATCGGTTCCATCACGACCATCTCTGGTTTTTGACCTTTAAAGTAATTGAGAATTTTGACCATATTCTGAAAAAATGCCGCGATAATAATTCCTAAAATCAATAGCCCTTTTGATAGAATAAATGCCGCTTCATAAACGTAATTACCAAAGGGAAAAGTTGCCGACTTTTTATGCTTGTTCTTCGATATTATAATTGCAATAACAGTAGCTCCAGCCAAAACAAAAGAGAAATTACCATCCAATAACATCGCCTGAGATCCGGTTAAATGATAGGTCACCCACCCTGCAATAGCCATAATCATACTTACAGCCACCGTGACCCAAAGAGCTCTATTTTCGACCTGATCAATGTTCATTTGGCAATCTTTTACAATTTATATCCAATACTCCATTCAATATAATCCGCTATTCCAAAATTATATGCTCTCAATGCAGCCCCTAGCTGTACACCTTTGTAAACATTCCACCGCACTCCAAATCTTTGATACAAATCTGGAGTCTGCCCTGGAATTTCTTTTCTAAATATATAATACCCCAAATCCGCAAAGAATGACGTTTTCCCTACAACCATTTGACCTGTAGCAAATACACTCATATTCCAATGCCACTGTGGTTCAGTTTCCTGAGGATCATGTACTCCATTTACAACATCAAGTTGCGCAGTGGTACTTTCATCATAAGCCACATCGAGGCCTCCTCCATATTTCCATTTACTGTGGAAATGACGTAAATACCCCAGACTTAACCCAAAGACATTGTAGTTAATTCCCAGATATTCGGTAGATAACTGAGTAATAGAGGTATCAAACTTAACTTGCTTGGTACTGATTTTCAAATCTCCAACAAATTCATTCTTAGGCTTAAACTCTTTCCTTTCTAATGGGTAAAAAACCGGATCATTTCCATGGATATGGTACGCCAAACCCACTTTCGGCCCCGTCATATTAATTCCCATATTTGGTAATGTGGTTGCTCCATTTGAGAAATGCGTAAAAGTATATGCCAGATCCAACTGCCATTTTTTTCCCAGTTTCCATTGCCCTCGAAATCCAAAGTCTAAATACACTGTGTTATAAGAACCAATCGCCACATTGAACGGGTTAATCTCTGGATCATATGGATTCCAGTTAAATGTCATTCCTGCAGCTCCTTCAAAGTGTAATTCAAATTTCTGCCATTTCATTAATGTGTTATTGAAAAAGCCATACAACGCTGCAGGATGACCCAATTCTTCATCGTTAAAAAAATCTACAGTATAAAGCCCAACTCCCACAGAAGGCATTCCCCATACATGATGCCATTCTTTTTCTCCATTGGTTTGTAAACCGTACTCTATGGCCCCTGCATGATAAGAATTAATAGGTTGACCCTTAGCATTATCTCCTTTTAAGAAATTATTAGTGGGTAACACTCCCCCGGATTGATAGTTTAATCGAATAAAAGGTAATTTCTTTACTGTAGGTGCAACAGTCTCCTGTGCATATAAAGCATTTAGACTTAACAAAGTTATCCATACGGACATCCAAACAGACCTCATTCTTTTGATTAAGAAAATTAGTATAATAAGTCGGTCCTAAAAGTAATCGTTTTGTGTGGAACCAGGACAAATTTAAAATTTCAAAACGCTTTAGCTTCAAAATCAGTCACAAAAAAAGCCTTTAGAAAATTCTAAAGGCTTTTACTATAATATTTAGTCTAACTAACCTTTCGGGTTTAAGGTCACAAATGGGATTAAACATTCTTCCAGAGAAATCCCACCATGCTGGAACGTATCTCGATAATATCCCACGTAGTAATTGTAGTTATTCGGATATGCAAAGAACTTATCTTCCTTGGCAAAAACAAAAGCCGAAGAAACATTCACTTTAGGCAAACCAGCATCGGTTGGGTTTGTTACCGCCAATACATCTTTGTCATTATATTGCAGTGATTTCCCAACTTTATAACGCAAATTGGTATTGGTATTTTTATCTCCAACAACTTTTGTCGGCTCTCCAACTTTAATACTTCCATGATCCGTAGTTAATGCTACTTTACACCCTTTTTCAGACATTATCTTCATCATTTCAAATAATGCCGAATGCTCAAACCAACTCTTGGCTATCGATCTGTAGGCTGCTTCATCATCTGCCAATTCTCTAATCACTTCCATCTCCGTCCTTGCATGTGATAACATATCCACAAAATTGTATACAATCACATTCAAATCATTTTTCATCAAGTTCGGCAAATTCTGTAGCAGTTTCTTACCATTCGCTAAATTGGTAATTTTATTGTAACTGAATTTCACATTTTTACCTTCTCTCTTCAGATTATTTTCTAAGAATTCTTTTTCATATTGATTTTTCCCACCCTCATCATTTTCATTCAACCACATCTTCGGAAACATACGTTCTATTTCCGAAGGCATCATTCCTGCAAACATTGCATTCCTTGCATACTGAGTTGCCGTTGGTAAAATTCCGTAATATGCTTCTTCGCTATCCACTCTAAAATAGTCTTCCAACATGGGACGTATAATTTTCCAGTGATCGTATCTCAAATTATCAATCACCACCAGAAATAATGACTCTTGATGCTGAAGCATTGGAAATACTTTTTGCGCTAATAATCGATGAGACATCATCGGAGACTCTTCTTCATCGTTAATCCAATCCAGATAATTTTGCGCTACATATTTAGAAAATTGCGCATTAGCTTCTGACTTTTGCATTGCAAAAACTTCTTTCATGCTATCATCTCCAGATTTTTCCAATTCAATTTCCCAATACACAATATCCTGATACAATTCAATCCACTCAGAACTATCCAGACGATCACCCAGGCGCATTCCAATATTTCTAAACTCTTGCTGATAGTTTGCCGTAGTTTTTTCGCTCACCAATTTATTCTTCTCCAGATTCTTCTTGATGGATAATAAAATCTGGCTTGGATTCACCGGTTTAATCAGATAATCAGAAATCTGACCACCTATAGCACTTTCCATAATTTCCTCTTCTTCACTCTTTGTAATCATGATGATAGGCAGAGTGGAGTTCTTGGATTTTATTTTCCTTAGAGTTTCCAGTCCGGTTAAGCCCGGCATATTCTCATCCAAAAACACAATATCCATGTGTTCTTCTTCTTCCAGAATTTCAAGTGCATCATCTCCACTTTTAGCTTCAAGAACTTCAAAACCTTTTTCTTTTAAAAAGAAAATATGTGGTTTTAATAAGTCTATTTCATCGTCTGCCCAAAGAATTTTAACGCTCATAGTTTGTATTTTTGTCTTAACAATTGATTCCCAACAAAGGAACGGTTTTACTATTTAACTAATGTATTATTTATGTCCGATTTAACGATTATTAAAAAGAAAATCTTTAACGATCCTTTGTACGGTTTTATTTCTATCCATCGTGGAATTATTTACGATGTCATTGAACACCCTTGGTTCCAAAGGCTTAGAAGAATTAATCAACTAGGTTTAACCAACGTTGTTTATACAGGAGCCAATCACACCCGATTTCAACATACGTTGGGTGCTTATCATTTAATGAATCGTGCAATTGCCGTAATTCGACAAAAAGGACATGAAATTACCCCAGAAGAATCTGAAGGAGTTTACCTCGCGATTCTTTTACATGATATCGGGCACGGTCCTTTTTCACACACTTTGGAACACAGTATTATTGAAGGGGTAAGCCACGAAGATATTTCTATCCAATTTATGAAAGCGCTTTCCGAAGAGTTTGACGGCAAATTGGATTTAGCCATTCAAATTTTCACCAATACATATCATAAAGCGTTCTTACATCAATTGGTTTCCAGTCAACTGGATATGGATCGCTTGGATTACCTCATGCGCGATAGTTTCTTTACCGGTGTAAGTGAAGGGGTCATTGGCTCCGACCGAATTATTCAAATGCTGGATGTGGCAAACGACAACCTGGTAATTGAAGCCAAAGGAATCTACAGTATTGAAAAATTCATTATTGCTAGAAGATTGATGTACTGGCAGGTATATCTACATAAAACTGTTTTAAGTGCAGAAAACTTATTGGTAAACATCATGAAACGTGCAGCCGAAATCAGTAGATCCGGAACTGAATTATTTGCGAGTCCTGCGCTCAAATACTTCCTTCAAAATAGTGTCTCAAAAGAAGATTTCGAAACGCAACCGGAATTATTGGATTTATTTTCACAACTCGATGATTTTGATGTAATCAGTGCCATCAAAGTATGGCAAAATTGTGATGATCGAATCTTAAGCCAACTTTCGAAGAGACTGATTCAAAGATCATTACTCAAAGCAAAATTTAGCGATGGACCATTTACTTCAGAAGAAGTTCAAATAAAAATTCAGGAGGCCTCACAAAAAATGGGACTCAGTATGGAAGAAACCAAATACTTCGTTTTTACCGGAAAAGTGGAAAACCGAGCTTTCAAATCCAAATCGGAACACATTCAAATTTTACATAAAGATGGATCTGTGCACAATATTGGAGAAGATGCGGCCTTACTCAATATTTCCGTTTTATCAGAACCTGTTGTTAAGCACTTTATGTGTTATGTAGGTTAAATAAGTTGATTAACTTCACGTTTTCATTCTCATACAAAAGATTTGAAAACGTATTCTTTAATCATATTTCTGTGTTGTTCATTGTGGTCTTGTTCCCCAATGAAAATTTCTCAGCGTGTGGATTTGGATCAAAAAATAACTTCAAAAAACCATACCACTTTATCGGGATCATTTGATTGCACTATCGTAAATACTCCTCTTGAAAACAAGTCTTCGAATCATGTATTATCATCGTATGATTCCATTCACCTACAAGCAATTTCGCGCAAACTTATCAGAGTCGAAAAATTTAAGCATGGAGTGCTCATAGACACTTCGTTAATTCCTGGTAAATTTAAAAATGGATATTTCAAAACCAAAAGGAACTGGGAAACGCATTTCAATTTCGGCCCTTTGGTATGGACACTCCAGGATCACTATAACTATATTGGGTTAACCAAAGACCATAATTTGGTTTTTATACATCTGGATGGAGGAAGCATTGGTTTTCTTTTACTATTTCCATTTATGACTGGAAATAGCCATCAGTATGCCCTGGAATATCCCCCAATTTAAGTTCACCAGAAGTCACACAAATACGCCCATTAAAACCTGAAAAAACCATCTATCATTTTTACCTATGTGGGATGTTAATAAAATTGCCTTGATATCAAGGCAAAACAGCATTTTAGCATTATTTTTGGCGCGTACATAACAAAGTATATTCAAATCACATCATGGAATTTACCGCAGCGCAATTGGCCGGATTATTAGAAGGGAATCTGGAAGGAAATTCAGAAGTATTGTTAAATGATCTCGCTCAAATTGAAAAAGGTAAAGAAGGTTCAGTATGTTTTTTATCTGATTTAAAATATGCCGAATTTCTATATACAACCCAGGCAAGTGCGGCAATTGTAAGTACTGATTTCAAAGCTGAAAAAGAGCTTCCTTCTACACTTACTTTAATTCGTGTGGAAGATCCCAGGTTGTCAGTAGGAAAAATTCTTGAGGTATATCATCAGTACAAAAACAGTCAAACAGGAATCCATCCAACTGCGGTTATTGAAGAATCTGCTCAAATTGGAGAGAATGTTTTTATTGGGGCCAATGTCTACATAGGGCATCATACTACTGTTGGTGATAATTGTAGATTTAAATCTGGTGTAAGCATAGGGAATGGTGTGAAAATTGGTTCAGATTGTCACTTTCACTTTAACGTAACCATAGAAGATGATTCTGTAATAGGAAATCACTGTACGATCCAACCTGGAGCAGTAATTGGTAGTGAAGGTTTCGGATTCCAACCAAATCAGGAGAATAATTATCAAAAATTATATCATATTGGAAATGTGGTTTTAGAAGATCACGTTGAAATCGGTGCCAATACCACTGTTGATCGAGGAACCATTGGTTCTACTATAATTCGAAAGGGTGTAAAACTAGACAACCTTATTCAGGTGGGACATAACGTTGAAATCGGTGAAAACACTGTGGCTGCAGCGCAAACTGGCATTGCAGGTTCTACCATCATTGGTAAGAATTGTATGTTTGGCGGACAAGTTGGATTTGCCGGACATCAAAAAATTGCTGATGGCGTTAAATTGGCAGCTAAAAGTGGGGTTCAGGGAAATATTGTTGAAGAAAATAGTATCCAACAAGGTGCTCCTGCATTCCCGGTAATGGATTATAAAAAATCATATGTTTATTTCCGAAAGCTTCCTAAACTTGCTTCGGATATAAACGATCTAAAAAAAGAGATTAAAAATCTTAAGTCGTAATTGAAACTATATAGATGATTGTAAATCAAAAAACGCTAAAAGCTCCGTTTACAATTAAAGGAGTCGGACTACATACTGGACAACTCGCTACTGTAACTGTTAAACCTGCCCCAGTAGATACCTGGTTTGTATTTCAACGTATGGATGTGGAAGGACATCCTACAATCAAAGCAGATGTTAGCAATGTAACTACTACTACAAGAAGTACAACATTAGAGCAAAATGGCTCAGAAGTCCATACCACCGAGCATTTATTGGCAGCACTTTATGGAATGGATGTTGACAATGCCATTATTGAAATTGATGGAGCTGAAGTTCCAATCTTAGACGGTAGTTCTAAACAATGGGCAGATGCCATTTTAGAAGTTGGACTGGAGGAACAAGATGCGGAAAGAGAATATTTTTACTTGAATGAGGTAATGAAGTTCGAAAGTGAAGCAAGTGGTGCTGAATATTTAGCAGTTCCTGACGATCACTATAGAGTAACCGTAATGGTAGATTATCATTCTCCATTATTGGGAACTCAACATTCAAGTATGAACCATATCAGTGAATTCGAAAAAGAAATCGCTCCATGTAGAACCTTTGTTTTCTTACGGGAACTTGTTCAATTGGTAGATGCGGGTCTGGTTAAAGGAGGAGACGTTGACAATGCGATTGTAATGATCGACCGTGAAATTTCAGAAGAAGACAAACAAAAGCTTGCAAAAGCATTTGACAAACCGGCTTCAATGTTAGAATCTACTAACCGAGGGATTCTGAACAACGTTGAATTACGTTTCCAAAACGAGCCTGCAAGACATAAACTATTAGATTTAATTGGTGATTTTGCTCTGGTGGGTAAACATATTCGCGCTCACATCTTAACTGCGCGTCCAGGCCATACGGGAAATAAAGATTTTGCTAAAGAACTGAAGAAGCAGGTTCTGAAACAAAAGAAAGAAATCAACTTCGATTTAAATAAAGAAGCACTATTTCATATTAAAGATATAGAGAATAAACTTCCTCACCGTTACCCAATGCTTTTGGTTGACAAAATCATGGAGTTATCAGAAACTCACGTGGTAGGGTTAAAAAACATCACGCGTAACGAAGCTGTTTTTAACGGTCACTTTCCTGATGAAGCTGTTTTCCCTGGTGTACTTATTGTAGAGGCTTTAGCTCAAGCTGGTGGATTCCTTGTATTGTCAACAGTGGATGATCCAGAGAACTATTCTACATACTTCCTAAAGATAGACGGAGTCAAATTCAAACAGAAAGTTGTCCCTGGAGATTCTTTGGTATTATCTTTGGAACTCATCGCGCCAATAAGAAGAGGACTCGCCAATATGAAAGCAACTGCGTATGTTAGAAACAAAGTGGTTGCAGAAGGTGAACTCTTAGCGCAAATTTCAAGAAACAAAAACTAATAATGATTAGTAACTTAGCATATGTGCATCCAGATGCACAACTTGGGGAAAACGTACATGTTGGCCCTTTCTCAACAATAGAAGCGGACGTAAAAATTGGAGACAATACAAAAATCGAGTCTAATGTAACCATTATGAATGGTACGGAAATAGGACACGATTGTCATATTTTTCCAGGTGCGGTAATTGGTGCAGATCCACAAGATCTTAAATACAAAGGTGAAGAAACTAAAGCCATAGTAGGGAACCACACCATCATTAGAGAATGTGTTACCATCAACAGAGGTACTAACGACAGATGGGTAACGAAAGTCGGAGATCACACCTTATTGATGGCTTACACGCATATTGGACATGATTGTATCATTGGAAATCACTGTATTTTAGCAAATTCTGCTGGTGTTTCAGGTCACGTGACCATCGATGATTATGCCACTATTGAAGGTCAGGTGGGTATCGCTCAATTTGTTCATATTGGATCTTATGCTTTTGTAGGTGGTATGTCTGGTATTCGTCAAAATGTGCCTCCATTTGTTAAAGCGGCAAGAACTCCACTTTCATTTATCGGGGTAAATTCGATTGGAATGAAACGAAGAGGTGTTCCTGAGGAAGATATTCGTGCTGCAGAAGAGATTTATAAAAAACTATATATTCACAATACAACAATAGCGAAAGGAATAGATGACATTACTTTCACTGTTAAGGATTCAAAAATAAAAACACAAATTTTAGAGTTTATTAATAACTCTAAGGGTGGCATTATTAAAAGTCCAATAAACTAAACAACATATGGCTTTAGCAAATACTTCAGAGATAAAAAACGGATTGTGTATTGTGCACAATAACGATATCTATAAAATTATTGAATTCCTTCACGTTAAACCAGGTAAAGGTCCGGCTTTTATTCGTACCAAGTTAAAGAGTTTAACTAATGGAAAGGTGGTTGATAATACTTTCCCTTCTAGTGCAAAAATTGATGTAGTTCGTGTGGAAACACGTAATTACCAGTACCTGTATGGCGATGATGAAGGATTCAACTTCATGAACACCGATGATTACGAACAAATCTACTTACCTAAGAACGCTTTAGATAATGCGGACTTAATGAAAGAGAGTGATATTGTAACGATCGTATTCCATGCAGAAGAAGAACGTCCTTTAACTGCAGAATTACCTCCGTTTGTGAACTTAGAAATCACCTATACTGAACCGGGTGTAAAAGGTGACACAGCTACAAATGCAACGAAACCTGCAACCACAGAAACCGGTGCAGAAATCAGAGTACCATTGTTTATTAACGAAGGTGATAAAATTAGAGTAGATACCAGAAAACGTGCGTACGTAGAGCGTTTAAAAGAATAGTCTATTCTATATGATACTAAAAAGCCATCCTCAACAGTGTTGAGGATGGCTTTTTTATTTTATTAAATTAATCCTCTAGCTTTTAATTCCAGATACTTATTTAAAGAATCGATAGATAGATTTTCAGGAGTTGTTAGGATGGTTTGAATGCGATGTTTCATCAACATATTCTGCATTTTTCGTTTCTCCGAAACATATTTTCCTGCCAGTATCCTCTGATAGACATTAACCTCCTCTTCCACTTCACTATGTGAGAACTCTTCAATTTCTTTGTCCTCAAAGAAAACCACGACCAGTAAATGCATTTTATTTAGCCTCCTCAAATATGGTAATTGACGCTCCAATGCATGGATACTTTCAAAATTGGTATATAATAAAATCAATGATCTACCATTAAGCATTTTTCTGGTGATCCGCATCATCAAATCGTAATTCGCTTCTTTTTCCGAAGGTTTTTCCCGATACAACTGCTCCAATATACGCTTCAACTGCAACGAACTCCTATCCGCTTTAATAGATGCACCCACCTTATCCGAAAAGGTCATCAGACCCGCTTTATCATATTTCTTGAGCGCTACATTCAGCATTACCAAGGCTGAATTCACCGCATAATCCAGATAGCGCATTTTTTCAAAGCGCATTTCCATGCTTCGGCTTTTATCTATAAAAACATATACGGCCTGGGATCTCTCATCCTGGTATTGATTCACCATCAACTGATTTCGTTTTCCGGTAGCTCTCCAATTGATTGCTCGGATATCGTCACCAATCACATAGTTTTTAATTTGATCAAACTCATAGTTATGTCCGATCTTTCGAATTTTTTTTATGCCATCTAACGTGGAGATTCGTGCCAATGCTAAAATCTCATATTTTTTCATCTGACTCACAGAAGGGAATACTTTACCTACCTGTGCTTCCCCACATTGGATTCTTCGTTGGACCAGGCCTATCGGGCTATTCAGAAAAATATTAATGATACCGAAACGATATTCTCCCCTTTCTTTTGGTTGAATCAAATACTCAAATCGGGCTAACTCATCACCTTTAACTTTGGCCCCTAATTCAAGATTTCGCTCTTGCAATTGATAAGGTAACTCATCCACTATATTCAGGTTTAAGTTAAAAGGGTATTGGTTATGCACACGTATTATGATTTTATTCGGATCTCCCAGTGTCATTAACTCTGGGATCTGTCGGGAACCGGTTAAGCCATGTTTAGGCCAATATAATAATGCTACATCAATTAAAATAAGAATTGCCAGTACTACCAATAACAACTGTCCTAGATCAAAGGATATACGAAACCCGTATCCTATAAAAAACAGGACAATAATGACTGATAAAGCCCAATAAAACCGGTTGCTCAGATAAATTCCACGCATTAACGAGGTACTTCTATTGACTCAATTAACTCTTTAATTACCATTTCTGATGGTGCGCCTTCTAACTCCTTTTCATGCGATAAAACAATTCGGTGATTTAAAACATATGGTGCTAAAAATTTCACATCATCCGGAGTAACAAAATCACGGCCTTGAAGTGCCGCAAATGCTTTTGCTGTTTTTAACAACCATAGTGAAGCTCTTGGAGAAGCTCCCATATATATTTGATAAGAATTTCTGGTACTCACCACAATCTCTGCAATGTAATCCAGCACCTCCTTTTTAATATATACCTTCTCCACCATGTTATAAATTCTGTCTATATCAGATGGCTTTAAGACTTTCTGAATATTCTCAAACGATTGCGCAAAATCACTTTGATAACGTTCCAAAATCATCTTTTCCTCATTTAATTCCGGAAGTTCTAATCTTACTCTAAAGGTAAATCTATCTAATTGTGCCTCTGGCAACTGATATGTTCCTTCCTGTTCAATCGGATTTTGTGTTGCAACGATAAAAAACGGTTGATCCATTTTATGCGTTACTCCGTCAATAGTTACCTGTTTCTCCTCCATTACTTCAATAAGTGCCGCCTGAGTTTTGGCCGGTGCTCTATTGATTTCATCAATCAAAACAATATTTGAAAATACTGGCCCCTTCTGAAAATCAAATGAAGAAGTTTTCATATTAAACACCGCAGAACCAATAACATCCGCTGGCATTAAATCCGGAGTAAATTGAACCCTTGAAAATCCGGTATCAATACTTTTCGCTAAAAGCTTTGCCGCTAATGTTTTTGCAATCCCTGGGACTCCTTCCAATAACACATGTCCACCAGTAAATAAAGAAACAAGCAAGAGGTCAATTAATTCACTTTGTCCAATTAACATCTTAGATATTTCCACACGCACACGCTCTGCATCTTGATGTAATTTCCTTAAATCTTCTATTGGAATATTTGTATACATTTTAGTATCACTCATATTGGATTCTTCGCTTTCAACAGTATTTTTCTCCTGCACACTATCCACTAAATCAGATACTTTTTCTGTCACCTTATCTGTAGTATTTAATTCTTCTTTTGCTTGCTTATTATCTTCCATATCTTCTATTTAAGGTTACGATAAAACTTTTCTATATCATCATGTAGTTGTATAAAAACTCCATGAGTCACTGATTTCCAATTTTCAATTTTTTGATATCTCGTAAAAATGCTACGTATTTCATCTTCATCATACTTCGTTATTTTTACAATATCACGAATAATTTTATCCGTTCCTTGATGCGTATCAATATTCAATTTGACATGTAAATACCACAAAAAATTCTCAAACATATTTTGCGTAATCTCGAAATACTCGGTAGAATCTTTATAGAGATATCCTAATTTTTTGATATGAATCAATGTCCTATTCGAACGGTCTTCAATGATCGGAATAGTTGCTTGTTTTCTTTTCCCATTAAATATGACAAATAATATGGCCATGATTAATAATCCGTACCAGCCCCATTTCAATTCCTGATTTTCCAGGATCATACTGAGAATACTTTCATCGTTTCTGTAAAAATTTGTTCTCGGAACATATAATTTCAAATAGGGTCTATTAAAAATCCAGTTATGTTCTTCCCAAAGAATATCTCCATTATTTAAATGCGCAAATACACCATCTACATAATCCAGATTGTCATTTTCAATCAGATATGCATTTACAAACAAACCGGGTTGCGTATGAAAATAGAAATATCCCTGCCCATGTTTCACTCTGAAATAATTCACACCATTACATAAAGTATCAGTCACTTCTGTCTCATACGTCTCTGTACTATCAATGTAATGATAGGATTGATTTACACTCGTCAATTTAACATTCCCCAACTCTTCAGCGTTCAATACTGTTAAACTATCGCGTGAAATAAAACTCCAGTTTCCCCCACTACGTCCAAAAATGTTATAATGAAACGAAGAATCCGATACCATTTTTAATTGCGAATGCTCTAATCCAAAAACAGCTCCATTTGCCCTTCTGGATTCGTAATAATAATCTACTTCATAAGATGAAAGTGCTCCAATTAATTCATATGGAATATTCTTAGTAAATATGAACGCGTCATTCCCGTCATCAACAAAATCCAATAGTGTTTGCGCATCTTCTTCTACTAAATAAATATCCTCTCCAATAAACACATAATTTGATCTTTCCTTCACATTCTCTAATGAAATATGAATGGGAGCATCTAAAATATCAAAATCACTTTCCTGATTATATTTTTTAAGTAATTCTGTAATAAAATAAGTGCCTTTTGCTTTTTCTTTATTCAAAACAAAAGTCTCACTCCAATCTACCCTGGGTTTTCCAAAAAATACCGAGTACATGGTGATTAAACCAATTGCAGCGGCCAGAAAAATCCATATTTTACTATTCTTAAGCATTGATACTAAATCCCTTTTTATACAATGTGAATTTTTCTTTTACGCGTATGTAATAGGTTTCATTTACTTCCGCATTGCTATACCATGCCAATTCATAGATATGAACCAATTCGTTGAATTCTGTTCTTTGTGCTCCTAATTGCAGTTTATACGAAATCTGTCTATTGGTTAAATCCGGATGCCACTGGATACTTTCGGTATCCACCAAAACTTTTAGTACTTGCAAGAAACGTAAACGGATGGCCATTTTCCAGTTTTTCTGAGATTCAGCAATTTTTAGCATTTTGGTTAAATCCAATTCTAAAAATCGTTCATCCAATTCTTCTTCGGTTATATTCAATAACTGCTTGGCTTTTCTTGATGAAGAAAACTCAAACATAGACTGCCCATATAGTCGGTACAAAACATAAATGAGTACCGCAGCGATTAGGATCAAAACAAAATATTTGAGAAACTCAATACGACTCCAATCAAACCCAGGAGAATTCTGTGAATATTCTACTTTTTTGAATTCAGGCTTTTCTTCAAAATACTGTACATCTTCTGTGACTTCATTCCACCAAACACTATCCGTTTTATGAATTCTAATTGAATCCTGACTTTGTACATTTACTTGAAACGCGAAAGTCACTAACATCCATAATAAAAACCTAATCCACCTCACGTTCCAATCCATACGCAAACTTTTTGGTTTTTATTTTAGAAATTTTTGACTTCAAATCCCAGGCAAATTTGACTTCCAGGTTGGAATAAAATGCCATAAACATACCTACCAAAATCATCTGGTAAATGAAGAAATATACAAAGGATAAGACAAATGTGATGATGAAAGCAATCAACTGTACTGCGGTCTCCGCCTCCATTTCCACATTCATTTGAATCACTTCGAAGTAAGTCCAGATAAATGGAGAATATAAAATCATCATCATTACAAACGCCAAAACAGACATGACGACCAACAATGCAATGCTTTTATAATATTGAATCCAACCAACAGATATAATCTGGCTGGTTGTTAGTTTTTGTTCTCCCCAGTAAAACACCCCTACCATTAACAGAAATACAAATGGGGAAACCAACATTGATACCCACCAGGAAACTGACTCGGGTAATAGAAAAATAAAATTCCAAAACACGACCAACAACAATAGCATCCCCCATTGCCTCAAAGTAAATTTAGTTTCCGGGTTTAGATGTTTTTTAGCAGCCCAAATTACGCTTCCAAATACTAGAAAAAACAGGAGGCTATTAATAGCAAAACCCAGGTTTAATTGATAATAAGTAAAGTATCTATAAATATTAGAAATGATTCCACTTCCATTAATAATATCCAACAAGTTACTTTGATTATGGTCATAAATAAAATACAATGAAAAGGCTAACGCTGCTCCTGCAGATATTTTCAAAGGAAAGCTCCCCATTTCTTTTATCAGTTTAATCGAAGATGACAGCATTTCAGTCATCTCTTTAACTTTCAATAATTCTATTTTTTCTGTATCGGTAGGTGGAATGCGATAACGTCCTAAATCTTTTGAAAATCCTTTTTTACTTTTTTGCCATGGGATCCAAACGTAATAACCCAATATAAAAAACAAAGAGCCAACGATTATTATCAATCGTATAGGAGCCGGAGCATCGGTAAATCGAGTAGCAAAACTCTCAATAAACCCAGCCAATATGAATACGGGTGTTATTCCAATCATCACCTTAATTCCTCGCTGAGCTGACATTTGAAATGCTTCAAACCGGGTATAGGTTCCCGGAAATAATAACCCTCTGCCCAACGTTAACCCGGCACCTCCAGCCAGAATAATTGATGATATTTCTAACGTCCCATGTAACCAAATAGCCAGCATACTCTCAAACCCAACCCCATGTTGAAAAAAGAATGTTTGAAAAGAGCCCACCATTACAGCATTGTAAAATAAAATAAGTACCGATCCTACGGAAAACATAATTCCCATGACAAAGGTTAAATATGCCACTCTCAAATTATTTAAGGTAATATAGAAAAACATATCCGTTGCTCCATGGCTTTTATACACCGCCACGGGATCACCTTTATCTATATTTTCCAATGTCATATTTACATAACCATCGCCTAAAATTCCTCTTACAAATTCAGGGTCATAAAGGTTGGACGTAGTTCCAATCAATGCACCAATAAAAAAGATAAATAATGCCAAACGCATATCCTTTCTGGACTTATGCATCGCATATGGAATTTCTTCCTTCCAGAATTTTTTAACGCCTTTTAGCGTCACTTTTCTTATATCAATTTTAAAAAATAATGCCTGGGCAAACCGATTCAGATAAATTCGTACACCTCGATGCGCATAAAAAGTTCGGCTATAGGACAAATCCTCGGATACCTCAACAAACATCTCCGAAATTTCCTCAGGGTTAGAAGTTTCTTTTTTAAAAAGTTTTTCTCCTTCAGACCATTTATCCTTATTCTGGCTAATGAAACTGGTTTCTTTCATCTCTTCAGTCGATAAAAGTAAATAATTCAACCAAGGAAACAATCAATTCATCCGAATTGTATTTCGCCTTAGGATCTCCGGAATGAATTTATTTTCTATTTATTAGGTTTAAATCAAAAAAGACCTTTCCTTTACGTGCTCAAAAACCCAGACTTTGAAACAAATCACATCAAAAACAGCTTCTTTGGTCTCCATCAATTTTCAGGTGGCTACACTTGGACAAAGAGCCGGGGCTTTTTTAATTGATTTTCTGATTTTAGGAGGAACTATTTTATTGCTGTTATTGTTTTTTTCATTTACAGGTTTAGCAGACGACTGGTTGGTTTATTTGATTTTTCTCATCATATTATTTTACTCTCTATTATTTGAAATCTTTACCCGAGGTAGTTCCCCAGGAAAAAAAGCTATTGGACTTCAGGTTTTGAAATTTACCGGATCTCCACCTTCTGTTCTGGACTATGTGATTCGCTGGGTATTTCGGATTATTGATTTATACGGGTCTCTATTTATGGTTGCCACCACTTTTTCCATTTCCTCTGCCTATGGTCAAAGGTTGGGAGATGTTATGGCCGGAACTACGGTTATCAAATTCGATAAAAAGGAAACCGTATCATTAGGTGATCTTTTGGACATGAAAACAAAAGAGAATTACACGCCCAAATATCCCCAAGTGGAAAAGTTAAACGATAAAGACATGCTTCTGGTTAAATCCACCATATTCAGAGCACAACGAAATGTTAATCAAGCGCACAAAACGGCCCTATGGGATATGGTTTCTAAACTCAAATCGGAATTGGACATCAATGAAAAAGTAAAAGACCCTATCCTGTTTCTTAAGGACCTTTTACGGGAGTATGTGATTCTTACCAGATAAATTATGTGATCGCCTTTTTCATTTGAGCAATCATATCTTTGGGATCTTCAGCTTTATATATTCCAGACCCTGAAACAAAAATGTCTACTCCAGCTTCAGCTACTTCTGCAATATTATCTAACTTCACACCACCATCAATCTCAATCTCTACATGATCCAGACCTCTCTCCCTCAACATTTGACGTAAACGCTTGATTTTATCTAATGCTCCGGAAATAAATGATTGTCCACCAAACCCAGGGTTAACAGACATTATTAAAATTAAATCCACATCTCCCAAAACTTCTTCAATACTACTCAAAGGCGTCCCAGGATTTAGTGAAACCCCCGCTTTTGCACCAGTTGCTTTGATCTGCTGTAACACTCTATGAATATGTGTACACGCTTCTACATGAACAGTAATATAATCTGAACCCGCTTTAGCAAAGTCTTCAATATAACGCTCCGGATTCTCGATCATTAAATGTACATCCAACGGAATTGTCGCACATTTTTTTATGGCTTTAACTATAAACGGTCCAAATGTGATATTCGGAACAAAATGACCATCCATCACATCCACATGTAATACATCTGCCCCACCTTCTTCAACCAATGTGATATCCTCCTGCAACCTACTAAAATCAGCTGATAATAATGAAGGTGCTATTTTCTTTTGATTTGCCATACTTGCTTACTCTAATTCTTTATTTGCGTCAAATTTCTTTCTTCTTAATTCAAAGTTCTGTCCAAGATATACACGTCTTACCTGCTCATCAGCTGCCAATTCTTCAGCAGTTCCTGCTTTTAAAATACTTCCTTCAAATAACAGATATGCACGATCGGTAATGGATAACGTTTCCTGAACATTATGGTCCGTAATCAGAATCCCGATATTTCTGTATTTCAATTTGTGAACAATTGCCTGAATATCTTCAACTGCAATTGGATCTACCCCTGCAAAAGGTTCATCCAATAAAATAAATTTAGGGTCTACGGCCAAAGCTCTTGCAATCTCACACCTTCTACGCTCTCCTCCCGATAATAAATCTCCACGATTCTTACGCACATGTCCTAAGCTGAACTCCTCAATTAATTCTTCGAGTTTTACCTTTTGTTCTGCTTTGGAAAGCTTAGTCATCTCCAAAATAGACATGATATTATCTTCAATACTTAGTTTCCTAAAAACTGAAGCCTCCTGTGGCAAATAACCAATTCCCAATTGTGCACGCTGATACATGGGCATTTTGGTAATGTCTTTCGAATCCAGAAATACTTTTCCACCATTCGGTTTAATCAACCCTACCATCATATAAAATGAAGTTGTCTTACCCGCACCATTCGGACCTAAAAGCCCTACAATTTCTCCCTGAGACACTTCAACAGATACACCTTTCACTACCGTTCGGCTCTTGTATTTCTTTATTATATTATCTGCAAACAACTTCATACTAAAACTTCAATTTAAATGCAATCCTTGGACCTAAACCCTTTACTCCAAACAAATAACCAATGTTTGGCGAATCTAAATAGGTAAATCTCTGTACCATATCGATTCTAAATATGTTGAATATATTCTCTATACCCACACTTCCTTCAACATATGGCTTACCTGCTAAACCACCCAATCTTTCAGGCTTCAAAATTAATTCAGGATCTTCAATATTCTTATTTTTTTCCGAAACACTTCCTGCTAACATCTTACCAGAAACTACGACTCTCATTTTACTATGTTTCACTAATGGCACAAAACCAAAAAGCAGACCATTAAAATGATGCTCCATAAAAATGCCTAAACTCTGATCGCTCGCAAACTCCATAAAGTTCATCATATTGAATGAATTCTTTTCATAGGAGATGGTTTCATTTCCTCTATGAATAATTAACAACGGATAGGGAACTTTACCCCAAATTTTTGTTCCTTCTATTTCAATATCGGTAAAACCTAAAATTCCAGGCATAAATCTTTTTTCAACTCTCAAAAACAGTTTGTGGTATTCATAATCACTCCCAAAAGATGGACTCGAATAAGTATACTTCATCTTAAATACCGGAGCTGTAGTCTTGATGGGTTTCCTCATATATTCTCCTTGAAGAAACCTCTCATTTAACGAAAAGCGGGTGCTAATTGAGAACGAATTATCCACAACCACGTCCTGAACTTCACCGGTCACCGCATGAACTAATGTATTGAATCTGGTTGCACTGATATCTCTGAGATTTACTTCAAACGAGTTTTGTAATCCATTGAACCATTCATGGGTATATTTCACTCCCAGGTTCTGTACATAAAACATATTAGTCGCAGGTGTTCTTCTAAAGGACAACATATAATGATCCGGAGGAATGTTTTTTAATGCAAAACCTGGTTGGAACGTGTTGTTAACATAACTCACCGACAATCGCCTAAACGGGTTTTTACTAAAGAAATATTCGACCTCTCCTCTATACTTAAAACGTTTATCCTCGAACCCATACGCTCCCCACCCGGATAAACGCCATTTCTTACTAAACTTTAAATTGGTTCTAAATCCTGCACGTACACGAATTCCCTCTACAGTATTGTAACTCACCAAACTGGTCATTGGACCAATATCCACTTTTTTCACTCCCAGGTATGCGGAGCCCAATAATCGAACGATAATATTAAAGGTTTTAAACTGACGGATGTTTTGTATCGTATCTGCCAATTCATAAACACCAGCCTCTCCTTTGGTTAATTCTTCATGACGATGCTCGTCCCAGTAATCATCCGGGAGTTGCTCTTCTTCAACATCGTAGGTTAGCGTATTTAAACTTTTATAAAATTCATCAGGCCTTTCATAATTGACTTTGAAATTTGAATAACTCGTAGTCTTGGTACTATATACTCCTGTGGTCTTCCCTACCAATTGGAAATCTACCACCATAATATCCTTCACTTTATGCCATCCCACTTCCGGATTGTATTTAAAATCCTGTGTGATACGCATGTCATCCACAAAATTGATATTCATTCTTTTATCTAAGTTCAACTCTATACTTTTCACAGCATAATTCATGGTAGAATCTCCGACCCACATATGACCAGTAAATGCAATCATTGTGTGATTCCTTGGCATAAATGCCAATTTCTTATACATCACACTATCTATGACCGTAGAGTCGGTAATATAGTAGCGGTAAATTGTTGGACCAATCGTTGAAATTGGTGACGTAAATGACTTATCAAAAAGTAAAATCTTACTTTCATAAACATCAACATCACCTCCTATCTTACTCATAAATTGATCTACACCTGAACTGATATTTCCATTGTCAAATCCAGATAGTTTAGTAGCTGAAACCACCTCTTTGATATCCTTACCGTGGTTTCTTTGATAAACATTTGAAATTTTTTCCTGAATAAGAATCGGCAAGAAAGGTTTTCCATTAAGGTCTGAAGTATCTACGTAATCACGCAATACCTGAAACCCCTCCATTCCCCTGGCATTAAACAGTTTATCTGTGAAGTTATTCAGGTCATATTGACGTTTCACATATTTCTCATACTCATAATAATCGAAAGTTTTTCCTCTGTTTTCATCTCTATGCTCAAGAACATTTCGAATTAATATTACTGCGGGGTTCTCTTTATTCTTATAGCGTTGCTTTTTCGATTTAACCTCAAACGCTTTGAGTTCTTGAGAGACGGATACCAATTGCACATTAATTTCCTGATTGGTGCTCTTAGATAATTTAACTTCTTTTAGCTTATATCCCAGACTAGAAAACACAATATGATCCGATCCCCATTCGGATTCCAGAATATACTTACCATCAATGTCCGTTGTTGTTCCTATATTTTTCCCTTTAAAAACAACATTAACAAATGGCAAAGGCTCTCCGGTTAACGAGTCACTCACCACCCCACGAATTTTGACGTATTGCGCATGTGCCCCACCTAAAGTCATCAGGAAGAGAACCAAAAAAACATTGAATTTCTTAGCAAAAATTATTCTCAAAAAACGGGAATTACCTTTCAATATTGGATAAATCCATAACTACAGAATTTATCATCCATTGCGAAAATAGTGTTTTCAGATGGTTATAGAAATAGTATTTTTTTACTTTGAATTAAAAGCAACTACACGTGCGGAAATCTTAATACTTACTTCATATAAGAAGATTAATGGTATCGTTACCAAAATCTGAGAAAAGAAGTCTGGAGGGGTAATTATAGCAGATAAAAACAATGCAGCTACTACAAAATGTCTTCTATAATTTCTTAGTAAATCTGGCGACAATATACCTACCTTACTTAAAAAGTATACAATCAATGGCAATTCAAAAACGATTCCGGCAGCCAAAACCACCCCTGTAACGGTACTGACGTAAGTAGATAATGTTGGTAAAGTTTGTACTTCGCTACTAATCGAATACGTAAAAAAGAAATTTACCGATAATGGCGCAATTAAGTAATAACCAAATAAAACTCCGGTAAGGAATAGTGATGATGCCCAAAAAACTATTCCTCTTGCATATTTGGACTCATTTGCCTCTAAACCTGGTTTAATAAACCTCCACATTTCCCATAAAATATATGGAAATGCAATTACCAGTCCTGCAATCATTGAAACCATGATATGAGAAGTAAACTGACCTGCCATATCAATATTTTGCAGTGGTGGAAAATCTCCTCCGATACACAACAAATCAGGACTAGATATTAAACCTGGAAACTGAGTAGATATGTACTCAGAAAATTCACACAATTTACGAAACGTAAAAAAATCGGCTTGTTTAGGACCAAATATGACCGTATCAAAAAGAAACCCTTTATTTATAAATGCCAAAACAGTAAATACCAATACTGCAATTGCACTACGCATCAAATGAAACCTCAGCACTTCCAGGTGCTGAATAAAAGTCATTTCGCCTTGTGACTCGCTGCTCATAATCCTAAAAAAGACGACAAATATACATTGATTTCACACATGTTAGGGTCCACATCTAACCTTTTAAATTACCTATTAAAAAATTAACTCTCAACTATTTATTGTAAATCATTTTTTCCTATTTAGACCTAAATACTTATTTTTGTGCGTCCTAACACTCCATTGTCTAATCCAGAATGATACGTTAGCGTATTATTTTAGATACATTGTATTATGAAAAAGATTGCAACATTTATCCTCATCGCAGTTGGTCTTGTACTGCTAGTGTTGAATTATAGTGAATCTGATGCAGTATCAAATCCTATTTCTTCAACAGTTCAAACAAATCTTGATAACGCCAAATTAGCATCTGAAGTCGAAGAAGATGATAAATCTATAGACCTTTCAAAAATTAATTTGCCAACGATTATTGACGCGCTGTTCAAAATCAGATAATCGTCTTTAAAATCATTCTTTTCCCTTACTCTATATTTTAATTCTTCATTAATTTCGCGGAATCAATCGAACGTTTCATGTCCACGAAATATAAACCGGTCATCATTTGGCTTTACACTGGAGCAATCCTGGTATTTATTATGACAGCAATTGGCGGAATTACCCGCCTTACAGAATCCGGACTTTCCATGGTTGACTGGAATCTAATTATGGGAGCTGTCCCTCCTCTAACTGAAGAAGCCTGGCAAGAAACATTTGAACAATATCAAAAATTTCCGGAGTATAAAACCACCCATAATCATTTTGAATTAGATGATTTCAAAAGCATTTTCTTTTGGGAATACCTACATCGTTTATTTGGCCGACTCATTGGATTAGTCTTTATTATACCCTTTGTTATTTTCATAGCAAAAGGACTTATAAAAGGACCTTTATTAAAACAATTGGTTTTCTTACTGGGCATGGGTGCATTTCAAGGTTTTTTGGGCTGGTATATGGTGTCAAGCGGTCTGGTTCATGAACCTCGGGTCAGTCACTTTAGACTTGCTGCCCATTTAAGTACTGCTTTCTTTACCATAAGCTATTCGGTTTGGCTTGCACTAGGGCTTATGCAAAAAGAAGACTCATCTCCTAGTGTAACACCGCAACTTCAAAAACTCACATGGATCTCATTATTCATTCTTGCCATCCAAATCGTTTTTGGAGCGTTTGTCGCAGGAAAAGATGCCGGAGTTATTCATAATTTCTGGCCCCATATGAATCCAGGTGAATTCATTACTCCTGCTATATTTTCTGGCTCATCGTTTTGGGATACAATAATCAACAACCCATCCGGTATTCAGTTTGCCCATCGATACATTGCCTATATCGTAGTTATTCTGGTCCTGACCATATGGTTTAAATCCAGAAATGAAAACACCGATCAGGAAACAAAGAAGAGATATAATATCATTTTAGGTATCGTGATTTTCCAGTTTACTATTGGCGTTTTTACATTATTAATGCAGGTTCCACTATCATTAGGGTTAATCCACCAATTGGGGGCTTTGTTACTCCTCCTCTCTTTCGTTTATACTTTAAGACGATTTAGTCTTCTTTCCAGGTAAACGATTGTATCATATGAAACATATCTGTCTCTATATACTGTTCCGCAGGATATAACGAATCTGCCTTTGGAGTTACTTCAAAATAAAGCGCTCCACGAACAAAATGATTTACGCTATCCGTCAGATAGAATTGATAGTTGGATGCTGTACTTCCTCTAAAATCATAAATAACACCGTATACATTAGAAGCAGAATCAAAAACAACGCTTTCCTCATAATCATCTGCTTTTACCAAATGTTCCATCGCTAATCTTCTGGAATCTTCAATTACTTTATTCAACTGCTTTGATTCCACATCCAGATAGCTAAAATGGACCGTAGCTTTTTGATTCGGATATTTAATATTAAACCAACATCTCTGGCCATTTTTTGATTGAACTGGGACCATATTGGCATGTTGACTATACTCAAAATCAAACGGACAAAACTCTGAATTCAATTTTCGATACGCATGTTCAGGAAAATCTATTCGTGCATAACCTAACGGCTTAGGCACATAATTATCCTCTTCACATCCCATTACAAAGAATACCAGTAAAATTGCTATCCACCCTTTAATCTTCATCCGAATCAATTTTTACTTTAACACTTTTTATTCTTCTTCTATCCGCAGATTCTACAGTAAACGTATAATTCTTAAATTGTATGGATTCTCCTTTTAACGGAATTCTTCCGGCAATTTCCAATATAAACCCGGCTATGCTGTCCGCTTCACCTTTTTCATTTTCAAATTTTTCGCCTTTTACTCCAAGCGCTCTATACATATTTATTAAGGAGGTTTGCCCTTCAAAAACGTAACAATCCTTAGATAATTTCGAATAATACAACTCGTCATCATCAAATTCATCCGAGATATCTCCAACGATTTCCTCAATAACATCTTCCAGAGTTACCATTCCCGAAACACCACCATATTCATCTACGACTATTGCAATATGCGTTTTCCTTGTTTGAAACTCCGTTAGCAAATCATCAATTTTCTTGTTTTCCGGGACAAAAAACGGCTCACGCATTAAGGTTTCCCAATTCATAGATTCCCGATCTAAATATGGCAGTAAGTCCTTAGCGTATAAGACTCCTTTAACGGCATCAATACTATCTTCATATACCGGAATTCTGGAAAAGTGTGTTTCTCTGATTATTTTCAGTACTTCTTGAAACGGAGTGCTTATTTCTATTAAGACCGATTTTACCCGGGGTGTCATAATTTGTTTCACATCCGTATTTCCAAACTTCACCACACCCTCCAAAATCTTTTGATCTTCTGCTTCGATATTGGTTTTACTGGTTAAATCCAAAGCATGTTGCAAATCATCAACTGTAACTTTATGCGAATTCCCTTTAGCCTCTTCATTAATAAACAGTCGCGTTGACTTTACCAATAAAGGTGTTATACCAGTCTTAATCAAAAATGCATTAATATAGGTCAATGGAACTACCGTTAATCTCAATAGTTTTATGGGGTATTTTGCCGCATAAACCTTAGGAAGCACTTCTCCCATCATTAGTAACAAAAATGTGATCAAAACAACATTTATTAAAAAGACCTGAATACTTCCACTTATTTTCACACTTAGAATCACCATATCAGCAGGAATAAAAACGCTTAATGATATCAATGATGATAATAACACAATGGCCACATTAATAAAGTTATTAAAAATCAATATGGTGGCCAGGAGTTCTCTTGGCTCCTGCAACAATTCTAATACTGCCGAAGAGATTTTCCCTCCATCGGTCTCCAAACTTTTAACCAATCTGGGAGATAATGAAAAAAATGCAACTTCAGATCCGGATACCATAGCCGACATAAATAATAATAGGACTAATCCTAAAATCATAGATAACACTCCTAATGAGAATGCTTCTGTATTGATCAGTAAGAAAATATGACTAAGTATCAGTTTCAATTTTGTTTGTTTATCTCAAACAGGTTAAAATGGAAGATCGTCATCATCATCTGCAGACAAGTCGACACCTCCAGACGGAGCTGTATTTGTTGAAGGGGAAGGTTGTTGCATTGGCTCAGTTCCCATATCTCCACGTTGTTCCCCTCTTCCTCCAAGCATCGTCATGTTATCCGCTACAATTTCTGTTGTATATCGCATTTGCTTATTCTCGTCTTCCCAGGATCTGGTTCTTAACTTTCCTTCAATATAAACTAATGAACCTTTCCTTAAATACTTCTCGGCAACTGTGGCTAACCCTCTCCACATGACCACTCGGTGCCATTCGGTATTAGACACTTTATCTCCGGTATTTCGATCTGTATATGTTTCAGTTGTAGCAACCGAAATTCTAGCTAAATTCACACCACCCTCCAGAGCACGTACTTCAGGGTCATTTCCCAAATGCCCAACTAATATCACCTTATTTACAGATCCCGCCATAGTTTAAATATTTCCTACAAAAATACCATTTATTCAATTGCCTTAAAAAGGCTTTTAAATTCTTGACGTAAAAATAATTGTTCTATAGATTTAGGCACTGGTAAATTGTTTAACTCCTCGAAAGTCACCAAATCATATTCTTCCAATTTCCACTCCCCATTTCTTTCTTCCACTACCCAAAAATCTAAATTTAAATTTTGATGTGTAAGCTTCCTATTTCCTGAATACAACTTGTACCCTTTTATTTCCTTATCTAAATGCTCTAGCTCCATTACCACATTTTTACTTTCCATTAGGATCGGCTGATACAATCCTTGCCAAATATCTCCCTCACCTCTTTTTTGCATATAAACTTTGTTTTCTTCCAGATGAATCAGAAAATTCAAATATCTGTTCCTCACCTTTAACTTCTTTTCCTTTTTGGGAAGTACATCTTGTTTGCCATTTCTAAACGCAAAACAATCTTCTTGAAATAAACACAAATCACATTTAGGATTTTTGGGTGTACACATCATTGCACCAAAATCCATCATAGCCTGATTAAAGTCTCCTGGTCTATCATGATCGATATGCGAATTCGCAATAGCAGATACTAACTTTGCTCCAGCAGGAATGTTAACCGGCTCTTCTACACCAAAATATCTGGCCACTACACGCTGAACATTCCCATCAATAGCTGCAACCACTTCACCAAAACATACGGAAGCCACCTCCGCTGCTATATATGGTCCCACTCCCTTCAACTTCAAAAGTTCCTTATAGGTATTTGGAAATACACCTTTATATTCATTCGTTATCAACTTCGCAGAAAAATGAAGATTCCTGGCCCTTGAATAATATCCCAATCCTTGCCATAATTTTAAGATTTCTTCTTCCGGACATGCAGCCAAATCATTTACGGACGGAAATTTTTCTATAATTCTGTTAAAATATCCTAACCCCTGATCAATTCTAGTCTGTTGAAACACCACTTCCGCTATCCATATAACATACGGATTATCAGTATGTCGCCAAGGCAAATCCCTTTTATTCTGATAATACCAATCCAATAAAACTGTAGAAAAATTCATATATGCTAAAATATACTTAATTTCATTTTTGTAAGTAAAATAAAGGAGTATCTTTGCCGCCCTTAAAAAAGATAAATAAGTAATTTTTAAAGACTTAGAAATGACTAAAGCAGATATAGTATCACAAGTTTCAGATAAAACAGGTATTGAAAAAGCTCAAGTGTTAGCCACTGTAGAAGCTTATATGGAAGCGGTAAAAGACGCATTAAGTGAGGGAGAAAACGTTTATTTCAGAGGTTTTGGAAGTTTCATCGTAAAAAAACGTGCTGAAAAAACCGGAAGAAATATTTCAAAAAACACTACGATTATTATTCCTGCACACAACATTCCAGCTTTTAAACCAGCTAAAACATTCGTAACTAAAGTAAAAGACAACGTTAACGTTTAATTTGCTTTCTTTACACGTCTATTTATAGACAAAAAACGAACAAATAATCTTTGGTTGTTTCACGACAGTTGAAGAGGTAGAATTTATAAACAACTTCAAAAATTCAGTAAGTATGCCTTGCGGAAAGAAAAGAAAAAGACATAAGATGTCAACGCACAAGCGTAAAAAACGTCTAAGAAAAAACAGACATAAAAAGAAGAAATAATTTTTCTTCTAACATCTTAAAATTAATTTGATAATGCTGCCTCAAATGAGGTGGCATTATTTTGTATTTCTATCACTTCATTATTGTCTGGTTTCAACCATACAAAATAAAGAACAGGTGAACAAAGAGCTTATTATTAATGTGACTTCTGGCCAGGTCAAAGTTGCATTACTTGAAGATAAGCGCCTTGTTGAACTACACCAGGAAAAAAACGATAGTGAGTATGCTGTGGGCGATCTGTATATAGGCAGATTAAAAAAATTAGTCCCAGGGCTCAATGCTGCATTTATTGATGTAGGGTATGAAAAAGATGGTTTCTTACATTATTTTGATCTAGGTCCTTTAGCGGCTAATGTTCAAAAGTATACTCGTATAGTCAGAAATGGTGGAGCATCAAATTCAAGCTTAACAGATTTTAAGCTCGATCCCGATATTGATAAGGGCGGAAACGTTAAGGATGTATTAAAACAAGGCCAAGAAATTTTGGTTCAAATTGCAAAAGAACCAATTTCAACAAAAGGGCCCAGACTCTCTTTAGAGTTAAGTCTTGCCGGAAGATATCTGGTATTAGTTCCTTTTACTGATCGAATTTCTGTATCTTCAAAACTTAGAGATAAGAAAGAGAAAGATAGACTTAGAAGACTAATTAAAAGCATCAAGCCAAAAAACTTTGGTGTTATTGTAAGAACTGTTGCCAAAGGTAAAAAGGTAGCAGAGTTAGATCGTGATTTAAAGAATCTTCTGGAAAAATGGGACCGTGCGCATGGTGCCCTTCAGAAAGTAACTACATTACCCCAACGAGTTTTAGGAGAGTTAGATAAAACTTCTTCTCTATTACGCGATCTATTAAATTCTTCATTCAATAATATTTATGTGGATGATGCGGAGTATTTTAAAGAACTTCAAAGCTTTCTAGAAACTATTGCTCCGGATAAAGTAAATATTCTTAAGCAGTATAAAGGCACCAAAGTAAACATTATGGATTATTACGGTGTTGAAAAAGCAATTAAGTCTTCATTTGGAAGAAATGTCACCATGAAAAGTGGGGCATACTTAATTATTGAACATACGGAAGCATTACACGTTATTGATGTCAATAGCGGAAATACAGCGAAAAAAGAAGTCTCTCAAGAAGAAAATGCATTACGCGTTAACCTTGAAGCCGCAGAGGAAATCGCCAGACAATTACGTCTAAGAGATTTAGGTGGAATCATTGTTGTAGACTTTATCGATATGGTTAAGGCAGAAAATAGAAAGCTGCTTTTTAAACATATGTCGGAAGCTATGGCCAATGATAGATCTAAACATTACATTCTACCTCCAAGTAAGTTTGGTCTGGTTCAAATTACTCGTCAAAGGGTACGACCAGAAATGGAAATTAAGACAACGGAAACTATTCCAAACAAGGAAGGTGGTAGTATGGAGGTTCAGGCTACAATTCTAATTATCGATGAAATCGAAAATAAATTAGAACGTGCTATCCAGAATGACAATGAAAAAGTAATCGCCATTAAAGCACATCCATTTGTCGAAGCATATTTTACAACCAATAAAATGAAATTTCAATTTAAATGGTTTATGAAATACAAACGATGGATTAAAGTACTGCCAAGGACCTCATATCCATTAATGCAGTATAAAATAATGAATTCGGATAATGAAGAATTGAACATTTCTTAGATTTGTTTGAAACCTCATTTTCATGTCAAAAGAAGTATACACAGTTTCACAGGCTCTTGATAAAGCAATGAAGTATTGCGCTTATCAAGAGCGTTGTCATTCTGAAGTACGGCAAAGGCTAAATGGATTTAACCTAACCGAAGATGAGCGTGATCAGGTTATTTTTGAGCTCATTCAAGAAGGCTTTTTGAGCGAAGAAAGATATAGTCGCGCCTTTGTTCGAGGAAAATTTCGAATGAAACAATGGGGAAGAAAAAAAATCATATTGGCATTGCGTCAAAAACAGGTTTCCGAAAGCTGTATTCAATTGGGATTAAATGAAATTGAAGACCAGGAATACAATGCTACATTGATCCAACTCATTGAAAAATCTATTGAAAAACACAAAAGTCTACAACCCTATCAGCGTAAAGCTAAAACCGCACAAAATATGATCGGTAAAGGCTTTGAAGCTGAGTTAGTGTGGGACAACTTAAATACAATTATAAATGATTAATGCAGATCAACTAAAAAGTTTGCAAGAACGACTGGTGTCGTTGAGGGGGTATCTTTGACGTAGATGAAAAGGTAGTTCGAATTAACGAAGAAGAGAAAAAAACCCAAGACCCTACTTTTTGGGATAATCCTAAAAATGCCGAACAAATTCTCAAGGAAATTAAACGCATAAAGTTCTGGGTAGACTCATTCAACAATCTTCAGAATCTATATAATGATCTGGAGGTTTTATTTGAGTTTTTCCAAATGGGAGAAGATGTAGAAAACGATATTAATCTACAACATTCTGAACTCATTAAATCTTTAGAAGAACTGGAGTTTAAAAACATGCTTTCGGGAGAGGAAGACACACTAAATGCAGTTATCGAGATCAATCCGGGTGCTGGTGGAACTGAAAGTCAGGACTGGGCCTCAATGCTTATGAGAATGTATTTAATGTGGGCAGAAAAGAAAGGTTTTAAAGTACTCGAAATAGACTATCAAAAAGGAGATGAGGCCGGTATTAAATCTGTTTCTCTAGAGGTACAAGGTGATTTCGCCTATGGGTATTTGAAGGGAGAAAATGGTGTCCATCGATTGGTTAGAATTTCACCTTTTGATTCCAATGCAAGAAGACATACTAGTTTTTCCTCTGTATTTGTATATCCGGTCATTGATGACTCTATTGAAATTGAGGTCAATTCCAGTGACATCAATTGGGAGACATTCCGTTCAGGAGGTGCTGGTGGACAAAATGTAAATAAGGTGGAAACCGGGGTTCGATTAGAACATAAACCTTCGAGAATTATTATTCGAAACACCGAAAGTAGATCTCAACTCCAGAATAAGGAAAACGCAATGAAACTTCTCAAGTCAAAACTTTATGAAATGGAGCTGCGTAAGCGTCAGGAAGAAAAAGACCTGGTGGAAGGCAACAAAATGAAAATTGAATGGGGATCTCAGATTAGAAACTACGTTTTACATCCCTATAAACTTATTAAAGACCTTAGAACCAATTTCGAAAGTTCAAACGTCCAAAATGTCCTTGACGGTGATTTAGACGATTTTATCAAAGACTATCTCATGAAGTTTGGTAAAGGGGCTATTCAAAAAGAAGAATAAGATTATTTGAACTCCTTCTGCGTTGCAGAGGGAGTTTATCTAATTAACGAGAATTCTCCCGTTTTTTCTACTCTTTCGCCAAATTCCTGGAAAGATGAAACATAACTAATTCTCCACACGTATACTCCCACTTGCGCATCTTCTCCATTAATTTTTCCATCCCATCCAAAATTTGGTTGATTTGTTTTAAAAACTAATCCTCCCCAACGGTCATATACCCAAAATCCGTACTCTGAGAATTCCTGATCCGTTTTCGGATAAAAGGTGTCATTTCGGTTATCTCCATTTGGAGTAAAAGAATTCGGGAAATATATATTTGAGCAATCCTGAAATTCGATATATACCTGATCAACCACAGAACCACATTGGTTAGTAACTTCCACCTCATACTCTCCGGTAGTTAAAACAGTATAACTCATACCCTTCGTTCCATCTTGCCATTCATAAGTAGACTCAGGAAAAGGAGTACTTCCATTTAACAATCGTACTCTTTGTCCTTCACAAACGTATTGATCAGGCCCTAATTCAACAACCGGTAGCACTCCAGGTGAATAATAAACCGAATCCATAATGCCTATACATGTTCCATTGATTGCATCTAATCTTACCCAATACAAACCTGTTTCGAAAACATTAATTGATGCTGTTGTCGCCCCGGTACTCCAGGTATAATTATAACCTGGAATATTTACTCCTGGGTCTAATTTTATCAATTGACCTTCACATACCAACCCATCATCACCTAAATCAGGTTGGGCTTTTTGCATCGGAATAATATCTATTGTGCTCTCTTTAAAACAGTTTGTGACCTGATCCGAAACAGTTACGCTGTACGTACCAAAACTTGTTACGACAATAGTTCCAGTTGTTGCCCCAGTACTCCATAAGAAATTAAATCCACCCCCAGGAGGTAATTGCGTGGTTGCATCAAGCATATGATTAACCACATCATCCTCACAGAAACTTACATTTGGCCCTAAATCTACAACCGGTGTAGGATTTTCAGTAATAACAATATCATCATTATTTTCACAACCATTCAAATCCGTTACAGTTACACTATAAGTCCCTGCAGAACTCACTCCTAATACCTGACCAGTTGAATTATCTGACCACAAATACGAAACAAAAGTTCCTGGGCTTAAAATATTAGTATAAGCATTCCCCTGACAATATGTATCATCGGGGCCCAGATTGGGTGTTGGTAATGGATTATCGGTTACAATAATATTATCATCATTCGAACACCCATTGGCATCTGTTACCGTCACCACATATGTCATTCCTACCGCACCAATATTAATTGTCGGTGTTATCGCTGCTGTTGACCACTGATACGAAACAAAAGTTCCTGGGTTTAATGTCATTGAAAAAGGATCACCTGTACAAAACGCTGTATCATTCCCCAGATCCGGTTTTGGCAATGCATAAGTATATAACTCCATAGTATCATTACTAATACACCCTTTATTATCCGTAATTGTAACAGAATAATCTACAATTGAATCGGCAATCTGATTTGGATTTGGAGCGATAGCTAAAGTTTGATTCGTTGCCCCAGTTGACCATAAATAGGATACAATTGAATTATTGGGGTTACCTGCATTCAAACTATAGGACTGCGAAGCACAAATAGTATCATCAGGCCCAAGGTTCAAAACCGGCAAAGCATTTTCAATTACATACAATGTATCCGTATTTGAACATCCATTGGTATCTGTTACTCTTACCCACACCGTATCATTTGCTTCAGAAACATTACGGATTTGTGTAAACACACCATCCATCCATTGATATGCGGTAAACCCAGAACCAGCGTCAAGCAATTGAGTAAATGTTGTGCCTTGACAATATTCAATATCATTACCCAAACTAACTGTTGGTAATGGATCCTGTGTTACTACATTAGTATCAGAATTAAAACATTGATTTGAATCTTCAATTGTCACGGAATATGTTCCCGGGTTGGTTACCGATATGGTTTGTGTCGGACTACCATTATTCCATGAATAACTGACGAATCCTGCTCCTGCGTCTAACACTAAAGTATCATTTATACAAAACGAAGCGTCTGGCCCTAAATTAATTGGGGGTAATGGAAATATTTCCAAATGCATGGTATCTCTCCCTTTACATCCATTTCCATCTGTAACTTCTACCCAAGGATCTGAAGTTACAGTAAAAGAGGCCGTCTGTTGCGTAGTTGCATCACTCCATAAATAACCTACAAAACCACCTCCTGCATTTAATATCTTAACTCCTCCATCACATAGCGAATCATCTGCACCAATATTAACAACCGGGTCTGGGTAGTTGGTCAATTGGTATTGTCCTGAACCCACACAACCATTGCTATCCGTTACAACAACAGAATAAATCCCTGCAGTATCTGCATCTATTGTCTGTGTAACTTGGCCCCCACTCCATAAGTAAGAGAAATAATCCGGGCCTGCATCTATAGTGACCGTATCTCCAATACAGGCAAGTCCCCCAACACCCAGGTTTGGTGTAGGCAAGGTATCATTAGTCACAACAACAGTATCAATTCCCGAACACTGATTTGTATCAGTAACCGTCACACTATAAGAATTTGGCGCATAAACTACAATTGATGAATCTGCTCCACCAGAAGTTCCATTAGACCAGGTATAACCGTCATATCCTGATGGTGCTTTTAGCACCATTGAATCGCCCTGACAAAAAGAAGTATCATTACCTAAACTAATAACTGGATTAGGATATCCTGTAACAGTATATGTTAAAACACAAGCGTTAGGTACACCACCACTTGAAACAGTAACTGTATAAGTTCCTCCAGCATTAACTGTAATACTATTGGTAGTTGCGGTAGTAGACCATGAATAACCGGTTGCCGTTGTTGCAGCCGCATCCAAATTTACTATACCAGGGCTTGTTAAACATAATTTTCTATCCAGCCCTAAAGGAGGCTCTCCTCCCGGGCCATACAAAGTAAAACAATCTTGCCCTAATGTCTCATTACCAGATAGTAATCCGGTCAGAATCATTAAAACAAAAAATAAGTTCTTTATCTTTAAATAAGTATATGATCTACTCATTGTAATTTCATCGAATATCTACAAAGAAAACCTTTTTTCTTAATTATTATATGAACGCGACTTCTTATTTTCGGTTGCTTAAAACAAACAGAAAATGTCATATAAAATATATCACAATCCACGATGTAGCAAAAGTCGTCAAACACTTCAAATACTAAGGGATAACGGAATTGAACCAAGTATTATTGAGTATCTCAAAGAATCTCCAACAACAAAAGAATTATCTGAAGTTTTATCTTTTCTTAATATGAAAGCAGAAGATATTATACGAAAGGGAGAAGCAATTTATAAAGAGAATTTTAAAGGAAAAGAATTTTCAAATGAGGAGTGGATTCAAATCTTATCCGACCATCCTAAACTGATCGAAAGACCAATTGTTATAAAAAACAAAAAGGCAGTCTTGGGAAGACCACCTGAAAATGTTTTAAATCTTATCTAAAATTAATCTAGGGAAACGTGTTCCTCTTCTTCTTTTGGTTTCTTAAATAAAGTCAAAGAACCAACACTAATTGCCAACAAGGTAAAGAATGCAGAAGAAGCGATAATGATTGTAACTACAAATCCTAAAAATTTCATGTTTCCTGTTTTTATTTGACGCCAAAGGTAGACATTCATTTGAAAATCCAAAACAGAATAATGAGTAAAATCATACGCTATTTATAAGTGGATTATTACATGCTTTTTACCTTTGCATTCAATCAGAACAACTTAAAAATTAAAATCATATAAAAATGGATTACCGTATCGAAAAAGACACTATGGGCGAAGTAAAAGTTCCAGCTGACAAATACTGGGGAGCTCAAACTGAACGCTCGCGTAATAATTTCAAAATCGGTCCAAGCGCAAGTATGCCAAATGAGATTGTTAAAGGTTTTGCATATCTTAAAAAAGCAGCTGCGCATGCTAACTGCCAATTGGGAGTATTAGAAGAAAGAAAACGTGACCTTATTTCTCAGGTTTGTGATGAAATTATTTCTGGCAAACATGACGACCAATTTCCACTAGTGATCTGGCAAACCGGTTCAGGAACTCAAAGTAACATGAATGTGAACGAGGTAATCGCAAATCGTGCTCATGAAATTGCTGGCAACCAAATTGGTGTTGGAGATAAAACCATTCAACCAAATGACGATGTCAATAAATCCCAATCATCTAATGACACTTTCCCTACCGGGATGCATATTGCGGCATACAAAATGGTAGTAGAAACTACTATTCCTGGTGTAGAAAAACTAAGAGATGCATTGCAAAAAAAATCTGAAGAATTTAAAAATGTGGTTAAAATAGGACGTACACATCTTATGGATGCGACCCCATTAACATTAGGTCAGGAATTCTCCGGGTATGTGTCGCAATTGGATCATGGATTGAAAGCTTTGAAAAACACAATGGCGCACTTGTCAGAATTAGCACTGGGCGGAACAGCTGTGGGTACTGGTCTAAATACTCCAAAAGGATATGATGTATTGGTAGCAAAAAAAATCGCTGATTTTACTGGACTCCCATTTGTCACTGCCGAAAATAAATTTGAAGCATTAGCTGCTCATGATGCTATTGTTGAATCTCACGGTGCCTTGAAGCAATTGGCAGTTTCATTAAACAAAATTGCTAATGACATTAGAATGTTAGCTTCAGGACCAAGATCTGGAATTGGAGAGTTAAACTTACCAGCTAATGAGCCTGGATCTTCCATTATGCCAGGAAAGGTTAATCCAACTCAGGCAGAAGCTATAACCATGGTTTGCGCACAAGTAATGGGTAATGATGTAGCAATAACTGTGGGTGGTACTCAGGGTCATTATGAATTAAACGTATTCAAACCTATGTTGGCCTCAAACTTTTTAGAGAGTGCCAGACTAATTGGTGATGCGTGCGTTTCTTTTACTGATAATGCAGTTGTTGGTATTACCCCAAATACAAAGAACATCGACAAGCTGTTAAATAATTCTTTGATGTTGATTACCGCTTTAAACACAAAAATTGGTTATTACAAAGCAGCTGAAATAGCAAATACTGCCCACCAAAATGGAACTACTTTGAAAGAGGAAGCTATCAATTTAGGGTATGTAACAGCAGAACAATATGATGAATGGGTAAAACCAGAAGAAATGACGGGAAGTTTGAATTAAACATTTCTACATATAAAATAAAAAGGGCGTCAATGACGCCCTTTTTATTTTTAAATATATTCTTTTCCGAACTTCTCTCCTACCTCAAATCTCAAAGCTTTTATATCTTGTTCATATTCTTTGGAAACAATCATCAAAACTCCTTCAGACTCAACAATAATAAAATCATTTAAACCTTTTGTTGCTAAGATTCGGCCATCAGGTAGACTTACAATATTCCCTTTAGATTTATCCATTAAAGTTTTTCCTGAAATCTCAAAATTCCCCTCCTCTGACTTTTGAATATGCTCTTGTAAAGAAACCCATGTACCAATGTCACTCCAACCTATATCCGTATTCATTACGCTAACATTATCCGCACGTTCCAGAATGGCATAATCCACCGAAATAGAGGGACAGTTTGAATAAACCGATTCAATAAACTCCTTTTCTCTTTCAGTTCCATATATCACCTCACCTTTGGTATCAAAAAGCTGAATTACATCAGATGCATGCGAATTAAAACTATTCAGAATAGTTTTTAAACTCCAGAGAAACATTCCAGAATTCCAACTAAAATTCCCTCTATCTATATAGTCTTTTGCCGTTTCAAGATTTGGTTTTTCTTTAAACTGTTTTACATCAACAGGAACATGATGATCGTTCTTATGATCAATATTATATTCAATATATCCATAACCCGTATTTGGACGATCAGGCTGAATACCAATGGTCAATATCCTATCATTTTGACTGACATATTCAATTCCTGTATTCATTACTGATTGGAATACATCAGTTTTTGAAATTAAATGATCCGCAGGGCTCACAATCATCACCGCTTCCGGATTTTCCTGTTCAATCTTTTTAATTGCATATGCCAAACACGGAGCCGTATTTCTCATGCATGGCTCTGCCAGGACATTTTGCTTCTCTATTTTAGGCAATTGCTCCAGAACTAAATCCACATATTGCTCATTCGTAACCACTAAAATGTTTTCAGATGGTACAATAGAATTAAATCTTTCAAAAGTTAACTGGATGAGTGTTTTTCCAACACCCAAAACATCTAAAAATTGTTTAGGGTTTTCCTCTGTACTCTTTGGCCAAAACCTACTTCCAACCCCTCCGGCCATTATAACGAGGTACTTGTCTTCTTTATTCATTGCTTCACCAATACTTTTGCCATTCCGTGAATAGTATATTCCTTACCACTCTCAATTTCTTTGCACAAAAACCTGGTTCTCCTTTGATTTCCCTTTAAAAACCATCTTCCGCTTTGACTTTTTATAGAAAAAACAGCTCCGGAAGGAATATCTTCTAAATATATATCTCCTTGAAGGTCATATCTACGAAGAACCCGAGCTAACTGTTGATGTCCAGCACTACTCGCCTTTGGATTGCGAAAATAATCCAGAAGAATTGCAGTAACATCTTCCGGCCACACTTTTTTTGATAAAAAAGGTTTTGCTATTTCTGTAAAGGTTTTTTTCCATTGAATTCCATGAGGTTTTATACGCTTACCATATTTCTCAAATGCAATCATATGTGCTATTTCATGCAACAAAGTCAATAAAAAGGCATTGGGGTTCAAAGTCCCATTAACACTAATCTTATGTGGCTCATATGATCGCACAGGAATCCTATAATCTCCATTTTTAGTTACCCTATCTCTGGTTATCGTTAATACGAAATTGTAATCTTTTATCAAATCCCATATCATCAATTGAGACCCTTCAGGTATATGTTTACTCAAATTGTGTAAAAAAGAATCCCTATCCATTTATCGCTTCGGTTTCTTTTTTTGCCACGTTGGACATGGAGGATGACATTTCTTCTTTGCTGCACAACTACTTATTCCTCCCCAACAAAAAACAAGCAACAATCCTAATACTAATACTTTTCTCATCCTTTCTATTTCAAGTTCAAATTTGCTAAAAAAAGTCAATATTCACATGCACATCACAAATAACCTTTCCACATTACGTAAAAATCTAATCTGTGTTTTACTTTCGTCACAATAAAATTTATTTTATTAGTAAATAAATCATTTAAGATTAAATGAAATTTCTCCATTTGATGGGTGAATACACCCTTTTCATGAATAAGGTTTTTTCAAAACCTGAAAAATGGAAAATGTATCGCCAAAATATTCTCAATGAAATGATTAACCTTGGGGTGAGTTCTCTTCCCATTGTTGCGATTATTTCATTTTTTATGGGTGCAGTTATTACCATTCAAACAGCATCTAATACCGGTGGAGGGATTATTCCATTATATACTGTGGGGTTTGCAGTAAGAGAATCTGTCATATTAGAGTTCTCACCTACCATTGTCGCACTTATTCTTGTTGGAAAAATTGGATCTAGCATATCTTCTCAATTGGGAACAATGCGAGTAACTGAGCAAATTGATGCCATTGAAATTATGGGGGTTAATTCTGCAAGCTTTTTGGTACAGCCTAAAATTATTGCATTGGTCTTGCTCAACCCTATTCTAATTACGTTAAGTATTTTCTTATGTATCGCTGGTGGATTCATCGCTGGGGTAGGTACAGGAGCGATTACACCATACGACTATGAATATGGAATTCAATATGACTTTGAACCATTTGATTATGCATATAGTATGATCAAATCTGTAGTATTTGGCTTTATTATCACATCGGTTCCAGCTTACTTTGGCTACCATGTTAAAGGAGGATCTGTGGAAGTGGCCCGTGCCAGTACCGTTGCGGTAGTGCAAAGTAGTATTGTTATTCTTGTAGTAAACTTTGTTTTAACTCAGTTATTGCTGTTATGATAGAAGTTAAAAATGTAATAAAGAGCTTTGGGGATAGGACAGTATTATCTGATATCAGTTTTGCTTTCGAAAAAGGAAAAAACAACCTGATTATTGGAGCTAGTGGCTCTGGAAAAACTACCATCACCAAATGTATTGTTGGACTGCAAAAACCAGATTCAGGCGTAGTTGAATACGATGGTAATAGCTTTTGGGATATGGGTAGAAAAAAGAAGGCTAAACTGAGGCAAAATATAGGTTTTTTGTTTCAGGGAGGTGCTCTATTTGATTCCATGACGGTAGAGGAAAATGTAAAATTTTCACTTCGCGTGTTTTCAAATCAAACACAAAAAGAAATGACCGACCGTGTAGATTTTTGCCTGGACCGGGTAAACTTACATGGAGTAAAAGACCTGTATCCAGATGAATTATCTGGCGGAATGAAAAAAAGAGTAGGTATCGCACGTGCTATTTCAATGAACCCTAAATATCTTTTTTGTGATGAACCTAATTCAGGATTAGACCCGCAGACCTCAATTCTAATTGACCAATTGATTAGTGAGATCACCTACGAGTACAACATCACGACTATTGTTATTACACATGATATGAACTCCGTTTTGGAAATTGGGGATAATATTATGTTCTTACATCAAGGTCAAAAATGGTGGTCGGGTTCAAAGGAAGACATTCTTGAAACGCAAAATAAAGAACTAACCGACTTTATTTATGCATCTAACTTCATGAAAACTATTCGAGATAAGTCACAGGCAAAATAGTCTTACAACCCATTATTTACTTCAAAGTTTTAATATTTTAAATAAAAAAAGGCCAGTTCTTTCGAACTGGCCTTTCTTATTTTTTATCGAATATTCTACTATTCTACAACGAATCTGATTACAGATCTCTCATTGTTATTGTTAGATAACTCTAAGAAATAAACTCCAGAATTGATTCCAGAAATAGCTACTTCACCAGTATAATTTCCGTTCACACCAATTTGGTTTTGGTAAACAGTTTGTCCAACTACGTTTCTTACAACGATGTTATACTCTCCAGCAGTTACACCCTCTAAGTTTAATTGGAAGTTACCGCTGTTTGGATTTGGATACATAGAAACATTTCCGCTGATTTCAACTTCTTCTACAGCTACTTTTCCAGCTACAGTGAAAGTTTCAACAGTAGTACAACGCTCAACATCAGTAATTGTAACTGTGTAATCACCTTGATCAGTTAAACCAGAAAGATCACGAGTTGTAGCAGTGAATCCGTTAGGACCAGTCCAAGAATAAGTATAAATAGGACCTTCAAGTCCGATAACAGAAGTTAAAGTTACAGCACCAATCTCACCAGCATCATCAACGTTACCATTCACTTGAGTGTTTGTATTACAAGTGATATTTGCATTAGTTTTAATTGTCAAGTAAGCCATATCAGAGATGAAGTTACTTCCACCATAAGACAAGGTAGTTCTTGAGAAGAAACCTCCATTTGGAGCAGGCTCAATTGGAGATAAAGGATCTTGACAATCTACAACATATAAAGAATCTGCAGAGAAAGTCTCAATTCTAGCGCTATATCCACCTCTTACTAATTCAGTTTCTGGAACTGGGAAGTAGATCATATCATCAGTAATCATTGTTGCATCAGAAGTATAGAAATCTGAAGTTACAACAGCTACATCATTGTTATCCAAAATAGATAATTGGAATACAGTTCCATTACGACTCCATTCAGTATCAAAAGCAACACCAATACCATAAACAGTATCTGTAGTATTAAAGAAATAATCTTGAGAAAGAGTATACGCTGCAGTAGCTGTACCACCTTTACCTGTAGTATTTGCAGAACTAACTGGTAGTGGAGCCATTGAATAAACATTATCAGAAACAACTAAATCAAGAGCATTAGTGTTATTACCTGGGTTTTGATCAGTAGAATCAGAAACAACATTCCAGGTAAAAGTATAAGTACCAGTACCGTTTGTTAAAGAATAATTTACAGTAGTTCTAGCGGTATCTGCAAGAATACCAGCAGTTGAAGTTACTTTAGCTGAAGACATTGTCGTGTTATCTTGTCCAGAAACAACTAAGTCCAATCCAGAATTTGTAACATCATTTTTACCTCTGTTATAATACGTAGCAGAGAAAGTAATTGAATCTGCAGCAGCTTGTCTTTCTGGCATCATTCCATAATACCAAGAATAAAGTAAACGTACATCATCAAAGAATGCAGTTTGATCAACTACTAAATCATTGTTAAGAACGTCTAATAACATTACATCATCAACAAACCATCCGTATCCAATACCTTCAACACCAGAACGAGTAGCACCCCATCTGAATCTTACATATAAAGAGTCATTGTTTACCATATTTACAGGAATAAACATATCTCTTGAAGATGGGTTTGGAAGAATGTATGAAGTATTTGTAGAGTTTAATGGGAAATCCACATTGTCATCCAATGTAGTCCAAGAAACATTATCATTACTAACTTCTACATACATTGTATCATAGAAACGTGCTCCATATTTTTCATATGTTAAAACCAAGTTTTGGTTAGAATAAGCACTAATATCAATCGCTGAACCTAAAGTAATAGATGCTGCGTTTAATGTTGGTGAATTTGGATCTGTTGGAACCATCACCGCATAGTTTCCACCAGTAGTTGAATTGATACTTGTATTTTGGAAAAACCAAGTTGGTGTGTTACTTGAAATTTGCCATCCGTTAGTTGCACCACCTCCGTTTGTATTCCACTCTGCAGAATTTTCGAAGCTATTAAACCAGATAGTGTCAGTGTAATTGGTTACCCGACTCGACCTTTGCGAATTGGTAGCCATAACGTCACCTTTCATATCCAAAGACTCAGATTGGATATTAACTTGCGCAAAACCACTAGTAGCAAATAGCAATAGTCCCGCTAGGTAAATATTTTTTCTCATTTTTAATTATTTTAATATTTAGGCTCCAAATATAACGTTATATTAAACATCACGCCAGTCCTTTTATTCAATTTTTTATGCATATGCCTATATTTTGCTTATTGGGAACCACTTATTTACCTCTAAAAAACAAAAAACCACCTGCATGATTCATACAAGTGGTTCTTTAAATAGCTTTAATTACTTATCACTTTTTGATCCATCGAATAGTTTTTGTCACTCCATCGGCATTAGAAACGCTTACAATATAAACACCCTGTTCCAAATAATTCAAATTGTAACGCTTTACAACATTACCTGTAGGTTCTATTTGATCACGATATACCTCCTGTCCCAAAATACTGTAAACTTTAATATTAACAGTAGACATGCTATGCAGTTCAATATTAAAAGTTCCATTGTTAGGATTTGGATACATTTTCAGGGATTCTAAATTCTCTATATCATTCACCGAAACAGTACCCGCAACTTCACAAGTATCTTTTCCTTCACAACCAAATACATCTGTAACGGTTAAGTAATATGTTCCTCGATCGCTTAAGTTGGTTAAGTCTTTGGTATTCGCAGTAAATCCATTCGGCCCCGTCCAATTATATGTATATGGTGGTGCACCACCACCTGTTACCTGAATATCAATAGCTCCATAAGTGGAAGTATCATGAATATCGTGTATTATCACAATATTCGCATTGGTACATGCATCTGCACTTTTAGTATACATTCTAATAAACGGTGTAAAACCTGTTGTATACTCCCAGGGATCTGTAGGTGAAGTTACGTTTCGTCTAACCAAAACCGAAACGGGAGGAGTTTGACCATTTAGCGAACTATTACTTCCGACTGAGCTGGTATTATTATACAATTTAAAACCTACAAAATAAGTTCCTGGTGTTAACACGGCATTAGGAATAGGTAAAGTTACCCAACTATTTACATCCGTAGCTTGTATGTAGTAGAATTCATTTTTAGCTAGCGGAACCTGTAAATCAGAAGACCTATAAATATAATATGATATGGAATCACCAATAGCTACACCTCTACCAGAGCTCTGAGAATATGGAAAAAATGTCGATAAAGCTACAACCGTATCGGTTTGGTAAATTTCGTACTTCAAGAGCATTTCCCATGATGTGTTTACATCAAACCAATTATCTGTTGTTACCGTATCATTATCCCATCTATACTGATATGATGAAACCTCAAAATAGTTCGTTTTAATATTATTCTGAGGAACTTCATCCACCGAATCAGACTTCACTTCAAAACTAATGTCGTATTTCCCCAATCCATTATTTGGAGAATACGCATTTGAAAAGTCCATATCATAGTTTACACCAGGTTGAGCTGTAATCGTATCGGTCGTATCATTATAAACACTATTCCCATTATATTTAATCTCTGCGAATACCTGAGTATTTGGTTGTACCGAAACGCCTTCATTTTCAAATGTTGCTCCCAATTTTATTTGTGCTGCATTTGCTTGTCGAATCGGCATCATTTTGTAGTAAGCCGAATACGTTAAGTCTGAAACCGTGTTATAATAGTCCTGAATAAATTTAAGGTCATTGTTTGGTGCAGATACGATCTTTACATCATCGATAGACCAAAACCAATCGTTTGCTCCCTGATAAAGAAACTTTATTTTCACATTGGACTCCCCGCCAGCAATTGGGGTAATATCCACAATTTCCAAAAATCCATTAGGGCTATTTGTAGATGTACCAAATTGTGTTAACACCTGAATAGAATCCCAAACAACACCTCCGTCATTCGATACTAACACATATCTCGACTCTTGATATTGTCTCAAATAAGTCTGAAAAATCAATCTAACAGATGGGTAACTACTACAATTGATACTTCCAGTATACTCCAAAGTAGCATCCTGAGTTGCTGTATTACCAGCACCGTCTGAGTCAATCATTGCAAAATTCCCTTTTGAAGTTGAATTCAGATAAGGGTCAAAACCTTGAGCAACTAAGTTTGAGGTTAAAATAGTATCAATATCCCATTCACTATTACCTGTACCATAAGTCCATAATGTTGTATCAGAAAAATCATCACTCCAGACGGTATCAATAGATGCGGCCGCGCGGCTATGATTTCCTGATTCCATATCAGAAAACATACTCGAAGAATAAGACTTTTCCATACTTTCCATTATTTGCGCGTTCATGGAAAGAGAAAGCATTATCAATAGGAATAAAACATTTATTTTTTTCATGTTATTATCTGTTAGTTAAGTTTATAAACGAAATAGGAGCAACAAACGCTGCTCCTATTTTATCTTTTTATTCATATGCCGATACCGGAAGACAACTACATACTAAGTTTCGATCTCCATATGCATCATCAATTCTTCTCACATATGGCCAAAATTTAGCATCTAGTAAATAGTCCAACGGATATGCCGCTTCTTTTCTTGTATAAGATTGATTCCAATCTTCATACGCCACCATTCTTGATGTATGAGGCGCATTTTTCATTACATTGTCATCTTTATCCACTTTTCCATCAACTACAGCTTCAATTTCTGACTTGATTTGAATCAATGCATCCAGAAAACGATCTAATTCCGCTTTTGATTCACTTTCTGTTGGTTCGATCATCAACGTTCCCCCAACTGGGAAAGATACCGTTGGTGCATGAAAACCATAGTCCATTAATCGTTTTGCCACATCAACAACCTCAATTCCACCAGTTTTATATTTTCTAAAATCGACAATCATTTCATGGGCAACATTGCCATTTTCACCTGAGAAAAGAATATCAAATCCAGCTTCTGTTAATCTTTTATGCATGTAATTGGCATTCAAGATAGCAATTTCTGTCGACTTTGTTAAACCTTCTGTACCCAATAGTTTTATGTAACCATATGATATTGGTAAAACCAAAGCACTTCCAAAAGGCGCTGAACTCACCGCATGAATTCCATGTTCTCCACCTACTTCCGTCAAGGTATGATTTGGTAAAAACGGCACCAATTTTTCATTCACTCCAATGGGCCCCATACCAGGTCCACCTCCACCGTGAGGGATCGCAAAGGTTTTATGTAAGTTTAAGTGACATACATCTGCTCCAATTTTACCCGGAGATGTTAATCCTACCTGCGCATTCATGTTAGCACCATCCATGTACACCAATCCACCATTTTCATGGATGATATCCATAATTTCAGTTACACTTGCTTCGAACACTCCATGTGTTGATGGATAAGTAATCATCAAAGCGGATAGATTTTCTTTATACTGCTCTGCTTTCTCTCTTAAATCGTCAACATCAATATTTCCATTTTCCAAACTCTTTACAATCTTCACTTCCATTCCTGCCATCACAGCAGAAGCAGGATTTGTTCCATGCGCAGAACTTGGAATTAAACACACCGTTCTGTGTGCATTTCCATGGTGTTGATGATATGCCTGAATTACTTTTAACCCCGTATACTCTCCTTGCGCACCAGAATTAGGCTCAAAACTCATTTGCTTAAAGCCAGTAATTTCAGACAAATCCTTATTCAATTCGTCAATTAACTCTTTATATCCTTGCGCTTGATCCATTGGCACAAATGGATGAATATTCATAAATCCTGGATGGCCGATTGGTAACATTTGACTCGCTGCATTTAGTTTCATTGTACACGAGCCCAATGAAATCATAGAATATGTTAAAGATAAATCTCTATTCTCTAACTTTTTCAAGTAACGCATCATTTCCGTCTCTGAATGATACATTTTAAAAACACCGTTTGATAGGAACTCTGACTTTCTTTCTAATCCAGCTGGTATCGTAGATTTATCAAATGCTCCAGAAACTACATCTACCCCAAAAATTGACAGGATATCATTGATATCATTAAGCGTCACTGTTTCATCAGTACTTAAACCAAATCCACCTTCAAAATATCTTAAGTTAATTTCTAAGGCTACCGCTTTACTTCTGATTTCTTCTAATTGCTCATTTGAAGCTTCAAATGAAATAGTATCAAAATACGATTCATTGATAGGCTGATACCCCGCTTTTTGGATACCTTCACTTAACAATACCGCTTTTCCATGAATTTGAGAAGCAATAGATTTAATTCCATCAGGTCCATGATACACTGCATAAAAACCGGCCATCACGGCTAACAAAGCTTGTGCTGTACAAATATTTGAAGTCGCCTTTTCTCTTTTAATATGTTGCTCACGAGTTTGTAAAGACATTCTATAAGCCGGATTTCCGGCAGCATCCTGAGAAACTCCAATGATACGTCCGGGAATACTACGCTTATATTCTTCACGCGTAGCAAAGAATGCAGCATGTGGTCCACCATACCCCATAGGTACACCCATACGTTGCGAATTCCCAACAACACAATCTGCTCCCCAACTTCCAGGTTCTTCCAACATTGATAAAGCCATTAAATCGGAAACAACTCCCAATTTAATTCCTGCTTCATTCATATTTTTACCAAAAGCTTTGTAATCATTAATATTCCCCGTAGAAGAAGGATATTGTACTAATGCACCAAAAAACATTTCATCACCTGAAAACTCCTGATAATTCCCAAACACCAATTCAATCTGCAAAGCATTAGCATGAGATTTAATTACATCAATAGTTTGTGGGAAAACATCATTGTCAATAAAAAACTTATTTACATTGGCTTTTGATTGTTTTCTCGAACGCAAATGATAGAACATCAGCATAGTTTCAGCTGCAGCTGTCGCTTCATCCAAAAGAGATGCATTAGCCAATGGCAATCCAGTAAGATCTACAATCATGGTCTGGAAATTCAACAAAGCCTCTAATCTTCCCTGAGAAATTTCTGCCTGATATGGGGTATATGCGGTATACCATCCAGGATTTTGGAATACATTTCTAAAAATCACAGGAGGTGTATTCGTATTGTAATACCCCATTCCGATATAGGACCTAAACTGCTTATTCTTATTCGCTAATGCAGTGATATGATTCCCATATTCCATTTCAGACATTCCTTCACCAATAGAAATGGACTTATCCAGTCTAATATTTGATGGAATTGTATCTTCAATTAGGTCATCCATATTTTGATAACCTAAATAATCCAACATTTGACGTTCAAAGTGATCATTTACACCAATATGACGTCTGGTAAAATTCCTATACTCCATAAAGCGATTTATATAATTCTATTTCATTTTTTTCAAGTCCACAAAACTAACATTTTAACCCTCTGATTAAAACCATTTATCCATACAAAATCTATTAAGTTTCACCTATTCTCTCATTTCTTAATTAAGCTATCTTTGGCGCCTTAAAAAAGAATAAACGTATGCGATTGTTTTTCTATCTTTTTGCCTTCATTGTATTAACACATTCCGTTAATGTTTATGGTCAGGATACCATTACTCTTTTGGGTGGGAATACAATTATTGCTAAGGTAAACTCTGTAGATAGTCTCAACGTTAATTATACCCTTCAAAAGAAAAAGAGTGCAAAAGATAAATTCGTATCCTCAGAAATGGTTTTTGATATCAGATATGAGAATGGCACAACTGATACACTCTATTATAAAAGTCCGGAAATGGATCATTATCTCACCCCGGAAGAAATGCATTTGTTTATTTTAGGGGAACAAGACGCCAAGGCAGATTATCATCCAAAAATGACGGCAATACTTGGTGTTGTTGTAGGTGCTGGTCTGGGGTATCTATTACGTGACGGATTTTACGTAGCGGGGGTTCCTCTGGTTTATACTATCGGTGCAGGTGTTTCCAAAATTGATATTAAAAACATCAATCAAAGAAGTACTACTATTTTAAGTCATCCTGCATATCAAGAAGGATACATCAAGGTAGCAAGAAGTAAAAAAGCTTTCAATGCTTTAGCTGGCAGTTTATTGGGAACAATCATTGGGGTTGGAATAGGAAAATCGCAAGATCAGTAATTCTTAAATTGTAATCATTGGAGTCTTCGCAACATGTACATTCTCATTCCAGTCGGAAACCTTTAAAGCTTTTTTTACTCCGGTTTGTCCATAGCAACACGTATGTTGCCATTCCTATTACCGCAATCACCCTAGCCACATATATCACTGTAAATCATTTTGATTTCAACTTTTACTATATTACTTTTCTATTCTTTTCCACTTTATTTTTATATCCTCTTCATCGACTAATTGGCATTTATCTCACCATTCCTGTAGAATATACTCCAGCGCAACGACAAGTGGATAAAAAACCTTTAATGGCCAGAATCTCAGTAATTCTTGGTTTTATTGGATTGCTATTCTGTGTACCTAAACTATCACTACAGATTTGGCAACTCATCATCCCATTAAGCCTGATTTCAATTGCTTACTCGTTACCTCTGATTCCAACCGGAAATGGATGGAAAAGGCTTAGAGATATTCCTGGAATTAAGATTTATGCTATTAGTGTAGTAGTCACATTGACAACCTCCACCATTCCTTTGATTTTAATCGAATCGATATCCAGTTATGATATATGGCTACTCGGGATACAAAGATTTTTCTTTATTCTAGCCATCACCATTCCCTTTGATATTCGTGATGCTCATTTAGACAAAAAATGGAATTTAAAAACAATTCCCCTATTGTTAAATAATGAAAAAGCCATTCGATTATCTGTTTCTCTCTTGACCTTACCTACATTAATTGCTTTTACACAATTCTATACCAGTGCGGTTTACGGTTTTGAAGTGGTTATAGGAATGGTTTTATCTCAAATTTGGGCAACTTATATTATCATTCTATTTAAAAAACACAATGCCGCTTTGTACAACGCATTTATGGTAGAAGGCACCATGGTTTTTTACTTTGCGATCATTACTATTATGGTTGTTCTGAGATCGATTTTCTAAAGGCCTTTATGGAGTAGAAGCCATTATAAAAACATTTTTCGAATTCCTTTTTAAATCCACATTCTTTAAAAAAAACATCGTAATCAGGAATTCTTGTATTCCGGTTACCGATTACAGGGTAAAATAATAGATATAATATTCTTACCTTAAGTCGCATCCATAGCGTTTGATTTTGACTGGACGAAAAATCAATCACATAAACCTGACCATTTGGCTTCAAATTTTTAGCCGTGTGATTTATATTTTTTTCTAAATCAATCGCATCAAACAAATCCAAATAAAAAGGTAAAATCACCACATCAAAAACAGGTTTTGCATCCATTTCTAAATAAGGCTTTATCTCAAAATTTACCTGTTCACATCCGCTTACATTTTTTATTCTTTTTCGTGCCTTTTCAGAAAGCACCTTAGAAATATCAAGGTGCGTAATTGCTTTTGCTTTTTCCTGTTTTAACAACTGCTGAATCGTGTTGTCCGCACCTCCTCCAACTACTAACACATTAGAATCAGGGTTAATGAGTGCAATACTTTTCGTGATTACTTTTTCAGGCCTATTCCATAAAAACACTCTCTTCAAAGGGTTATAAAAATAACCCAGTAAATTAAAGTTTCTGCCTATTTCTTCATTTGTAAGTTTCACATATCCAAATTGGATTGTTTAAAAGCTATTTCTTCTTTTCTGTTAAATCATGGAAAACCTGTTCTAACTGCTTTTCAACTAACGAAAGTTCTAAAACTTTTAAATCCTTTTTAACGGCAAGCGAGAATATATCCGGACGAATATCTATCGAAGATTTTGTTTTCAATTCAAATGTACTTTCACCCACCATTTGAATATTTACAATATTCTTTATGCTGTGAAACACCACTTCAGAAACATCTCCTTCAAACTGCACCTTGATAATTCGAAACCCTTCGGTCACTTCATTGATATTCTCAATAGCTTTATCGGCTACAATTTGTCCTTCGTTAATAATAATTACACGACTACAAATGGCTTCTACCTCTTGCATGATATGCGTTGAAAGCATTACCGTTTTTTCTTTTCCAATCTCACGAATTAAATTTCGAATTTCCACGATTTGATTTGGATCCAATCCTGTGGTGGGCTCATCTAAAATAAGTACTTGCGGGTCATGTAAAATAGCATGTGCAAGCCCTACTCTTTGGCGATATCCTTTTGATAAACTTTCAATCAACTTGTTTTGCTCTTTTTCAAGTCCAACCAATTTGATCACTTCCGCAATTCTTTCCTTTTTATTCGGTACCTGTGTCACATTTGCCGAAAACTCCAGAAACTCCCAAACATACATTTCCAAATACAATGGATTATGCTCAGGTAAGTATCCAATCTGCTTTTTTAATTCCAACGCATTGTCATCTATATGCATTCCTATCACGCTTACCTCTCCATCAGTTTGAGGCAAATAACCTGTGATAATCTTCATCATTGTAGACTTACCCGCTCCATTTGGACCTAAAAAACCAACAATTTCTCCAGGCTGAATTTCAAAAGAGACATTATCCAGTGCTTTCTGTGCACCGTATATTTTAGTAATGTTTTTTACCGAAATCGACATATACTTGTATTAACTAAATCAAAAATACAGATAACCACGCGTTGCACCTCAAAGTGTTTCTAAAATTCAACGAACATTAACTTTTAAAACGATTATGAATCAAAAAAATTATCATTGCTCTTCCCATATTCTGTACTTTTGGATTCTATTTTTAGTAGGTCTATGGCAAAAGGTTATGTAACAAAATCGACTGGTAGTTGGTACGAAATCAAACTGGATAACGGGGAATTTATAAAAGCCAGACTCAAAGGTAAATTTCGCACTAAAGGAATTCGCACCACCAATCCAATTACTGTGGGAGATATTGTTCATGTAGACACTACTGATGAACATGCTGTCATATCTAAATTGGAACCTAGAAAAAACTACTTGATTCGGAAAGCAACAAATTTGAGTAAGGAATCGCACATTATCGCTTCAAACATTGATCAAATTGTTTTGGTAATGACCGTAGTTATGCCCAGAACCCCTTTAGGTTTTGTTGATCGTGTTTTAGCTACAGCAGAGGCGTATGACATCCCTGTTATTTTAGCCTTTAATAAAACAGATATTTACTCTGAGGAAGATGAATATAAGTTTGATGACCTTATTCAAATTTATGGCCCCATAGGCTACCAAATGTTGGCAACATCTGCAATTACAGGTAAAGGTATTCAGAAACTCAAAGAGTTGATGAAAGATAAAACAACTCTTTTCACGGGACAATCTGGAGTTGGTAAATCTTCATTGATTAATGCTTTGGATGAGAGTCTTGATTTATGGGTAGATGAAATATCCGATTACAATGAAAAAGGGCGCCATACCACCACATTTGCGGAAATGCTTTTCACAGATTTTGGCGCACGACTTATCGATTCTCCCGGACTAAAAAGTTTTGGAATGATTGATATTGACAAAGCTCACCTCGCTCACTATTTTATTGAAATAAAAAAGTATTTGGGCGATTGTAAATTCAACGATTGTGTTCATATAAACGAACCCGGATGTGCGGTAAAAAAAGCATTGGAGAATGGTGAAATCTCCGAAAGCAGATACAATAACTATCTCATGCTTTTCAATGACGATGATCTAAAGATCAAATATTAGAAAACTATAACTGCTTTACAGTAATAATCCTTACCGGACAATTCTTAGCCGCCTGAACATTTTCATCTAAAGCAAAATCAGGAGCATTAATTATAAAATACTCCCCTTTTTGTTTTGCCTTTTTCAAATAACACTTACCATCAGCCTTACTCATTTTCCAATATTCCGGAGCGGCTTCTACACATGCATTACATCCAATGCATTTATGTCGATGTTGAACTATTTGTATCACGCATCCACAATTTTATACAGTTTATCTGCTGGTCTGATCTTTTGCTCAATTTTAAAAGTAAACCGATCTCCACGTTTCACCGTTTCTACATCCGCTTCATCTAAACGTAAATTAGACACGGTATGTTCCACTATGCCTGTGGTTGGTCCGGTAATAATAATCTCATCTCCCAATGCCAATTCGCCATTCTTAAGCACAAATTCACCTACACCAATTTTTCCAAAATACTTGGCACCATCTCCAATATAGATCTTTCTTTTCTTTGCTTTTGAACCGTCCTCATCAGTCCACTCACCTAACTCTTTCCCTAAGAAATATCCTCCCCAGAATCCACGATTGAATACATTATCCATTCGCTCCTCCCATTCTTTTCCTTTTTCGTGAGTGAAAGTTCCTTCTGCCACAGCATCAGCAGCTTCTCTATAACAAGATGTTACTTCTTTCACATAGTCTGGCCCCTTGCTTCTTCCTTCAATTTTAAGCACACTTACTCCAGTTTCAATGATCTGATCCAGAAACGAAACTGTACATAAATCTTTTGGAGACATGATGTATTCATTGTCTATCATCAACTCATTGCCTTCACTATCTTTTACTTCGTAAGTTCTTCTGCAATTCTGTTTACACGCACCTCTATTGGCAGACGAATTAGCAGTATGTAAACTTAAATAACACTTTCCAGACACTGCCATACATAATGCACCATGTACAAACACTTCGATTTGCACCAATTCTCCATTCGGACCGCGCACATCCTCCTTTACAACCGCATCACAAATCGACTTTACCTGTTGAAGCGTTAACTCACGTGATAATACCATCACATTTGCAAAATTCGCATAGAATTTTACGACTTCTATATTGGTAATATTAATTTGTGTTGATATATGCACAGACATTCCCAAACTATGGGCATAGCTAATTGCCGCTTGATCCATTGCAATAATTGCATCTACATTACTGTCATACGCAATTTTCACAATCTTCTTCATCAAATTAATGTCATGATCATACAAAATTGTATTTAATGTCAGATATGCTTTCACACCATGTTCATGACATAAATTAACCACCTCAACCAAATCATCGGTTGTAAAATTAATAGATGATCTCGCACGCATGTTCAACTGCTCGATTCCAAAATACACGGCATCCGCACCTCCTTGAAAAGCTGCTCTTAAACTTTCAAAGCTCCCCACCGGGGCCATAATATCAACTGTTCTCTTACTCATATGGCTGCAAAAGTACTATTTGGAATGATTCCAAATGTTAGAAAAACCATAAAAACAAAAAAAGCCCGGTAAAACCGAGCTTTTCCATAAAATATTTTTTTCTATTTCGTTAAGAATCCTACTTTAAATCCTGCTGTAAATGCCAGTGGAATCTCACCTCCTACAGTAAATCCATAATGGTATGAAGGACCATAGTAATCATAATAGTTTTGTTTTGATTTCATATTATCAAAACCATAACCAATTCCTCCATAAAGATCAATCAAAAACACATTACTCATTACCCATTGTTTACCGAAGTTCAGCATTAAAGCTCCAGCTACAATATTTTCTCTAGACTCGGTATAAGTACCTGTTTGGCCATTATAAAGACTCATATCTCTTTGATAAGTAGAAAACGCAAACTCAGGCTTTACATACCCACCTTTTAAAACATGAGAATATCTCATCCCTTTTAATGCAAAATCTGGAGTATTGATAAACTTATAACCCGCTTTAATATAAGCCCCAACTGGGTTATCATAACGTGCCTCTTCAATACCTACCCCAATTAATCCCAGAGTACCTTCTACACTCGCACCAGGTTTCAACGAACGTTCATAACCCAGACTCAAAGCTCCGGTCATTGGTGAAAACATTCCCACTTTAAATGCATTTTTATTCTGTCCAAGATAAAGTTCAGGGTCATTCATCTTACCATGAAAAACCATCTCTTTACCACTTTCAAAAACGATTTTCTCTATGCGATCTTTGTCAATCACATAAACCAAATCATCGGTTTCTTCCATGGTATATTTCACCTCATCTTCTCCCAGCTCGGTGATCTCACAAATTATTACTTCATTATTTCTTTTGTAAATTTTATCTTGAGCAAATGCTACAACAGATACAAATACTAAAACGAAAAGGCTAATGGATTTAATTGTAACGGTTTTCATAATTAATGTTTTAAGTGAATACGAATCTATAGTACTTGTAAACGCAAAGCAAAAAAAATGCCATAAAAAGCTCAAAGCTTTACAATTAGTTAACTTTAGTTCATCAATTTAAACATTTCAGCAATGGCACTTTTTATATTGTTTCGAACCTCCAAAACCGAAGCCTCCATCATATAACAAGGTGCACAAACTATATTCATTTCCTGATCAACACTTACTTCACGAACTGACTTCATGGCAATCCCCATCCCAACGGACTTTACTCCCTCTGAAATGGCAGAAATATCATATGGAGATTTCTCTTGATCCGTTCCTACAGTCAATACGGCTTTTTTACCTGTTCCTTCCAATGCTTTAGCCACAGTGGTTGGCCCCATACATAATGCTGCAATTGGCTTACCGGCTTCAACCACTTCATTTATTAGTCTTTTCACCTCATCATTAATCACCGAATCTGGACCTTTAACCGCCCAATTGGTATGATTCTTTGCTGTTCCAAATCCACCAGGGATTACCAAAGCATCTATATCACTTGCATTAACATTCGCTACATCTTCAATATCTCCTCTGGCTATTCTTGCCGATTCATACAATACATTACGCGTCTCCTGCATTTCCTCTCCGGTTAAATGATTTACCACGTGCATCTGTTCTACATTAGGTGCCATAAACAATACATCTGCATTTTGCTCATGAATGGCTAATAATGCAAATACGGTCTCTTGAATTTCAGAGCCATCATAAACACCACTTCCTGATAATAACAATCCGATCTTTTTCATAATTCTTTATTGCATTAAAAATGATATATCTGTTTCTGTACTAACTTCATACGGTTCTTTTCCTTTTTCAAAAATTCTGGCGGATAAATCTCCTCCTAGTGAAATTTGCGTCCCCTTGACCTTTAAATAACTTCCTTCGCGTAACCCTACCACCACTTTATCATTATACACATGGTATTCTTTGATTCTGGTTTCACGGGTTTCTCCCATATGCTTCGAATTTGGATCCGGATCCAGGTAGTGTGGATTAATATTAAATGGGACCGCTCCTAAAGCATCGAATGAAGGTGGATACACAATAGGCATATCATTGGTATTATTCACTGTCATTCCCAACATATTGGAACCTGCACTAGTTCCCATATATGGCATCCCATCATGTATTTTATCTCTCAATGTTTCTATCAACCTATTTTCGTATAATTCATTTAACAACACAAATGTGTTACCTCCACCTATAAATACACCTTTTGCATTTCTAATTGCTTCCTGCATATCATCGAATTCATGAATGCCTTTCACATCAATCCCTATGGTTTGGAAGTACTTTCTAGCTACTTCGGTGTAGGCGTCCCAGGTCACTCCTGAAGGTCTGGCAAATGGTATAAACACCAATTCTTTAATTCCACCGAAATGTTTTTCTATCTCAGGTGTTAAATAGGTTAAATACGGCTTCCCATGAACGGTTGATGTACTTACTATCAGTAAATTTCTATTGGTTTCTTTTTCACTTCTCATCCTCACAAATTTAAATGTATTTCTCTTTAATTGCTATCCTATTTATCCATACAAAAAATGCCGTAAGAATTATTTCCTACGGCATTTTGAAATTCTTAATTAGATATTACGATCTAGAAGAATGTATATCTATTATCTTCAATGTTTGAATTCGCTTTTAAAGCAATAAACGGTTCGTATGACGCTCTACTTTTAAACGCAGCCATTAAACCTTGTCTGGTTCCATCAATTACCTGAACGTTTTCCGGAACATCTTTTTTATTCACCTTTAAAACATAAACACCTCTCTCTCCAACAATAGGATTAGATGTTTGTCCATTATCTAAAGAAAAAGCCATTCCCAATAATTTTTGCTCATTTCCTAATCCAGGAATACTAAATGAAGCAAACGCCACATCGTTAGCTGGTTGAACCGTAGCGTTCATGCTCTGCGCTACTTTGTTAATGTCTCCACCTTGCATTTTAGCCGCTAACATTTCTGCTTTCTTTTCGTTGATTACTTTTTGTTTAATTACATCCTCAACCAATTCGAATGGTAAAACACCTTTTTGTTTTACTTCAGTTACCATAGCAACGATAAACTCATTTCCGGTTTCCATAGCATCAGAAACAGATCCTGCTTCAGACTCAAATACCCAACGAACTACTTTACGCGTATTTGGTCTCCCCATCAATGTCATATCATCAGGACGCAAGTTTGGCGCATCCAATCTATTTAAACCTTCAGAAGCTGTTGTGAATTTTTCAGCTGTATTGTTTGTAATAGCAAAAGTACTTGCTGCATTATATGCTGCTTCATAAGATGCCTGACTTGGCTCTACAGTATTATCTAAAATACCTACTAATACAACTTCTTTAGCTTCAGTTTGATCGGTAATTTTAATCAGGTGTACTCCAAATTGAGAGTTTACCACAACCAAATCACCCACTTTTCCTTCAAAACATGCATCGTTGAATGACGGCACCATTTGGCCTTCAACAAACCAACCTAAATCACCACCTTTTGCTGCTGATCCCGGATCAACCGAAAATTCAGTGGCTAAATCTTCAAACTTAGCTCCGTTTTCAATTTCTGTTTTTAAACTATCGATAATTGCACGTGTTGCAGCAATATTATTGTTTTCAGCTTGCATTAAAATATGACTTGCCATTACTGAATCCGGTCTCATTTGCTTATCCAAAACTTTTACCATTTGGAATTTATCCAGGTTTAAGAATGGTCCAACAACCAATCCAACCGGTGCAGCTGCAATTGTAGTATCATACATTGGAGGGAACATTCCATCTTTACGCCATTTAATGTTAAAAGGAGTATCTCCGTTTTCGTTGATAAATAGAGTATCAGACTCAGCCGACTCAAATGCCGTTTTCAAGTCTGCCAATTCAGCTTTTAAATTTGCTTTATCTTCATCAGAAGCAGCTACTTCAAATGTCACAAACTCAATGGAACTTGTTAATTCTTTTTGTTCAAACTCTGGTTCAGATTTATGCGCATTGTAATATGCTTTTAACTCATCTTCTGTAACTTCGATAGATTCGTCTGGTGTATCATTAAAGAATGCTCCCACATAATTGAAAGAAATTCGACTATTTTGATCCAATTCTTTTCTTTCCAACTCTACATCAGTAATGTAAACTCCTTTTGCAATCAACATAGCGTACTTGTTGTCAACGGCTGGTTTACGCACATAATTTTCCTGAAAATTATTCCATGAAGCTAAAGCCTCAGCAGAGTTTTCACCATCAGCATATACCACTTGTTTCAAATACTCGATTACCGCATTTCCATTTAACGACCCATCCGGATTTGCATAATTCTGTACAATTTGACCCGTTTGCGGATCGGTAAAGTATTGTTTTAAAGAAGGGTTGTTTGACTCATTTTTTACGATATTCAAAAGCTCTTCATCAGTAACTGATAATCCTAAAGCTTCATACTCCTTACCCAAGATCAAATCTTTCAACATATTGTTCCATACCTGATCACGGATTTGTTTTCTTTCTTCATCCGTTTGACCACCGCGAGAATTCGCTTGAATTTCTGCAACCTGAGTTTCAAAATCCTGGTAAGAAATCTTGTTTCCATTGATTTCACCAATCTCATCATTAGGTCCGTTAAAAAATGTGCTACTTGATTCTAATGCTCCTCCTAAGACAAAGAGTAACATTGCACTACCAATAATTCCGATTAAGAGTCCTGAGTGTTTTCTAATTGATCCAATTGCGGCCATTATTCTTTCCTGTTTTTTGTTGGGCTGCGAATATACTAATTCTATTTATTAACGGACTAATTGTTATATGGTTAATTCTCTTGAATTAAATGAAGTTTGACTTCATTGATTTTATTATTTGATACTGAAAGAATATCAAACTCGAAAAAATCAATTTTGATACGATCTCCTTTCTCCGGAATAGATTCAAAATGTTCAATAATCAATCCAGCAAGAGTCTCATAGTTCTCTGACTTTGGTAATTTCAAGTGATACTCCTCATTCAAATAATCTACCTCTAATCTAGAGCTAAATATATATTCGGTATCCGATAGTTTCTGTTCTGTTAATTCCCCCTTATCATGTTCATCTTCAATCTCCCCAAAAATCTCCTCCACCACATCTTCTAAGGTCAATATTCCTGCCGTACCTCCAAACTCATCCACAACTACAGCCATGCTTTGACGTTTCTTAATAAAACTACTCATCACATCATCGGCAGGCATCGTTTCCGGAACAACAGTTATTGGTCTTAAAACATGCTTCACCATAGTTGGTTTACTGTACAAATCACTGGAATGTACATAACCGATTATTCGATCAATATTCCCCCGATACACCAATATCTTTGAATGCCCCGAGTCCAGAAATTTACGTATTAACTCACTCATTTCGTCATGAATTTCAACCGCAATAATTTCATTTCTGGGCACCATACATTCTCTGGCCTTCACCGAATTGAATTCCAACACATTTTGCAGAATTTGAATTTCATTATCCAGTTCTTCTTCTTCGATATTTCCAGTGGAAATTTCCTTCAGATAATGATCCAGATCGACCAATCCATAGGTCATTTTTTGTTCGGAAACCTCAATTCTCAGAACATACTTAAAAATGAAATTGCTCAACGCATTCACAAATCCAACTACCGGATAAAAAATGAAATATGTAATAAATACAGGGATTGCAAATATTTTCAGACTTCTATTCGGATTTTGGCTAAACAATACTTTGGGTAAAAACTCTGCCAAAATCAGAATCACCAAAGTTGAAATCAATGTTTGTATCAACAGAATTAAAACGCCATTATTGGTGAAATCATCAATAACAGGGGTAAGGAGATCTCCCATGGCCAAACCATATATTACCAGTGAAATGTTATTTCCTAATAACATAGTCGTAATAAATCGAGAAGGTTTTTTGATCAATCTGGAAAAGAAACCAAAGGCCAACTCTCCATTATTGGTGTCTACTTCAATCTTTAATTTGTTGGCAGAAATAAAGGCGATCTCAATACCTGAGAAAAAGGCAGATAAGACGAGAGATATAACTATTATAAGTATGGGATCACTTTCCATAAGGCAAATTACCTAACCAAAATTAAGCAATTATTTATTCTTTGAATCATCTCTTTTCTCGATAACATTTTTACGAAAAATAAATCGGAAGATAGATAGCAAGACCCCCATGGAACCTGCCATATAGAAATATCTAATTTCTTCTTCATGAATATTATTCACATGAGAATAGATCGCAAAAATGAGCATTGCTATTCCTGCAATCAACCAAAAAAGCTCCATGATTCTATTGTACAGATTCATCGTCTAAAGATATAATTCCTTTAATATGGTTAATTCTATAATTGGTAAAATCCTGATTTGCTTCAAATCCATCACCGTAAATTATTTCATCGGCAGTAGTGATTTTAACAAAATCATCAGATTGGATTTTTTTAGTTCGTGAATTCCACGTTAAATGCTCACTGTTCAGTTTATCTCCATCCAAGTTATATACCTGAACATCATTTGACAACTCCAGTATATCTTTATTGGGATAATGAACTGCGTGTTTACTCATCACCTTAGCCTCTACATTACCTAAACTATCCACAAATTCAATCCGCATTCCTTCAGGCAATAAATCATATGGAATCTCATCTTCGTCAATATAACGCTCCAGAACTGGTGCTTTTAGTACAATTTTCACCACTCCTGAATCACTAAAGTTAAGTACTACATTTTTACTGGTAGATAGTGGTAAGTCTTCGGATTCGACAATAAGTTCATCGATTTCCTGTAACGTATTCCCTCCACAGCTCATTATAAAAAATGCTACAGAGATATACACAAAAGTCCTTAGCACAAACGTACTAAGGACTTTCGATTTAATATTGATATTTTTATTTTGTACGAACGGTAACATCTTCATTGATCCATCCACCTACATGATATGCCTGACCATCCAAGATTTTATAGAAGAAACAATCTTCCTTGCTTGGGTACTGCGCTTTTGCTGAAGCAATTTTTTTGTTGGCTTTATCTGCAAACTCAGGATTCAATGATTTTGCTTTTTGATATTTAGACACTGCTGCCCAATATCCACCAGCTTGCTCACATGCATTCTCTCCAACAGATTTAGATCCGTATAAATAAGCATCCCCGATAATCATATACGCATCTGCATTTTTAGGATCTAACTTCAACATTTTTAAAGCATATGTTTTCGCATTAGAATATTGTTTTAGGTTTAATTGCGTAAAGGCAATATACTTATAACTATTTATCTTACCTGGAGTTGTTTCAGACAATTCAGCAGCTTCCTTAAAATATTGAATTGCTTCAGAATAACGCTCTTTTTTCAATAATGAACGACCAATACCAAATTTAGATAATGCCGATGGCTTTACCTTATCTAATGACATAGATGCTTTCAAGAACAATTCCTCATCTGTACAATCACTCTTTTCGAAGAAAGCAATGATTTGAATCAATACATCAGTATCATTTGGATTTGCCTCATATTTTGGAGTGTAAATCTCAACTAACTCCGGACATCCAGCATATTTTGAGAATGTTTGTTCTAAAACACTTGCTACTTTTAACCATTTCTCTTTTGCTTCTGGAGTTTTCGCTTTTTGGGTATTCTCTACAACAACTGACGAAAGCTTTGGGAACAAAGTGAACAGTTCTTCTTTTTCCAACTCACCTTTCTTCACCATTTTTTCGGTCAACTTATAGTATGCCGTAATCGCACCTTTTTGAGACTTATTTCCTTCAAGTTCAAATGATTCTTTTAAGTATCCATAAGCTTCCTTATATCTGCTCTTATCATAACGAGCTAAATCGGCTCCTTTTCTACCCAATACATTCCCTTTTTGTCCATAGTTCTCAATTCTTTGATCATAGATCCACATCAATGTATCTACCAGTTTCGCTTTTTTATCCGCATCTTGTTCTGCCTTGATAAAGCTCTTATACATTGCTGCTCCCTTAATGTATAGGTTTTTAGAAGATTTAGGACAATGCTGTACTGCCTTTAACCACGGCCCTTTAGCATCTGCATAATTCTTCTGCTTGTAAAACTCCACATATAATGAAGTGCTTTCAACACAAGTCACACTATCTTCCGGTGTTGCCCCATATTTTGACTGGGCAAAAGATGCCACAGCAAAAAACATCATTGTGATTGTTAACAGTTGTTTTTTCATCTGTCTGTTATTTTTCGTTTTTGTTTGTCTATTTACTTTAGTTGATTTTTCTTTTCTTAAACCAGCGATCCCAATAATTTGGGGAGAAGGATAACCCAATGTAAACATTGGTATACTGTTCTCTGATCAGTCCATTACTAGTCGAACCTCTATTTCCTACCGTCACCCCAAAATCAATTGTTGAAGAAGATGGAAAAATCGATTTAGACTTTACAAGAGGTATGCCAAACCCCGCTGTAACCGACATATCTGTAACTTGCGTCCCTAACACATTGATACGTGTGTCTTTATAATTGAACCCAACTCGATAACTTAATAACTTAAAAAAGTCTCTGATCCCATTTGCATCAGGAATAAATTGCATTCCAAAGCTATATTGCGTAGAATTTTCAAGTCCTGTATTGGCTCCATTTACTTTTAAAGAATTCCATTCATTAAACTCATAATCCAATTCAATGATCCAAAGGTTTTTGGTATGCCTATTAAATAATTCATAATTCACCCCTAGTCCATAGCGTTTTGGCAGATATACAGATGTTGTATCTAATGAATATGAAAGCGTATCAGTAATCACAAACAATCTGGACCCACTATAATAAAAAGCTCCTGAAAACGATTCAAACCTGGTTTTTAAATGCGTTGGCAGGGAGTATGATCCACCTAACGTTAAAGTACTCTCATAGGTTTCAGATTTATTCAATAATTTATTGAGTCTTAAACTATATAACAACCCAATATCAAACCCGAAATCATTAGTTACGTAACTCTCTTGAAATAATGTATTCAAAGCTCCTGGAATCTGCTCCAGATTATTTAACGTTGTTTGTCTGTTGTTTCCAAAGTAAAAGTTGGCATTGGTTCCAATGCTTACCGATTGCACACTATCCTTTAACACCTTAAATCCAATTCCACCATGGATAATATTCATTCCACCTTGTCCTTCATATCTGGTAAAATAATCTCCAACCGCATTCGTAGAGTTAATTTGAATTCCATATCCCAAAGAAGTAAATGGTTTTGCGCCCAAAGAAATTCCTAATTTCTTGGTTAACGGAATACCTAAACCAAAATATCTTAAACTACCATTGTCGTTATCCTGGCTTGTTTCCGAATTAAAAGTACGGGTCCTGTTCAACATAGCACCAACCGAAAATGTAGCAGCTTTTAGAGAGGCATAACTTGCAGGATTTGCCGTATTCAAATAAAACGGTCTATCCATAGCATATTTCACATCCCCCATGGACAAACCCATTGTATTATTAATAGACAAAGGATCTCCAATACCAAATAATGAGTATGGTGAACTGGTAATATTGTTTTGTGCATTTGCCGAAACAAACATCAAAATAAATACTACTAAAATATACGGTGATTTATGCTTTTCGATAATGATAATCTAAAATTTTATTCAAACCATGAAGGATTAAATTTTGATCTGCAAAAGTGGTGTTTTTTACTTCTTTGACAAAATTCTTTGCATCCCCTCCGGTCATAACCACAAATAGATTTCCGAAACGCTTTTTATATGCATTTATTACCCCGTCAATTTCAAAGCTCATTCCATTGATAATACCGGAATGAATTGAATCTTCTGTAGATTGACCAATAAGATTTGGACGTTCTTTTGGATAAAGCAAAGGCAGTTTTTTGGTAAACTTATTTAACGACTTATAACGCATTTCACATCCAGGTGAAATAGCTCCACCAAAATATCTGTTGTCATACGTTAAAAGATCATAGGTAATGCATGTCCCTGCATCTATTACTAAAACATTTTTTTGAGGGTATTCTTCATACACTCCCATAATGCCTGCTAATCTATCCGAACCTAAAGTTTCTACTGATTGGTACTCCACACGAATTGGCAATTCACATGTTGAATCAAACATCATCCATTCCGCTCTATTGTCAATCAAAACTGCCAATTCTTCTTTGGTTGCTGACACACTAGATGCTATAATATGTGATGGGTGATGTTGATCTATCATTTGATCAATTACATTTCCTAAATCACCTAAACTTACTACCTTTTGTGTCACCAAATTATTTTGGTCAAAAATAGCAGCCTTCACATTCGTGTTCCCTATGTCGAGTATAAAATTCATATTTTTTAACGGTTGCAAATCTAAACAATGAAAATAAAGAAAAAATTTTCTTCATTCTTATTTGTAATATTCAATATTTAATTACTTTTGTCGCCCGTTCAGCAGAAGTGTTGAACAACAAGGAGGTGCCTTAGCTCAGTTGGTAGAGCAATGGACTGAAAATCCATGTGTCCCTGGTTCGATTCCTGGAGGCACCACTTTCAAAAAAAAGCCTTAAACACACACTGTGTTTAAGGCTTTTTTCTTTTAATCCTTTCACATTATGATTTGATTATCTTTTTGTTACCGCAAAAACATATTAATACATTGTATTTTCATTCTCTGAAGTCGCAGGTATTTTTTGAATAGAATCCCAATGTTCGCAGATTTTTCCTTCAGAATCAAACCTAAAAAAATCCATTGTGACATATTCATCTCCCTCTGGCCAGATTTGATGCGTATGTAAAGCCACTAAATCACCTTCAGCAATACATCTTACAAATTCGATAGATTTATTAGGATATTCATTCTGCATTCTATTGAAATAATCAATAAAACCTATTTTCCCATTCGCCACGTCCGGATTGTGTTGAATATAATCTTCACCTAAATACAATTCTACCGCCTTTTTAGGTTGTCCTTCATAGGCCATTCGGTAAAACTCAATGGCATTCTTCTTATTTACATCTAATTTACTTACTCCCATAGTAGTTCTTTCATCGTCCAAATAACAATCACTAAAGATAAGATTATATCGAGGACTAATATCTTTTTATTGGATCTATCTCGTTCTAACCGCCAGCTAATTACCGGACGAATTATCAATTGAGATGCAAACAATACAAACAACAAAATATGTCCTGATGGAATCCCATTGGTATCACCATCCAGTAATCGTTTAAACGACCTGGTTAATCCACACGTTTTACATTGCATTCCAATTTCAGCATATACACATTTAAGGGCTATTACATCCATTTTGAGTAATAGCACCATCAAAACGATGCATAGAAAAATTAGAAAATTAAATAAATGATACTCCGAATTCGGATTATTGAACTGTATCATTTTCTATATACTCGATTGTATCTATATATTCAATCGTATCTTTCTCCAACTCTTCCTCCAAGTTATCTAATACTTCCTGCATCACTTGCTCTTCCAGCCCTTCTTTTATCGAGTTTTCAATTTCGGATTTGGTTTTAAAAACCTCTTCATACTCCACATATTGATATATACTTATAGATATCGCTACTGCTCCTATGATAAGCCCAGCTAATGGAACACCGGTTCCCATATTGTTTTGACGCATGTAGAGATACGCAATCAAACAAAAAATAAGACCTAGTAATGCCGGGCCAAATGCATAAAACCCCACACACGGAATCAAAGAAAATAATAAAGCGATAATACCTAATACTAACCCAATGACTCCAAACGGTTTTGGATTACCTGAAAACTGTGTCTCCATTTTGTAATTTTTATTCTGAATATTGATTTATTCGATTATACATGCTGATCAATCAAAATTTGATTGCCATCAGGATCCACTAAAATAATATTTTCTGGCCCGGAAGTAGATTCATCCGCATGAGATATTAAATCTACACCCTGAGCTTTCAGGTTTTTCTGAATTGTTCTAACATCATCGAATTCTTCTTGTTTTTGCGCACTTTCATCCCATCCCGGATTAAAAGTCATAATATTCCCTTCAAACATCCCATGAAATAATCCTACTAAAGCGTTTCCATTTTTCATAATGAGATAACTCATCTCCATACTTCCTGCAAATACAGAAAACCCCAATTTTTCATAAAACTCTTTTGACACCGCCAAATCTTTAACCGATAAACTTACTGAGAATGCTCCTAATTTCATTTTGTTTTTTTTATATCTAATTTATATTAACCCTTCTAAATTATCCATTTTATCTCCAATCACAAACGATTTCATTTCAGCTTCCAGCTCTTTAAAATCAGCAGGCGCCACTTGTTTGGATATTACCCCTCCTTTCAACATCATAATTTCATCACATGTTTCTTGCAAAGTGGAAAAGATATGTGAAGAAATCAATACTGTTTTACCTTGCTGCTTTAATCTCTTTATCAATTCAACAATGATCATATTACTATGAATATCTACTCCATTAAAAGGTTCATCCAAAACAAACACTTCATTGTTTTGTAATAATACTCCGGTTAAAGCCAGTTTCTTTTTCATCCCGGTAGAATATGTTTCCACATACTGATCTAAGGGTAATTCGAATATATTCTTAGAATCAAATTCATTGACGCCTACATCTCTGGCCATACACATGAGTTTCAAATATTCCCAACCCGTTATTTTACTCATAAACAATGGGTTCGTTTCCAAAAATCCCAAATGATTTTTGAGGGGATGCCACTTCGACTCAATTTTCCCTTGGTAAGATTCTAAATGTGTCAGGCATTTAAACAACGTGGTCTTTCCTGCTCCATTTGCACCGACAACCCCATACACTTTACCTGGTACCAATTCCAGATTGATATCTTGAAGCACGGTTTTGCTACCATACGACTTATATAACTGTATTATTCTTATCATTTAAAACTAGTTCCAATTGTTCTTTAGACTTCATATACAAGTATGGGATAACACCTAAAAGCATGGGTGGAAACCATAAACTTATACCCAACAAAATCACCTGACCCAATCCCATTTCTTTAGGGTATGACGAATACTTTGCCAGAATTACGGTGAGTATAAATATATAACCTCCTACCTGAATCATTAAGGTCATCCAGAATTGATCAGGATAAAACCATAATATTATGCCAAAAGGAACAACACTTAAAACTGAACCACCTACTAGCCCTAAAATTATTTTTTGGGTTAAAAACTGTTTGGGGCTACAAGAAAAAACCCACACGAAATACTTTTCTTCCGGGCGCACATAAAAAGATAAAACCATTAAAAACACTAATCCCAATGAGAATAACCCCAGGTTATAATTCGCTACTTCAATGGATTTAAACATTAAAAAACAAACAGCTAATACTAATCCTAATCCCTTACGAAACCCCACTATATTTTCAAATGGCATTCTTTTAAATGGTGTTTTCACCACAACACCGAAAGACCTAAATTGATTCATTATCGCCAGAATACCTCCAAATACTATCAAAACAAAACCCCATATCCCATATTCAAAATAAGCCAGCATTAGTACAAAAGGCAACATAAGTAGCCCATTTTCGATAAGACGAATCTGAATATATTTAGATGACTTAAACATAAGTTTAAGTTGATCATTTCTTCTTCTTTCACTCAAATTACTCAACCACGTTAAAGCCGGAACCAGGAATACACCTTGAGCATACTGCATCTCTTTAAACATGTACCATGACAATAATGCAAACCCTCCAATAACAAGTAAAACACCTATTATAGGGTGTACTCCAAAATCACTAAACTTTCGTTGAATTCTTTTAAACTGTAATTGAAAATAGAATTTCATTAAACGCTAAAAACTAAAAACCGAAACTTAATACTTTTAACCACTAATACCTTACCGATCATCATAAATCACAGTATTTAATATTCCCGACTCTTTCACAAAAAAGGCCGCATCACATGTGATACGGCCCTCCATAAATCAGAAAAACACACTTATAATTCTACTATTTCCATCCTCCACCTAATGCTTGATAAACATTTACCATTGCATTCATCTGCTGCATTTTCGTTTCAATCAAATCAAATCTGGACTCCAAAGCATCTCTTTGCGTCAATAAAACCTCCATATAATCAGCACGAGCTGATCTAAAAAGGCTATTAGAGATGTTTATCGATTGAGTTAAAGCCTGTACTTCTTGCGCCTTTAAGTCATAACTATTTTCCAAATTATCAATCTTCGACAACTGATTCACCACTTCTATATACGCATTTAAAATGGTTTGTTCATATGTAAAAACTGCCTGTAATTGTTTAGCATTAGCGCTTTGATAAGCCGCTTTAATCGCATTTCGATTGATTAACGGAGCTGCCAAATCACCAGCTAAAGAATACAAAATAGACTCTGGACTCTTCAACCAGTAGGTTGCATTAAATGCCTGGTATCCAATTCCGGCTGATAATCTAATCGATGGATAAAATCTGGCTCTTGCCACTTTCACATCCAACTTAGATGCCGCTAATTCAAATTCTGCCTGACGTATATCTGGTCGATTGATCAGTAACTGAGACGGCACCCCTTCCTGAATTAAACTTGGATTCAGGTTCTTAAATGTATTCACATCTCTCTCTACACGTTGTGGAAACCTACCCACAAGAAAATTAATTCTATTTTCTTTTTCAATAATCCTTTGTCGGATTTCATATTGCAAACTTCTTGTATTTAAAACCTGTGCTTCAAACCTTTTAACCGCTAGTTCAGTCACCTTGGTCGCTTGTTTTTGTAATTTCACAACTTCCAGAGCATTGCTTTGAATCTCTATATTTTGCTCAACAATTTCCAACTGATTATCCAAAGCCAATAATTCATAATATGAATTTGCGATTTCAGCAATCAAGTGGGTAACCATGAAGTTTTTACCCTCTATGCTGGCCAAATATCTGGATACGGCTGATTTTTTAGCATTCCGCAATTTTTTCCAAACATCGATTTCCCAGGTAGCATATGCCCCAATCATGTAATCCGGTAAAGGTTCTGGAAATGATTTCCCTGGTTCCACTTCAAGATTCTCCTCTACCACGCCATTTCTTGTATAGCGCGAGACTTTTTCTACGCCTCCACTACCATTAAGGGTAACAAAAGGTAAATACTCTCCTTTTCTCGCTCTGATTTCACTTCTGGAAACTTCAATTTCCTGAAGCATTATATTCAATTCCTGATTGTTACTCAAAGCCGTATCAATTAACTGAATCAAATTGGCATCCTTAAAAAAATCACGCCAATTCACTTTAGCCACATTGGTGGAGTCCTGCCCACCTTGATAACTCACCGGAACATTGGTGTTCTCTTTTCTCGTAACCGGTTCCTGTGTTTTACACGAAACCAAACCCACTGAAAAAAGAATAACAACCAACCACATATTCATCTTTCTCTTTCTAAGTTTGTTATACAACTGACGTAAAAAGTGCTCCCGTTCATCTCCTTTTACCATTTCTTCACTTAACGGTGCATTGTGCTCGTCTTTGATCAACTTTTTGCCTTCTGACATTTTACCGAAGATATAGTACAAACCTGGAATAATAATTACACCGAATAAGGTCCCAAACAACATTCCTCCAAGTGCAGATCCACCAATTGTATGATTCCCAATAGCTCCTGCACCATGAGCTAGAACTAAAGGAATAAGCCCCGCAATAAATGCAAAAGAAGTCATCAAAATAGGTCTGAAACGCGCTTTTGCACCTTCAATTGCAGCTTCAAAAACTGTAGCTCCCTGCTGATTTTTTTGAACCGCAAACTCTACAATAAGCACCGCATTTTTACCTAACAACCCGACCAACATGATCAATCCCACTTGTGCGTAAATATCATTCGCTAAACCCATCAACTTAAGAATGAGGAATGAACCAAATATTCCAACAGGCAATGAGAATATCACAGCTAATGGTAGTAGAAAACTTTCATATTGCGCTGCCAACACCAAATACACGAAAATCAAAACCACAATAAAGATATATATGGATTCATTCCCCCTTCTGGATTCATCATAGGAAAGACCTTCCCATGCAATATCATATCCTCTTGGCAGCTTCGCTTCTGCCACTTCACGAATAGCCTGAATAGCATCTGCAGAAGTATAACCTGATGCTGGTAAACCACGAATGGAAGCTGAATTATACATATTGTATCGGGTAATCTCATTTGGCCCCAAACTCTTCTTGATTTTCATAAACGATGAATAAGGTACCATTTCACCCTGATCATTTTTTACAAACAGCTTCATCAAATCGGTTGGCAACCTTCTAAACTCAGGATCAGACTGCACATAAACTTTAAAGAATCTTCCAAACCGGATAAAACCCTGTTCATAAGTACTCCCAATCAAAATGTTCAAATTCTCCATTGCTTTACCTATCGACACGCCTTTTTGCATAGCTGCCTTATTGTCTATCACCAATTCATATTGAGGATAATTTGCGGCAAAGAAGGTAAACAAACCAGTGATCTCTTTTCGCTCTCGTAATGCCGCCATAAAGTCTTTATTAACTTTATCGAATTCCTGATAATTGGTATTGGTTGTTTTATCCAACAGACGTAGTGAGAAACCTGCGGAGGAACCAAAACCCGGTACTGCTGGTGGTTCAAAGAACTCAATAATACCACCTAGTTCTCTGGATTTTTCTTCCAATTCTTCCATCACTTCTTTGACCGATTTATCTCTTTCTGCCCAGGGTTTCAGATTGATCAAACATGTTCCGGCATTCGACCCCCTACCTTGTGTCATGATTTCATATCCGGCCAACGAAGAAACTGATTCTACATCCTCAATTTCTTCACAAATCTTTTGCAATTCTCTTGACACCTGATTGGTACGTTCCAAAGTTGAACCTGGAGGCGTCTGAATAATTGCATATATGGTTCCCTGATCTTCACTTGGGATAAATCCAGCAGGGAGTATTTGATTTTCATACAGTATTCCCAATCCAAAAATTAACAGTACGCCAAATGTGACCAGTCTCCTATTGACAATTAACCTTAATAACCCTACATATCTCCCGGTTAATTTGTCAAATCTTTCATTAAACTTATCGATTAGCCAATTCACAGGTGATTTACGTTTAGGCTTTCCGTGATTATTCTTTAAAATAATTGCACATAATACAGGCGTTAAGGTCAAGGCTACAATAGCGGATAACACAATGGAACTGGCCATGGTAATAGAAAATTGTCTGTAGAATGTCCCTACCGGTCCGCTCATAAATGCAATAGGCACAAATACGGAAACCATAACAAGAGTAATAGCGATAATGGCCCCGCTAATTTCGCCCATCACCATTTTAACCGCTTCATATGGAGATACATTTTCCTCTTCCATTTTCGCATGAACCGCTTCGACCACTACAATTGCATCATCTACCACAATTCCAATCGCCAGTACCAAAGCAAATAAGGTAATCAGGTTAATGGAGAGCCCAAAGAGCGACATAAAAAAGAAAGCACCGATTAATGATACCGGAACCGCAAGTGTTGGAATCAAAGTTGATCTCCAATCTCCTAAGAATAGGAACACTACCAATGCCACCAGTAAAAAAGCATCTCTTAACGTATGAATTACCTCATCAATGGACGCATCCAAAAATTGCGAAACATCATAACTAATTTTATACTCTACTCCAGGTGGAAAATCTTTTTCCAGTTCGGTTAGTTTTTCCTTAACCGCATCAATAACATCACTTGCGTTACTTCCATAATTCTGCTTTAGTACAATAGCTGCTGACGGATGACCATCTAAATTTGAGTAGATATCATAATACCGTGCATTCAACTCTACCTTGGCGATATCACCCAAACGAATACTTTCTCCATCTGAATTGGCCCGTATAATGATATCCTCATATTCATCCGGTTTATTAAATCTACCTTTATATGTTAACACATACTCTAATGATTGTGCCTCAATACCAGAACTTCTACCTAATCTACCAGGTCTTCCTACGATACTTTGTTCCGCCATAGCATCCATAACTTCATCAACTGAAATTTTGTACGCCCGCATTCTGTCCGGGTTTAACCATATACGCATCGCATATTGTCTACTACCTAAGATTTGTGCTCTGGAAACTCCCTTAATTCTTCGGATCTCAGGGATCATTGATACATTGGCATAGTTGTACAAGAACTTTTCATCCAGATTTTTTTCCGTACTATATAAATTCACATACATCAACATACTAGGTTGAATCGGCATAATGATCACACCTTCTCGTTGAACTAATGGAGGTAGCAATGGCATGACTCGATCTACTCGAATTTTCACGCGCGTTGTTGCTTGAGTTGGATCGGTTCCCGGATCAAAAATGACTCGAATTGTAGCCTCACCTGCACTGGTTGCATCGGTTGCGATATAACGCATTCCCTGAACTCCATTTAATGAGTTTTCTAATGTAATCAGGGTAGATTTAACCAATACATCTGCACTTGACCCTGGAAAGGCGATAAATATATTGACCGTGGTCGGTGCAATTTGTGGAAACTGTGATATAGGTAATTGTTTTATCGCTAATAAACCGGTAAAAACAATAAGCACAGATATCACTATAGCCAATACTGGTCTATGAATAATATTTCTAAACATAACAATTGATTTACAGGTTATTACTCAGCGTATAGTCCCAGATGTGACACTACCGAATCCGGTCTCATATAATCATACGATATTCTATCCTTATCCCGAACTTTTCGTAATCCTTCCAGTAATATTTTATCGTTTTCGGACAATCCGGATTTTACCACAAAAATGTGAGGCATCTCAGCTTCAATCGTGATCTGTCTGGCATTCACTTCACTATTTTGATCCACTACATATACATACACTTTATCTAACACCTGATATGTTGCTTTTTGAGGTATAATAATGGCATCCTCTATCGGTACCTGAACCTGAATATTTCCAGTTTCACCATGTCTTAATAACCCATCCGGATTTGGAAATGTAGCTCTGAAAGCGATATTTCCGGTTTCATTATTAAAATCTGCTTCGATGGTTTGAACGACTCCCGAATAATCAAACGGTTTATTATTGGCCATCAATAAATCGACTGACATCAAACTATCTCTATTTGCATTGGATCTATAATCCAGGTATTCTGCTTCCGGCACATTAAAATACACCCACATTTTACTATTGTCTGATAAACTGGTCAACAGATCACCTTCATCTAAAAGGCTCCCTAATCGTACATGAAATCTATCCATGATACCATCAAAAGGTGCTTTAATTTCCGTAAACCCCAAATGAACTTTCGCTAAAGAAAGTTCTGCTAATGCTTTATCGTATTTAGCTTTAACCAAGGCTAGTTCATTGGGAGAAACGATATTACTATCAGCCAGTTTTTGCGTATTTCTATACTCGATTTCCGCAAAGCTTACCTCAGCTTGCGCCTTCTTCATCTCAGCTTCATACAACATGGGCATAATTTGGAACATCTTCTGACCTTTTTTGACAAACTGACCTTCATCTACATAGATCTTTTGTAGATATCCTTTTTCCAACGCACGAAGTTCAATGTGTTGTATTGATTTTATTTGACAGACATAATCCTTTGTAAATGCTGTATCTTTTTTTAATGGACTGGTAACTAAAAAGCTCGCATCTTCGTGACTTTCATGTTCCTCATGATGACAACTTACCATCGCAAATGCTATAATAAGTCCTAATAAACCAAGCTGCGTATGATTGTGAATACGTGCTACTATTCTATTTCTTTTTAAATTCATGTTCTTGTTATTATGATAATAATATCATCTATCTACTATTGTTTTAACCGTAGGAGTTGTGTGGAATCTACTCTAATCGAACATGAACTTCGAAGGAATTTTAAGTGAACAGTACCTTACATAATATGGTAAGTGAGGGGACAGACATTTCCAATTTAAATTCTGGAAATACTTTTTTGGCTTTACTATGTAAGGTACTATTCTGTATACCGAAATAATGGTTAAAAAGACTGTGTTTATTCTTCTTTGATCTTCTTCCAATTCTTCTCCATCCTCAAAAAACTCAATCATATTCCCTGGAATAAACACTCCTCTTGAATTGGGTAATGCCTGTTGAACTCTGGACGAAATAGATATTATTCCCGCATATCTGGATAAACCTCCTGATATTTCATTCACACTACCATTGCCATATCCTAAAAACAGAATAATGAACCATTGCAGAATCAAAAGGCCTGAAAACGATTGACTCCACCTTCTTTTACTGCTTTTAAATTTGTTCAGTTTTGGAAGTGATGGTGATTTTTCCAAAGAATCTGGATGTAGATAAATAGTGGTATTACATTGTTGTTGTATGGAATACATAACCAAAATAATTCGATTGGTGTAAAAAAAAGAGAAACACAATTCTTGTGCTGATTACAGTGGACATCATCACACCGTAATTACTCTTCATTCTCAAAGTCGAAATACTTCTAGTAAAATGTATATGGGGTTATGCTTAACAAAAGATTCCGGGCTAACTTTTGTACATACTGGGGGGGATTTCAAACTATAGAAATCGTATTCTTTATCTCTTATTACCGCAAACGTCACATGTTTTTTAACCGGCTCCTCTTCATCCGGCTCAAGTTCCATATCCATCTGTTCAAGGAAAGGAAGTGACGATAAGGGTTGGTGATTCTGGTTTTGAATCGTAACCGATGAACTTAGATTTTGTGCAAGTTCAATTTGAAAGTTTTCATCTGAAATCTGTGAAACATACGAAGCATCCCCAAGCACACCCGCAAATGACACCAAGGTCCACAACAGATGTGTAAATAAGATTGCTATTTTCAACACTGACTTCACAAAAACATAGTTTGAAAAACAGGACAAAATTATGTATTAATTTTACTTCAATCCATTAATACCATATATACTTTCTTAAATAGTGCTAATTCACAAATATTTAACACAATAAAATTCACATCTCCTAACTTAAGCGCATAAAAAAAGCGCACCTCTTAGTACGCTTTTTTCAAATTTGTTTTTTATGATCTAAGCCACAACTAAAGCTAATTCCGCTTTTAACAATGACAATTTTGCCTCCATCTCATCTATTTCAGCATTAATTTTTTGCTTCATTGTTTCAGAGTTCTTCATCACATTAGAAAATAAATCTTTATAGTACTCTAATCCTTCTTCCATATTAGATTGGAAGGTATTGAAATACTTCATTTGTTTATCCATTGGACCAGAAACATCCTTAATCTTATTTTCTAAATAATCGATATATAATCCGATCTCCTTCACAAACATATTTGGACGATAAGAATCACTCAGAATATTGATTTTCCCATAAATATGATTCGCCATCTTTTTCAAAGAAATCACCTCATCAAAATAAGCCATATTCGGTCCGGGACAAACTGAAATACCTTCACCACGTACTTTGTTCTCCAAATTATTTACTTTAACCGCAGAAGTTCCCAATCCAACACAAATACATGACTTATCTGTAATTTTATCGAACTGTTTTTTATATTCTTCTTTGGCCAGATTTAAAGCTTCTAAAGCTTTTAATTTATGTCTTTGATATTGACGTGACGCTGTACAAATAGCTCTTTCTGTAAATTCCTTACTCGATACTAAATAGTTTAATGGACAAGAAGAACCAGGTCTTCCATCATCAATCTTTTGTTGTTTTTCCACATCCTTGGTGTTTCCTTTTAACGAATTAAAAGGTATTCCCAGTGGAGAAATATTACTTAAATATAAATCTTCTTCTTTGGCTTTAACAAGCTGCTTTCTGGTAGGGTCATCAAGTGTTACAGCTTCAGGAACTAATAAAAAAGGAGTTCCCCAACCCACACTATCCATTCCATAATGATCAATCAAAAAATCGTGTTCTTCCGATGTTCCCACCCCACCTTGAGCAGTTACCTTCATAGGTAACGGTGCAGCTGGTACATATTTATTATTTTTTGACAAGTAATCAATAAGAATTGTATGCACCGACTCTATCAATGAAGCTCTGCTTACTCTAAATTGATCCAAAATTGGCCCCATCAAGAATCCATCAGATGCAAAGGCATGTCCTCCACAATTCAAACCTGATTCAATTCTATATTCAGACACCCATAATCCTTTCTTGGCCAGAAACTTTCCCTGGATCAAAGAAGAACGGTAATCACTCACCTTTAACACAATTCGTTTTTTGATATATCCATTTTCATTAGGATAAAAATCATCAAACTGAGAAATATAAGAATACAACCTTGGATTCATTCCTGCTGAAAAGATGATTGAAGAATCCAATTTACTATTGGCATATCCTCTTAAAGCAGAATGCGCTTCATTAAATTCAATTGGCAACGCATCTTTTTTTGCATAAGTCACGCGATCCAACTTGGTCATGATATTAACATCAATACTTCCAGGACGCATTCCTTCTCTCAAAGCCTTTTGCATTAGCGCTTTGGCCTCTCCATCTGGTAAGACCAACATTTTTTCATATGCAATACGTAAAGGCATTTTTTCAGAAAGCATTTCGAAATACTTCGTGATCTCACTACCTTCTTCAAATTCAGAAGACTGAACTCTTTTAAAATTAGACTGAACTAAATGATCTACTAAATCCAAATATGCGGTAATTCGCTTAGCACGAAAATCATCTTCTTTTTTAGTAATTGGTTCATAAGGCAAATAATTTTCCTTAGAATGATGTTCTCTCATTTGCTCTATCAACTCATCATCAACCAATGACATCACGGATGAAATTCCATAATGAGCTACCTTAATGGGAGTATCAATTGTAAAAGCGATACCCATTACAGGAATGTGAAACGAATGCGGAGATGTATTTGCAGTATCAATCATGTTCTAATTCTCTTTTTCCAGCCCTACTTTATATCAGCAGAAATCCTCGTACTAATATGCAAAGGTGCAAAAAATGCAGGGGACAAAAAAGTTTTATTCTGTTTTGAAGCGTTTATTGCAAATGATTGACTTTTAATATTATGCATGAATAACATTAGTGATCAAGTCGTTTTCATTAGATTTATAAAATCTTATTTTATTTCTTTGAATTGAGAAACGATTACTCTGCCCGAAGCAGTTGTTCCAATAATGTTTCTGTTTCCTGCGTATATTTCTGATAATAATCTCCGGTTCCAGGTCCATAAAAACCCGTATGAATTTTCACCACATTTCCATTCCTATCCATAATGATAGATGTGGGATAGGACAATATCTCTGTCAGCATTGGTAATGCCTTACCTGATTCTCCAGGTGTTCCGGCTATCAACATCTTATATGGTACATTCAAACCCGTGATCGCCTTAGATAGGCTTTTCTTTGCTTCTTTGAATTCTGTACTACGCTCAAAAGATAGACCTATAATCTCCAGTCCCTGATCATGATACTTATTATACAATTCGACAAAATATCTGGTTTCATCCATACAGTTCGGACACCATGATCCCAAAATCTGAATCAATACTACTTTGTTTCGATATTCCTCATCAGATAAAGAAACCAAACGGTTATCTAAATCTGGAAATGTAAAATTGATCTGCTCTTCTTTCCCCTTTAACGAAGTCATTTTATTAGGGTCAGCCAGTTCAAATTGCTCATTTCTTTTAGCTCTCCAGGTATTCGTGTAATGAGTTCCAGAGTAAAAACGACCTTCCGTAATTTCATCCCCCTTGATTTTACCTGTAAATAAAAACAAATGTGATCCATCGAAGGTACTTAATGAAAAACTATCACCCACAATTTTGCCTTGCAAAAAACGATAGTCTCCGGTTTCGGTAGCAAACGTCCCAATCAAATCATCTCCTAAGCGATCAAATATACCAATGGCCGCATAGGCGTCATCACCTTTCCCAAAATGCACTTCCCACTTACCAGCTAGATTCGCATAGTTCTGAGTTGGATCATAATTCAAACGATGACTCACTGATAATCTTGAAGCTTCAAACGGAACCACATATTTAGGTCCTTTATCCAGGTTATGAAAAGTTCCACTCATCGTATCATTGTTCTTTTCAAACTTTAAATAGGATTGAAATATGGGCATTTCAGCAAAATATCCGCTATCGGTTTTAATCGCTTCCACTATTATAGTTTCTTTCCCCTGGTAAAACAACAATTCTGTTTTTTCCGAAGTTATTTTTAAATCGAAATTCACGGGGATCGATTGTTCTCCTATATCAAAAAACATCCTCCATGGCTGTGCTTTATTTTCAAATTGCGCTTCCAGAAAGAATTGCTCACCATCAAGATAATTTAGATTCTGTGCATTCTCAATAACATATCCATATGATGGCATATACGTGAGCTGCTCACTCATCCTATATGCTTCGGTTTCCTTATCTACCCCTATAGACACACCAATACAAGTATCTCCCTCATAACGATATACAGACCAACGTGTTGTTTGCTTCGGATCATTAGCTACCCAAACAATATCCTTCCAACCGGAAAGAGGGCTTTCAAAAATGGTTTTAGTATATTTTTCAATTACCCCGGGTCTATTAAAGTCTGCATCCAGAAATGGTTTAAGCTCCACTGCCCAATTCGGACTTTTACTCTGCTTTTTTTCAACAGCATTGGAACGCCATACCGTTTTTGACATTCCTTCTTTCAAAGAGTCTAAACGAGCCTGCTCTACTTTAAAATCTAATGTTCCTGATTTTCTTTCAATTGATTTTTGCTCCTCAGTCTGACAAGAAAACAAAACCACCGACAAACTAATGCCCGCTAAAAATAGCTTATATACACCCATCAAATTAGTCGCGTAAACGTGATAGCAATCTTAATAATTCAATGTATAACCAAACCAGAGTTATCATTAAACCAAATGCACCATACCATTCCATGGCCTTTGGAGCTCTGGCCGCAGCAGCTTTTTCGATGAAATCAAAATCTATAAGCAAATTAAATGCTGCAACTCCCACAATAAGCAAGTTTATTCCTATGGCGGTCATAGATGTATCTTGCATCGTAAAAAACGCAGCTCCGAAGAAACTCATCACAAAATTGATCAAATACATTAAGAATATTGCACCTGTAGCTGCTACAATTCCCATTTTCAATTTTTCGGTTACTTTAATAATACCAGAAGAATATAAAAACAGCATAAGAAATAATACTCCAATGGTTAAGGTAATCGCTTGCATCACAATTCCACCAAAACCTTCGCCACCTGCATACAAATAAGATATACCACCTAAAAACAACCCTTCCAGTACGGCATATATTGGTGCCGATATAGGTGCTGCAGTTGGTTTAAATATCGTTACCAATGCTGCAATGAGACCTCCAATTGCACCAATCATGACCCATAAACTCCCTGGATTCATCCATGACCACATGGCACTGGCCAAAACTAAAATGGTTAACACAAATGTTTTTTGAACCGTTCCGTTTACGGTCATTACTTCAGTACTATGTATGGTAGAAGACGCCTTATCAAATGCCTTCGTGTTTAATATCGGATTCGATGATTCTTTAATCATAATTCTATTTTTAAAACACAAAAATCGTCAAAATGTTCTAAACCCTAAATTTTGATGAAATTTAAAAAATGTTAATCGCCCCATTTAGAGAATTGTTTAATCCATTTTTATGTCAGGTATAGAATGTTATTATTGCACTAAAATATTGAATATGCGTGTTTTTAAATTTGGTGGGGCATCAGTAAAGGATGCAGACGCAATTCGTAATGTCACCACCATTCTTAATAAATTTATTGGAGAGCCATTAGTAGTTGTAATTTCTGCGATGGGTAAATCTACCAATGCTCTGGAAGCCATACACAGATCCATCATCGAAAATGATGGGAAATTAGATCAGCATATTCAAAAGTTCAAGGACTTCCATGATGTGATTATTGATGAATTATTTCAACTGGATCGTCCATGGTTAAAGAAACATGTTTCCAATCTTTTTGAAGAGATCATTCCCTTTCAAAATCAAACTTTTGATGACAATTCTGATGAACTTTATGATAAACTAGTTTCTATAGGTGAACTTACCAGTACCTTAATCATAGACAACCATTTGAAATGTAGTGGACTCAACTCTATTTGGGTAGATGCACGTACCATCATTAAAACAGATAGTAATTTCAAAGAGGGTCGAATTAATTGGGAGCAAACAGAGCGATTGGTAAACGCGCAACTCGCACCAAACGTTTCAGAAACCAGTGTAGTCGTTACCCAAGGTTTTATCGCGTCTGATCATCAAAATAGAACAACGACATTGGGGAGAGAAGGCTCGGATTATTCTGCAGCAATTCTTTCCTATTGTCTGGACGCAGATGAAATGTTTATTTGGAAAGATGTTCCAGGTGTGTTAAATGCAGATCCACGGAAATTTCCAGACGCAGTAAAACTGGACGAGGTCTCTTTCCATGAAGCCATTGAACTGGCTTACTATGGCGCTTCAGTCATTCACCCAAGAACTATTCAACCCCTTCAGCGGAAAAATATCAGGATGTATGTGAAATCTTTTGTAAATCCCGATGCAACAGGGACATTGATTAGTCAAAATGCCGTTACCAATACTGAGATTCCTTCATATATTACGCAAAATGGCCAATGGTTAATTACCATTGCTACACGAGATTTTTCGTTTATTGTAGAAGAGCACTTAAGCCATATTTTCGAATGTTTTGCACGTCATAAAGTAAAAATTGACATCATGCAAAACTCTGCTGTTTATTTTACTGCAGCAGTACATAATAAAGAATGGCGTTTATTGGAACTCATTAAAGATTTACAAGAATCTTATGAGGTGAAGTACAATAGCGATGCGGAACTCATTACCATTAGACATTATAATGAAGAAATTATCGATCAACTTAAAAATGATCGAATTGTCTATATGGAACAAAAAACACGTCAAACATATCGCGTTCTCTTAGGAAACCCATCAGTATAATATACTTTTGACTTTCTAAAAAATCATCAGTGCGAAGCGTTATTCAAAGAGTTACCGAGGCCACCGTCTCCATTAAGGGGAAAAAAATTGGCGCAATACAACAAGGTTATGTTGTATTACTTGGTGTAGAAGACGCAGATACTATTGAGGATGTAAAATGGTTATCTTCAAAAATATGTAAGCTCCGTTTGTTTAGTGACGAAGATGGTAAAATGAACCTAAATATCAGAGATGTAAAAGGAAATATCCTGGTTATTAGTCAATTTACGTTACATGCTAAAACAAAAAAAGGTAATCGTCCATCATACATTAAAGCGGGCCGTCCGGAGTATGCAAACAAATTATACGAAGATTTTATAGATGAGTTATTTAATCTTCTGGACCAACCCATCCAATCTGGTGAGTTTGGGGGAGACATGCAAATTTCCATGACTAATGATGGACCGGTAACCATCATGATCGATACGAAAAACAAAGAATAATGGCAGGAATGAAAGAACTACAAGAACAAGTAGATCAATGGATAAAAACGGTTGGAGTCAGATATTTCAATGAACTAACCAATATGGCACAACTAACAGAAGAAGTTGGAGAAGTTGCCAGAATCATAGCCCGTAGATATGGCGAGCAAAGTGAAAAGGAATCTGATAAACAGAAAGATCTGGGTGAAGAATTGGCTGACGTGATTTTTGTAGCTATTTGTCTGGCAAATCAAACTGGGGTTGATCTTGAAACAGCTTTTCAAAACAAAATGAAATTGAAAACAGAAAGAGATAAGGATCGTCACAAAAACAATCCCAAGTTACAATAAAACTACTGGTCTTCTTTACTATGGGAAGCGCGTAATAGTCTATCATTTATAGCCTTCCCAAGTCCCTCATCAGGCACTTTTTCCGTTAGAATAAATTCTACCGCACGGGAATCCAATTTACGTAACGCTCCAAACAGGTTTTTTGCAGCTTCTTTGATATCACCTTTTGGAGACAGTGCCACCTGCTTGGTAATATTCAAATTTTTAAAGGTTCTCTTATACGACAAAACACCAACTCTGGCACGCGGAAACTTTCTCAGGTTGTGATCAATGTTCCCGATGATAATCTTTTTTCCCGGATTATAATGACTGGACAACATCCCTGGAGCATTTGGTTTATCACTTGAAATTCTGATTTCATCTACCGGCTTACCCAATGTTTTCTCAATCTCTTCGAGGGTTAATCCCCCTAATCTTAAAATCTCCACACGATCACCAATACAACTCACGATAGTCGACTCAATTCCTACCGAACAAGGTCCGCCATCTAAAATATAATCTACTTTATGTCCCAGTTGTGTATTGACATGAAATGCTATAGTGGGACTGGTATATCCAAAGGGATTGGCACTTGGGGCAGCCAATGGGAAATCAATTGATTTTAATAACTCTAAAGCCAATGGATGCTTGGGAACACGAATTCCAACAGTATCCATCCCGGAAGTAACTGCCAACGGCACTTTATCACTCTTCTTTAAAACCAGAGTTAATGGACCGGGCCAAAAAGCTTTTGCTAATTTCTTCGCTGATTCAGGAATTTCCTCAACCAGATCATCTGCAGCAGATAAATTGGGAACGTGAACAATCAAAGGGTCAAACGAAGGACGTTCTTTCGCTTCGAAAATTTTAATTACACTTTCTTCTTTTAAAGCATTTGCGGCCAAACCATAAACCGTCTCCGTAGGAATCGCAACTAACCCATCGTTAATCAAAAATTCCTTTGCTACTTCTAAATCCTTTCCTAAAGCTGCCATGGGCTGCAAATATAGGTCTTTCAGAACATTTAAAGCATGGTTAAACTGATTTAATGATACGTATTTTATGAATCTAATCTTATGCTTTTGCCAGAGTAAAAGAAAATACGGAACCTTCACCTATTGCACTTCTCACATTAATAGTTTGCTGATGTGCATCAATAATATGTCTTACAATCGCCAATCCTAATCCAGTACCTCCAGAATGACGTGCTCTCGATTTATCAACTCTATAAAAACGCTCAAATAACCTTGGGATATTCTCTTCGGCAATGCCTATTCCATTGTCCTCTATCTCTACCAAAATGTTATCTGCCATATCGTAAAAACGAATCTTAATCCAACCTTTATCTTTCCCATATCTGATGGCGTTTACAATTAAATTTGTAAATACCTGTGAGATTTTTTCTTTATCCGCACGTACCTTCAAAGGTTTATCCGAATTCGCAACCTTAATCTCAATTTCTTTTTCAGAAGCTCTGTCTTCCTGATAATCCACTAGTTCATTGGCCAATTCCACAAGATCAAACTCTTCCATTTCTAAAGGATCTTCACCAGCTTCCAGGCGTGTAATCTTATCCAGGTCATTAATCAAATAAATCAATCGATCCAGATTCTTATCCGCACGTGCCAGATATTTGGTATTAATTTTTGGATCTTCCAGCCCACCTTCTATCAAGGTCAGTAAATATCCTTGCATATTAAATGCCGGAGTTCTTAGCTCATGCGCCAAATTCCCAATAAATTCCTTTCTATACTTTGCCTGTTCTTTTAGCTGACGAATTTCATTTTTACTTTCCTTCTCCCATTGTAAAACATCCTTATTCACATCGCCAATAATATCCGTTTCATAGTCCATGGCCTCCTGAGGATATTTATTGGTTTTCAGCTTAGAAATCGTTTTGTAAATCAATTTAATTCTTCGATAGACAAAGAACTCGATATTATATTTAATTAGTCTCCAAATAGCATAAAAGACGCCCCCCATCACCATTGTAAAAACCACAATAGGCTTCCAGCCATGGGTGTAATACAGTACCAATGGTAACAAGGTTAACGTAAGAACTACATAAATATATATCGAAATCTTACGCGCAATATCGTGCGGTGATTCTTCTTTCATAGATCACATTAAAGTAGGCAATATAACGATAAATTGTACTAGGCGCTAAATTTATACCCAACTCCTTTTACCGTCTTAATATAATCACTACCTAACTTTTCTCTTAACTTACGGATATGTACATCAATGGTTCTATCTCCAACAACCACTTCTTCTCCCCAAACTGTAGATAAAATGACCTCACGTGTAAATACCTTACCTGATTTGGACATTAATAAGGCCAGCAATTCAAATTCTTTTCGCGGTAATGAAATTCTTTCTCCATCACGGGTCACTTCATAACGTTCTCTATCAATTTTTAGACCTTCGTTTTCCTGCGCACTATTATCCACATCACTCGATCTTCTTAACAAAGCCTTAATACGACTCACCAAAACTCTCGGCTTCACCGGTTTCAAAATATAATCATCTCCACCTGCATCAAATCCAGCGATTTGAGAGTAATCTTCACCTCTGGCGGTCAAGAATGCAATACGTGTATTTTTAACTGAATCAATTTCACGCAATTTAGTACATGTCTCCACGCCATCCATTTCGGGCATCATCATATCTAAGAGAATCAAGTCTGGCACGATCTCTTCTGCTTTCTTCAAAGCTTCAATTCCGTCTTCCGCGGTAGAAACGTCAAACCCCTCTTTTTCAAGATTGTACTCTATAAACTCTAAAATATCCGGATCATCATCTACTAAAAGTATCTTATTCATCTTCGTAAATCTTATGTATAAAATTGTGAAGTCAAAATTAGACTAAACACAAGGAACACCAAGTAAGAAAATAATTCACCACAAAACGGTTTCACAAACTTAATACTAGCTTAACATAAAGTCAAATTAGTTAACTCAACCTTAAAATTGAATTAAGCACAAAGTATCATTATAGGAGTTCTTTTGCGCCACATTATAGTACGTATAATATATACTGAAATGAAAAATATCGGATTATTTCTATTAGGGATTATTTTTTCGTTTAGCGCCTGGGCGCAAACGGGCACAATTAAAGGGCTAGTTACCGAATCTATTGACGGGAAAGCTGAGCCTGTACCATTCGCCAATGTGTTTTTATTAGGCACTACGAGTGGCGGTACTACAGACTTTGATGGCAAATTTCAAATCAATGCTCCTGTAGGGAAACATCGCGTGACGGTTAGTTTCACCGGATACGAGACAGATACCACAGAAATCACAGTTGCTGAAGGTGGTACTTATGAATTAAACTTTCAAATTCGTCAAAAATCATTTGCTCTTAAATCTGTTCAGGTTATCGCAAAAGCGAATCGTGAATCTGAAAGTGCTTTAATGATGGAAAGACAAGAAGCTGAAGCTTTAGAAGAAAAAATTGGCGCTCAGGAGTTATCTAAAAAAGGTGCCGGTGACGTTCAGGAAGGATTAGCAAAAATGTCTGGTGTTTCTCAAGCTGGAGCTGGAAGTATTTTGGTTCGTGGATTAGGAGACCGTTATAATAATGCTTATTTAAATGGTATTCCTTTACCAAGTCCGGATCCTGACAAGAAGGTAATTCCTTTGGATATTATTCCAACATCTGTGGTTCAGAGTTTAACTGTGGCAAAAACATTTACTCCAAATCAATTCGGTGATGTTTCAGGAGCTTCTATTAACATTAATACGAAAGATTATCCTGAAGATAAAACTTTCAATGTATATGGTGGTCTTGGAATGAATACACAAACCACAGGAAAAAGTTTTATGAGCTACGAAGGTGGTAAATTAGATTATTTCGGATTTGATGATGGTACACGTGCAGTTCCTTCGGAATTAAATCCACAATGGAACAAATTAGACAATCCTCCTAAGGAATTATACAATAGTAACGATGCGGCTAAAAACCCTTCTTACCCTGGAATTCCTTTTAAGAAAAACTTCAACCCTTCATTTATCAATGCTCCTACCAACTCCAAATTTGGATTTAACTTGGGTAACTTCTATGGCAATGATGACAACAGTAAAGGTCTTGGATTCCTAGTTTTAACAAGCTTTGAAAACAAAAACAACAACGTAAGTGGTATACACAGAGTTGTAAATGCACAAGATGCAAAAATTATTGACTATACCTACGATGCAAGTATCCAATCTACAAGTATGTCATCTTTAGGTTCTGTTTACTACCGCTTCAATAGTAACAACAACATCAAATTTAATTCGATGTTTGTTAACCTATCTAGAGATGTGGTTAGAGAAACTGACGGATACCACTGGGATTACGATAACCTTGGAGATATCTTTACCAGAAGATATACCTGGGTTCAAAATAAACTTTGGACCAACCAAATTTTAGGTTCTCATAAATTAAAAGATGAAAGATTAAGTATCAACTGGAATGCGGCTTACCAAATCACAGGTTCAAAAGAGCCAGACAGAAGACAATTGATTTGGACGCACGATCCTGGAGCTCCAAGAGATGAATACCAATTCTTTACAGATAATATTGCTGATCAACACCGATACTACATGTATCTGGATGAGCGTGAAATCAACTTTGCTGTTAATGGTAAATACATTTTACAAAAAGATTCTTTAGGAAACGCGAAAATGACTGTTTCTGGGGGGTATCAGGGCAGATTAAAATCCAGGACTCAGGATTTTAAATTCTATTCTCATAACCTAAAAGGTATTAGCCAGGGAAATGGTTTTGAATCTGTTGATGCAAATAATCCGGATGCTTATATCAATGATAGCAACCATGAGCAAGGTTTCTTCTGGCAAAGAGAGGAGTCCAGACCTGAATCTGCAACTGAAGGTACAGTGAATATTCACTCTGGTTATGCTTCGTTAGATTATCACTTTAACAAAAAATGGTATGCACTTGCAGGTGCTCGTGTTGAGAAAAGTTTTCAGGAAATTCGTTACAGAAATCAATCAAGTCCTTTAGAACCTCAATTCGTAGAAAATGAAGTGATCGATACTTTAAGTATTTTGCCAATGGCATCTTTAAAGTATACACCAAACAAAAAATCATCTGTAAGATTTGTAGCTTCTCAAACGATTACCAGACCAAACTTTAAAGAGATGGCACCTTTCCAATACCGTGAGTTCTTCGGGGGTAAGGTAAGACAAGGTAACCCGCTTCTTCAAAACTCAAGTAATACAAACCTGGATTTACGATTTGAGCGTTATCCAAATTCTGGTGACCTATACTCGGTAACTGTTTTTGGTAGAATGATCGATAAACCTATTGAGCAAGTTACAATTGGTTCGGCATCTGGTATTCTTTTAACTTACCAAAATGCAAAGTCTGCTCAAGCTTATGGTATCGAGTTTGAATTCATCAAAAAGTTTAGAAACTTCGTTTCAGATTCTTCTCCTTGGAGAAACTTGGCTTTTGGAGCAAACTTCTCTTACATCTATTCAAAAGTTGAAATCGATACAAACAACACAAATGGTGGAAGTGTTACCATAAATAATCCAAACAGACAGTTACAAGGAGCTTCCCCTATTTTGGCTAATGCCGATTTAACTTTTGAAAAAAGATACACTGAGAAATACAAAGTTTCTATTACTGCTTCATACAATTATTTCAGTAGAAGGTTATATGCAGTAGGAAGACAAAATATTGGTGATTCATACGAAAAGCCGATCAATACTTTGAATTTAACATGGAAAAATGATTTCGGAGATCACTGGCAATTCAACATCTCAGCGAGTAACTTATTAAACCCTGAAATTCAGGTGGAACAAGAATCTACACAAGGAAATGCTTCAACCATTGTAAGCTCTTACAAAAGAGGAATTACTATTGGTGGTACTCTAGTATATAAAATCTTCACTAACAACTAAGTTTAATATTTATTTTGAAAAAGCCGAAACGTTAAGCGTTTCGGCTTTTTTTATTTTATAACCCTGATATTACATACATTTTCAAAGCAATAACCATTGCAGCTATTTAAGAACAAAATTTAATTCTAAACATTCACTTAACATAACCCATTATTAATTAATTATTCGTTAATACTGACTTAAGCCCAAAACAACACGAGTTAAACAGATTTGCAGCAAAGAATTAAACAAAACGAATTTTATTATTAAAACTTCAAAAATGAAAAAGATTACAAAATCATTCGGTCTTTTGTCTCTAGCAATATTGGCTGGCTTATCTTCTTGTAAAAAAGATAGCGACCCGGAACCAGCATCAAAAACTTACTTTATTACTGACGAAGTAGTTGACGGTGTTACTTACAAAAAAATCCAAGGTAAATTTAACGAAAACTACACTTTAACAGCTGACCAAAACTGGATGCTTTCAGGTGGTGTTTTTGTAAACTCAGGAAGAACTTTAACTATCGAAGCAGGAACTTCAATTAAAGCTGCTGACGATGGTGCTACTGCATTCTTATCTATTGCTCAAGGGGGTAAATTAATGGCTGAAGGTACTGCAGCAAAACCAATTCGTTTTACGACTGTAAAAACTAGTCCAGCTCCTGGTGACTGGGGTGGTATCATCGTTAATGGTTACGGAAAAATTAACGTAGCTGGAGGAACTGCTGAAGGTGAAGGTGGAACTGGAACTTACGGTGGTAACAATAACGCTGATAACTCAGGTGTTATGAAATATATCGTTGTGGAGTATGCTGGTCGTATCTTAGGTACTGATAACGAATTGAACGGATTCTCATTCAACGCAGTGGGTTCTGAAACTCAAGTTTCTTACTTACAAGCATACAGAGGTGCGGATGATGGTTTCGAATTCTTCGGTGGAGCTGTTAATGTACGTCACTGTATTTCTACTGGAAACCACGATGATTCTTTCGATTGGACTCAAGGATGGGTTGGAAACGCTCAATTCTTAGTTGTAAACCAAGGTACTGATAAAGGTGATAGAGGTTTCGAATGTGATAACAACGGTGATGATAACGCTGCAACTCCATTCTCTAACCCAACAATCTCTAACGTTACAGTATTAATGGCTGACGATGGCGATGGTAAAAACACTGGATTCCGTTTAAGAGCTGGTACTAAAGGAAAAATCTATAACGCTATTGTTGTGGAAGCTACAAAATATGGTGTGAGAGTTTCTGACGAAGATCCTTCTACTCAAACTGCTGATAACATGGCTGACGGATCATTATTAGTAACTTCTTCAATTAGCGCTCCGGTTGATATGACTAAAGCTTGGAAAGATTGTGATAAATTCAAAAACGATGCTAAAAACGGTGTTACTGACGCTTCTTTCTTAAACGGATACGTTGGAACTTACACTGGTTCTGAAAGCACTGACCCATCTTCTTTAGGATCTTGGTTCAACTCTGCTAACTACATCGGTGCAGTACAATCTTCTGATGACTGGACAAGCGGATGGACTACTGCTCTATAATTAAGAGTTTTATACAAAACTATATATCCCTAAATATATAGACTCCGATATAACAGGATACAATTAAGTTTGTATCCTGTTTTTCTTTTTCAAGAAGACATAAAAAAAGCTCAAGGTTTCCCTTGAGCTTTTTCTTTATAATATTATCTCCTATTATTTCTTCATTTCTGTAAAATGTCTGTAGAAATAAGGAATGGTCTCAATTCCTTTATAGAAATTGAATAATCCATAATGCTCATTTGGTGAATGGATGGCATCAGAATCCAGGCCAAATCCAAACAAAATGGTTTTCATTCCAAGTTCTTGTTCAAACAACGATACAATTGGAATCGAACCTCCAGAACGTACCGGAATTGGTTTTTTACCAAAAGCATCTTCCATCGCTTTACTTGCAGCTTGATAGGCAATTGAATCTGTTGGAGAAACATATGGTTGTCCTCCATGGAAAGCCGTTACATTCACCTTCACACTCTTCGGAGCAATACTCTCAAAATGCTTTTTAAATAATTCTGTGATCTCATCCGGATCCTGATCCGGAACCAATCGCATGGAAATCTTAGCATAAGCCTTTGAGGCAATTACTGTTTTGGCACCTTCTCCGGTATAACCTCCCCAGATTCCATTCACATCTAAAGTCGGACGAATTGAAGCTCTTTCCATAGTCGTATAACCTGTCTCCCCTTCAATATCTCCTAAATCCAATGCTGCTTTGTAATCCTCTACGCTAAATGGAGCTTTCGCCATATCTGCACGTTCTTCTTCACTTAACTCAACTACTTTATCATAGAAACCAGGAATCGTAATATGCTTATTTTCATCTTGCAATGACGCAATCATTCGATTTAAAACATTAATCGGATTTGCCACAGCACCACCATATAAGCCTGAATGTAGATCTCTGTTTGGACCAGTTACTTCTACTTCAACATAGCTCAATCCACGTAATCCGGTAGTAATCGATGGTGTTTCATTTCCGATCATTCCAGTATCTGAAATCAAAATCACATCACCAGCCAATTTTTCACGATTCGCTTTTACCCAACCTCCTAAACTGGTTGAACCTACTTCTTCTTCTCCCTCAATCATAAACTTCACATTACAAGGAAGTTCATTGGATTTATTCATCGCCTCAAATGCCTTTACGTGCATAAACATTTGACCTTTATCATCACATGCTCCTCTCGCAAAAATGGCTCCCTCCGGATGAATTTCTGTCTTTTTTACCACAGGTTCAAACGCTGGAGAATCCCATAAATCTAATGGGTCAGCAGGCTGCACATCATAATGCCCATAAACGACTACAGTTGGCAAATTTGGATCTATAATTTTTTCACCATAAACCACCGGGTTTCCAGGGGTTTCACATATTTCTGCTATATCCACACCAGCATCTAATAAAGATTGCTTCACAACCTCAGCTGTTTTCAACATATCTGCCTTATGGTCAGGACTTGCGCTAATGGATGGGATACGCAATAAATCAAACAGTTCATCTAAGAATTTTGTCTTGTTCTCTGTGATAAAACTCTGTGTATTATTCATATATATATTTTATTACATTTGTGAGGCAACCAATTGCCGCGAAAATCGTTTTCAGGGCAGCCAAATTACACAATTTTTGGCTCTGGATTCAATGTAGTATAAACTTTAGGGGAATGAAAAAAATTTACTTTGTTATTACCGTTTTAACATTAATGCTGATCAGCCCGTCAGTTATGGCGCAATTTAGCACCTCTAATACCGCACCTTATAATTCTCCTTTTTACCTTATTAATGATGTTTTTGCAGGTGGAAATGTGACTATTTCCAATGTTACTTCTTATGGAAATTCCAGTCAAATGGGTTTTTTCACCGGTAATTCAACGATTGGTCTGGATAGTGGTGTGGTTTTATCCACTGGAACGATCAACGCATTGTGTAATAGTAACTGCCCGAATGCATCTACTGTACCTGGAAACCCGGGAGGATTTAACGGGACTACATTTGGATTTCCATGGATGGGTGCTGTAACAGGATCTACGACCAACAATAATCTATACAATGTATCTGCATCAGTACCAACACTTTTGGGTTTTGGAACTGCCCCAAATGATGTAAATGATGCTGCAGTAATTTCATTTGACTTCGTTCCGACTTTGGATACCATGCATTTCAGATTTGTATTTGCCTCTGAAGAATGGCCGAGTTTCCCGTGTTCTTCGTTTAATGATGTATTTGGTTTTTTCGTTTCCGGACCCGGAATATCTGGTGGATATTATAGTCCTCCTGGATATCCCAACGGAGCTGAAAATTATGCTGTAATTCCAGGTACCAATATTCCAATAACAATTACCTCCATTAATGCAACAGGATATAGTCCAAGTACATGTACCAATTCATACCCGACCTACTTTGTTCCAAATGTGGCTACTTCTTCTGGCATGACCGCGCATTATACGACAATAATGGATGTTGAATTTGTGGTGCAACCATGTCAAACGTACAATTTTACAATGGCCATTGCCGATGGTTCTGATGGTGCACTTTCGTCTTATGTATTGATGGAAGCCAATAGTTTCAACTCAACTGGAGTTCAAGTGGCATTTAATGCTACCTATGATTTAGGAGGTGATTCTATTCTTTACGAAGGTTGTGGATCTATTGATATGGAAGTGATTCGTGCAGATAACATTCAAAATGCTGATACCATTCATTTTAATATTTCTGGTAATGCAACCAATGGTATAGATTATACTCTTCTTCCTGATAGTGTTATCTTCCAACCTGGTCAAACTTCATTCTCTCATACATTTCAGGTACCTAATGATTATTTAGTTGAGGGTCCGGAAACCATTATGGTATTTGTAACTGATACGGATTTAGTGACATGTACAGGTACAGGAGATACATTGCAAGTCGTCATTCATGATCCTCTCCCCTTGCTATCCGATGCCTGGAGTGATACCATAAATTGTACGCAGAATAATACGCAATTGGCCACAAATGCCACCGGTTTATCCCCATTTAACTTTATTTGGAATACCGGAGATACTACGGATACGATTACAATTAATCCAACTCCTACGGTTAGTACTTCATACATTGTAACGATTACCGATGCTTGTTCTATCTACACTATAGTGGATACGGCCCATCTGGTCATACAAAACCCCGTCATCAGTATTGATGCCCCCTCGGATACTATTACATGTGAGTCTTCAGGAGCCCCGGTATTGGTCAATATAACCAACCCCATGCCCAATATGCAGGTTCAGTGGAACACCGGGCATACCAGTCAGTCATTTTGGGGATTTAATCCGTTTACGACTACCAATTTTACAGTCACCGTCTCCCAAAACTGTTCGGGGCAATATTTAACGGATACATTTGAACTGGTCGTTGACAATCCTCCATTTACGATATCTATTCCGGATGATACGATTAATTGTTTAGACGGAGGAACTTTGCTCACCGCAACAGTCACAAATTCAACTCCGAGTTTTAATTATCAATGGAGTGGTGGAGCCGCATCTGGCACATCCACATTTGTAAATCCTTCGGTAACAACAACATATTATTTTACTGCTACGGATGCCTGTGGGGTACGATCTATTACCGATAGCGCTACCGTTTACGTAATTAATGACCCAGTACAATTATATGCGCCTAATAAATCATTTCAATGTATAGGTGACACCGCTGTATTGCAAGTCTTTGCAACTGGTGGGTATGCACCTTACAGTTATGCCTGGAGTGGTGGCGGAACAGACTCAACCAAAAGCGTTGTGGCCACTGGAAATACTGCGACCTACACGGTTTCTGTAACTGATGTATGTGGTCTCGATACAGTAACTGCTAATGTAGACGCCATAATGATTACCTATCCACCTCTATATATTGACACGCTAATTGGTGACACCTTTAATTGTCCTGGAGAAATTGTAACCGTTGGAGCTACTCAGGTTAAAGGTGGTAGTGGAGATTCTTACGTTTCATGGGACAACTGGGTCACCACAAACAATTATTTCTATGCTCAGATTGATTCTACTGTTACATTTACAATTCAGGCTGTAGACCGTTGTAATAATGATTCAACAAGTCAAACGCTCACCTATGTTGTAAAATCTCATGATCCTCTAGTAGTTACTTTACCACCTGACACACATTTATGTCAGCAAGAACCTGTTGTCATTGAAGCTGTGGTTACTGGTGGTGCCGGAAACTATTCTTATCTATGGAATGATGGAACCACTGGTCCGATCTTAAGATCTAAAACCAACACCGGGCAATACTATGATGTCACAGTTACTGATGATTGTAAGATCAAAGCTGATGATGGGATTAACATTACCATCTCTAATCCAACTGCTGAATTTGAACATTTCTTCTTTGACGCATTTAATGTTGGGTTCAAAAACCTTTCTGAGGATGCACATACCTACTTATGGGACTTTGGTGATGAAGACACCACTTCAACCGTTTTTGAACCTTTGAAGCAATATCAAATTAGTAAAGAATATAATGTACTGTTGGTAGCTTCTGACTCGAATGGTTGTATTGATACTGCTTATCATAGAATTACACCTCCGCTAATTGCATTTGTACCGAATGCATTTACACCAAATGGAGATAATTTAAATGATATATTTAAAGTCTATGGAGAAGGGTTTAAACAAGGTTATGAAATTAAAGAGTTTAGAATTGAAATTTTTGATCGTTGGGGCGGATTAGTATTCTCTTCCAGATCCAGCGATTTTGAGTGGGATGGAACGAAAAATGGCAAACGTGTCATGAACGGTCCTTACATTTATAAAATTACCATAGAAGGGTTTCAGCAACAAAAGATTGATATGACCGGAACGGTCAATGTCATAGACTAAACTTCAACTTTTAAATCAGACTTAGGGAACTCTACCGTAAATATGGTTCCCTGAGGTTGATTATTTTGAATCAATACACGCCCATTCATTTCATTTACCAGATTAGAAACTAAATACAAGCCCAGTCCGGTTCCCTTAGACTTACGTGTAGATTCATTACCTACGCGATAAAACTTTGAAAGTATTTTAGGCTTTTCCTCATCACTAATACCAATACCCAAGTCTTTTACTTCCATACAAATCACATCCTCTTTTGACATTAATTGAACTGTGATCACAGAATCGTCTTCACTATATTTTGATGCGTTCTCCAAAAGATTCTGAAGAATCAATTCGAAGCTTAAAACATCTATTTCCACTTGAATAGAAGGATCGGATTCAATTTCAATCTTCTGTGGAATCAAACTCTCATACTTATGAACCAAATGCTTTACATTTTTTATCAAATCAGTTTGTTCCGGATACAATTCAAATCCTGTTTTTTCCATTCTGGAAGTCGCCAGAATGTTATTGATTAAATGATTTAATCTTTCTGATTCCTGCATGGTTCTTTCCAAAACCATATTTACTTTATCCTGAGCCAGCTTTCTACGCATCAGTGTCTCAATGTTTAACTTAATAGCAGCTAATGGGGAATTTAATTCATGCGTTATCGCCAACATAAAATTTTGCTCCTGTTTCGCCAGATCTAATTCTTTTTGGTGGGATCTTTTAATTAAATAAAAACCTGTTAGCAGAATCAAAAGAAAAACACCTCCCTCTCCCATAATCATCATCTTCTTTTTAAAAAACACTGAGTCCAAATTAGTCTGCGCAGCAATCAATTCAACAGTTTCAATATTTCCTATTTGGATAATTATTTTTTCTAGTTCTATAATTTCCGCATTTAACTCAAAAATGAGATATGTCCACCAAAAAAATTGAAGGATGGTATACCCCATAAGCAGATAAATAAAGATCGATATATGTTGTTTTCTTTTTTTCAAGGCTTTGACTTTAGGTCACAAATTAAAGTGAATTCTTCATCTCATAAAAATAGAACATAAAAAAGCCCCATTTGAATATCAAATGGGGCTTTAATATTTGCTTATTGATGCTTATTTTTTACTCCAGGCCTCAATGTTCTTTTTATTTCTTTCGATGTAACCATCATACTTAGCTTCTTCACTCATCGCCAAAGCTTCTTTTGCAGTTTTCATAGCCATTTTCATATCTCCATTTGCCGCATAAGCTTCCGATAAAATAGTTAAATTCCAGAATCTTTTTTCTTGCGAAACAGATTTTTGAGCCATTTCTAAAGCTTCTTTAGCATCTCCCTTATTATCTAAAATCCAGGACGCTGCTCTATTGTATGTTCTAAAGCTATTGTTCGCTTCTTTAACAGCTTTTCTCATATTAACATCAGCATACTCAGCAGTATTAATTTCAACTTTAAAACCAGCTTTTATTTTGTCCCATGATAAATTCAACATCGCTGAATTATTGGTAATCTCATCCATAGAAAATAGCATACTTTCAGTCATAGCATTTTCCATAACCTTAGCTTTTACTCTCACCACATCTGTTTTCTCCGTATACTCATCAACACCCCAACCGTCAACATAAGAACTAATAATAAAAGTCCACTCTTCTTTAGATGGAATCACATATAAAGCATATTTACCAGCTTTAACACTAGTTCCGTTAATTTTTACATCGGTACTGAACTCAATCTTTGTAGATGCATTTGCTCCTGCACGCCAAATTTTATCGTAAGGAACTAAACTTCCCCAGATTTCTCTTCCACGAACACTTGGTCTTGAGTAATTCATGGTGATGTCTGTCACCCCTACTCTTTGTGTAAATGACGCAGCTGGACTTGGTTGCGGAAGGTCTTGTGCATGGGCTCCAAATCCTAAAACCATCATCAAAGAAAGTGTTATTAAAAGTCTTAATTTTTTCATTTTGTACATTTTTTAATTTTACCTAACAATAATACCAATTCTACTTTTTTTAGAAGAATTCTAAACAGGATTAGTAATACCTTAACAATTTACTAATTCTTTCATTTTATTTCATAATCTAACTAATTTTGACGCGAATTTTGAATCTCAAAAAACTTTAATATAATGGCAAACGATTATGGAATCCAGGATGCATTAAAACAACTTGGAATCAAAGAATTAAACGAAGGAACATCTACCGGAAAAGACTTCTTCGGAAATGGTGGTATTATAGAATCTTATTCTCCTGTTGATGGTAAATTGATAGGGAAAGTATCTTGTACGACAAGTGATGACTATGAAAGGGTAATGACCGCATCTCAAGATGCATTTAAAAAATGGAGAGTTGTTCCCGCTCCGGTAAGAGGAGAATTCGTTCGCCAATTTGGAAATAAATTAAGAGAACTTAAAGATCCTTTAGGAAGATTGGTTTCTTACGAAATGGGAAAGTCTTTGCAAGAAGGCTGGGGTGAAGTTCAGGAGATGATTGATATTTGTGATTTTGCAGTAGGTTTATCACGTCAATTGCACGGGCTAACAATTAAGTCTGAAAGAGCTATGCACGCGATGCAAGAGCAATACCACCCACTTGGAACAGTAGGCGTAATCTCTGCTTTTAATTTCCCTGTTGCCGTATGGGCATGGAATGCAGCATTAGCATGGGTTTGTGGTGATCCTGTAGTTTGGAAAGCATCTGAAAAAGCACCTATGTGTGCCGTAGCGTGTCAAAACATCTTTAACATGGTTGCTGCTGAGAATGATGTTCCTGAAGGCATTTCCGGAATCATTACCGGTGATTACAAAGTGGGTGAAATGATGACCACTGATAAACGTGTACCATTAGTTTCTGCTACTGGTTCAACACGTATGGGTAAAATCGTTGGAGCGACTGTTGGCGGCCGTTTAGGTAAAACTATCTTGGAGTTAGGTGGTAACAATGCGATCATCGTTACTCCAGATGCAGATTTAGAAATGACGATTATCGGTGCTGTATTTGGCGCTGTTGGAACAGCTGGGCAACGTTGCACATCGACCAGAAGATTAATCATCCACGATTCTATTTATGACACCGTAAAAGAAAAAGTAATTAATGCTTACGATCAGATTAAAATCGGAAACCCATTAGATCCTTCGAACCATATGGGGCCGCTTATCGATACTGATGCTGTTGATATGTACTCAAAAGCTTTAGATAAACTAATTGCTGAAGGTGGTACAATTATACGTGAAGGTGGCGTTTTAACAGGTGAAGGATATGAATCTGGATGTTATGTGAAACCTGCAATTTGCGAAGCAAAAAACACTTATGAAATTGTTCAGGAAGAAACTTTTGCACCTATCTTATACTTAATGAAATACAGTGATTTCAATGAAGCATTGGACATGCAAAACGGTGTGAATCAAGGATTATCTTCTGCAATTATGACCAACAATATGAGAGAGGCGCAATTATTCCTTTCTTCTGCCGGATCAGATTGTGGTATCGCTAACGTAAACATTGGAACTTCCGGTGCTGAAATTGGTGGTGCTTTTGGTGGTGAAAAAGAAACCGGTGGAGGACGCGAGTCTGGATCTGATGCATGGAAAGCATACATGAGAAGACAAACCAACACTATTAATTATGGTACAGATTTACCATTGGCGCAAGGAATTAAATTTGATTTTTAATTCATAAATCATACTTATTTTAAAAGCGAATTCAGTAGAATTCGCTTTTTTATATCCTCATTTTAGACCAATCATGATCAAACAAAATTTAGTTGTTTTTGATATTGATGGAACCATAACTGATTCTGTTCAAATACATCAGGAAGCTTTTATCAAAGCGCTTTTAAAACTTGGTGTTCCTCAACATCAACCCGATGATCAACCACAACTCAATACATTTAAACATCATACGGATTCCTACATTGCCAGGACCATATTTGAAACATATACTGATTTAACATTTGATCAAAAACTACTTAAAAAGTTTGAAGTAGAATTGCATAGAGATCTCCTGAAACATCAAATCTCAGAAATAAAAGGTGCTATAAAATTCATCCAGTACCTTCAACACGAAACCAATTTTGGAATTTGTTTCGCTACCGGTTCTCTACTTCAACCTGCGATACATAAACTCAACGCTATTGGATTACCATTTGATGAAAATCTTTTGGTAGCTGCAAACAATATATGGGATAGAGAATCAATCATTAATCAAGCCATTGATCAATCCAAATTGCACCATGGTCAAAACGATTTCAAGCGTATTATCTCTATTGGTGATGGTCTTTGGGATTTAAAAGCTGCACAAAACCTAGGTCTTGAATTTATTGGGATCGGTGCTCAAAACAAAATCGATTTCCTTGAAAATGAAGTGCGTTATATAGCCGATGATTTTTCGGAATTTATCAAACCAGAAATCATCGCATTATTCCATGGTTAAAAAACCTCGACTTGTAATACTCTCTGATATCTGGGGAAATAACCGTCCAATTTGGGTTCAAAATCTGGTCGCATATTTTCAGGTTCAATATTACGATAGTCGATCATTGGCAGAAGTCCCTCCCCATTTAACGTCTGAAAAAGAAATCCATCAATACTTCATTCAAAACGGAATTCAAATAGCCACAAAAAAGATTCGTTTATTAGAAAAAGGACCAGTTCATCTTATTGGATTTAGTATGGGTGGAGTTATCGGCTGGAAAGCATCTTTAACCGGATTGAAGACCAAACATCTCTACTGTATTTCTTCTACACGATTAAGATTGGAAAGCCACAAGCCTAATATACCAATAGTCCTATTTTATGGCGCAATGGATACACACGCTCCGAATAAGACGTGGTTTGAAAAACACCACATACAACCTCGCATTATTCCAAATCAAGACCATCAGGTTTATCTAAATGATGACTTTTTTCACCACCTATTAGCAGAGATTATCGAGGATTAACTCACACGATTTTTAGCGAATTTAATCCATCTTAATCTCATTTCAACTTAATTGTTTCATCTCAATAAAAAAGCGCAAATTTGTAAGCCTATTTATTAGATTATAGAATATAAAACATGATTAAATTAAACGTATCATCAGACCAAAATGCAAGCAATCTTATTGTTTTAGCGCATTCTGGATCTGATCTAAATAAAATCGCTGGAATCCAATCGGATTATTTAAACAAAAAAATTCAATCTGAAGAAAATGGATTTAGTTTCTCATCTGTAAATGAAAAATTGGTTTACGCTGTCTATGCCAACAAAAAAACGGATACCACCAACCAATCTTTTCAAGATTATAGAGTTTTAGGTAGTCAGGTTACGAAGGCCGTGAATGCTGAAAAACTGGAATCTTTAACTGTTTTAGCTGATTCAGATATTTCGAAAGAACTTGTGATGGCTTTTTTAGAAGGCATGTGCCTGGAAAACTACCAGTATCTTCAATTTAAAACAGATAAAAAGAAAAAAAATAGCCTCACCGCGCTTAACGTTTCTATTGATGGTATTACGGAATCTGATCTATCAGAACTAGAAAATGTAGTTGAAGCTACTTGTTTTTCGAGAGATATTGTAAATGAGCCAGTTATTACGTTAAATGCTACTGCTTTGGCCAAACGTTTTGAAGGTGCGGGTAAAATTGCAGGATTTGAAACTCAAATTTTAAGTAAAAAAGAAATTGAGGATCTAAACATGGGTGGTTTGCTAGGAGTAAATTTAGGAAGTATTGATGATCCTACCTTTACCATTATGACTTACAAACCAGAAAATGCAGTTAATGAAAAACCATTGGTTTTAGTAGGTAAAGGAGTTGTATATGATACTGGAGGGAACAACCTTAAACCTGGTGCATATATGAGTGATATGAAAAGTGATATGGGTGGAAGCGCTGGTGTTTCTGGAGCAATTTACGCTATTGCAAAAAATAACTTACCGGTATATACGATCGCTATTGTACCTGCAACGGATAATCGAATTGGGAAAAACGCATTGGTTGCTGATGATGTGATAACAATTAGTGATGGCACAACAGTTGAAGTTAAAAATACTGATGCTGAAGGTCGTTTAATTCTATCAGATGCATTGGTTTATGCAAAGCAATTTGATCCTATGTTATGTATTGATATGGCTACCTTAACTGGTGCTGCACATGCGATTACCGGATCACATGGTATCGCTTCGGTAGCTACCGCTTCTGAAGAACTAAAAAATCAACTGAAAGAAAGTGGTGAACGTGTCTATGAACGTATTCTTGAACTTCCTATGTGGGGTGAATATCGCAAGCAATTAGATTCAAATATTGCTGATATCAGTAATCTTGGAGGACCAGTTGGTGGAGTGGTTACAGCTGGAGTATTCTTGAAACATTTCACAGATTATCCATGGATTCATTTAGACATCGCAGGTCCTGCTTTCCTGGAAAAACCAGAACCATATAAAGCTGCTGGAGGTACAGGTACTGGTGTGAGGTTGGTTTATGACTTTGCTAAAAATATGGCGAAATAACGATAGACCTTATTTAAAATAAATTGCTGCCGTAGGGAATTTCCTTACGGCATTTTTTTGGTCTTAACTCAATACGTGTTTTCGATCCGAATCAAGCTTAATAAAAGTAAAAAGTAGTATCGTAAAGGACCATAAAGAAGATCCTCCATAACTAAAAAATGGCAGAGGAATACCAATTACCGGAGCCAATCCAATAGTCATCCCAATATTGATCATAAAGTGAACAAATAGAATGGACGCTACAGAATAGCCATAAATCCGGGCAAACTTAGATCGCTGTCGTTCTGCTACAAAAATTAATCTACCAATCAAGGTTAAAAACATAACGATCACAAAGAAACTCCCAATAAAGCCCCATTCCTCACCTACAGTACAGAAAATGAAATCTGTACTTTGCTCAGGAACAAAATCGTACTTGGTTTGTGTCCCTTCTAAATATCCTTTCCCCCAAAAACCTCCAGATCCAATTGCAATTTTGGATTGATATTGATTGTAGCCGGTTCCTCTGGGATCTGAAATAATGCCCACCAATTCATTGACTCGATTACGATGACGATCACTAAATATATTATCGAAAATGTAATCAACACTTAAAACGGTTCCTACCATTATGATAAAACCCAGAACAATGAGTTTCCAAATACCTTTACTAAATCGATATAGAAGCAAATACAAAGCACCACAAATCACCGCAAGTATAATGATGAGTACATATTTCCCATTCAAGGCATAATCTACTATTGGAACATCTATTGAGGTTTGTTTGGCAAAGAGCGTCACAATAAAAAGCATCACCATGATCAACCCAATAATCATGATATTACCAGACATTCCTTCACGATATAAAACGAAAATAAAAGCAAGATAAACCAAAGTTGACCCTGCATCCGGTTGAACTAAAATCAACAACCCAGGCAATGCAATCAATGCCAACATTATTAATTTAGGCTTTGCATTTCCAATCTTAATTCCGGGTCTACTGAGGTAAAAAGCAACGGCCAAAGCTGTTACATATTTCGCTGTTTCCGAGGGTTGAAAACGAAAACCTCCTAATGCAAACCAGGATTTTGCGCCTTTAATCTCTGTTCCAAAAATCAACACTGCGACCAGCAAAAGCATCCCAACACTATAGAGAAAATAGGCAAACGTTTCAAAAAGACGGGAATCGACCAGAAAAATGACTAACGCCAGAATTACAGAAGTACCAATCCAAATCAGCTGTTTTCCATAACTCTGAGAAAAATCAAAAATATTACTATGCTCTTCATTATATAGTGTCGCATAAATATTCAGCCACCCCATAAGAACCAACATAAAATACAATCCTATGAGCCACCAATCTACATTGGTAAATATATTTTTCTTAGTGCGACTCATCAGTATCTGTCTTCTTTACTGGTATTAAAAAATCAGCTTCTAAAATTCGCTGTTCTTTTTTCTTATTCGTCACCTCTCCTGTAATATATTTTTCGATCATTAAACTCGAAATTGGTGCTGCCCATGTACCTCCAAACCCTGCTTCCTCCACATAAACTGCAATGGCTATTTTAGGGTTGTACTTAGGTGCAAATGCCATAAATACAGAATGATCAGGTGTTGTTGGATTTTGAACCGTTCCGGTTTTCCCACACACAGTAATACTATCTATTCTCGCTCTTCTTGCTGTTCCTCCTGGTTCATTTACTACTGATGCCAGAGCATCAATCACCACATAAAAGTAACTACTATCTATTTTGGTATAGTTCTTTACCAAATACTCTTCTCGTGGTCCTCTGTCCCCAATAGACTTAATAAAATGAGGTGTGTAATAAAAACCTCTATTTGCCAAAATAGCGGCTAAGTTGGCCATTTGTAATGGTGTAACCCCCATTTCGCCCTCTCCAATACTATTGGAATATATCGTACTAAATGCCCATCGCTTTTCTCCGTACCACTTATCGTAAAACGCTACGTTAGGAACAAATCCAGGACTCACTCCGGAGATATCTGTTTGCAAACGCTCTCCTAATCCGAAACTAGTTACATACTCACGCCAGACTTTTAGGCCAAATCTGGAATCTTCATAAATACTTTTATACTCACCACTCTGGATTAACCTACGATATACTTCTCTAAAATATGGATTACAGGAATGCTGAATCGCTCCTGCTAAATCATCGTTAGTATGACTTCCATGGCATTTAATAATCGCTCGATTACATCGAATTCTTGTATTTACGGTTATTACATTTTTTTGCAATCCAATAAGTCCTTCTACTAATTTGAAAATAGACCCTGGTCTGTAGACCGCATTCGTAGCTCTATTAAACAATGGATTTAACGAATCATTTGCGACCAACATCGAATAATTTTCAGTTCTTTCCCGACCCACCAACATATTCGGATCATAATTCGGAGAAGAAACCATAGCCAAAATCTCACCTGTTTCCGGCTCAATTGCTACGATACTTCCACGTTTATTCTGCATTAACCATTCGCCATACTCCTGTAAATCCAGATCAATTGTTGACAGCAGGTCCTCACCTGCGACTGGCAATGTATCCAGGCGCCCATTATCATAACTTCCTTTTATTCGGTTATGCACATCTCTTACGTATACACTCACCCCTCTTTTACCTCGAAGTTCCTTTTCATACCAACTTTCCAGCCCGCTAATTCCTAAATAATCTCCCGGTTTATAAAATGGATCTTTCTTTATATTTTCTTTACTGGCTTCTCCAACAAACCCCAGAACCTGCGCAGCTACTGGTCTGGAATATTTTCTGAGTGTTCTTTTCTGTCCGAAAAAACCCGGAAACTGAAATAACTTTTCTGAAATACTCACCCAGTTTTTATCCGTAATTTGTTTTTCAAAAATGGAAGGGCGATATCTGGAATACTTCTTCGCCTTTTTCATTTTCTCCACAAAGTCTTCCTGAGCAATTCCCAAAATCTTACAAAACTTTAAGGTGTCAATATCTTTATCCACTTGTTTGGGGATTACCATCAAATCATAAGACGCCTGATTATAGACAATCACTTCACCATTTCGGTCGTAGATCACCCCTCTGGAAGGGTACAAAGTGGTTTTAACTAGCGCTTGATTTTCAGCAGAATGCTTATACGATTCGTCTAGAACCTGAATATAAAATAAGCGTCCCAAAAAGATAATACCAATCAAAATCATGATTGACAATACCACAAATCGCCTGTTTTCGAACTTATCCATTATCCCTTTTCCTTTATCGGTGAGAACGATTGAACAAGTAGAATTAATACGAAGGTTAAAACGGTATTCAGCAGTGTTTTTTGAACGGCTAATCCAAACAACCCGCTGGAAAAACCCTCCATAGCAAATAACATTAAATGATGCGGGAATATGAGTAATAGGGCATATACAGAATATCGACTCCATCCCATATCACGTACATTTACTGATGAACCAAATTCATATCCATCTCTTGGAGCTACTATAGCCAAAATCTGTGGACGTAAAAAACCTACTAAAGTTAATGCCATAGTGTGTAGTCCGATCGTATGAGAAAAGATATCCAAAATGAATCCGGTAAAGAACCCCATTAACAATACGACTAATGCGGACATATCGATCGGTAAGCTTAAAATGATCAAAACATAGATATATGGATTGAAAACGCCTCCCAAATATATATTGTTTAATACCAGAATTTGAACTGCCATCAACAATATCCATCGAACTATATTTTTAACTATGTCAAATGTCATTCTAATCCGTCCTCCAAAGTTTGAATTTCCTCTTCGAAAACATTTTCCATCACATACACATGCTTCGCTTGTTGAATATGCGCGGAAAGTGCAATGGTAATTTTCCAGGTATTTGATTCTTCAATTGGAACTACATCTTCTACAATTCCTGAAAACACACCTTCAGGGAAAATACCAGAACTACCTAACGTTTCGATGCTATCTCCTTTCTGAACCTCAACAAATTGTTGGATGTCTTTTAGAATCGCATAATTAGGACTTTTACCATCCCAATTTAGCATTCCAAAATACTCGGAATTTTTTAATCTCACACCCAAACTAAACTTAGAATTCAAAACAGACATCACCACCGCGTAATGGTCTGAAACATCGGTAACAATACCTACTACTCCTCTGGAATCTATAACCCCCATTCCTGCACGAATACCAGCCAACTTACCCTTGTTTATCATCAAATAATTATCCTGCTTTGACAACTCATTGTTAATCACCTTGGCAGTACGATATATATAGTTTTGCTGGTAATTCGTATCTACCCAAGGATTGAAATCCTTTCCTGTAGATAAATACGCCTGCTTAACCTGCTCACGGAGCAATGCATTCTCTTGTGCTAAGACTTTGTTATCCTCAACCAATTGAAGATGTTCTGTTATATCACTAAAAGATTCGTTAACCCCTCCGGTAATTTCACTGGTCCAGGATAGATATGATATTTGATGATACGTATTGTACCTGACTAACATTAAAAAACCAATCAATTCCAATATCAGGAACAGAAAAAATAAATAATATTTCTCTAATACTTCTATCAGTTTGCGCATACTGCGTAACTGGTTTTAATGTTTATAGTACGTTTCCTATCTAATGAGGAACGTCAAATTATCTGCATTCTTAAGAGCAATTCCGGTACCTCTTGCCACCGCTCTTAGCGGATCATCTGCAATATGAATAGGAAGCTTTGTTTTTTGCTCAATACGTTTATCTAAACCTCTCAGCATTGCACCACCACCTGCAAGATAAATTCCAGTTTTATAGATATCCGCAGATAGCTCTGGTGGAGTCATCTCTAACGCACTCAAAATCGCTTCTTCAATTTTTGAAATCGATTTATCCAACGCCTGTGCAATTTCCAAATAGGTTACTTTTATTTCTTTAGGAATTCCAGTCATCAAATCGCGACCATGAACTGCGTAATCTTCTGGTGGATTATCCAACTCCATACTCGCTGCACCCACTGCAATCTTAATTTGCTCAGCAGTACGATCACCAATTAGGATATTATGCTGTCTACGCATATAGTCTTCAATATCACTGGTAAATTCATCTCCTGCTACACGAATTGATTTATCACACACAATTCCACCCAATGCAATAACAGCAATCTCAGAGGTACCTCCACCTATATCAATCACCATATTCCCCATAGGTTCTTCTACATCAATACCAATTCCTATAGCAGCCGCCATAGGTTCATGAATCAAATACACATCTTTTGCTCCAGCATGCTCAGCACTATCTCGGACCGCCCTCTTCTCTACCTCTGTGATACCTGATGGGATACAGATCACCATTTTTAAAGAAGGAGAAAACAATCGACTTTTTGCAGGAATCATCTTGATCATTCCACGAATCATATGCTCAGCTGCATGGAAATCGGCAATCACACCATCTTTCAACGGCCTAATCGTCTTGATATTCTCATGCGTTTTACCATGCATTTGCTGTGCCTGTTTTCCAACAGCCAAAACCCTACCCGAAGCACGATCCAAAGCCACAATCGATGGCTCATCAACAACTACTTTATCATTATGAATAATCAAGGTATTTGCCGTACCTAAGTCGATGGCAATTTCTTGTGTAAATAAATCAAATAATCCCATATATTTCTCCTTATTTATGTGTGTTCATGGACTTTTTAATGTTTAAAATGACGCACTCCCGTCATTACCATTGACATTTCGTTGTTATCACAAAACTCGATTGACAAATTATCTTTAATTGAACCTCCAGGCTGGATCACCGTTTTAATTCCTACTTCATTTGCAATTTCCACACAGTCTGCAAATGGGAAGAAAGCATCTGAAGCCATCACCGCACCTGATAAATCAAAGCCAAACGATTGCGCTTTTAAAATCGCTTGTTTCAACGCATCTACTCTTGATGTTTGTCCGGTTCCACTAGCCAACAACTGACCGTTTTTAGCCAATACAATTGTGTTTGACTTGGTATGTTTCACCAGTTTATTCGCAAATAACAAATCATCTACCTGATCTCCTGATGGTGCTAACTTCGTTACTACTTTTAAATCATCCGCAACCTGGGTGCTTACATCTTTATCCTGAACTAAGAAACCATTTAATGCGGTACGTACCATCTGACCTGACATTGAGGTCTCTTTTTGTACCAGAACAATTCTATTTTTCTTAGCTGATAATAAAGCTAATGCGTCTTCGCTAAATGATGGTGCAATCACTACTTCATAAAAAATCTTATCAATTTCAGTCGCAGTTGCCAGATCCACTTCACGGTTGGCAATAATAATTCCACCGAATGCAGATGTTGGATCTCCTGCTAAAGCATCTTTAAATGCATCTACAACAGTTTCTCTAGTTGCCAATCCACAGGCATTGTTATGTTTTAAAATCGCACAGGTACAATCGTCATAATCTGCAATTAGATTGACAGCAGCATCTACATCCAATAAGTTGTTATAGCTTAATTCTTTTCCGTTCTTTTTATCGAACAATTCATCCATTTTTCCGTAGAAAAATCCTTTTTGATGCGGGTTTTCTCCGTATCTCAAAACCTGTTGGTTTTGCTCACTTAACTTCAATGAGTTTGATTCCGGATTGAAATACTTGTAGATATGTGAATCATAATGAGACGAAACATCAAATGCTTCTCCAGCATATCGTTTACGCGTTGCTAAATCCACAGTTCCATCTCCATCTGAAATCACATTCAACACATCATCGTACTGACTTCTTGAAGACACAATCAAAACATCTTTAAAGTTCTTTGCAGCTGCTCGGATCAAAGAAATTCCACCTATATCAATTTTCTCAATAATATCCTGCTCACTGGCACCTGAAGCTACTGTTTCTTCAAACGGATATAAATCAACAATCACTAAATCTATCTCTGGAATTTTATATTCTTCCAACTGCGCTTTATCACTATCTAACTCTCTCCGAGATAGTATTCCACCAAATACTGCAGGATGTAAAGTTTTTACTCTCCCTCCCAAAATTGAAGGGTATCCTGTCAAGCTTTCAACAGGAGTCACCGGGATATCAAATTCCTCAATAAATTTTTGCGTCCCACCTGTTGAGAGTATTTCTACGCCCAGTTCATTTAACTTTTTTACTATTGGCGCTAAACCATCTTTATAAAATACTGATATTAAAGCAGTTTTAATTTTTACCGACATCCTTTTTAATTGATTTTGAAGTAGTAGCAATTTTAACCAATTAGCTACCGAAAGACAACGTGCAAAAGTCTGAATAAATTACGTTTTTCAACGTGTTTTGAACATCTTTTTACACTTTTTTATTTGTGACGGAAGTCGCTATCATTTTACAAGCGGTTACGAACGAAACTTTGACTTCTTTAGTTTTGTTTTTTAGTCAACAACAGAAACAGGTCTTGTAGGTAAGATCGCTAATGCAGTAAAAATGGAAATTTACATTAAACTTTTTTTGGAAAGCATTTCGTTTTCACTTACCGCATTATCAACCAACAAGTTAAGAACCACTCTTTCTCTGCTTGGAATTACTATTGGAATTTTTTCAATTATAACCGTTTTTACGCTTGTGGACTCTTTAGAGTTAAAGATTAGAAGCAGTGTAGAAGATCTTGGCGATAACGTCATTTTCGTTCAAAAATGGCCCTGGAAATTTGGAGGTGCATACAATTGGTGGGATTATATGGCACGTCCATATCCTTCCCCGGAAGAACAGGTTGCTATAGCTAAAGAATCTAAATATGCTGCTGGAAGTGCCTATACGTGCAACTTTTCCAGAACTGTTCAATTTTCTAGAAATAGTGTAGAATCCACCATTATTATTGGAGCATCTAAAGGCTATGACCTGGTGCGAAATTTCGAAGTAGAAAATGGCAGATATTTTACGGATAAAGAACTCCGTAGCGGAGCCAATGTTTGTGTCATAGGAGATTTAATTGCCTTTGATTTGTTTGGGTATACCCCAGCTGTGGGAAAAACTATTAAAATTGGTGGGCGTAAAGCCAAAGTAATTGGTACTTTTAAAAAGGAAGGCGAAAGTATGATTGGTTTTTCCCTTGATCCGTATGTAGTACTTCCCTTAAATTATGCCAAAACCATGGTAAATGTAAAATCCAGACGTGTAGATCCTACTATTTACGTAAAAGCAAAAGACAACATTAACAATGCTGCGTTAATGGATGAACTCACTGGAATAATGCGTGCAGAGCGCAGATTAAAACCCAGAGCTCAGAATGATTTTGCGTTAAATGAAATCAGCATTATTTCTGAAGGGTTTGATGGCTTTTTTGGTTTTATTAATTGGCTTGGAGGAATTATTGGCGGATTCTCTATTCTTGTTGGTGCCGTAAGTATTGCCAATATCATGTTTGTTTCGGTACGAGAACGTACCAGAATCATTGGAATCCAAAAAGCCCTGGGTGCTAAAAACGGTTTTATCCTCTTTCAGTTTCTAAGTGAATCTGTGATTCTATCCTTAATTGGCGGAATATTTGGTTTAATTCTCATTTCAATCTTATCCGTCTCCGTAAATCTATTCACCGAATACGAAGTTGTGATGACTTCAGGGAATATCATTTTGGGTATTTCTATTTCTGTCATCATTGGAATCATTGCCGGAGTATTCCCGGCATGGCAAGCCGCTAAAAAGGATCCTGTGGAAGCTATTCGTAGCTAATCAGATGACATAATATGCGATATGGTCTGCTTTAAAGCAGGTATTATCTCTTGCTTAAACCAAGGATTTTTCTTTTGCCAGATATTGTTTCGTGGGGAAGGGTGTGGTAATACAAAATGCTTTGGCAAATACTCTTGATACGATTTCACAGTCTCTGTCAAGGTCCTTTTTGTTTGACCTTTCAAATAATAATCCTGCGCATATTTTCCAATAAGTAAAATTAATTCTACCTCATCCATTTTATCCCATAACGGTTGATGCCACTTTGGAGCACACTCCACTCTTGGTGGAAGATCTCCGGTTTTTCCTTTTCCGGGATAACAAAACCCCATGGGAATAATACCTACTTTCTCAGGCGTATAAAAGTCTTCATTCGAAATTCCCATCCAATCCCGAAGGTTTTCTCCACTCTTATCATCCCAGGGAATTCCGGAATTATGAACTTTTATGCCAGGAGCTTGTCCAATAACCACTATTCGACTCTTTGGGTGCGCCAATACCACCGGGCGCACCCCATGAGATAAATAGGGTTCGCAAATACTACATTGCTTTATTTCTTTTAAAAGTTCATTCATTCCATGCAATTACTACTTTTCTTCCTTCAAATCAAAACCATAGTCTTTTCCTTTATCTATTGCAGGCACACCTTCAGACATCCATTTAGGCATTGGAGCCCCTTTCATATAATGATTAAAAAACTGGAACATTCTTAAACTCAAATCCAAGCGATTTGGCATTTTCCTCAGGTTATGTTGTTCATTATTATACACCAACAACCAGGCTGGTTTCTGAAGCCTTCTCATCCCCATAAACATTTCTATGCCCTGATAATATGGAACCGCACCATCTTTATCATTATGCATAATCAGCAATGGAGTAGTCACATTTGGGAGATAAAATACGGGCGAGTTCTCGATATATAAATCCTGTGCATTCCAAAGATGATCTCCAATTCTACTTTGTGTTCTTTCATATTGAAATTCTCTACTCATACCAGATCCCCAACGAATCCCGCCATATGCAGAGGTCATATTGCTCACCGGAGCTCCAGCCATGGCTGCAGTGAACATATCCGTTTGTGTCACAATGTAGGCCACTTGATAACCACCCCAACTTTGTCCTTGAATTGCCATTTTCGCTGGATCAACATAAGCCATTTTTTGTAACGATTTCGCTCCACTTACCACCGTATTTAAAGCATCTTTACCTGGGTGCCCCGTTCCATAATGAATGTCTGGCACAAAAACCATATATCCATTACTGGTATACAATGGGATGGATATCGTAGAATGAGAGGGTCTAAATGGTTTTCTTTGATATTCCGAACTGAAATATTTCTCATAAAAATAGATCATCACCGGATATTTTTTATTGGCATCAAAATTCTCAGGGTAATACAATAATCCTTTTTGTTCTACACCATTTTCATCGGTCCAATAATGCTTCTTTACAAATCCCCAATAAAAATCATTCTGCTGCGATTGTACATCCGATACTTTTATGGAATTGTTAAATTGACTCTCTATCGGGTTTCCCTGTACATCAGAAGAATATACGATATCCGGATATTGCATATAATTCATTGATCGGTAAAAGAATCGATCGGCCTCTTTCGCTTTAGTAAATTGAAAAATGGATTCTTCTCCCCAAATCAAATTGGTGATTCTTTCAGCACCTGGATAACGCAATAACATCCCTTCGGAATTGTCATCTACATTTTGCGCAGCTAACAGAATGACCGAGTCCAGCTTAATATAGTCATGATCTTTATCCAAATTCACGTAATCTATCATAAGATGCTTTTCATCTGCCATTCCATCGGTTAATGCCACGGGTTCTTTTTCTCCTTTTGGATCTACCATCCAAATATCATATTTGGTTTTAATTAACACCCACTCTTCACCATAGGCCCAACCTTCAACACCATAGGCAAATGGGGCTGTTGGAATTTCAGAATCCAGATCCACCAAAATCTGACCATTGCGAGTTAATGATTTAGATATATTCACCTTATTATCCGTTTCAATATCCAAAGCATACCAAATTCCAGCTTCTCCATCAAAGTACACAAAGTATTTTCCAGATGGCGAAATATTAGAATTATAACCTACCGCTTCACCAATACGTTTTTTCTTTCCTGTGGTTAAATCCATCCTATAATAATCTCTGGCAAACGGAAATGCCCAACTCATAGACAAATCATATTTTTTTGATTCGACCAGTAAAGCATATTTATTATCCCCTTCCATTAGTGGCTGGATATAACGTGTAGAATCATTCGCCAGAGGAACCAGTTTTTGACTATTCATATGAAACACTGCTAAATACGTTTTTTTCTCCTCTCTTGCCTTCTTCAACAATTGCATAGGTTGTGGCTCTAAATCTGTCCAACTCCAAACATCTAAGGTGGATTTCTCATCTTTTGGAATACTATCTTTAGGTTCTTCCACAGGTCGTTCGGCAGTTCCTACAAATATTTTAGAACCGTCTCTGGAGAAATAAATATTTCCATTCTCACTTATCGTATGTCCTTCCGGTAAGTTTCTATCGTTAGTATCTACAATTATTCTGGTTCCTTTATTTCCTCTGGTTATATATAACGCAAAAGCTTTCGCTTTACCTGTATCGGCAGATTGAATCCAAACAAAATCGTTTCCATCTTCGCTAAATGTAGGTTTCTTGGCATTCCCTAATCCGAAATAAGATGTATCTATGTTTCCGGTAATATTATTAAACCAATACACCCCTACGCTATCAATAGTATCGCCAAATGAACGGATATATCCTATGCTATTTCCATATTTAGAAATACTATACTCCTGTACATTCTTAATTTTTGTTGTCTCCCCACTTATCGGATGGAACAAAACCAAATCACTGGTCTTCCTTTTAATTGGCTTCTTCTTACTCTTAGGAGCAGGAGTTTTCTTTGATTTTTTCTTCTTTTTTTTCTTTTTACCACTTGGCGGGGGTGTCTTTTCTTTTTGCGGTTTCTTATAGTAAAAAGACATCCAGTCACTTCCTTCTTCAGATAGTTTAAAAGATTTTACTCCTTCAAACTTCATCAATGTATCTTGTTCAAAAACATAGATAGCCAATGTATCCTGAGGCCATTTTGATTTTGGTATTTCATCCAGTTTCGCTTTTCTTAACGAATCCAAATGTGGTTTAATCATAAACACGATATAATTACTTTTTGGAGAAAACTGGGCGCGATAACCACGCTCAAATTCCTTCTCTACACCTGAATCCGGATTTTTAAGATGTAAAATTCCATCTCCCACATTTGGATTTACCTGATAGGATAACCACTTCCCATCATTTGAAATTTTGGCACTCCTCAAGTTTTTCCATCCCGGCATATCTTCTGGGGTCAAACTTCTTTTTTCTTGTGCGAAACCAACATTTAGCACTAGTACACAAGCCATCATCCACACCCATTTTACCATTACTCTCATTTCTATATTTTATTCAATTTACGATCTAAATACTTCTGCTATCATACATCTGGCACTTCCACCTCCATACATCTCTATGGTTGGAATATCTACCGTCACTATTTCAGATTCTTTTTCCAATTCTCTTTTTTGTTTCTCATCTAATGCACTCCAACCTGAACGTGATGCTATTAAAACAAGCTTTCCAGATTTATTTTGCAATTGAATCATATTTCCGGAAAACTGAGTGATCTGATAATAGCTCAACTCTAAAACCTTTTTTCCCGAATTTTCAATGGCTCGAACAACTTCTGCTCTTTCTTTCTCATTCGCAATTGTTTCCAAGGCGATTCCCACATGTGTATGCGTTACAAACATAGCAACATTTGTATGGTATATCGGATTGTTTTGATGATCGGTCGCTAGAAAACGACAAATGGAAAAATTTAGTTTCTCAGCCACTTTTTCTACCAGTTCTTCATCTACTCTTTGTGATCTTGCCACATAAATAATTCCCTTTTGATGATCTATCACCATGCATCCGGTTCCTTCCAAAAACACTTCTTTTTCAGCAAAGGAGGTCAAATCTATTTTTTCAGAAGTCATGACATAATCCACTACATCTTCTCTAACTTCTAGCCTTCTGTTTGGTGCCAACATCGGATAAATGACAGTTGGTCCATTAGGATGTGTAGAAATCCAATTATTTGGAAAGATCGCATCTGGTCTTACCTCATCTTTAGTATCCTGAAATACTTTGACATTCACACCATGCTTTCTAATCTTATCCACCATAGTATCAAACTCAGACTCTGCTTTTTGCTGAATCACATCAGCCTTATCCATTAGAATTTTGCTTTGAAATGCATTGGTTCCTGAAGTTTCCGGGTTCACCCCAAAACTTGCTGGGCGGACCATAAATATGCTGGAGGTAAAATACGGATTCATCTTTTTATTCTTTGTTTCAAACTTAAACTTTTAAAGCAACTATTGCATTTCTCATTCGAATAAACATGAATTGTGGATTAAAAATTCTATTACCTGTTCAAATCAGGAAGTTCTCATACATAATCCGGGTTAAAACATAAATTTGTATCAAATCAAATCAATGCGTGAAAGTTTCCATCTTATTCGAAAACTAACTTTTTCCAGAATTCTAAATGCATTGGTTCTGATTATCGGTTATTATGCATCCAGAATCACACGTCAACCTATTCAATGGGGCGAACCTATTAGTTTAAGCATCGAGCCCACCACAGCTTGCAATCTGGGTTGTCCGGAATGTCCTAGTGGACTTAAAATGTTTACCCGTCCAACAGGCAATTTAAGTCCTGAATTGTTTGAAAAAATCATCAGTCAAATTCATAAGAAATTAATCTATTTAACTTTCTACTTTCAGGGTGAACCCTTTATTAATAAACACTTTTTAAAGATGGTTAAATACGCCTCAGACAAAGGTATTTTCACATCTACATCTACCAATGCACATTTTATTGACAACAAAGTTGCTGAGGAAATTGTACATTCAGGACTAGACCAATTAATCATTTCTCTGGATGGAACTACACAAGAAGTATATGAACAATATAGAATTCATGGCAAAGTAGATAAAGTTCTGGAGGGTACTAAAAACATCATTCAAGCCAAGAAAAAATTAAATTCACAAACACCACAAGTCGTATTTCAGTTTCTTGTCGTGAAACATAATGAACATCAAATTGATGAAGTTCATCAACTTGCCAATGATTTAGGTGTGGATAAGGTGGCCTTAAAAACGGCTCAAATCTACGATTACAAAAATGGCAGCCCGCTTTTACCTACGGATCAAAAGTACTCGAGATATCGAATGAAAAATGATGGCACTTACGAGATTAAAAATAAACTTCGAAACCATTGCTGGAGATTATGGCACTCTGCAGTAATTACCTGGGATGGAGATATTGTACCATGTTGCTTTGATAAAGATGCCAAATACAAAATGGGCACATTACAGGATCATACGTTTCAGGATATTTGGCATAACGATACTTATAAAGGATTTAGAAATGCCATTATTCAATCCCGTAAAAACATTGATATCTGTCAAAACTGTACAGAAGGAACCAAAGTCTGGATGTAATTAATCTTGCTCTACCGCCTGCACAACCTCCATAACATCGATTTTCTCCATTCCTCTAAATGCTGGTTTATACCATTGTTTATTTCCTAATTTAGAATAGGGTCTGGAAACCCCTTTGGGCTCAATAATTTGTGATCCCGCCCCAGGTAAATACGGATACATTCCGAACTCCGGAACGGTTGCTCCCCAAATAGAGATCACCTTCTTTTTTAGTGCTGAAGCAATATGCATTAATCCGGTATCATGAGAAATCACAGCCTTTGCCTGTTGTAAAATCGAAGCACTTTGATTTAAACTGAACTTACCAGCTGCATTGTAAACGTGGTTCTTTGACTTTGAAACAATAGCATCTCCATTCTCCGCATCTTCTTTACCTCCAAGCAAAATCACCGGTGCTTTCAGACCATCGCAAATCTCTACGATTTTATGATTTGGGAGAATTTTGCCTTGATGTTGCCCTCCAATTGCAAAAGCGATATATCCATTATGAAACTCTATTGGGAAAACATCTAATTTCACCTCATCATCCTTAGGAATATAATAGTCTAAACCTTTCTGATCATTTACGATATTAAAAGCACTTGTGGTTTCCATATAACGATCCACAATATGGACATCTGGCATCTTATTGATTTTGAAATTCACCAAAACCCACTTCTGTAAATTATACTTTTTAAAAGTGAAATCCATAATCCCCAATCCTCTCTTTACTTGAGAAGAACGCAAGTTTCGATGTAAATCGAAAATATAATGGAAACATTCATCTTTAAGTTCATCCAAAACCGGAGCCACTTTTTCATCAATGAAATGCAATTTATCAATGTATGGATTATGTTCCAGGATTCCCTTAAACTGTCTTTTCGTCAGATAATGTACTTCTACATCCCCCTCATTCAATTGCTCTTTTACATTTCGAATAACTGGAGTAGTCAATACAATATCTCCAATGGAGCTAAATCTTATGATCAGAACTTTTACCGTCATTTTTTATAAAAATTCATTTCATCCACATACTGATGCACTTCTGGACTCAACATATATCTCACGTCTTTTCCATCGACAATCATATTTCGAATCGTGCTAGAAGATATTTTCATTAGTGGTGCATCAATCAGCTCAATCTTCGGATGGTTTAAAAGTTCCTCAACCACCTGAGGTCTTTCTTTCAGTTCATTTTGCGTATAAACGCGTGGATATACCAATACTTTATAATCTTCTAGAATTACCTGATAATTTTTCCATTTGTGAAAACTTCTCAAATTATCTTCTCCCATGATCAAGGAAAAATTCTTCTCCGGATATTTTTCACTAAGCACCGCCAATGTATTCACCGTGTAATTGGGTTGCGGCATATCAAACTCTATATTACTCGCTTTTAACAATGGATTTTGATCCACCGCTTCGCGTACCAAAGCCAATCTATGAATATCATCTAATAGCGAATCTTTTTCCTTAAACGGATTTTTTGGAGTAACCACCAACCAAACCTGGTCTATATCATCCAACTGCGCCATATAATTGGCCAAAATTAAATGGCCTACGTGAATGGGGTTAAACGTTCCAAAAAACAGACCTATGTTATGACTTCCCACTATCTAAATGTTCTAATTATTCAAAAAATCCTGAACCAGATTGTACACTTCCTGTGTCGCTTTTTTTAAATCATCATTTACAACAACATAATCAAACTCATTGGCACGAGACAACTCTTCTTTGGCTTTACCCAATCTAATCTGAATTTTCTCTTCGGTTTCCGTTCCTCTACCTCTCAAACGCTGCTCTAAAACATCAAATGTAGGTGGCTCAATAAATATAGCGATGGATTTATCTCCGAATTGCTTTTTAAGATTTAGTGCACCTACCACATCAATATCAAAAATAACAGCTTTATCAATTCCCCAAAGTCTCGTAACCTCACTCTTAAGCGAACCGTAAAATTGATCTGGATAAACTTCTTCCCATTCTAAAAATTCCTCGTTACGAATCGCTTCCCTAAAACCATCTGGAGATAAAAAATAATAATGTTCTCCATGTTTTTCTTCTCCTCGTGGTGCACGAGAAGTCGCAGAAATGGAAAATTCCAAATCTTTAAGTTCGGGCAATACATTTCCAACAATTGTTGATTTTCCGGCACCTGAAGGAGCTGATATAATCACTAGTTTTTCCTGCATTTTACAATACGTTTAATACTTGTTCTTTTATCTTTTCCAACTCATCTTTCATTTGAACCACAATTTTTTGAATATCCTGATGATACGCCTTAGATCCCAATGTATTGATTTCACGACCCATTTCCTGTGTAATAAATCCTAATTTCTTACCGGTTACACCTCCCACATTCATGGTTTCTACAAAATACTTAAGATGCGCTGTCAATCGCACTTTTTCTTCATTAATGTCTAATTTCTCGATGTAATAGATAATCTCTTGCTCATGACGGTTTTTATCTAAACTATCCTGATTCAAAAGTTCCTCTACACCTTTATTCAAACGGGTTCGAACAGATTCGATTCTCGCTTCTTCGTAAAGATCAATTTCAGCCAATAATCTCGTGATGGCATCAATTCTATTTTTAAAATCAGCTTCAATTGTTGCTCCCTCATCTTTTCTAAATTCAGCATGTGTGGAAATAGCTTCATCAATTAATCCATCAATAAAACTCCATTCATCTTCATTTAGTTCCGGAGCTTTATTTACCAGGACTTCCGGCATCTTAATAATAGCTTGCAAAAGACCTTCAGAACTCTCCCCAATTTCTTTGGCCAAAGCACTTAACTCTTTGTGGTAGTGCAAAGCCATTTCTTTATTGACATTCTGAATCGTATCTGCACCGTTACCATTCACATTCAATGACATTTCAATCTTACCTCTTGACAAATGCTTCGCTAGTTTCGTCCGTATCTCTAACTCTTTGGATTTAAACAGCGCAGGAACACGCACATAAATATCTGTTTGCTTACTATTTAAGGACCTAATTTCCACGTTGTATGTCACATCCTCTCGGGCGCCCATGGCTTTCCCGAACCCTGTCATTGATTTCAGCATCTACAATTAATTTAAGAATTCAAATATAGCGTAGTAATTGGTTTGCGGACTATAATTTTATTTTGTTCTCTTACTCACCAAATACACCCCTGCAAAAATAAATATCGCAGAAACTATTTTGATCCAGTTCAATTCATCACGCCCCCACAGTAAGGCCACTAATGTAGCCAAAAACGGTTGTAAATAAATGTATATACTTACCACCGATGGGCTTAGTTTTTTCAGTCCATAAATATTAAATAAATACGCCAGGAACGTGGTGGCAATAACTACAAATGTAATTTCTCCCAATACGAATCCCGGTATCGCATTCCAATCTACTTGATTTAATTGCATCAATCCAAATGGCAACACATAAATAAACCCAAACGTAAATACCCACTTAATGACAGTCACCGGGTTATACTTCTGCATGACCGGTTTAACAATCACCAAATAGATGGCATAGGATGTCGCATTCAAAAACACGAGAAAATCACCAAATGCAGTTTCATTTGAAAAAGATGGAACTACCCATTCTCCACCAATATATGTATTGAGTAATACCGCTCCACTTAAACCCAAAATGATCCCTAATGTCTTCGTAGCTGTAATTCTATTTCTAAGAATGACCGCAGCGATTAACAGTACCATCACCGGATTTACGGTCATGATAATAGCTGCATTAATCGGGGTAGTTAATGACAAACCCTGAAAAAAAAGTAATTGATTTGCCGCAACTCCAAAAACTCCGGCAATAGCCAATCTTAACCAGTCTCGTTTTGCCACCTTGTCTTGAATTCGTAGTGCATAAGACAACATCCAAAACAATAAAAGTGCTCCCGTTACCCGAACTAAAATAAATGCGTTTGGGGTTAAATATTCAGGCATTACATCTTTGGCTACAGTAAACGTAATACCATATATCACATTAGCACCAAGTACGGCCAAATGCGGCAAGATGTTATTGCTTTTCATAGAATACTTTATTGAAACGCGAAAGTAATCTTATATCCAAATAGGACTGTTTTTAAGAAACCATTAAAAGACTTAGAGTCAAACTACAGACAAAATTTATTTCTTTAAGACCTTTGGTACCTTAAAGTAATCGGAATCTTTCGATGGTGCATTTTCCAATGCTTCTGCTTTGGTAATTGAAATTGACGATTGATCTGCTCTTAAGTTTTGCGTACCTTCAGTAACATATTTTAAAGGCTCTACACCTTCGGTGTCTACTTCATTTAATAAATCCATAAACGTTAAAATACGCTCCATATCCTTCTTTATAGCTTCTTTTTCTTCACCTACGAATTCCAATTTTGCCAGTCCGGCAACTTTATCCACTATATTATCATCAATTTTCATACGTCTTCTTTTATCGCTTCATAATAATCATTCAGTTCTTTCGAAATCAAATTATGAATTTGGTCGCGCAAAGGTATTAAATCTTCTTGTTTCAAATCAATAGTTGAAACAGGTGTTAAAACTTTTACCGGAGCTTTACCTGGTTTCCCAATGGTACGCAATACATCATTGGATTCCAACAAAATATGCGTATCAAACATCACGATGGGAACAATTGGCACTTGCTGATTAATAGCCAACTTAAACGCTCCATTTTTAAAAGGAGCCAATTGCGGAACTTGACTTTTGATTCCTCCTTCTGGAAAAATAGCCACGGAATAACCTGACTCCAAACGTTCATTGGCCAAATGAAAAGCTTTAATCGATTCGACCACACTTGATCTATTTACCGCAATGTTTTGTCCGGATTTAAAAAAACGTCCAAACATGGGAAATTTGCGTAATTCCGCCATTCCCATAAAAACAAAGAAATGAGGAACAATCCCATACATTAGGAACGTATCAATATATGATGCATGGTTAGAAACAATCACATAAGGAGGGGCAGGTAAGTTTTGAGTTCCATCTACATCTAATCTAATTCCGGACAAAAACCTTACAACGTTTCCCCATCTGACCTGCCATGGATAACATCTCTCCCACCGACTTTCTTTGGACAGATAATAAACAAATATGGGATAAAAGGGAATTAAAGTGACGAAAAACACCGAAAGCACATAGACCTTATATGACAACCAAAAAAATCTCTTCAAAGTTTTCTATTTTCCTCCTGGAATCGCAACACCGCCTGAAACAATAAACTTCATCACCTCAGCTGATGATGCTTCAATAGGCGTTATGTTTTCCCTATCTACTATAAATAAATTACCACTAAATGCATAGGAGTGGGGTAAATATACAGCTACTTTTTCTTTCCCCATGTTAAGTGTGGTCAAGTTTTCCTGCGTAATGAATCCCAACTTTTGAATATTAGATTCTTTACTTAGTTTGACCAATACCGGATGATTAAATTTTCTTTTTTCTCCTACAAAAGCGGATAACAAATCTTTTATGGCGGTATAGATCGTTCGCAATAATGGTAATTTCTTTAATACTGCGTGAAACCATTCATTTAACTGACGCGCTATCAATGTATTTCCCAATACACCAATAAATGTAATGACCACAAGCAGAATAATGACTCCGGAACCTGGAAATGGATGATACGGCAACAATTCATCCACCACCATAAACATCTTATATACGATGAACAAGGTCAATGCCACAGGAACTACCAATAATAATCCCTGAAGAAAATATGAAACCAGTTTACGCATTTAGAGTTCTTTTAAAGATTCTCTTAATTTCTTACTCAACCCTTTTACTACCAAATCATACGAATGGTCGATCAACTCACTAAGCAGTTGATCGTTAACGGATCCATCTGTTGATACGGTATTCCAATGTTTTTTGCTCATGTGATACCCGGGTTGAATTCCATCATATCGCTCTCGCAGTTCTATGGCTTTTTCAGGATCACATTTTAAATTTATTCCTTCAAACGTCTCTATACCGGTTATGGCAAAAATTTTATCACACACTTTAAACACTAATGTCGTTTCGTCAAAAGGCAAGTCCTCACTGGTACCCGGCTTTGATAAACAGTATGTTCTAAACTCTTCTATATGCATTACCCAATAGGTATTTTCTTGGAGCTTTTAACTGTAGATAAAATTACATTTGATTTTAATTGACCAATCACCTCAATATGACTTAATTTTTGGTTGATCAATACATCCAAACCACCCACATCTTTTACAATTACTCGAAGTAAATAATCATAATCTCCCGTAACTTGCACACATTCTATAATCTCATCAATCTGTTGAATTTGAGAAGTGAACTTTTGCATGGCATTCTCAATTTGACGCGCCAAAGTAACCTGAATAGTCACATTCAAATCATAACCCAACTTCGCTGCATCTACCTCTGCATGGTAGCTCTTTAAAATTTTTGCTTTTTCTAATTTCCTTACACGTTCTAATGTGGGTGCCGGAGATAATCCAATTAGATTGGATAAATGTAAATTTGTGATTCTTCCGTTTTCTTGTAGCACGTCCAGAATCTTTTTGTCAATTGCATCTATTGCATATTCAGTTGCCATATTCCAATATTTATTTTTTTGCTGTCATCTTATGTAAAATGGGTCTAGACGGTGAGGCATCATTCTCAAACGGAGCTACCTGCAAATTCATTAAAAACATTCCATCTTGAATATCATTCGGAATGAAAACGAATTCTGTTATTGTACAATGTAATCTATCCTTATTCGGATAATTCCAAAAAGCTTTGTGCGACTTTAACTCTCCAGCATCTACTTCTCTATCCACAGATGGCATATCAATCAATAAATGCTCCACTCCAATATCTCTCAACCACAACGTTGCAGCTTCATCCAAATAGGCCGGATTTGTATGCGAATAGTTCATGGTTAATTTTGATTCATTATTGGGTAATGTACGAATGATTATAGCTTTAGGTTTTTTATTTCCTAACTTTTCTTGTAGCTGAGATTTCTCAATTATTCGATCTTCACCTTGAACCTTTGGGTTGACACTTACTAACTCGGTAACAAAATAATGTTCTTTTAAATGTACATTAACGGAGTATATCTCCTTGCTTATATGCCCCATACACTCCGTATGCGTAACGTGGGCATGAGGATTAAAACCTATATTCCTAAAATTAACCGAGCTTCCCTGGGCAACTTCTCCAACAAAACTTCCGTCTACTACGGGAACGATCTCTGGTGCTTCCAGATACCACGCTTTTAATCCGTTTTTATCTCCATTCATTGGAATAGAAATATCGTGGTATTGGTTTAAATCTACCAGATAATTTACATTGTTATGTGTAAGAGAAATTTGCACGAGCAAAAATTTTAGCTCTGCAAAATATAATTTTTTATACAATCGAGAACAAATCAGAAGAGATTTTATCGGCCATATACTTCCCTTTTGAGGATAAAAAATAAACTTGACCATCTTGATTTACGTGCCCAGAGTTTAAATATTTTTCAATATTACTTTCAAATATCTCAAAATTCGAATCCCCAAACTTTTCTCGGATTTCTTCCCCGTTGACTCCCCATTGTGTTCTCAAACGGGTTAAAATATATTCATTAAATCTATCCGTATGGTTTAAAATTTCTTTCTCCTCATTTAACTCCCCAAGATCAATTCCTCGAATATACTTCATGTTTGAACTCACATTCCATTGACGCGTCATACCATCAAAGGAGTGAGCAGATGGACCCAAACCTAAATACTTCACGCCAAACCAATAGGACGTATTATGTCTGGAGTGATACCCCTTTTTACCAAAGTTTGAAATTTCATAATGCTCAAACCCAGCCTGATTTAACTTTTGAATTAGAGTATCCAGTTGTGCATTATATATATGATCCTGCTCTACTTTTAGATTCTTCACACTTTCCAAATAACCAAATTGTGTTTGAGGTTCAATGGTTAACCCATAAGCAGACAGGTGCGGAAGATCTAATTCCAAAAACTGATCAATATTATGCTCCCATTGGCCCATGGTCATATCCGGAATTCCATAAATCAAATCCATGGTGATATTATCAAACCCGTGTGCTTTGGCTCGTTTCAACCCTAGTATAGCCTGATTATTGGTATGTGCACGATTCATAAACTTTAAATGCGCCTCATAAAACGATTGGACTCCAACACTTAGTCTGTTTACACCAATTTCCCTCCAGGCACTTAATTTTTCATCTGTTAAATCATCTGGATTAGCTTCTAAAGTGATCTCTGCATCCGTAGAGACTTCGAATACACTTTTTAATTCTGACACTAAACTTTTAATATCTCGATCTGGAATGGCAGATGGTGTCCCACCACCAAAATATATGGTACGAATTTGTTCTCCCTGTAAAAACTCCTTACGCATATACAGCTCTTTACGAATAGCTTCAATAAGATTTTCTACGTTTCTGAAGTTTGTTGAAAAATGAAAATCGCAATAATGGCAAGCTTGCTTGCAAAACGGGATATGAATATAAATTCCAGCCATGTTATTGCTTCAATTCAATTCTAAAAGTAGTTCCTTTATCTTGTTCACTCCATTTTACCCAAATTTTACCATTATGGTAGTGCTTTATTATTCTTTTGGATAATGAAAGTCCAAGTCCCCATCCTCGTTCTTTAGAAGTCACCCCTGGTTGAAATACTTCCTCTCTTTTATTGTATGGAATCCCTTTTCCGGTATCTGTGACCTCCACCACCGTTTTGTCCGCTTCGCTTAAAACTTCAATGGTAATCTTTCCTTTACCCTTCATGGCATCAATTCCATTTTTACACAAATTCTCAATAACCCAATGAAATAATGGTTCGTTTAAAGGCGACTCCACATGCTCATTATTCATTCCCTTTAACTCAATCTCCACCTTTCTTGGTGCTCTGGTACTAAAGTATTTAACAAATTTCTCTAGCGATGTATACACATTTTGATTTTCCAGATTCGGCTTTGCTCCAATTTTTGAAAATCGATCTGTAATCATATTTAAACGCTCCACATCCTTCTCCATTTCGGTTATTATGCTTTCGTCTACTTCTTTCATTCTTAAAACATCCATCCACCCCATCAATGATGACAATGGTGTTCCCAGTTGATGTGCTGTTTCTTTGGACATTCCTACCCATACATTATTCTGCTCCGATCTTCTGAAAATACTAAACAACCAATAACCAGTTAATACAAACAGAATTACCACTCCAATTTGAACTATAGAATAATACTTTAGTTTTTTCAATAAATCAGAATCTCCATAATAAATGTAATTGATCTCTTGAAATTCCAGATCAACAACAATTGGCTCATTATCCGAACTCAAATTCCGTAATGCCCTTTCTAATTTGAGGGAGTCAGTTAAAATTTCATTTGAAACTTTATTAGATGCCACCACCGAATCTCCTTGCAAATAAATTACCGGAGTAGATGCTGCCATCGATATGATTTCATCAACGAAACTACTTTGAATTTCATTAAACGTTCTTCGAAGTTCTTCCAATATTCTGGAATCTTTATAGTACATATAAATGTACTCGTCATCAAAATAATTAATATCAATTCGATTACCTTTTGCTTTCATTACCTGCAACACCGAATCCAAATAGATTTTATTTTGCTGATATGCCCAACTTCGCTCTTCACCTTGTAAAATGGTAGTATCAATGAGATGGTCGAGATTTCTTGAACTGGTAATTTCACCTTGCTGATTGGTCAATATAATAGGTATGGTATTATTTCCCTCTATAATCTCTATCGCCAGGTTGCCTATTGCATTTGATCCACTAGCAGAAGACAAGGTTTCTGTAGCCTGAGCCCATAACTTGATTTTCTTTTGCTCCTCCTTTGCCAGTTCTTTAAATAAGTTCTGAGCTTTTACCAAACGATCAGCTTTACCTTGAATGGCTTCTGCCCACAATTTAATTTTCTTTCGCTCTTCCTGAGATAACTGACGTACCAACCTACTTGAATAGAAGAACGAAACTCCAATAATCATAAGAGCAGCAATCACCAAAGCCCTTTTCCAAATGGCTTTGCGTGAATAAAAATTACTGTTGTTGACCAATGTTCCCATATTCTATTTTTTCAGTCCGATTTTAATAATCGTCATCATCAAAATCCCATTCTTCAAAATCTTCTTTTTCTTTCTTCTTCTTTTTCTTCTTTAAAATTTTATGGATCAAGGAAGAGTCCTTCTTCACCTCAATCGAATCCTTTTCGGTACTTGTAGAATCAACTACCGTGGTATCCCCAAACTCTCCCAAATCTACATCATATTCAAATACTTGTTCCTTTTCTTCAACCACAACAGACGTGTCATTTTTAAATAACCCCAGTTCCTCTTTGAGTACAGATTTGGCTTCGTTTAATTCTTCTTGCACTTTCACCTGATTGTGCTTTTTGGAACCATTTTTATCTAAATCAACTTCGATTTCACCATTTTTAGTATACACATGTAAATATACCATTCTATTTCCCAGATTATCATCCTTGATATATCCATACTCTGTGGTGATTCTTTCCTTCTTGCTTAAAACCTGCTTGAGATTAAAATTCATATAATAGTCCATCTCATTATCAAAACTGTGCTGACCTTGAATACTAATATTCATTGCAGATGAACGAATATCCATCCTCGGTATCGTTATCAATTTATTCTGAATGGTGATGTGATTACTAATGGTATCAAACTTAATATGATGTAATCTTTTTTCAAATGCATCCAGATTCACAAAAAGAGCAATAATCTTATTACTTTCAATATCTTTCGGAATGTCATATAACAATTTATACTCTATTAACTCTCCATTCACCAGAATCAAATCTCCGTCTACAAAAATGGAGGACTGAGCCACTTTAAAACTCGGATCAGACTTAAAGCGAAAATCAATACTACAATCCAGGTCGCCTTTAAAATGTTCGTGGGTTAATGTCTTTTGCCCAAAGTTATCAAAGGTTTTCATAAACTGTTCCATCTGAACTTTTTGAGTCTTTAAATGTCCATTAAACATTATTTGGTTCGCCAATTGATGCATTTGGAGATTCAGATACATTTTACCTCCAAAACCATCTACATATGTTTCGGTTAAGCGTAATTTTTGAGGATAGTAAGTCACGTTGGACCTCAAATTCACCAACTCTATTTTCTCACTTCTGAACTGACCTATCTCCACATATCCGGAGTAGGAAATGTTTTCAGGTAACGTAAACTCTGATTCCTTTGACTCCTCTTTTTCCGATATCCAATGAGAACTATCGAAGGTTTTGGTCGAAATATTTCCCTTTAAACCTAAAATCTTTCTTTGATCTAAAACAAAGTCCAACCAATTCAAGACTTGTATATCGGCTTCAGTTGCTGAGCCTGAAACATTACCCAAAAAAGATTTTACATTCGCCACATTTTCATCTAACTCAATCTGGGCATTTACACTTTCAATTTGAGGTATATCTTTTATATCAAATGTCGTCTGCTTTAAACTAATCATCGCTTGCCCACGAATAGTCTGAACATCCTGGCTGGTAATCGAGTCTACATTTTGGATACTCCCGGTCAATTTTGCTTTAAAATCAGCCGTGCCTGACATGGCAAATTTATCTCCCAGATCAACCAATTTTGTCAACTGCAGTAAATCCACATTTCCTTCAGCTTCCAATTGATACTTAGGGTGTCTCAGGTTATTTAGCTTCAACTTCCCATGTACCACTCCTTCACTAGTTATGATTTTAAACTCACTTAAGTCGAGGTTTGTTGTTAGCGGAGATGTCGCCTTTCCTAAATCAAAAACTCCTTTGGTATGGGGTATATCTATCGAAATACCAGTAGACTTATTCTTAAACTTGCCCTTACTCAAAACAAAATCTCCAATTATTTTAGGTTTCACCCACCCCTTTTTACGTTCGATATCGAGGTTCATATCCACAGCCCCTGCCAACTGATACGTATTTATGAATTTCGTATGCTTTTGAGGTATTAGTGATTCTGCCTGATTTAAATCCAATGCTTTTGCTTCAAACGAATAATGAAAGGAATCCTTTCCAGTTTTACCTTTCACATTAAAATCATATTGATCTCTTAACGTTAGATATCCTCGTGAAATTTGAAATGCACCTGTTTCCAAATTAATTTCAATACCAATATCCAGATGTACATCTTCTCCCTGCAAGTAGGGTGTCTCATCTAATTCTAACTCTTTTACATAGGTAGATCCATAAAGAGCAGTGTGGACTTCTTTATCAGAAAAAGAACCTTTCGCAATCATCTTAGGAAAGATAAAACGATATTTATCGGATGTAGAAAAATCGCGGAATCCAACTTCACAGTTTTTCAATTGCACACGATTTAAATCAAATTTAAAACCACTTGCACTCTGCGTAGTATCTTCTTTAAAAATGGCATAATTGGCTAATCCATTTTTCGATAATTCTAAATTTACCTTTCCATTTTCAGCTTGAATAGCATTCAACACATAATTACCATTAAATATTTCAACGATATTGAATGACAAAGCAAACTGTTCAAATGCGAAAAGGGTATCTGGGTTATTCGAATACGATTTAGATTCAAAACCCACTACATATTTTAAATTTACAGATGCCTGGGGAAAGTCTGAAACAAACGACAAATCAATAGTTTGTACGTTTATTTCGGCATTCAGGGTTTTATTTAATTCTGCTTTTACTCTTTCGACTACTTTATCCTGGTATATAAAACCAAAAACCACCAAAATTGAAAACATTAATGCTCCAATAATGGTGGTATAAATGAATAGTCTTTTTATGATTCGCATCTAGCGATAACGATAGTAAAAATCAGTTAGTATTAATTGCTTTTTAACATTTTCAAGCTACCAACTTCTAATGGATCCAAGAAACGGAATTTTCCTCTTCCTAATTTCTTCTTTGTAATTCCGGCAAACGAAATACGCTCCAATGAAACTACTCTATAACCCATAGATTCAAAAATTCTACGAATCACACGGTTTTTACCCGAATGTAATTCCAATCTCACACTATCTTTAACTCCGTCTTTATAGAAAAATGCGGAATCAGCCTTGATCACACCATCTGCTAATTCAATACCCTCAGTTACACGTTTTAAATCTTCAGGAGTTACATCTCTATCCAATTTAACGTTATACACTTTTGTGATTCCAAATGAAGGATGCGTCAATCTGGTTGCCATCTCACCATCATTTGTTAATAGCAAAACACCAGTAGTATATCTATCCAATCTTCCTACCGGGTAAATTCTTTCTTTACAAGCGTTCTTAACAATATCAATTACGGTTCTTCTTCCTTGAGGGTCATCCAACGTAGTAATAGTATCTTTTGGTTTGTTTAAAACCACATACACCATTCTTTCCATCTTCAACTCCTCTCCTGCTAACTTAACAATATCCCCTTTCATCACACGGGTTCCTAAAGTGGTTACTGGATTATCATTGATTGAAACAATTCCTGCTGCAATTAATTTATCTGCCTCACGTCTTGAGCAAATACCAGCATTTGCAAGATATTTGTTTAAACGCTCTCCTTTTTTCTCATCGAATGTACGTTCAATACCCTGTGCCTTTGGAATAAAACTTTGCTTTCTTCTTGGTTTATATCCTTGTTTTCTATAATGGTGGTACCCGTTTTTATCAACCTTTGTATAAGCTCTGTCTCCAGATCCAGAATCAGCAGAATATCTGTTCCCATCTACCCCGCTATCACTATCATTAAAATCCTGACTAATTCTTATTCTTCTTCTTCTCTGTCCGGCAGGTCTGCCTTCACTATTATTTTCTGTACTATTAAAATCGTCCCGACTCATAATTCAAAAATTTAGTATGTGTTTATTTAGCGCGCAATAATACATTTAATTTGTATATACCTTGTCTATTTTGTGTCATAGAGTGTTAAAAAACGGCTATCTCATACAGTTGTCCTAACTTCGGGTCATCACCACCTAGGTCCAAATGCGTTTTTAATATGATTAATACTTTGTTCGCTGTGATTAATTGTTACACCAAAAATATCAAACCGCGCTTCATTATCCAAATCATTTTCAATTAAATACCGATTTGCCACACGAATTATTCGTTTTTGTTTTCGCATATCAACCGCTTGTTCGGGAGTTTCAAAAAAATTGGTTGTTCGGGTCTTTACCTCAACAAAAACAACATAGTCATTATCCATGGCAATAATGTCAATTTCGTCTCTCCCAAAACGATAATTCAATTCCAAAACAGAATATCCGTGATCCACAAGGTATTTCTGAACTAACTTTTCTCCGGATTTGCCAAGTTCGTTGTGCGTTGCCATTATTACATTTGCTCCAAAAACGAGTTCTCCACTGCCACTCGAAATTTATGTTTTTTACCTAAAATTAGCGCACGATTATCCAATTGATGACCTGCAGGAAAATTAAAAGCCACGGGATATTTTTTATCTCCAACAATTCCCAGGATTAAATCCTCAACGGTACAACCAAATGTTTCTTCCGCATTTTTAATATCGGTTAACCCTCCTATTATTAATCCTTTTAAATTTTCTAGCTTACCGGAATATTTTAAGGTCCATAACATCCGATCCAATTTATAGGCGTATTCAGAAACATCTTCTAAAAACAAAATTTTTCCATCCGTATCGATATCCAAATTAGTTCCAATCAAACTTTCTAAAATTGCCAGATTTCCTCCAACCAACTCTGCCGTAGTTTCTCCTGTAACACTTCCTTTTCCGGTATTAAATGAAATACTATGTGATTCGTTAAACAGTGCTTTTTTTAATGTCATTAAGGTCTCTCCATGAGCATCCAACCTGTCAAAATACAAAGGTGCCGTAGCATGTATAGATGGTAACGACAAATCTCTATTCATCTTATTATGCAATACCGTAATGTCGCTAAAACCCACAATCCATTTGGGTTGCTGTAAAAACAGTTTATAATCCACCTGATGTACGATTCGAATGGTTCCGTATCCTCCCCGAGCACAAACAATTGCTTTTGCTTTCGGATGATCCAAAGCCCATTGTAAATCCTCGGCACGTTCCTGATCCGTTCCAGAAAAATAATGATGTTTTCCTAAGGCATGTTTTCCAATTTCTACTTTTAACCCCCAACTCTCAAAGAGCGTCACAGCCGCTTCTACATCTTTCTTCTCAATGGCCTTGGCAGGCGTAATAATCACAACTAAATCACCCTCTTTTAAAGGTAGAATTTCTTTACTCATACAATACCAGTTATACCCTACAAAAGTAAAAATGTACATCCATTTCGAATACAATAACAATCTGATATTCAAAAAACTTTGAGTTTCTAAAAAAGATTGTACATTTGCAGCCCACTTTTGGGACGATATTACTTTATTGAAGGCATGACCAAACTAGAAGGATATCTAAAACAGTTTGTTATCCAGTTCTCTGGATTAAAACCAGGTCTTCATGAGTATGAGTTCGATATTGTGGATATGTTCTTTGAACGATTCAATATTGAAGATGTTACTGGTGGTAATCTCCATGTAAACTTTCTTTTATCAAAAAGGGAGAATATGATGGATTTCACATTTAAGTTTGATGGTAAGCTCCATAGTTCATGCGACCGATGTTTGGAAAGCATGGATATTCCGGTTCAAACGGAAAAAGAGCTCATCGTAAAATTTAGTGATGCTACTGATGAATCTAATGACGAATTAGTTGTACTAGGTTTTGATGCATATCAAATAGATATCGCGCCATACCTTTATGAATTTATCGCATTGGAATTACCTTTGAGAAAAGTACATGACGAAAATGATTGTAATCCAGAGGTAATTGATCGTCTACATCCAGAAAATAATGAATCTGCAGAAGAAGATGAAACCCCATCAGTATGGGACAAATTAAAAAAGTTAAAGTAAGAAGTTAAAGATTAAAAACGAGATATTATGGCACATCCTAAACGGAAAATTTCGAAAACTAGAAGAGATAAAAGAAGAACGCATATAAATGCTGAAATGCCTACAATTGCTATTGATTCAACGACTGGTCAACCGCACTTATATCACAGAGCACACTGGTTTGAAGGAAAACTTTACTACAAAGGAAAAGTAGTAATGGAAAAAGAAACTATTGCTTAATTAGTCTTTTAACGAATTTCATTCAAAGACCAGCATATCATATGCTGGTCTTTTTTTGTTTTGAAGTATTAATTTTATTAGGTAGACCTAATAAGACGGAGTTTTTTAACAACAATGTTATGGCAATATGAAGCCAAAACATTTTTTACTTTAAGTGTTTTAAATACTTTCGTCTCCGAATTATGCGTAAAAAGCATTCAAATATATCTTCATAATGGGCAAGGTTACGGCAGCAATTACAGGAATTCAGGGTTTTCTACCTGAATACGTGTTGACCAACAAAGAATTGGAAACAATGGTAGATACATCAGATGAGTGGATTGTATCTAGAACCGGGATAAAGGAAAGACGCATTTTAAAAGGCGAAAACATGGGGCCAAGTGATATGGCTGCTCCTGCGGTGATTGAACTCATGGAAAAAACAAACACCCACCCAGATGAAATTGAACTTCTTATTTTCGCAACCGTTACCTCAGATTTAATTTTCCCAGCGGCTGCAAACCTAACCATGCACAAAGCAGGCATTAAAAATGGCTTTGGGTATGATATTAATGCAGCTTGTTCCGGATTATTATATGCACTTGCTACAGCATCTAAGTTTATTGAATCCGGACAATACAAAAAGGTCATTGTTTGTGGATTTGATAAGATGTCTTCTATCATAGATTATACGGATCGTACAACATGCGTCATTTTCGGTGACGGTGGTGGAGCCATCATGTTAGAAGCTAATACGGAAGGTTTAGGTATTCAGGATTCTATACTTCAAAGTGACGGTGTAGGATGGAAACACCTTCATCAAAAAGCCGGAGGATCAGCCAATCCTCCTACACAGGAAACTGTGGCCAATCGTTTACATTATGTATATCAAGAAGGGCAACCTGTATTTAAATGGGCGGTATCAAAAATGGCGGACGTTTCGAGAGATATTATGGATCGTAACAATCTTCAACCTGATGATGTAGCTTATTTAGTTCCACATCAGGCGAACTTAAGGATTATTGAAGCGACCAGAAGAAGAATGGAGATAGAACCTGAAAAGGTGATGATCAACATTCAAAAATTTGGAAATACCACCGCGGGAACTATTCCTCTTTGTTTATGGGAATGGGAACCTCAGCTAAAAAAAGGGGATAACCTTATTTTAGCTGCATTTGGAGGAGGTTTCACCTGGGGCTCCATTTATTTAAAATGGGCATACGATAGCAAATAAAATCATTAGACTATAAATAAAAGGGTTAGATAAATTGTAGATTGGGTTAAATTTTTACTTTTATCCTTCCTTATTAAAATTGAACATAAATTTTTAAATTATGGATATAGACAAAATTCAACAGTTAATAAAGTTTGTATCAAAACAAGGTGTTTCAGAAGTTGAACTAGAAACCGAAGAGTTTAAAATCACAATTAAATCTGACAAGCCTGCAAAAGGTAAAGTAGAGCCACAAATCATTCAGGCGCAAATGCCAGCAATGATGCAACCAATGGCAGCAGCGCCCGTAGCGGCTCCTGCACCAGCGGCAGCTCCAGCTCCTACAGCTGCACCAGCAGCAGCCCCAGCGGCTCCTGCAGCTGAGAAAAAAGAAGAAGAAAACAATTACATTACTGTAAAATCTCCAATGATTGGTACTTTCTACAGAGCTTCAGGTCCAGGGAAACCTTTATTTGTTGAAGTAGGAGACCAAATTAAAGAAGGGTCTGTTACATGTATTATCGAAGCAATGAAACTATTTAACGAAATAGAATCTGAAGTTTCTGGTAAAATTGTTAAGATCTTGGTAGATGATGCTTCTCCTGTAGAATATGATCAACCTTTATTCTTAGTTGATCCATCATAATTATAAACGCTTAAATCTAAATATATGTTTGGATTAGGTAAAACGGAAGAAAAAAAAAATCAGATGTTTAATAAAATTCTGATTGCTAACCGTGGGGAAATTGCCTTACGTGTTATCCGTACCTGTAAAGAAATGGGCATCAAAACAGTTGCCGTTTATTCTAGTGCAGATGCTGACAGTTTACATGTAAGGTTTGCTGACGAGGCAGTTTGTATTGGACCAGCAAGTAGTGCCGAATCTTATTTAAAGATTCCAAATATTATCGCTGCTTGTGAGATCACTAATGCGGATGCGATTCATCCGGGTTATGGTTTCTTATCTGAAAATTCTAAATTCTCTAAAACATGTGAAGAACATGATATCAAATTCATTGGCGCTTCTGCTGAGATGATTGATGGCATGGGGGATAAATCGAATGCTAAAGCAACAATGAAAAAAGCTGGTGTTCCTTGTATTCCTGGTTCTGATGGTCTTTTGAAAGATGCTGCACATGCCAAGAAAGAAGCTAAAAAGGCGAAATACCCTGTTATGCTTAAAGCCACTGCTGGCGGTGGGGGTAAAGGTATGCGTTTGGTTTGGAATGAAGATGAAATTGAAGCTGCATTCGAATCAGCTAAACAAGAAGCCATGATCAATTTCGGTAATGATGGTATGTACCTCGAAAAGTTTATTGAAGAGCCACATCATATTGAAATTCAAATTGCCGGTGATAAATTTGGAAAAGCTTGTCACTTATCTGAAAGAGACTGTTCCATTCAAAGACGTCATCAAAAACTAGTTGAAGAAACTCCATCTCCATTCATCGATGCAAAGCTTCGTGAAAAAATGGGGAAAGCTGGAATTAAAGCTGCTGAGGCAATCGGTTATGAAGGCGTAGGGACTGTTGAGTTTTTGGTAGACAAGAATCATGATTTCTATTTCATGGAAATGAATACCAGAATTCAGGTAGAACATACGATCACAGAAGAGGTGGTAAACTATGATTTGATCAAAGAGCAAATTAAACTTGCTGCAGGTGAACCAATTTCTGGTAAAAATTATTATCCGCAAATGCACGCTATTGAATGTCGTATCAATGCGGAAGATCCTTATGCGAACTTTAGACCAAGTCCTGGTAGAGTAACATCTTATCACGCACCGGGAGGTCATGGAATTAGAGTAGATACCCATGTGTATGCCGGGTATACAATTCCTCCATTCTATGATTCTATGGTTTCAAAATTGATCTCTGTAGCGCAAACTAGAGAAGAAGCTATTGAAAAGATGGAACGTGCTTTGGACGAGTATATCATTGAAGGAGTAAAAACTACCATTCCTTTTCATCAGAAATTAATGAAAAACGAACAATTCAGAGAAGGTAAGTTTACGACTGCTTTCTTAGAAGAATGGGATTTTACTAAAGCATAGTAAATTTCAAATATTATAAAGGAAAGGCATCTGCGTTCAGATGCCTTTTTTATTTGGTGAAAATACGTTCAACAAAATCGTCAAAACCCAATAGATTTCTTCCTTTCTTTTTCTTAATTTGTAATAAATAAAAAAAGGAGGGGTATATGAATGTATTAGTCATAGGATCAGGAGGTAGAGAGCATGCCTTGTCGTGGAAATTAGCTCAGAGTGAGAAAGTAAACCAGGTATATATTGCTCCCGGAAATGCGGGAACGTCAAGTGTTGGAATAAATCTAAGCGTTGGAGTAAATGATTTTGATGCGATCAAGCAGGAAGTATTGCAACATGATATCGAAATGGTTGTTGTAGGTCCTGAAGATCCATTAGTGAGAGGAATACGTGATTATTTTGAGTCAGATGAAAACCTTAAAACCATTCCGGTAATTGGCCCTAACGCTTTAGGTGCAAAACTGGAAGGGAGTAAAGAATTTTCTAAGGAATTTATGATGCGTCATGATATTCCAACCGCCAGATACGCCTCTTTCACTTCAGAAAATATAGATGAGGGTTACGAGTTTTTAGAGAGTTTAAGCCCACCATATGTACTTAAAGCAGATGGATTAGCCGCAGGGAAAGGAGTTTTGATATTAGAACACTTAGGCATTGCTAAACTAGAATTAGAGGCCATGTTGGCTAAAAATAAATTTGGAGAGGCTAGCAAAAAAGTGGTGATCGAAGAATTTCTTACCGGCATCGAATTATCAGTTTTTGTACTAACAGATGGAAAGTCTTATAAGATTTTACCAGAAGCAAAGGATTATAAACGTATCGGTGAAGGTGATATTGGATTGAATACCGGTGGAATGGGTGCCATTTCTCCAGTCCCGTTTGCACAAGGTGAATTTCTGAATAAAGTTGAAGAAAAAGTAATTAAGCCTACAATTGAAGGACTAAACAAAGAAGGTTTTGATTATAAAGGATTCGTCTTTATTGGATTGATGAATCAAGATGGGGAACCTTTTGTAGTTGAATATAATGTGAGAATGGGTGATCCTGAAACTGAAGCTGTTATTCCTCGGATTGATTCTGATCTAATGGACTTATTCGAAGGTGTTGCACATGGAAATTTAGCAGAAAAAGAATTTGAAATTAACCCGAATACTGCAACCACGGTAGTTATGGTTTCTGGTGGATATCCGGAAGCTTACGAAAAAGGAAAAACGGTTACCGGACTAGATGAAACCGATACACTGGTATTTCACGCAGGAACAACTACCAATAATAATGATGAAGTAATTACCAATGGAGGACGGGTATTTGCAGTTACAGGATTAGCAGCCTCACAAAGTGAAGCATTGAACGTAGCATACAAAAATGTAGAAAAAATTAAGTTCGATAAAGTAAATTACCGAACTGATATAGGTTTCGATCTAAAGTAATGATAAGATCTTGAGAAAGTGGTTTATTTTAATTTACCACTTTCTTTCATTTCAGCTGAATTATATTTCTGCTGCATAAACATCCATACAATCAGTGCAACTGTAATAATTGAAATGTAAAGCCAGTTAACTGCGTCACCTAAGACTGGAAGAATTTTGAAAGTTTCTGTAAAAAGATCTCCTACACTATACCAAAAGTCACTTGAATTCATCTGTCAAATTTTAATTACCACAAATTTATAATTAATTCAATATGTTGCTACGAATTTTTAGAACAAGTCAGCCATTATCTTGGATTTTAATTATCCTTTTGATCACCGTACTTAGAATTGTTCTTTTCAGTTTTTTTTATGAATCTGTGCATTCTTTTGACAACAAACTCATTTCCAGCAATATTCTTAATCAATTTGTTGAAAATCTCCCCTGGCTATCTCACATTACCTCTACCATCTATATTTTATTCTCCGGTTTATTTTTTAACCGTATTGCACAAGATTTAAATCTTCTTTCGGGGATTCATTATCTGCTTTTTTTCATGTTTGGAATTTTTGTTTCATTTTATCCTGAAAACCTGATACTGTCTCCGTTTTTAATTGCCATTCCATTGCTATTATTAAGTTTTCATTTGATTATGACTCAGTTCAAAGGAACTTTACCAATGGGCATCGTTTATAATGCTTCTTTTTTTATTGGACTAGCCTCTATTATTTACTTCCCATCCTCTATTCTTTTGATTATTCTGATTTGGAGTCTGATATACCTCAATCAAACCTCATGGAGGCATTTTATTATCGCCTTAATTGGTTTTAGTACACCTATTTTGTTTTTTGATACCGTAACATTTTCTTTCTCTTTACCTTTTGAGTATATCTCCAATTATTGGTCAAATCAATTTCAGTTAATAAGCTTAACAAATTACCTGCCGGCATACTCCACATATATTATTCTAGGACTTATTATTCTCCAGTCATTCATCTACTTTAAAACTGTTTCAAAATCAATTATCAAAATACGAAAAGCGCTACACTTATCATTTTGGTATTTGATTTTGGGTATACTGATGAATGGGTTCATGGTTCAACCATTTCCTAACATGACTAATGTTGTCCTTATTCCATTATCCATACTTTTTACTATATTTCATTTGGAGGTTAAACGTTGGTGGGTAAGTGATTTATTTTTCATCGCTTTAATTGGCGGTCTTATTTCCAGTTATTTATACGCTTAACCTACATATTCCTTTTCGTTTAAATGTGGATTCCACTAAAATTCCGTTCTTTTGCAGCAATAAACCAATCGCATGGAAGAACAAGTAATTTTAGTAGATCAGAACGATAATCAAATTGGTCTGATGGGGAAAATGGAAGCGCATGAAAAAGGATTATTGCATCGAGCTTTTTCCATTTTTGTTTTTAACTCAAATGGAGAGTTACTTATTCAACAGCGTGCGTTAACCAAATACCATTCTGCTGGTGAATGGGCCAATACATGCTGTAGTCATCAAAGAGATGGTGAATCAACATTAGATGCAGCACATAGAAGATTACAAGAAGAAATGGGATTTGATGTAGAGTTAAATGAAGTCTTTAGCTTTACCTATAAAAAGGAATTTGGCAACGGTTTGACGGAGCACGAATTTGATCATGTCATTTTTGGCCAATATGATGGTGCTCCCGTAATGAATCCTGAAGAAGTTGCGGACTGGAAATATATCAGTATTGAAGATCTGAAAAAGGACATTGAACTTCAACCAGAGCAATATACCATTTGGCTTCAAATTGCATTAAAAGAAGTAGAAACCCATTTATCAAAATCTTAATTATGAAGGTACGCGTTAGTAGAAAAGCTCACTTTAATGCAGCTCATAGACTTTACAACCCTAATTGGCCTAATGAAAAAAATGATGCTGTTTTTGGCTTATGTAATAATGCGAACTACCATGGTCACAATTACAATTTAGTGGTTTCTGTTACTGGTGAAATTGACCCGAATACTGGATACGTTATCGATATGAAAATCCTAAAAGACATCATCGATCAAAAGGTTGTCGAAAAAATGGATCATAAAAACTTAAATCTTGATGTACCTGAATTTAAAAACCTTATTCCAACTACAGAGAATATCGTGATTGTCTGCTATAATTTAATCAAAGAAGCTCTTCCTGAAAACTTAGAATTACATATTCAATTATATGAGACCGAAAGGAATTCGGTCTCATTTCCTGCTTAATATAGCTTTAAGATCCATTGTTTATTTCTTAAACATATACTTGTTCAAAAGCCTAAGCAATTTATCTCCATCTATTGGTTTAGCAATATAATCCGTACATCCAACCTCATATAACTGGCTAATATGGCCTGGGTTAGTAAATGCAGTTTGAGCAATAATCGGAATATCCTGATCTATTTCCCGAATTCTTCTTGTGGCATCATAACCATCAACTTCTGGCATTTTTAGATCCATCAAAACCAACGAGATATCTGAATTCAATTCAAACAAAGAGATGGCCTCTTCACCATTATACGCCCTGATTTTCTTATAGTCTTCCAACAATATCTCTAAAAACATGTACGAAAAATCATCATCCTCAGCTATCAGAATTGTTTTATCGTTTTGCCTACCATCTTTTTTTATATTGTTCCCTGGTATTGGTGTATCAACTTTATTCTGTTTCGAACCCGGCTCATATGGCAAGCTAAAACTAAAAGTAGTCCCTATATCCTCCTCTGACTCTACAATGATTTCACCTCCAAGCATATTAACATAATGCTTACATATGGCAAGCCCCAATCCTGAACCTTCATACTGTCTGGTCAACTTTGTATCAGCCTGTACAAATCTTTTAAATATCATCTGTAACTTATCTTTCGCAATGCCCTTTCCTGTATCCTTCACGTAAAACAGTAGTTTTTTATTTTTTAGATGACAACCATATTCAATATATCCTGTATTTGTAAATTTTATAGCATTCTTGATTAAATTGGTTAAGATAGAATTTAACTTATTCTTATCCGTTCGGATAAATAAATCTGTTTTATAGTCAACTTTATATCTAAAAGCCAATTCTTTTGCCATCGTTTCCGGGAGAAAAAACTCATAATAATATTCCATTAAAGAAACCAAACTAACTTCACTAATATTTAGAGTAACCTCTCTAGACTCAATTTTTGAAAACTCAATGATATCATTTATGGTATCCAACAATCTATTTCCACTTTTACGCATAATGTCTATATATCGACTTCTTTCAGTATGGCTTAAGTTTTCATCATCCAAAAAGCCCAGAAAGCCAAGTAAACCATTCATTGGAGTTCTAATTTCATGACTCATATTGGCTAAAAATGCTGATTTTAGTCTATCACTCTCTTCAGCTTTTTGTTTAGCCACACTTAAGTTCTGAACTAATTCAACTTCTCGTGTTATGTCATAGTTTACCCCAACAGCACTTAATGGTTTCCCATTTTCATCTCGATCGATAATAGCATTAGCTTTTATATGTTTTATTGTTCCATTTTTACATACGATTCGAAACTTCGTATCAAAATCTATATCCTCCTTAATTGATGCTTCTAATTCCCCACTAGTCCTTTCCAAATCATCTCTATGCACACAATTAGCCCACCCATTATAATCGTAAGAAAAGTCTTCCTTATCTACTTCAAACAGTTCGTACATCTTATCATCCCAAAGCAAATAGTCATTTATGATATCATATTCCCAGATACCAATATGGGCAGAATTCTTTGCCAGAGATAACCTCTTTGTTAGATCTACAAGTTTCTTTTCGGATTCCTTTCTGGATGTAATGTCAATAACCATCCCAATGAAGTTTTTCAGCTCTCCATTTTCATCCACAATTGCTGAAACTCTTAAATCCACCCACTTTACATTATTGTTTTTGGTTACATATCTTTTTTCAATTTGAAAATTACTAATCTCTTTTTTCTTGATCTTATCCAACATATCCAAGTCAAGATCCAAATCTTCAGAGTAGGTATATTCTCCTATATGTTTTCCATAGAGATCCTCTTTGTTTTCATATTCTAAAATCTCTGCAAACTTGCTATTAACTGACAACACACGAGCGTCATTTGAAGCATACGCAATACCTACATTCGCATATTCATATACATTACTTAATCGGTTTTTTGTTATAGATAACTCTTTTTCCCGCTCTATTCTATCAGTAATATCAATCCCTGAGGTAACAAATATTTCTTTACCTCCTAGTTCTGTTAACTGAATACTCAGAAAAACAATGTAGGTACTTCCATCTTCTCGTTTATGGGTTGTTTCTAAAACAATATGTTCAACTTGTTTATTTCTCAAAGGTTGTAACAGCAAATTAAACTCATCCAATGTCACATCCGGTTTAATATCGATACACCTCATCTTCTTTAACTCATCTACCGAATAACCTATGTTCTTCTGGGCACCAATATTGGCATCCAGGAACTTCAAATCGTGTGCATCAATTATGTAGATTTCATTTAAAGAATTATCTAAAATATAGAAGTATAATGAACTCTTTTTTCGCTCTTTAACCAAATCCGTAATATCTCTGGCCGAAACATATATCAAATCGGCAGATTGATCTTTTGTACCAGTCCAAACTAAATTCTTGTATTTGCCATTTTTACATTGATATCGACTTTCAAATTCAATAATGGGATTTCCTTTTAGTAACTTTTCAAAAATTCTAAGAGTCTCTTTTTTGTCCAGAGGGTGAACGAATTCTATGAATGGCTTATTTAATATCTCATTATCTGAGTATCCTAAAACCTCTGTAAACTTCGGGTTTATATTTTCAAAATAGCCTTCCATATTGGCAATAGCCATCATATCCATAGAAACCGAAAAGTACTTTTCATATTTATGCAGTTCTCTCTCGTACTTAATTCTTTCTATTTCAGTTTCAGTTCTCGTCTTTATCGCGTTTAAAACCGCCTGCTTTCGATCTACTTCCTGAATAGTTTTTTTACTCAAAATGATAATACCTCCTATAACTTTATCATGTCTTCTTAGGGGAATACCAATATAACCTTCTATATTATGATCTACTAAATATTCATCTTTTGGAAACTCTTTCTGTATACCTTTCCGCCACACGCATTCTTTTCCCTCCATAATAAATTCACATGGTGTCTCTTCTAACTTATATTCCATATTATACTGATAATCACCACGTGCAAACCAACTCAAAGTCATTATACTATTATTTTCGTGCATATACTCACCAATCAGAACCTCTTCAACCTCCAAGTAATTCGCCAATTCCTTGGTCATGGCATCAAAATAGTCCTTACCCCCAACCGCAGAACTCATATTAAAAATCGTCTGCAATTCCTGCTGCATCTTTTGTGTACTTGTAACATCCATGCATACACCAATAGCTTTTATAGGTTCATTATTGACATTTACAACAATTTCACCCCATGATCTTAGAAATCTAACTTCTCCATTCGGCCTAATGATTCGCTCTTCAAAAGAAAACTTCCCTAACTTTTCTATAGCCTCACGGATAATCTTTACAACTCGCTTTTTATCATCTTTATGAAGTTGCTCCTGATAACCTTCAAACGAAGCTTTGAACTCAGATTTTTTTAATCCATAGATTTCATAAAGGCCCTCTGACCAAATCACTTTATTATTTTTAATATCCCATTCCCAATTTCCAATCTTTGCTATTTTTTCTGCATTTAGCAAAACTTTAGTTTTATGAGCTAACTCCTTTTGGGTTTTATATAACCCTACATATGTCCTAACTCTAAGTAACACCTCTTTCGCATTAAATGGCTTTTCTATAAAATCTAGCCCACCTACTTCATATGCCTTTGTTTTACCTTCGAAATCAGATCTGGCACTTATAAATAAAATCGGGATATCCTTAGCATCACTATCAGCCTTCAATCTCTTACATGTTTCAAACCCATCCATAACCGGCATCATTACATCTAAAAAGATTAAATCCGGAAGCTTAGCTTTAACACTTCTCAAGGCTTGTTCTCCATTTTTAGCAAATCGTACTTTATAATTCTCTTTCCTTAAAATGTTAGATAGAACCGTTAAATTTTCCGGGGTATCATCCACAATCAATATCTCTATAAAATCCTTCATATCAAATGGTTTAGGAAAAAACTTGCTGTATTTCTTCTAAGTTGAAACTTTTCACTTTGGTGTATAAACATTTTGCTAGTTCACGATCATACCGATCAATCTCATCAACCAAATTCAATAATTTATCTATATCACCTAATACAGCTGCTTCATTAAAAGCACTAGAAATTTCTTGGGGTATTCTTTTAATCCTTTTTTTAGAGAATTCTGTTAGCAAATTACACTGTGAATTCTCTTTTACATTATACAGATATTCTATGGATAAGATACCTTTTAGTACCTCTAGTAACTTTAACTTTCTAAATGGTTTCCTCATAAAAAACACTTCATCTTGAAATGTTCCTAAGGGGCTTTCTTTACTAGTAGAAATAACCAATATCGGCACCTCAAAATTTTGTTCGATTACCTGTTTTAATTCTAACAAATCATAGTCATTAATGTCCGACTCATTAATAATAATGACATTTGGAATCCAATCCTCTAGCATTTTTAATGAGTCGCTTTCCAACATCAAATTTTTAACTTCAAAACCCGTGGATAATAGAACTTCTTCCAAATCCTCTGCTTCTTTACCAAAGTCTGAAATAAGGAGTATTTTTTTTCCAGAATGTCCCATAGTCAAACCCAAAATCTTGGTTTCACTTAAATCATCCCCTTCTATATCCGTCTCATTACCAGAAAAGTACTTAAAAGTAAAAACAAACCGCGCTCCTCTACTTTGAGTTCTTTCTAAGACTACATCACCTCCCATTAGTCTTGCAAACTCTCTACACAAAGCTAATCCCAGGCCCGTTCCTTGCCGTATCGGTTCTCCTTTGCTACCTTGTTCGAAAGCCATGAAAATTCTATCCCTTTCGCTATCTTTAACACCAATCCCCGAATCATCAATCGTAACTACAATTAATGACTCTTCAAATCGCACACCGATTTCCACGGCACCTTCTTTCGTGAATTTAAATGCATTACTCAAAAGGTTAAGTATAGTTTGTTTAATTTTCCTCTGGTCTGCATAAATATATGGAGTGGTAAGATTGAAAAAATCAACTTCAAATTTTAATCTTTTTCGACTTGCAACGGGTTTAAATAGAGCATGTATGTCTTCAATCAAATCCTTAAAATCGAACGTTTCATTGGTTAGTTTCATTTTACCTGCCTCAATTTTTGACATATCCAAAACATCATTAATTAAGTTCAATAGATACTCACTACTCTGCCCGATCAATTTGAGCTTCTGTAAATGTTCTGTTCTTAAATTTGAATCTTGCCCTAAAATTTGGGTATGACCCAATATTGCATTAATTGGAGTCCTTATTTCATGACTCATATTTGCCAGAAAAATAGATTTAATCTTACTTGCTGACTCTGCTTTTTCTTTTGCTTTCTCTAAATTGGATTGATAATTCTTAATATCTGAAACGTCCTTAATTATTCCAATAACACTTAACGAAATACCAGTAGATGAATAAAAGGTTTTACAACTGTGCTCTACATACTTAATGGTTTGATCCTCTGTCATAATTCGATGACAGAACGTCTTCTTTTTTTTACCTTTAATGATTTTCATCACCCACCTGTTAAAAGAAAATTGATCCTCAGGATGGATAAAACCTTTGATATCCGACCAATTTTGTATTCTGTCTCCATCAATGCACAAAAGATCATTTAGACTTTTAGACACCTGTATTTTACCACTAATTAAGCTCAATTGCCAACTCCCTACTGCTGCTAATTGTTGTACTTCATGTAACTTATAACTTTGATACCTGTATTCTTTTACCTTTTGTCGGAGCGCATGATTTTCTAATTCTAATTCCAAATTAGTTTTCTGTAGCATGTCCAGTTCTTGTTTGAGTTCTTCAATCTTAGAGTCCATCATTAAGAGTTGTAGTGGAAATTAATTAAATAGGATATCTTCAGCCAATCTTGTTCCTTCAATTCTTGCTTTAATTTTATTAAAAGCCATTTCTCTAGAGGTGCTTAAATCATCGGCAAAAGGAGAGAATCCGCAATCATCTGTTGTTCCCAACTGATCTAATCGAATATATTTTGACGCTTCTATAATTCTATCCCTAACCATCTGAGGAGTTTCTAATTCTCCATTTATTGGATCAACCACACCAACAAATACCGTTTGATCAGGTTTTAACACCTTACCTATTAATCTCAAAGCTTTTTCTTTTTCTACTTCCGAAGACATAGCCACATAAAAATTACCCACATTAATTTCCATCAAACTCGGGAGCAAATATTTATAATCTATATCTGCACTATGTTTCATATCCAAATCCGCTCCCGGGCAAGTATGGATTCCTATTTTCTTTCTTTCTTCCTTAGAAAATTCATCTAAACTCATGTTAATCAAGTCTACGAAATCCTTAAGCAATTCACCTGATGGGTCTAGTTTTAGAGAAAATCTTGCCTCCGTAAAATCAATTTGAACTTTGGATGCACCTAACTCTAAACATCCTCTAATCTCTTTAACATGCTCCTGAATTAAATGCTGTATAAACTCAATCTTTGAATAGTTTTTAATCCCCTTTTTAGGATATACAAGACTTAACATAGAAGGAGATATAATCGCTTGCTTCACCTGTAAATCCGTATGTTTTAGGGTCAACTCTAAATGCTCATATGCATATTGATTATATCTAAACGGTCCTTGTATTAATTCAGGCATTGTTCTCAAATGACCATCTTCGAACATTAATCCGACTGTTCCTTCTTTGACCAAATCGGAACAGTGTAAACAATATGATGTAAACCCTTTAAACTTTCTTTGCTCACCATCTGTGATAATGTATGATCCTGTTTTTTCAAGTTCTTTTATCGTATTAATTGTTTCTATTGTGGCAAATTCATCTAGGTCTTTTTCACTAATTTCACCTTTATCAAAACGAGAATAAGCATCCATTAATTCTTTCCTTCTAGGTATAGATCCGATTTGTTCCGATTGAATTTTCATGGTCCCAATTTTATATTAATACAACATGTAAGGTTAAATACAACAAAAATCCATCCTTCAAACAATGGTCCTCCTAGACACTAAAAAACTCTACTGATCATTCATTTCTTCTTCTCTTTTTTATGTTATATCTAATACCCTCCTAATGACAAAAAAACTTAGCTGGCAACCCAAAAACGGCACCTTTTGGATTGATATTTAAGTGTTAAGGCAACTAAAGGTACATTTTTTTATCTCAAAAAGAAAATCTCATTACATCATTGTGCTGTTAATAAGTAAACTTGTCAAAAAAAATCGCCATATTTTAACCTAACCAACCATCTCGATCCAAAGACCTATACTGTATAGCTTCCGCAATGTGTTGAGATAAAATATCCCCACTACCATCCAAATCAGCAATCGTTCTGGCTACTTTCAATATACGATTGTAAGATCTTGCGGAAAACCCTAACCTTTCCACCGCATTCTTTAAAAGTTGTTCACCCATTGGATCTACAGTACACCACTTCCTCATTTGCTTTGGCTCCAATTGAGCATTACAATATATACCGTCAACTCTTGTATACCTTTTGTTTTGAAGATTTCTTGCTGCAATAACCCGTTCTCTTATAGAGCGACTATTTTCCCCTTCATCCCTTTCTTTTAATTCTTCAAATGGTACACTGCTCACTTCCAAATGCAAATCAATCCGATCCATCAATGGTCCTGATACTTTATTTAAATATCTCCTCACGGACTGTTCACTATCAGAAGAAGTAAGCGGATCATAAAAATCGCCACTTGGGGATGGATTCATGGAAGCAATCAACATAAATGACGCAGGAAAATCTACAGTAATCATTGCCCTGGATATAGTCACATATCGATCTTCCAATGGTTGACGCATAACCTCTAATACCGTTCTCTTAAACTCAGGTAACTCATCTAAAACAAAATACCGTTATGAGCCAGTGAAATTTCACCAGGTTTAGGGTTTGAGCCTCCCCCGACTAATGCAACATCTGACACCGTATGATGTGGATGTCTAAACGGGCGTTGCGTAATTAATGGTGTAGATTTATCCAACAAACCAGAAACCGAATGAATTTTAGTAGTTTCCAGAGCTTCTTCCAAAGTTAACGGAGGTAAAATAGTTGGTATTCTTTTCGCCAACATGGTCTTCCCTACTCCCGGAGGACCAATCATAATGACATTATGACCTCCTGCAGCCGCAATTTCCAATCCCCTTTTCACATTTTCTTGTCCTTTTACATCTGAAAAATCGACACTGTAAATTTGATTGTCCGCACTAAATGTTTCTGACAATTCAATATGGACAGGGTCCAATTTTTTATCTGATTGAAAAAAATCAATCACCTCCATAATATTCTTTACACCATAGACATCCAAACCTTTGACAACTGCTGCTTCCTCAGCATTATCGAATGGAAGAATAAATCCTTTAAACCCATCTAACTGAGCTTGGATGGCTATAGGTAAAGCACCACGTATTGGTCTTAATTCTCCATCTAATGATAATTCTCCCATTATGATGTATTGATCTATTTCAGAAGCTTCAATTTGACCAGTTGCAGCTAATATCCCCATAGCAATGGTTAAATCATAGGCACTTCCTTCTTTTCGAATATTTGCGGGAGCCATATTAATCGTGATTCCTTTAACCGGAATCTTATACCGATTATTTTTTAAAGCTGCGTCTATTCTTTGTTGACTTTCTTTTACAGCATTATCCGGAAGACCAACAAGAAAAAAGTTGACTCCTGCACTTATATTAACTTCTACGGTGATTTTTTGCGCATCTATACCATATACGGCAGATCCATATGTTTTTACGAGCATAAGTATTGGGTTTTAAAGTGCTCAAGATACAGATTTTTAAATGATTACCTAATCATTTTTAACTAAATTATTTACTCTCTCAAAATCGTAAAATCATTACTTATTGTTCGATCAATCTCAGGTATGGTTAAAATGTAATAATAGGTCCCATCCGGAATTTTATATGCGTCCCAATTATTTAAATACGGGTATGATTCATATAATAACACACCCCACCTGTTAAATACTTGGAGCTTTGCAGGAGGAAAAAATTCCAAAGCGGGAAAGATCAAAAAGTCATTTACAAAATCACCATTTGGAGTAATAATATTAGGGCCGATCAAAGACTCAATCACTCGCAATGATCTTTGTGTAGAATCAGCACATCCCAAATCGCTTTGCACCCATAATATTAAATTCTGAATACCCGTACTAGAATATGTATGTGTGGTATTTTGAATTAAGGATGTATCACCATCTCCAAAATACCAAATCCAATTAGTGATGGTACCCGAAGCTATTGCAGATGAGTCATTAAAGTCCACTACCTGTCCAACAATTGCTACACCAGCAGGATTTGTCCCAAAATTTGCTACCGGGTTTACACCTTTGATAACGCGCACTTTTGATGAATCAATGCACCCATATATGTCGGTTACCGTCAAAGAATAATTTCCTGAATCAACTGTTATTATTCGAGAAGTATCTGATGTACTCCATAAAAAACTCACGTTACCAACCGCCCCTTCCAATTGGGTTTGATTCGTGTCACAAATTACGGTATCACCGTATATCTCCGCATCAGGAATAGATTGTATAACATTAAACATTGCTGAAGTATTTCTACATCCATTAGTATCAATCACAGTAACCGTATTGGCTCCACTACCTGCTTTCGTAGTTCTCGAAGTGTCACCATTCGACCACAAAAAAGACACCCAATTCTCGGTAGTCAAAAGAACGCTGTCTTGATGACAATAAACCGTATCTCCACTTATTGTAGGTTGGGGTAATGGTACTTGAGCGATATTTACCGAATCTTCACCCAAACAACCGAAATACATCACCTGAATACTATAAGGTCCCGGGGCAGTTATCATAATGGTATCTGTTGTATCCGTTGTACTCCAAACCACTGAATCGTATTGTTGATAGGTATATAACTGTAGACTATCTCCAGTGCATAATTTATCCTCATTAATTACAGGTTGTGGATCAATGGTTACCACATTATATTGGGCTGAGGACTTTTCACATAACCCTTTGGTCACCGTAACCGTATACAAACCTGTGTAACCTATAATTGAATTTGTATCAATGACTCCTGTACTCCACTTATAGCTGTCATAGCCAGTACCCACATCTAAAACAGTAGAATCTCCAATACATAATGTCGAATCACTACTGGTAATTACCGGATTAAGAATCGTACTATCTACAAATATGACCAGATCCACATAAGTGGTTTCCGCAGGAGTTCCATTGTCTATGGCCATAATTTGCAAATTATGATATCCTACATTGGTAAGTCCTCCCACAACATATGCATCTAATGAAGCATTTACCCCGGCTATATTATTTACTACTGTAAGTCCCGGAAATGGGGTGTTTACTGTTATCGCAGTTATCTGATTTTGCTCAGGAGATATAAATGATAAATTAAAATTTAAGGTATCTCCTCTACACACTCCTATGGTATCACAAGAATTCAAACCTGTCACAATTGGAGGGGTATTCGAACTATTACATGCATTAAAATACATCGACTGATCATCTAGCCAGGATACTCCATCGTTATTACTGTAAGGTCCATCGTAGGCTGTTCCTGCAGTATCAAAACGACCAAATTGTATAAAGTCAACTCCGTTTCCCAAATTCGCTCCAACTGTAGCCGCAATACCTCCAAATCCATTCACTCCATTTGAAGCAGCTCCCGTAGTCCACTGCATATCTTTATAGCAAAAAGCCACATTATTTCCATTTGGGATCAAAGGATCAGTTCCATCGGTTATAATCAACTGAAATGTATTTCGCTTGTCATTTTCTCTGTTGTAATAACCCACGTCAACCCAATTTACAATCATAGCCGTTGGGGTGACTTTATACCAAATTTCACCACCTGCAATACCATTTGCATCCAGACGTGTATCTACATCGCCCCAAAAAGGAGCTACCATTACAAAATTGTTACTTGGAAAGGATGTTCCTGAAAAGGTCGAATATGGAGTACCAAATGAAACATTACCATTAATATTTATATAAACCGAATTGTTGTTGGTTCCATAAAAACAAAAGTTAAACGGTAGGTTGATCAATGGAGAACTCCCATCATCATCTGGACCAACAGCCAAAGTATAAGTTGAATCCGGATCAATATAACAACTACAATCTCCCGCAGCTCTACTACTTCTACCAAAATCAAAATCCGGAGTAATCACAATATCGGATGAAGTTGAAGAATTTACAATTCTATAATTCCCCTCACGATCTAGTTTTCCTGATTTCTTTAACTGGTTATACTCTACTGTTCCCACTTTACCTTGTGCCAAAAGAAATCCGGACAGAATTGAAAAAGTCAGTAACAGTATATATTTCATCTCGTATAATTTTTTTAACCTATTACAAGCTCGGGACATGTAATTCCTCGCTAATATAACCATTATTACGAATAGATTTTAAATCCTCATATACGTGAATTTTCAAAAGTCCAAATAACAAAAAAGGCCTCTTAATAAAAGAGGCCTTTTCATTCAAAATATTATTGTTCTTAGTAGACCGTTATTCTTTCTACTTTCACCTGATCTCCGGATTTGATTACTACAAAATATAAACCTTGAGCCACCTGACTTAAGTCCATTTTAGTCTTAAGTTCCGTTTGATTATTACTCTCGATTTTTCTTGATTTAATCAATTGGCCATTTGTAGACATAATCTGGATTTCAACAGTTTCTCCCATAAACCCTTCTAAATTGATATTTAGATCATCATTCGTTGGATTTGGATACATGGAGATACTTAATGCTGTTCCAGGTTCATCTATTCCACTACAAATTGAGAATGTCACATTTATAGTATCAGTTCCGAAACAACCATTACTATTTTCAACAATTACGGAATAATCTCCATCAGTTGTTACTGTTTCTACCTGAGAAGAACCTCCCGAAGACCACTGATAAGAAACAAATCCTGCACCAGCATCTATATCATATGATGTTACCCCCAGGTTTTTACACAATACCGTATCCGGTCCTAAATTCACCACTGGTAATGCCCACATAGAAACATCCACATCATCCATGGCTTCACAACCATTAGTATCTGTAGCTGTTACAGCATAGTTTCCACTAGTCACTACAGTTATCATTGATGTCGTATCTCCGTTAGACCACATATAACTAGCAAACCCACTACCCGCATCAATATTTTGGGCTGTTCCTTCACAAATATTGGTAATATCGTTTCCTAGATTCACAGTAGCTGCAGGATAAATATTCACCACAACGGTATCATATGTAGTACATCCATTGGCATCCAAACCAGCAAACGCAATCGTATCGGAAGTCGTAACGACTACTGTAGCAGAAGTTACAGGACTATTAGACCAGCTATAATTCACAAATGCTGAATTAGCTGTGATCGCAATTGGAGATCCACAATTGGAAGTATCATTTGGCAACATAGATGGTACTAATGGATTGATTGAAGACACCGTTGCAGTATCCATCAAGATACATCCATTAGCATCTGTCACAGTCACAATATAATCTCCGCCTGAAAGGCCAATCGCATTCGATCCTGACTGACCATTTGACCATGCCATCGCATATGGTAATGTTCCTCCTGCTGGATTCACTGTTACGGTCCCTGTTACATCAAAATAACACGATACGTCAGTTACGTTAAACCCACTATTGGTTAATTGAACCGGATCAGAAAGATAAACTGAATATGTGCTACTACAATTATTGGTATCAGTTATCGTCACAATATGCGTTCCACTAAATAAGAATGAGTCAATTGTTGTAGTATCACCAGATGGCCATAAATAGCTTAATGCACCCGTACCACCAGTTGCTGCCACTTCAGCCCAACCTGTAGAATCTCCAAAACATAATGGATCCTGATTTGTAACACTATATCCAACAATTGCAGCGGGCTCCGTTACCGCAAAGTTCAATGTATCCATACATCCCAGGTTATCTGAAACATATGACACATATGATCCTGCTCCCTGATTCATTAATACACTATCAGTTCCTGCTACTGACCACGTGTAGTTTAATGCCCCTACACCACCTGTTGCAGTTACTGTAATATCTGCTGTCGTATCTCCATTACATAAAATATCAGTGATACTTACCAATGTTAAATCTAAATTAGACAGAGCAGCTAATGTTGTTGATGTCGTATCCGTACAACCATTCGCATCGGTAATCGTTACTTGATTCAGACCCGCTCCTAATGTCGTTGGGTTATCAATAGTTTGACCACCTGACCACAGATAATTATATGGAGTAGTTCCACCAGTTGTTAACGTTGTTGCCTCCCCAGTGTAATCTCCGAAACAATTTACATCAGTAGTAGTTGAAACAGTAATATCTAATACCGCTGGTTCGGTGATCACTTCTGTAAGTGTATCTGCACATCCATTCGCATCAGTTATTGTTACCGTATAAGTATTTGCTCCAAGGTTGATTGCATTCGCAGTTGTATCACCATTTGACCAATTAAATGAGTAAGGTAATACACCTCCAGTTACGGTAGATGAAACAACTCCATTGGTATCTGCATTACAAAGCGCATTTGTTGCAGCAAGAGAAGCAACTAACGCTGTTGGTTCATTTACCGTTACAGTAAGCGTATCCATACAACTGTTATTGTCTGTAACTGTAATCGTATATGTTCCAGCTGCAACATTATTTAATACAGTATCCACATCACCATTACTCCATGCATAAGTATAACTCTGAACACCTCCAGAAACGGTAACTACAACCTCTCCGTTTGTATCTCCGTTACACAAAACATCATCTTGAGAGTCAATTGCCGTAATCAACTCAGACGGTTCGGTGACCGAAACTAATGTGGTATCCTGACAATTATTTGCATCGGTCACGGTCACCACATATGCTCCGGATCCTAAATTATTTGCAGTATCTGCTAACGAGCCATTTGGCCAACTATAGTTATACGGTGAAGCACCTCCCGATGCCACTACTTGAGCCATACCTAAAGCATCACCATAACATAAGTTATTTGTGATTGTTCCCGGTGCTAATGACAGCGATGTTGGTTGTGTCAAATTGGCCAGAGCAGAGTCAATACATCCATTTCCATCGGTAATTGTTACACTATAAAAACCTGATAATTGATTATAAATACTATCACTGGTTGATCCAGTTGACCATAGATAAGAGTAAGGCATTGTTCCACCAGAACCTGTCACCACCGCAAATCCGGTTGCTGCACCATTACATGCTACGTTCTGCGAATTTGTAATTGACGCATCCAATACTGTCGGCTCAGTAATGGTAACAGAAATAGTATCTGAACAACTATTCGCATCGGTTACGGTAAGCACATAATTTCCTGGACCTACACTCGAGATTGTATTTGTTGCAGATCCATTTGACCATAGATAAGTATAAGGCATTGTTCCACCTGTCGCATAAATTGTAGCAGCACCATCACCAACACCGTTACAAGAAACATTGGTCAATGCACCAACACTCAATGATAATGCTGTTGGCTCTGTAATCGTCACAGATGTGTTTTTCACACATCCATACGCGTCAGTCACACTTATAGTATAAGGTCCTGCTGCTAAATTAGAATTGATAGAATCTACAACTCCATTTGACCATGCATATGTATAAGGAGCTCCTCCTCCAACTGCTAATGCCGTTGCTGATCCAGTGGTTCCTGCATTACATAAAATGTGAGTAGTATCACTAATAGAAACACTTAATAAAGTTGCCGGCTGAGACAATGCTACACTTGTCGTATCATTACATCCATTCGCATCTGTAACAGTTACAATGTATGAACCTGCATTTAAGTTTGAATTCGTAGCCGTTGAAGCAGAATTAGACCATGCATATGAGTAAGGTAAAGTTCCTCCGGTAGCTGTGGCAACAGCTGATCCAGTTGCATCACCAAAACAAGCAATATTCGTTGAGGAACTAATAGACGCATCTAAAGCTATTGGTTGTGTGATTGTAAATGTACTGTCTTTTAAACAGCTATTTCCATCTGTAATTGTAACTGTGTAAGTACCTATCGTTAATCCATTTATTGTACTTGTTGTTTGACCTGAACTCCATACATAGTTATAAGCTGGTGTTCCTCCCATTGCCATCACCGCAATAGCCCCATCCGATAAACCATTACATGATACATCCGTTACCATTGCTGTCATCGTCATCTGAGTTGGCTCCGTAATCGTTACTGATGTGGTCTCTGAACAAGAATTTGCATCCGTCACCGTAACCACATGTGTTCCTGCGGACAATGTTGTATTGCTAAATGTAGTTACTCCGTTAGGCCATGCATAAGTATATGCTGGTGTTGCACCAGAAGCAGTAACCGTGGCACTACCTGTATTCGTCCCGAAACATGTTACATTAGAGAATACGCTATTCGTAACTGTCAATTGCGTTGGCTCAGTTAAAGTAACCGAATCTACTTTTTGACAAGAGTTCGCATCTGTTACAGTAATATAATATGTACCTGAAGCTACATTTGCCAAATTCGAATTAGTTGATCCGTTAGACCAGCTATAAGAATACGGAGAAGCACCTCCAGTACCATTTGCAACTGCAGCACCAGATGTACCACTGTAACAAACATTATTAGTTACACCACTAATATTTAATGACAATGTAGTTGGTATTGTTGTCACGGTTCCAGATGTGGTAGCCGTACAACCATTAGCATCAGTTACAGTTAGACTATACAATCCACCGTTTAGATTATTCATCATTGCTGCTACACCACCGTTACTCCATGAGTAAGAATATGGAGCGGTTCCTCCAACAACTCCAGAAGTTATTGACCCATTGGCCACCCCAGGACATGTTTCCGGAGTTGTGCCTGCAATTGACGCGACTAAAATGGTTGGTTCTGAAATTGTAATCGTTGTATCATGTGTACATCCAACATTGTCAGTTGCAGTAACAGAATATGTTCCTGGTGATAATGATGTTAACGAAGACGCTGTTTGTCCTGTAGACCAATTGTAACTATATGGTGATGTTCCTCCCGATACAGCCAAAGTAACTGATCCATTCCCCTGACCGTTACACTGTACATTGTTTACCGTTGCATTAAAATACATTGGAACTGGTCCTCCTACAGTAACAGCAATTGTATCAGAACATGTATTATTATCGGTTACCGTCACGGAATAAGTTCCGGCACCTAATCCTAATTGTAGTGCTCCAGAGTTACCGTTTGACCAACTATATGCATATGGAGAAGTTCCTCCAGTTGCATAAACCACTGCTTGTCCATCATTCGCATTCGAACATGATACATTCGTGGTTGTCAAAATGTTTCCACTTGGAGCATCTAACACAGGTACCGTCATGGTATCTACATAAGAACAATTAAATGCATTTGTAATGGTTACCAAATAATCCGTTGTAGTTGAAGGGGTCACCGTTACTGTTGAACCAGAACCAGAAATCGTAGGATCACTTGGCCAGGAATATGAAGAAGCTCCATACGCATTGATGGTTGCAGACTCACCCGGACAAATTGATGTTGGACTCATCACATAAGATGTGGTAGGTGCTGGTGGAACTATTACAGTAATACTATCAAAATTACTATTACAACCATTTGCGAAATTCGCAGCATAGTATGTTGTAGTCGATTGTGGTGTAATATTTAATGATCCTCCAGAACCAATTGCTTGTGTAGTATCCGTAGAAATAGAGGAGAACCAGAATGTTTTCACATTTTCTGTATAATCATAGGTAAACTCCATATATACCTGAGTTGGACAATTTGTACCACCATTCACCGTATATCTTGGTGTCGCAGTGAATGTTATCGTTCCATCCGATAACCAACTTTGCAATTGTGTTTGTGATAATGTTAGTGTAGTTACACTATACGTAGAGCAGTTACCATAATATGGATAATATGTATTTCCAATAGAACTTCCATTTTCATCATACAAATACATATACTCATTTGATGACCCAAAGTCTCCTCTGAAATAAATTTTCAACGTACCTCCAGCAACATTCGTTGTTGGTAAGGCATTAAATGTAAAGTTCATCGGAGATGTATATGTTGGTGTTGGAGATAGTACTCCTGAAGTGCTTGAATACGTATTTGTTACAGTGCCAACTCCTGAATTTGCAGCTACTAAGTTACCTGAAGTTCCAGGGCAATAGAAAGTTGTTGTTGATGTAATTGGCCCGGCTGAATCAATTTGAAGCGGTGATGTCATAAATACTGAATCCGTAATCACACAGCTATTTGCATCTGTAATAGTTACCACATTCCAACCTCCTGAAACTTGTGTATCCGTTGTATCTGTCGAACCGGATGGCCATAAGTATGTATAACCCGGAGTACCTCCACTTACAGATACTGTAGCCGAACCATTAGCTGTAGCAAAACATGTCGCACTTGAATTAATGGTCGAGGTCGAAATGATTTCTGTTGGGCTGGTCACCTCAATTGAATCTATCACCTGACAGTTATTTCCTCCTGTTACTGTATATACATACATTCCGGTACCGATGTTAGAAATAGCATTTGTTGTCGCTCCTGTAGACCAGTTATACGTATAAGGTGTAGTACCTCCTGTTACCGTTAAAGTTGCAGTACTATTGGTATCTCCATAACAAGATAACGCATTAGCTGTATCCGTCACAGTTGGAGAAGGAATAACCGTAATCGTTACCGTATCCGCACAAGAATGAGAGCCATTTGATACCGTCACACTATAGTTGGTTGTAGTACTTGGATTAACAACAACAAAACCTGTCGTATCTGTGGTACTCCACAAATAATCTCCTCCGTTCAACCCGGTTGAATTATTCACTACCGCATCGGCATAACCCACATTTTCTGAATACTGACCAAATCCGGTAGCAGAGTACTCATGTGTAAAATACCATCTATTATTCCAGGGCGAATAAGTCATATTTGCCAGATCAATGTTACTCAAATAGGTAAATGAAGCAACTTCTTCAAGCGTACTTGTTGAAATAATAAATCTTCCAATTGAATTATAGTTACCGGAACCAAAGTTATAATTGGTTCTAAACACAATTGAATGTCCATTCGAACCACATTCAGCGATACCCCAAGTAGCCCAGTTTTCACAACCGTAATCTATATAGTCCAACTCATAGTTTCCTAACACCTCCACGAATCCATCATTCAGATGAATCTTATAAAAGTTGTTATCATAATTCGACCATAAAATCAAATAACCATTTCCAGCCAACATGATAGATCCATATCCTGCGTTAATGGATTGCGATAAATTAATAGTTGTACCATAATTTAATGACGCATCCATTTTTCTAATGGCATTAATATTAGCAATTACATTCGAGTTGTTATAGAAATTATTATATACCGTACTCCATAAAGTGTACAATTGACCCGTATTCAAATCACTAAAAATCCCATCACGCCTGGAAAAACTCTGAGAAGCACCTAAGGCAGTATTATATCTAGTACAATAGTTATCCCCATTCACATATATATAATTTGGCGTTACTGCGATTCCTCCTCTATCATCACCAGAGACATTATATGCACTTGTTAAATTATTCTGGGTTAACGATTGAACTTGTAATCCACAAGAACCCATAGTTTCTAATCTTAAACTATCTGATGAACAAATTGTGGTATCTACCTGATCAATTCTGGCATCCAAGAGATTTACATATGTTGAATCTGAACTCGAACAGTTATTCGAATTTGTAACGGTGGCAAAATATGTCCCTAAATTCGAAACATACGTAGATTGTGTTGTTGCTCCTGTACTCCATTCATATGATGAATAGGTTCCTGTAGCGGCAATCTGAACAGAATCTGCATTACAGTAAGTAGATGTATCTGATAAGGAAAAAGATGGTACTGCATTTACCGTAACGGTTACCGTATCCGAACAAGAGACTGACCCATGAGAAACAGTTACGGAATAATTTGTTGTAGTTGATGGTGAAACACTGATAGCCGGAGTAGATGCACTTGTACTCCATGCAAACGTATTATAAGAATTACTTCCTCCTGCTCCATTATGGTTTGCATCCGCATAACCTAAGTTTTCTGTATATGAACCTGCAAAATTGTATCCTTCTGAGTGGAAATACCATCTACTATGCCAAGGTGAATATGTAATACTCGCCATATCACTTAAATTCTGTCCGGTAAATGCTGAAGCAGTACTAAATGTAGTTGTCGTTAAGTCAAATCTTGTAATCTCATTTATATTCGTTCCAAGGCTTGTGTTTCCATTGGCCCTAAACACAAAACTGTACCCGGCACCATTACACTCTGCAATACCCCAGGAAGCCCAGTTTTCAGATCCATATCTGGCCGGTGTCATGTTATAAGATCCTAAATCTGTAACCTGACCTGATGGTAATTCAATCTTATAAAAATGATAATCATTTACTGCCCATAGCACTACATAACCTGAACCCGCTAAAACCATAGAACCATATCCAGCATTAATGGTCTGACTTAATGAAATAACTGATCCAGTATAATTCAATGAAGCGTCCATATAACGCAACGAATTAATATTATTAACATACGTGGAACTAGGACCAAAATTGTTTTGTGTTGAATTCCAAAAAGAATACAACTGACCGGTAGATAAATCACTGAATAGTCCGTCTCTAATAGAAAGCTGAATTGGTGAAGACAGGTTGTTTGCAGAATATCTTGCTGTCCCGTTATCCCCGGTTAAGTACACATAATTTGGAGTTACAGCTATTCCTCCTCTATCGTCACCTGTATAACTACCTGCACCCACTTGACTATAATTCAAATTTGTCATACTGGACATCACAAAATAACATCCAGTTAAAGTCTGCATATTCACCGTATCTCCTACACAAATTGCAGTATCTCCAGTATTAATTTCTGGCTTTAACAAATTAACAAATGACTGATCTTCAGCCGTACATGTATTTGATCCAGTAACTGTCACTTTATACAGTCCTGAAGTACTTGCTGTAAGTGTTGAACTCGTTGCACCAGTATTCCAGGCATATGAAGTAAAAGTCCCAGGATTTAGAACTGTACTATTTGCACAAACTGTAGTCGTATCTGGTAAGGTTGGAGACGGAGCTGTCAATGTAGAGACCACGATAGTATCTGCCTTAGAACATACCCCATTTGAAACTGTCACACTATATGTACCCGCTGCAGTCACATTGATCACCTGATTAATGCTACCGTTAGACCAGTTATAAGATAAAACACCTGCCGGAGCGGTTAAAACTGTAGTATCTCCAGGGCACATCGACACATTTGGCCCGAGATTTACATTAGGTACGTTGATCGTAATATTGGTTCCGTTATCTCCTCCAACCTGAACTGGGTTTGAAGATACAACTCTAATTCTATAACTTCCACCAGCTGGGGTATTTGCAGGTATTGTTGCAGATATCGTAGTTGCTGTGGTTGACGTGACCGTTCCAATAGATGTTGGACTTGAAAAGTTTCCATTTGCATCGGATAATTGTGCTGTAAAAACATTTCCTGAGTTAAAGGTTAAACTGTTAATTGTAAAGTTTACACTTACCGCGGAGTTATCACAAAATGGGCCTAAAATATTAGATGTTTGAAGTCCATAGTTAGATACTTTGTAACCTGTCCAGGAATATCCGTTAGAAATCCATAATTTATCATCATCAAATGATACTGAATAAGAATACGGAGTTGATGTTCCTACTGGAAGTTGGCTGTAGCCTACATACGCTCCGGTAGATTTATTGACAAAATATAATCTTCTATTTACACGGTCATATAATCCGACTTCTTTACCCGAACAACCAGTATAGACTACATTATAATTTGTTAAACTACTAACAGTAACCGGTAAACCACTTACAGCAGCGGTACCCAGTAAAAGTCCGGTAACTCTGGAATATCTATAAATATACCCATTGTAGAAATAGAATATCTCGTTATTACCACTATCGTAAGCTCCCTGTGAATTTGAATTCGGCTGATGATTAGAACCAGAGAATAAGGTCGATCTTGAGGTTGGATAACCAGTTGCGTTCAAAGTAAATTGGACAATACCAGTTGATCCATATCCATTTCCTTCCAATGCATTCGTATTTGAATTCCACCAAATAGATCTTAGATTGGAAGAATACATAGAAGTTAACATAGCCCCGGTTGAAGTGCTATGTGTTTGGACATAATTACCGTTTAAAGTATAGTAAACATTGTTTACAGGATTATGCGCAACAGAAAATTTAGTATAACTGGTTCCACCAGATATAGTCGGAGTCTGTTGAATTGCGTTGGCTAAAATCGAGCATTGCGAATAGCCCGTCTGCGTGCCAAAAAATAATATTACGGATAAAATTAGAAAGTACAGTTTCCTCATAATGTGTCGTTTTCGAGTTATAGCCACAATATAAATGCCAAACCCTGTTCCAAGGATAAATATTTATATTTTTGTTAATGAACAGACGAAAGTACGGCTAATCAATGAGTTTCAAAAATTAAATTGAAATCCCTAATAAAATTTCATCACATTTAACAATTTAATCAAACACCTAAACATGATACGGGTTACTTATTTTATCTAAAGTCAAATTAAAGAGAGTCTTCTATTAACCCTATAAGCGAGTGGATTACCTTGATATGAATTTCCTGAATTCTATCCGCATATCCATGATGATCTACTCTAATTTCCACATCGCATAGATCGGCTAACTCGCCACCATTCTTACCCGTTAATCCTACTACTGAAATCCCTTTTTCTTTTGCCACTTTCGCTGCATTGATAACATTCTTAGAATTCCCACTGGTACTAATAGCCAACAATACATCTCCAGAGACTCCCATTCCTTCCACAAATCTTGAAAAAACGTAATCATAACCGTAATCATTCGCCACACAACTTAAGTATCCTTGATCCGATATAGCTAAGGCAGGTAAAGATTTTCGATCTTCTCTAAAACGCCCGGTTAATTCTTCAGCAAAATGCATCGCATCACTCATCGAGCCACCATTTCCACAAGAAATAATTTTATTCCCGTTTTTAATAGCCTCTACCATTTGCCTGCCTGCCTGTGCAATTGCAGATAGCTTGGTTTCATCCGTCATAAACTGGGTTAAAACATCATGTGACTCTTGAAAAATCTGGCGAACAAATTCCTGGCTCATATTCTAATTATTTCGGCAAATTTAACCAAAAATAGATTTCTTCTATGTCAAATATATGGGAACAAAAAAGCCGAAATTGAATATTCAATTTCGGCTTTGTTTTTATTTTCCTTCTTTGAAAATTTTCTTTCCGCGCTCTAACCAGTCCTCAAACTTAGGAATATCCGGATCGTAAGCGGCATGTTCATGAAGTTGATTTTCTTTATGATCCAATACCACATAATATGGTTGTGCATTGGTTCCATACTCTCTAATTTGCATATCACTCCACTTATTTCCAATTGTTTTTACTTTCTTTCCTGTAGTAGGGGATACATACTGCTCACTTTCCGGCAAAACAGTTTTTTCATCTACATACAGCGAAATCAAAACAAAATCATTCTTTAACATCTCAAGAACATGTGGATCGCTCCAAACCTGCTCTTCCATTTTTCGACAATTTACACATGCCCATCCTGTAAAATCTAACATTACCGGAAGTCCTGCTTCTTTTGCATATGCCATTCCCAACTCATAATCATGGAAACAATTGATGTTATAAGGACAGTGATCCGGCTCGGCTCCTTTTGGAATTCCAGAATGACTGGCCTCTCCTACTGCCGTAACCACCGCTGCGGATTTGTATCCTACTCCTTTTGGAGACTCACTATAAAATGCCGGAGGTGGGAAACCTGAAATAATCTTTAATGGAGCACCCCATAACCCCGGAATCAAGTAAATCGTAAACCAGGTAACTAATAATGCAAGCATTAGCCTCCCCACAGAAATACCATCTAACGGAGAATCATGTGGCAACTTAATCCAACCAAATAAGTAAATAGCTAATGCACCAAACACTGTAATCCACACAGCTAAGAATACCTCTCTTGGTAACCACCCCGCTTGTAATACTAAATCCGCATTAGATAAGAATTTAAACGCTAAAGCCAACTCTAAAAATCCTAAAACAACCTTCACCGTATTCAACCATCCACCTGATTTTGGTAATGAATTCATCCATCCTGGGAACATTGCAAATAATGCAAATGGCAGAGCCAACGCTGACGAAAATGCTAACATTCCTAAGATTGGTCCCATAAAACCTCCATTTACTGCAGCTTCTACTAAAAGGGTTCCAATAATCGGACCTGTACACGAAAATGATACTAATGCCAAAACAAAAGCCATAAAAAATATTCCAACAAGTCCTCCTTTATCCGCATTTGAATCTGCTTTATTCACCCATGAAGATGGTAAAGTAATTTCAAACGCACCCAAAAATGAAATGGCAAAAACCACTAGTAATACAAAAAAGAATAGGTTAAAAATCACGTTGGTCGACAATGCATTTAACGCATCAGCGCCAAAAATTGTGGATACACCTACTCCAAGAACTACGTAAATCACCACAATTGATAATCCATAAATAATCGCATTGCGAATTCCCTCTGACTTGGTTTTACTTTGCTTGGTAAAGAAACTTACAGTCATAGGGATCATAGGAAACACACATGGTGTTAACAATGCAGCCAACCCACCTAAGAAACTAAGGATAATCACACTCCACATAGATCTTCCTTCCTTCTTTTCAGAATCTGAACCAGAACTTTCTTCTCCATGTCCTGCACTTGCAACGTCAGCACCTTCTCCAATCTTATATTCTAACTCTACCGCTTCCGGTGGAATACATTTTCCCTGATTACATACCATAAAGTATACCTCAGCAACAATAGTTTGACTTCCTTCTACTTTAACTTTCTGAGAAAACGTCACCGTATTTTCGTAATACCCTAATACCATATCGAAATTAGGATCCATCTCTTCAATTAATTTCCCTTTTTCTATAGGCCCTTCTACAGGTTTCAATCCTTCAGGTTTTAATATATTAAACTCCGAAGCTTGTGGTCCATCAATATCCATAGAATATACATGCCAATGTGCATCAATTGTTGCAATTGCCTGTAATTCATACATTCCATCTCCTAAATCAACCACTTTTGATTCCCATGTAGCTGGAGTCAAAACACCTTGATTCTGTTCTGGTTGATGATCACCCGATACCGATATAGTTATTGGTTTGCTCTCTTCTTTCGCTTCGCTTGTTGTCGCTTCCTTTTTATCTCCCACCAAATCAAACTCAAACTCCACGATCTCAGGTGGAATACACGTTTTATCATCACAGGTCATAAATTCAAAATCACCTAAAACAGTAGCTTTTGTGCTCAACAACTTCACTTTTTGTCTAAAAACTACCTCATCCTCAAAGTATTTCAATTTCATTTGAAACACCGGGTCATCTACAGTAACTCCCTCAGGCTCTTCTGTTTTCCCAACTAACTCATAATCTTTAGATGGCTTAAACATAAATGAGGTCGGGATTACCGGTTCTCCGACACTCTGAGAATATACATGCCAGTGCGGCTCAATTGCTCCAATTATTTGGAGTTCAAATTCATTATTCCCTAAACTCTTTGTCTTGAACTCCCATTTAACCGGGTTAAATACCTGAGCAGAAAGATTAGAGACCCCTATAAAGAGTACCGCTAAGCTTAATGTCAAAATTTTAAAATATTTTTTAGCCATTATCTAGATTGTTTTGAAGTCCGCCAAATGTATAAAATATGTCCAATGAGTAAAACCCAAATAACTGACTTTTAACACCTACGTGAAATCCCCTTAAAATACTGGCGAAATAACAATCAAAATTGATTAGAAACTGACTATCTTATGACATTTCTTCATTTGGTTGCAGATGGAATTTTCTACGAATGACAAATACAGCTAAATACATTACCGGAGTATCAACAAGGGCAAATAGAATTTTATACATCCAACCATCTTTCACCAAAACGGCCATCTCCGGAAAAGTCATTTTACCTATAAACAAAACGCTCACCACCAATATAGTATCTAACAATTGTGAAACAATGGTTGATGCATTATTCCTTAACCATAGATGTTTTCCTTTGGTTAACCTCTTCCAAAAATGGAATAACCTCAAGTCTGCAAATTGCGCAATTAAATAGGCCAACATAGAAGAAAATACCACTCGATAAGAATTCGCAAATACCGTATCATAAACTTCATTTGTTACATGTGATTGCTCTATGGCAGGAAAAACACTTCCTAACCACAGGATCAACAAAACAAAAAGTGTTGCAAAAAAGCCTGTAATTACCACATTGGTCGTCTTTCTTTTTCCATATATCTCTGACAGAATATCTGTTATAAGGAAAGTAAAAGGGTATGGAATCATCCCCGCAGAAATGATGAACTCTTTAAACCCTAAATTTACTGTAACGAATTTATTCGCTATTAGATTTGTCGTGACCAATGATGCAATAAATAATGCCGCCAATGCCAAATACAAAAAGTCCGCTTGTGCCTTTAGTTTTTGATTCATATTCTCTGGTTAACCAATGATGTAAAGAAAGTAATTTTTTATAGAACTAAAACGGCATCTGTATTTTTATTGAACTGCCCTAATTCGATACACATCTTTGCAATCTGGCCCTACCTTAAATCTTTCGGAAGAACGTATACCTACCACCCAAATGATTTCTCCGTCTGATTCCAATACCCAAATATTATCCTTTTCATGCATCGGTACTTTGTTATCTATCAATAAATCTGATACTTTTTTGACACCTTTCATACCGAATGGATGAATACGATCACCATGCGCCCATTTTCTCAGTAAAATTGGAAACCTAAGTTTCTTAATATCGAAATATGCTATCGACTTCTCCTTCTCAAAATTCAAACCTTCCCTCTCCAATTTAGTCAACTCCAACGGTAATGGCATCTGAATTTCAGAAGCATCCTGACCAATCATAATTCCTTCATTTCGAATAGGCTCTGAAATAGATTTAAGATAAATAGCGTTTCGATCAATACGCATCTCATATCGATCCGAATGAATGACTTTACCTACAAACTGCTCCGATTCAATAATACTCAAAAGGTCATCTACATGAGTAGTATTAAAACCATATGCATCCAACTGTCTATTTAAGATCACATCCGAAAACTCATTCTCTCTAATTCCGGATATTGATATCTCCATTATGTTACCTGTTCTTTTGACCCAAGTTCCCCAAATACGGTTTACTTCTTGTTCTACAAAAGCGTCTAATCTCCCTAAACGTTTGAAATTTCGATTGAATGTTGCCTCAACATTTGGATTAATCTCCTTTAGGTGAGGGACTATATCCTGTCGGATTTTATTTCGATGGTATTTTACATTCTCATTGGATTGATCCTCCACCCAATCCAGTTCATTAGTCTTCGCAAAATCATAAATCTCTTGCTTAGATATTTGAATGAGCGGACGAATAACATTTCCATTTTCCTGTTTTATTCCTCTTAATCCTTTCAAACCGGTTCCTCTGACTGCATTAAATAAAAACGTTTCAATATTATCAGAAAGATGAGTCCCAACCGCAATCTTATCCAATCTGCGTTCTGCACGAATCTTTTCAAACCACTCATAACGTAACTCCCGAGCCGCCATCTGAATAGAAATCTGATGTTGATCTGCATAAGATTGTGTATCAAATACAATGGTATGAAAAGGCACACCTAATTTCTTTGCGTAGTTTTCGGCAAACTTCTGGTCAGAATCAGCAGCATCCCCTCGCAAATTAAAATGGCAATGTGCTAACTCTATCCTACACCCCGCTCTAAACAAGATTTCGGATAAAACAATAGAATCCACTCCCCCACTCAATCCGATCAGAATTGAATTATCCACACATAATTCCAATAGAATATCATATAACCGTTGCTGTAAATTCTTCATAGGTTTAACAAATGTATTCTAAAACCTCAGGATTCATAACTTCCTCAAATTTCCATTTTTATCAAAAACATACTGACTTTTATCATTTCGCAATTCATTTTTCCGCCACACATTTACGCAGCGTACTTCATTGAAGATGAATCTCTTCGAATTCTAAAATTCAAGCTCATGAAAAAAAGTTTTATCGGCCTATTGGCTTCCATCCTAATACTCTCCTTTACACATTGCAAAAAAGATACTATTCCGGAACCTCATGAAGTCGCCAATATCGCGGTACAAATGAATTTCAATCATTTGGTGGATCACTTTCCCGTGGAAATGGACACCATGAAATACATAAATGCCAACTCTGATACCTTTAGCATTAGAACAATAAAATATTTTATCTCCAGAGTGACTTTTCACCGTGACTCAAAAACAGATGTTATATTAAAAGATATGCATTACATAGACCAGGGTATCCCTGAATCTTTGACTCACATTTTTAATGATAAAATTCCTGAAGACACCTACTCCACCGTGAGTTTCACATTCGGCTTCACGCATACGGATAACAAATCCAATATGTTCACAACTGCACCCGTAATGCAAATGTTTTGGCCTGAGAATATGGGTGGTGGATATCATTATCAAAAACTTGAAGGTCGGTATTTAGATAACGGTATTAAAAAATTCTTCAATTTCCACGCAGGAGGACTCGATAAAGTAGATTATAGTATTCAGGTAAAACTCCCCAACTCGAACTTCCAGGTTAAAAGCGCCCAAATTCAAATGGATTTAAATATGGAAATTCAGAATTGGTTTAGAAATCCCATTCATTGGGACTTCTCCTATTTTGGTGCTGCGATTATGCAAAACCATGAAGCACAACAAACCATTCAAAAAAATGGACAAGATGTATTCACAGCAACCATTCATCCTTAATTTTAAATGACCATGAAATTATTTATATACGTTTTCATTCTTCTACCAGTCATAATTACTTTTTCCAGCTGTAGAAAGAGTATTCCTGAACCGTCAGAATATCCTACGACAATTCATCAAACCACTCCCTATAATTTAACAATACCATTCGGATTCCCTGAGATGATTATTCCTGATGATAACCCTCTAACAGTTGAGGGAGTCAATCTAGGTAGAAAACTATATTACGATCGCATTTTAGATAAAGATAGCGCACGCGCTTGTGCCAGTTGTCATCATCAAGATCGGGCTTTCCAAATAGATAATGGTACTCAGCAAGTATTACCACATGTCAATTTTGGATGGATGACGAACTACATGTGGAATGGTGGATTCCAGGGTTCTTTAGAAGATGTCATGATATTTGAAGTAGAAGTATTTTTTGAAACCAAAATGGAGCGTTTGAATAATAGTTCTACTTATAAAAGTCTTTTTAAGAAAGCTTTTAATGTGGATTCTATCTCTTCAAAAGATGCGGCATATGCATTAGCCCAATTTGCACGGACTATGAATTCAGGGAATTCTAAATTTGACAAATTCGTTAGTGGATCTACCTTATTAACCGATCAAGAACTATTGGGTCAACAATTATTCTTTACAGAAAAAGCCGACTGTTTTCATTGCCACGGTACAGTCTTCTTTACCGATTACACTCCACGAAATAACGGTTTGGACGCCAATCCGGATGCTGGATTAATGGAAGTCACCGGTGATCCAAAAGATTTGGGAAAATTTAAAACCCCCACCTTAAGAAACATTGCGCTTACCTCCCCATATATGCATGATGGTCGATTTAATACCTTGGAAGAGGTTATTGACTTTTACAGCGGAGGGGTTCACAATACATCAACTGTAGACCCTTTAATGGTATATGCTCATAATGGAGGTGTATCTCTTACCCCAAAAGAAAAAGAAGCTCTCATCGCATTTTTGAAAACACTTACCGATCATGAGTTTTTAAACAACCCGCAACTTTCTAGTCCGTTTTGATATCTTGATATTTATTATTTGAATCAAATTGTTTGGGTTATTTTCGAATAAAATCCCAGACCATGCGTAAAAAATCAATTATATATCTGGCTCTGATATGTTTTACATATCTAATCACGCTTAGCTTTAAAATACTGGTAAAACCTCCACAAGGTTTTGTCTACATTAAAGACTATATCCCCGATATCATTTTAGATATCAGATATGCCGGAACCGACAATTTTGTTGGACAACCAGTGGATGGTTATTTAAAACCTGTTGGCATCATGAGCTTAGAAGCTACTACTGCCCTACAAAATGTTCAAACCGAATTAAAAGAACAAAATTTGGGGTTAAAGGTTTTTGATGCATACCGACCTCAAATGGCGGTGGACCATTTTGTTAGATGGGCTAAAAATTTGGATGATACACTAACCAAACAGAAATACTATCCCCATATTGAAAAATCGAATTTATTCAAACTACAATACATCGCTTCAAAGTCGGGACACTCCAGAGGAAGTACTATAGACCTTACATTAATTGATCAAAAAGGTATGGAGTTAGACATGGGTACTTCCTGGGATTATTTTGGACCCGAATCCTGGCCCTCCAGTACAGCTGTTTCAATGGAAGCACAGAATAATCGTAAGATTCTACAAGGTATTATGATAAAACATGGGTTTCAACCCTATCAGGAAGAATGGTGGCACTTTACTCTGAAAAAAGAACCTTATCCAAATACTTATTTCAATTTCTATATTGAATAATTTACACCCCTTGCGATTCAACCACTCCGTCACGTAATCGGATCACACGTTTGGCATGCTCTGCGATATCTTCCTCATGAGTCACCAGAATAACAGTATTCCCATTTTGGTGAATTTCGTTAAACAACGCCATAATCTCATGTGAAGTTTTCGTATCCAGATTACCGGTAGGTTCATCTGCCAAAATGATGGAAGGTTTATTAACCAAAGCGCGTCCTACGGCAACACGTTGTCTTTGCCCTCCGGATAATTCATTTGGATTATGATCCATTCGATCTGCTAATCCAACCATTTCCAGTACTTCAGCTGCACGTTCTAAACGATCTTTTTTGCTCCATCCCGCATACACCAAAGGCAATGCTACATTTTCTAAAGCCGAATATCTAGGTAATAAATTGAAAGTTTGAAATACAAAACCAATTTCCATATTTCTAATCTCGGCCAATTCATCATCCACCATGCGGCTAACATCTTTCCCATTTAACCTATATGTTCCGGAGGTAGGAGTGTCCAAACAGCCTATCACATTCATTAATGTAGACTTTCCTGATCCTGAAGGGCCCATAAGTGCAGCGTATTCATTTTTTTGAATCTCAATATCCACGCCTCGTAACGCTCTAACAATTTGCTGTCCCACAACAAATTCACGCTTTATGTCCTTTAGATCAATTACCAATTCCATATTTCAAAAATAGATGAAGATCAGACGTTTTTTGATGCAATTACACCAATGGATATATGATGTTACTAATGGTTCTTTCCTTAATATATACATGTCACAACTTATATTTGTGCCAATGAAAAGAATCTCCAGAACATTTAAGTTTGATCCGTCTTTTAAAAGCCATTTAATTCAATGGGCTTCACAACATAAACCATGTTGCATTCTGGATAGTCATTCTCTTCATAACCTGGATTATCCCAAAGGAATCATATATGATTTGGTCATCGGTATCAATGCACGGGACACCTTGTTTTCAAATCAAAATTCATTTGATAAACTCAAATCATTTCACGAAAAACATCAAGATTGGTTACTCGGATATTTGAGTTATGATCTAAAAAATGAACTAGAACGCCTATCTTCCAACAATGAAGATCATCATCAAATTCCACACCTTCATTTCTTTGTTCCCGAAACATTGATTACCGTTCAGGAGAGTGAACTCACGATTTCCACTTTCTCAGATCAACACGAAGAGATTTTTCGACATATATTAGAAACAAAGACCATACACCAAAAGGATCGTAAACCTATAGAAATCCAATCGCGAATCCATCATGCCGAATATATCCGAGGAGTGAAGTCATTACTACACCATATTCAAATTGGAGATATTTACGAAGCCAATTTCTGCCAGGAGTTTTATGCGGAAAATATTCAAACCAACCCATTTGAGTTATACACTGCGTTGGTTAAAACATCACCTACACCTTTCTCGGCCTATTATAGTTTTAATCACAACTATTTAATGTGCGCAAGTCCTGAAAGATTTATTCAAAAAAAAGGAGATCATGTCATTTCTCAACCCATTAAAGGTACTGCCAAGAGAAGTTTAGATCCAATGGCGGACCAGGAATTAAAGCAACAACTTTATCATAGCAAAAAAGATCGAACAGAAAATGTAATGATCGTTGATTTGGTTCGTAATGATCTCTCCCGAACAGCTGCACAACAAAGCGTAAAAGTGGATGAGCTATTTGGCGTGTATTCTTTTTCCAATGTACATCAAATGATTTCTACTATCACTTCAAAAATAAAATCGGGTAATCATTTTACTGATGTCATCAAAAATGCATTTCCAATGGGAAGTATGACCGGAGCACCTAAAATAATGGCTATGGACCTCATTGAAAAATTTGAACACACTCAAAGAGGTATCTATTCCGGTTCTGTTGGGTATATCACTCCAGATGGAGACTTCGACTTTAACGTGGTGATTCGAAGTTTACAATACAATGATTTAGACAAATACCTATCATATATGGTAGGCGGAGCGATCACACATAACTCCATTCCCGAAGATGAGTATCAGGAATGTGAGATTAAAGCAGATGCAATTAAAAAGGTTTTAGCCGGAAGTTAGTCTATTCTGTCACTCCTATAATCACCCCAAAATTCCCATCCTGTTGATTCCAGTTTTTTGATGGTAAATACATTCTGGAAACAAACCCATCTAAATACAACGCATTTTTGCAATCGTTTTGCTTAAAAAAAGTCGCAAAATCATAGAAATTCACTTTTTCTTTGGACATTGCAAATAGGACCTGTCCATTAGGAAGAATCCCAACTCCATTCCTAATGTGTAAATTCTTAGAGCCCTTAATAAATTGTGGGTGTAACTTTCCTTCAATTAACAACATTGGCCCCGACTGGGTGGCATATTCAATTCCATCTAATTTTTTCAGTTTTGATGTTTCGCAAACCACAGGAACTTTGGAATCGGTTATATAAAACACCCCATTTGGTTTCATATAAAAATTTCCATAATCGCTATCCTTATTGTTCATGGATTTTTTCAGCTCTCCCTTTTCAATGTATAATCCTTGTGGAGATCGATCTTTCAAATACATCCCTCCATTCATGGCAAAAACCAAATCTTTGTCTTTCTTTTCAAGTTTTGCCTTAAGGTTTTTAAAATTTCTGAAATTTTGTCCCTGATCATCTTTCCAATATAGCTGTAAATCCATATTCTCCGGATCCACCTGATAGGTGATGAACTTTGATTCATCTACTGTATAAATCGCTTCTTTAACGAAATAGAAACTGGAAAGACTGAGTAGAATCCCTATAAATAAGAGAATACGATTGGTTTTCATTTGCTGTATTTACTCGAAAAGCAGAATACTACTCCCGAACAATAAATACAGGAATTTCTACTTTGTGGCGTACAGCATCAATTGTTGTTCCAAACAACACATCGGCCCAAATACCATGACCATGTGACCCTAAAACTAACAAATCGGCATGAAAAGAGTTCGCAATCTGCGGAATAGTCGTTTTGGGATTTCCATATCCAAGCTCTGTGTGCACCTTATAACCATGAGTGCTTATTTGCTGTTTATAGTTTTCTAAAAACACTTCATCTGACTGTGTTTCACTATCATTAACAGTATCTCCAAATACTCTGGCGACCACACTTTCAACAATATGTATTAAAACAATCTCAGTATCTTTATTGGCCACGGTAAGTACATGTTGAATCACTTTGTTATCCACCGTACTAAAATCTACAGCAACCGCTATCTTATTATACTGTTTTGGCGCATCAATATCAATCAGTAATTGTTCCTGATGTACTCCACTCCGTTTTTGCATAGAGCGTTGTTTAAAGATGGGTACAAATGTGACGTATATCAATAAACTCACCGTTAACACTGCTAACACGGTTATCACAATTCCCCATAAAACAGGATGCTTAGTAACATTCAAAAAATTAGATGATTCTTCAACCACCAACCAAATATTTAAAGCCACAATCACCAAAGCAGAAGCCCAGGATGCCAATTTCGTCCATGGACCAATCGCAAATGTCCCCATTGTAGCCTTATCACTCACATGATGAATCAACGGAATCACAGCAAAACCTAATTGCAAACTCAAGATCACCTGACTCACAATCAAAAGTGTTCCTGTAGAACCTTCTCCAAAAATGAGAATCACAATAACAGCGGGAACAATAGCAATTACACGCGTTATAATTCTACGTACCCAGGGTTGAAACCTTAAATTAAGATATCCTTCCATGACAATCTGTCCGGCAAGAGTTCCAGTTAAAGTAGAACTTTGACCAGCTGCAATTAAAGCTACTGCAAACAAAATAGGTGCCCATTTGGTTCCCAGCATGGGTTCCAGAAACTTATATGCATCTTCAATCTCCGAGACATTATACATCCCCGATTGATAAAATGTAGCTGCAGCTAAAATCAAAATAGCCGCATTCACAAAAAATGCCAGATTTAATGCAATGGTGGTATCTAATATATTAAACTTGATTGCGGTACGCATCCCCTTTTCCGTTTTATCATGATTTCGGGTTTGTACCAAAGAAGAATGTAAGTACAGATTATGTGGCATCACCGTTGCGCCTATAATACCTATTGCTATAAACAAAGCTGTCGTATTAGGAATAGATGGAATAAACCCTTCCATAACCGAAGGAATATGCGGTTGTGCAAAGATCATTTCAGCAAAAAAGGAAGCGCCAATAACCCCAATCAACGCCAAAATAAAAGCTTCCATTCTTCGCATTCCTTTATTGATCAAAAACAACAATAAAAAGGTATCAAACAAAGTCAATACTACTCCCCACAACAATGGAATATCAAATAGTAAATTCAAACCTATTGCCATTCCAAGTACCTCTGCTAAATCGGTAGAAGCTATGGCTATCTCCGCCAATACATACAATCCAAGATTAACAGGTTTCGGAAACTCCTCCCTAGAAGCTTGAGCTAAATCACGTCCTCTAACAATTCCAAGTCGGGCACTTAAACTCTGTAACAGTAGCGCAATAATATTGGACATCACCAATACCCAAATTAATTTATATCCAAACTGGGCACCACCTGCAATATCTGTTGCCCAATTACCCGGATCCATATACCCTACACTAATCAGATATGCCGGCCCCATAAACGCAAAAAGCTTTCTAAAGAAGCCTTTTTTATTTCGAGCATCTATTGATTTATGAATATCTTCTAATGAAGGTGTTATTTCTGACACGCCTTTTATTTTTTGATCGTGCAAATAAATATAATTAGACTCATCTAAAAAACTATATTCAAAATAAGTTTATTAAATGTTAAATAAAATTAGTTGCATATACATCTAATTTAATTAATCATACATTTGCAGCAATTATTAATTATGGATATAGAAGAAAGTATTTTACCACAACTAGGTAAAACCGTTAAATTCTTACAGCTTTATATTGAAGATCAATTGGCTTTGGCGGGAATCCCACTCACCAAGCTTCAATTTATTTTTTTAAAGATTATCGAAAACAACAAAGATCAACCCCAAAGTTCTTTAGCTGAACTTGCGGGTAGAGACAAAACCACTTTCACCAGAAACATCAATACTTTGGAGCGCAAGGGACTTGTTACCAGAACGCCCTCTCCTATTGACAAAAGAAATAAGCTTGTAAACATCACACCATTAGGTAAGGAATATATTTTAAAATCCAGACCTATTATTCAGAAAATAATTTCGGAAATTGAAGAAGACATTACCGATGATGAACGTGAAAAATTCACACGCACATTAACAAAAATTCGAACCAAATTATCAGAAAAAAAACAGTTCCCAAACATTTAATATGAGACCAATTATCACTAAAATAATCGCCATTATTGTTGTGGCCGGTGCTATATACGGAGCCAAAGGCTTAACGAATAGCAAGAAAAAGAATACTCCTAAATCTGTGACGAATACTCCTACAGCCTACGTTACAACTGTATCCAATCAAATTATTCCGATCAGTATCAATGAAAGTGGCCGGTTAACTGCCAAACATCAAATAGACTTATATGCTGAGGTGCAAGGGGTCATGCTACCTACGTCAAAGGAGTTTAAACCGGGAACTAAATTTCAGAAAGGCGAAGTTTTGGTTCAAATAAAAAATGATGATAACCGCGCCAACCTTCAAGCTCAAAAGAGTGTTTTACAAAACTTGATTACCAGCATCTTACCTGATCTTAAGTTAGATTATCCTGATGCGTATACCAAATGGGACACTTATCTAAAAAACTTCAGTATTGAAAAGCCTATTGCTCCGCTTCCTGAACCTGGTTCTGATAAGGAAAAATTCTTTCTTACCGGTAAAAACATTTATACCACATATTATAACACCAAGAATCTGGAGATTATTTATAAAAAATATACACTCACCGCACCGTATTCAGGAATTTTAACTGAAGCTTTGGTAACTCCGGGAACTCTTATTCGAAATGGACAAAAACTTGGACAATTTATCAATCCCAGTATTTACGAGTTAGAATTAGCCATCAGCAAAAAGTTGATCAACTCTATTCAAATTGGAAAAGATGTCATTATTACCAACCCGGATAACTCTGCTCAAACCTGGACCGGAAAAGTTTCTCGTATTAATGGAAAAGTAAATCCGTCTACGCAAACTGTTCAAATATTTATTGAAGTCAGCGGAAAAGGACTGAAAGAAGGAATGTACTTAGAGGCCACAATATCTGGACAGGAAAAACTAAACGCTATTGAAATTCCAAGAAACCTTTTAATTGATGAACATCAGATCTATGTCATTCAAAACGATTCACAAATCGTTCTCAAAAATATTGATGTGGTGCACAAATCCAGAAAAAATGTAATTGTGCAAGGCGTTCAAAACGGTGAACTTATGATTACCAGACCTATTCCAGGTGCCTATTCTGGCATGACAGTTTCAATCAAAACTCAAGAGTAAATCATGCGGAACGTAATTATTCACTTTATTAAATATCCCATCGTTGTTACGGTGGTGATTGTAGGGTTTGTTTTACTCGGTCTAATGGGAGCTTCCAATCTGAACTCTTCATTCTTCCCATTAAATGAATCCAGAAACATTAACATCAATATCAATTATCCGGGCGCCTCACCTGCTGAAATGGAGGAAGGGATTGTCCTTAAAATTGAAGAAAACCTTCAAGGTCTGGTAGGTGTTGATCGATTTACCTCAACATCTCAGGAAAACTATGCCAGTATCAAAGTAGAAGTACTTAAAGGTTATGATGTTTCTGCTGTATTAGATGATATTAAAAATGCTGTTGACAAGGTTCCTTCCTTTCCCGTAGGTATGGAACCTCCTATTATTTCAAAAGAAATTTTCAGAACGGAAGCAGTTTCGTTTGTCCTTAGTGGTGATAATGTATCTCTCAAATCATTAAAAGATATGGGTAGAGATATTGAAGCTGACATTAGAGGAATTGATGGTATTTCTCAAATCGAAATGAGTGGGTTTCCGGATGAAGAAATTGAAATTGCGGTAAACGAAGATCAGCTTCGTGCATTCAACCTTACTTTTAAAGAAGTATCGGATGCTGTTGCTGCTACCAATATTTTAACATCAGGAGGATCTATCAAGACTCCCCAGGAAGAATTTTTGATTCGTGTAAAAAACCGATCTTACTACGGTAGAGAGTTAGATTATGTTGTAGTTAAAGCACTTGAAAACGGCAACAAAATCTATTTAAAAGATATTGCTCACGTTACGGATAAATGGTCTGAAAGTCCAAACAGGTCGTACTATAACGGAAAGCCATCTATTAAATTCCAGGTTAATACTACAAACAGTGAAGATCTTATTACCGTAGCCGAAAAAACGTTAGCGTACATTAAACATTACAACGAAACGCATCAAAATGTACATCTGGATGTCACTAGAGATGCCTCGCAAACCATCATACAAAGAACGGAACTTCTCACAAAAAATGCACTTCAGGGAATGGCTTTGGTTTTATTCTTTTTGGCCTTATTCCTTAAGCCAAGATTGGCATTCTGGGTGGCATTTGGACTTCCAATCTCTTTTCTGGGCATGTTCATGTTTGCCGGATATTTCGATGTTACCATCAATGTTCTTTCTCTTTTTGGAATGATTATCGTCATTGGTATTCTGGTAGATGATGGGATTGTTATTGCCGAAAACATCTATCACCACCATGAAAAAGGAAAGTCGCCAATTCAATCCGCCATTGATGGAACTTTAGAAGTGTTGCCAGCGATTACATCAGCTATCTTAACTACTTTAATTGCTTTTTCCACGTTCTTCTTTTTAGATGGTCGTGTAGGTGAGTTTTTTGGAGAAGTAGCCGTTATAGTTGTACTTACATTGTCTGTTTCATTGATTGAAGCGTTAGTGATATTACCATCTCACGTAGCCCATTCAAAAGCGTTAACAGATCAACAAAAATCTTACAGTTTTAACAGATGGGCAGATCACTTCATGAATTTCATGAAAGACAAACTTTATGGCCCGTATCTGGAGTTCTTTATGAAAAATAGAATGCTCGGATTTGCGATTCCAATTGCAATGTTGATCTTAACTTTTGGAGCCATTGGCGGTGGAATTATCAAATTCACATTTTTTCCTCAAATCGCAAGTGACCGTGTAATTGTCACCTTGAAAATGCCGCAAGGAACGAATGAACACATTACAGATTCGATTATTTCGGAAATTGAACAGCAAGCGTGGTTACTCAATGATCAATTAGAAGAAGAATACAAAATTGATGATCCAATTCAAAACGTGATCAAAAAAATTGGTCCGGGAACATCAACCGCATCTTTAAATATTAACCTGCTCCCAGGTGAAAAAAGAAACTTCAAATCATATGTAGTTTCCACCACACTCAGTGAAATGGTTGGCGATATCAATCAGGCCGAAGCGATCGAGTTCGGCTCTGGAAGTAATTTTGGTGGGAAACCAGTTTCATTGGCTTTAATGAGTAACAATACTGAGGAACTAAAAGCTGCCAAGGACTACATTAAAGGTGAATTGAAGAAAAACCCTTTGTTAAAAGATCTCACAGACAACGATCCGGAGGGGATTAAAGAAATCAATATTACTCTTAAAGATGAAGCTTATGCCATGGGATTCACATTAAACAATGTGATTAGTCAGGTAAGAAGTGGATTCTTTGGCCATCAGGTTCAGAGGTTCCAACGTGGACAGGATGAAATCAAAGTATGGGTGAGATATGATATCAAAGAAAGAAGCTCTATTCAACAATTAGATGATATGCGTTTGGTGAACAGTTCGGGAGATCGGGTTCCACTGCGTGAAGTGGCCAATTATTCCATTGAGCGTGGTGAGATTTCCATCAATCACCTCAATGGTAAACGTGAAATTAGAATTGATTCAGATTTAAAAGATCCAAGTACCAGTGCTACGGATATGATGGCAGATATTAAATCTGACTTGCTACCCGTTATGAAAGAACGTTATCCTGGCGTAAATGCCATCTTCGAAGGGCAAAATCGTGAAGCAGAAAAAACAACCGGTTCTGCGGGAGTTGTTCTGCCGGTTATCTTGTTTTTAATATTTGTAGTTATTGCATTTACGTTTAGATCATTTGATCAACCCATCGTATTGTTACTTATGGTTCCGTTCTCACTTATTGGAGTAGGCTGGGGTCACTGGATTCATGGATTCGCAATTAACGTATTGAGTTTCCTGGGAATCATTGCTTTGATCGGAATTATTGTAAATGACGGTTTAGTACTGATCAGTAAATTCAACTCATATCTAAAAGAGGGAATGAAATATGATGATGCTATTATTGCCGCTGGAAAATCAAGATTTCGAGCCATATTCTTAACCTCAATCACAACTATTGCCGGATTATCACCTCTTATTTTTGAAACAAGTCGTCAGGCACAATTTCTAATTCCTATGGCCATTGCCATTGCATACGGAATTGGGCTAGCTACTGTACTCACATTGGTCATGTTACCATTAATGCTTAAACTAAGTAATGATATCAAGGTCTTATGGCAATGGTACACCACCGGAATTAAACCTTCACCAGAAGAAGTTGAAGGTGCAGTAATTGAATTAAAATCAGAACAACATGATTAAGATATTTTTAAAGTCCATTATGTTTTCACTAATGCTTTTAAGTATTAGTCCTATCGTAGCTCAAGAACTTCTTCAGAAAAAAGAAGCGGTTACTATAGCTATGGAAAACAACTTCGATATACAGTTATCAAATAACAATGTCGATGTGGCAATGAATAATGCCAGCGTTGAAAATAGTAGATACTTACCTTCTCTTAGTGGAACTGCGGGAGGATCCTATTCCAATACCGAAGGTTCCGTAACTCAAAAATCAGGTGAAGAAAACGAATTTGAAAACAATGAAACTCAAAGTTTAAACGCTTCCATTGGTTTGAATTATACCATTTTTGACGGTTTTGGAAGAAGTAACACGTATAAAAAGTTAAAGGAAAATTACCGCATCTCGGAACTTCAAGCAAGACAGATGGTAGAAACAACCATTTTAAACATCTTCACTTCTTATTATGAGATTGCTCGTTTAACGCAAGATGTCACCAATCAGAAACAAACTCTGAATATTTCCAGAATAAGGCTTCAACGTGCGCAATATAACTTTGATTATGGACAAGGTTCGCAATTGGACATTCTAAACGCGGAGGTGGATTACAACAATGACAGTATCACTTATTTGACCAATACGCAGCTGTTGGCCAATGAGAAAAGAAATCTAAATCTTCTTTTAGGACGTGATGTAAGTATTGACTTTTCTGTAGATACCACTTTGACATACAATGATCAGTTGCTATATGAAACATTATTAGTTCATTCTAAAGAAAATAATGTCACTATTCTACAGCAAGAAAGTGCAATGAAAAATGCTAACTACGATATCAAATCCGTGGGATCAAATGCCATTCCGAAATTAAACTTAAATGCCAACTACGGGTGGAACGAAAACTATCTGGGGGCGACTTCGTTTATCAATAAATCTTCCTCTGTTGGACCTTCCGTTGGGGCTACATTAAGTTGGAATATTTACGATGGTGGATCTACACGAATTCAAAAACAAAACGCTCAGATCGCATTAGACAACCAGTCTATTAATCTGGAAAAACAAAAACTGAACATTGAACGTAATTTGAGTAATGCCTGGACCGCATATCAAACTGCACTTTTTGTTAAAGATGCACAGGAAAAGAATCTTCAGACTGCTCAAACCAATTTTGATCGAAGCGTAGACCAGTACAAACTGGGGCAAATTTCCAGCATAGAATTTAGACAAGCGCAATTAAATCTTTTGAATGCACAATTGGCACTGAACCAAGCAAAATACTCAGCTAAAAACGCAGAGTTGGCAGTATTACAAATCAGTGGAGATTTAAATCAAGCCCAATTCTAATTGGTACCTAACTAAATTATTTTCTGCACATTTGCGGGCATGATAGAAATATTGGACACGTACGACAAGCAACTGTTATTATGGTTGAATGGATTCCATAATTCTTTTTGGGATACTGTGATGTGGTGGGTGTCCTCTGCCCCATTTTGGATTCCATTTTATATCATTCTTTTGGTCCTGATTCTTCAAAAGAAAAAATCTGGTCAGGGAACAACTTATAAACAACTTGCCCTAATCATTGGTTCAATAGCATTGGCCATTTTATTGGCTGATCAAATTTCATCTGGTTTTTTCAAACCGTTTTTTGAAAGGCTTCGGCCCTCTCACTCACCTGACCTGATTGGAAAAGTTCATTTACTAACCGATCCAAATGGCTCCATTTACAAAGGAGGACTATACGGATTTGTCTCATCCCACGCTGCAAACTCATTTGCTATAGCCTGGTTTGTTTCTTCCATTCTAAAATCCAAAAAATTATGGGTCTTCATGATTTTCTGGGCTACACTGGTTTCCTACTCCAGAATTTATTTAGGTGTACACTATCCTGGTGATATTATTGGAGGAACAATTATTGGAATCTTATCTGGCTATATAGCTAGTTCGGTTTACTCTTTTCTTGAAAAAAAGTGGATTCTAAACAATTAACTTATAGTTAAACGATTTGACCCTAAACACCTAGACTTAAGCACTATTTGGTCAATTTTTTTAAGCGAAAAATAAAAGTTGGAGCATAATATATTTAATAATTATACTTGTGTTACACTACTCCTTTAAGTAGACTTTTAGAGTAGAATTTAGAATATTTTTTACTAATAAACACTAACACTATGAATGCACGATTCTTTTATGCGGCACCAATATTTTCTAATTCTCCTAAGTTAATGGTTCTTACAGATGACTCTGTTTTATATACAGAACATAGAGAATTTGAGGTTATCAAAGTTGAAAAATTGACTGATGTAAACTTCAGAGACTTCGTTGAAAAGGATTACGAAAATGAAGATTATCCTGTTTTATTAGAAATTGGATATGAAGAAGCTAGGAACATGCCTCTCGCAGGTCAGGCCAATTGGATTGATCGTTACGTGGCGCATAAAAACATCAATGTAGACTATGCTCTACAAGCTTAAATGAATGTATAATTAAAAAAATTGAAGCTCCTGTAAGGAGCTTTTTTTATGCTTAAAAAAGAGGCCTTTTAAATTCAGCCCCTTTTATTCTTATAGCTATCTTAAATCTGAGGTTTTATTAAAGTGAAGTTAATCGCTTCTACACTCTTCACTTCCGGAACCGCTCTGAATATTGAATCTTCAATACTGTTTTTAAATGTCATACTATTTAAAGAACAGCTGGTACAATTCCCTTTTAATTCAATCTTAGCCACAAACGCATCAGATACTTCTATCAATTCTAAATCCCCACCATCTTCAATCAAATATGGTCTGATCTGATTTAAAACATTTCTAACTCTATCTTCTATTTCTTTTATATCAGACATGACTACTCCGTCAATTCGTTAATCTTACTTTCTACAGAATTCACCAAATCCATGAATGCTTCTGACTGGGGTGTTCCATTCTGCAATACCGCAGGACGGCCCGCATCACCTGCTTCACGAACGCTTGTTTCCAATGGAATTTGCGCCAGCAATGGTACATTTATCTCTTCAGCCAAATTCTTTGCGCCATCCTTGCCAAAAATATAATATTTCTTTTCCGGCATATCTTCCGGAACGAAATAACTCATGTTCTCTACCAACCCTAGAATTGGAGAAGCAATTCCATCCATATTGAACATCCCAACCGCCTTTCTCGCGTCAGCCAAAGCTACAGGTTGTGGTGTACTTACTACCACAATTCCAGTTAACGGAATGTTTTGTACCAAAGTTAAATGTACATCGCCTGTACCAGGAGGTAAGTCAATTAACATATAATCCAAATCTCCCCAATGAGTATCATTCGCCATCTGTTTCAATGCAGAATCTACCATTGGACCTCTCCAAACTACCGCCTGATTTGCCTGTGCAAAAAATCCTATGGACATAATATTTACGCCCCATGAACTCTCTACAGGCGTCATTTTTTGCTTGCCATCAATCTGAATTCCTCCAGGAACAGATTGTGCTTCATCAAACATTAAAGGCATAGATGGACCATAAATATCCGCATCAATTAACCCTACTTTATATCCTTTTTTAGCTAAACCTGCCGCAATGTTAGCTGTAATGGTTGATTTGCCAACGCCTCCTTTTCCAGATGCTACGGCAATAATGTTTTTCACGCTATGCAACATCTTTCTCTGCGAGGATTCTCTCTTATTTTGGTGCTTTTCTAATGGAATAAACTCAATCTCCACCTCAACATCTTCAGAAACATGTATTTTCAAATAATGCAGAACAGCTTCCTCCATTCTCTGCTTGCTATGCATTGCCGGGTTACTAATCTTTAAATTAAATGAAACTACATTTCCTTCAATCTTTAACCCTGAAACCAAATTTGCACTTACCAAATCCTTTTTCAAGTCGGGCTCAATCACATAAGAAAGCCCCTTCATCACACTATTTTCTGTAATCATTTTCTCTCACAAAATTTTGAGCAACGAAATTAAAGTATTTAGAATGATTCTAAAGTGATATATGTTTCGTTCCTATCACTTTTTTAACCATAAATTACAATTTCTCCTTATCTCATGTGATATTAACCGGTCACTTTGCAAATTTTAACGTCTGATCAATATTATCTCATGCTCATTTTCGTTAAAATTGTCACATGCAGATAAAAAAAGTATTTCCACGTATATTGATGTTATGTTTGATTGCTTTCAGCATAGCCTCTTGTTCATTCCAAGAACCTACACTTACTTCATTTGATGGAATTGAAGTCATTGAAATGCATGAACAAGATGCAGAAATCCTATTGAAGTTTACTGTTAATAATCCCAACAAACAAAAAATTAAACTTACGGATGCTGATCTGGATATATCTCTCAATAACATTCGTATGGGAACTGCCTCTTTGATAGAACCTTATGAACTACCCAAAGATGGCGAACATCAAATCAGTCTTAAAATGAAACTTGAACTTGAAAAAAGTATGACTGAAATAGCCACTTCTCTAGGCCTGGCAATTCTCACCAACAATTTGCAACTGCATGTGTCGGGCAAAGCTAAAGGGTCAATGGGTTTATTTAAACGTACTTTTGATATAGATCATAGTCAGAATATTCACTGGAAAGATTTACAAAACATCGCTTCTTAAAACTTTCCGATCTGATTTTTTACTTAAATTGGATGCCTGAAACAAGTAAAAAATTATGTCTTTAAAAACGCCATTCAGCATACTGATTCTAACATTATTCATCCCTCTTTTTTCATTTTCAAACCCATTTACAACAACTGTCATTGGCAGTACTGATGGTTTACGCATCCATGTTGATGTTTATGAGTCTAATCCATCCGATCCAGTAATACTAATGTTTCATCAGGCAGGGTATAGTAGAGGAGAATATCGAGAAATCGCACCTAAACTTGTTGCGTTAGGATTCAATTGTTTGGCAATTGATCAACGTTCTGGAGGGCAAATTAATGGAGTGGTTAACGAAACCCACAAACAAGCTTTAAGTAATAAACTTCCAACGGGGTACCCTGATGCGCTTCCCGATTTAGAAGCTGCGTTAACGTACACAAAAAGTCAATACCCCAATAGCAAAATCATTATCTGGGGAAGTTCTTATTCCGCTTCGTTAAATTTTATATTGGCTCAAAAACACTCCAATGATATTGACGGAATATTGTGCTTTTCACCTGGTGAATATTTCGAATATGAATTTATGAAAATAGCTGATTATGCGGTTCATGTTAATTGCCCGGTTTTCATTACATCTTCAAAAAGTGAAGTCCATGCATGGAAACCTATTTATGAGAATATTCCAATTCCTGAAAAAGTCACTTTTACACCTACCCATAACGGATATCATGGCTCAAAAGCCTTATGGTCGCAAAATCAAGGCAATCAAGAATATTGGGATGCGGTTATTGAATTCCTTACACTTCATTTCTTATAAATGAATCCTTTCTACCAAAAGAGCAAACTATACCAGTGGAGTGTAGCAATACTCCTTTTTATTATCGTTTTTGGCTTATGTGCGCTCTGGTATAGATCGCTAGATCAACATTTGGCATATTTACTTTTGATGCCCGTATTGGCCCCAGTCATGCAGTTTGGACTCACTCCTTTTTTTACATTAATAGGAACTTATAGATATCTCTCTCCTATGCTATTGGTGTACAATCCTTCCGATAAAAAATATGACCTGCATAACGGCACTTCATTTGATTACTTAATGGTCTTATCCAATGCTAAAGCCGGAGCAGAAATAAAAAATCAAATCTTACAATATTACCTTCTTGGACTTTTAAAGATTATTGAACTTATAGAAACTGAAAAATTACCTGATACTGTTGAGATTTCAGGAAGCTCTTATTTTTTTAGTGAACGCACCGCCAAAAACTTAGGTTTTAAAATTACCCATGCCAACTTTGCTGAAAAAGCGAATATCATGTTTAATTACGTAGATTTATTATGGATGTATTCTTTAGCCAATGGCCAAATACGATTTCCGAATTTAAATGAGATAAAAAAGGCTAAAATCACGGGGAGTGAATTAACCCAAAACAAAGCGAAATTCCAACAATTATATACCTACCTAAAACAAAAATCCCCATCCAAATAGGACAGGGATTCTTTTATACCGTTTATCTTGATTAGGAAATCACTCCTAATTCTTTACCCACTTTTGTAAATGCTGCAATGGCTTTATCAATATGTTCTGGTTCATGTCCTGCAGAAAGTTGCACACGAATTCTAGCCTGTCCTTTAGGTACCACCGGATAGAAGAACCCAATCACATAAATACCTTCATCTAAAAGCATATTGGCAAACTTCTGTGCCAATGGTGCATCATACAGCATAATTGGGACAATAGCTGAATCGCCATCTTTAATATCAAAACCCGCTGCTTTAACTCCTGTCTTAAACTGAGCTACATTCGCATGTAATTTATCTCTTAATTCTGTTGTTTCACTCAACATATTTAAAACCTCAATAGACGCACCCACAATCGCAGGAGCCAATGAATTAGAGAATAAATATGGACGAGATCTTTGACGTAACATATCGATTATTTCTTTACGGCCTGTTGTAAAACCTCCCATTGCGCCACCAAGACCTTTTCCCAGTGTTCCGGTAATGATATCCACTCTTCCCATAGCACCAGTCAATTCATGTGTACCTCTTCCCGTTTTACCAATAAAACCTGTTGAGTGACACTCATCCACCATGACTAATGCATCATATTTATCTGCTAAATCACAAATTTTGTCTATTTGCGCGACATATCCATCCATGGAGAAAACCCCATCAGTTACAATGATTTTATTCTTTGCTGTTTTGGATGCTTCGATCAATTGCGCTTCTAAATCTGCTATATTGTTATTGGCATATCTGAAACGTTGTGCCTTACATAAACGTACCCCATCAATAATAGAAGCATGATTCAATGAATCTGAAATAATCGCATCATCTTTTCCTAATAAAGGTTCAAATACACCACCATTGGCATCAAAAGCTGCTGCGTATAAGATCGTATCTTCTGTACCTAAAAACTCAGCTATTTTACCTTCTAATTCCTTATGAATATCTTGTGTTCCGCAGATGAAACGTACCGAAGACAAACCAAACCCATGAGAATCCAAAGCTTTATGTGCCGCTTCAATCACCCGCGGATGAGAAGACAATCCTAAATAATTATTCGAACAAAAATTCAATACTTCTTCTCCAGTACTAACTTTTATTTCAGCCCCCTGAGGAGTGGTAATTATTCTTTCACTTTTATATAATCCTGCATCTTTAATCTCAGCCAATTCCTGAGTTAAAGAATCTTTTAGTTTTCCGTACATAGTCTTTGTTTTGAGGGTTACAAATATAACTGATTACACTACAACTATTCATAATCTACAGAGTTTACCACACAAAAAAAGAGACCCCAAATGGAGTCTCTTTTAAATTATTAAAATGCTCTAGGAATTATACCACTCCCTGCGCTAACATAGCGTCTGCTACTTTTACGAAACCAGCAATATTTGCACCTTTTACGTAATCTACAGAACCATCAGCTCTGGTACCGTATTTTACACAAGACTCGTGAATTGCTTTCATAATGTTATGTAACTTAGTATCCACTTCTTCAGAAGTCCAAGCTAAACGTAAAGAGTTTTGAGACATCTCTAATCCTGAAGTAGCTACACCACCAGCATTAGAAGCTTTACCCGGAGCAAACATTACATTGTTTGACTCAAATGCATGAATAGCTTCAGGAGTAGAAGGCATATTAGCTCCTTCTGCTACACCGATAATACCTGCTTTAATCAAGTTTGCTGCGTTGTCTGCATCTAACTCATTTTGAGTGGCACATGGCATTGCAATATCTGCTGATTCTACCACATCCCATGGACGTTTTCCTTCAAAGAACTCTACACCGTATTTATCAGCATATTCTTTAATACGACCACGTTTTACATTTTTCAATTCCATGATGAAAGCTAATTTCTCTGCATCGATTCCAGCTGGGTCATAAATACAACCTGAAGAATCAGAAGCTGTAACAGCTTTACCTCCCAATTGAGTCAATTTTTCGATCGCATATTGTGCCACGTTTCCAGAACCAGAAACAGCTACCACTTTACCTTCGAAAGATTTTCCTGCTTTGATTAACATTTCGTTCATGAAATAAACGGCTCCGTAACCAGTTGCTTCCGGACGAATCAAAGACCCGCCAAATTCTAAACCTTTACCAGTTAAGATTCCTGTAAACTCATTACGTAGTCTTTTATATTGACCAAACATGAAACCGATTTCACGACCACCAACACCGATATCACCAGCTGGCACATCCGTATCCGCACCAATATGTTTTGATAACTCCGTCATTAATGATTGGCAAAAACGCATTACTTCGTTGTCTGATTTTCCTTTTGGATTAAAATCAGAACCACCTTTACCACCACCCATTGGTAATGTAGTTAATGAGTTTTTAAATACTTGCTCAAAACCTAAAAATTTCAAAATTGAAAGGTTTACAGATGGATGGAAACGCATACCACCTTTGTATGGTCCAATTGCAGAGTTAAATTGAACTCTGAACCCACGGTTTACTTGGATGTTACCTTCGTCATCTAACCAAGGAATTCTAAATTGAATTGCTCTTTCTGGCTCAACCATTCGCTCTAAAAGACCTTTCCCTTGATATTTAGGGTTTTCTTCAACAAATGGAATAACTGATTCCATCACTTCTTCAACTGCTTGAAGAAACTCTTTTTCATGCCCGTTCTTAGCGGCAACAGTGCTCATGAATGCATCAATCTGAGCTTGGTATTTATTTGCTGACATTATTTGTTTGTTAAAAATTTAGTGCGCAAAATTAATCATTTTAAATTCATAACTTTTTCAATTTTGACGATAAATTTTTATGATAAAAATCTTGATTTTAAGCGCTTAAATCGTGCGGCCTAATTATACCTGAATTCCTACTATACGAGCTCGATAATTTTACCAGGCAATGTCCTGACCAATCCGTTTAATTCCATGGTTAAAATAGACACAGAAGCCTGACTTATTGGGATGCCTGCCGATAGACATAGCTCATCCACTGGCATCTTCCTTTGATTTCTTAAGATTTGCATCAAGCAATCTTCATCGGGGGTAAGATCTACAAACAACTGTTTCTGGATTGATTTTGGTTTGACCTGATCCTCCCAATTCATCGCATATTTGATGTCATCTGCAGATTCTATTAGAGCCGCCTTATTGTTTCGGATTAAATAATTGCATCCTTTACTTTGCTGATCTCCTGGTCTTCCAGGAATAGCAAAAACATCTCGTCCATAGCCAAATCCTAAATCTGCAGTAATCATGGACCCTCCCTTTTTCTGAGATTCAATAACCAAAACCGCGTCTGCCATTCCTACTACTATTCTATTTCTTCTGGGAAAATTCTCACGATCAGGTTTTATCCCTTTTCTAAACTCTGTAACAATCCCTCCGTTCTTTTGCATTTCATGTGCGACTCCGATATGTTCTACGGGATAAATCCTATCAATTCCATGCGCAATAACTCCAATGGTAGGCATATGATTTTCTACTGCTGACTGATGCGCTACAATATCAATCCCAAACGCCAACCCACTAATGATCAACACATTTTGATCGGCTAAACCCTCTACGATATTTCTCGTGATTTCTTTCCCTTGCAAAGTTGCCCTTCGTGTACCTACTATAGCCAAAACTCTCGGATGATTTAAATCAACATCGCCTTTCACATAGAGTATAGCCGGAGCATCACTACAAAACTTTAATCTCCTGGGGTAATCTACATCCAAAATGGTCAACCCACGAATATTATTTTTTGCTATGAAATTCAATTCTTCTTCAATCAAATTCCAGTCGGGCTCCATTTGAAACTCCTGAACCAACTTGTCAGGCCATTTGATCCGTTCAGAAGAATTCAGTACTTTATCGAATACTCCTTGGGCTGATCCATAGTATTCCATGAGTTTTCGGGCTGTTGCATCACCGATTCCTTTAATTTGAATGAGGGCTAGTACGTATTTTATGTCTGTATTCAATTACATCAAAAGGTATATGCAGGATTATCACTGCTAAAGGTTAAATCATCAATTTGAGGATTGGTATTAAATTCAAGATACTTGTATTCGGCAAACAATCCCAGGTCATCAAATATACGAACTTGTAATGGTACATAGTCCGATTCGCGAATAATTAATTCGAATTTTTTAGCATACATATTTGGTATTTTTAACTTCTGACCCGTCTCCAGACCATCAGAAATACCCACATCGTTTAACTCTATTAACTTATATTCCGGGATTCCTCTCGAAAAACAAAATTCACGAACGGTTTGTGATTTGATTACTTCATATTCAATTATTCCATAATCCCGATTATCCAGTACAACTTTGATTTCATCCTTATTTTCATAGAATACTTTGAATCGATCATTTATATGATCTTCCTTACTTAAATAATCATGGAGGCCCAGCCTCAACATATCCACTAAATATCGGCCTCCGGCTTCCAGGATAGTTAGATGATGATTATTTCGCATGGTACTTCCCAGCGGATCCAGATTTAGATTAAAGTAAGGAAAACCATTTGGAGATATTAAAGCTTTATTGCCATTCTGTCCCTGAACAAACAAAATTTCATTTAACAAAGTATTTTCTTCATCAAATCCACGAATAAAAATTTTTCTAGGTTGATATTGAATTATACCTAAAGAATGACTCTTTTTCATTTCACCCGCAATTCTTTCTTGAGCTAACATCTCAAATTGGGTGTACTTTAAAGCATAAACAGAATCAAACATTTGTTCCAACACTCTTTGACAATCTCCCGATGTAGTAGATTGACTCCATGCGTTCATAGTTAAACTGATCATTAATACATTAAGGACAACAAATTTCTTTGCTTGAATCATTTTGTAGTTGCTTTTTCGTGTGTTCAAATTTAAAATTATCATTTCAACATGTGCATTGTAGTTGGACAATATGCAAAAAATGTTACTTTCGTTTTGTGAACGTTTCTAACATATCTTTAGTCATTTCAGACTTGTTACAATTCAATGAATGTGTGACTATACCTGAATTTGGTGCTTTTATTGTTAATCCATCCAGTGCCCAAATCGATATGTCAAAAAACAAACTGGTTCCTCCGGGGCGAAAAATCAGTTTCAATAAAAACGTCAAAAACAATGACGGCCTTCTGGCCAATGCTTTTGCTGAAAATCAAGGTGTTTCTTATGAAGATGCTCTGGAATATCTTAAAGCATTTGTTTATCAGGCTACATCTGAATTACAAAAGCAAAATTTATTTGAACTTCCTGGTATTGGAACGTTCTATAGAACTTCAGAAAACTTACTGAAATTTGAACCAGACCAAATGGATAGTATGATGAGTTTTGGTTTGGAAACTTTTCATCTCACACCTATTCATGCTCAACCATATTTTGGAAAAGAGAATATCCATGTGACCAACACCACTACTCCGGAAATTCAATACATCCGTAAAACCGGAACCTGGAGTAAGGTTGGATGGGGGCTCGCTGTCCTTCCGTTTCTAGCTTATCTGGTTTGGATTCCAACCAAGTCTGGTGTTTTAAATAAAGATAAGAACTTTCAATTTTCAAATCTGAACCCTTTTAAACCTACTCCGTGTGAAGAATATACCCCACGGACGGGACATCTATCAGAGTTGGATTTGAATGCCAAAGATTTGTTACTGGAAGATTTAAATACTTCTAACCTAAAATTTGCTATTCCTGAGACCACTAATGTAGTTATCGCAGAAACACCCAAAGAGATACAAAAGAAACGTTATCAAATTGTAGGTGGTTGTTTTAGTGAGGAGTCTAACGCATCCAGACTTATGGATAAACTTATTAGTCAAGGCTATGAAGCTGAAATGTTAGACTACAAAAATGGGATGTTCTTAGTTTCTTATGGTGGCTATATAACTTCAAAAGAGGCACGAACAGCTCTCAAAAAAGTAAAAGCGAATGCAAATGCATCCGCCTGGTTATATAAAGTAAAATAATCTTCGAATTACTAGTGGATAGAAATATCTAAGTCTCCGTAGCTCATTTTTGCGGTCACTTTTGAAGGTGACGTTCCTTCGAATAACTTTCCGTTATAAGTATCTGCGTTTCCACTTCCATCTACACGCGATACCGTACCGCCAGGAATATTAATCTCTCCAAAACTTGCTTTACCATGTAATTCGAAATTGCTTCCACTTTGGAAAGCCAATCCCACATCTCCAAAAGCGGAGTGGACAATCACTTCTGTAAAATCTTTAGATATAAAATCAATATCTACATCACCATACTGAGATTCTAATTCCAATAAACTGATAATTCCTTCGACATCTAAATCACCAAACTGTACATCTGCTTTTAGCTCAACAATGGTACCTAAACGCACATCTCCATATGCATTTTTAAGATCCATTCTACCCACTTCACCAACTCTGGCATCACCATATTGCGTATCCAAATTCAACAACTTGGCTCTATCAATATGAACAGAAGAGTATCTGGAAACATAATTTAGATATTGCGCATATTTTACTTTTCCACTTCCAAATTTCACGGTTACATCATTGTTTTGGCTATTTAAACTTCCTACATCTAATGAACCGTATCCCACATAAATTTTCGAATTCCCATTCAATTCATTTAAATAGAAACTACCGAACTTATTGGTAATATCCACATTACCAGATACCGGCATCGTGATTGTGTAATCAATCGATAATTCTTTGAATTTTGACCCTTTAGCTAATTTAGTTATTGCAGATACATTCTCTTTATTTCCAATGATTTCAATTTGAATTTCATCTAATAACTTTTTTGCTTTCTCTGCATTTTTAGCTTCAACGGTAACTTTAACATCTATATTGATTTGATCGGTTTCACTGGTAACGATCTTCACAAATCCAAATTTGTTAGATACCGTTAGAATCACATCTTTATTGACATCAAAGGTTTCGTGATATTCCTTTTTAAACTCTTCCAGGCCTCCAGCAAAAACCTGCAAACCAAAGAATAGGACACTTAGTAAGGCTGCGATCGATTTAAGCTTGAATTTCATCATGGTGTTTTTGTTTAATTGTATTTGATCTTTTTAATTGTTCTAATAATCTTTCTAAAACAGATAGACGCATACGATAATTTTCAATCATCGCATTAATAATCTGTGCATTATCTCGGTTTACTTCTAACTCTTCTTTCAAATCAAGGTATTGTAATTCCAATTTTTCCAATTCCAACATAATCTGTCTGGTAGCTTCATTGTTAGATGATGAATATGCCAATACCTCTGCTTTTTTAAGGTTAACCTGCTCGGTAAAGAATACCTCAGCTTCAGATAACTCATCTGAGAAAGGCATTACAGAGTCTTCTACCTGCGCCAATTGATTTGACCCTTGCATTTTTCCTAAGTTAAAAAACAGCCATCCTACTCCAAAAACCAGAATAAACACTGCAGCGACTCTCCCCAATACAAACCATGTTTTAGTTTGCGATTGCTTTACGTGCTGTTGCTGCTGTTTTTGTTTAAATCTCTCAAAATGCCCTGATCTTGGAAGCACATCAAATTGCTCCTCCTGATCTTGAATATATTTTTTTAATCTATCCGACATATTCTTTCTTATTAATCAATTCTATTAATTTCTTTTTTGCCCTTAAATATTGGGATCTCGATGTAGAACTGGTGATTTTCATTATTTCACTAATCTCCTCGTGATCATAACCTTCAAACAAATACAGACTTAAAATCGCCCGGTATCCGTCTGGTAAATATGACATAGCCTTTTTAATTTCATGTACGTCATAATCTGGCTCATCCAATATTTCATCTTCAGTATCCGAAATTTGCATTTCCTCTATACTGACTGTGTCTAACTTTTTCTTTGCTAAATAATCCAGACATTCGTTGATAACCACCCTCTTCAACCAGGCCCCAAAACTTGATTTTTGATGCCACTTATCCATCTTTGTAAATGCGGTCATAAACCCATCCTGCATGAGTTCTTCAGCAATCATACCATCCTTTACAATACGAACGGCAGTATTAAACATGGCCTTATAATACAAGTCATACAATTCGAACTGAGCATTTTGGTCTCCTTTTCCGGCACGGACAGCCAAGTCGTTATGTATATGATAGTATGTTGTTGCCAATGTTTTCTTTTTAAAAGGAAGGATAAATTTAAAATATCCTTCCTTTTGATCTTAAACTAATTGTCCTATTCTCAGTTTACAATTTAACAGACTTGTTCTTATTTCTATCTGTTGCACCAATTGAAAATATTTTCGCATCAATGTTTCATTTCTTTTGAAAAACAATAAAATAGGGCAAAAAAAAAGTGCTCCGTTTGGAGCACTTTCACTTTGAATAGACTTATTTTATAAGTAATGTTTAAGCAAATTCGAGTTTGCTTTCTTACGTAAACTTCTTAATGCTTTCTCACGAATCTGACGAATACGCTCTCTAGTTAATCCTAACTGATTTGCGATTTCTTCTAAAGTCATTGGCGCCTTTCCATTTAATCCAAAAGATAAACGAACTACATCCGCTTCTCTGGCTTTTAATGAAACCAATACTCTTTCAATATCTCTACACAATGATTCTCTCATTAAACCACTCATTGGGTTTTCTGATTGACCATTACTTAAAACATTTAATAAACTGTTTTCCTCTCCATCAATTAATGGTGCATCAACAGATACTTGTTTTTGAGAATAGGTAAATAAATCCGCAACACTATCAGAAGATGTTTCTAATAATTCCGAAATCTCTTGATTCGAAGGAGCTCTTTCGTGTTCTTGCTCTAATTTTGAAAATGCATGTGCAATCTTTTGAATAGCACTTACCTTATTCAATGGTAATCTTACGACCCTTGAATTCTCAGCAATTGCTTGCATAATGCTTTGACGAATCCACCATACCGCATAAGAAATAAATTTAAAACCTTTCGTTTCATCAAATCTCTTTGCCGCTGTGATCAGACCAATATTTCCTTCTGCAATCAAGTCTTCCAATGTTAATCCATGACCTTGATATTGTTTTGCAACAGAAATAACGAATCTCAAATTGGCATTCACCAGTTTATTTAAAGCTACTTTATCTCCTTGTTTAATTCTTACAGCTAATGATACTTCCTCTTCAGGAGTTACCATACCCTCTTTAGAGACATCACTCAAATATTTATCGATTGATTTTGAATCTCTATTGGTGAGCTGTTTGGTAATTTTTAATTGACGCATATTTTATAATCAGGTATGTTTACTATTAGTCTCATTCTGAAACAGAATGTGATAATACAACAAAATTTTTAATTTCACAAAATCCATTCTACAAATGGGGCCGCAAATGTACTACGTTTTTATACTCTTGTAAAGCCCCAGAAGCAAAATTCTTAGGCATACACGCATTTTTTTACTTGAGGTAGAGAAAAAAATTATTGTTTTTAGTTTGAAATTTAAACCAAAACAACATAAAACATTAAAAAACAACAATTTAAACTGTTAAAAACTACACTTTAAAATTGCTTAAAAAATGTAAAAAAAATTTACGCCAGTAATAAATTACAGCCCCGGACATCAGTATCATCAAATCTTCCCAAAATTTCGAACGTACTTTCAGAGGTCTTTTTTCCTAAATCCTGCGTAGCAATAAAAGAGCATGAATAATAATTAGATAAATCAATAACACTTATGCCTCCGGATTGATTTTGAGCTACCCAGGTCAATGGATCAGTTGCATCACGAATCATAATTTTCATCCAGGGTGGAGTCTCAAATATTCCATCTCCTTTAGAGTAGGCCTGGGACAGCAATTCGGTCATTCCATATTCCGAATGGATTTGATCCACGCCAAATCCAGCTTTCAACACCCGATGGAGTTCTTCTTTTACCATTTCTTTCCTACGTCCCTTCATCCCTCCGGTCTCCATTACTATGGTATGATTTAACTTTAAATCATACTGTTCTATGATATCTAACAACGCATAACTCACTCCAAGTAAAATCACTTTCTCTCCTTTTGCTTCAAGATCTGTCAGTTTAGAAACCAACTGGTCGTAATCATTTAAATAAAAACCACTATCCTCATTACGACTGAGTTTAATTAACCGATCAAACATATACACCAAAGAAGATTCTCCCTGACTTAAATAGGAAGGCAATAACGCCAGGATGGTATAATCCGTAATATGGCCATAAAAAGCCTCAAACCCATTTATGAATGATTTTTCGTAGACATCTAATCGATGAATATGATGCACACTTCTGGTCATCCCTGTAGTTCCACTACTCTTAAATATGGTTTCAGCATCACATCCTCTAGCAATAACCTGATGCGACTTAAAAATCGTTATGGGTAAAAAAGGTATCTGCTCGATTTCCTGAACACTTTCCGGATTGACACCCAAATAATCAACAAACTGCTTATACACCGGTACATTTTCATATTGAAATTGAAAAGTCAATAGTGCCTGAATCTTAAAATCTTCAGCCGTTCTTATATTTAATGCCTCGTGACTATACTTTTTCAATTTTATTCCGTTTATATGACTATCAATAAAATCATATTTTTGCACATATGAAAACGGCTTCAAAAATAGCACTTATCGCATTTATAACAGGTTTTATCACTACTTCGTGTGAAAAAAAGACCTGTGATGATCCCGTTCCCAAAATGACATTTGCACAGTTTACTCCTTCTACCACTGATACTATAAATTATCTACTCACTTTTAATTTCTCAGATTGTGATGGTGATATTGGAATGTCTCCTACGGCAACTATTGTTGATGAAAATGGAGAAACCCAAACAAACAACTTTATGATTGATTTGTATCACGTGGTAAATGGTCAATGGGTCAAACATGATTTTGGTAATAATGTCGGATTGGATTCTAAAATCCCAGATTTAAATAACAGCAATGCAAATCCAATGTTAGATGGAGAAATTGAAAAAAAACTTCATCCGGATTTGAGTTTACTAGGTTACGATTCCGTAAAATTTAAATCTCGAATCCTCGATAACGCTGGACACTACAGCAATGAAGTGGAAACTCCAGGGTTTATCATCAGATAATTAAACATTTGGAACATCTACGGAAATAGAATCCACTTTACCCTTCCACTCCTTTGCGAAAACATCGAAATCTGCTCTTTTAGATTTTTTAATCGGTTTTGAAGGTGGGATTTTTTCTTTTCTGGAATCGACTTGCACTCCATTTTTCCAAAATCTATAACACACATGTGGTCCGGTTGCCAACCCAGTACTGCCCACATAACCTATAGTCTGTCCTTGCTTTACACGCACACCCGGCTTAATTCCCTTCCCAATTTTACTCATATGTAAATACTGCGTGGTATACGTACTATTATGCCTGATCTTCACATAATTTCCATTGTATTTTGAGTATTGCGCATGAGTTACCACCCCACTTCCCACTGCTAAAATAGGTGTTCCGGTTGGAGCTGCATAATCCGTTCCCAGATGTGCTTTGTACCTTTTCTGTACCGGATGAAATCTTCTTTTTGTATAAGCTGACGTAAGTCGCCCAAACTTTAATGGCGATTTTAAAAATGCACGTCTAAGGCTCTCTGCATCTTCATTGAAATAATCATCCCCATCACCCTGATCGTATAAAAATGCATAGTTATTATCTCCGTAGTTATTGAAATTAGCTGCTAATATTTCACCAACTCCAACTCTTTCTCCATCTACATATTGCTCTTCAAAAATGACCTGAAAGAAATCACCTTTTTGAATTCGATAAAAATCAATCGTCCACGCATAGATATCTGCCAAACGCACAGCCAAAGCCGGACTCAAATCCTGATCTACCAAAGTTTGATACAGAGACGACTGAATCACTCCCGAAGCTTTTCTTGTTTGCGTTACCAATTCCTTTTGGGCTTTATAAATGTGGACAGAATCTCTTAAATCGTACACTACATAATCAATCGAGTTGGGTTGATATATAAAATACGCTACTTCAGGAATTGAATCTTTTGTGCTAAAAATCGTATAGTTTTTTCCTTTTCTAAACTTTCTAACATCATATATATCTTTTGACGCTTTGGCTACATGATCAATTTCCAAAGCAGTCATATGGAACCGATCTAATATGGTTCCTAAAAATTCATTTTTACCAAATTCAGATTGATATATTTCAAATGAGTCTACAGGTATTCCAAAAAGATATTCTGTTGGTTCAACTTCTTCTATCACCTGTTCAGGCAGCTGTTCCACAACCGGCAAAGCTTTTTCCTCTGGTTGTAACAAATAAATCCCCACAAACATGGCTGCAATTGCCAATATGATTACTCCAATGTATTTTAATTTCATCTCCTCTGTTAAATTCTCCAATACCCAAACTACAAAGTAGACCTATTTTAATGTTCAGTCTTCTGCCTACCCTCAAATAGATATCCACATGTAAGGGTGAACGAAAGAAATCATTTCTTTATAGTAACATATTACCGCTTATCATTCTTTAACAATTTGTCAACTATGGTATTCTCTTCAACTCTTAAATTTGCATTTTTTAAATTCAGATATGGCTTCGAGATCAATCAATTATATACCAATTTTCATTCTTATCACATTCCTTTTTCTCATTGATTTATATGTGTTTAAAGGTCTTAAAATTCTACTTAACGACATTCAAAATGAAATTATAAGAAAGAGCATTTTAATTGGACACTGGCTTATTTACATCACCTTTATTCTTTGGTTATTATATGTGATTTTCAATGTTTCCAATAATACTGACTTCAGGAACTATAAATCTACCTATTATTTAGTTGGACTCACACTGCTCATCTATCTTCCAAAGATCGTTTTCTCATTATTTATCTTTAGTGATGATGTTATTTTACTGATAAGAAATATAGCCAACTATTTTGCTCCCGGAGATACCTCCTCAAGTGGAGAAAACATTTCAAGGTTAAAATTCCTCTATCAACTAGGGTTAGGTGCTGCTGCTATTCCATTTGCAGGTGCGGCCTATGGAATGATTAAAGGTCGATACGATTTTGGAGTCAAACAAATACCGGTAAAACTGGCACATCTTCCAAAATCGTTTGAAGGGCTTACCGTAGTTCAACTTTCAGATCTCCATCTCGGAAGTTTTTTTGAGGATAAAGCACCAGTAGCCAAGGCCTTTGAAATGATCAAAAAAATCAATCCCGATATTCTGGTAGTAACGGGTGACTGGGTCAATAATTTCTCATCGGAAGCAGAAGGTTGGATTGAAGAGTTTAAAGCACTACCTGCAAAAATGGCTAAACTAGCGATAGTCGGAAACCATGATTATGGCGATTATAGTGCATGGCCAAGTGATTCGGCTAAAGCGCAAAATTTCTCCAGATTAATTGAGATTCATGGTGAAATGGGGTTCAAAACGCTTTTAAATGATCACCAAATCATTGAAAAAAATGGAGAACAAATTGCTGTAATAGGTGTAGAAAACTGGGGGGTAAAACCATTCCCGCAACATGGAGATTTGGATAAGGCAAAAAGTGGAACCGAGAATATTCCGGTTAAAATTCTTTTATCTCATGACCCTTCACATTTTGAAGAAATCGTCACTAAGGGACATCCGGATATTGATTTAACACTTTCGGGACATACTCATGGAGCGCAATTTGGAGTCGAGCTGGGAAATATTAAATGGAGTCCTGTAAAGTATAGATATCCACGTTGGGCGGGCATGTATGAAGTAGGACATCAAATGCTCTATGTCAATCGAGGGTTTGGTTATCTCGGCTTCCCTGGAAGAATTGGTATGCCACCCGAGATTACACAATTCACTTTTAGCAAAGCATAAAAAAATAGGGCGAATTCGCCCTATTTTTTTAAAAAGTTTCAGCCTCTTTAATCTTTAATTATTTCAATCGGAAATTTAACTTTTGACTGATTCCCTTTATTTGGGATTACAATTTCATCATAGCAATACGCTACTTCTAATGTATAATTCCCAGCTGTGTCATTTGCTCTGGTAATCAAAGCAAACTCTCTAGTTTGACAACTACAAGGCTCTAGACATTTAATCTCTATAAATCTATCTGGAACTATGTGTATTTTATCAATTGGATGGGTATCAGGAATCAAAGTTATTTTTGTAATGGTTAAACCTTTATACATAATATCTTTAAATCCATTACATATGGTGAGATAAAACACCTCTGTATCATGCTCTTCAATACCATCATATTTGCTATCTCCCCAATGAAAATAAAAACATGGTTCTAAATTTAGGGTATCATCTAACGCATTCGTGTTGCAATTCCCACTAAACGGATCTGGACAAGAATTATCGGATTTAACCGTATTATATTTTTCATTGGCGCGTTCAATAAGTTCCTTGTTGAAATCATCAGCGTCCTCATTACAACCCGAACAACCACAATTACAATCTTCATTTGAGCTATCAGAACATAGGTTTGATATCATATTCGGAAGTCCTCCCTGCGCCAGAGTCCCACTTGCCAGTGTAATATAGTTTTGGTCAAAATTACATCCGGTACCAACAACATCAGGATCCAAAATCGCGACTAATATATTTGTTGAAGTTCTGGTACCATAAATAATATTGTCTGGCCCAAGCTGTAAAGCACCAACAAATCCAGTAGTTTGCCCTACTAATAATGGCGCTGTATTGGACACTAAATCCACTTGATAAATAGATGCGCTAGGTAAATTTGAGAAATAGAGTAATTGACTATTAGGAGAAAATTCCAATCCATAATTGCCATTTTTGGGTACGTTGATTATTTGAACATTATTCACATCTATTACTCCTGAAGCCGAATCAAAATCGTAAACTTTGATATTCCATTTATTATAATCCACAAATGAAATTTTCTTTCCATCCGGACTCCCTTTCAAATAACCTATATCTCCAATAAATCCACCAAGAGGAGTATCTCCTACATGTTGAATTCCGGAAATATCAATTCTAAAAACTCTAAATATTCCATCTCCATCTTGAGTATGTAAACCTCCCTTTTGGATCATTGTAATCACCCAAAAGTTTTTACAATCTGCATGTTGGACAGCTGTAACACGTTCAACAGGTGAGTACCCTGTAACAGAAGGCATGGTCATCAAACTCGCCAAAGGAGTAAAATTCCAGGTCGTTACATTCAATAGTCCCCCATCAAAATGATTATTCGCTCCTGTTATACCATCAGAGGTTAACACGTAATATTGTTCCGAATCAGACGGATCGCTGACGATAATCACTGATTGTGTCGATGAAGAATTTCCAAGTAGTCCCTGAACTCTTACGATATTTGAACTATCCCATATAGTTCGCCCATCGGTATAAAAAAGTAAATTGCCATTATCATCAGAAATAGAAGAGCAACCTTCTGTTGTTGCCATTGCATAACCTGAAGAAGGGGTAGGCGGATTAGTTGAAAAGCTTAATCCACATCCTCCTCCAAAAATCCAGTTATTGTTAATCATAGTCTTTTTGTTAAATAATTAATGTTAGGTATAAGTTTCCATTAATTAAATCATCTCAAATTCAAACACGAGTATATTCGTTGCCATGCATCCGAAATCAAACTATGCGCGCAATACGTGTTTAAAAATGAAAAGCCTGGGGGAGTAAGCTCGTAGCGTTATAACATTGTCAAAAGTACAGTTATCCATAGATCTGGAAATAGGGGATATCCCTTATTTTTAACACAATGCCTCCTTAAAATCGCATGTATAACAATGTTTTTGGAACAATTGATTTAAGGAAACTATTACAATCAAAGTAACTTAAAGTTAATTGTTAATTGTACGAGGTGTATACTTTTGCGCATTCAAAAATGTATAACAATGTCAGCACCAAAAGAAGATAATTTAAAAAAAATCATTGGCCATTCTAAAGAGTATGGTTTTGTATTTCAGAGTAGTGAAATCTATGACGGTTTAAGTGCCGTATACGACTATGGCCAAATGGGTGCGGAATTAAAGCGCAACATCAAGGATTATTGGTGGACAGCAATGGTTCAGATGAATGAAAACATTGTGGGTTTAGATGCTTCCATTTTCATGCATCCGACCACTTGGAAGGCCTCTGGTCACGTAGATGCATTTAACGATCCTTTAATTGACAATAAAGATTCTAAAAAACGATACCGCGCAGATGTTCTTATTGAAGATCACGTAGAAAAGTATAATGTTAAGATCAAAAAAGAAGTCACTAAAGGTCTGAAAAGATTTGGTGATGACTTTAACGAGGAAGAGTTCTTAAAGACCAATCCAAACGTACTAAGAAATCAAGCTAAAATTGATGACATCAATGGACGATTCAAAGCTGCAATGGACGCGGATGATCTAGCAGGAATCAAGACTTTAATAGAAGATTTAGGAATTTCTTGTCCGGTAAGTGGCTCAAAAAATTGGACCGATGTCAAACAATTCAATTTGATGTTTGCGACTGAAATTGGCTCTGTTGCAGATTCCGCAAATACCATTTATTTACGTCCGGAAACCGCGCAAGGGATTTTTGTTAACTTCCTGAACGTTCAAAAAACGGGGCGTATGAAGATTCCTTTTGGAATTGCTCAAATTGGTAAAGCTTTCCGTAACGAAATCGTAGCACGACAATTCATCTTTAGAATGCGTGAATTCGAACAAATGGAGATGCAGTTTTTTGTCCGCCCGGGAGAGGAAATGAAATGGTACGAGCACTGGAAAGAGCAACGTATCAACTGGCATAAATCATTAGGTATTTCTCAAGACAAATATCGTTATCATGATCATATTAAATTAGCTCATTATGCTAATGCAGCTTCAGATATCGAGTTTGACTTCCCGATGGGATTCAAAGAATTAGAAGGAATTCACTCCAGAACAGATTTTGACTTAAAACAACATGAAGAGTTCTCAGGTAAAAAATTACAGTATTTTGATCCTGAAATCAATGAGAACTATGTGCCTTATGTAGTGGAAACATCTGTTGGTCTAGATCGTACTTTCTTAGCCATATTATCTGCGGCTTATACCGAGGAGAAATTGGAAAATGGAACCGAGCGTGTCGTTTTAAAACTACCCGCAATGTTGGCACCTATTAAAGCCGCAGTAATGCCGTTAACACGTAAAGACGGATTACCAGAAAAAGCGAGAGAAATCATGAATGAACTAAAATTCGATTTCAACTGCCAATACGATGAAAAAGATTCTCCGGGAAAACGTTACCGTAGGCAAGATGCTATTGGTACTCCTTTCTGTATTATGGTAGATCATCAAACATTAGAAGATCATACTGTAACTATTAGAGACCGTGATACCATGGAACAAGAACGTGTGGAGATTTCAAAAATCGCAGAGATTGTGAAGTCAAAAACCGACTTTAAAAACTATTTGAAATAATATTTCAATCAAATTATATAGAAAGTCCACTTGAATGAGTGGACTTTTTTATGCTCAAATTTTTTAGCTCATAATTAATCAATATGTTTGGGGTTAGCGCATATCTAAAATGGAATCCAATCAGTTATTTGAAATCATATTCTTAATATTTGCAGTAATTCTAGTTCTAGGATTTCCCATTTTCATCATCTCGTATGTTCTCTATCACGTTATACAATATCAATACTGGCATAACTTTCGTCCTATAGACCCTAAAATCAAACGGATACTTCAACAACAAAATATCTATTACCAAAACCTGAATCAAAAATTAAAATCACAATTCGAAAGAAGGGTAGTCTTGTTTATTAGGTCCAAAGACTACATTGGAAAAGACGGATTAGCAGTCCATCAGGAAATGAAAGTACTCATCGCTTCTGCTGCTGTACAAATCACATTCGGATTTAAGTTTTTCCAACTTCCCAGATTCACCAAAATATACATCTACCCCAAGGAATATTATTCACCAGTAACGCAGAAAAGACACAAAGGTGAAGTTTTCCCAATGGGAAAAAGCATTTCATTATCCTGGAACAATTTTGTAAAAGGCTTTAGTGATCCTTCGGATGGCATTAATCTGGGCATTCACGAAATGACCCACGCCATGAGCTTGGAAAATAAGTATTTGAGAAATGGAGTCAGTGGTTTTATGAGTCCTCAATCTTATAGAAAATGGAGGATTTTAGCTCAAGAAGAAATTTCAAAAATCAGGCAAAGTGAAACTTCTATTTTTAGGAATTACGCTGCTACCAATATAGAAGAGTTTCTATCGGTTTCACTAGAAGTGTTTTTTGAACAAACTGAAAAATTTTATCAATACAACCCGGAGTTATATAAAGCTACCGTTCAACTATTAAATCAAAACCCTTTAAACAATTCCAGGAGGGGTGTTTCCGGAAAAAAGTAAACCCGATATTCCACCGGGTTTACCTAATAGAGGTTTACGGTTTCTATTGTGCAACAAAACCGTATGATAAATCGAAAAATACTATTTGCCTTACTGAAACTCTATGCGATATATTTCAGATGTCTCCAGACCACTCTTTAGACCCACAAATAATAATTTTCTAGTTTTCGAATCTTTACAAAGAAACTACGGGGTTGGGTTATGTTCTCTAACGGTATTCAGTGATTTTATTCCTCAAAACCTCAACCATCATTAATCCTATCCCGATAGGCATCAACGCACTTATTCCCATCAACATTTTGAAATACTGCGCTATTTGAAATACTTCAAAATAAACGGCAATACTTTGTCCAAATAATAAAATCTCAGATCCTATTATTCCAATGGTCAATAAGCTTAACCCTACCTGATTAAACACCGTCATCTCCAGCCATTGCTTTTCAATCAGCACCGCCAAAAAGAATAGGGTAAAAAAGCCCAACATCACCAAATGAATAAAACCAATCACGGAATATGATACGGTTTCCATTAAAAATGTTTGAATTTCAGGATGAACAGCTAAAACTTGAAATATGACTTTTAAAGTATATGCTGCAACAGAAAGAATAAAAACAGCCTTTGCCCATGGAATATTCCAAAGTTGAATAACCTTATTTTGTTTTGCCAGCAGTCCAAATGCCAATAGTTGTAGCATAGCTGCAATAAACGCTATTAAATATATCAAAATATGAGGCTCCAACCACAATACAGACAGTGCAAATGAAGGAATTATGGAAAAGTTCATCCATTGGAAAATTCGTTTGGATTGTTTCAAATCTTTCAACTGCTCAAAAACAAAAGCGAATACCACCAAAAGAAAAAATCCATTATATAAGAAGTGTAAAAACCAATAAATAGCCAGTTTATACCAATAGGTATCTGCTAAACCCTTTGCCATAATAAATCCTAAAGCATAAGGGCCAATGCTAGAAAAAATCAAATACACCCCACTCCACCTGATCAATTGCGCAACATTTCGATTCTCTCCATTTTTGGTTTCCTTAAATAAAGTATAAACCAAATAATAGGTACAAAACAGATATAATGTTGAAAACGTAATCGATATCGCTGCATAACCTTGAAATGGAAACGAAAACATCATCCCTAGAAAAGTGATCTGACTTAACCAAAAAGCTAAGTTTATTTTACTCTTTGTTTTTCGGAATATGACATATTGTAAAACAATTAAAGCCACGTTATATAACCACCCCAAAAGCGCAATATGCGAATGCGTATGTAGGATATTTTTAAAATGGATCGAAATCCATCCGGTATGCATCAGTCGCATGGAAAGACCCAAAACTGCAGCAATAAAGAAAAAAACAAGCGTCACTTTTAATTTAGACGCCAATCCAGTGTACCATCCCGAAATCCATGACTTCATATCTCCTGAATTTTCTATCTGGCAAATTTACTTTTATCCCCACAGATAACTCCGTTTTTAGCGTATGGATATCTTCATTGATAAGTCATTTCTTCAAAAAGTAACTTCTCGATACATGCATTTATCATCTACCGAGAAGTCTCAATATCAGTATTTAATTATTTTTTGGGTTGTCCTTCCAGATTTCGAAGTTACCTGTACCAGATAAATTCCTTTTGAAAGGCTACTCAGATCAATTTCATTTACTCTTCCATTACCACGTTTAGAAATAAACAATTTTCCTGCAGCATCAAGTATTTCAATTTTGATTTCTTCAGATTGCGAAAGTTCAATATGAATAAACTGATTTGCCGGATTCGGGTAAATCAAAATTTCATGTTCCATTTCGCTTGTTTCATTAACAGATACAGGGAACCCGCAAGCAGAGAGTAGTCCTTGATCATAATAACTTCGAATGGAATCTGCGCGTTCTAACATCACAGTGACCCCTGCTTGTGCTCCCTGATTCACATGATCTCTACCAAACACAAAAGCATACGTTAATTCAATAGCATCCCCAGGGGCAAAAGTCATAGGGCCTGTAGATGCAACCCCTCTTCTATACGATGGGACATTTCCGCGTGTAAATTCTGTCCAATTGGGCATAGGAACCCCTCCGGTGCCATAATGGTACGTATCTGAAGTTCCAGGAAATTTATATTTCGTACGAACCCATGGTCCTCCTCCTTGATATGGATATCCCGCACCACCGTAAACCATTGGAGTACCATCTCGCCAAAGACCTCTAGAAACATTATAATAATCAATTTCATCATATGGGTTTCCCATACCTCCACCGCTATTCTGATAATATACAAAAGACTCCATCCCTCTATACTCATTATCTACAATCCCATCACCAAATCCTGTCCCATTCACCGACTCATTCATCCCGATACCAAATGCATTGTCCATCCCATCATCATCCATTTTTGCCCCTTTTAGAACCATCGCAGCTTGTGCGCCCGGATGATTTCCATATCCCCAAAAACCGCTATTATACTCATCAAAATCATCGCCATTAAAAGTATAAAATAGACTTCTATCCACATCACATTGGATATAATCATCCTGAGCATTTCCCACATCCATATCGCTCCACATCCCGATAAAGGTGCTATCGTAAGTTCTATTTGATCTATTAAATATCTTATAATCCACAAATACAGTATTTTGTAATGCTGAATCCGGGCAATCGAAAGCATAAGCCATCCCATGCACTTCACTTTTCATTGGATTTAATGAAATTGGAGAATGACCATCATTGTAAATAAAATATATGGCCTGATCTCCTTTAATCAATGGATAATCTCCGTCATATGGATTATAAATCTGATCATTATTATTATCTACAAAGGGAGCCAAATTAGCCGCTTCACCATTTACGACATTTCCATGTGCTGGCCAGTCTAATAATTCTTGTGGCGCTACATATCCACTATTGGTATAATGCATCAAATGCCAATCTATCTGGTGTTGGGATACTTTCCATACACGATCCCATTTTGTATTATATAAAGAATCTGATTGATAAGTATTTGAGACTGGCCCACAATTACTCGTATAGTTACCTATGCTTACACTTGGCTGGTTATCAGGTGCAAATGCTCTAATATTTGTATATCTACTTCCATTGCTTGTTCCACTTATCCAAATATTACTTTCAAGTATCGATGATACCCTAGAGTTTTTAGGCACTACAAATCCATTTCTTCTAAACAATGACGATTTATGAATTTTAGCAATAACATTATTTGCATCTAAATTTTCAAATGGTTTTCTCATTATTGTAATGGTTACGGTTGCAGTATCATATTTAATTGGATTTCCATTATCTCTAACCACGTAAATGAATGAATCTGAACCAACAAATCCAAATACAGGTTTATATCGCATGTTTATAACTGGCAACATTGGATAATAGCTTAAGGTACCTGGTCCCGTATAAATTATTGTATCAATAAACATAGAATCTCCATCGGGTTCAAAATCATTAAAATTAATTCTTGGACTTAAACTACGGTCAATGCTAAAACCAGAGTCTGAATAAACATAATCATAAGGAAACATATATATATCGTCTCCCGCAATTGGAGGATTATTTTGGGCAAAAATTTGGAAGTAGATTCCAACAAACAATAGGAGTAAAAAGTTTTTCATGGTTTATAAATTAAGTTAAGGTAAAAAATAAAGTAGGCGATTCTCGCTTACTAAAAAACACGCAACAACCTCTTTATAAGTTGGGTACCCAAAAAAACTCTTTTTCTAATCTAAAAATTATAACCAAAATGAAGTCCCGGTTCTCCAATAAAATAATTCGGCCATCTATCATCTTTTTCTTTAAATGACTCTGGCATTTCTGTATGGTAAGATCTATGTGTAATAGCGATTGAAGGTTCAATAAACATCCTATCTTTAAACAATTTGATATGATACCCTAACCTGTACGTATTAAAAATCTGGTACCCATTATCAAACTTATTTCCCTCTTCATTGTAAAATGACTGCCACGCACTCATTACATGCACCGCGGTGTATAATCCTTTCCACCAATATCTTTGGTAGGCAAACGCAAAACCATATTCACGTATATATCCCGGAAATTCTTCTTCAGGTGCCTCAAATGACTCTCCATATGGAATGCCTAATGGCCAGGCATATTTCCATGTTTTAAGTTCGAATGACACAACATCTTTTCCGGTAATTCTATATCCCAGATTTAGCTGTACAAAATCCGGTCTATTACCCGGAAACAGATTCCCTAACATAAATAGACTACTACCTACAAAACATTCTTTGAAAGTCGTATCATTTTTTTCATATTGTGCCCTTATCTGTACTGAAAACAAACACATCAATACAATACTTAATACGGTAATTTTCCTTTGCATAATTTCTCTTTTATAGTTTTAATGCAAAGCTAGATTCAGGGTTTCTTGCTATTCGTTCACTTAAGTTAATAAATCAACTGAGGCTCTATTTTTCTTTTTCAATAATTCGAGCTCGCATTCGACTTAAAGATTGAGGCGTAATACCTAAATAACTCGCGAGTTGATGTTGCGGTACACGTTGCAATAAATCGGGTCTGTTTTTCATGAGGTTCAAATATCGCTGCTCCGGAGACGAAGTTTTAAACGCATCAAATGTGTCTTGATTCTTAGCCAAAAGTTCTTCAGATAGCACACGACACAATGATTCAAATCTTGGGAATTTTTCAAAAATTTCACCTTCCATATCCACATTTGAAACTGTCAGTATGGAATCTTCTGTGGTTTCTAAATAATACTCCGAAGACTTTTTAGTTAGTACACAATGAGGTGTCACCCCCTGCATTTCAGTATAAAATGCGGTTGTTTTTTCTTCTCCTTCAATCACATAATACGTGCGAATACACCCTTGCAAAACGAAGTAACTTTCTTTGGTATACGCGCCCTCCTCAAGTAAAACGCTTCCCTTATTAACCATCCGAAAAATATCTAAATCAATAATGGCTTGTTTTTCTTCTTCAGAAAGTTCAATGTAGTTTGAAATAAAATGGAATAGCTTATCATGCATTGGTATTCTTATTTTCAAGGCCTAAAAATAATTCGATTTTAAGAAACCGTTCTGGAATCATTACTCCAACTATTAGATTTTGGATTCCATAGTTTCTGAATTGTTCTTTGATAACGTTGTTTGAACTTTATTTGACTGGCATAGATCTCATTACGAACCCGCTTATCACGGATATGATCGTATTCCGAATCTTCTCTATAAACTGAATACAATCTAAACCCTAATGGAGATAGAAATACCATAACGATAAATAAAGTGAACAAAAAACCGGATATTGGTTTATGCCTTACCAAAAGGGAAAACCGTTCGGATAAGAGATTTGATGCCTCGATCATTTCTATATATGAGGTCATTTCAATTTCTTTTTCTTTTTGAAGCTCTATTAATCGATGATTGTATTCCTGGATCACCGGCTTGAAAAATTGTTCTTTTCTTTGATATTGTCTTTCTAATTTCTCAATATTCGCAGCAATCACCTCTTTTACATCCTGTCGGCTTTCTTGTATCCTTTTCTGTTTTTGTTCTCCAATACTTTTGTGTAAACTCAATAACTGGCCTTCATAATATTGGAGTCTACCCTGAATTATCTTTTCCCTTTCTTCATAGATCACATCCACACTTTGTGCTACCTTTTGAATCTTTTCCTCCACAACTTCAGGGATCTTTTGGTTGATATAATCTTCATATAAAAACAAACGCAAGGGAATAGAAATCATCAAAGCAAAAAAGACCACAATCCAGACTTTAAAGCCATTCAATAAAACAATTTGTGATTTTTCTCTAAACGTTTTTCCTCTTTCTCCGGATACTGTGAATAAAATCACACGATACAAATTAAAAAACACAAAAGCCCAAAATACACCTGCAAGAATCGACCACCAACTTCTTCCAAATACAATTCCTACTAAATAATGCACTTCCCAGGCGACAAGCATCACCAAAAAAAACTGTACTCCATTAAAAAAACGATATCCCCTCCGTTCCCTTAAGGAACAATCATTTAATACTTGCTTCTCCGAACCTATGAAACTTAACGCTCTCATTTTGTTGGGTTCTCATCTTTCGGAACATAATCATCAATATTCTGGTCTACCTTGGATTGTTCTTCTTTTTTCCATTTACCAATAACGTAATCCAACAACTCTTCTCTGGCTTTAAACCATTTTAACTTCTCATGCATCAACTGTTGCGATCCTACGTAAACATAATCTTCATCTTTTAGCTTATTAACGTCCATCGCTTTCTGTGAAATAATACCGGCATTGGCTTTAATTTCTTCTTTCAAATTTTCTTCTAAATAATCGTAAGGCCCTTTGACGACCATCATCTTAAAGAAAATAGGGCCTGTTTCTATGACAATAAAAATCATTCGAATCAACCATATTATTTTCCACCCTGCAATCTCTTCTGCTAAAAGCAATCGTTGTAAAAGTCCATCCAATTTTTTTGCCTGATTCTTATTACTCTGATATGCAGCTTCTTTTTCACTTCTTAAGGATTCAATATCGGTATTTAATGCAGCAATGGAACTGGTATTCTCCGATTTCATTTGTTCTAAATCAGGTTTGAGGCGCTGATCAATATAATCTCGAATAGCCTTAGCCGCACTTCCCGCTCCGGGTACTCCGGAAACACGTCCGGCTATTTCTTCTTGATATTTGATCTCCTGCTTTTTGATCAGCTTTTCCTGGTTTTGAATCTCAGTCTCTAACTCTCCTCTATCCGTAAGAGCAATTCGAATCCTTTCCTCAAATTCTGCATCCGTAATTTTATTTAACTCTAGAATCCGTTCGTTTTGCACTCTAAATAATTCTGCATCAATCTCAGTTTTAAATATTCTAATTTCCAATGGGGCTGCAATCGCAATAGACAATACTAAAGCCATAATTATTCTGGGTATCGCATGTAACAACTCCCTATAAGTGATTTTTCCGGATCCGTCTCCAATGGCACTACTGGAAACGATAAAACGATCCAGATTAAAAATAATCAAGCCCCAGAGTATCCCAAATACGGTTGCTTTAACCACAGAATAAATATCGATTGAACTCTCTATCGCTCCCTGAATTTCCTTAGGCGAAAAAATAGTGTAAAATGCGTATCCACCCGAAATCGCAGCTAGAACTCCTGTAGCAAATACAATCCCTCCTAAACCAAAGTATTTTACATGATCTGAATAGGAACACCTCATCAACAATTTACGATCAGCTCCAGCAGCCCACCATAAAAATTTAGTGAGTAAATTGATGTCTTTTTCTTCTTTATAATATTCTTCGGCAATATGCATACACCCTTAATTTCAATTTAAAACATAGAAATATGCAGGTAGCCAATGTTTGAGTTTCTTTAGAAGGTCGATTTACAATTTCTGCTGACCTTAAAAAATTGGCATGTCATCCAAGGACATATCTCTTTATCAATATATCCCGTAGCTGTAAAGATTAAACGTAAGTATCTTACGCTTATGATATTGCTATATTACAATTTATCTTTTGGAAAAATGAGCGTTTCTTGATGGTTGAAGTATAAGGGGGATGGTCGGTAAAACTGTAACCATTTAGACCATTGATTTATTACAATAAGTTGCCTTTTCAAAATCTCGAATATTTATAGAAATGATAGGCACATCCGGAAATATCTGTTTTAATTCAGCTACGATTCTCTCCGAAAGATTCTTTTTTTGAGCCGTTGTTCTACCCTCCATTATATTGGCAAACACATGTATAAAATCGTCCTGAGAATTTCCAATATTGTAATACTTAAAAGGATTTATCCTCACCTTAATATCTTCAGGACTAAATAACCCTGTAGACTCTGCCGTATCATATACTTTTTGAATAATCTCTTCAGGGGATTTAATAAGGATAATGTTCTCCGAACAATCTAATACAAAATGAGGCATACAACTATGTTTAGTATTCACTTCAAATGTAAGATGATAAATACAAATACCATCCGAATAAACAGAAAAACACCAACTGATTAATGTTTAATTCAGCGTATCTCTCATCACATAATGAAGCTAACGTTTCCCATAAACTAAGTTCTATTTGGTAGCCAATATCAAATTCAATAGGAGAACAATTCCAACAATGACCGTAAAAACCAAACACTGAAGAAGTGTGTTTTGTAGTATGTTTTTAAATTTATTTTCAGCGGTAAAAACGCGACTATTCCAAAAGAAAGCCAATATCATAAATACCCAAAATGCTTCCATTTCAAAAAGTTTACCCGAAAACAAATAAATTATATCACTCATCAAAACGATTAAAATCAACACTGAAGTTGAAGTATATAGGGTAGAAACCAAATGTTCTGAAAATGTCACTTTTTTCCTTATAAAACTCAAATACGATACAATCATAATAAAAGGATAGAAAGCAATCAAAAAACCATACTGAGCACTTAATACACTATCACCAACTCTAAAATTTAATGCTGTTTTATCAATTAATAATAAATGTAATGTGATCATTGCTATTCCATACAACAAGATATTGCCCGGACTGCTATAATAATTTCTATAGCCTAAGCTGTAGTTGGTAGTTACCTTTTTGGGATCAGCCAAAACTCTGAATATGGTGGAGAAACCAGATTTATTCAGCGAAAAGAAATTAGAAAGAAAATCACTGATTAAGAAGAGAACCGAGAGTTTATGACCTGTAAACTTTTGCCCACATCTGGTACAATAGTTTTCCTCAATTTCCAGATCACATACCGTACAAACTTTACGTTCCATTTTTTATTTTAATTATCTGATTATCTATACACTTTGAACGTATGGACAAATAACTCTTGAATTTCATTTAAATCAGAGCGTTTAACCACTCCTAAGTTTAATCCTGTATAATCATAAAAATGAAGTAACCATTAAACTAATTCTCCCTTGCTTCTCTTATTTTCTTTTTAATCAGAATTATTTGTCCCAGATGATAATAAGTATGTTCAATGATTACATCAACACTTCTGTAAAACGACCCATATTCTTCTTTTACAAAAACATCCATTAATCTTTCTGCAGCCATATTCTCAACCAATTGGATAAAGCTTTCTGAATCCCTTACAAATTTTTCTTTTCTCAGATTCCAATCCTTTTCACTCTTAATTTCTGATGCATCAAAGCTATACTTGTCCCTAATGGTAAGATCCCCACCATTAAAAACATCCATAACTCCTGACAAATAATAATTGATATGAAAAGTTATATCCGAAATTGAGTTAAAGCTTTCCACCTGCTTTGTAGCCTCTACCCATGTCAAATCTTCGATCTGTTCTTTAAAATTCGTTCCAATGACCCATTTACCGCTCAAAAGAATCTCTCTAAGCCGATTTGCTAAGTATTCATTAATATTCATATTCAATTTTTAATTGCTTTCAACAAATAGCGAAAAGCAATTGTCCAATTTAAATAATTACCACTGACTATGAAAATACATAATTGATACTAGAGCTATCTAGAAATCATTAATCAAATCTAGAGTTCCATCTCAGACGAACCATACAAGGTTATTTTGATTCGTCTACTCTGGTTTGTGGAGAATACCGGAGTCGAACCGGTGACCTTTTGACTGCCAGTCAAACGCTCTAGCCAACTGAGCTAATCCCCCATGTGAACAAATTTAATATTAATCAGCACTAAATTGTTTCCTTAAAATCACTTTTTGTATTTCGCGTTTAATAATCAATTCCGAAATAGCTCTTGCTGTATCATCCGGGATCAAGTCCATTTGACGCTGCACCTTGATTTCACTAATATCAATACGATATAACAACCGCATCAATCCATTAAAATCTTGTTGTACTAATCCCGTAATTTGCGCATACAACTTGAAATAAATGCCTTCTAAATTTTCGGATGAATCTAACTCTATTGGGAACCCTTCCAATCCGAAGTCTTTCTGGATTTGCTTCTGAACCAAACTTAAAAAATCGGGATACTCAGCGATCCATTTTTGATTTTCATCCATCCAGCTTAATGCACTCATTATACTTTAAAAATCTCGCTTAAGCAGTTTATGCATCAGCGTATTTATATTAACCTTCTTTTCGTTAGGAATATCCAATTCATCTAACATATTCATGGCCTTATCCGAGTACTTATTCATTTCTTTTTGCGCGATGGCCTGAATATCCAACTGCTTAAAAATAGCTAATACTTCTGTTACCTTTTCTTCTTCATCAAAATCCTCTGCCTGAATCCAGGAATCTAATCGGGATTTCAACTCACCAGTAGCCAATTCCTGAGCGGTAATCAATAAGTAGGTCTTTTTATTAGAAATGATATCACCTCCTATGCGCTTTCCAATCTTAGCGGTTCCAAACGCATCCAAAATATCATCCTGAAGTTGAAAAGCAATTCCCAAATTCTCTCCAATCTCATACATACGGTGTGCATCTTCATCACTAGCTCCGCCAATAATACTCCCTGTTTTTAACGAACTGGCCAAAAGCACCGCGGTCTTGAGTCGAATCATTTCCAAATATTCGGAGATTTTCACATCATCACGTGTCTCGAACTCCATATCCATCTGTTGTCCTTCACAAACTCCCAATGCCGTCTCATTAAACAAATTAAATATCTCAGAAAGATAAATTGGAGGTGTGGCACTTAGCAACTGATATGCTTTTATCAGCATGGCATCACCAGATAAAATTCCAGTATTGATATTCCATTTTAAATGAACTGTTTCCTTATTCCTTCTCAATGGAGCATCATCCATGATATCATCGTGTAATAAGGTGAAATTGTGGAATACTTCTATAGCCAATGCTTGAGGCATCGCATTATAGGGCGTATGATCAAACATTTCTGCCGCTATAAGTGTCATCAAAGGTCTGATTCTTTTTCCTCCGAGCGATAATATGTACTGAATAGGTTCGTATAATCCTGAAGGATCACGATCCAACTTTAATTTACTGATCCCTTCAGCTAATTTCTCTGAAATTGCACTAATTTCCTGCATTATTCTTCTAGTATATCCAGCAAATACTGACCGTATCCACTTTTAATGAACTTATGTCCTAATTCTTTTAATTGGTCATCATTGATAAATCCGGCACGATACGCAGCCTCTTCTATACTACCAATTCTTAACCCTTGTCTTTCTTCAATGACATTAACAAATTGCGATGCTTGTAATAACGAAGTATGTGTTCCTGTATCTAACCATGCTGTTCCACGGTCAATAACCTGTACATTTAATTTACCATTCTGCAAGTACACGTTATTTACATCAGTTATTTCATATTCACCACGCGCACTAGGCTCAATGGTCTCCGCAATTTTCACCACCTCATTATCGTAAAAATATAAACCAGGTACAGCAAAATTTGATTTGGGTTTTTGCGGTTTTTCTTCAATAGAAATGGCTTTTCCAGATTCATCAAATTCAACTACACCATATCTTTCCGGATCACTAACATGGTATGCAAATACAGTTCCCCCATTAGGATCCACACATTTCTTAAGGGTATCAGCCAGCGTAGTTCCATAGAAGATATTATCTCCCAAAATCAAAGCTACACTATCATTACCAATGAACTCCTTTCCGATCACAAAAGCTTGAGCCAGTCCATTCGGAACTTCCTGCACCTTATAGTGGAATGAACATCCAATTTGACTTCCATCTCCTAATAACTTTTCAAAAAGAGGCAAATCTTGTGGTGTAGAAATAATCAAAATTTCTCTGATACCCGATCTAATAAGCGTTGACAAAGGATAATAGATCATCGGTTTATCATAAATTGGCATCAGTTGTTTACTTACAGCTAAGGTTAAGGGGTGTAATCTTGTTCCTGATCCACCAGCTAAAACTATCCCTTTCATTTTTTTGTCTTTTAAGATTAATACTGCATCCGTCTAACTCTCCCGATTCTCTATTCTTAACCCAGAATAATCGATATCCTCCTCTTCATCTATGATTTCAATTAAAGGCTCTTTAAACGCTTTATTGGTTAATTGTTTTCCCATGGTCAATAACAAAGACGGCAATAGCACTAAATTAACAATCATCGCTACAATCAAGGTCAATGAAGTCAAAATACCGAGAGCTTGCGTTCCTCCAAACTGCGATGATGCAAAAACACCAAATCCAAAAAAGAGGATAATCGATGTATACATCATACTGACTCCTGTTTCTTTGATGGAATCAATCACGGCAGGTTTCAAATCCCATTCGCAATTTTCTAGCTCCTGACGATATTTAGCTAAAAAGTGAATGGTATCATCGATGGATATTCCAAATGCTATACTGAACACCAATATGGTAGATGGTTTTAACGGAATTCCAAAAAAGCCCATCATTGCTCCAGTCACTACCAGAGGTATTAAGTTAACCAAAATGGACATCATGATCATTCGGTACGACTTAAATAAAATGGCCATTAAACCTGCAATGATTAAAATCGCAAGAGCCAAACTCTGAAGTAAGTTTTTCACCAAATACTTTGTCCCTTTTAGATAAACTACTCCTGGTCCGGTTAATTGAATTTTAAATTTCTCTTCCGGAAAAATTTCAGCGATTTTCGGTGTTAAATCACTCATTAAAGAATCCATCTCAATACTCCCAACATCTTTCATCGGAACCGAAACTCTCGCAAACTGTCCGGTACTATCTACGTATGGACTCAGCATATTGGAATTCCCCTGCGTATTATCCAAATATTTTTTAATGAATAACTTCTCATTACCTTTTACCAATTGATATTTCTTAGGATTACCGCCATAGTAGGCTTGCTTGGTAAACTTAATACCCTCAACAATAGACATTGGCTTTCCAAATTCAGGATAATCTGCAAACAAGGTATTTAGCTTATCAATACGTTTTAAAGTAGACGTCTTAGAAACCATTCCAGGTTTTAATGCGTCAATACCAATTTCAAAAGGCATGACTCCTCTAAAATTATCTTCTACATAGTGTAAATCCTGAATTACCGGATCATCTTGTGGCAAATCATCGGTAAGGTTACCTGTGGTTGTCATTAAAGACAATCCATAAAGAGAAATCGTAACTAAAGCTATTGAAGCCCAATACACTTTTGTGCGATGATATGAAATCACATGAATTAATCCATCTACAATCTTATTTAAACCTTTACGGTCCAAATGTCGCATCTGACTCTTTTTAGGTGGTGGCAAAACGCTTAAAATTGCAGGAATCATGAATATTGACAATACAAATAGAATCATGATGTTGACAAATGCGACTATACCAAACTCTACCAGAATAGAACTCTGAGTAAAAGCGAATGCCAGAAAACCTACTGCTGTGGTAACATTCGTCATCAAAGTAGCCTGACCAATCTTACGCACTACACGGCTAATGGCTAAAACCTTATTTTGATGTAATGCATATTCAGAATGATATCTATTAATCAGATAAATGGAATTCGGAATACCAATAACGATAATTAATGGTGGAATAATTCCTGTGAGAATCGTTATTTCAAAACCGAAAAATGTAATAATTCCAAAACTCCAGGTGACCCCTAGAATAACTATAAGCATTGAAACTAAAACCGGAGAAAACGATCTAAAAAAGATCATTAAAACAATTATTGTAACCAAAACAACATATCCTAAAAACTGTCCCAACTCCGTCTTTACCAAATGCGTAATCATAGTTCGGATGTAAGGCATACCACTGGAATGGATATGTAATTTATTGGTTGCGGCATATTCATCCACACTTCCAAATACCTTAGATACTAACGGTTCTCTTTGCTTAGAATTAAAAATCTTTCCATTCAACGTGACCAACATTAAATTCACATGATTCGTATCATTAATTAATCGGTCTTTATAAAATGGCAATGAATAAATCAGCGTTCGAACACTATCAAGCTCCGCTTCGGTTTTCAATTCATGGGGTACTATTTTCCTTAGATCAAACCGCTTATTTGCGGTGTCCTTGACGACATTAAACAATCTGTTAATAGAAACAACAGTATCAACTCCATCAATATTCTCCAGTGTTTGTCCGAAATGAAACCAGGAATTAAATAATTCCAAATCATCCAGAGGATTTTCTTCCAGGATGAGAATCATGGCCTGACCATTATTACCAAACTTTTCTTTAAACTCATTGTATGCAATCAACGTTGAGTCATTATCAGGCAACATTTTAGGGAGGGTCCATTGTAAACGTAAATTCGTAGAGTTGTACCCTACAATAGCAGTTCCTACTAGTATGGTAATCAGTATAAAAACGCTACGTCTTACAATAAATCTGGCGAGTAATTCCCACATAAAAACATCTGTCTTATCGCTATAACTTTACAATAAAGTTAAGGAGCTCGAAATTAACATAATTGTTAGGACTACAAAAGGATGTTAGTCCCATTGCTTATAACATTTTTTTAGGCTTGCCTGCAACAAAATCTTTCAAATAGAATGGTTCAAAATAGGCCGTATCTTCAAATTCTTTATTTAAAAATTTTCGCTCAGAAATAGAAACCATAAACTGAGCTGAGGGTAGTACACAATCTATAAAAGTAACTGTTGGATTTGAAGCATAAAGTGATTTGCTTTTTTCCATTCCCGGACCAAAAATTGCGACTCTATCTTTCGCCATAATTTCAGCAAACGAATCTGCTTCCAACACCACCGCTTTTGTTTTCTCCAGAACCGAATTATCTTGATTTAAAACACAGGTATAAACCTCCATACGCCTGGCATCCAACATCGGAATTCTCAACCCTTCGAACGAAATTACATCCGGATGATATGCCATTGCATCTAAAGTTGGAATTGAAAGTATAGGTATTTTGAGCCCATAACTTAATCCTTTTGCTAATGATACACCAATTCTCAATCCAGTATATGACCCCGGGCCTTTACTTACAGATACTGCATCAATTTCTTTGATAGATAATCGTACTTCTTTTAAAGCCTTCTCTATTAAGCTTTCCAATTGTTCTGCATGCGAATACCCATCATTTACCTCGTATAAAGCCTGAAGTTCGCCATCTATACCAATAGCTACCGAACAAACCGTTGTAGAGGTTTCTATATTTAAGATTTTAGCCATATTCGGCTGCGAAAATAGGTTATATGAATTCGGGACCACATTTCAAATTCTAAAAAATAAGATTTCAGTCCCTATTTTTCGTCCGAATCATTTTTGTACAGCTCTTCTTTACTCTTTTTTTCCACTTTATCACCGTTGAGCAACTTATTAGACACAATAGAATATGGCCCGGATATCACAATTTCACCTTCACTCACCCCCTCAATAACTTCGATGTTTTTTGTATCCTGAATTCCGGTCTTTATTTTCTTCATCACCGCTTTTCCATCCTCCAAAACGAAAATCACCTCAAACAATTCATCATCTTCGTATTCTTCCAAACTAATCTTAACGGTTCTTTTTACATTCTCAGAGCTATCCGGACGAATGGTTACTGACTGTATAGGTACCATCACCACATTTTCTCTCTCATTAGTTAAAATCTCAACATTGGCAGACATCCCCGGTCTAAATGGACTCAAGTGCGGATTTTTTGTATCTATTAAATCCTCATAAGAGGCTCTATCAATACTAATCTCTACATTAAAAACCGTGATTTCGTTGGTAGATTGAATATTTGACGAAGCCGAAGAATTGGCAATTTCTTTGACTACACCTGTAAACTTCCTATTTAGATACGCATCTACTTCAACCGTAGCTTTATCTCCTATTTTTACTCTTACAATATCACTTTCATTCACTTCAACATGAACTTCCATTTGAGTAAGATCAGCTACACGCATCAATTCTGTACCTGCCATTTGAGCGGTACCTACAACCCTTTCACCCAACTCTACATTCAGTTTAGATACCGTCCCATTCATAGGAGCATAAATCGTGGTTCTTTTTAAATTATCATTGGCTTCTTTAACGGTTGCCTGGGCACTTTTTACATTAAACTGAGCTGCTTTTAGACTCTCTTCTGCCGCAGCAACTTCAGCTTTTGCCACCTCAAATTCACTCTTTACACGATCAAAATCAGAGTCGGATACCACGCCATCCTTATTTAATTTCAACTGACGTTTATAATTTTCATCGGCATTGATAAATCTTGCTTTTGATTGTGACAATCTTGCCTTAGAATTCGCCATATTGGCTTTTGCAGAATTTAATCCCGCTTGTGCACGACTTACCGATGCCTGGTACAAATCCGGATTAATCTTTACCAACAAATCCCCGGTAGAAACTTTCATTCCTTCCACTACTGGCAGCTCAATAATTTCTCCCGGAACTTCCGGGCTAATTTTAACCTCTCTCTCAGGCTGAATCCTTCCCGTAGCAGAAACTGTTTCAATAATCTTACCTTGTACAATCTCTGTTGAAGTCACAGTGTATTTGGCATTACTTTCTTTTGATTTTTGCACAACCAAAACTGAAAGCACTCCAATAATCAATACCCCTACTCCAATTAAAATATTTCTTTTACTCATTATGCAAGCTATTTATCTATCTGAGACTTGAACTTATAAAGTCAATGATTTACCCTGATAGAAGTCCAATATTTTCATTCTAAAAATGTAGTCGAATTTTGCTTTAACCAAATCACTTTGTGCTTTATACAAATTCGTTTTTGCCACATTATAATCTACCGCATTAATCATCCCCACATCGAATCGCTTTTGCGCATAATTAAATGCTTCTTCCAACGATTTTAGCCCCTTCTCTGTAGACATGTAACTTTTGTATGCTGCTAATGCATCAGCGTAGGCCTTTTCAATGTCTTGTCTGACTTTTTGCTTCTCCTTCTCCAGATTATTCTCCTGAATCGCATAATTCACTTTAGCTCTATTGACCGCAGCACGATTATTCATTCTGTTAAAGATCGGAATATTCAGGCTTAACCCAAGCGACTGGTTAAAGTTATTGGTCACCTGATCACCAAAACCCTGCGTTCTTGTTTGCGTAGAAAATGATGGACTTACAACGATATCATTCGAATTTTCTACAAAACCAATAGGTCTATTCCCCTCAAAAGTTTGACCTATAACATCTGTAGCATTACCGGAATATCCTGTTCCAAGTGACCCACTTAATGTTAATCGAGGTATCATAGCTCCATTTGATAAACTTATTTGCTTTTCAGCACTTAACAAAGAGTATTCATTACTTTTAATACTAGGATATGAATCATATGCTGTTTGAATTACCGCATCCAAACTTTTCGGAAGCGCCAATGCATTACTATCATATTTTGTAGGTACAAGCACCTTCATGTTAAAGTCTCCCGGTAAGCGCAGTAATTGTTTCAAAGACAAATAAGCCAGAACTACCTGGTTATCTGCGTTTACCTTAGCCAATTCTTCACGAGCATATTGCGCTTCAATGTCATATAAGCTTCCCTGGGGTGCACTACCAGCATTCACCAATTTTTTAGTACGCTCTACTTGCTGCAGCGTAATTTCAAGTTGTTTTTCTGCTACTCCTAAAGTTTCCTCATTAAATAGTATTTGCAAAAAAGAAGTGGTTACAGCTAAACTCGTCAGGTATTGTGCATTTTTATATGCAAAATCTGATGCTTTTTCATCATATTGGCTTTGAGTTAATGTATTCAGGTTTTGTAATCCCGAAAACAGTGTCCAATTTGCTGATAAATTAAAATTCCCGGTATTTACCGTACTCTGCGCAAATTGATTGGTAAAGGGGTCAATACGTTGACCAAAGTTATATCCGTAATATGCAGATGCATTTACACTTGGTAAAAATTGGCTGCGTGATTGCATCACTCCAGTTTGTGCATTTTCAACATTTAATTCTGCTTGACGTACATCCAGGTTATTTTCTAACGCATACTGTACACATTTTTCCAAACTCCAAACTTCCTGGGCTAAGGAGATAAATCCATTCAATACGAATGTTACGATAAGAAGGTATTTTGTCATAATTGCACTATTTTCCAAGACAAATTTATGACATACAGAAAGTGTTCTGATTATATTTTAAAGAACGTAAAATACTGTATTTAAAAGGGAGAAATTTGGGATAGATGGTTTTGGTTTTTGTACGACCAACTTCAAATTTGAGTCATAAAAAAACGGTCATTATACAAATAATGACCGTCTTCGATATTTCTAATGTAATTAACGAATTACAATTTTTGCTCAACTTCACGTTCTTCGTATCCTTCAATGATATCACCCACTTTAATATCGTTATATCCTTCGATATTCAAACCACATTCATATCCTGCTTTCACCTCTTTCACGTCATCTTTGAAACGTTTTAAAGAACCTAGTTTACCAGCATATCCAACGATACCATCTCGAATAACTCTTACATGGGTATTACGTGTTATTGTACCATCCAATACATAACAACCTGCAATCGTTCCAACTTTTGAAATCTTAAAGGTTTCACGTATTTCGATATTACAAACAATCTCTTCAACCAATTTCGGTTTCAACATACCTTGCATTGCATCCTTCATTTGCTCAATAGCATCATAAATAATAGAATACAATCTGATATCGATTTGCTCTTTATCTGCTAATTTCCTAGCACTTGATGAAGGTCTCACCTGGAATCCTACGATAATCGCGTCTGAAGCTGTTGCCAACAATACATCAGATTCAGAAATCTGCCCTACCGACTTATGAATCACATTTACCTGGATATTTTCAGTTGAAAGTTTCATTAACGAATCAGCCAATGCTTCAACAGATCCATCCACATCACCTTTTACAATCACATTCAATTCGTGGAAATCACCAAGAGACAATCTTCGGCCAATCTCATCCAACGTAATATGTTTCTGTGTTCTAAGACCTTGCTCTCTTTGTAATTGCTCACGCTTAGATGCAAGCTGCTTCGCTTCACGCTCTTCCTCGAATTGCTTAAAGCTATCACCGGCATTAGGTGCACCTGCAAAACCTAACATAGATACTGCATGAGAAGGACCTGCCTCACGAATTGATTTACCACGCTCATCAGTTAATGCTTTCACTTTCGCGAAATACTGACCTGCAACGATAAAGTCTCCCACTCGGATTGTTCCTGTTTGAACAATCAATTGGGTTACATATCCTCTACCTTTATCTAGAGAAGCCTCAATAATAGTACCTGAAGCCATTCTGTCTGGATTCGCTTTCAGTTCTAAAAGATCTGCTTCTAACAATACTTTCTCTAACAAATCATCCACACCCATTCCGGTTTTAGCCGAAATTTCCTGAGTCTGATATTTTCCACCCCACTCTTCTACGAGTATGTTTTGTTGAGATAATTGTTCTCTAATTCTATCTGCGCTAGCATCCGGACGATCCATTTTATTGAATGCAAATACCATTGGCACTCCGGCAGCTTGTGCGTGATTAATTGCCTCAATAGTTTGCGGCATCACACTGTCATCTGCAGAAATAATAATAATCGCAATATCCGTTACCTGAGCACCACGCGCACGCATCGCAGTAAAGGCCTCGTGACCAGGTGTATCTAAGAATGTAATTTCTCTACCATCCTCTAAAGAAACCATATAAGCTCCAATATGCTGGGTAATACCACCCGCTTCACCGGCAATTACGTTGGCATCACGGATTTTATCCAGTAATGAAGTTTTACCGTGATCAACGTGTCCCATTACCGTAACGATTGGTGCTCTCGGAACTAAATCTTCTTCTGCATCAATGATTTCTTCAACCTCTTCGGTTTCCGTATCCGCACCAACAAATTCCACAGAGAAACCAAATTCTTCCGCTACAATTGATAATGTTTCAGCATCCAGTCTTTGATTAATGGACACCATCATACCTAAGGTCATACAAGCAGAAATTACATCTGTTATAGACACTTCCATCATGGTAGCTAACTCATGAACAGTAACAAACTCTGTTACTTTAATGTTTTTCTTTTGAGATTCTTGAGCTGCAAGAGTTTCCTCCATTTGTTGTGCAGCACTTTCTCTCTTTGCTCTACGGTGCTTAGCCCCTTTAGACTTTTTGCTCCCACTTAATCTTGCAAGAGTTTCACTAATCTCTTTTTGGATTTGCTCATCTGTACGTTGAACAACCGGTTCTGGCTTTCTGCCCTTTCTTCTATTCTGACCACGATTATTGCCACCTTGATTTGGTCTGTTTTGACCTCGGTTGTTACCACCCTGATTGTTTTGACCTCCTGGATTGGCAATTCTCTTTCTTGGTTTTCTTTTATTTCCGTTTGGATTTGTAGAAGAAGCCACAGGCTTTTTCTTCTTCTCCGGTTTTGTAGGTAATTCAATCTTACCTACCACAGTCGGCCCTGTTAATTTCTGCACCTGTGCTTTTACCATTTCCGGTTCAGCTGGTTTTGTTGGCTTAGGTTCTTCCTTTTTCTCCTGTTTTGGAGGCTCAGGTTTTTTCTCCTTTTTAGGAGCCTCCTTTGGCGGCTCAGGCTTCTTCTTTGGTTTCCCTTTTGCCTTTGGCTTTTGCTCTTCCAACTTAATTGTCCCTAATATCTTAGGTCCCTTTCCATCTTCAAACTCTCCCTGATCACCTTTATTAATCTCTACTTCCGTAGAAGGTTTCGTTTCTTTTACTTCAACCTCTACCTTTTCTTCTACTACAGGTACTTTAACCTCCTCAACCTTTTCTTCTTCTTTTTCAGGAGCAGATGCTTCAACTTCTTCCTTAGCTTCCGGTTTCGGAGTTTCCTTTGGAGGCTCAACAGATACCGGATCAGCCTTTTCTACTACAGTTGGCTTTATAGGTGCTTCCGGCTCAAGTGAAATCGTCTTACGTTCCACTTTTTTATTTCTTAATTCTTGAGATTTTTCTTTTCTAGCCTTATCTGAACCATACTGCTCTACAAGCAATTCGTACATTTCAGGCAAAACTTTAGCGTTAGGTGAAGCATCAATCTCATGACCTTTTCCCTTAAGGAACTCGGCAATTGTGTTCACTCCTACGTTAAACTCTTTTGCTATTTTATTTAATCTCTTTGTTGGACCTGCCATATTTGGAAAGTTGTATTTGGTGGCAAATTAATATAAACTAAATCATTTTTACGCGGTTTTATTCAAATTCGGCACGTAAAATTGATAATACTGCGTCAACAGTCTCTTCTTCTAAATCTGTTCTTTGAATCAAATCCTCTTTTGACAAGCGAATTACACTTTTAGCGGTGTCACACCCTATGGCCTTTAAAGCATCAATAATCCATCCGTCAATTTCATCAGCAAACTCTTCGATATCTACATCCTCGTTATCTCCTCCTTCCTCACGATATACATCAATTTCATATCCTGTGATTCTACTCGCTAACTTGATATTATGACCACCTTTTCCGATTGCTAAAGAAACCTGATCTGGTCTTAAGAAAACATCAGCTTTCGCATTTTCTTCATCAATCACTGTATTGGTAATCTTAGCAGGACTCAATGACCTTGCAATGAACAACTGTGGATTTGCAGTGAAATTAATCACGTCAATATTCTCATTACGTAATTCTCTCACGATACCATGAATTCTCGATCCCTTCATACCTACACAAGCACCTACAGGATCAATTCTATCATCATACGATTCTACCGCTACTTTTGAACGTTCACCTGGTTCTCTGACAATACTCTTAATCGTAATCAAGCCATCAAAAATTTCTGGGACTTCCAACTCAAATAAACGTGCTAAGAATTCAGTTGCAGTACGCGATAAAATAATCACAGGACTATTGTTACGCATATCTACTTTCTTAATTACCGCACGAACTGTTTCCCCTTTCTTGAAATAATCGCTTGGAATTTGTTCTGATTTTGGCAAAATCAATTCATTACCTTCATCATCCAAAATAAGAACCTCTTTTTTCCAGATTTGGTAAACCTCACCTGTCAAAATATCTCCTACCCGATCCTTATAGAGTTTGTATAAAGAATCTTTTTCTAACTCGTGAATCTTCGAAATCAGGTTTTGACGTAAAGCCAATACAGCTCTTCGTCCGAAATCTTCCAATTGCATTTGTTCTGCAACCTCTTCTCCAATTTCAAAATCAGGTTCGATTTTCATGGCATCAGTCAATGATATCTCCAAATTTTCATCCTCTACCTCATCATCATCAACAATCTCACGATTACGCCAAATCTCAATATCACCTTTATCAGGATTGATAATAATATCATAGTTATCATCTGTTCCTGTCATCTTTATGATCATGGAACGAAATACCTCTTCCAAGATATTCATCATGGTTACACGATCGATATTTTTGAATTCTTTAAAATCCGAAAACGACTCAATAAGTTGATCTGTATTCATCATAACTCTACGATTTAACTTCCGTTTACTTAAACGAAATATTAATTTTTGCTTCTTTAATATCTTTATTTATTACTCTAAAGACATCTCCTTTCTTTAAATCTTGCAGAGATGCACTTGGAGTAATTACTTTCTCTAAACTAAACTCAATTTCAGGTTCTGAAACCGAAACAACTTTTCCATCTACCACTCCCTCATCTACTAAAGTAATTTTCAAACTTCTTCCAATATTCTTCTCATATTGTTTGAATACCTTTAACGGTTTATCTAACCCTGGTGAAGACACATTCAATTCGAAGTCTTCTTCCTCCCGATCTAGATTAAATTCTATTCCCCGGCTTACTTTCATACAATCTGTAATTGGCAATCCTCCGATCGCATCAACCAAAACAGAAATTTTATTACCAGAACCTATCTTAAGATCTACCAAAAAAATATGGGTCCCTTCAATTGTTTCCTCTATTAATTTTCTGACCGTTGACTCTTGAATCATCTATAATCGTCTTGACTTTAATTTAAGATACAAAAAGAGGGGTTCAAAACCCCTCTTTTCCCTTTACTTTAATTTTGCTGCAAAAATAGAATTTTATTGCATAAAACCAGCTTTAAACACCATTTAATTCACTAATATTTAATCAAATCATCACAATTGGATAAAATTATCTTTCAAAATACATTTATTTCGCCTCCTTTGTTCTTCTGTTTATTCACATCCTTTATGTAAATAAATTAGGTGTGATTTATATGTTTAAACTAAATTTGGCACCCCTTAAACACGGAAATATGAAAGCACTAATTCAAAATTTCACAACGCAGCTAAGCGAAGCTTTGGAAATTGGACAACATACAACTTTGACCCCTTCAAGCAAAACGTTTCACAATGTCTTAATCACTGGTATGGGTGGTTCTGGAATTGGAGGAACTATTATTTCTGAATTGGCTTCTCCTAAAATTCCAATTTGCATCAATAAAAGTTACGATCTTCCTTCCTGGGTAAATGAGAATACTTTGGTAATTGGTTCAACTTATTCCGGAAACACGGAAGAGACCATTAGTGTTATTGATCAGGCTTTAGAAGCAAATGCTGAAATCGCTTTTATAACTTCAGGAGGAAAAGCTAAAGAAATCGTTGATCAGTACAATTTGAATTGCATTATTGTTGGAGGAGGTAATCCTCCACGTTCCATGCTGGCATATTCTCTGGTATCTCTTATGTTCTTAATGAATCATTATGGCGTAACTCAATTAGATATTAATAGAGAAATCTCTTCTGCGATCTCTTTACTTGATTCGGATGAGTCTAACATTATTTCTGAATCCAGAAGTCTAGCAGAAAAATTGGAAAACACCATACCAGTACTTTATTCCGCATTTGGTTACGAGGGAGCGGCAACCAGATTCAGACAACAAATCAACGAGAATTCTAAAATGTTATGTTGGCACCATACGATCCCTGAAATGAACCACAACGAATTGGTTGGATGGGCTGGAGGTGACAATAAATTCTCTGCGGTTTTTCTACGAAATAGCGATGATAGCTTAAAGAATCAAAAAAGAATTGAAATCAATAAGGAAATTATTGCCAAATACACAGACAAAATTTTTGAAATCTGGGGTAAAGGAGATACTAAAATATCCAGAACACTATATCACATCCATTTCGAAGATTGGGTATCATTACATTTAAGCGAAATCAACGATGTAGATGTGGTTGAAGTTAAAGTTATTGACTATCTTAAAAGTGAACTAGCCAAATAACAACCTTGTAGTTTAAACCGCATGCCAAAAGTATTTTTTAAAGATTTAGGAAAACTAGATTATCAGGAGGCCTGGGATTTTCAAGAAAAAATCTTCAGTGAAAACGTCACCATCAAGCTGGAAAGCAAAAAAAATGGGCAACCTATTTCTCCTAAAAACTACTTTTTTTATGTTGAACATCCTCATGTTTATACACTGGGGAAAAGTGGTTCGTTAGACAATTTATTACTGGACGAACAAGGCCTGGAAGATAAAGAAGCTACTTTTTACAAAATCAACCGTGGTGGCGACATCACCTATCATGGACCCGGTCAATTAGTAGGTTATCCCATTTTAGATTTAGATCAATTCAAACCAGATATCCATTTATATCTTAGAAATATTGAAGAGGCCGTAATCCAATTATGTGCGGAGTACGGAATCAAAGGAGAACGATTCGACAAATATACTGGTGTGTGGATAGACCCAGGAACTCCTCAAGAAAGAAAGATTTGTGCGATCGGTGTTAAAACTTCGCGTTGGATCACCATGCATGGGTTTGCGTTAAATGTAAATACAAACCTGGAGTACTTTGGAAACATTGTTCCATGTGGCATTGTGGATAAAGATGTCACTTCGTTACAAAGGGAATTGGGTCGTAAAGTAGATATGGAAGAAGTTAAGGATAAACTTCGGGTTCATTTTGAAAGGATTTTTGATATGGAGCTCCTACCCATGGAGTAATAATTCATTGGCTTTTACACTAATTTCATGACCCTATTCATAAAATCAGTTAACACCTATCTGTTTCCTTCGATAAACGATTAATTTTGCAGGCTTTGAAAATCTTAATATTCGATTTCATTCGTTTATCAAAATAGAAACAATCATGTATCGTACACACACTTGTGGAGAATTAAACATCAACAATATAGGTCAAACTATTACCCTGTCGGGATGGGTACAACGTTCTCGAAAGCTTGGAGGAATGACTTTCGTTGATTTGCGTGACCGTTATGGTATTACACAACTTGCCTTTAACCTTGAGGATAATGAAGAGTTAAGTCAGGAAGCTGGTAAATTAGGTCGCGAATTTGTAATTTCTATTACAGGTGAGGTTATTGAAAGGTCCAGTAAAAATAAAAACATGCCTACTGGAGATATTGAGATTAAAGTAGAAAAACTTAAAATCTTAAATGCTTCTGCTTTGCCTCCTTTCACCATCGAAGATGAAACTGATGGCGGAGAAGAAATCAGAATGAAATATAGATATCTGGATTTAAGAAGATCTCCGCTTCAAGAAAATATGCGTTTACGTCATAAATTGACTTTAGAAACGCGTAATTTCTTAGATAGCAGAAATTTCTTAGATATAGAAACACCATACCTTATCAAATCTACTCCTGAAGGTGCGCGCGATTTTATTGTACCATCAAGAATGAATTCCGGTGAGTTTTATGCCCTTCCTCAGTCTCCTCAAACATTCAAACAACTTTTAATGATCAGTGGTTATGATCGTTATTTCCAAATTGTAAGATGTTTTAGAGATGAAGACTTAAGAGCTGATCGCCAACCTGAGTTTACACAGATTGATTGTGAGATGGCCTTTGTGGAAAGAGAAGATGTATTACAAACCTTTGAAGGATTGGCCAAACACCTATTCAAACAACTTAAAAATGTAGATCTTCCGGAATTCCCAAGAATGAAATATGACGATGCCATTCGTCTATATGGCTCTGATAAACCAGATATTCGTTTTGGAATGCAATTCCAATATTTAACTGATTTAGCCAAAGGTCATGATTTTAAAATCTTTGATGAAGCAGAATCAGTTATTGGTATTGTTGCTAAAGGTTGTGCTGGATATTCCAGAAAAGAATTAGATAAACTTATTGATTTCGTAAAACGTCCTCAAGTAGGAGCCAAAGGATTAGTTTGGGTAAAATTCAACGAAGATGGATCTACGAAATCATCTGTAGATAAATTTTACACTTCTGATGATTTAAAGTCATGGGGGGCACTAGATAATGCAGAACCAGGGGATTTAATGCTGATCATGTCAGGTCAACTAAATGAAACGCAAAACGCTATGAATGTTTTACGTTTAGAAATGGGTGATCGATTAGGTTTACGTAACGAAGGTTTTGCTCCTCTTTGGATTGTTGACTTCCCTCTATTGGAATGGGATGAAGAAAGTCAAAGATATCATGCAATGCATCATCCTTTTACCTCTCCGGTTCCAGAGGATATGGATAAACTCGTAACAGATCCAAAAAATGTTTACGCCAATGCATACGATATGGTGATCAATGGCGTTGAACTGGGCGGTGGATCCATCAGAATCCATGATAAAGAGATACAAAGTCAAATGTTTGATGCATTAGGCTTTACCAAAGAAGAAGCTGAGGAACAATTCGGATTCTTATTGAATGCTTTCGAATATGGTGCACCTCCTCACGGTGGAATCGCTTTCGGATTAGATAGAATTGCCGCAGTAATATCAGGTCAGGAATCTATACGTGATTTTATTGCGTTCCCTAAAAATAATTCTGGAAGAGACATCATGATAGATTCTCCTTCAGTGATTTCTACGGAACAATTGGAAGAACTATCTTTACAGGTTCAAGTTCTTGATCAGGAATAACATTAAAACTTTTGTATGATACGTATTCTTAAATTATTTGGTGTTGTCTTGTTTTTAGGCGCTCTGCTTATTCCAAGTACGGGATGTCAGCCCCCACCAACCATTACCGTTGATCCTGACCTCACTGGAAACATTGTGGGTCCGTATGATGGGAATTATGTGGTTAATTATGCTTCACATCCTCAAGATAACTTTTCGAGTCAGATCAATTTAGTAGTAAGTAGAATAGACAAAAAATTGATTCGCGTGGATGCACAAGGTGGAGATTCTTTTGAATGTTCAATTTCAGGAACATCAAACAACCTCACGTTGAGCAATATTCACAATGCGAAAGGACTCTATACACTAGCGGATGATATTGAAGGTGTATATATTAATGGAAGATTATATTACAAAGTAACCGGAACTTCAAATGGAGGAGCGTTTTATGCTGAATTCACTGTTCTCTAGGATTATCCTGGCGGTATTAATAATAGGAATAACCTCATGTTCCTCGTCTCCTAAAGAAAAACCTGTAAAAAATGGTGTGGATGCAGAGATTCATAATCTTCAGGATTCCACGTTGTTATTTTACAGTTTGATGCATCCCATTGATATCATCAAAGGTAAAGGCCCCACTTTTTCAAAAGAAATTACTGTTGATTCTAATGGAATTTTCGTGGAACCTATGGATTTAACTGAGGGTTATTATTTCCTAGAATATGATCACAACAAACAACTCTATTTTATTCAAAATGGCAAACGTCTATCTTTAGATTTTGATGCACAAAAGCCATCTGAAAAACCAGATTTCTCTGGAAAATTAAAATACGAGTCCCGATATTTATTCGACCGTCATATGGCCCATGCCGGATTCATTGCAAATGAATCAAAGTATTATACATACAATGAAGATGATTATCTTGAAGTCGTAAATCAACTTAGGGGAAAAATGGATACCATGTTGGTGATGTATATTGCCAATCATCCTACCGGGAGTCAACACTTTATGCAACAAGAAGCGCTGACTAATTTATATTTCATGGCTTCTTATCTGGAAGCATATCCAATAATGAGAACCTCTAATGAGATTCCAATATCTAAGCACTTCTATACATCTACAGAATCGTTAAACCTGAATGACACCAATGCATTGTCTAATCCTCAGTTTTATGAATTTATAAAAAACTACGTTCAAAACAGAGCTGGGCAAATAAAAACCAAAGCCGATGTGTATCGTCATATTCAGTTTACTGATAGTTTATTTACCATAGATCAATATAAAGACTATATCCGATTTCATGAAGCAAAATCAATTGCTCAGGATTCAACTATTGTAGATGACAAAAATTGGATGTTGGATACTTTACAAAGTCTAATTTCGGATAATGAGATTCAGCAGTTTTTGTATAAAAACATCGTGAATGACACTAGTCAACGCAATTTTAATAACGTAATACTCGAAGATCAATGATGACATTTGCCACAATTATTTGGGATGTAAACCCGGAAATTTTCCCATCATTATTCGAAAACTTACCCATACATCCCAGATGGTATGGGGTGTTATTTGCTGTAGCATTTATGGTAGGTTTTAAGATTGAAGAGAAGATCTTTGCACGTGAAAATCTAAAACCGGAATGGGTAGACTCTCTTTTCTTAACCGTACTAATTGGAACTATTCTAGGAGCTAGATTAGGACATGTATTCTTTTACGGATGGGATTATTACTCCCAAAATCTGGGGAGTATTCTTAAAATTTGGGAAGGAGGACTGGCGAGTCATGGCGCGATTATCGGAGTCATCGTTTCTTTATGGATTTGGTCTAAAAGAGTTTCTAAAAAACCATTATTGTGGATTTTAGATCGCTCGGTTATAGCCATTGCTTTTGGTGGTGCTTTGGTAAGGTTAGGAAACTTCTTCAACTCAGAAATTATTGGAAAACCATCTGATTTACCATGGGCTGTAGAATTTGCTCGATTAGGAGATGGTATTGCACGTCACCCAAGTCAAATATACGAAGCACTCGCTTATTTAATCTCATTCGTTATTCTATACCAGGCATACTGGAAATATAACAAGGGGCAACAACGCGGATTTATTTTCGGAATGTTTATGGTATTGGTTTTTGGATTCCGATTCTTTGTGGAATTTGTTAAAGAAAATCAAGAGGCATTTGAAGATGCTTATACCTTAAACATGGGACAACTACTCAGTATTCCGGTAGTCATTATTGGCTTATATTTTATTTGGAATTCGTTTAAAGCAAAAAAACCAGATGAAGCTTAGAAGTCGCTTTATTATTTAGATGTTCATCACAATTGATTATTCATGATTCAACAAGTTCATATTGCTTTATCACCAGCGGCTGCAAACAATTCAGATGCAATTCTTAAAATCGTAGCCAAAGAACTTCAAGTTGATCCGACAGAAATCAACCATATTGCCACACTAAGAAAATCAATTGATGCACGTAAAAAGAGAATTCTTATTCGATTACGTCTCGAGGTGTATGTTAATGAACCTGCACCAAAAGAAAAAAACTATTTAAGAGATTATCCGGATGTTTCTTCGAAACCAAAAGTCATTGTAGTCGGCAGTGGACCAGCTGGATTATTTGCGGCATTAAAACTAATCGAAAATAATCTTTGCCCTGTTGTTTTAGAACGTGGAAAGGATGTAAGTCTCAGAAGAAAAGATTTAAACGCACTGAATAGTAAACACATTGTCAACCCGGACTCTAATTACTGTTTTGGCGAAGGAGGAGCAGGCACCTATTCTGATGGGAAATTATACACACGTTCCAAAAAACGCGGAAATGTACTGGAAGTATTAGAAACTCTTGTAGCCTTTGGAGCTAATCCAAATATTTTATTCGATGCCCACCCACATATTGGAACAAACAAGCTCCCCAAAATCATTAAGAATATCCGTCAACAAATTATTACATCAGGTGGAGAAGTACATTTCAATACCCGCGTGACTGATTTTATCATTTCTAAAAATGAAATGAAAGGTGTGGTTACCCAGGATGGAACAGAATTTATTGGAAATTCAGTGATTGTAGCCACAGGACATTCCGCCAGAGATATTTTTGAGAAAATCCACGAGCTGGGTATTCTGATAGAACCTAAAAATATTGCAGTCGGGGTACGTGTGGAACATCCGCAAAGAACAATTGATTCTATCCAATACCATTGTGGTTTGGAGAGAGATCGAAACCTTCCAGCAGCCGCATATAATCTGGTGACTCAGGTTCAGAATAAAGGTGTTTACTCTTTTTGCATGTGTCCGGGTGGATTTATTGTTCCTGCAGCTACTGATTCAGGTGAAATTGTGGTCAATGGAATGTCTACCTCTACGCGTGATTCCAGATATGCCAATTCAGGAATTGTTGTCGAGGTAGGCAACAAAGAATATCAACCTTTTATCGAAGAATACGGACCTTTAGCTGGAGTGGCTTACCAGAAGAAAATGGAGCAAAAAGCATTCGAAATGGCCCATCAAACACAAAGTGCTCCCGCGCAAAGGCTTCAGGATTTTGTTCGTGGGAAATTCTCCAATTCACTTAACGATACTTCATACATTCCCGGATTGACTTCAATAAACATGAGACAATTACTTCCGGAAGAAGTTTCACGTCCGCTACAGGGTGCATTTAAAACCTGGGGAAAATCTATGAAGGGATATTTGACCAATGAGGCCCAAATAGTTGGTGTTGAAACCCGAACCTCATCGCCCGTTAAAATCCCGAGAGATGAAACAACCTTGGAAAATCAACAAATAAAAAACTTCTACCCATCGGGTGAAGGTGCAGGTTATGCCGGTGGAATTATGTCAGCTGCTGTTGATGGGATTCGCGTGGCACAAGCTATTTCGACCAAACAATCATCCTCATTTAAGAAATAAGCCTCGATTCTTAGTGCTTTTAAAAAAGGCTGCTTAAATTCGCGGCAGATAAAGGCTTCGTAGTACAATGGATAGTATATGGGTTTCCGGTACCTAGGATCCAGGTTCGATTCCTGGCGAAGCTACAATAAAAAGGATGTGATGTAATCACATCTTTTACGTTGCAAATCCGTTTCAAGGATACTTGAATAAGGAGTTGAAACTAAAAGATAAAACTCCGAAGGAGATTCTTTTTATTTGGGCTGTTATAAACGAGAGGAAAACCAATGAAAGCAGGTATTCCTGGCGAAGCTACAAGAAAAAGAACTTGATGCTATCATGTCTTTTCTATTTGAATCCGTTTACTCAACTCATTAAATAAACGCACTAACCAGTGCAATTGTCAGTATATGACCACGGATATTATTGAAATTGATGATTTTGTTATACTAATTGACACCACTGATTCCAAAGAAGCGGAATTGTTCCAATGTCAATTTGATGACGATATTATTGGTATTTCATTTTATGGATCTGGCCATGTCGATATAGAGGTTCGCTATGAAAACGAGTTGCAAACCTTAAAAAGTAGAAAGGGCATGGCTCTTTCATTTTACGGAAATCAAGGGGTTCGATTTTCTCATAAAATATCACAATCCACTCCACTACATAGTGTAAGTGTATTCATAACTCTTCAAAATCTCAAAAAACAATCTTCTACGGAAAACGTACTTTACAATCAATATTTAAAAAACTTATTGACTTCAAAAGCCAGTTTTAAGGTAGGCCATCAAATACTAATGACTCCGGAAATGCATCTGGCTGTTGCCAAAATATTTGAAACATCATTAAAAAGCTCTACTCGATCACTCTTTCTAAAAAGTCAGGTACTGGAATTATTATCTCACTATTTCGGACAAATAGAACATCACCCAAGCTCTAAAATTAACCCTGAAGAAATTAAAAAGATTCATCAGGCTAAAGAGATTATCATTCAAAATATGAACCATCCGCCCTCCCTGAATGAATTATCCAGACTCGTTGGAATCAATAACAATAAACTGAAACGAAACTTCAAACAAATTTTCGGTGTTCCGGTTTTTAAATACCTTCAAACCCAAAGGTTACAAAAGGCGTATCAATTACTCAGCTCCAATGAAATGACTGTTCAGGAAGCCGCCTGGTTTATTGGTTATGAAAGTGTCAGTTCTTTTTCTAATGCCTTTTACAAACAATACGGCTTTAGACCCAGTAAAGTGATAAAATAGGGCTTTTCGAACAAGTCAAAATTCCTTTCAAACAAACCCTCAATACATCTCCCCGATACTTTTGAAATATCATTTATTCATAAACTTTAATCAAAATGAATCATTCAAAAGTAATCTCCGTTTTTTTAGTCCTAGCAGGTATTATTGGTCTATATGTAGGTATTAGCCTGGTCTTTTTCCCTGTTGAATTACAAGCGCAATCCAATATTGTTATCCGTAACGCCAGTCATTTTAGTGAGACCAGAGCACCCGGAGCCTCTATTTTATCTGCCAGTATTTTGATCTTAATTGGAGCTTTCCGGAAAGGCGGGAAATATACTTCTCTTTTAATTACTTCTTTGTTTTTTCTTTCCTACGGTATCGGAAGATTGATTAGTTTGTTCTTAGATGGCATGCCTGCCGTAGGCCTATTCTATGCCATGATTGGAGAACTCTTTATCGGTGTTATTGCCTTGATATTGTTATATAAAACAAAAACATCTGAATCGTATGAAAACAAAGTTTAACTTGGAGGCTCGATAATTAAAAGACAAAACATCTTGAAAAACCTCCAAATCATTCTTGCAACCATTTTGGTTTTTTGCGCCATTAATACACAAGCTATCGCATGGACAGATTGGGAAGCAGAAACTCCGGGAGGAAACTCTATTAGTGATAATTGGGGACCTAAAACGCTAATTGTTCAGGATAGTTTTGTATTACAGGGATTAAAAGAATGGTATTTTTATGAATCTCATATCATTGGAACGTATGGTCCGGATTATGATGAAAACAATCGAGGATTCTTTATTTACAATGAAACTCACCATAAACTGGATACTTTCAATGTAGAATCGAATTGGATCTCAGCCATCGATCAAAAAGAACTCCAGCCATCCGTTTGGACCAGATGGTATTCTGGAGATTGGACCAGTATCTCTTTTACTACCATATTCAGATCCATCATCATTGTCCTTTTGCTATGGATGATTTTACGAATGCTTTCCAAACATAAACTACTTCAAAAAAGGAAAGCCATGGTTTTATTTGGACTTAGTGTATTAACGCTTTTCATCATAGTTAAATGTTTGTTGAATTTTCCACAAAGCATTTAGAACATTACCATGAAAATCAACTACAGCATTCCCATATTCTCTTTGCTCATAACCATTCTATTTACCGGAGTATTTCGAGATGATGAGTTTTACGAACCGTATATATTTCTTAAACATCGCCCCACATTCAAATTGCTTTTTATTTCCCCAATCGGAATGTCTGATAAAACATTAGATGACTTGTCACCAGAAATGCAAAACGAAGAATTGATGTTCGAAGAATTCGTGATTCATCAGGGAGTTCAATACCCAGGTAATCATTGGCTTTCTTTCATTCCAGTATTGTTGATTCAACTCACATTGTCATTATTCACCATTGGACTTTTACGATTTAGGTTCCAAAACGCCCGACACTATTGGAAACCTTTGATCCATTATATGTTTAATCTTATGACAACCACATTTGGTTTAGCCGCAATGTTGACCATTGATCATCTTGCTGTATCCATAGGAATTGGTTTAATTTTGATATCCATTAATGGATTCTCTTTTTACATTTTGGTCAAAAAAGAAAAGATTCAAACCTTACCGGATGTAAATTCTAACTAATTATAGAACTTACCACAAATGGAGTACAATACCTATCCGTCACATTCAGAACTGGGAGCTTTAGTTAAATGCTATTGGTCGTTGTATATACCCAAAGAAGTTCCCAAGGGTAGACAACAAGTCCTTTCAGACGGTTGTATGGAGATGGTTTTTAACCTTGGCGATGATATTAACAGAATCCTACCGAATGAACAACATTTGGTACAACCCAGCTCTTTTATTCTAGGTCAAATTAATCAACCTATGTGGGTAGAACCTACAGGTACAGTAGAATCATTTGCAGTTCGCTTTCACCCGGGAAGTTTTTCGTACTTCACATCTGTTGCTATGAATGATCTGGCCGATAAGGATACCCCATTAAAAACCTTATTCGAAGAAAAAAAAGTAATGGAGATCGAGCAGGCCATAATACGTGCAAAAGATACCAACGAAAGGATTTTACACATTGAAAATTTCTTATTCAGTCTTCTAAAGGAAAATATCAATATTCCTGATCTAGTGGAGTCGACCATCGATAAAATCTTGCAGACCAAAGGGGCAGTAAGTATAAAAGAGACGCTTCGAAAAGACCCGGGAAAACGCAGGTCATTAGAAAGAAAATTTACAAAATTAGTCGGTACCAGTCCCAAACAATTATGCAAAGCCATCCGATTTCAAAATGCTTTAAAGGCTATCCTTAATAAGGATAAAGCGTTAACAGATATCGGCTACGAAAATGATTATTTCGATCAGGCACATTTTATTAAGGACTTTAAAGATTTTACCGGAGTGAGTCCTAAACAATTCTATACCAACAAAAACCTCACTCTTTCTGCTCTACTCTACGCTAAAGATTAAGCTGTCGCATTTTTACAATTTTCCCTTCACCCTCGGAAATAGCTTTGCATAAAACGAAACTTTATGCGAATAATAAAAGTAATTGCCATCGCGATCACGGTGATGGTTAGTGCATGCACGTCAAACAACTCAGAATCTATACAAAATCAAAAAAAAGAAAACATGGACAGCTACATCGCTATTTTTGAAATCCCTGCTACAGACATAAACAGAGCCATAAATTTTTACGAAAAAATCCTTCATCTAAAAATTGAGAAAATGGAATTTCCAGGAATGGAGATGGGACTTCTGCCTTTTGAAAACCAAATGGTCACTGGAGTTATTTGCAAGGGAGAAGATTACGTTCCTTCCTCTGGTGGAGTAACCGTATATATCAATGCGGGTAATGATCTTCAAATTGTATTAAACAAAATTGAAAGCCATGGAGGTCAGGTCATCATCCCCAAAACACCACACGCTGATGAAAGTGGTTACTTTGCTATATTTATTGATTCAGAAGGAAACAAAATGGGATTACACTCACCCAATTGATACAATCAAAATCCATTTCAATCTAAAATTGACTTTCATTTTGGATAAATATTGATGTACTTTTAGCCACTTGTTATCCGATTTGGCAACTAAATGAACAAACGAAAAAAGGTCGTCTTATACAATCCAAAAGCAGTTTTTTTTGATATGCCCCTGGCTTTGTTAGCTATTGGTTCTGCCCTGGACGAAAATAAATACGAAGTGGTTATTGTAGATGGCAGGATGGCTCATAATGTACTGGAGCAACTTAAGCCACATTTAGACGATGCCATTTGTTTTGGAACTACCGTCATTACTGGAGCGCCTCTGGCGGATGCAGTCAAAATCTCTGAAAAAGTCAAGAAGCTAAATCCTGATTTACCCATTATTTGGGGAGGATGGCATACTTCGCTCTTCCCTATACAACCATTAGAAGACAAACCATTTATTGATATTACGGTTCAGGGACAAGGTGAAATTACTTTTACAGAATTGGTCCATCATCTGGAAGAAGGAAAATCTCTGAATGAAATCAAGGGTATTTCGTTTAGAAAAGACGGTAATGCACATCAAAATCCACCACGCCCAATTACAGATGTCAATTCATTCAATCGTGTTAATTACGATTTGATTGATGTAGAAGCTTATTTCAAAAAGAAAAATAAAAGACAGTTCGACTATATCTCTTCTGTAGGCTGTTTTTTCAGATGTTCCTTTTGTGCAGACCCTTTTGTTTTTCAACGAAAGTTTTCAGCTATTTCCGCTGAAAAAATGGGTGCTGAATTATCCTTTTATCAAAATAAATATGGGTTTACAGATTTAAACTTTCAAGATGAAACCTTTTTCACTTACGAAAAACGGATTCAAGGACTATCAGAAGAAATCATCAATCGTAAGCTTGATTTTTCCTGGGCAGCAACCATGCGTGCCGATCAAGGAAAAAGACTTTCTCCAGAAGTTTGGGAATTATGTAAAAAATCAGGATTAAGGCGTTTATTAATTGGAGTAGAATCCGGATCACAGGAGATGATGGACTGGATGAAAAAAGATGTCAAACTCACACAAGTTTTCTACTGTGCAGATAAATGTAAAGAGCTGGACATTGCAGTGATTTTTCCATTTATCATTGGTTTTCCTGGCGAATCGGACAAAAGCGTTTCCGAAACAGTAAAAGTGGTTAAACGTTTACGATCTCAAAGTTCAAAATTTGACACGCCCATTTTTTATTTTAAACCTTATCCGGGATCTGCAATCACCAAAGATGTCGTAGCTAACGGATACCGCTTACCTCAATCTACAGATGAGTGGTCTAAGTTTGACTACATCGGTTCATCTGGCCCATGGGTAAGCAAGGAAAAAGAAACCTTTTTTGAGAACTTAAAATTCTATCTGAAACTAGCTTACATAGGGAAAGAAAAAAAGGTTTATGCCCCATTAAGAAAACTTGGTCAATGGAGAATTCAAAAAGATCGATTTGGATTTAACATCGAGAAACGCGTATATGATCGATTTGCAAAGCCCAAGTTGTCATAAAAACAAAACCGAATTACATCTAATAAAATGTCTTTTTTCCCTCTGTTTCTCCTATTCTTCCTGTTTCTTGTATTCTTTTCTACCTTCCTCACATCACGAGTGATCAACGCCATCCTTGAAATAATTCAAAAAGATCACCCATTAAAATTCAGCAGTTTCAAAACCGCGATCATAGTCACTTTGATTTGCTTTATTGGATTTATTATTTGGGCCTATTCCATTGACGAAAATCTCATCAACTAGAGATCATAAAATTTAACATCTACATATCTTCTCTCCTATTTTCATAGGAATATTAAATCAATCGATTAGATTACTTTTGCAGCTTAATTTTTAATGCATTCATGGAAGAAATTCTGATTAAGGCTCTCGGACTCATTATGAGTCTATCCATTTTAGTGGTTTTACACGAGTTAGGACACTTTATCCCAGCCAAATTATTTGGGGTAAGAGTAGAAAAATTTTACCTGTTCTTTGATCCCTGGATCTCACTTTTCAAATTCAAAAAAGGCGATACCGAATACGGAATTGGATGGGTGCCTCTTGGTGGATATGTAAAACTATCCGGAATGATTGATGAATCAATGGATACGGAACAAATGGCTCAGGAACCCCAACCCTGGGAATTTAGAACAAAACCAGCATGGCAAAGGTTAATCATCATGATTGGTGGGGTTACCGTAAATGTGATCTTAGGAATCCTCATCTATTCTATGATTCTTTTTACCTGGGGAAAAGCATACTTACCGGCCAATGAAGCTAAATATGGTGTAGATGTAAGTCCTTATATGGAAGAAATAGGTTTTAAAAATGGGGATAGAATCACTGCAATTGACAACACTCCACTTGCCGATAACATCACGTATCACGATATCTTTCTGGAATTACTGTTAGATGAGAATATTCAAACACTACAGGTGGATCGCAATGGTCAAAATTTAGATATTGAAATTCCTGATGATTTTGAAGCACAGATACTTTCCAGAAAAGAAAAAAATCCATTCGCTGAGAGAATTCCATTTGTAGCAGATTCTATTTTACCTAAATCTACAGCGGGAAAAGCCGGAATCCAAAAAGGCGATGCTTTCCAAACAGTAAACGGACAACCAGCAGAATATTTTTCTGACTTTGTACGACAAGTAGGTAAACATAAAGGAGAAAAAGTAACTATTGGTTTAATACGAGATCAAAAGCTTATCGAAGTTCCAGTTGAAATTTCAGAGAATGGAAAAATTGGTGTGGGTAATACCAACGCTGCAAAGTTTTTCAACTTTGAGACTAAAACTTATACATTCTTTGAATCTATTCCTGCGGGATATAAAGAAGCAGAAAACACTGTAACCAATTATGTGCGCCAAATGAGACTGCTATTTACCAAAGAAGGAGCCTCTCAAATAGGTGGATTTGGTACGATTGGAAATCTATTTCCGGCTTCATGGAATTGGCAACGTTTCTGGGGGCTTACCGCATTTTTATCTATGGTACTGGCGTTTATGAACATCCTACCTATACCCGCATTAGATGGTGGACATGTTATGTTCTTAATTTATGAAATGATCGCAGGAAGACCTCCGGGTGAAAAATTCATGGAGTACGCACAAATGACCGGAATTATTATTTTGGTTGGATTGATGGTATTCGCTAATGGGAACGATCTTTGGAGTGGTATCTCCAGTTTTTTTGAAGCAAAATGAAACAACTCATAACATATTTGGTATTGATCTTAAGCGTAACAACGGTTTACGGTCAGGACGATTCGTACAATACACATTCTCGCAGAGCGCAATTATCGGATGATTCCTTAAAAGTGGACATTCTGGTCATTCCTGCGAATTACAAACTATATAATTCATTTTTCGATCGTCAGATGATTGATGAAAATCAAATTAGTTTCGAAAAATTACGCGATACAATCTTACTTTCTTTGGCCAGAGAAGTGGCTGTTGCATTTGCAGACAGTATTCCATCCGGTGTGATTCCGGAATGTTATTCACCATATCGCGAAGACATGGATTTTGTGTATAAGTCGGTAGAATACAAATATGAGATTCTTCCGGAACCTAAATCTAAAGAATCCACATTGGATAAATGGACCAAGAAAATCAAAAAGAAAGATCCCAAACCTGAACCCAAAAAGGGTACATACATGGAAAACGGACAAATTGTGAGTCATCCGGAAACACGCCCACAATACACCAACGCATATGTATTAAATTCAGATTTTTTGTATTTGCTAAATAAAAGATACAATGCCACCACATTTGTCTTTATCAACCAATATGAAATGGTGATCCCTCAAAACATCAATCAATTGGATATCCAGAGTGACAACTATCCAAGAATTATCAAAGTGCATTATACCATTACGGATGTGAACGGTAAGGAAATCACTAGCGGAATGACCACTCTAAACTCATCATCATATGATAATAAATTAGATTATCTGATCGGTACAAGTTTTTTACAGATCGGAAATCAAATCATGATGGATTTAGGAAAAAATCAATAATCGAATGTAGGAAATTCAAAATCTTTCTTTTTTGAATCCCTGTATATTCTCTATCTTGTGCCCATGAATGGAATTTCACCATACCATTTATTGATAGGAATTTCAATAATCGTCATCCTATCTTACCTGTTTAACCTCGTTTCAAAAAAAACAAGTATCCCATCGGTTTTACTACTAATTTTATTGGGCGTTATTCTCAATCAAATTGATCAGTTTTTTCATATTATCGAGAGAGACCTTATGCCCTTACTGGAAATCTTAGGAATCGTAGGGCTTATTATGATTGTATTAGAAGCCGCTTTAGACCTCAAACTGGAACGGGAAAAATGGCCTATTCTATGGCGTTCTTTTATCGTGGCACTTTTAGGTTTAGTCGCTACTTCATTTGCCATTGGCGGTGTGCTCAACTTATTTCTTCATGGTGGATTTGAAAAATCCTTACTCTACGCCATTCCTATGTCCATTTTAAGTAGCGCCATCGTATTACCTTCCGTTCATGGATTGAATGAAGAAAAGAAAGAGTTTATGATATATGAAAGTACGTTCTCTGATATTTTAGGAATTACGTTCTTCTATCTTATGATTCAGCAATTTGATCCGGAACCTCATGCTTCTTTTTGGATTTCTTTAGGTAGCAGTGTGGGTTTAACTATTGCTATTTCTATTATTGCCAGTTATGTATTGATTATCATTTTTCAAAAACTAAAATCAGAAGTCAAGCTTTTCTTACTTATTAGTGTATTGATTCTCTTATATGCAATAGGGAAACTACAGCACCTTTCCTCCTTATTAATCATTCTTGTTTTTGGTTTGATTATTAATAATCCCAAAGTATTCTTTAGAGGACCATTAAAAGGGTATTTAAATCCAAGTGCAATAAGAAGAATATTGATCGATTTTAGATTAATCACTATAGAAAGTGCCTTCGTAGTAAGAACCTTCTTCTTTGTCATTTTTGGATCTACCATTGTACTAAGTCAATTAGTTAGTTTTACAGTATTCTTCCAAAGCGCGGCTATTCTCATTCTCACTTTTGGCTTACGATGGTTATTCCTTAGAGTTACCGTTGGGCAGGATATCTTACCTCAGGTGTTTATCGCCCCAAGAGGGTTAATTACCGTTTTATTATTCTTTGCTATTCCAAAGGAATTTGAAATTCCAGCATTTGAAAATGGAATTTTACTCTATGTCATTTTAGCTACTAGTTTGTTGATGACCTGGTCTCTTATAAAAGATAAAAAAGGCCCTGCTGTACCCGATGGAGATTTGTTTGATCCCCATCCTAAAAACACTAAACAATCCTTAACCAACATCACCGCTGATGAACTGGGTATTAAGGAGCAAAACCCACCGAAATCATGAAATGGATTTTTTTTATTCTTAGTTATGGCTTTGCAATACTCAGCTTTGGGCAAAACGTAACACAAATCAAACTCAAGGTCAATGACCAACTTCATATTTTATCTGATGTCACTGCCAATAAAGATAGTATTCCCAATGGTCGCTATCTCGTTATATATAAAAACAGAACACTGATTAAGGGAAATACCAAAGATGGTCTAATGTCAGGAAAATGGACCTTGTATTATCCCAATGGCCAACAAAAAATGAAGGCCAATTATCAAAATGGTAAGCCTCATGGTGAATGGGTCGTTTGGGGGCCGCAGGGCGATGTCCAAGCTAAATTTCAATATAGTCATGGAAAACCGGTTGGTCACTGGCAAGGATATTATTTCAATCACTCTAAAGCCATAGATATTGTATACAACCCTAAAGGATTACCCATTCAATGCATTCAATACTATGACAATGAAATTATCGCATTAAATCATGAGTACGAATACGATGGTAATCAATCCAAAAAGAATTATTCCTACTATTTCGAAAACTTCAATATCTTCCATTACGCACAACACATCAATGATAAACTAGATGGGTCCTACATTCTTTATCATGACAATGGGGTAATTTGGGAACACTATAAATATAAACAAGGTCAACTCATGTCAGTAGTAGCATCTCATTCTATGGGAGGTATGCCTAGAAAAAATGATGAGTTTAGAAATGGAAATGGAACCTTAAAACGGTATTACCACAATGGTAATTTGTATTCCAAAACGTCCTATAAAGATGGTTTGAAGAATGATTCTTTAAACATTTATGACCTGGGAGGAAAAATCAGCGGAATTGGGGCTTTTAGAGACGGAACTGCCGTTGGACTATGGAAAATCTACTCCCCATATCACAAGCTATATTTAACTGTTGATTTCGATCGAATTCCTGGCCAGTCGTATCAGGTGCTCCGAACTTCAACAGCGCCTAAAGAAAGAGAAGAAGGACCGCAAAAAGATGGCCTTCGCCATGGAACCTGGCGTTCCTATGATTCTTATGGAGAACTTACGGGCGAGTTAAATTATCAGTATGGTTTTTTACATGGAATTCAAAAACATATTCAGAGTAATAAAATCATGCAAAAATTCCATTTCTCATATGGTAATAGAGATGGTAAATTCACCTATTACGATACATTTGGAAATATCAACTCGGAAGAAGATTTCAAATCTGAAACAACTATAGACTCTAACTGGTATAAACCACCTAAAGAGAATTTGGTGACCATTGAAAACAATGAAACGCACGCGCATCAAATCTACTTCTGGTTTTATCCTGAAATTCCCGGAATGGAAATCATCGAGTCCAAAATATCATTTCAAGATAAAAAGGAGCTCGTATTCCCTGTGAAGCGAAATATTGGTTATAAATACTGGCCGGAGCTCAAGCCAGCAGAATTTGAAGGGGGGAATTATGCTGAAAAAGAATATATCCGTGCGCATCTTCAAGTCCCAAAATCCACAAAAGATTTAAACATTAATGGATCCGTACTATTGCGATATAAAGTGGATGAAATAGGTCTGATTAGCGATATAGAAGTGCTTAAATCATTAGGATATGGTTTAGATGAAGCGGCTATTAATATGATTAAATCCTTTCCGCCATTAAATGCCGCAACCTTCAATGGTATTCCAATCCCCACGTATGTAGTCAGAGAAATTGACTTTAGGATTTAATCTCCTTCTTCGTAGAAATCTCGAAGTAGTTTACGATAAGCAGAAAAAAGTTTAGACTTGGATACAAACCCAATATACTTACTGTCCTCATCTACTACAGGTAAATTCCAGGCACCACTTTGATCAAACTTTAGCATCACATTTTCCATGGTATCTGTAAAATAAATAAACTCAGGTGCGGGGGTCATCAATTCATGCACATACAACTTATCATACTTTTCCCGATCAAACATTATTTCTCGTACATCATTTAGGTTCACTACTCCTAAAAAAGTATTTTTCTCATCTACTACAGGAAACAAGTTTCTAGAAGACCGCGATACAATCTTTACTAAATCGCCTAATTTATCATAAGCGTGAACGGGCATAAAATTTTTTTCTATCTCATTTTGCAAACGCATTAACGTTAAAACTGCACGGTCTTTATGATGCGTAATCAACTCCCCTCTTGAACCTAGCTGTTTGGTGTAAATACTATACGGAGTGAAATACCGAACAGAAAGGAACGAAATCACCGATGTGATCATTAATGGCAAAAACAAAGTATACCCACCCGTAATCTCTGCAATTAAGAATATAGCAGTTAACGGAGCCTGTAGAATACCCGCCATCGCACCAGCCATACCCACCAAAGTAAAATTACTTCTGGAAACATTTTCCATCCCCATTAAATTCAATACATACCCAAAGATAAAACCGGCAGAACTACCGATAAAAAGCGTTGGCGCAAAAATTCCTCCAATTCCCCCTGCATTTAAAGTCAATGACGCAGCCAATGATTTCAAAATGGGTAATGAAAATAACAATACCAATCCCAAAATCATATTATCGGACAAGTCAAATAAGGTAAACGGAGCCAAAGCTGTATCCAAATCATTGGCTACTAAAGCATTAATAGTCGGATATCCCTCGCCATATAATTGAGGAAAGATAAAAATCATAATTCCCACCAAAATCCCTCCTATTATTGGCTTCGTATAATCTCCCTTAATCTTGTTAAACTGCTTTTCAATATAGAAATAGATATTGGTAAACTGAACCGATATAAAACCAGTCAAAATCCCTAAAATCACATAGAATATAATGTCACTGAAAAAATACGGTTCAATCTCTTTAAAGTGGAACAAGAAGTCGTCATTAAAATAAATTTTAGACATCAAAGTCGCACTGGCTGAAGCCAGAAGCAAAGGAATCAATGAGGTCACCGATAAATCCAACATGATCACTTCCAACGCAAATACAATTGCCGCAATTGGGGCATTGAAAATAGCAGCCAGCGCTCCTGATGCCGCTGCACCGATTAACATTTTCTTCTTACGATAATCCAACCGAAGGAGTTGACCAATATTGGAACTCAAAGCTCCTGTTGTTGCTGCAGTAGGACCCTCCAATCCAACCGAACCTCCGAACCCAACTGTTATGGATGCCGTAAGCACAGTTGAAAAGGTTCCTTTAATTCCCATATTTCCATTCCCTTTTGAAATGGCATAAAGTAAATTCGGAATCCCTGGTTCAATCTTTCCTTTTAAAACAAATTTTAGAATTAAGATGACAATTAAAATCCCCACAGAAGGGTATACAAAATAAAGGTAATCCTCTACTGTTTTATCCAAATTTCTTAATACATATTCTACCAGATGTACCGAACTCTTAATAACGACTGCCACCAAACCAGATAATAGTCCAATCACAATACTTAGCAAATACATAAAATGCTTATCCGACAAATGCTTTGACCGCCAGATCAGGAATTTCTTGATATAAATGCTGAATTGTTTCACGACAACGCAAAACTATGTTTTAATCCATACATCGTTATATGGCATTCAATATTTCAGCAGCTTTCAGTAAAGTTTCATTTTGTTTGGCAAAGCAAAACCGCAACATCTTATCCTGACTCACATTTTTATAGAATACAGAGATCGGAATAGAAGCGACCTTATATTTACTGGTTAATTCACGTGCATAACCTGTATCAATATCATCTGTGATATCACCATAATCCAATAATTGAAAATAGGTTCCTTCCGATGGTTTGACTTTAAATCTGGAGCCATTCAATGCATGAATAAACAAATCTCGTTTGTTTTGATACATTTCGGCAATTCCCAAATAATGACTTTCGGTTTTTAAATATTCAGCCAACGCCTTTTGAACCGGATGATTTACCGCAAACGTAACAAATTGATGTACTTTGTTAAACTCTTTCATCAACTCTTTCGGAGCCATCGCATACCCTACTTTCCAACCCGTAATGTGAAACGTTTTACCGAATGAACCAATCAAAAAACTTCGTTCGGCTAATCCCGGATAACGTGCAACACTTTGATGTTCTTTCCCATCAAAAACGATATGTTGGTAGACTTCATCACTCAAAATAACAATCCCGGTTCCTCTTACAATTCTTTCTAATTCCTCCATATCCGATCGACTCCAAATCGTTCCACTTGGGTTATGGGGTGAATTCATAATGATCATCTTTGTTCGATGATTGATCATTTTTTTGACCTCCTCCCAATCAATACCGTAATCTGGTGCATGTAATTCAATAAATACCGGATTGGCTCCTGTGAGTTCAATGGCCGGCACATAACAGTCATATGCCGGAGTAAAAACCACCACCTCATCATCTTCATGTAAAAGCGCAGTTATAGCAGTATATATGGCCTGTGTTCCACCAGCCGTAATCGTAACTTCAGTTTCCGGGTCATATACCTGTCCATACAATTTATAGACTTTGGAAACCAATTGTTCTCTCAGTCCCATATCCCCTTGCATCGGAGCATACTGGTTAAATCCAGATTTCATTTGGTCAAAAACCAATCCCATTAACTCTTGAGAAACCTCGAAGTCCGGAAAACCTTGAGACAGATTAATCGCGTTTTCTTCAGCCGCCAATTGGGACATTACCGAAAAAATAGTTGTTCCAATATTGGGTAATTTGGAAAATATAGGCTCTGGATAATTCATAATATGGATTTTACCCAAATATAGAATTTAGTCGAATTTCTTTTTCATAATTTAAACTCTTTCGCCATATAATTTCATCAAATAAGGTTTCGTGTCACTCCAAATTTTGGATATAAACACTCAAAATTTAAGGTTTGTTAACATTTCCCTTTCATCCCATGATATTACTGTGACAAAAGATGAAATTCCCGACTCAATTTTATTCATTTTAGCACTACATGCATAACAAAATGAACTTAATCCGCTACAGACCGTAAATAGAGTTTATAAAATTCAAATACTATGAAATATAAACTACTATTTTTTAGCCTCATTTCGGTTTTTTACCTGAATGCGCAGACGGTAAACTATCAGTTTACCAAAGATCAACACCAAAAAGAGATTATCGGATATTTTACCAATTGGGATGCATGGAAAGGCACCAATCATGGTGTTCCAGCAGGTTTTTTCAATCAATTAAATATCGATTATTCTCAGTATACTATTCTTAACTGGTCCTTTTTTGGCGTAGCCAATGACGGGTCTTTGCACAGTGGAGATTTTAGAAACCAAAACATCCATTTACCGGGGCAAGTTCAACAACCTGCAGCGATGTTTAATACCGACATCTACTCTAGTTGGGATTTATGGCTTCGCGATGGAGAACTGGAAGTCATACAGTATTTACCAGATGATCTGGATACAAAACCCAATCATGCACAATATTGGGCGTATCTGGATTATGGCTATAAAGGAAATGGTTCCGGGTGGATTCATACGGATGGCACCACCGGATCATATCCACTTCCATTACCAAAGCCAAACGGCAAAAAAGGGTTAATCGCTTTAGCTCATGACAATAACGTAAAAGTTATGGCTTCCATTGGAGGGTGGAGTATGAGTAAGCACTTTCCTGAAATGGCTGCGGACTCTGTAAAAAGAAACAAATTCATCCAGGACTGCGTTACTCTTGTAACCGATTATGATTTTGATGGGATTGATATCGATTGGGAATTCCCAGGTCCATTTGACGGAATGAATTTTACGGGTTCAAATGCAGACTATGCAAATTTCACAATCCTAATGTCTGAATTACGCGCTGCAATTGGTCCAAATAAATTGATTTCAGCTGCATTTAATGCTGATCCTGTAAAACTTGCAGGATTTAACTGGGCGAGTTTAAACACCACTATGGACTACTACAACATGATGTCGTATGACATGCACGGTGGATGGTCCAATAAAGCAGGACATAACTCTCCATTATACCCATATACCAATCAAGAAACTGCAGGTTTATCCTGGAACACCACCTTTCAATACCTGGTTAACCAGGGTGTTTCACCATCCAAAATCAACATGGGTGTTGGATTCTATGGTCGTGGTGTTATCACCAACGGTCCTGCTAGTTTAAATGCGCCAACAGTTAAAGTACAAAAGAATGTAAATCCAGATGGCCCGGTTATGACCGCAGCGGATTATACCAATTGGGGTGCATTTGACGGAACACCAAACTACGACTACATATTAGATAATATGTCTGGATGGACTTATCACTGGGATAGCGAAGCTAAAGTTCCGTACTTAACGAAAGGAAACTTCTTCTTAAGTTATGATGATGTGAACTCAATTACCGAAAAAGCCAAGTATGTAGATAGTAACAATATCGCAGGTGTCATTGTATGGCAAGCTTTTGGTGATTTAGACCCGGGAACGGTAACAGCGACTTACGCCAACAAATTACCACATGCTCCCTCCACTACAGCACCATTGGTAAATACTATAAACAAAGTATTTTCAGGAAACTATGTTCCTTCGAACAATCCTCCGGTCATTTCATTTTTAGCACCTTCTCAAGACACCACCATTTCTCAAGATACATTTACAACAGTTCCAGTGTCTGTTAAAATCGAAGATTTAGATGGTTCTGTAGCCAGTGCTTCATTCTCATTAAATGGTCAGCCTGTAAACTTCACTCAAAATGGTAATACATATTCTTACAACCTATTACCTAATGCATATGGCAACTATGTAATTCTCGTAGACGCAACAGACAACGATACCGCTTCTACTACAGATTCTTTAACTGTAACCATTTCCAATGACACGGCTACCAATAGAATTTCTCATATTATGACCGCAGCACTTTGGGATCAATTTTTCCCTCATCGTTTTGGTGTAGGTTCCAACACTGCCGGAACCGGGGATTTCTATAGCTATGCCAATTTTGTTGAGGCCATCAACAGAATGTCCAATATCAAAATCATTTTTGAGAGAAGATGCGGAACAAACACCTATAAAATTACACGTGTAGATAAATCTACTTTGAACACTGTAGTTATCAGGGAAGATGCAGGATTTGCGACAAGTAATGCTTCTATTATTACGGAAGAAGTAGATTATGGCTCTTTTGGTAATGATGGAACATTGGAGAACCAACAAAGAGAAATCATGGCTTTTCTGGCAAACATTTCACAGGAAACAACCGGAGGTTGGCCAACTGCTCCCGGAGGTCAATACGCCTATGGCTTATATTTCAACGAAGAGCAAGGCTATAGTAATGGAGGATCTCTTGGATACATTGATGCAGGAAGTACTTTATATCCACCAACACCTGGAAAATCCTATCATGGTAGAGGTCCAATTCAATTAAGCTGGAATACCAACTATGGACAAGTGAGCGCATTCTTATACGGAGACAAGCAAGTATTATTAGACAATCCGGAAAACGTTCTATTAGACGGAGCTGTTGCTTTCCAAACAGCGATCTGGTTCTGGATGACTCCACAATATCCAAAACCATCTGCACATGATATCATGGTAGAAAACTGGCAGCCAACTGCCGCACAAGTATCTGCCGGAATCGTACCTGGATTTGGCGCGACAGTTAACATTATTAATCCTGCAATTGAATGTAATTCAGGAACGGAGTCTCCAAAAGTATTGGGTAGAATCGCACACTTTGATAGATATACGGATATCTTAGAAATTGGAATGGCTTTAGATGGATCAGATAATCCAACGGAACTAGGATGTGCAAACATGTCTCCTTTCCAAATTGATGTAAACGAGTGTAACAATGTGACCGGAATCGCTTTCAGCACTCCGAATGATGGAGATACCATAGCCATCCATATTGGCGATACCATTCCATTAAACTTGAATGTTTCTGATCCAAACAATGTACTTACCAATGTTCAAATGACAGTTTCAGGAAATACTTTTAATGGTTCAACCGGAAACTGGATTCCAGTGGCATTTGGCAATTATACACTTACTGCTACGGCTCAAAATTCAGGAAACAGCATTTCTGATGTGATTAACGTAACACTTATTGATGCCAACAATGCCACAGGGTGTGAAGGCGTGAGTACATGGACAGCTTCTGATATTTATGCAGCAGCTGGTCAGGAAGTGGTTTACAACAACAAGTTATACGAAAACAAATGGTGGACACAAAACGAAGCACCAGGGTCAAATCAGGTTTGGGAATATATCCGTACGTGTGGTACCGACACTACCAATAACAATATTGCTCCAACAATTAGTGCAATTGCTCCAGCTGATAGCATTGATATTAATCAAGCAACATTAACGTCAGTAGCGATATCATTTACAGCTAACGATATGGATGGTACTGTCCAAACAGTAAATGCTACTATTAATGGTAACAACATCACGTTGACAAATACTGGAAGCGCATATTCAGGCTCATTTACACCTTCTGCATATGGTTTACATGCACTTTCAATCACCGCTACTGACAATGATAACGCTTCCAGCACGTCACAAACTGTATTCAATATTGTAGCTCCAACGAGTAATCAAGCACCATCAATTACTGCTGTAGTTCCTGCAAACGGAAGCATTATTAATCAAACGAGTTTAACTGCAATCAATGTCTCTTTTGATGCAACAGACACTGATGGAACTGTTCAAACAGTGACAGCAACCATTAATGGATCGGCAGTAACATTAAGTGTTAACGGAAGTACTTATTCAGGAAGTTATACGCCAACTGCATTTGGTTCGCATACACTTTCTATCTCTGCAATGGATAATGACAGTGCCACTACAACTGCTCAATCTGTATTTACCATCAACGCGGATACATCATCTTGTAGTGTAAGCTCATGGCAAGCTCAGGTATATGCAACTCCTGGTACACAAGTTTCATGGAACAACCGTATCTACGAAAATCAGTGGTACGCAGCAGCAAACGAAGTTCCTGGATCAAATAACGTTTGGTTATTTATCTCATATTGCAACGGAGGTCCTGACCTATCTGCAAGTTGTGGCTATGAAGTATGGGATACCAATGCCGTATATGCTACTGCTGGCACAATGGTTTTTTACAATGGAAAAATCTATGAGAATAAATGGTGGGTAACGAATGAAACTCCAGATGCATTGATAGCATGGATGTATGTAGAAGATTGTAATCCAACTTCTTCAGCGCATCTTGCGCCAAACTCAGGAAATGCTAATATCCATATGGAAGATTGGGCTACCAATAAATCTTCTTCTGATGAAGATCAATTCAACACAGAAAGAACTTCCGCTCAGGTAAGTCCGGCACATATTGCTCCGAATCCGGCAACAACTGTGATTCAGGTTATCACTGAAAAAGAAATTCTTAAAGTGAATATTCTGAATGGATACGGAAGACCTGTATTGAGTACTCAAAGAACACAAATTGATATCTCCGACTTAAATACTGGGCTCAACTTTGTTCAAATTCAATATCAAGATGGAACTAGCGAAATCATCAAATTCATGAAGAGTAACAAGTAATCATCAATTCCACGCACGAAAGGTCATCTGTTTTTCAGATGGCCTTTTTTTATACCAAAGGGATACTTAAAACTCCTGCGATCGTCAAGAATTTGTAGATATTATTAAGTAATTCAAAATCCTTTTTTTCTTTGGCTTTAAACAATAAATAGCCACTCCAAATCACCAATAACTCCCCCATAAAAAAATACCCCATTACCAAAGTGAATCCTTGTAAATAAAAAAGAACACCGAACGGAATTGCAGTAGTCACCATTAATAACCCTAAAATCATCTTGGTCTGACTCACTCCTATTTTTATAGGTAATGTTTCATAACCAAAAATGATATCTCCCTTCTCAGATAGAATATCTTTCACCACCTCTCGGATTAAGACAACTAACCCAATAAAACTCAGATAAAGAAACAAATCAAAACTAAATGCGCGATAATAAACAATCACAACAAAAAATGGAGCCAGAGTTAATGCTGCTGCAGAAAGTTCTCCTAAGAACGCTTTCTTTTTTAACTTATGAGAATAGAACCATAATGCGACACTAAACAAAAAGTTAAACAGCATTACTTTCTTAGACACATAAAAACTCAATACCACACCTACTGTATTAAAGAAAAAGTACACATTCAAACATGTAGTTTGACTTACCAGTCGGCTAAAAATCACTTTATCTGGTCGGTTAACCGTATCTCGTTCCAGATCATAAAAACTATTGATTATAAAACCTGAAGCTATAATAAATGCAGTTGCAACAACAGATAAATGCAAATAAGGATCTAAAAGCAATTCTAATTTATCCTTCCCATCATTTAATAAATACAATGCAGCCAGATACTGTGCAACGACTACAGTTAGAATACTGTACCATCGAATTAAGGATAATAAATACCAGGATTTGAATATGGCGTAACGCTGACGTCTGTTAAACAGCGGACTCAAAACTTATAAATTACTTCGAGCTCTTGACCTTGAAGCATTTTCTGTGCTTTAGGAAAATCACGGGTAAAACCTAGGATAAATCCTCCGCCACCTGATCCACACAGTTTAAGATAATACGCATTTGACTTCAACCCTTCTTCCCAGTATTTCTGAAAATTAGAAGGAATCATTGGTTTAAAGTTTTGTAAAACCAATGAAGAAAGATGTTTTAAACTATCAAATAGAGGTTGCGTTTCCCCTTCCAAAAAGGCTGCAATACACTGATCGTTGTATTTCTTGAAATCTTTACGGATCATATTACGAAACCCTTCGTGTTTCATACGTTCCATAAAAATATTAACCATCCCTTGAGTTTCCCCTATGGTTCCGGTGTTCATCAAAAAGATCGCACCATCACCTTCCTTCTCATCAGGAATTCCGATGGTATTCACATCACTTTTAGACTTGATTAAAACCGGCAATTTTAAATAACAAATTAACGGATCTACTCCAGAACTCTTTCCATGAAAATAAGACTCTATCTTCCCAAAAGCAGATTTTAACTCTAAAATATTTTCTTTAGATAACTCTTTGTCCAGGTCAATCCTTTCTATCGCATATTGATTATAAACCGCAGCGACCAAAGCACCTGAACTTCCCACTCCATATCCTTGCGGAATAGTTGAATCAAAGTGCATTCCTTTGGATATATCCGCACCAAAACGATCTAAATCCAAATCCACAGGAAGTTCTCCCAATGCATTTAGTTTTGCCAGGTGTGCATGAAATTTAACCAGATGTGCATTCGATTTTTGAGCTTCCGCCTCATCAACATCCTCAAACTTTAACTCTCCCATATATGCTTTATATGGAATAGATAAACCCATGGAATCCTGAATAATACCGTATTCTCCGAAGAGCAGAATTTTTGAATGAAAGAGTGCTTCTTTAATCATTTTTTAACTCTTGAGGACCAAGTCCTACCGTATCGCAAATATACATCTGATTTTCACAATAGCCAATTAACTCATTTTTAATCCAATATAAAACCTCAACGGATTCCGATTTTGGATACAATAAATGCACGTTGGCTCCGGCATCTAAAGTGAAATATACATGCTTTCCAGTCTCTTTGCGATATTCCCATAATTTTTGAATCACCTCCACCGTATTGGGCTTCATCAACATAAAATAAGGACTGGAAGTCATCATCATTGCATGTAACGTCAATGCTTCACTTTCTACCAATGCACCAAATTCTTCCAGATTCCCGGACCTTAAAATCTCATCCAAACGTTGTGTATTCTCACGCGCCTGATTAAATCTGGTTTGCGCAAACGGGTTTTTATGCATCAATCCATGTCCTACTGTGCTGGACACCTCTTTTTGTCCTCTTTCAATCAACAGAATCGTATCTTGAAAATCATTAAAAACCTTATGCGTATCTGAAAGCGGAATCGCTATTTCATTACTTGAATTTAAAATGGTGCTTTCGCCCCAGGTGGTTAAACCACCATACACCGAACGACATGCACTTCCTGAACCCAATCTTGCAATAAAAGAAGCTTTTTCATAAAAATACACTTCAGTAATCTCCGAATTTAGTATCCGCTCAATGCTCATCAAGCATAAAGCCATCGCACTCATTCCAGATGCAGAAGAAGCAATCCCACTGGAATGTGGGAACGTATTCTTCGTATCAATTTCTAATTCTAATTCCTTCAAAAAAGGAAAATAATCTTCAATCTTTTTTAAAAATAGAAATGTCTTTTCACCAAACTTACCCGCTTCTTTTCCTTCAAACAGGAAACAAACCTGAGGTCCTGAATTCACATTTGCTCTTCTTTTAAAACTAATGGAGGTAATTGTTTTACTTTCACTTAACGTGAAACTAATCGAAGGATTTGCCGGGATTTGATTCCCGGTTTTACCCCAATATTTTACCAAAGCAATATTGGAAGGACTTTCCCAACTCACTTTTCCTGAAAACCCTTCAGGGACATGATGTATACCTCCTGGCTTGATCATAATGACTTATTTTAAAACTCTGCGTTTCCCGGAGTTCTTGGGAAAGGAATCACATCACGGATATTGGTCATTCCTGTTAAGAATAAAACTAAACGCTCAAATCCAAGTCCAAAACCACTATGTGGTACCGTTCCGAATTTACGCGTATCTAAATACCACGAAAGTTCTTCCTCGTCTATTCCCATAGTTTTGATCTTGCTCAACAAAACATCGTAACGTTCCTCTCTCTGTGAACCTCCAACCATTTCTCCAATTCCTGGAAATAAGATATCCATCGCTCTTACGGTTTTCCCATCTTCATTCTCACGCATATAAAATGCCTTGATGTTGGCTGGATAATCAAAAAGGACTACAGGTTTTTTAAAATGTTTTTCCACCAAATATCTTTCGTGCTCTGACTGCAAATCAGCACCCCACTCATCAATTAAATATTGGAACTTTTTCTTTTTATTCGGTTTAGAATTTCTTAAAATTTGAATGGCGTCTGTATATGAAACACGTTCGAAATCATTGTCAATTACAAACTGTAGTTTTTCTTTTAACTCCATAGGAGAACGTTCAGCAGCAGGCTTTACTTTCTCTTCATCGATCAATCTTTTACTCAAGAATGTCAAATCATCACCACATTTATCCAAAACCGATTTGATCACATATTTTAAGAAATCTTCTGCCAGGTCCATGTTGTCATCCAAATCATTGAATGCCACTTCAGGTTCTACCATCCAGAATTCCGCCAGATGACGAGAGGTATTTGAATTCTCAGCTCTAAACGTTGGCCCAAACGTATAAACCTCACCAAGCGCCATAGCGCCAAGTTCTGCTTCTAACTGTCCTGATACGGTTAGGTTTGTAGCCTTTCCAAAAAAGTCTTTTGAAAAATCCACTTCCCCATCTTCCGTTTTGGGTGCATTATTAATATCAAAGTTGGTCACTTTAAACATTTCACCCGCGCCTTCTGCATCAGACCCGGTAATAATTGGTGTATGCATCCACACAAAACCTTTTTGGTTAAAATATTCATGGATGGCATAAGCCGCAGCATTTCGTACTCTTAATACTGCTGAAAAATAATTGGTTCTTGGACGTAAATGAGCAATCTCTCTCAAAAACTCTAAAGAGTGTCTTTTAGGTTGTAATGGATACTCATCGGTACTTGCCACACCTAAAACCTCAATTTCCTTAGCCACCAATTCAAATTTTTGACCACTTCCCTGACTTTCTACTAGGTCTCCAATAATGCTCAAAGCAGCACCAGTAGTGATATTTCTCATCACTTCTTCATCAAAATTCGGATTATCAGCAACCACCTGAATATTATTCAATGTTGACCCATCGTTCATCGCGATAAACGATACATTTTTGCTTCCACGTTTTGTACGTACCCAACCTTTAATGTTTACTCCTTCTTGCTGGCCTTCACTCACCAACAAATCTTTGATTTTTGTTCGCATTATTTTGTGATAAAAATTAAGCCCGCAAAGGTAGATAAATCAACTTATTGAAAGTCATTTTTAGGGTGAAGGAAATTTAAAAAGCTTATTCAATCACTATTTTCTTCCGGATCATCACTTTCCCTTTCTCATCTGAAACCAATATGATATACACACCTGATGAATATCCGGATACATCAGCTTGATAGGGTAAAACTATAGTTTGTTTTTGAATCAATTTACCATGAATACCATAAATCTCCATATTTACATTTTGGGTTATTAATGGATTATACATGTTTACGATAGTTGAAGTAGGATTTGGCGAAAAAATGAATTCAGATTCATAATCTGGTTCAGACACACCTGTAAACAATGTATCTCCCCATGATTCTCCACTTGCTTTGATGTATCCAATTAAATTATCAAAACCAATTTGTAAACCACCATCATATCTCTCTTTTACTTTGCCTAAATTTTTAATATACACCCGGTTTGATCCGTAAATATATTTTTGGACTAAAAAAGAATTTCTATCGCAAAAAGCGATTACAAATGGGTATACGAATGGATAGCCCATATTTGGGTCTACATTTCGTTTCTCAAATTGATTCAGACTATTCTTAAAAACTAGCGTATTAGATAACATATCCACAGCCCAATACTGATTTTGGACTCTGCATAAATATCCAGGTAAGGAATTCTCCAATCCTCCATAATCATTTATTGCATATCTCAAAGTGGTGACTATTTGTTGTTTTGGGTAGTAACGTGATCCTCCCCATTGTGGAGAATAGGTGTGGAGCTGGGAGTTTATTTGGACAGAATAAATTATGGAGTCTTGTCTAACTGTTTTTGAAAGAATTCGGGTTTTGGATACAGTTGTTCGTATTTCATCCGAATCGCCACCTCCAGATTCTCGATAAAAAATATCTCCAACTTCAAAATCATATATATCCCTAGCCATTGGGATAATATCACCCAATTTGAGGTTTTGAACTCCCTCTAGGTTAAAAACGTATGTATTAGTATCCTTAAAATCAAAGGTTGACAGAAGACCATGATTCTTAGATAATTTAAAGATTTGATTTTTATATTCAAACACTTTAACAGAGTCAACACTTTGAAAAAGAGGCAAAAAAACAGTATCAACACTTATTATTCGCATAGAGTCAAAATGAGTGCTATCACATATCCATGAAGATCCCACAGGTTTTTCTGGATAGATAATATATGGAGTAAAGTCGTACCATACGATAGTTTTGGAGCTAAAACATTGTATTTTACTACCAATAAATTGAGGTCGATTTTTTTTTGATCTGAATGAAACGGGAGCCCATGGGTCAGATGAAGATGAACAATGATCGCTAGTGTCAGATAATCCAATATAATCTCCAGGAGCAACCCTATTCATAAAATAAGTAGTATCCGATCCGTTCACTTGAGTACTATCCACCCAAACGGTAAAAAACTGATTATTATCCTGTCTTTCAAACACCAGGGTGTCATTCGGTTTTACAAGGCTCCAATCCTGTGCTATAGTATCTTGCAGAAAAAATGTAGTAAGTATGATAAATGGGTAAAAATATTTCATAGTAGATTTGAATTATCAGATGATGAATTTACCACATAATTTGATATCCTCCAACTTAACATATCTTAAACCTATTTATCACCTGTCATTCACCCTCATTGACTTATTTTTTTAATTTAGCGGCTTTAATTGTAACAAACGATAATTCCATATCAATCACATGGCTTCGGGTAATTCAGGTAAATCTTACTTCTCGGTAATCATCAGTATTTCTTTGGTGCTTTTTATGCTGGGTATTACAGGGCTTTTGGTTCTTAAGGCCAAGTCTATTTCTGAATCGGTAAGGGAGAATATTGGCATCACCATTTACCTCCGTGATGATGTAAAAGACTCCGATGTAAAGAGACTTCAGAAATCATTGGATGCTTCTCGTTATGTGAAGACCACTGAATTTGTTTCAAAAGATGATGCCGCAGAAATTCTTCAGGCAGATTTAGGCGAAGATTTTGTAGACTTTTTAGGATATAATCCGCTTTTAACCAGTATTGATATCAAGATGAATGCCGAATATGCGCATCCGGATAGCTTGGCCTGGATTGAAGCGGATCTTTTGGAAAATCCAAAAATTAGGAATGTAGATTACCATAAGGATCTTTTAGCCGCAGTAAATGAAAACATCAGAAAAATTACATTGGTTTTGATTTCATTCTCTGTGATGTTGCTTTTTGTAGCTATTGCCCTAATTAATAGCACAATCAGATTAGCCATCTATTCCAAGAGATTTATTATTAGAAGTATGCAATTGGTAGGAGCAACTTCCGGCTTTATTACCCGACCTTTTGTAGTAAAGAGTTTAATTAATGGTTTCTATGGAGCACTTATATCCATAGTCCTTATTGCTTTGGTTGTATACTCCGTTCAAAACCAAATGCCTGAACTTTTTGACATTAACGATATTCAATTATATGCAATGGTTATTGTTGGAGTGATCGCATTGGGACTATTCATTAGTTGGATGAGTACCACTCTGGCTGTAAGAAGATATTTAAGATTAAAAACAGATCAATTATATAGATAAAATGGCAAATAAAAACGAAATTTCCGGAGGCGATCAACTGCCTTTTACTAAAACAAATTACATCTATTTAATTGCCGGGTTTGTACTGGTTATTATCGGATTCTTCCTGATGGCAGGAGGTGGATCTGATGATCCAAATGTTTTCAGTGATGCGATTTTTTCTACACGAAGATTAAGTATTGCTCCTATTGTGATCCTTTCAGGTTATGGCGTGATTTTATACGCTATTATGAAGAAAACCACTGAGTAAAATCTAATGAGCATATTTGAAGCATTAGTTCTTGGTATTATCCAGGGACTCACTGAGTTTTTGCCAGTAAGTAGTAGTGGCCATCTGGAGTTAGTTAAAGCACTTTTTGGTGATTCGAGTTTACCCAAAGAAAGTATGGCTTTTACCATCTTACTTCATGGAGCCACCGCATTAAGTACCATTGTGGTTTACCGTAAAGATATCTTAGAAATCATCTCCGGTTTATTTTCTACTGAATGGAATGAAGAAAAGATTTTTTCAGTAAAAATTATTTTATCGATGATCCCCGCTGCAGTAATTGGGGTATTATTCAATGATCAATTGGAAATCATGTTTAGTGGACAGGTGTTAGCCGTAGGTTTTTTACTCCTTCTCACCGGAGGTTTATTACTTCTTGCCGATCGTGCAAAAGCTACAGAAAAACCAGTAACATTCTTGTCATCTATCATCATTGGAATTTCTCAGGCTATTGCTATTCTTCCCGGAATTTCAAGGTCTGGAGCTACCATATCAACAGCGGTTATTTTAGGAATTGATAAAGAAAAAGCAGCACGTTTTTCCTTCTTAATGGTCGTTCCATTGATTTTGGGTAAAATGGCAAAAGATATTCTGGATGGTGGAACCGATTTTGGAACACTGTCTATTCCAGTTCTGTCAATTGGATTTTTTGCCGCATTTATCTCCGGGGTTCTGGCATGTACATGGATGATTTCTTTGGTTAAGAAAAGTCAACTAAAATACTTTGCTTATTACTGTTTTGTGGTTGGTCTTATAGCTATTGGTATTAACTTAATGTAATGTCTCGTATCTACGATTTCAAAGCCGGAGAGGTACTTCTGGTAGATAAACCTCTTACCTGGACTTCATTTGATGTGGTCAACAAACTACGTTATCAACTGAAGCATAAAACCGGAATCAAAAGATTTAAAGTAGGTCACGCGGGAACGTTAGATCCTCTAGCTTCAGGTTTATTGATCGTGTGTTGCGGAAAAGCCACAAAAACGATTGACTCTTACATGGGGATGCCCAAAGAATATACCGGGACAATTGTATTAGGAGCAACACGCTCTTCATACGATATGGAAACAGAAATTGATCAAACGTTTGACTTTTCACATCTTACCGAATCGGATATTCGTGATGCTGTTCAATCCTTTCTGGGAACCATTGAGCAAATTCCACCACTTTTTTCTGCTAAAAAGATTGAGGGGAAAAAAGCCTACGAATTTGCCAGAAAAGGAATTGATTTAAACCTAAAACCAAATGTAATTACCATTCATGAGTATGAAATTACGCGTCTGGAATTACCAGAAATTGATTTCCGGGTTAAATGCTCCAAAGGTACTTATATCAGGTCATTAGCGCATGACCTGGGAAAAAACCTAGGAGTTGGGGGTTATCTTAAATCACTCAGAAGAACGGCAATTGGCGAACATAAAATAACGGATGCCTCATCCATTGAAGAATGGATTGACATTATCAAAAACAACCCTTCTTCTGAGATCGAAGATTAAATCTACTTTTCACCTCTGTGATAAGTAGTTATTTCATCTGATTTATTACAGGTTATTTTATATTTTTGCAGACTTTTAAACAATTCGCATGAAATTAACAAAGTTCAAGATTGATATTCCGGATGAGTTAATTGCTCAATATCCAGCACCAGAAAGAGATGAATCCCGATTAATGGTTTTGCATCGTGATTCCGGTGAAATCGAGCATAAAACCTTCAAAGATATTGTGGATTACTTTGGCGAAGGTGATGTGATGATCATGAACGATTCTAAGGTTTTTCCTGCCAGATTATATGGTAACAAAGAAAAAACCGGAGCAAGAATTGAAGTTTTCTTATTACGCGAATTAAATGCCGAAAGCCGATTATGGGATGTTTTAGTAGATCCTGCACGTAAAATCCGTATCGGTAATAAACTATACTTCGGTGAAAACGATGATTTAGTTGCTGAGGTAATTGATAATACCACTTCAAGAGGAAGAACTTTAAGGTTCTTGTTCGATGGTGATTACAAAGAATTCAAGGAACTTATTTTCCAAATGGGTGAAACACCGCTACCGGATTATATCAAGCGTGATGTAGAGCCTGAGGACGTAGATAGATACCAAACTATTTTTGCTAAAAATGAGGGTGCTGTAGCTCCTTCTTCAGCAGGATTACATTTTAGTCGTAACCTGATGAAACGTTTGGAATTATATGGTGTAGATTATACTTTCCTTACGATTAATACCAGTTTAGGTAGTTTCCGTCAGGTAGAGGTAGAAGATTTAACCAAACATAAAATGGATAGCGAAAAGCTTGTCGTTCCTGGAACGACAGCTGAACGTGTAAATCGTGCCATTAACGAAAAGAAACGTGTGTGTGCTGTAGGTACTTCTGTATTACGTAGTTTGGAAACTACGGTTTCTACAGATGGTTATCTAAAACCATTTGATGGATGGTCAAACAAATTCTTGTTCCCTCCGCATGAGTTTTCTGTTGCAAATTCTTTGATTACAAATTTCCACAATTCGCATTCCACGCTGTTAATGGCGGTTGCTGCATTTGGAGACTATGATTATGTACGTCATGCATATGATGTAGCGATCAAAGAAAAATACAGATTCCAGGCGTACGGTGATGCCATGCTTATTATCTAAGCGTTTTTACAACTGAGCAACAGTTGTATACTGTAAAAAATGTCTAAAATCGATATACGTAAACTATCACTTGATGAGATTATATCTCACACAAGCGAATATGGTTTTGAAAAATTCAGGGCACGTCAAATTCATAATTGGCTATGGAATAAATCTGCCAAAACTTTTGATGAGATGCTTAATCTTTCGAAAAAGCATCGTGAAACTCTGAACGAACATTTTGAGATACTTCCGGTTACTATTGCCGAATCTCAAAAAAGTATTGATGGGACATTTAAATATGCTTTAGAACTCCATGACCATAAAATCATTGAAGGTGTTTTAATTCCGACCGATACAAGAAATACAGCATGTGTCTCTTCTCAGGTAGGTTGTAGTTTGGCCTGTTCATTTTGTGCAACGGGTAAACTTAAAATGATGCGAAACATTGATGCGGCAGAAATCTATGATCAGGTTTCTATCATCAATGATGAATCTAAAAAACACTATGGTAAAGGGCTCACCAATATCGTTTTTATGGGAATGGGAGAACCTTTATTGAATTATAGAAACCTACTAGGTGCTATAGATAAAATTACCTCCCCGGAAGGCCTCGGAATGGCTTCCAGAAGACTAACTGTTTCTACCGCAGGGATTGCGAAAGCAATCAGGCGTTTGGGAGATGATGAGGTTAAATTTAATCTGGCAGTTTCACTTCATGCTGCAATGGACAGTAAACGTGATAAAATCATGGCTATTAATGAGTCTAACAACTTAGACGTATTAATGGATGCCCTGAAGTACTTCTATCAGAAAACAAGCAATAAAATCACTTTTGAATATATCCTTTTCAAAGGTTTCAACGATACCAAAGAGGATGTACGCGCCTTAGCTAATCTTTGTGCTCAGGTTCCCTCTAAAGTCAACATTATCGAGTACAACTCCATTGATGATTCTGATTTTTCTAAGAGCTCACGTCAAACTACCGAAGAATTTCAAGCTTTCTTGAAATATAAAGGTGTTGATTCTCAAGTTAGAAAGAGCAGAGGGGATGATATTGACGCTGCTTGTGGACAGTTGGCCAACAAAAATGGAGCTGCTTTAAAATAAATCGAATCCCAATATACATACCCATGATTACTGGTGTTTCTCCTATATTTGCGTTCCAAGTCAAATGAGTATTTTAGATAAAATAAAGGCGCCTGTAGAAGCCGAAATGGCAGGGTTTGAATCCAAATTCAGGGAGTCCATGAAAAGTCGTGTATCACTGCTCGACAAAATCATGCATTATATTATCAAACGTAAGGGAAAACAGATGCGCCCGTTATTTGTATTTCTTTCCGCAAAAATGGCAAACCAAATTACGGATTCCACCTATACTGCAGCTTCACTCATTGAACTATTACATACGGCTACTTTGGTTCACGATGATGTGGTTGATGTATCCTATGAACGTAGAGGCTTCTTTTCCATTAATGCACTTTGGAAAAATAAGATAGCTGTTCTGGTTGGAGATTATTTACTTTCAAGAGGTTTATTGGTAGCATTGAATAATGACGAATTTGCCATTCTTAAAATCGTTGCAAATGCGGTGAAAGAAATGAGTGAAGGAGAATTGCTTCAAATGGAGAAAACCCGTAACCTGAATTTTGATGAAAATATCTACTATGATATCATTCGTCAAAAAACGGCTACCTTAATTGCTGCTTGTTGTGCAGCTGGTGTGGCTTCATCAGGTGGCGATGAAAAAATGATTGAAGAAGCCCGTCTATTTGGTAACGATGTTGGAATGGCCTTCCAATTAAAAGACGACTTATTCGATTTTGGTGAAGGTTCTAAAATTGGTAAACCAACAGGTATAGATATCAAAGAGAAAAAGATGACCTTACCTATGATTTATGCTTTAAATAATGCAGCTAAATCAGATCGAAACCGACTAATCCGAATCATTAAAAATCACAACGAAAACTCCCAAAAGGTAAACGAGGTGATTCAATACGTTTTGAAAAGTGGTGGTATTGAACACACCAAAGCCAAGATGATGGAATTTGCTGATAGTGCTAAAGCCAGACTTACGCACTTCCCGGATGGACAAGCTAAAGATTCTTTGATCGAACTTGTCGATTATACGATCCATCGTAAAAAATAAAAAAGCCCCACATTTACATGTGAGGCTTCTCTAAATCTATTGTTTTTTTTAACTTTTAGTAGGCTCTTTCGTTGCTACCTTCCATGTAGTTAATAAATGCTTTATTTACCACCTTAAATCCACCTGGAGTTGGATAATCACCTGAGAAATACCAATCCCCCGGATTCTTCGGACAAGCATCTTTTAAACCTTCTAAACTTTGGTAAATCACTTTTACTTCCGCATCAATATCAGCAGGAGTTACCAGTTCGGCAATTTTGGCTGAAATCTCTTCAGCAGTGAATGGATCGTAAACTTCCTTCACATAATTTTTGATTTGCTCTTTTGGTAAGGATTCTTGTGTTTTACACTTCTTATATACTTTATCCAATAAATCGGATTGACCTCTATCTTCTAATAACGCCACAGCTGCACGGAAAGCAATAAAATCACCCATTTTTGCCATATCAATACCATAACAATCCGGATAACGAATTTGCGGAGCTGATGATACAATGATAATTTTTTTCGGATGTAAAGTATCCAGTATTCTTAAGATACTTTGTTTTAATGTGGTTCCACGTACAATGGAATCATCTATCATCACCAGAGTATCTTTTCGATTTTGCACCACTCCATATGATACATCATATACATGAGCGACTAAATCATTACGACCTTCATCTTGTGTAATGAACGTTCTTAGCTTCGCATCTTTAATCGCCAACTTATCCATTCGCGGAGCTAATGCTAATAACTCATTAATTTTATCTGGAGTCGCATTATCTCCCAATTTGGCGATTTCCTTAGATTTATATTCATTCAGATATTCGTTTGCGGCACGCATCAAACCAAAGAATGATACTTCCGCTGTATTCGGAATAAAAGAAAAAACGGTGTTCTTAAAATCACCCTGAACACTTTCCATAATCTTAGGGAAAATGTTCTTCCCTAATTGCTGTCTTTCCTGATAAATCTCTCTATCAGAACCTCTTGAAAAATAAATTCTTTCAAATGAACAAGCCAGGTTTTCTCTCGGTTCCAAAATTTGTTCAAATGATACCTCCCCATCAGCTTTAACGATTAAAGCTTTTCCTCTTTCTAATTCCTGAACATCTTCATATCCCACATTAAAAGTAGTCTGAATTGCCGGACGCTCAGAAGCTACAACAACTACCTCATCATCTTTGTAGTAATAAGCAGGACGTATTCCATTTGGATCTCTAAACGCAAATGCATCACCATGCCCAATAATCCCAGACATCAGGTATCCTCCATCCCACTCTTCAGAAGCACGCCTTAAGATATTTGCAACATTTAGATTCTTCGCAATCAAGCTAGTAATCTCCTGATTACTATATCCCAGTGTTTTGTATTTATCGAATAACTCCTGATTTTCTACATCCAAAAAGTGACCGATTTTTTCCATTACTGTAACCGTATCCGCTTTTTCTTTCGGATGCTGACCAATTCTAACCAGAATATCGAATAATTCATCGACATTGGTCAAATTAAAGTTTCCTGCCAAAACCAGGTTTCTGGTCATCCAATTGTTTTGTCTTAAAAACGGGTGACACGCTTCAATAGAGTTCTTACCATAGGTTCCATATCTTAAGTGACCTAAGAATACTTCTCCTGTAAAACCTTCATTTTGCTTTAACCATTCTACATCCTGAAGTTTTGAAGGCTCATCACTTTCGTATTTTTTAAAACGAGAATGTACATGCTCAAAAACATCTTTAATAGGTTGATTATCTACTGATCTATGTCTGGAAATGTAACGTTGTCCCGGATTCATGTTTAGCTTAATATTTGCTAAACCTACTCCATCCTGCCCTCTATTGTGCTGTTTCTCCATAAGGAGATACATCTTATTCAATCCATAAAAAGACGTTCCGTACTTTTTTTTATAATAAGTTAATGGCTTTAACAGTCTGACGAATGCTATACCGCATTCATGTTGGATGGCATCACTCATATATCACGATTTGAGCTGCAAAAGTAATATAAAGAAAGAGTTAACAACAACTTAATATTGGGGTTTAAGTATTGTATTTTCTTATGTTCTTGTTATTGAAACAATAGGAGATGGACCTAATAATCTCCTCTGGACTTAAATATGTTATACCCAATGCCCATAAAGAAATGTGCCACATTGGCTTTTGGACTATAATGTACCAATGCTCGAATTGGACCAATTGGAGAATTATAAGCCAACTCTCCACCATATCCCCAAATTTCTTCGAGATACTCATCTTTAAACTTAAATTTATACGGGTCTTCTGACTCTATATAATTCACAGGTGTTCCTTCTTTATCAAAAAGTGACATCGGATATTTAGAATTTAGATAGTTTAGCTTACCTCGGAAATAAAGAGCTCCCATAACATTCCATTGAAATCCAAAAGAAAGTGATGCCATTTGAATCAAAGCAACTTCATTTCTTTTCAATCCCCAAAACGGGGTTCCTGTTTTCAGAATTGGTGCAATTCCACCTACTTTGGCGTAATCATTAAACCCAACATCCGTAGAACTCGAAAAATCCATTTTTCCATCCAAATACAACGATAATTTAGGATGTAATGGAATAAACTGCTGCAATGAAAGTTGATATGAAAAATAAGGATCTAATTGTAACCCTTCATTGATTTCTTCCGGTGTAATACTTGTAATTTCAGGTTGGAGTCTGGCCATCATTTTGATATCAAAATTGTAACTGGCTGAAGCAAAAAAACGTGTTCCTCTGGTTGGAAATACAGCACGATCAAAGGTATTGAGATTTGCATATGCTCTCAAAGGAAAAGCCGATTGATGTATATCTTTAATCAAACTATCCGGATTGGATGTGGGTCTTGCTTTTGCAGATAAGTAACCGGTCTCCAGGCCAAAAATCCAACTATTATTTATTGTGTACGCCACACCAATGCTTCCCAAAAATTCCTGATAATTAAAATCACTGGGTTGTCCATAAAGATTCGTTCCTGTAAATCTGGAGTCTTTGGTACCTTCGGCCTCTGCATACACAAAACCTTTTTGGTCTATCCCAATATACTTTAAGTATTTAAGTCCCAAAATGGGATTTTCTGATATAAAACCATCCAATATGAGCCTGGAATTTTTTAACAACAAATTTCGGAGTGTAAGATTCAAGTTCAATCCCAGACTATTTTCATTATCATAGTAAAATGACAATTTCAACTTGGCCGGATTATCTTCCACTACTTTTACTAATAAAACCTGAGAAGAATCCGTCATAGAGACTACGTCAAAACCAACTTTTTTATAGTACATTGAGCCATACAACAAACCTATTTCCTTTTCAATTTCCTTTATAGAAACCGATCCTTTTCGTAATAGATTCAATCGACCTTTAACAAACTTTTCAGAGGTCAACTCACAACCTATCACCTTAATATCTGAGATTTTAAATATAGAATCTGCATTAGGCTTTTCTATCTGAACCTCATTTTTACCATTTGGGTATATTTTTTTTGCCAATGCTTCAAAAACAGCTCTCTGTTTCGCTGCTTCCGCATAGCCCATATTTATTATTGTATCTGACTTATCAAAATCAAAGGTGGAAAAACCACCTACCGGAGGCCTTATTACATAATCACTCATGTCGAGTTGCTTCTTCGTATCCTGAACACTCAAAAGCCAGGCAGTTTGATCTAAAATTGAGATCATACTTTGTAATTCGTCTTTATCCTTTAAGGGGGCACCTACATCTACTGATATAATAATATCTGCCCCCATATCTTTGGCTTCCTGTACCGGTAAGTTCCGGGTCCAGCCGCCATCAATTAATAATAATGAGTCATATTCTACTGGAGTAAATGCTGTTGGAATCGCCATACTCGCACGTATTGCAGTGGTGATATCACCTTCATTAAGGGCCACAGGTACTCCATTGACAATGTCTGTGGCAACACAGGTAAATGGTATTGGAAAATCTTCAAAATTGTGGATTCCATGTACAGGATATGTCAAACCAGATAACGTTTGTAATAAGTTTTGTCCTTCTATCAAACCACCTGGAAGGGAAACTCCAGATTTTCTTACATCCAATTCTGTTAAAAAAGTACCATAATATGGCTTTTCTGCTACAGTAACTTCTTCTAAAGAAACCGTGTTTGAAAGCACAACGGTCCAATCTGTAGTATCAGAAATACTACGCATCTCTTCTACAGAATATCCCATAGCATATAATGCACCCACTATACTACCCATACTGGTACCGGTAATATAATCAGGGATAATTCCAACTTCCTGGAGTAATTGAATCGCACCAATATGTGCAAACCCTTTGGCACCACCACCACTCAAAACCAAACCTACTTTTGGTCTTTTCTCATTCTTATGCTGCTGAGAATTTTGGGTAAATACCTCCCCAAAAACCAAGAGACAAAAAGCAATTAGTAGTGATTTTTTCATCTTTTACATAAACTGAGACTTATCTATACCTAACCATTCTAATGGTGAATTACAGTAAATATCTTCGATCTGTTTCGGTGACAATCCCATATCCAGAATATACTTCCCAATTTCCAAATCGCCTAGAGGAAATGGATAATCACTACCTAAAGTGATTCTCTCTGACCCTATTCTATCAATGATATATTTTAAAAGGTCAGGATCATGTGTAATACTATCTACCCAGAACTTTCCCAAATAATTTCTTGGGTTGTTCTTATTATCAATTGCTACCAAATCAGGACGACAATTAAACCCATGTTCTAATCTTCCAATGGTAGGAATTAACGAACCTCCAGCATGTGAAAACATGACTCTCAACTCCGGAAATTTATCAAATACACCTCCAAAAATCATAGATGCCGCTGCACGCGCAGTTTCAGCTGGCATCCCCACCAACCATGGTAACCAATATTTTCTAATATTGTCAAATCCCATCATATTCCAAGGATGTACCATGATAGCCAGCCCCAGTTCTTGACAAGTTTTCCAGATCGGATAAAAAACTTCTTCATTCAAATTTAAATCATTGATATTTGATCCAATTTGAATTCCTGCCAATCCAATTTTCTTAATTCTATGTAATTCCTTTACCGACAAGTCCACATCCTGCATAGGCAAAGTTCCTAACCCAATATAATTCTTAGGATTATCATGAACGGTTTGTGCAATATCGTCATTTAAAAACTTAGCCACCTCATACCCATGTTCAGGTTTGGCAAAATATGCAAACAATACCGGTACGGTACATATCACCTGAACTTGTGTTCCAGTTTTTTTATAGTCATTGATTCGCGTCTGCGCATCGAAACAATTTGGCTCCACAGTTCTAAAAAACTTATCACCTTGCATCATATCTACATTATCATCATGATCGTGATGATGCAACATAATAAATCCTTCATACCCAAATTTCTTAGCAAAATCAGGTATATGGCGTGGCATAATATGCGTATGGGTATCTATTTTTAATCCCGAGTAATCTGTCATCTTCTCTCTTTCTAGTGGTTATTGATTATTCTACAAAACGTGGATCTGTTTCCATGGTATGCCCGCAATTGTTGCAGGTTCTTAAATCTTCTGAGGCATAGTAGTCTTTAAACCTCGGCAAGAAATCCTTTTCCACATTCTCCAATGGGAAAAATACTTTATGTAGATTGTTATTGCATTTATCACAAAACCACATCAAACCATCTTTCAAGTCTCCACCTCTTTTGCGTTCGATTACCAATCCAACGGTATTCTCTCCACGCATAGGTGAGTGTGGAATTCTGGCAGGAAGCAAAAACATCTCTCCTTCTTTAATCGCTACATCAACCGCTTTTCCATTTTCCTGAATTCTAACATTGATGTCTCCTTTCAATTGAAAAAACAATTCTTCAGTTTCATTAAAGTGGTAATCTTTTCTTGCATTTGGTCCCCCAACAATCATTACAATGTAATCGCCAGAATCGATATACAAGTTCTTATTGCTCACTGGCGGTTTCAACAAATCTTTATTGTCTTCTATCCACTGCCATAAATTAAAAGGTTTCGCTACTGCCATACGTATTTGTTTTATGCCGGTAAAAGTAAAGAAAGGAATCGTTTTTTATAGATAAGTTTGACAATCCCACATTAAAAAATTGCATTCTTATTTTAATCTGCTACCCCTTTCTTTACTACTTCTGTTACATTTGTCGGTACAAAAATCAATAACAATGAATCTAGATTTAACTGGAAAACGTGCAATGGTTTGTGGAAGCACACAAGGTATTGGACGTGCTGTTGCGGAAGAATTTGCGCAAATGGGAGCAGAGGTCATTTTAGTGGCTCGAAATAAAGAAAAACTGGAAGCCGAAGTAGCAAAGTTACCCTCAAATGGTGTGCAACACAGCTACCTATCAGCAGATTTTTCTGACCCATCCGCATTAAAGGAAGTCGTTGATGAGTTTGTTGCCAATGAAAAACCCGTACATATACTGGTAAATAATACAGGAGGACCTGCTGGTGGCTTGGCTATTGATGCCAATCCTGAAGCATATAGAGTTGCGTTTAATCAACATCTTATTGCCAACCAAATCTTAGCGCAATCTCTTGTTCCGGGAATGAAGGATTACGGTTTTGGTAGAATTGTAAATATCATATCCACTTCGGTAAAAGCACCTTTAAATGGCTTAGGAGTGTCCAATACGATTCGTGGTGCCGTAGGGAATTGGTCTAAAACTTTAGCGAACGAATTGGGACAATATAATATCACAGTAAATAATGTGTTACCCGGAGCTACAAATACAATTAGACTTCAATCTATTGCCGAAAATAAATCTGCTAAAACCGGTCAATCTACTGATGAAATCTTGGCTCAAATGGCTGCTGCAGTACCAATGAAAAGAATTGCGCAACCAGAAGAAGTGGCTAATGCCGTAGCATTTTTAGCATCTACGGCTGCGAGCTATATCAACGGAATTAATATTCCAGTGGATGGAGGAAGAACGCCTTGTCTATAAAACAAAAAAGCCATCTTCAACTTTCTTGAAGATGGCTTTTTAATACAATTTTTTAACCTACAAGATTTTCCAACCAACCGAAAAAGTAACCATACTGTTGGATAGGGTGGTGTTACTATTCACATTTTGCAATTCGTAGTAATCTCCGATCGCCCCCTGATATCTAATATCGAATAAGAATAATGGAATATCTAAGGATACTCCTGCGGTTGCAGAATAATACGCATCCTTATAGTTAATCTCTTTTAGGTCTCCACTATTTCCGGTTACAAAAGAAGGAATTAAACCCGCATTTACTCTTAGTTTCACAACTTTCAAATCAACCAGTTTATACCCGATCATCAGAGGGATATCAAATGAATTAAAACTCACTTTGGTAGTACCGGAACTCGCATCAATGATCTCTGCCTTCTTATTCGCAAACAGAGCTTCACCCTGAAGACTGATTTTCTTAAGCTTAATTCTTACAAACCCACCTCCTAATAACGATGTTGTATTCTCGATACTCAAATCCAATGAATCGGAAGAAAGACTATTCAGGTTGTAATTACCTCCAACCTTTAAACCAAAATTTACTTGAGAAAATACTGGTGAGATTAAAAATACCAGCGCAATAGCGAATACAAACTTCATTTTATTCATAACATTTATGTTTTGAGCGCTGCAAATGTATCTTCTTTATAAAATACCGCAACTGCAACAGACGTATTTCTATACGCAAATGTTATGCCTTTTTCACAATTAGTTTAAATCCTTTACCATGAACATTGATAATCTCCAGATTAGAATCCGGTCTTAAATATTTACGCAACTTGGTAATATAAACGTCCATACTACGCGAATTAAAATAACTATCATCACCCCAAATTGCTTTTAGAGCAAACTCTCTCTCCAATACTTCATTCTTATTTTGAGCCAAAAGTTTAAGCAATTGTGACTCTTTTGATGTGAGCTTATCAGAGCTATCTCCATTCACCAATGTTCTTTCATTAGGATTGAAATTAAACATTCCTAATTGGATGTCTTTAATATTCTCATCATCAATCACATCACTCTTTGTTCTTCTAAGAATAGCATTAATTCTCAAAAGCAACTCTTCCATACTGAATGGTTTCGTGATATAATCATCCGCTCCCAATTTAAATCCTTCGATGGTATCTTCTTTCATTGACTTTGCAGTTAAGAAGATAATCGGCACTTTACTATTTAACTTTCTAATCTCCGTAGCCATGGTAAATCCATCTTTCTTAGGCATCATCACATCGGAAATTACTAAATCATATTCTCTTTTTGTAAATGAATCAAACCCCTCTTGTCCGTCCTCGCATAATTTCACATCATAATCTTTAGCTCTCAAATATTCGGCTAAAATCGTTCCTAAATTGGGGTCATCTTCAACTACAAGTAATCTGAATTTTTGCATAGTATTAATTTTCTTGTTCCGGAGAATTTATTTTTTTACTGTCAATAGGTAAATAGATGATAAAAGTAGAACCTTTTCCCAAAACACTCTTCACATCCACGTGTCCATGGTGTCTGGAGACTATTGTTTTAACATAATTTAAGCCCAAACCAAAGCCTTTCACATCATGTAGATTCCCTGTTGGCACCCGGTATAATTTTTCAAAAACTTTCTTGACATGCTCTTTAGCAATTCCTATACCATTGTCGCTCACACGAATTGCAATCTGGTTAACTACATTGAGCACTTCAATTTTAATTTCTGGGTGATCTCTGGAATATTTAATCGCATTATCCATTAAATTATATAGTACATTGGTAAGATGTACCCGATCACCTACAAAATCATAGTATCCGGTTGGTTCAATGTCCACCTGAACAGAACCTGTTCTTTCTTTGATCTTAATATCCATCTTACCCACTACCTCAGTTACCAACTGTGCAATATTGAGGTTTTCTTGTTTTAACTTAAACGCACTTCTATCTAAAGCTGCACTCTGTAATACTTCTTCTACCAGCATTCCCAAGCGCTTGTTTTCTTCGTTAATCATCCCTAGATATCGTTCCAAAAGATTTTTATTACTTGACATTGCCGGGTCATTTAAAACCTCTACAGCAAGAGATATTGTTGAAATTGGTGTTTTCAACTCATGTGTCATGTTATTAATAAAATCATTCTTGATATCTGAATTCTTCTTTTGCGTGATAATAGCCTTCACCGTCCAGTAGAAAATATAAATGATAGCAAGTACCACAAGTAAAGAAGTTAAAAGCATAAACACTGTGGATTGTAACACAAATCCTTTCTCTTTTGGAAAAAAGACTTTGAGATACCCGGGTTTACCCATCACATCATTTTTAAACAATCGCACTTTATAATGTGATTGCTCCAGTTTGGTACTTAGCTTTTGCTTATTCCCAAATCGATACACACCATTATAATCAAATACTCCAAATTCAAAATTGATTTTTATGCCTCTTTCATAAAACGCCAGGTGTAATAAAGAATCTAAAAACAATGAATCAATTCTGTCCTCGAGTTTTTCAGTCGAATTAATTCGTGTTAAACTTTTAGCAATCTCACCAATATAGGCATTTTTCTGAGCTATTCTTTCTTCTATTTCTTTATTCAGGGAGATTCCGCGATAAGAATGGCCGGTACTCCCAAAAGACCGAACTCCATGTCCGGTTTCTTTTTCAGCCCCAAACTCCGGCAACGTACGATCTTGTATTTCCTTGGAATCTGCAACGCGAACACCATCTTTCTCCTCAGTAATCGATACCTGTACTTCTTCTCCATCTTGAACATAACGTTCAATCATCATGTACTCATAATTGGTATCTCCCCCTGCAGTATTTATTTTTTCTTCGGCATGATCATCTATAAACAAATACCTGTTTTGTTCTTGAGCCTGGATTAAAGTCGCAGCTTCATAACGCATTAAATAGTCCGAAACCGACTTTAACGCGTCTGCAACGTTTCTGGAAAACTCTTCTTTTCTTAACTCAACGGAACTGTGTACCCAGTAATATTGCATAGCTATCAAAGCGATAACGGCAGATGCAATTGCAAAAATGAGTACTTTAATTATGTTCTTCTGCATGAACACACAAAAATAAGCTTAAAGCCAATGAGAATACGGGTTTAACTAAATTTAACATCCATTAAGTTTTGATTAACTCCTTGAAATAATTCCACATTTAAATTTGTTGTTAGCTACCTTCACTTATTTCTTATCTAAAACATCAAAAATCATGAAATATATATTTAGAATTAGTTTTGTTCTACTCTCGGTAGCTCTTATCCTTTTTTCATTCAAAAAACCAAGTCAGGAAGTTCCAAATATTACACCTATTAAATCATCACAGTTGGTTAAAGTTTCTGCTGGATTTGGGATGCGCACTCACCCGTTAACCAAAGCAGCCAAGATGCATACGGGTATAGACTATGTAGCCAAATTGGGTACTCCTGTTATGGCTACTGCGGATGGAAAGGTGATCAAAATAGAACACAAAAGTACTGGTTATGGAAATAACCTCATCATTAAGCACGCTAACGGATTTAAAACAAGATATTCCCAATTGAAGGATATTAAAGTTACGCTTGGACAAAAAGTATCTCAAAAAGATATAGTTGGAACAGTAGGTTCTTCAGGAACTTCTACCGGTCCACATTTGCATTACGAAATTGAACTTAACGGCACAAAGGTTAATCCTGAATACTACATCAACAATTAAAAGTTTTTCAGGTTGACGAAAAAGGAGGGTATTGGACAGCCCTCCTTTTTTTATGTAAAATATTTTTCGGAATGCGATTTGCTTATTTTTGCATCACTTCAAATTTGATACTATGTACAGATTGATTTTCTGCATCAGCTTGTTTTTGATTCCTTCATTTCTTTTCTCTCAGGAAAATAATGATTGGAAATCATTTCCTGCTACTCCGGATAGCAACGTAGTACAAGAAGGGGAAGGAATTCTAACAGATACCTTATCAAAAACTATCCAAAAAACTTTTACTGATACCATTAACGGTCATTTAAAATCGAATGTTCCGGTTGAAATACAAGAGCTAAATAATATTTATACAGAACAATCTAAAAACCAACCGCAAATAAAAGGTTATACGGTATTGTTATATTCCGGATCAGGGGCAAATAGTAAGCTGAAGGCAAGAAACATTTTGCTTCAATTTAACGAGAAGTTTCCTGAGTGCACCTCAGCTTCGCATCTGACATGGAAAAGTCCAAACTATGAGGTAAGAATCGGGGATTATAGAACTAAATTGGAAGCTGAAAAACTTCTTCAAGAAATCAAAAGTGAATTCCCTACTGCTTTTGTTAAAAAAGCCATGATTGAATTACCTGCGTTAAGGCCTGAAGAAAAACAAGAAGTTGAATCGGAAGAATTAGAGGAAAAATAGATCTGTATTACACGCTCTCCTTTCTCATTTTATAAATAAGCCCAATCGCCAATATAGCCACCAACATATATGGGAAAGCCATCAGATAAACAATTCCATTATTGATTCCTGAACCCTTTCCAGAAATATCGCTTTCAACAACAGCACGACACATACTACATTGCCCCAAAACAAACTGATTGGACCAGATAAAAATAGTTGCTAAAACGTATTTAAACCACTTTGTTGACATGCTCTCCGAAAGATTTAGAGTACAAAATTAATAATATGGCGCTATCATCATGTACACAATGATACCCGTTAAGGAAACATAGAGCCATATCGGATATGTCCATTTGGCAATTCTCTTATGTTTTTCAAAATCACCTTTTAACGCCCTTGCAAAGGTGATCAAAACCAAAGGCGCCAAACCTGCAGCTAGAATAATATGCGTAATTAAAATTGCAAAATAAATCCAACGAATTATTCCTTCACCACCAAATGGTGTACTCGGCACTTGTGCGTGATAAATTACATAACCAACCAAAAATAATGCACTCATCGCCATTGCTCCCATCATAAACCCACGGTGCACCATCTTTTTACCATTTCTAATGGCTACTAAACCAGACACCAGAGCCAGGAAACTCGCACCATTAAAAATGGCATTAAAAAAAGGTATAGACTTAACCATTTCCGATGCCTCGTTCCCTTTTGGCATAAAATATAAGATTGCAACAGCTACCGGTAATACAATAGCAATCAACACAATCCACCCCGTATATTTACCTTCTCCTTTCAAAATAATCCTCCCTTTTTTTACTCGCTTTTTGATATTCTTCTAATCGAATTCTCTTTATGACGTCAATGATTGTTGATTGATCCACATATTGATTACCATCTAAGAATCCTCTAATATGTCTATCTTTATCTACGATCACAATTGTGGCCATCCCTGGTCCATATGGTTTCTTTATTTCATCATATTCGGAATTCACTAACAATCCGTTATGAACGAAGTTTTCTAAATAATTAGAATCTGCTGTCACAAAAAACCACTGATCCTTTTCTATATTAAATGGCTTGGCATATTCTGCTACTGCCTCGGAACTCCAATTATCTGGTGTTAGATTAATTGATACATACTTAATGTCTTTTTTATCAAAAAATCTTTCGGTTACTGCTTTAACCAATAGGGCATTTCTTGCACTAGAATCACTACACTGTAAACAGAAGAAATTATATAGAATGATATTTCCTTCTAACTCATCCATTGACAATGAATCACCCAAATGGTTTAAAAACCTGGCATTAGGTACCTGATAAATTACAGAATCAGTTGTTGGCCCATAATATTCCATTTGGTCAATATGGTGTTTCCCTGTTGCAAAAATCACATATAGCAGTGATGGAAACAATAATATAACCAACACTATAACAACCCTTGTAATCTTATTATTTGCCATAATTGACAGCAAATTTATGTGTAAAAAATAACCGCTAGCCCAAAGAGAACTAACGGTTATAAATAATATTATTAATTTCTATAATACTTAAATTGCCGTATCCGCTCCAGCTTCAACCAATAGGAAGAATAGTAAATACAACAAGAAGAATATATATGGCGCTAAAATCAACCATCTTAATGGCTTTCTCTCATCACCCAGGTGCATAAATACCATGATAATATATGCCGCTTTTACTACGGTCAAACCGATATAAGCAACTTTAATCATATCCCAGATGGCTTGTGCACCTAAAAAATCCGTCTTTTTCAAAACGATACCCATCGTTACCTCAATAATGGTAATTACAGAAAGGATAATCGTAACCTTATAAATGTCTTTACGTTTCTTTACGCCTTCTTCCTCGCTATGGTGTGTATCTAATGAATACTCTATAATGTCGTCTCTTTTCATCGTAATAATATTTTATAAGATTTATACCAAGTAGAAGAATGTAAATACAAATACCCAAACCAAGTCAATAAAGTGCCAGTATAAACCTACTTTTTCAACCATTTCATAATGACCGGTTTCCTCATAAACTCCCTTTCTAACACGTAACAAAATGATCAAATTAATGATCACACCACTTAATACGTGAGTCCCGTGGAATCCTGTAATGAAGAAAAAGAAATCTGCATATAATGGTAAACCATACTCATTCTCTGTAAGATTCGCCCCGTGTACAATTCTTTGAGTCGCTTTGATATCTTCAGCAGCTGCTCCTTCAAGCAAAGAACCATCTCTTAATTGAATAATGGTACCTTCTTCATTCATAATACGGCCCATCGTACCATCACCCATATCATAAGCTCCGTACTCAGAACCATGAATAAATGTTGACCACTCCCAGGCTTGAGATCCTAAGAATACCGCTCCACCAATCACAGTCAAAAACAACCATTTGGTCACGCCTTTTTTATCCATTCTATGTCCCGCTTCCACAGCTAAAACCATAGTCACCGAACTAATAATTAAAATGAACGTCATAAACGCCACATATAATAATGGTAATTCTGTATGATGGAAAAATGGAAAGTGATAAAATATATTTTCAGTAATTGGCCATATATCACCAAAATATACTCTCATAAACGCCAATGCACTAAGGAACCCTGTAAAGGTCAATGCATCTGAAATCAAAAAGAACCACATCATCATCTTACCATAGCTAACGCTAAATGGTGAGCGTTTTCCTGCCCAAAGTTCTGCTGTTGTCAATTGTTGTGTAGCTTCTCCCGCCATATTGATTGGGTATTATTATTTAATATAAAGTAAAAACATTAGTAAGAACATCCATACTCCTGTTAGGTAATGCCAATACCAGGAAACTAATTCAATTCCCAGTTTATCTTCAGCCGAGTACTTACCTCTAAGCCCTTTTATAGATGTTATAAATAAAGAAATATTTCCTCCAAATACGTGTGCCAAATGTACAATGGTAAGCACATATAAAAAGGAAGATGAGATTCCGGATCCAGAAAAATAAAATCCCTGATCCATTAATATTTTATATGCATCAAACTGAGAGTATACAAAAGCTAAACTCAAAACAAATGTTGAGATTAAACCAATTTTAATTCCTGTTTGATTATCCTTTTTTGCGGAAATATCAGCAAATACCAGTGTAATACTACTCAATACAATAATTGCCGTGCTGTAGTAAAACTGCATTGGCAAATCAATACTTAACCAATCAGAGTCGGCCTGACGTACTACATACGCACTTGTCAATGATGCAAATATCATGGACATACCTGCCATAGCAACCCATAAGAGCGGCTTTGCCGTTTTTGACCTAATTATTCCCTGTTCCTGTATAGAAATACCGCTTGCCATTATTACATTATAAATATCTTATCGAACATTAATGCTAACTGCGCCAAAGGCAAATAAGCAAAAGAAGCAAACATAACCTTTAAAGCCATCTTATCTTCTTTTGTTTGAACTAATTTCATAGAATAAAACACCATCCACAACGCCAATAGCGTGATTAGAATGGCAGAATAGATACTCGTTTCTCCGAAATAATATGGTAACAACCCAGCTGGAATCATCAACAATGAAGTCAATAATATCACCCATGCACTTGCTTGATCTCTTTTTCCATTGATTGGTAAAAGCGTAAATCCACCCTTTTTATAATCTTCATCTAACTTCCAAGCGATACTCCAAAAATGAGGTAATTGCCATGCAAATTGAATGATAAATAAAATACCAGGAACTAAACCAAACTTTCCGGTCACTGCAACATATCCTAATAATGGCGGAATTGCACCAGGGAATGCTCCGACAATCACCGCCCAGGATGTTTTACGTTTTAATGGCGTATAAACTCCAGCATACATAAGCATTGCCAATGCACCTAATAAACCAGATAATGGGTTTAAAAAATACCACAACATAAAAATTCCAACAATTCCCGTAATGGCCACTACCAGAAATCCTTCTATTACACTCATTTGCCCAGAAGGGATTGGACGATTACTCGTTCTATCCATCAGCTTATCGAAGTCTTTTTCAATAATCTGATTCATTCCATTAGAAGCCCCTGTTACTAGAAAACCTCCAATAGAAAGTACAATCAAGCTCACCATACTCACTGATGGTGCTGCATATACATACGAAACAACTGCTGAAAAAACAACCAGAGAAGCTAAACGCATTTTTGTAAATGCGGCATAAACTTTTAATTTAGCTATGAGCGAAGCTGAGCTAGCTACAACTGCTCTCGATTTAGTGATCATATTGATTGCCTTGATTGACTAAGTGCAAATCTATAATTATTAGACAACGAGACAAGTATCAAAATAAAAAATTGAACGAATTATTGCCCTATTCCGTTATATTTTAAAGCCATTTATTGGCTTCTAACATTCTAAATATCTCAGGATTAAAATCTAATTTAGATTTAAACTAAATTAGAAGTCCCAATTTTCATTAAATATTCCAGTCCGAATTCCTATTCTAGCCCAAAAAATATTATTCTCTTTTGATCCAACAACCTCGTTATATCCAGACAAATTCGCTTCAACACGAATATTGGCCTTAGCACTTAATAAATAGGATGCCTTCAAATTAAATGTAGTTAAAGTACGCTTTACTCCCTGCCCTACCTCATTTCCATAATCATCCGGACGTTGATCATATGATTTGAAAATATTGGCACCATAACTCACCGAATCCACATCAACACCTTGCATTAAATAGGTTGACTTCAATTCCACATAAAACTTATTGACAAAATAACTGGCTATAAATACACCTTCGTTAAAATTAGCTCCACTTGGATGGGCCAATGGCTGATTATAATTACCATAAGCTTGTCCTGCAGAACGATGACTATACGTATATGGTCTTACTCTATTGAACTCCGCTTGCAAAGTCAGCCTATCCACATGGAATGCATTGTAATATTTCACTCCAATTTGTGTTCCGTATTTATTCCCCCACCAACCATTACCAGCTCTAATCTCACTTAGCAAGAATTCATCTAAAAGCAATTGTCCGTATAGTTTTATTTCATTCGTTGCTTTAAAACCAACGTTCAATCCCATCAACGCATTATCCGCAGAACCCAGGCTAAACTCAACAGGTCTTAAAAATATAATGGGGTTTAAATAATATGGGTCAAAGCCTCTATCAACAACTGAATCCTGCCCCATCCATTGAATACTTTCAAACAATCCAATACTCCATCTTCTCTTAATGTTTATAGACAAATAGTGCGCAGTAGAATACTTTTTATTCGTTAAACCTGGTGCTCCAGGCACATTATATATGTCATCCATCTGTGCATATAAGTTCACATACTTAAACTTCCAGATATTCGTAACGATTCTAAAGTAATTGTAATTATTTCCTGCATCACTTAACAGCAATGATCTATATCCGTCTCCAAACTTATTCTTACCTCTTCCTACCGTAAAATTGAAATATTTACCTGGCGAATAACTGATATACCCATTACTATTTTTATAATAATATCCTCTATCGGTTGGACTTCCCCATCCCTGTCCTGGAACTACTTTCTGATTAAAGATGAACGACTCCACAAAACTCGGAAAACTGGAATGGCTCTCCATCCAATTGATATTAACATCTAATGTTTTACCCAACATTGCAGAAAAATTCAAACCAAACCCAGTCTGCATAAACGTTTTCGCATCTCTTCCTGACTCAAATCCTGTAAGAAATTCACCAATTGGAGAAACGGATAGCTTAAGTGGATACTCTTCTGATTTTTTGTTTAGGGTGAGGTCTAATAAGAACTTATCACTAAAAAATTCGCTTTTGTACACCTGTCTAAACCACTGTGAACTATCAACATCCTGCGTCTGGTATGGATAAATATCAGGATGAAAATTAGAACCTAAAGTATCCAAATTATTTTGCAGCGGGATATTCGTTTGCCTTTGAAAAGGCAAGTACATCCTGTTTTGTCCAATCAAGGGAGAAATACCCATCACGACAAAAATTACAATCAGATATTTTTTTAGCCTTCTCATTAAAAGTCGTAATACAGATTTCTCAAATTTGTTTTTAGTCCGAAATACACCCAATTGGTTGCGCCTGTTACAGAATGATCTCTATATCTCACCCCGGCATTCACCATAAGATTGGTAATTGGGTTAAATATATATCCCAAATTCGCCTCATAGTTCTGAATAGTTACATCACCAATTGAAGGATTAACCACATCAGCCAAAGAAGCTTTGGCATATAATAAAAACCTCCTATGTCTATAATTCCCAATTAGAATTACCTCAGAAAAATCCTCCATTTGCTGCACCGTCAACGGTTGATTATAGTGGAAGTAATCTACATAATCATTCTTTACTCCATATACATTATCTCCTACCTGATTGTATTCTGCTTGTAAACTCAATCCTTCTATACCTAAAACTTCATACAGCTTTGTTCCAACTTGAAAACCTACACCTTCTTTTTCCAAACCATAAGACAATTGTCCATAAAACGATGTGTAGGTAAATGGTTTAACAAACAAATTCATCCCTAGAATTGAATTCACCAATGTATCAGATTTCTTTGCAAATGAATTCACCAATGGGACTGGATTTATAAACAAAGGATCAAAATCCTGAGAATATGAATGTTCATTCCACCTTTCCCACATTACCCCTTCAAAAAGGCCTATTTCCCAGGTAGAATTTGGTTTAAAAGAAACATAATTAAAGTTCGCTTGTTTTCTGGCAAATACATCATCGCCTCCTCCACCATGAACTTTAACCAACGTTTGAAGGGCACTCCAATTTGCATGATAATTCAATTTATTTTCAAAAAGGCTTAGACCTGCCTGTAAGAATAGAAATGGAGATGAGTTATCAGAGAGTAACAACGAACGATAACCATTACCAATAAACATTTTATCCTGTCCAAATTGCAAATTGACATTTTTCGATGCCTGGAAATTGACTATTCCGGTCACCAAAGGGTAATCATATCCATCTGTTTTAAAAGCCTTTGCTTTACCCTGTCCAGGAACTGCGCCACTTGACAGAATCATACTGTCCATATATGTTGGAAAATATGATTGGGTTTCATAAAAATCAGTGCGGAAATATACTTTTTCAGTAATATTTCCCTGAATTAATATGCCTCGCGTATTCGTAGTCACCTGACCATTAGAGCCATCTTCTAAATCCGTACCAAATTCGAAATTCATTAATGGATCAATGGTCAAATAAAAATCCTTTGCCTGAAGAACCGCCAAGTTTTCATTGAACAACTTTCTTCCACCCCATTTTTCACGATGCTTTGCCCCTAATCTCTTCTGAACATGTCGCATGATCGTATCATATTCAGATTTATTTAGGAGAAGCGGTTTATACGAAAAATGAATATTGGTATCTAACTCGTATAACTGTCTATTTACTTCGAGCGCAGTTATCCGATCAAAAGGTAGAAGAATCTTTTGTGCGAATAGTCTTCCAGCGCCAATAATTAATAGCGTAGTTAGAAATATTTGAATAATATATTTTCTCATTCCTGAATCCAATTCTTCTTTATTTCAAATCTTCAACCAGATTCTTTAATAAACTACTCGCTCCAATTCTAAAATACGCATTATTCAACCATTTTTTGCCAAGTATTGAAGACACCATATTGTAATATTGTATGGCCACATCAGAAGTTGAAATACCTCCTGCAGCTTTAAACCCAATCATCTTACCTGTTAAATCGTAGTGTTCTTTAATCGCTAAGCACATGATCATAGATGCTTCCAAACTCGCTCCACTAACTCCTTTTCCTGTAGATGTCTTCAAAAAATCTGCACCTGCTTTAATGGCCAGTTGAGAAACACGATAAACTTGTTCCAAAGTTAACTCGCATACTTCCAAAATCACTTTCACGTGTACATCTCCGGCAGCTTCCTTAAAAGCAACCATCTCATTGAATACACTTTCATCATCACCATCTAAAACCTGCCCACGATTAATCACCACATCTATTTCATCTGCTCCCTGATCTTTCGCACTTTCAACTTCAAGAACCTTCACATCCAAACTTGCTTGTCCATGAGGAAAACAAGTTGCAACACATGCTGTGGATATTCCGCTTCCTTCCAATGACTTGCGCACCAATGATGTGAAATTGGAAAATACACATATTGCTGCAACAGAAGGTAAGTTTCTTTCATACAAGAATTCTCTACCTGAATTCACAAATTCCAGCACCGATTTCGGACTATCAGTCGCATTTAGTGTTGTTAAATCAATACATTGAATTATGTTTTTTAAATCCTGATTTTCATATGAGGATTTATACTGATCATTTTCAGCTAATTGACTGGTTACCCAGCTACGCAATTCTGATACATCCATAGTAAGCATTCGAGGGATAAAAATAAAAAAGCCTGTCCTAATAAATAAGACAGGCTTCAATTATTTTAAAGTAATAAATTTTACTGTAATTTAAATACGATTGGAAGATTAAATCTTACACGAACAGGTTTACCTCTTTGCTTACCTGCACTCCATTTTGGCATCGATTTTACAACTCGGATAGCTTCCTCATCACATCCTCCGCCAATACCACGTAAAACTCTTACATCGGTAATCGATCCATTTTTCTCTACAACGAAAGAAACATATACCCTACCTTGAATATTGTTATCCCTTGCAATTGGAGGATACTTCATATTCTTTCCTAAGAATTCATACATTTTACCTTCACCTCCAGGGAAAGATGGATTCGTTTCCACAATTGTAAAAATCTCCTCTTCTGCTACTTCCTCTTCTTCCTCAACTTCTACAATCTCTACGACCTCATCTTCATCTGCTTCAGTATCTTCGATTTCCAATTCCTCTTCAATCTCTTCATCATCTTCAACAATCTCGATAATTGTTGTTTGCGGTGGTGGCGGTGGTGGCGGTGGTAATTCTTGTTGCGTAATCGGAATCAATTCATCCTCTTCAGCATCAAGAACCAGCTTACCCAACTCAGCAACCCTCTTTTCATACACTTTCCATTCGAAAGATAGTAAAAGCACTGACAAAGCCACAACTGCACCAATCATAAAGTACATTCCCGACTTTCGGTTTACATCTACTTCTGGATTTTTCTTAACTTCCATTTATATCCAATTTTTGAGTCTGCTAAAATAGCAAGATTTTTATAATTATTACTTACTGTACTTATAATATCGAAAAATTAATAGGGAGCACATAATATACTCTTACTTTTCTACCTGCCTGTTTACCTGGTTTCCAGGTCGGCATTGCAGATATTACTCGCGTTGCTTCCTTATCAAAACCATAACCTTCAGGATTCAATACCTTAACATCACTTATCGATCCATCTTTATTTACGATGAATTGAACATAAAGTTTGGCTTCTAATCCATTTTCCAAAGCAAACTTTGGATATTTTACGTTTTTACCTAAGTATTCGTACAACGCATGTTCTCCTCCCTTAAACTCCGGCATAATTTCAGCGATATTAATAGGCATGGTATCTTTAACCTCAGGTTCCGGCTCATACCATTCTCTACCCATTGGATCCGGATCAGGGTCAGGTATTGGATCTGGAGTAGGATCCGGATCTGGCATTGGTGTTGGAGTAGGGTCCGGTTCCGGAACAGGCATTGGAGCCATTGGCTGAACCGGTGGTGGTGGTAATACCTTCTTTCTAAACGTATATGGAGGCAATACATCTTCTCCATCGTCAATAAATTCTGGCTCAGGAAGTTCGCTTAAATTATAATCAAATGTCCTGTATTCAAAAGCAAGTAGGGTTGTACTGAGCGCAACAACTAATCCGATCAGGAAAAACTGTGGCGATTGTTTTCTGTAATCTTTTTGGGGCGACTTCTTTTGTTCCATGTCTTAAAGTTTTTAGGAGGTCCATAAATAATGAGAAACAGAATCCATCCGATAAAACTTCCAACTGAGTTGGATATAAAATCAGAAAATTCTGTGGACCTGGAAACAAATTCCGTGCCTTGAATTATTTCTATCATTCCACCATAAAAAATGGAAACCACTAACCCCCAGAATACTGGAGATTCTTTTAAAACACTAAACTGTGATTGACGTACATTTCCCAGGATCAGTAAAAAAGAAAATGTACCGTAAAAGAAAAAATGTATAACCAAATCCAAATTGGTTATTTGCATTTTAGGGAAACTACTACCGGGTAAAAAGCAGAGCACTGCTATTAGCAGTGCCCAAAATATTGTGATTTTATTCTTGTTTAAATACAAATTCTTATCCTGCAATCAAAGCATCGTAGGCCGCAGCATCTAACAGGTCTTCCAACTCAGAAGGATCAGAAATTTTTATTTTAACCATCCAACCGTCTCCGTATGCATCATTATTTACGGTTTCAGGAGCATCTTCCAAAGCTTCATTAAACTCCATCACTTCACCCGAAATAGGCATGAATAAATCAGAAACCGTCTTAACAGCTTCAACTGTACCAAATGTTTCTTCTTTATCTAATGTATCTCCTTCAGTATCTACTTCCACATAAACGATATCTCCCAACTCTCCTTGTGCGTAATCAGTAATTCCAATTGTTGCAATATCTCCATCCACTTTAACCCATTCGTGGTCTTTACTATACTTTAAATCTGCAGGTACTCCCATTATATCTAGCTTTAATTAGTTATTCAAAATTTGAGATTCAAATATATTATTTTTTCCTATCCATTAAGATTAAACCTAATACTAAATCCACCGTTAGTCGTTGAGTTTGGATATGATAAAGATATCACAGGAGTATTAGATCTATAATCGAAGAATAGTCTTAAGGTGAGCTTTCTATTTAACTTATAATCACCTGTTAATTTAACCGATAATGTGTTCTGTCCATTCGTAGGATTATTTCGGTTAATATTGGTTGTTAGCTCTCTGGTTATACTAAGGTTTTTCCTAAGTGAGAAATCTGCACGCACCTTAAAGTCGCTCTTAATTGCTTTTCTCTTAGTCTTAGGCTGAAAAGGAGCTCTTAATTGTTTGAATGTATAGCCCAAACCAACTGTAAACTCTTGTCCCCGAACTTCCATCACCTGTAAACTTCTTGTACTTAAATTAATGGTTCGATCCTTCTTAATTTCGAACCTTACCTGAACAGAGTTTTTTAAGGTCACATCCACATTGATTAAGGGACTAAATGCTTCCCTTATAGTTACACTATTGTAGGTGTATTCAGACACAAAGTTGTTATATAGCGAACTGGTATCTCTTACATCGGTAAAACCACCTCCTTTGTCATCAAACAAAATATTTGAGGTATAACCTCCAATAATATATGATGATTTATAACCCGAAGAAATGCTCACATTACGGACATGCTTCTTTAAAGCAGGTAATTTACCTAACCCTGTATAGGTTAAACGCATATTAGGAATATACATCTTTGAGAATATATTCGTACTGATGGAGCTTGCATCTTGACCGCTATAACCTGCAAGGAATGCTGGGATAAGCACATCTGGATGATTTGGACCATAACCATCATAATACCCGCTATCTGAAGGACCATTAGAATATCCTCTTCTTTGAGATTCTTTACCTATTCGCTCAGATATTACAGAACGATTTGCCGCAAATTGTTCAAATGGATCACTGGTATAATTATCCCCATCTTTTGAAAATGCAGTTCTTAACATAAAGAATGAAGTACTGAAATTACCCTGCTCTAACGGACTATCTCTATTAAAGTCATCTAATATTTGTGTCCCATCAGAAAGTGTAAGGGTATCATAATATCTATTATAAGTCGTGTAACTTTTAACATCATTCCAACTCGTATTCAACTCCACTCTAAAATCTCGAACTGGTTCTATGGTTAATTTTAAATTTAACTTCTCTCCTCTAGTTTCTCGATATTGATTATTGAATTCCGGGTTCCGCACGAGCCAATCATTTCGCTGAGCATAATCCAAAAAGTCCTGACTGTCTCCAAAACCATTTTGTTGACCAAATACAAAACCTAACCCCGGTGCACTGAAATTATTATTCATACCAATAACCTCCGTTTGCTGGTTATAACCTGGTAGCATAATTCCATTGGTCACGCTATAACTTGCATTCCCTTTTCTCACCATCATTAATACTCTGGATATACCATCTACAAAACCAGGAGGTCCATCTTTTTTAGGCTTTTTCGTTTTAGTTTTCGTTGTATCGTTATTATCTTTTTTATCCTCTGTCTTCTTTTTATCGTTTTTCTTTTTAGCTGTAGGTCTTTTCGAATTTACCTTTTTCAAATATTTAGACTTATTATACAAATTCACAAAATTCAAAGTTCCATTCAACTGCATGGTTTGTGTATTCTGAATCGTATTTCCTAAACCTTCCGCAATAAATGGAGCTCTCACCCAACTATATGTTGATCCATATTTGAAAGTACTATTCGTCCAATCCAATGCAGGAATTTTATTTAAAGGAATGGCCCAGGTACCATTAAAGGCATGATTATAATTCAAGTTGGTTCCAAAGTCCCTAATACTATTTCTAACCGTTTCTTTCCAGATATCTAAAGAGTCACTTGGACGGCCTGCAGACTCTTCGATAAGGGATTTATTACGCGCGGTAAAATCCAATTTAATGGCTCTGGTAATATCCCATCTCACCGCATAATTTCTATTCCAATCAAAGGTTTTATTCACATACACCGGAATAGTGTTTAATAGTTCCGGATTATTATTTCTTGTTCTGGATTCCTGATACTGGCGATTTACATCAGTAGAGAAACTAAAAGATTTTGGATAGGGATAGAAATTAATATCCTTAACCAATGCCAGCCATTTTGTACTATTCAGGAATTTACTCTTTGTGAACGGCTTGATATTTTTAGGTGCAGATGAATAATTATAAGATATTCCTCCTCGATATGATTTCATATTGTCAAACTCCGTCTCAAAATCATGCATTTCCGTTGAATTGTACGAATAGTTTAAAGCAAAATTCGAAATATCATAAACCTTCTTTTTCTTCTTGGTATCCGTCCTTTCCTTTCTAACGTTGGTGAAGTTTAAACTTTTTCGGGTTACCACTTTCTGTTGAACATTCCGTACAGAATCCTGCTCTTTTCCAGCCGGGAATGCTTCTTTAACATATTTCTCAAACTCAATATCTGGTGCCAAAGGTGCAAATTGTGGTTTCACGATCCCCACAGTATATCCCACATAAGTTGGGATTTTAACACCTGATTTCTTTCCAAAGAATTTACCTAACTCGACATTCGCCTGAACATCTAAATCTTGCCTGGTCTCTCTTTGTCTATCACTAATCTTTTTGTCAATACTTCCCCATCCAGGTGTACTCATACTACCCGAAACTGATACGGTCGCAAAATCTGCCAGTTTTGCATTTGCCGTTACAATAGATGCCCATCCACTTTGATCATCAAAATCTGTTAACCTCAACTCATTAAACCAGATTTCCGCACATTTTCCTTCTCCATCATCATCTTCATCTCCCACCTCTTTCCTCGGATTTCGAATACCCAACATAATAGTTTTTACACCATTTAAACTTGGATTACCTACAATAGATATCTTTGCTTTTCCTTGTTTAATCGAATATGGAGTGTCAAAATTGGCTGCACTACCCCCCGAGACGATCGCCTCCTTATTTCTTTGAATTTTAATATTTTTAAATTCGTTTAATGAGACTTCCATATTATTGGCTTCTGGCCAAACAAACAACCTTTGTTGATCATCATCCCCATTATACTGACCAGGCAACGTTATCTTTAAAGGAATTTCATACTCATAATAGTTATTCTCAAAGTCTGTACCTACCCGCATAAATGCGACTAAATCTCCATCTTCAACCTTAGATTCATTCTCATAGGATTCCGCATGCACAAACATTTTAATCGTATTATAGGACAACACATCCAAATCGAAAGAGCGGTATACCGCACGACCCTGTCCATCAGGTAATTCACAAATATTTAGCGCTAAAGACTGCTCGTTTAATTGATTTAAATTCGTGGACCCCACATTAATTTCCCGTTGAATAAATGGCGGCAATACATAGTTAACTGGCTCTTTGGACGAGTTAACCTCAATATTAACAGCCGATACATCAAAGTTTGTAAAGTCATCTCCAAGAATATAGTCTCCGGGTTCTTCTAAGGTCCCCTCAAACTTTCTCCACTCTCCACGTACCAATTCTAATCTGGCAAAACGCATGACTGCCTGGTTTTCAAACCCCCTCATAAACACACGCATAAAACGAATTGATCTAAAGTCTCTAATTCCACCAATAGGCTCCCCTTGACGAATTGGAATTTTTAGTTGGTACCAGTCAATTTCTCTGGTCCGACCATCTTTTGTAGGAATAACAGCAGTACGAACATCGGTGATATAGTTGTTTCCAATATTGTTTCTATTGAAATCTGCACGACTCACTTTAACCTTATATTGCCAATAAGATTCCGTTTCATCAATATTTTTATCCTTATTAATATCCTCTTGATTTGGTCGGGTTGATCCAACCGCTGCTGCCCCAGCACTGGTAGATAATGGAGAGTTCCCATCATAACCATTAAACTTTTTATAACGGGTTAGGATATCAGCTTGCTGATTGTCATAGGCATCGGTTCTGAAATACACAAAATTATCTTGAGAAATATCGTTCTCCAGATTCGCTATTCCTGCAATATTACTCGCATATTCGCTAAAAAACTCTCCTTCTTCTACATCACGCATCCCGTCTAATCCGACATCCTGATACTGACGTGCGTCCGGATCATTATCAAACCCATCTACAATCTGGTTACCAGGAGTATATCTACCCCAGGCACTCGTAAAAGGTTCCGTTGCAATATCCGTTGGCGGGGAGACTAAACCATTCTCAAAGAAGTTTTGTCCATCTCTTTGCACATCCTCAGAAACTGAACCTAAATTGATATATAAAGTTCCATCATCATTTCCACCTTCATAATCATCGTTAAACGGATCCATCACCCAAATCTGGATATATTCAATATTCAGAGCTTCGAAGTTTTGCTGATCAATTTTTCTTTGAATTCCTCCCCAACGTGATTGTGGTTCTAACAAGGTTCCATCTTGCGGATTAATCCCCGCACTATAAACATTCCCAATAGAATCTCTACCATCAAAATCATAGTTATTTTGCCCCTTTTCACTCGGGTAAAATGCCATATCCAGAGTTGGAATATTTTGATTTTGCACACTACTCACTTGTTGGTTTTCGAAAACCTCTGTCACCGTAATTTCCCGCATAAAGTGATTACTCTGCATGGCAGGATCATTTTTGATATGGTCAGGTGTTCGTGAATCATTTCTAAAGAATAACGGGTCAATCGTATACCATGAAAACAACGCTCTATTAAATCCGAGTGCTACATTATTAATCAAAATCGCTTCCGGGAATAAAGCAGGTTGATTTTGAGGAATAGAAGCCAATGACCAGGATGTCCTAGATCTTAAATCAATGGTAGATTGACTTCCTTCGAAATCATCAATATACGAAGTTCCTGATTTCCCAATGGCTTTCGAGTGTCCAGGAATAAACTGGGCAAATTCACCTGTTACCTGGAAATTTGATTTTTCTTTGGTATCAATCCCAGGTAAATTATCCACCATTCGGGTTAAAAACTGTGATTCAGACCTATAGGTTCCATCTACTCCCCAAACCGTATTAGATATAGGCTCATCTCCATAACTTGTTTTTTGTGTTAATGGTCGTTCCGACAAATTCATTATTGTACCACCCACCACAAAATCTTTAGAAATCTTATAGTCAAATCTGGAAGCAAGCAACGTTTTAGTTTGAATATTAAATAGTGAATTACTTTCCAACGAAATTTTAATTGGAATTCCTGATTCCAGGAGACCCTGATTTAAGATTTTAACACGCCCTAAATTATAATCCACCTGATAGTCCGAACCTTCTACCAACTCACGTCCTCCAGCGGTAACTTTTACCGACCCTTGTGGAATTTGCATCGCCCCCACGGAAATTTCATTACTCACGGACGACTCATACTTTCCTTTGAAATAGAATCTGTTCTTATTTGGAAACTTAGCCCGTGCATCAGGTTTTGTATTCGTATATAAAGAGTCGAATGCATATTTATCAATGAATTCCGCATCTCCTCCTGAAATATTATGAATATGGCTACCAAACGGCTCTAAAACCGGGAAAAAGACTTTTCCATTCTTTGGATTAATATACGGTAAATTTGATGGTCCGGATAAAAAATCAAAAACTCCGTCAGGCCCTGGATTCATATTTCTATCCATTTTATCCAGGTTCATCACCTGAATCAATGGTAAACCACTCACGTTCGCTGGACCTGAAGGAATATAATTTGTTGGCACCCCGGTTCTTCTATCCAAATACCAAATATCAAACTTAAAGTTTTCCTTTTGCACCTGATACGCTCCAATAGAATATACATTCTTCATCATCAAATCCCACATAGGTGCAGAAGTGTTGATCTTTGAACTCTTCAACATTTTGGTGAATATGGCCTGACTGTTTACTACATCCGTAGAAAACTCACCAACCTGATACACCTGATTTTGATAGGTATATTGAAATGCTACGGATAACACTTGATTTGGCTGCATTTCCATATTCAATGAAATCACCCCCAATTGCGGATTAAAAGTATATTCATTCTCCGTTAATAATCTTGCCAATCCAACTTTTTGGTAATCTTCTTGCGCTATATATCCCAGTCCAGCCAATGCAGGTGTAGACTGGTCATATCCTTTCACAGCCGGAATATTTACAGAATTGTATAATGTATTGGCCTGATTGTTTGGAAATCCATTAGAAGATGTAATCTGTAATGGTCCGGTTCCATTTTGATTAAACACTTTATCTGCATCACCTTCTCCTAAATCCTGAAATGCAATTAAGTTTCGTGTGTTTTGTGTAGTGTTATTATTATTTGTTACCCATACCTCTATCCTGGTGACGTTTATCTGCGAACTAATAAATGGAGGATTTGACATCGCTTGCTCATAATTATCTCTGAAAAAATGAGAAATAAAATAGTGTCTGTTCTCATCATACTCATCCGCCTTCAATTCGTATTCCTTTACCTGAGCTCCTCCTTTTACTTCAATTTCTTCTTTTTTACCTCTTTGTTGAGAAAAAACAGACGTCACCTCCAGTCTTCCAAATTTCAATTTGGTTTTCAATCCAAACAAACTTTGTGATCCGGTGATTAGAGAACCAGATAGAGGAAGGCTTACATTTCCAGCTTCAATTTTTTGAATAATATCATCATCATATCCTGTGAAGTCCACCTTCACCTGATTCTCAAAATCAAAAGTTGCTTCCGTATTATAATTGATAGACATTTTCATTTTATCCCCAATATTACCAATCAGGTTTACCTGAATCTGCTGATCAAAATCAAAGGTGGTAATACTTCTTTGTCTTTCTGATAAAGCTGGGTTTTGAGTCTTCGAATTCTTTAATCCAAATTTGATTTGCGCAGATCCACTTGGCCGAATGTCAATGGTATTTCCACCAAAAATATTATCGAATCCTTTACTATCCACATTTAAGGATGGGATTAAATCCTTACTCTTATCATCATCTTTACTTAATTCACTTTCCGTAGCAGTTTTGTCCTTCCAGTATTTTGACATTGCCTGATCAAGATCGTAGTCCAGATATTCTTCAAAGGTCATATAATTGATTGGGCGATAATCCAGTGTATCTCCAATCTTTGAAACGATATAATAGTTACCGGTAACAGGGTCGTATTGAACTTCTTGATTAATATTTGATGGGTCTTCCAGATTAATTGGGGATTCTCCGGAATTGAATGGGCTCACGCTGTTATCTTCATAGGGATAGACCAAATTAATAGAATCGCTATCTCCGGAATCAATTGGGTTTTGCGCATAATAATTCCACCCAGATGCTTCACCTGCATACGCAATCGCGCCATCACAAATTAATGCGAAAACAACGATGAGTAAAAATTTTATCCTGTAATTATTCCCCAATTCCAATAATAATTAACCTACACTACAATTTTTTTAGTGCTGATTTTACAAGTTCTTCAACTGGCATATCTGCATTGGTTTTCAATAAAGAATCCACCATTTTTGATGATTTATTTTTATCAAATCCTAAAGCAAACAATGCAGATAACGCCTCTTGGCGATTGGTATTGTGTGGGGTCAAAGAAATATCGGAAATCGCATCCAATTTCCCGATTTTGTCCTTTAAGTCAATAATTATTCTTTGCGCAGTTTTTCCTCCTATTCCTTTTACAGATTGCAACGTAGCCACTTCTCCATTTACAATAGCAGCCATGGCATCTTTAGGAGTTAATGAAGATAGCACCAATTGCGCAGTAGTAGCGCCAACTCCAGAAACCGAAATCAACTGTCTGAAAAACAAGCGTTCTTCTTTTTCAGCAAAACCATATAGAACATGCGCATCTTCACGTATTGCGAGATGCGTATATAAACTAAGCGCTTCACCTTCTCCGATAGCACTATAGGTATGTAAAGAAATATTCAAATAATATCCAACCCCGTTACATTCAATAACTACGTAACTCGGGTTCTTTTCGGTTAACCTACCCTTTAAATATTCTATCATTCACTTTTTTTAGCCTGCGCATCAATTGACGCAATAGTTACCATATTTATTATTTCTCTCACTGTACTTCCCAATTGAAGCACATGGAAAGGTCTATGCATTCCTAACAATATAGGACCAATAGCATCAGATGCTGCTAGTTGTTGAGACATCTTATACGCAATATTACCCGCACCTAAGTTTGGAAATATAAATGTATTAACCTTTTGATTTACAAGTTGCGAAAATGGGAAAATTTCTTCTAATAATTCCGTATCCAACGCAAAATTGGCTTGCATTTCTCCATCAACTAGTATTTCAGGGTACTCTCTATGTAAAATATCAACCGCATCTGCCACTTTCTTTGCTTCTCCACCGGAAGAAGAACCAAAATTAGAATAGGACAACATTGCAATTACAGGTTTTACTTTCATACGTCTAACAGCATCATTTACTTGCAAAGTAATATCTACTAATTCTTCTGACGTTGGATTATAATTGATAGTTGTATCTGCAAAGAACATTGGTCCTCGTTTCGTAATTAAAACGTACATTCCAACGATTCTTAACGCATCCTTATCCTTACCTACCACTTGTAATGCGGGACGAATAGTATCCGGATAATTTCTCGTCAAACCCGAAATTGCAGCATCCGCCATTCCTGCTTCGATCATACCTGCAGCGAAGTAATTTCGTTCACGCATTAGTTTTTTTGCTTCCGGAAGCGTCAATCCTTTACGCTTTCTTTTTTCAAAGAACATTTTCCCAAAACTATTTCTCAACTCCTCCGTGTCTTCACTTCTGGCATCAATGATTTCGCAACCTGAAATATCAATTGCAAATTCATTGGCGATACGATCAATTTTAGTGTCTTTTCCTAACAAGATTGGTTTTGCCAAACCTCTATCGGCTACAGATTGTGCTGCCTTTAATACTTTCACATCATGTGCCTCGGCAAAAACAATTCTTTGTGGATCTTTCTTGGCTCTGGCCTCCAGCCTTTTCATCATGGTATTATCAATACCCAATCTTTTTTGTAGTTCTCTTTTGTAACCTACCCAATCTTCAATTGGTTCTCTGGCTACACCACTCTCCACCGCAGCTTTAGCTACAGCTATGGAAACAGCTGTAATCAATCTATGATCAAGTGGTTTAGGTATAATATACTCCTTTGAGAAAGTAAGGTTCTTCTCATTATATGCTTCTATCACTTCCTCTGGAACTGGCTCTTTAGCCAAATTAGCCAATGCCTTTACCGCAGCCAACTTCATTTCTTCATTAATGGAAGTTGCCCTTACGTCCAATGCACCTCTAAATATGTACGGGAACCCTAACACATTGTTTACCTGATTAGGCGCATCACTACGACCAGTTGCCATGATAATATCATCCCTTGAAGCTATTCCATCCGCATATGATATTTCCGCAACAGGGTTTGCCAATGCAAATACAATAGGATTTTTAGCCATGGAGCGTACCATATCCTGAGACAATACGTTACCTTTTGAAAGTCCCAAAAACACATCAGCATCTTTAATTACTTCCTGTAACGAACTCATTGATGTCTTATTCCTAAAAGCCTCTTTTGTTGCAGGCAATTCGCCTCTATCCGCATTTATTACACCCTTACTGTCCAACATAAATATGTTTTCAAGCTTGGCACCTAATTTCAAATACAATCTTGCACACATGATCGCTGCTGCACCAGCACCATTAACCACAATTTTAATTTTTTCAATTTTTTTGTCGGCTAACTCTAACGCATTAATTAAAGCTGCCGCAGAAATAATTGCCGTTCCATGCTGATCATCATGCATCACTGGAATATCCAACTCTTCTTTAAGACGTGCTTCTATTTCAAACGCTTCTGGCGCTTTAATATCTTCTAGATTAATCCCTCCAAATGTGGGCGCGATATTCTTAACCGTTCTCACGAATTCATCAACATCTGTAGCATCAACCTCAATATCAAAAACATCAATATCTGAAAAGATCTTAAACAACAATCCTTTTCCTTCCATTACTGGCTTAGATGCTTCGGGACCGATATTCCCCAAACCCAATACTGCTGTTCCATTTGATATAACCGCTACCAAATTACCTTTGGCAGTGTATCTGTATACATCTTGCTTGTTTATAGCGATCTCTTTACAAGGCTCTGCTACACCTGGTGAATACGCCAAAGACAAATCTCTTTGGGTATTATAAGGTTTTGTTGGTACTACCGCTATTTTTCCTGGCCTACCTTCAGAATGATAGTTTAAAGCCTCATTTTTCCTTATCTTCATACGATGAATCGTAGTTTATCCGTTATCAATCGATGTTTTCTAAATTCAAAACACTTTACCCCTAACAATGAGTATTTTAAAAACATCCCCCGTTTCAACCCGCAAATCTAAATAATAGATATTACCCTAACTACCTCTAAACTCTATTTAAACACAAGAATTATTTCATTATCTAAATTTGTAATTCGATCTAATCCATCCTATCTTGCCTTCATTCACTTTTTGACTATGAAAAACATTGTTGTACTTACAGGCGCTGGAATTAGTGCTGAAAGTGGTTTGTCTACTTTTAGAGCTTCAAATGGATTATGGAACAATTATAGTATTTACGAAGTTGCTACTCCTGAAGCGTGGAATAAAGACAAACAATTGGTTCTGGACTTCTATAATTACAGGAGAAAAGAATTGCAGAAGGTCAAACCCAATCCTGCACACGTTTCACTAGCTCAATTACAAGATCATTTCCACATTGAAATTATCACTCAAAATGTAGATAATTTGCATGAACAAGCTGGATCTAAAAATGTATTACACTTACACGGTCTCTTAACACAAGCAAAGGGAGAATATTCACACACACCTATTATGAACATAGCCTATGATGATATTAAATTAGGTGATCTCACTTCCTCCGGAGAGCAAATGCGACCTCATATAGTTTGGTTTGGTGAAGATGTTCCATTAATTGAAGATGCCCATGAAAAATGTCAAAAGGCGGAAATCCTCATCATTATTGGCACAAGTTTACAAGTATATCCAGCGGCAGGGTTAATTCATTCCGTGCCACCAGGTTGCGAAATTTTCCTCATTGACCCACATGCAGACGAAATTGATGTGCCCCAACATATTAAATTGTTAAAGGAAAAAGCCAGCGTAGAGGTGCCTAAACTAGCATATCAACTTTTAAATACCTTATAACAAAAAAGCCAAAACAAATGTTTTGGCTTTTAATTTATTTATTTCCGAAAAGATTAATGCACTACATTAAACTTTTGGATAAATACTCTTTGACCTTTTTCTTCGATAGTGAAAAAATACATTCCGTTTTCAAAATCTGAAGTATTTAAGTTTAATGTTCCTGTAATTGGATTCAATTCATATGTTCCCACTTTTCCTCCAATGATGCTATACACATTTAATACTGGTGAAGAAACGTTTGTCAACGCATAGTTTACAACCAATTCGTTATTGGCCGGATTTGGGAAACTAGAAACATTTGCATTATACGATACATTTTTTACTGAATTCGGAGCCTCAGCAACATACACTAATGTATCTTTCATATTATCCGTAACATTCTGAACCTCGATAATAAACATTCCTGTTGTCATCGGTTGGCCATTTGGGTCTGCAGTTAAATACCATTCTTCATTTGTTCCGTCAGGCATGGCATCCGGACATTGTGCTCCCTGTGGCAAAACTCCAAAGTCATTACCAATACATGTTACACAATCACAAAACTGCATCTTCCAACTTACCGTATTCGGGTATGTCCCGTTCACATTATCATTTAAAGTAGATTGAATCAAACTCCATCTTAAATCAATATCATGACCAGAATTATTAGATAACAAGATTTTTGCAGAGTGTAACACTCCATCCTCTAAAGTTAGAGTAGCGGTGTCTTTACTAAACGTAATTTGAGCTATTGCACTCACATTTATAACAACAGCCAATATCAATACTGGGAGTACTTTTTTCATCATAAAGAAAATTTTCATGTAAATATCAGCGCCAAAAATAGAACTAAAATTATAGTGTGTCAATTAAAACTTTGTTTACTAAGTCTTTTTTTTTAGATTGCGCCAAATATTAAACAAGAAAATGCTATGAAAAAAACTTTACTTTTTGCTGGGGCTTTGGCTCTTGCGAGCAATTTATCTGCTCAAATCTTCAGCGAAGATTTCGAGGGTGGATCTATGCCTACCGGATGGGGGGTAACCACAAACGCTACTGACGGTGGTTGGAATGTTGGAACCGCGAATTCTTTAGGTTCTCAATATTTCCCAATGACCGGAAATAACACTCAATTTGCAGCTACTAACGATGATGATTGTAACTGTGATAAAAGTGACGACTTTCTATATACTGCTTCTATTGACTTAACTTCTCAAACCGGAGCGGTTTTCATGAGCTATTCTCAATACTATTTTGCAGCAGCATATCAAGGTGCTCAAGAAGTTGCTACCATTGAAGTTTCTACTAACGGTGGTACAAGCTACACGGTATTAAGCACACTAGCAGGTGCCGGTGCGTGGACTGAAGTAATTGCTGACTTAAGTAGTTATGCAGGCCAAAACATTATGGTAGGATTCCGTTATAATGATGATGGCGGATGGGTATATGGAATGGGTATTGACGATGTTAAAGTTTACGTTCCTGCTGACGAAGATGTAACATTATCTTCTTTAGACATCCCTAACTATTCTAAGTTAAGTAATGGTGCTGTTGATATTAAAGGTTCTATTAGAAACAACGGTGGTGTTGCAATCACTTCAATGGATGTTGAATACACCGTTAACGGTGGTTCTCCGGTTGCAGCTTCTTTAACTGGTTTAAATGTTGCGCCTTTAACAGATTACGATTTCACTCATACTACTCCTTGGACTCCTGCAGCTGAAGGAGATTATACTATCGAAGTAAAAGTTACTGCTGTAAATGGTGTGGCTGATGCAGACATTACTGACAATGTACAAACTCACGATATCAATGTGTATACAAATGCTTATCCAAGAGTAGTTCTTTACGAAACTTTTACAAGTTCTACATGTCCTCCATGTGTTCCGGGTAATGCTAACTTCGAAGGTATTATCGCTACACTTCCAGATTCTCAATTTGCTTCTATCAAGTATCAAATGAGCTGGCCTGGTAACGGTGATCCGTATAACGCTGCAGATGGAAACACTAGAAGAGGATATTATAACATCAGCTCTGTTCCTGGAATGGAAATCGATGGTGGATGGGATGGAAACTCTAACTCTTTCACTGCTGCATTACACGATGCCGCTCTTGAAGTTCCTGCTTTCGTTAACATCGATGCTGAATATAGTGTAACAGTTGCGGATCAAGCGGTAAGAACTTGCGCAACTATTACTGCTTTAAAAGATTTAGGTAATGCAACTCTTCAAATAGCAATTAAGGAGCACAAAACAGTTCAAAACGTTGGAACAAACGGTGAAACTGAATTCTTTGATGTTGTGAAGAAAATGGTTCCGGATGCTGATGGTGAAACTGTAGCTATTACTGCTGGTATGAACCAAAAAATCTGTAAAGATTACACTTTCCAGGGTAACTTCAGACTACCTAACAGTGCACAGGATTTAATCAATGATGCAAACGAGCATTCAGTTGAAGAGTTCACTGATTTAGGTGTCGTAGTTTGGTTACAAGCTTCTGACAAAACAGTTTTCAATGCTGCAAATGCAACTAGTGGAATTACTTCAGTAAACAATGTGGATGCTGCTAATAACAACATCAACATTTATCCAAATCCTGCAGTAAGCAACACTACTTTAGCTATCTCTTCTGCTGATGCGGCTAACGCTTCAATCAAAGTTTTAGACTTAGTAGGTAAAACTGTAATCTACATGAACAATGTAAACGTGAACAGTGGTCAAAACAACATCGAATTAAACACTGCTAACTTAAACGCTGGTGTTTATATGGTGGAAGTGACTATCGATGGTCAAGTTTCTACTTCGCAATTGGTGATTCAGAAATAATAATTCACCTTGCAAAAAGCATTAAGCCATTTACCCTAGCGGGTAAGTGGCTTTTTCGTTTAACACATTAACCTTTTAATTATCAACTCATTTACCGCTCACACATAGTATATAAATTCCATCACTGTTTGGGGAAAATAAATTTTGTACAACAAATTATTATTGTAGATTTACGGCTTATAATTTCAATTATTCACATCAATTTAAATTTTTTCGCATGAAAAAAATCTTTACTTTATTATCTGTGGTGTTGATTTCAGGAGCTCTTTCAGCTCAGTATTATCAATTACCATTTATTAATGCTGGTCAAAACCCTGGTGGTTTAAATACCGATGAAGACCAAACGGCTGCATATATGTTAGCTAATTCTACAGGCTATACACAAGCATTAAACTCTGGCGATACTGATTGGTCATCAGCACAAGCTTTACCATTTTCATTTACATTTAATGGAAATTCTTACAACTCTGTGTACATTGCACCAAATGGTGTTGTTTCTTTTACTGCTTCTACCGGAGTTGGTCCTGGTAACAACGTAGCACTTCCAACAGCGACTATTCCTGATAATTCAATTTGTGTTTGGGGATTAAACTTAAGTGGTGCTAACGATGGTGTTATTGTTAAAACTCATGGTTCTGCTCCAAACAGACAATATTGGATTACATGGGCTTCTGCATCTTGGCCTCAAGGTGGCGGATGGGTTTATTGGTCGATTGCTCTAGAGGAGACTACTAATAAAATCTATATCGTTGATGCACGTAACTATGTAAATGCAGGTGCTGGTGTAGCTTTAACTGCAGGTATTCAATTTGATGCTAGTAACGCAATGAGTGTTCCTGGATCTCCAGCTTTAGCTTCAGTAAACAGTGCAACTTCTGGTGGTTCTGATGTTGGTCCGGCTGACAACTCTTACTATGCTTTTATTCCTGGTGTTCAACCAGATTACGAAGCTACTATGTCTGATTTAATGACTCCTAACTACTTAAAATTAGGTCAAGGAGGAACAAGTGTTGAGGCGACTATTACTAACCTTGGTGCTCAAACTATCACTGACTTAGAGTTATCTTATAGTGTTGATGGAGGTACTCCTGTTGTAGCTACAGTTTCTGGTTTAAGTATTGCTTCTGGTACTTCTGCTACTGTAACTCATCCAACCGCATGGGATCCAACAACTGAAGCTACTTTTAACGTTGAGTTCTGGGCTTCTGCTATTAATGGAAATCCTGATTCTGATCCGTCAAACGATAAGACTGACAAAAACACTACAACTTATTCTAATGCATACCCAAGAGTAGTTCTTTACGAAACTTTCACAAGTTCTACATGTCCTCCATGTGTTCCGGGTAATGCTAACTTCGAAGGTATTATCGCTACTCTTCCAGATTCTCAATTTGCATCTATCAAGTATCAAATGAGCTGGCCTGGTAACGGTGACCCATACAACAATGCTGATGGAAACACTAGAAGAGGATATTATAACATCAGTTCTGTTCCTGGAATGGAAATCGATGGTGGATGGGATGGAAACTCAAATGCTTTCACTATGGCTGAGCACACTGCTGCTCTTGAAGTTCCTGCTTTCGTTAATATCGATGCTGAGTATAATGTAACTGTTGCTGATCAAAAAGTAAGAACTTGTGCAACTATTACAGCTTTAAAAGATTTAGGTAATGCTACTCTTCAAATTGCTATTAAAGAGCACAAAACAGTTCAAAACGTTGGAACAAACGGTGAAACTGAATTCTTTGATGTAGTGAAAAAAATGGCTCCGGATGCTGATGGTGAAACTGTTGCTATTACTGCTGGAATGAACCAAAAAATCTGTAAAGATTACACTTTCCAGGGTAACTTCAGACTTCCTAATGATGCAAACGATATCATCAACGATGCAAATGAACACTCAGTTGAAGAGTTCACTGATTTAGGTGTTGTAGTTTGGTTACAAGCTACTGATAAAACAGTTTACAATGCTGCTAATGCAACTAGTGGAATTACTTCTGTAAACAATGTGGATGCTGCTAATAACAACATCAACATTTATCCAAATCCTGCAGTAAGCAACACTACTTTAGCTATCTCTTCTGCTGATGCGGCTAACGCTTCAATCAAAGTTTTAGACTTAGTAGGTAAAACTGTAATCTACATGAACAATGTAAAAGTGAACGGTGGTCAAAATAACATCGAATTAAACACAGCTAACTTAAACGCTGGTGTTTATATGGTGGAAGTGACTATTGATGGTCAAGTTTCTACTTCACAATTAGTGATCCAGAAATAAGATATTTCACTTAGAGATATTAAGCCGTTTACCTTCGGGTAAGCGGCTTTTTTATTTTATATCAAGACAAATACAATCTATGACGATCCGAAAACAAAATGTTTAAAGCATTAATCTTTTATCAATCAATAACGCAAGTGGTCTATTTAAACGGGTCACTATAAATCTTATTGGTAAGGAATTCAGTATCCGTTAATGTATTTAAAAACGCCTCCAGAGCTTCTATTTCCTCCTGAGTCAAGTTAAAACGAATAGCAGATTGACCTCCCGGCATTTTTAAATGGCCATCAAGAGTCGGGGTCCAATTAATTCCAGTACTATACCCCATAATAACCTCCCTAAGGCTTTTATAATCCCCATTATGCATATACGGAGGTCTTACCGCAATGTTTCTTAAAGAAGGCGCCTTAAACTTACCTCTATCCAATGGATTTCCGGTAGTTTTCTCTACACCATAGTCATCCGGCTCTCTGGTTAACCCGTTATTACGGGATACCACTGTTATCATCGCATCAGTTGAATGACAACTACCACACTGCCCTTTATCAATACTATTAAAAATTGACTTTCCCCAATTTTCCTGCGTAGTAAAATTATCAAATGGTTCTTTCACATCATGATTAGCTCTTCCCTGATCGTATTTAGAGTTAAATGAGACCATCGCCCGAATAAACTGAGCCAAGGCCTTAGAAATACGATCGGATGTAACCTCATCATCTCCAAAAGCACGCTTAAATAGTATATCATAATACTCTTGTTGATCCACCACATTTACCAAATCCGTTAACGTCATTCCCATTTCCACCGGATCTTGAATAGGCATCAACACCTGATCTTCTAAAGTTTCAGCACGTTCATCCCAAAAGAAACGACCATTTGTTCTGTATTTCGCATTACTCAACCCCATAGAGTGTCTTCCGGTCAAACCACCATCAAAACCTTTGGATAAAGTAGCTGTATCACTAAACCCAAATTCCTGAATATGACAGCTCGCACATGAAATTGTTCCATTCTTTGATAGTTTTTTGTCATAAAACAGCACCCTCCCAAGAGTTGCGCCTTCATTGGTCACCTGATTATCTCCAGGTGTATTATCATGAATCAAAATATTAGTACTTCCTAAATATGCTGGAAGCATAATTCCTTGATAATCGTATGGAGAAGAGGGTAAGTCTAAATATTCACTTAGCACCTGATTGTCTTTTTGATATTCCGTTACCGTATTTACAGGCTCTATATCCTTCTTACATGCAGAAAGTCCTAAAAAACCTATAAATAAAACCCATATCAAATTCTGAACTTCAAACCACCTTTTCATCAACATTCTAATTTACTTATACTTATGCTAAAATCAGCATGTTTCAAATTTAATCAAAATCTTCATTCTAAATTTTATGTTAAACCAATGCCTTCCTGCATTTTAAAAGCACTTTTTTTTGTTCTATTAATATGTTTGGTTTATAATTACAGCCTCAAACAGAAAAACATGAAATATTTATCCACTTTTATTTTCGCTATTGCGTTATCTATCAGTGCTTTTTCGCAAGCAAAACTGCCTGAAGTTCAAATTCAAAACATTGATTTTGAAACATTCAACACTTTGAACATCAAAAACGATGGAAAGCCTATTATCATTAGCTTTTGGGCAACTTGGTGTGCACCTTGTAAAGCAGAATTAAATGCAATTGCAGATGAGTGGCCGGACTGGGAAGAAACTGGTGTAAAAATCTACATTGTTTCCATAGATAATTCTCGTTCGGTAAACAGTGTTCAACCATACGTATATGGACAAGATTGGCCTTTTATCACTTTACTTGATGTGAACTCTGAATTTAGACGTGCGATGAACGTTAACAACGTTCCACATGCATTCTTATTGAATGGGAAAGGTGAAATTGTATGGCAACATAATGGCTATAACCCAGGTGACGAGGAAGAGTTGTTGGAGCTTGTTCACAAGCTGAACGCTGGAGAAGAAATCTAATTTCACATTTCTGAACATATCATTATGCGTACTATTCAAATAATAGTTTCATTTTTATTTGTAACTGTATTCGCGTTTCAAATTAACGCACAAAACAACTCTCCGATACCTGCAGGTACTGATTTAGGTCAGATTCATGGTAATTTTGACCTCGGGGCACAATACTATCGAGATGACACACTTATTGGCGCACCTGATGTGCCCGAACAAGTTTTATTTAATGGTTTCCTTAACTTAAACTATACAAAAGGAAATTTTCGAGCAGGAATTAGATACGAAAGTTACCAAAATGCTTTATTAGGTTATAGTCCGGAATATGTTGGTAATGGAATTCCATACAGATATGCTGGTTATAAACTGGGTAATTTTGACTTTACTGCTGGAAACTTCTACGAACAATTTGGAAATGGTTTTCCACTAAGAAGTTACTTTGAACCTACTCTGGGTGTAGATAATTCATTTGATGGCTTTAGAGTAAAATACAACAACAAAGGGATTGGAATTAAGATGTTGATCGGAACACAAAGAAATTACTTTACACAAAGTGAAGGTATTGTTCGTGGGGCAGATTTAAATATCCAATTAAACGATTTATTGGATGATTTAAAAGACAATCCTACCAAGATTCAATTTGGAGGTAGTGTAGTAAGTAAATACCAACCTGATAATAGTCCGGATCTTGTATTACCTGAAAACGTAATGATTTTGGACGGAAGGTTTAAAGTTTCCAGAAAAGGGATGTATATATATAGTGAATACGCTTATAAATACAACGACCCTTCTGCTGACAATAGATATATCTTTAGAAATGGTCAGTCATTAGAAGCCGGTTTAGGATACTCCAAGAGAGGTTTCGGAATCAATGTTACCGCCCATACGTTGATTAATATGTCTTACCGAAGTGATAGAGACAACTCCAGTCAATTTACTGAAGAATATATCAACTTTATTCCATCATTAACAAAGCCGCACAGTTATTTGTTGATGTCAACACTTTATCCATATGCGACTCAACTTCAAAATGAGATGGCGTTTCAGGTAGATGCGGTATACAAGTTTAAACGTAAGTCCTTACTAGGAGGAAAATATGGAACGACTTTATTCGTTAATTTCTCTTTTGCGAATAATGTGGATACTACAAATTTAAATGATATGGAGACGACCAGATTAGGTTATTCTGCAGATTTATTTAAACCAGGAGACACTAAACTTTGGCATGATTTCAATATGAAGATTGTCCACAAGTTCTCCAAATTATTTCAATTGAAGTTTACCTATCAGAACTTGTTTTACAACATAGATATTCTTCAAGGAAAACCTGGAGAGTCTGATATTTTAGCAAATGTATTTATTGCAGAAGGTAAATTTAAGTTTAATAGAAAGAATACGCTGAGGGTAGAAGCACAAACATTATTTACAGATCAACATGATGGAGGCTGGGCAGCCTTTGTTGCAGAATATACTGTTTCTCCGCATTGGTCGTTCTCTATATTAGATCAATATAATTACGGAAATAAAACTGCTGAAAAAAGAATACACTATTTTACCACGGCTGTAGGGTACACACAAAAGGCTAACAAAATTATGATCAGTTATGGTCGTCAAAGAGAAGGTTTATTCTGTGTGGGCGGGATTTGTCGTGTAGTGCCTGCTTCCAATGGTGTTAAACTTACATTATCAAGCACGTTCTAATTTTAAACGTTATGAAAAAACTATTTGGATTTATCCTATTGACATCTATCGTAGTTTCAAGCTGCGATGTGGTTACCAATCCATATCCCGAAGGAGGTGCTGGTCCTGGTGATGAGCAATACAACGATACTGTTTATAACGATTCTACTGTTGTTAAGAGAAGGATTATTCTGGAAGAATTCACCGGTCACAAATGTCCAAATTGTCCAGAAGGAGCTGATATTGCGAAACAAATACAAACAGATCATCCTGAAGATTTCATATCTGTTGCCATTCATAATTCAGGAGCATTTTCAAAGGTTGACATGAGTGATCCTACACATCCATATCCATCAGATTTTGAAACGGAAACTGGAGAAAAACTACGAATCAAGTACAAATTCGCAGCGTTCCCTGGTGGAATGTTAAACCGTACCGAAATTAATGGAAATGTCAAGGTAGCCTATCAAAAATGGTCAGAAGAAGTTAATAAACTGATCGCTGATCCAACTTATATGGCCCCTAGGTTCAAACTACAATTAGAAAACATCTACAATAGCAAGCCTGGTGATCGTTCTTTACGCGTGAGATATAAGGCTACTTGTTTACAAAATGTAACCGGAAACATTGCGATTGTGGGTTATCTATTGGAAAACAAAATTATCGCACCACAAAAGGATAGCAGATTAAATGAACCGTATGTAGATGATTATGAGCACAATCATGTTCTTAGAATCGGATTCCCAGGAGACGGAGATGGTAAAACCATATTCACTGATCCATCTATGGGCGATGTTACTGAAGTCATATCTCCATCCGATGAAATTTCTGTGGCGGTGAGCGATAGCTGGAAACCAGAAAATATGGAGGTAGTTGTATTCTTATACAATTCTGATACTGGTGAGATTCTTCAAGCTGAAGAAGTCCACCTTACGAGTCAATAATATTACTACTTAAGACAAAAAATCCCGATTCAAATGAATCGGGATTTTTTTTAGTCTAATTTTTAAGGTAGCCATAAACACTGCTTGTGGCCTTTTATTGAGTAGGATATACAATTTAATTATCATCCGAACGTTAATAGCCCATAAAACCAAGCATCTTCTTAATTTTTGTATTGCTAACCAATTCTATACTATTATGAAAAAAAAATTTCGGATATACCTTTTTACTTCTGATTACTGCTTCTAGTTGTGATGTGATTACAGATCCATATCCCGAGGGAGGGGCTGGACCCGGTGAAGAGCAATACAATGACACCGTTTACAATGATTCTACTATAGTCAAACACAGAATCTTGCTTGAAGAGTTTACAGGACATAAATGTCCTAATTGCCCAGAAGGTGCAGAGATAGCAGAACAAATAAAAACAGATCATCCAGAAGAATTTCTATCTGTTGCAATACACTATGGACCATTCTCTAGAGTCGACATGAGTGACTCAACGCATCCGTTCCCATCAGATTTTCAAACGAAAACAGGAGAAAAATTAGTGATAAAATACAGAATTTCATCATATCCGGGTGGTTTCTTTAATCGCACAGAACTAAATGGAATACTTTATCAAGCTGATTATGAAAAAAAATGGTCCATTAACGTCAATAAACTTATTGCAGATGCGTCATATATGGCTCCTAGATTCAAACTGATTCTGGAAAACATATACAATAGTAAACCTGGAGATCGTTCATTAAGGGTAAGATATAAAGCTTCTTGCTTACAAGATTTAACTGGAAATATTGCTATCGCTGCATACGTATTAGAAAACAAAATAATTGCTCCACAAAAAGACAGTCGATTAAATGATTCTTATGTTAAAGATTACGAACATAATCATGTTTTAAGAGTTGGTTTTCCTGGAGGTGGTGATGGAAAAACTCTTTTTACCGACCCTGTGGTTGGAGATGTTGCCGAAGTCATTTCAGAGACCGATGAAATCTCTATTGCTTTAAGTGATAACTGGAAACCTGAAAACATGGACGTTGTGGTATTCCTATTCAACTCTGATACAGGAGAGATACTTCATGTAGAAAAAACTCATTTGACAAGTCAATAACCTTATTTCATAAAACATAAAATCCCGATTCAAATGAATCGGGATTTTTTTAGTCTAATTTTAAAACCGCCATAAATGCGGCTTGCGGAATTTCTACGTTTCCTACTTGTCGCATTCTTTTCTTACCTTTTTTCTGCTTTTCCAGCAACTTACGCTTTCTGGAAATATCACCACCATAACATTTGGCAGTTACATCCTTACGTACGGCTTTAACCGTTTCTCTAGATATAATCTTCGCACCGATTGCAGATTGAATAGCAATATCAAATTGTTGACGTGGAATCAACTCACGCAACTTAGAACAAATCTTTTTACCCAGATTGTAGGCATTATCTCTATGAATCAACGCAGATAAGGCATCCACATTATCTCCATTTAAAAGAATATCTAACTTCACCAGGTTTGATCTTTGGTAATCAATCGGGTGATAATCAAAAGAAGCATAACCTTTAGAGACCGTCTTTAATCGATCGTAAAAATCAAAAACGATTTCTCCCAATGGCATATGGAATATAATTTCTACACGATCGGTAGTCAGATAATTCTGCGTTTGAAGGATTCCCCGTTTTTCGATACAAAGCGTCATAATAGACCCAATGAAATCTGATTTAGTAATAATTTGTGCCGAAATAAATGGTTCTTCCACATATTCCAATATAGAAGGATCTGGAAACTCAGAAGGATTCATGACAGTATAGGTTTCCCCTTTCTTTGTATGCGCAATATACGACACGTTAGGAACAGTGGTAATTACGGTCATATTGAATTCCCGTTCCAACCTCTCCTGAATAATTTCCATATGTAACATTCCTAAGAATCCACATCTAAACCCAAATCCTAAAGCCGCAGACGTTTCTGGTTCATATGTTAATGAAGCATCGTTTAATTGCAATTTTTCCATTGCGTCACGCAACTCTTCATAATCATCATTTTCAACCGGATAAACTCCAGCGAAAACCATTGGTTTTACATCTTCAAAACCAGTAATTGCTTCACATGGGGCTTCAACCTTCGTAATTGTATCCCCTACTTTCACTTCTCTAGCCACTTTAATACCAGAAATGATATAACCCACATCACCTGCTGATAAGGAATCACATGGCTCCTGATTCAATTTCAATACGCCAATCTCATCTGCATAATATTCCTTATCAGTATTCAAGAACTTCACTAAATCCTTTTTCTTTAGAGTTCCATTATATACCCTGATATATGCTATAATTCCCCTAAAAGAGTTGAATACAGAATCAAAAATCATTGCTTGTAGCGGAGCAAGCGGATCTCCCTCCGGAGCCGGCACTTTTTCCACAATGGCTTCTAAGATTTTATCTACACCTATTCCGGTTTTACCACTAGCTGGAATAATATCTTCATATTCGCACCCAATCAAATCAACAATTTGATCTGAAACTTCATCAGGCATCGCACTTGGCAAATCCATCTTATTTAAGATTGGAATAATTTCCAGGTCACTATCTAATGCCAGGTATAAATTTGAAATGGTTTGAGCTTGAATTCCTTGCGTGGCATCTACAATAAGCAAAGCCCCTTCGCATGCAGCAATTGATCGTGAAACTTCATATGAGAAATCAACGTGCCCAGGTGTATCAATTAAATTCAACGTATACTCTTCCCCCTCCTGGAGATATCTCATTTGTATTGCGTGAGACTTTATGGTAATACCTCTCTCTCTCTCCAAATCCATATCGTCTAATAACTGATCCTGGGCTTCTCTTTCTGATATGGTATTAGTTTCCTGCAATAATCTATCAGCCAAGGTACTTTTACCATGGTCAATATGTGCGATAATGCAGAAATTACGTATGTTCTTCATCTTACTCATTGGCGCGAAAATACGCCAATTTTCAATGAGATGGAAAAGGTCCCAAAAGAATTAAAACTCAACATGTACATCCATCTCAGATTTATCTAATTCTATTCGTTTTTAATTCTAAAAAAATGATCCAATATCCCACTTCTATTCATTTATTAAGTTAATGTTAAGTGATTTGTTAACTTTCAAGTTGATAATTGAAATTACAAAAACCTGAAAAACAAACACATAAGCATAATGTTATTTTTATCTGGTTAATATTAACTTAACATTGGCGTAATATTTCCATAATCTTATTATATTTGTACTGTAACAAACACCAGACGATTATGAAAAATTTAATTTTATTAGGGCTTTTTACCATATTAAGTGCAGGTCTTTTTGCTCAAGATGGTAAAGTAGTGAGAGAGGAGTTTTATGCTAATGGGAACTTAAAATTAAAGTTTGTTGAGATTGCACCGGATTTAGTTGAAGCTACATATTATTTTGAAACAGGTGAGCTTTATGAAACTGGTTATTTCAAAAATGAAGAATTAAGTGGAAAATGGATTACTTACAATATCAATACTGAACTTCAAACGATCGGCTATTTTGCCGAAAACAAAAAAACAGGAACCTGGACGCATTATAAAGACGGTAAGGTTTATCAAGTTGTAGATTACTCTACAAATCAAATTGCTAAGAAATAAGGTAGTTGATAACCTAACAAAAAATTTGAAAGAGCTTCATGAATCATGAAGCTCTTTTTTTTGTCTCATTTTATTTTTATTCGACCACTTTTAATACTTTCCGAACGTAATCTACGCCCTACTATTCTTTCAACCATATTACCGGTTTCTAAAACACTATCGACATTTATCCCCGTTTCAATACCCATTTCATCGAGCATTACAATCAAATCTTCTGTACATACCAATCCAGATATATTCGGGTCTTTAATATAATAAGCTCCTGTACCAGCAACAGGAACACCGTCTACGAAGTTTGCCGGCTGACCACCAATCCCTCCCATCGTAGATTCAAAGTGAACCATTCCGGCTTGCAAAGCGGCCAATACATTAGCCATTCCCCAACCTCTTGTAGTATGCAAATGAACAATATGCTTTTCCGGAATTTTAACCCTAGCTAACAGCATCGAAAAATATTGATAAATACTCTGAGGAGTTGCTGACCCATCATGATCTGCATGTTCAACATCATCAACCCCCATATTCAACCATCGTTCTGTAAAATCCACTGCTAAACTCATATCTGTTGGTCCGGAAATAGGACAGCCCCAAATGGTACTCACCGTACCACATACTTTCAATCCAACATCCTTCGCCCTCTTGATATAATCTTCAGACATTTTCCAATATTCATTTAAAGTCAACCCGGAATTCACCATATGGTGTGCTTCGCTTGTGGAGACCATTAGCAGAATTCTATCCGGGCCATACCCCTCCTTTCTGGCTTCAATAGCACGTTCAATAGCTTTCTCTCGAATAGTCACTGCAGTTAGTTGCGTATTTAAGGCCCCATTCCATCCTGTTTTGGTCTTTCTTATTCCTTGAAGCACTTCATCCGCATCTTTGAATTGAGGCATTCCCTTAGGATTCCCATAATTGGTCACTTCAATAGATTCAAATCCACATTTAATCAATTGTTTTCCCAACCAAATTTTTGATGCAGTTGGAATGAAATGCTCTTCATGTTGAAAACCATCTCTAATCGTTATATCACTAACTTTAACTTTTTTAGGTAACTGCATTATATTTGTTTTCAGGCAAATCTAAAAACCTAAAAGAACTAGCCAAGACATTGATTGTTAAAACGAGAAATTTCAAGCACGCGTTGCTACGAATAAAAGGATGCGCGCTTGAAATTTCATCTATCAAACAAAATTTTCTTCTATGTAAACTCTAATGAGCTACTTCAGGTTAAATAATATCTATAACAATCAATTCATTCACACCAACATTGAATTATTATCGCTTAATTATTCGTTCTACTCTTACATTATTTTGTGAGTGCACCTTTATAAAATAAATTCCGTTTGAAAACTGAGTTAAATCTAATGTGATATTCAATTGATTTACTTTCCTCGTCCATAATACTTTCCCAGCTGCATCCAGCAGATCAATTTCTAAATATTCCGGTTTTTCTAAACTCACATATACCAGATTTCTAGTAGGATTAGGATATATCTTAATTCCTGTTTTAGCATCCTCTTCTGCTATACTTAGTGGAAATCCACATGGTGTTAATTTTTCCTGATCGAAATAACTTCTTACAGAGTCGACTCTTTCCAGCATCGCATCCACCCCTGCCTGCGCACCGGTCACATGATAATCTCTACCCAAAACAAAAGCATATGTTAATTCGATAACATCACCAGGAGCAAATGTAACAGGACCTGTAGATGCCACTCCTCTTCTATCTCCAGAAACCTGAGTCAATGGATCATTCCAAACTGGCACGGATGTTCCATTGGTTCCATAGTTTTGAGAATCCGAATTATTTGGGAACATAAACTTGGTTTGCACTGGGTTTGGTGGAACTGAACTTAAGTGCCCATTACCCCCATGGACGATACTAGATCCATCTTTCCATTTTCCATTTAAATAATTATTGTACTCCCATTCGGTTTGAGGATCTGACAACACCGAACCTGCAGTATTTACATAATACTGGAAATACTCCATTCCCCAATGTTCATTATCCACAATACCATCTCCAAACCCTACCCCATTAATCGTTTCATTAGCACCGATACCAACAGCATTATCTATACCATCATCATCTTGCTTAGCCCCTTTTAGTAGTAATACGGCCTGTGCTCCAGGATGATCTTTGTATTCCTGTTCATAATCATTTGCATTGAATACGAAAAACATGCTTCTATCTACATCACATTCCACGTAATCATCATTTGCATTCCCTAAATCAATATCACTCCACATTCCGACTTGAGTCGAATAATAAGTTTTATTAGATCTATTATAAATCTTATAGTCTACAAAAACAGTATTTGCTAAAGCTGAGTCGTCACAACCAAAAGCATATGCCATTCCATGAACTTCGGCCATCATTGGATGTAAGGATATTTCAGAGTATCCATCATTGTATATAAAGTATATTGCTTCGTCTCCCTTAATTAAAGGATAATCTCCATCGTACGGATCATACAACTGATCATTATTATGATCGTAGAAAGGTGCCAAATTAACCGCTTCTCCATTTACTATATTACCGTGAGCCGGCCAATCTAATAATGCTTGAACCGGTTGATAATTTATATCGTTCCAGTGGTTTTTATGCCAATCAATTTGATGGTTCGATACTTTCCATACTCGATCCCACTTAGTATTAAATAATGAATCCGTATGTGAAATATTCGAAACAGGTCCGGAATTTCCCGCATAAATACCATACGTTGAGCCATAAGTTCTAATATTAGAATGCGCAGAACCATTATGTAGACCTGAAATCCAAATATTCGTTCCATATATGGAATTCACCCCGTTCACTTTTGGACTTTCAAACCCTTTTCCATGGCGTGACGGATCAACAAATAAAACATCCTTATCGATCGTTGCTTTTATATTGTTTATCGTTAAATAATCGAAAGATTTCTTCATAACAATTATGGTAACAGTGCCTGTGTCGTATTTTACGGGTATCCCATTATCACGTATAATGTATTCGAAAGACTCTGTCCCAGAGTATCCCGAGGATGGATAATAATGCAACCAAATGATTTGGTTTCCTGCATTGAATGCGGTTAGTTGATTCTGTCCGGAATAAATCACAGATTCTGCAATAATAGAATGACCGTCTGTATCGTAGTCATTGGACAGAAAATCTAAATCTATTTGAATTGAATCTTCCAAATGCGCTTCACCGTAGGTAAAATAAATCGTATCATCAACTGCAACCGGTGGTGTGTTTTGACCAAACGTAAATACATGTATACCAAGACAAATTATCAATATAAATTGTTTCATTGTATAGAGATTAAATAGGTAAAAAAAAAGCTATTACGTAATTGGCCTGAATTACCCCTTAACACGAAAGGGAGGAATTCCAAGTTGGGTTATTTGATGACAATTCTTTGACAAATAAGAATAAAAGCACTAATAAACAACAAGTTAACTCGCTCTTTATTCGCTAATTATTTTCTTCGTATCCAACATCAGGAGGTAAATTTTCTTGTTTTGAAGCCGCAACCGCTAATGCATCACATCGCTCATTTTCCGGAATATTTGCATGACCTTTTACCCATACAAACTTGACTGGATTTTTGGAATATACAGCTAAAAAACGCTTCCATAAATCCACATTTTTCTTTCCCTTAAATCCCTTTTTTTGCCATCCAAACACCCATCCTTTATCTACAGAATCAACCACATATTTAGAGTCCGAATAAATCGTAACTACATGTCCTCCTCCTTTAATGCTTTCCAACGCTACAATTACTGCCAATAACTCCATTCTATTATTGGTAGTATTTCTAAACCCTTCCGCCAGTTCCTTCCTATGCGCTCCAGACATCAAAACAACACCATATCCTCCGGGTCCAGGATTTCCTCTCGCAGCACCATCGGTGTAAACAATAATTTGCGCCATTTAAAATATAATATGATTTTCAGGGTCAATCGGGATTCCATTCTCCCAAAGTTCAAAATGTAAATGCGGACCTGTGGTTAGCTCTCCGGTGTTTCCCACCACAGCAATAGGGTCTCCAGCATTGACCACTTCTCCTGTTTGTTTCAAAACAGCCGAACAATGCTTATAAACAGAAAGCAGGTCATTACGGTGTTGTATTTGAACTACAAAACCAGATTTGGTCGTATAGTCAGCCATCACAATTGTTCCATCCATAACTGATTTAATTGGCTCTCCTTCTTTCGTAACTATATCCACACCAAAATGGCCTTTTTTCACATTAAAATGCTCTATTACAGTCCCCTTCACCGGGTTAAAAAACAAATATACTTTATCTTCTATTTCACCGTCCGAATTATGTAATGCATACTGTTCCTGCTCTTCAATACTTTTACGCATCAAGGAATCTTCCTGACTTTTTACATCCTGTATGTTTTCTATTCTTACATCTTCAAAAGGTGCTTCAACAATTGAGTCAGCCGCAATCTCACCTGATAAAATATCCTTTAAATTATTGAGGTAGACATCTCGAATGGCAATTTCTTTGGCCAATGAATCACTCTTATGAGCTGCATACGCTGCATTTTTCTTGGTCTGTAAATCAGAATAACCAGGTATGTACTCTCTCAATGGAGTAAATGCCAAAACTCCTCCCACAAAAACGGCAACAAAAATCATTAACAACCCTACGGCAGTAATAATATTTAATAAACTTAACTTTAGTGAAAAATGCTCTTCATAGGTATCATCATTAATGATGACCAGGCGAAACTTATAACGGAGTCTCCGAATTACTTTCTTTCGTCTTTTCTCAGGTTTTTCTTCCATAAAACGGTACAAAAATCATGATTCTTTCCATTAATAGAAAAGATTAATGAATTTATTCTAAGAAAATAAAATATTTTTGGCGCAAATCAGTTAACAGCAACAAATATCTCATTCAGGTTATCTTGACAAAAAACCTTCAGAAGTATTCACTGGTAGTCCTCATTTTTGCAGGACTATTTCTTTTTAACGGATGTTCCACAAAAAAAACAGGTTGGGCGCACCGTTATTACCATAGTGTATTGACCCGATTCAATGGATACTTTAATGCCAATGAAATCATGAAAGAGGCAGAGCAAAAAATTGATTTAGCCATGCCAGATGATTACACCAAAATTCTTCCGGTATATAAGGAACTACCTATTGAACAAGCAGACCTGGTCTCTTCAGATATGGATTTGGTAGTTGAAAAATGTGCCAAGGTTATCACTAAAAATTCGATTAAGAAAAGAGGAAAAGAGTATACCAAATGGATTGACGATTGTTATTTCCTAATGGGTAAAGCATATTACTATAAAAACGACTTTGCCAAATCTTATAAATTATTAAATCAAGCCGCTCGAAAATACAAAGATCAAGAATCAAGGTTTGACGCGCGATTATGGCTCGCAAGGTTATATGCGAAAGAAGAAAATTATGAAAAAGCATTAAAATATCTATCTCATCTGGAAGGAGACAAAGAACTTCCTGAAAGGCTCAAAATGGATATTAGCAAAACCTATACTTCAATATTTCTGGCACAGGGAAATGTTGAATCCGCTATTTCAGAATTACTCACTGCCATTTCGCATGCTAAGAAAAAACAAGAAAGACTTCGATTAACCTATTTACTAGGGCAACTTTATAAAGATCAGGAAGAACGTCAAGAATCTATGCGTGTTTTTGCTCGAGTATTAAAGATGCACCCGGAATACAAAATGGAATTTTACACACGTATTCAAATGGCTATGGCTTATAGTTTGGAAACGGGTGGAGCAGAAGGAGTCCGTAAAGAACTTCTCAAAATGCTGCGAGATGAAAAGTATATTGAATTTCAAGATCAGATATATTATGCACTCGCTGAAATGTCATACAATGAGCGAGACCTGCCTCAAACCATTGATTATCTTGAAAAATCAACTGTAGCAAGTATTGATAATAACAGTCAAAAAGCAAAATCATTTTTACGACTCGGAGAAATCTATTTTAAAGAACCTGAATATCAAAAAGCACAGGCCAATTACGATAGTTGCGTAACATATATGCCTGAAGATTTCCCTGATGCTGAAAACATTAGGAATCTATCTAATAACCTCAAAGACCTTGTCGCTCAAATTATCATTATTGAAACTCAAGACAGTTTGCAAATGGTAGCCAAAATGGATCCGGATGAAAGGGAGGAACTCATTGCTGACATTATCCAAAAAAGAGTGGATGAAGAAGAACGCAAACTTCTGGAAGAACAAAATAAAGCTGAAGCAGAGGCTGGTGCATTAAACGATCCTGGCGGTTTTGCCGCTGGACCTGGTGGGCCTGGAGGTTTTGGAGGACTCCCTGGTGCGGGAAGTAACAAATGGTATTTCTATAATCCAACAACACGTGATGCAGGTAAACAAGAATTCTCCAGGCTCTGGGGAAGAAGAGCTAATGAAGATAACTGGAGAAGAAGTTCCAAAGAGCAAACCTTCGATGATCCCTCTGAAGATGGTGATAGTGATTTCTTTGTGAATGAAGACGGTGATACCTTGCAGATTTCAGGAGATTGGTTGGACCCTAATTACTATTTAAAAGACCTACCGGTTACCGAAGAGCAGATCAAATCATCAAATGATCAAATCATTGAGGCATATTATGCTTTGTCTGTAATCTACAAAGATCAGATGGAAGACACTCCAATGTCCATATCTACTTTGGAAGAATTAAATAACAGGTTCCACCCGCATAAATACACTGTTGATAGCTATTACAGATTATATAGAATGCATTTGGATGAAGGCGATCTGACAAAGTCAAATTATTACAAGAATAAAATCTTGAATGATTTTCCAGATTCGCAATATGCACAGGTTATTCGTGATCCAAACTTCCTTGAAAAAGAAAATGAAGATTACGTTGAAGCTTCTAAGATTTACCAAAAAGCATATGTCAAATATTATAAACGTGGTTATTATGCACAAACTATCGAGACCTGTAATGGAATCATCGATAACTACGGACACACTAGAATAAAGCCAAAAGCCATGTTCTTGCGTGCATTGGCTATTGGACATGAAAAAGGTGAAGATGCTTTAAGAAGTGAACTCACCATCATTGCTACAAAATATTCGGATGATGAATATGGAATTCGTGCGCAACAAATAATTGATGGATTAAACATTAAAGTTCAAGATGCGAAAGCCAAAGAATTAGCAGAAGCGCAGCAAAAGCAAATGGAAGCAGAAGTGGAGAAAATGGATTATAAACTTGACCTAAACTCCAAACACAACTTTGTTATTATAGTTCAGGCTTCAGGAAAAGATCTAAGCGATATCAAAACCAGCATTAGCAATTTCAATCGTACCAACTTTAAAATGGAAGGACTTAAAATGTCATCCATTATATATAAGAAGGGTACGCATATGATCACTATTAAATCTTTTAAAAATGCCAAACAGGCTCTGGTATATAAAACAGCCTTTGAAAATGCATCCAAATTAGAATCTATCACTTCTAACCATACGAGCTTCTTTATTGTATCTTACATGAATTACGCGCTTTTTTATAAAGGTAAGGATCATGTAAACTACCAAAGATGGGCCACCGTTAAGTATCAAGATCTTTAGCATGCATTATTTAGGTTATGTTAAAAATCCTAAATATTGCCAATTCTATCCTATTTTAAGATTTAGGAATAGCCACACAAACCTTACACTCAATAGGAATTCCTATATTTGCCCTCCGAAAACCAACAACTATGTTTAATTCAAAATCGAAAATGGCAAAATCAAACGAAATAGACGGAGTAATGCGCAACCATCTGGCTGCTGGAACTCAAGTAAAAGGTGATATTGTAACACAAGGTGATATTAGAATTGACGGTAGAATAGAAGGTTCAATCACTTCAAAAGGAAAACTTGTTGTTGGAAACACCGGAGTTATCGAAGGTGAGGTTAATTGCGTTACAGGAAATGTTTCCGGAAACCTTAAAGGTATTATTAATGTATCTGAAATGTTAAAAGTTCAATCAACCGGAAAAATAAGTGGTGAAATCACTTATGGTAAACTATCTGTTGAGCCAGGCGCGGAGTTAGAAGGAAAACTTTCTATTTCAGGGAAGGTAAAAGCAATTTCATCAGGTGGACAAGAACAAAGACAAAAAGAAAAGACCGCTTAATACAGCCATACAACTCTCAGGAGTTGGTGCCCAAATGGGAGTCACTATATATTTAGGTGCCAAGTTGGGCAAATATTTAGATGCAACATATCCTAATGACAAGAACTGGTTCACAATTGGGATTACCTTATTTGCCGTTGCCATATCTCTTTACAATCTCATCCAACAGGTAAACAAACTGAACAAGTAATGTGGAACAAGCTACCTCTTTTAGGATTCACTTTAATACTTGTCATTGCCCTGTTTATTTCATATCTGGTTCATGATCATTTTTTGACACAAAGGTTAGATCTCGATTCCTCCCAACTCTACCTGTCATACACTGTAAACTTCTTACTCGCTTTAGCGATCACTATCACCTTATATATACTTAGAACAAAACAGGCGCATAACCTTGGGTTTATTTTTATGGGTGGTAGCTTATTTAAGTTTTTAATTTTCTTTTTAATCTTCTATCCTCAATATACTCTGGATGGAGAAATTAGTAAGATGGAATTCGGATTGTTTTTCATTCCTTATGCTATTTCACTCACGGTAGAAACAACTTTTCTGATTCGGATTCTCAACCAAATGAATTAATCATTCGTAAATTTACCGATATCTACTTTAAAAAAGCCGGTTTTCACACACCTTCTATCCCGCTACAAATCAGATATATATTGACTTTCAAGGCAACATGACTTTTACATGAAATAAAATCAACTTTTTTGCTATCATATATAAAATCGAATACCTAATTTCGCAGCCTAATTTTAGCAACCATTTTGTTGATTGAAATGCAAAGAAAAGTATACACAAAAGTTTTAGTCGCGATAATGATGCTTTTTGCGATTAATCTAAACGCACAACATCACGAGACTTCTTCTAATTCTCATGAAGCTGGAATCACTAAGGAATCGGTAAAAGCAACTATTGATCATCACCTTATTGATTCGTATGGATTCAGTATTTTACACGGGGTTGGATTTCCTCTTCCGGTAATCTTATGGAACGATAACGGATTACACGTATTTAGCTCTTCTCAACTGCACCATGGTGTGGTAGAAAGTAATGGAGATTACTTTAAAGAAGCACATGGTAAAATTTATACCACGGATGCGGAAGGCAACTTTATGGATGATGGACATGGACACCATGTACACCCATTAGACTTTTCTATCACCAAAAACGTATTTACCATTATGTTAACGGTATTGATTTTATTCTTCCTATTTAAAGGAATGGCAAAATCATATAACAAACAACTTCCTTCCGGATTTGGTAGATTCATGGAACCAATCATCATCTTTGTTAGAGATGAGATCGCTATTCCAAACATTGGTGAGAAACACTACAAGAAATTTATGGGTTATTTATTAACCATATTCTTTTTCATCTGGTTCTTAAATCTTGCCGGTTTAATGCCATTTGGATTCAACATAACCGGTAATATCACAATCACTTTCTCTTTAGCGATTATGACATTTATCTTAACGCAAATCAATGGTAAGAAAGATTATTGGATGCACATCTTCTGGATGCCAGGTGTACCAACTCCAATGAAAATTATTTTAGCTCCAATTGAATTGCTTGGTGTATTTATTAAGCCATTCGCATTAATGATTCGTTTGTATGCAAACATTTCAGCAGGGCACATTGTATTAATGAGTTTGATCGGTTTAATGTTTACGTTCCATAGCTATTTTGCCGGAACAGCATTCTTCGGATTAACTATGTTCTTGTCTTTAATTGAGCTATTAGTAGCTGCATTACAGGCATATATTTTCACTGTATTATCAGCACTATACTTCGGTATGGCAGTTGAAGAACACGGTGATCACTAATTAAGTATATATTAATAATTAAATTTTATAGATTATGGAAATTCCAGCTATCGTAGGTGCAGGACTTGTTGTTATCGGTGCAGGTATCGGTATTGGTAGAATTGGTGGATCAGCAATGGACGCTATTGCTCGTCAACCAGAAGCTACTGGTAAAATTCAAACAGCTATGCTTATTGCTGCGGCTTTGATTGAAGGTATTGGATTTGCTGCTTTATTCGCAGTATAAACTAAACTTAAGAAAGTAGTTGTAACGGTTGGTTACAACTACTTCTTTATAAAATTTACTTAAAGAATAAAAATGGAAAGTTTATATAACGATTTTTCGGTTGGTCTTTTTTTCTGGCAAAGTATACTTTTTGTCATTCTACTTATCATTTTAAAGAAATATGCATGGGGTCCTATTCTTAACTCTGTTGAGGAAAGAGAAGAAGGTATCCGTAATGCTATTGATGAAGCTAAAGCAGCTAAAGAAGAAATGGCTCAGCTTAAATCTAGCAATGAAGAATTGTTAAAGCAAGCTAGAGTTGAGAGAGAAGCTATGCTTAAAGAAGCGCGCGAAACAAGAGATAAAATTGTTGGTGAGGCATCTGCAGAAGCAAAAACCGAAGCTGAAAAAATTACTGCTAATGCAAAAGCAGCTATTGAAGCTGAAAAACAAAAAGCTATGGTGGATATTAAAAACCAGGTAGCTGAATTATCAATTGAAGTAGCTTCATTGATTCTTAAAGAAAATCTTTCTTCTGATGACAACCAAAAAGCATTGGCTGAGAGATATGTAAAAGACTTGAATTTGAACTAAGATGAAGTTGAATAAAGCAGCAACACGTTACGCTAAAGCATTGTTAACTTTTGCTATTGAGCGAAAAGAATTGGAAGCAGTAAATGCTGACGTTACAATGATGCAAAATGTTCTTGCAGATAGCAAGGAATTAGCTATGATGATGAATAGTGCTGTAATTCAAGAAGAGAAAAAAGTGTCCATTTATAAAGAGATCTTTGCAGATAAGATTTCAGCGACTACTTTGAACTTCATGATTCTGTTAGCTAAGAATAGCCGTTCATCAATTATACCACACATTTTCAATGCTTTCGAGAAGCAATACAAAGCTTATAACAAAATACTTTCTGTAAATATTACTACAGCTAGTAAAATGGATGATGAGCTTAAAAATGATCTCGTAGCATTCTTAAAGAAAGACTCCCCTGATAGTACAATTGAGATCAACGAAGAAATCAATCCAGATTTGATCGGTGGTTTTATTTTCCGTACAGATACGCATCAAATTGATGCAAGTGTTGTCAATAGATTGAAAACACTTAAAAGGGACCTATATAATACAACATACACAAGCAAATTATAATCTGAACTTACAGAGATGGCAGATATAAATCCAGCTGAAATAACAGCAATATTAAGAAACCAGCTTTCTGGATTTAATTCAGAAGCTGAATTAGAAGAAGTAGGAACCGTTCTCCAAATTGGTGATGGTACTGCAAGAATTTATGGTTTAACTAACATCCAATACGGTGAGCTAATCGAATTTGAGAATGGCTTAGTTGGTATGGCGTTGAACCTTGAAGAAGACAATGTTGGAGCTGTACTTTTAGGACCTGAAGGGGACTTGAAAGAAGGATCAACAGCAAAACGTACAAATCGTATTGCATCAATCAACGTAGGTGAAGGTATGGTTGGTCGTGTGGTTGACACACTTGGAAATCCAATCGATGGAAAAGGTCCAATTCAAGGAGAGTTGGTTGAAATGCCATTAGAGCGTAAAGCTCCTGGTGTAATTTTCCGTCAACCGGTAAACGAGCCACTTCAAACTGGAATTAAATCTATCGATGCGATGATTCCTGTAGGAAGAGGACAACGTGAGTTGGTTATTGGTGACCGTCAAACTGGTAAAACTACTGTTACTATTGATGCGATTATCAATCAAAAAGAATTTTATGATAAAGGCGAACCTGTATACTGTATCTATGTAGCGATTGGACAAAAAGCTTCTACAGTAGCACAGATCGTTAAAACTTTAACGGATGCTGGAGCTATGGCTTATACAACTGTTGTATCTGCTTCTGCTTCTGATCCAGCACCAATGCAAGTATATGCTCCATTCGCTGGTGCATCAATTGGTGAATATTTCCGTGATACTGGTCGTCCAGCATTAATTGTTTATGATGATTTATCAAAACAAGCTGTGGCATATCGTGAGGTATCACTTCTATTAAGACGTCCTCCAGGTCGTGAGGCTTATCCAGGTGATGTATTCTATCTACACTCAAGATTATTAGAGCGTGCTGCTAAGGTAATTGCTGATGATGAGGTTGCAAAAACAATGAACGATTTACCAGAGTCATTAAAAGACAAAGTAAAAGGTGGTGGTTCATTAACAGCACTTCCAATTATTGAAACGCAAGCGGGTGACGTATCTGCATATATTCCAACCAACGTAATTTCGATTACTGATGGACAGATTTTCTTGGAATCGAACTTATTCTTAGCGGGTGTACGTCCAGCGATTAATGTTGGTATCTCTGTATCTCGTGTGGGTGGTTCTGCTCAAGTTAAATCTATGAAGAAAGTAGCAGGTACACTTAAACTAGATCAAGCACAGTATCGTGAGTTAGAGGCATTCTCTAAATTCGGTTCTGACCTGGATGCTGCAACAAAAGCTGTATTGGATAAAGGTGCTAGAAATGTGGAGATTTTGAAACAAGCTCAAAATTCACCATTACCAGTTAGTGAACAAGTTGCTATTATTTATTTAGGTTCTAAAGGATTACTTCAAGCTGTTCCTGTAAAGGATATCAAGAAATTTGAAGGCGAGTTCTTAGAAACTATGAGAACTTCTCATCAAGCGACTTTAGATGCATTAGGAGCAGGTAAATATACCAGTGCTGAAACTGATGTTCTAGAAAAAGTAGCTGCTGAAATGACAGCGGCATACTAATTTAAGCAACACGTTAAACGTAAATAATGGCAAATTTAAAAGAGGTTAGAAATAGGATTACATCGGTAAATTCAACGATGCAAATCACCTCTGCCATGAAAATGGTATCTGCAGCTAAGCTTAAAAAAGCTCAAGATGCAGTTACCGAGATGCGACCTTTTTCTGAAAAGTTAACGGAAGTTTTATCTAATTTAACTTCTAGTCTAGATTCTTCAGAAAGTGTATATGGTCCTCATGGCGAAGTGAAAAATGTCTTATTGATTCCTGTCACATCAAACCGTGGTTTATGTGGTGGTTTCAATTCTCAAATTGTTAAAGCTACTACTGAGCTTATCACAAATAAATATGCTGATAAGAACGTAAATGTGCTGAGCATTGGGAAAAAAGCGGCTGACGTATTGGTTCGTGAAGGGTACGCTGTAAAAGATGGTAGTTTACCTGAACATGCAAATCATATTTTCGATGATTTAACTTACGAAAATGTGGAAAAAGTAGCGCAGCAAGTTATGGATGCGTATGTTGCAGGTCAATTTGATGAAATCGTATTGGTATACAATACCTTCAAAAATGCAGCAACTCAAGTCGTTGTTGAAGAACAATTTTTGCCAGTAGTTTCACCAGAAAATACGAATACTTCATCTTCTGTTGATTACATCTTTGAGCCTAACAAAAAGGATATATTGGATGTGATTGTACCTAAGTCTTTAAAAACACAAATTTTTAAAGCTGTCTTGGATTCATTTGCAGGAGAACAAGGTGCACGTATGACTGCAATGCATAAAGCAACGGATAACGCATCTGATCTATTAAAAGATTTAAAATTAACATATAATAAAGCACGTCAAACGGCTATTACAACGGAGATTCTAGAAATTGTTTCCGGTGCAGAAGCTATGAATGCTTAAGATTATACGTTTTATTTACAATATCTAAAGCCCGAATCAAATTTGATTCGGGCTTTTTTTATGTATTAAATTACTTCTTACAAACTGTAGAAATTCCATCTAATACTGCGCCTGTTGGGCATGCAATTCTGCACCAGATAAATGGATATTTCAAATTGATTAAAACAACAGAAATTCCTACCAACAACCATCCAGATGTGAAATCCAAACCAAAAAGATCAGGAAATACTTCGTAATTACCCCAGGATCTTAATCCCAATAAAACACCCGTCAATAAAACAATTGCCAACGCATTTCTAATTCCTTTTACCCATTTATTAGAAAGAAAGAATTTTGACACCCATCTTTTGCCTGAAATCTGCACGCTAAGACGTTGTACGTGTCCAAATGGGCAAACATATGTGCAATAAGTATTTCGTCCCCATATAGCTCCTAAAATAGAGAATAGCGCATAAAATGCAATCAATGGAGACAAGGTTGTTCCCAGGAAAGGATGAATAAAACTGATATAGGTAAATGAGCTATTCATAAAGAATCCTATATATAACACAGATACGACACTCAAGATTCTAATGTCACGCTTTGACTTCTTGTACTTTTTCTGGAAACCGTACAGGAACATCAAACCAATAACTATAATATGTAAAACCCATAACCAGGAATCAATGGCCTCTACGGCAAAGGAGCTCATCCATCTGTCCTGATCCAAATGATCTGTAAACGCATCACTAAACTGATGAATTAAATCCGTAACGGTAGCTGCAATTGCTGTGGTTGTTAATGTTGCTCCGGAGACCGCATCAATTTCGTGCATCTCTTCCAAAGGCAGGTCTACATAAGCATTATAATAACCCGCTTTCTGCACTTTTACCAGATAACTTTGTGTCTCCTTAGAAGAAATATGATAAACCTGCTCTAAACACCCTTCTTCATTAATGAGGATTCCCACATTAATCGGACCTCCATAACCCTTGATATGACGAATAATTCCTCCGCTCTCCGCATAGAAATAAGTTTTATCATTCCAGTTTACCTCGATATATAAGAAGTCTCCATCGATAACCGGTTTGGTTTGAATAGGATCATCGATCATTTTTTTGATCTTTCCCTCTAAACGACTTTGATAATCAGGATCAAATGCCACATTTTCGCCCTCCAAAGCAACCATACCAAAATTAGCATTACCCGTATCCGGTTTATCAATCAATACCCAACCATCTCCTCTGGTTTCCACATCTCCAATTTCTCCAAACGCCTGAATCTTGCGGTCTTCTCCAACCAAAATAGGCTTTGCATACTCAGTTTCCTCGATCTCCAGATCACCCAAAACATCTGCAACCTGAAGCGGACCATTAATCCAGAAAAACAAAAAAAAGGCACCTGCAATCAACGTTGCAAGCACCTTCTTCACAGGTATATTATTCCAATTCATCTCATTATAAACCTTTCACCGTCTTAATCGCAATGTCCTTTACCCAATTATTTACGTTATCATCAGGTAAGATAGCATCTTGTATATACAATACATTATCATCCACTTTTGCGGCATCCACTGCTTTTTGTATGATGTCTTTTTGGAAATACGGATCATTGGCAATTAATACCGGAATAACGACTACATTATCATTTAACTCTTGTAGTTTTTCGATTCCTTTAATTGTTGGCTCTGTTGAATAATGTACTAAATGGCCGCACCATGCATATGCAATGTCCTTATGGCCGGTTTTCATCTTCAAATATTTACCGATGTTTTCCACCATTTCTTCCCATTGCTGGTTGTACTGCTGATCACCATACGCCACTAAAAGTACCCCTTCATTTTCAGCGTTCCTACTTAAGGCATTCACTCTACGTTCTACATTCTTTTTTAAAATTGAAGAATAATCCAATGGCGGAGCAATTGTTACTTTAGCCTTTGCTCGGTACACTTCAATTTTCTCCTTTTTTAATTGTTCCTTGATTTTAGGATCCGCACTCAGACCAACAATAACAGGAATATCATGCGAATAATGGGAACTTACCGTCAAAAACACTGGTACAATCACCACTTCATCATAGCCTTCTTCATCGAACTCTTTCATTCGTGTAGCTATTGAAGGTTCAGTATATTCCATAAAAGCAGTTCTCACGTCTGCAATACCAGGTTGGGCTAACAACTCATCTTCAATTTTTGTCTCAATATCCAACAACTGATTACGCCAGGACTCAGCTACAGAACCATGATTCACAATTAATACCGCAGTCTTCTTTTCATTTTGTACAGTACCAGCTTCCTCATTTTTGGTACCGCTACAAGATCCTAATACCCATACTAATATGGAGAGTATAATATAATTTTTCATTTCCCTTATTTAGATTCATTCTATTTAGTGACAAATGAATGACAAAAGAAAAATGTCAGCAATACCAACTTTTAGGTATTTATCTTCGAATTGTATCGTCCAACAATTCAGGAAGTTTTATCTGTAACTTAAACACGTAAATCAACGTATTAAGACGTTTCCGCGAAAACTCACTTCCGGAAGCGACCAATCTAAAACCCATACCTGCACCAACCGAGAAGTATTTTAACACATCTACCATTCCGGTCATATAAGGCTCGTATACGAAAACGAAGCTACTGTTAGCAGTTTGTCGCTCACCATTAATGTCAATATATCGATCCCAGGATCTTCCGCCTCCAACAGAAGCATAAATACTCATCGAAAAGGGTTTTTCCTTATAAAACGTGTATTCCGCATAAAACACCCCATAATGAAAAAAATAATCCGCGTTCACCGATCTATCATCAATGATAATAGCATGTTGGATTTCCTTTCTGAGCCAACTATATCCCACACCTAGCTTAAATGTCTTATTATAGTCCAAACCCACTCGTGCCCCACTAATAATGGCCCACTCATTTGCAAAAAAGGAATTACGAGATTCAATCTTCAGGTCAAGCCTGGGTTTATAAGTTAAACTGGTTTCAATAGAATCAAAAAATTGTGCATATGCAGATGTCGATGCAGTCACAAATAACAGCACAACAAAAAAGCCCTTGCACAACGGCAAGGGCTTCCCTTTTATAGTCTTATTAAGCTTAATGCTCTCCATCTACTTCACCGTCCTCCAAAGGTACAGTTTGTAGTACAAAATCTTCAGGTTTTCCAGGTTTACTATAATCGTAAGCCCATCTATGAACCACAGGTAATTCACCTGGCCAGTTTCCGTGGATATGTTCCACCGGAGTTGTCCACTCTAACGTATTTGCTCTCCATGGGTTTTGAGGTGCTTTAGGGCCTCTTCTCATAGAATAGAAAAAGTTAAAGAAGAAGATAAACTGTGCGAACCCAGCAATAATTGCAAATACAGTCATCAATACGTTCATATCAATAAATGTATCAAATAACGGAAACTCAGAGTTTGTATAATATCTTCTTGGCACACCAGCTAAACCTAAAAAGTGCATTGGGAAAAATACGCCATAACCTGAAATCAAGGTTAACCAGAAGTGGGCGATACCCATTTTTTGATTTAACATTCTACCATACATTTTCGGGAACCAGTGATATACACCTGCGAACATTGCATTCACAGCAGAGAAACCCATTACAATATGGAAGTGCGCTACAACGAAGTACGTATCGTGCACCGTAATATCCAATGCCGAATCCGCTAAAATAATACCTGTTAAACCACCAGAAATGAATGTTGAAATCATACCGATTGAGAACATCATTGCCGGAGTAAACTGGATGTTTGCTTTATATAAAGTAGTAATGTAATTAAATACTTTTACTGCAGAAGGAATTGCAATCAACAAAGTAGTGAATGTAAATACACTACCTAAGAATGGATCCATACCTGTTACGAACATATGGTGACCCCATACAATAAATGACAAGAATGCAATAGCCAGAATAGATCCAATCATCGCTTTATAACCAAAAATTGGTTTACGTGCATTTGTAGCGATAATCTCAGACGTTAGACCCAACGCAGGTAACAAAATAATATATACCTCCGGGTGACCTAAGAACCAGAATAAATGCTCAAATAAAATTGGAGAACCCCCATTATAATCTAAAGCCTCACCCGCAATGAAAATATCTGATAAGTAGAACGATGTTCCAAAACTTCTATCAAATAATAACAATAAAGCTGCTGATAATAATACCGGGAATGATAACAAACCGATAATTGCAGTTACTAATAACGCCCAGATAGTTAATGGTAAACGGGTCATCTTCATACCGGTAGTACGTAGATTCACAATTGTAACAATATAGTTTAAACCTCCAATCATAGAAGAGGCAATGAAAAGTGTCATACTTACTAACCATAATGTCATACCCAAACCAGATCCCGGCATTGCCTGTGGTAATGCACTTAATGGTGGATATACCGTCCAACCTGCTGATGCGGGTCCAGACTCTACGAACAATGAAATCACCATGATCACAGACGAAGCTGCAAACAACCAGTATGATAACATATTCATAAATCCAGAAGCCATATCACGTGCTCCAATTTGATAAGGAATTAAAAGGTTCGCAAACGTTCCACTTAATCCAGCAGTTAAAAGGAAGAACACCATGATTGTTCCATGAATGGTACCCAAAGCCAAATACATGTTTGGATCCATAATACCTTCCGGAGCCCATTTGTCTCCCAGGAAGAAATTTACAATTGCAAAACCTTCTCCGGGCCATGCAATTTGAATTCTAAATAAAATCGACATGATCATACCAATAGTTGCCATAAACATTCCCGTTACAAGGAATTGCTTGGCAATCATTTTATGATCCTGACTAAATACGTATTTGCTAATAAACGTTTCGTGATGATGATCCGCTGCGTGTGCTGTATTGCTCATAGTCAATGCTTATTAATTATTTAAGAGCTAGTTTATTATCCATTTCTGTTATTCCCAAAGCCGCCATTAATTTTGAATTAAATGTGCCTTGCTCTGCAATCCATTTTTCGTAATCCTCAGGAGTATCTACAACAATGTTCATTTGCATGTTATAGTGTGCTGCTCCACAAATTTTGTTACATAGTAAAATGTAATCAAATTCCGGGTTACCCGTTTTTTTACGCATCTCTGCTGTTGTAATACTTGGAATAAATCTCATTCGTGTAATCATTCCTGGTACACAGTTCATTTGCGCTCTAAAATGTGGCATAAAAGCACTATGAATGACATCTTGAGAACGCATTTGAATATTCACCTGACGCCCTACCGGGATGTGCATCTCCACCTTCACCAACTTATCATCTTTAGCGGCATTTTTAGCCAATTCATTGTTTCTTCTGAAAGCATGAATTTTTGCCAATTGCGTTTCTTTATGATGAATTGAGGCTAACTTCTCTTTCTCTTTTAAACCATCCTTTGGTACATGCTTCAACTCTTCGTTTAATTCAGCAATTTGCGAATTTAACTCTTCGATACGAATATCAATTGTAGCTTCTGTCACTAATCCCAGTGGATTCACTGTATTGATGAAATTGAAGTTGGCTTTTCCTAATTGATTATCAGAACCAGCATATCTAGCCGTCCAATCAAATTGCTTCGCATATAATTCGATGTTGATCGCATCTTCTGCAACATCACCATTAAACTCATCCCATGTCTTTAAACCATAAATAATGATTACTGCTAATACTGATGCCGGAACAACTGTCCAAACCATCTCCAGCTTATTATTATGAGTTATAAACTCTGCTTTAGACCCAGGTCTTGCATAATATTTCAACACAAACGCTACAAAAACAACGTGTGTGATCGTAAAAGCAACAATAATAATGATCCAGTTCAAGTCGAATAAGAAATCTATACTTTCACCATGAACAGAAGCTGCTTCAGGTAAAACGTGAGGTCCCCATCTAAGTACAACCCAGATGAACAACGCGAAATATCCGATTAAAAATAATAACCAAGAAAACGCTCTATTGCGATTATCTTTCCAACTTACCGTTGACTGGTCGTTCCCACTAAGTTTTGACGTAAGTTCAAATACTCGAATGATTTGAACGATTAAAATCACACCTAACAGTGTAGCGAAGCCTAATAAAAAGCCCATATTGATTGATTTGGTTTATAAATTTTACGTTTCAATCAGTAGAATTAACTACTGAAAAATAAAATGAAGCATCAGAATCATATCATCTGATGCTTCATAAATTTCTTAATTAATGTGATGATGTTTACTCTCATCAAGCAACGGATGGTTTTTCACCACCAACGGAGCCTTTGCAAGTTCTCTAAACACCACAAACAAGAACAGACCTAAATATCCTAACATCATTCCTAACTCAACAACACCAATCTGTCCATCTGCTTTCATAGCTCCTGGAGTGATCAAATAATAGATGTCCATCCAGTGGCCAAAGAAAATAATAACCGATACAAAAGCAAGTATATTTCTGTTTCTTTTTGTAGTCTTAGACATCAAGAATAACATTGGCACTAAGAAGTTGATCAGTACCATTGACCAGAAAGAAACTGTATAATCGTTAATACGAGGAATATAATATGTTACCTCTTCCGGTATATCCGCGTACCAGATTAACATAAACTGGCTAAAGAACAAATACGTCCACAAGAAAGAAATACCAAAAATGAACTTTCCTAAATCATGAATGTGACTTGCGTTCACCTCTTTTAAATATCCTTTGCTCATTAAATAATGCGTGATTAAGAATACCATGATCATTCCGCTAATCCACATTCCTGAGAATACATACCATCCATAAAGTGTAGAGAACCAGTGTGCATCAATAGACATTAACCAGTCCCATGCCGCCACTACAGAAGTATAACCGAAAAATACCAGGAAGATCGCAGAAGTTACCATACTTGCCTTATAGATTTTAGTTCCACCTTCCATATCTTCTTTTAAAGATTTTCTTCTGTAAATAAGAGTGAAAAGCGTCCAAACTCCAAGCATTACAATAGCTCTGGTCCACCAAAATGGTAAATTTAAATAAGGCTCTTTATGCTGTAAAATCGGATCGTGTGCAACTGCTTCAGGATCCATCCAGTGATAGATATGATTCCAGTGCAAAGAAGATGCGATAAACACAATAATCAATGTAACTGCTCCAATCGGCACATATAAACTTACGGCCTCAAAAACACGCTTTAAAACCACAATCCAACCTGATTGCGCAGCCGAATTAATAGCAATAAATACGGTACCCATTAAAGCTGTACTAAAAAAGAACCAGCCATTAATCAAGGCACTAGTCCATATACGATGACCACTAACATCTCCGTCTACTACTCCGTAGATGATCGATGCAACTCCAATCAAAATCAATGCGATAAAGATTTTTTTGGATTTATCTGTAAAAGTGAATTGGTCCATTTATCTAAAGTTTCTTGTATTATTAAATCTTAGAACTATATTTTTTAATGTGAATCAGTTGCTGCTACAGTATCAGTCGCTACCTCTTGAGCTGCTTCTTTAGCATATAAAGCTGCAACATCATGTCCTTGTAACTTCTGAACATAGAATACCAATTTCCATCTGTCTTCCTGTGAAATTTGAGATGCATGCGATCCCATCATGTTCTTACCATAAGTGATCGAATAAAAGATCTTTCCAGCTGGTAAGTTTTTAATTGATCCATCATATGCCGGTGGTGGTGGGAAATCAGAATTGTTGATTACACCTCCGTCACCTTTACCGGTTTTACCGTGACAGTGCGAACACATTTTACCGTAAATTACTTTACCTTCTTTCATCACTTCATCACTGTAAGGTATTGGATTTTTCAAATCCGCAGCCATAGCATAACCCTCATTTGACTCAGGAATCATAAACGGCATATAACCACGAGGAATTGTTCCCTCTGCAGGTAAACGCACTTCCATGCTATCTTTAGCATACTCATCCTCTTGTCTCATATTAGGTTCTAAAGCCGGACTTCTATACATGTCAGGCATATACTCCACTCCTGGAGAATTAGGATCGGATGAACAAGAATGTAAACTCAATCCTATAAGACCAATAAATAATGCTCCAGAAATCTTCTTAGCAATACTTAATATATTTAAATCGTTTCTTTTCATTGTGTAGTCGATTATAGGAATTTTACAATTCTCTCTTTTTCAAACACTGCAACAGTACCCGATTCAGCTACCATTTCTTCGATTTGCTCTTTAGAGAAGTTCGTATTTTCTTTAGCTGCAATTTCAATTGCAAAATGATCATCTGTAGTTCTTGGGTGTGGATTTCTAGCTGGTAACCCTGGTAAAGTCATGTTTCTGAAGAAATATGTGATCGCCATACCGTGGCCCGCACACAATACTGTAAACTCAAACATAATTGGAACAAACGCAGGAACGTTTTGGTAAAAATGGAAGTTTGGCTTCCCTCCAATGTTCAATGGCCAGTCTATAATCATCATATAGTTAATGGCCAATACTGCTAATGTTAACCCCGTAATTCCGTAGATAAATGCAGCAATCGCAATACGCGTCCATTTAATTCCTAAAACATCTTCAAGTCCGTGAACTGGAAATGGAGAATATGCATCTCTAACGTGAATTCCTTTGGCCTGTAATTGTTTGATGCCGGCTATCATTAAGTCGTCATCATTGTACATTCCGTATATAAATTTCTCTTTAGTCATTTTTCTTGCTTTTAGCTACAAATATTAGTGGTGTCCAGTATCTTTATCACGGTACGCTTCACCTGAAGATTTCAAGATAGATTTTAACTCATTTAGCGCTAATACAGGGAATAATCTGGTGAATCCGAAGAATAACACAAAGAAAATTCCGATTGTTCCCAAGTACACACCTATATCCACAAAAGTTGGGTGGAACATAGACCAGTTTGAAGGAATGTAATCTCTATGAAGAGAAGTAACGATAATTACAAAACGCTCAAACCACATACCGATATTTACGATAATAGAGATGAAGAAAGAGAACAATAAACTTGTTCTTAATTTCTTAAACCAGAATAACTGTGGAGAAACAACGTTTGCAGTCATCATGATAGCGTATGACCACCAGTATGGTCCCGTTGCTCTATTCAAAAACGCATAACCTTCATACTCTACACCAGAGTACCAAGAGATAAATAACTCAGATAAGTATGCTACACCTACAATCGAACCCGTAATCGTAATAATACGGTTCATCAACTCAATATGTTGAAATGTAATGTAGTGTTCATAATGCAATACTTTTCTTACAACTAATAATAATGTTTGTACCATGGCGAAACCAGAGAATACCGCTCCTGCAACGAAGTAAGGAGGGAAAATTGTGGTATGCCAACCTGGAATTACAGATGTTGCGAAGTCCATAGATACAATCGAGTGTACCGAGAATACCAATGGTGTAGCCAAACCTGCCAATACCAATGATACCTCTTCGAAACGAACCCATGCTTTCACATTACCTGTCCATCCGAAACTTAATAAGCTATACACCTTTTTAGCGATTGGCCCTTTTGCTCTATCACGAATGGTCGCAAAATCCGGAATCAAACCAATATACCAGAACACAAACGATACCGAGAAATAAGTCGAAATCGCGAATACGTCCCATAATAAAGGAGAATTAAAGTTCACCCATAGAGAACCAAATTGATTCGGTACAGGGAAAACGAAATATGCTAACCAAATTCTACCCATGTGAATCCCTGGGAATAATGCTGCCATAATTACAGCGAAAATTGTCATCGCCTCTGCAGAACGGTTAATTGCCATTCTCCATTTCTGACGGAATAATAACAGTACCGCTGAAATCAATGTTCCTGCGTGACCGATACCAACCCACCAAACGAAATTGGTAATATCCCAGGCCCAGTCAATTGTATTGTTTAGACCCCATACACCGATACCTCGCCCGATAGTATATAGAATCATTCCAGTTCCCCATATCGCGAGAATTACTGAAATACCAAATACAAGCCACCATAATTTGCCTGCTTTACTTTCAATTGGACGACAAACGTCTTCGGTAATACTATGATAAGTTACATCCTTACCTAGAATTAACGGATCCCTAACTTCTGCTTCCTTAACCATTCGGTTTTATTTTAATCGTAATATTATTCTTAATTAATGTGCTGCTGAATGTTCTTCATTATGCGCTTCTTCCTGAGAATGACCATGACCATCTTCTTCATGTTCTCCATGCGCATCGTGTCCATGATCACCTCCGTGAGCTGATCCATGACCTATTCCCGCAGGAATACGCTCTTCATCAATGTTTCTTACTTTAGTTAAGTAGAACACATTTGGTTGTGTACCCACTTCTTCAAGTAAGTTATATGCTCTTTCATCTTGAGACTCTCTAGTCACATTTGTATGACTATCATTTAAATCTCCAAATTGAATTGCATTTGTAGGACAAACTGAAGCACATGCACTCATTACTTCACCATCCATTACTGGTCTACCTTCTTTCTTAGCGTCCAATTTACCAGCCTGGATTCTTTGTACACAGAAACTACATTTCTCCATCACACCACGTGCTCTTACCACAACATCCGGGTTAAGAACCATTCTTGCCAGGTCATTTTGAGAAGGATTTACTCCAGTAAATTTAGAGTCTCCCATGTAGTTAAACCAGTTAAATCTACGAACTTTATAAGGACAGTTATTTGCACAATATCTTGTACCAATACATCTGTTATAAGTCATCTGATTTAACCCTTCATCACTATGTGTAGTTGCAGCTACCGGACATACGGTTTCACAAGGTGCATGGTTACATTGCTGACACATTACTGGTTGGTGTACAGCCTCAGGATAATTCGAAGGAACCTCCATTTGACGATACATATCAATTTTACCAGTATCACCTTGTTTTGCTTTACTCATATCTGATGAGAAATAGCGATCAATTCTTAACCAAGACATGATTCTATTTCTACGTACCTCATCTTTACCCACAACTGGAACATTATTCTCAGAGTGACACGAGGTAACACAAGCATTACAACCAATACATTTACTTAAGTCAACAGTCATACCCCAGCGGTGTCCGCTAGCAATATCCTGTGCTGCCCATAAATCAAGTTTATCCACTGTTTGCGATACACCATATGAATCTACAACAGTAGGATCCGGATTATACACATCCTTTCCTTTTACATATGTAGCTAAAGATGTTTCGTTAACGATTTTACGATCCATCTCAGTAAAATGCGTTTGTGCTAAACCGATTGGGTATTCTTTTTCTTCAGCTAAAGCAATACTCACATTATCTACATAATAATTAAATGTAGATCCCTTAGCATTAACAGCTGGGAACACATTAGCTCCAATGGTTTTAGATCCATCTGCAGCTAATAAATCTCCTTGCTCAACAACCTTCCCTGCTTTTGTTCTACCATATCCTAATGCGATAGATACACTTCCAATTTTTTGACCTGGAGTAGCAATTACCGGCATTTTAACAGTAGTTCCTCCAATAGTTACATTAACCAATGAAGCTGGTAACTGTTGTCCGTAATTTGTATTATAACCTTGTTCTCTACAATCAGCCGGGTTCATCGCAACATAGTTATCCCAGGTAACTTTTGTAATTGCATTTGGCAATTCTTGTAACCAAGGGTTATTTGCTTGATTCCCTAACCCCATATTGGTCTCCGTATATAACTCTGCGACCATTCCTGAAGCTTTTGAAGCTTTAACCACATTAGATGCTGATGTATTCGCATCTGTTGGAATAATGGCTTCTAAAGTTTGTGGAATCGGAGCTGGTGTATAATGGATAAATCCATCATGAACCGTGTTATTCCAAAGCTCATCAAATGAGTTATATTTTGTTTGAAGTGGAAGAATAGACGTTTTCCAGTTCTCTCTCATAAAATCGTAAAAGCTCATTCTTACTTTTACAAATCTTAATATGCTTTCTTGTGCCTGACGCGTTCCCTGTTGCGTCTTTGTTTTTCCAAACAATGGACGAATAACAGGTTGCGCAATAAATGCAGCACCTTCTACTGGCACATAATCATTCCAGTTTTCAAAATAGTGATTATCCGGAGCTAAAACTGTTGTCACGCTTCCTGTTTCATCTGCTTTATCAGAGAATGAAACGGACATTTTAACCTTACCCAAAGCACTAGCGAAACCTAAACTTGCAGGAGCACTATATACAGGGTTCACACCATAAATCAATAAAGTATCAACTGAACCTGATTTCATTTCAGCTACTAAATCCATAAACTCCTGGTCGTTTGACTTACGGATGTTTAATGGCTTATTGATGTCAATTGTCTTTCCATATGAACCAACCATTTGATTGATTCCATTTACCAACTCTTGTGTTGCGATATCATTCGAACCACAAACTACTAAAGACTGGCCTTTATTTGACAATAAATCTTTTGCTGCAGACTTGATCTTTCCGGCAACATCATTGTCATCTTCAAATTTAGCACCTTTAACGGCTGCATTACCGGTTGCTTTCGCTACCTCATTATATAATGCAATAACCGCTAAACCAATTTCATTTGGTTTTACAGCACCTCTAATATCAGCATTCGTACCGGTCAAAGAGAAATTACCCTCAAATTGATAGTGACGAGACATTTTTCCGTTTTCCGGTGATCTGTGAACTCCATATGCCGCAGCATACTGTGTAGAATTCAACCATGTTGATAAGAAATCCGCACCAAAACCAACAATTACGTTTGCTTTATCAAAAGAATAATGTGGTAAAACTGCTTTGCCAAAATAGTTTTTATTGGCCATCAACATTCCTGCCGATGAACTCTCATCATAAGTTACATGCTTAAAATCAACCGGAGCTTCTTCACTACCTAACTTTGATGCAAACACATCAAAAGCAGCTTGTGTTGATGGAGAAATAATTGAATTAGATAAAATTCTAACCTTCTTAGCAGATTTTAAACTCGCTTTAACCGCTTTATCTACTTTACTCCATTTGGTATCCTCCCCATTTAGACGAGGATTTCTCACTCTGGCCGTATCATATAAACTTAATAGCGATGAATTCACACGTGTATTCACACCGCCATTAGTCATTTTACACATTTTATTCCCCTCAATATGAATTGGGCGACCTTCTCTAGTTTTAATTAAGATTGGTGCAAAATCAAATCCATCGTAATAAGAAGATGCATAATAATTAGCCACCCCTGGAGTCACCTCTTCAGGCTTCACCACGTAAGGAATGGATTTCATTACTGGAGCCTCACATGCAGCTAAGGTAGCAGCAGTAACACTAAAACCAACAAACTTTAGAAAGTCCCTTCTTGACGTTGATGTCGTACTTAATTCTTGTTTTTCTAGAAACTGATCCAAAGGCAACTCTTCTGAAAATTCGTTCTGATGCTTTGCAACGAACTCCTCGTTGTTTTCCAGTTGCTCAACACTTTGCCAGTATTGTCTTGAATTACTCATAATCTGTCTTTTCTCGTTATGGCTAACTTATTAATAATGGCATTTTGCACATTCGATTCCACCAATTTGGTTCACAGTAAACGACTCTAAACCTTGATCTTTATACTTCTCTACCATTTGGTCATGAAGTTTGTCGTAGTATGGATTACCTTCCATTTTAACTTCTTTTGTTCTGTGACATTCCACACACCAGCCCATGGTTAAATCATTTTCCTGATGCATTGGATAGTCAAAAGTAGCCACATCACCGTGACACTCTTTACAATCTACACCACCAACAACTACGTGTTGCGAGTGATTGAAATAAACGTGATCCGGTAAGTTGTGAATCTTCACCCATTCAATCGGATCTTGTTTTCTTGGATTATATTTTTGGTTTTCAGGATCCCAACCAGCAGCTTCATAAATCTTGCTAATCTCTTCGGTTCCCCAACGCTTTCCTGACTCAATTCCTTTATGACAGTTCATACACACGTTAACTGGCGGAATACCAGAAGTACGTCCTTTTTCTGCTCCAAAGTGACAATACACACAATCAATCCCATCATCACCTGCGTGAATCTTGTGAGAGAACTTGATTGGTTGCTCAGGTGCATAACCTGTAAAAACACCCACATTAAACAAAGGCAACCAAATGATATACAACAACACAATAAAACCAACTGCCGCAAAAGCAATCACCATCTTACGGTTGTTATCCATCCACATGCCCAACTGCCCCATGCGAGAAAGACCAATATCATTTACTTCACCAATCGCAGCAAGACCCTCTTCTCCTTTTAGGTCTAATAATAACTTCTTTAACGAATCTTTTACATTCAACAACACCCCGATCACAACCAAGAAGATTGCTGTAAAAGCCAACAACCAAACATTGGTATAATCTTCAGCCGGAGCCTCAGCCACCACCTCTTGAGCCGGAGCCTGTTTTTTCTCTGCTGGTGGAGCCGCTACATAAGCTAAGATTGCATTAACCTCATCATCTGTAAGAGGCATAGCCGCCATTTGCAATTGATTATACTCCTTGAACAAGTCCTGAGCATAAGAATCACCTGGGTTATTCTTTAAATATTCACTTGAATTTTTAATCCATGCAATAAGATTCTCTTTACTCTCCCAGCGTTCTTCCACTCCAGCAAGAGCAGGACCAACCAGTTTCTTATCTATCTTATGACATGCCGCACAATTGGCTTTAAATAATGTTTTTCCGTCTTGTGAAAACCCTGAAAAGGCCAAAACTAGAAACAAAGAAAGCACACCTAAATGCACTTTATACTTATTAATCGAAATTTTTAAACTCATGTGGAGCGTATTTCAATGCTTAAATTTAATTCTTCGCTTACGCGTTTTAATAGCTCGCAAATATAGTAGAAAGGCAAAGTTTGTGTTAATAAACGTCAAAAATATGACAATTGGTTTTTTAATTTAGAACCGTTCTAAATAAGATTTTTATTTTATAGCAAAAAAATAGCTCATCAAATCACAAAATCATCCTTCTCATTTTCAATAAATCGACCTCATTTTTTATTATGCATTTGTAATTTCACAATGGCACATTTCATATGTCCATTAAATTCTTAAAACTTCAATTTTTGTTACATAATTCACAATTTTTGATCTTCAAAAGCTAAAATGCACCAACTAACTATTTCAGCAACTATATTTGAAACCTCACAATCTCAAAGTACATGAAATCAATCATATTTAGTTTTATAGCTCTATTACAATTTCAGGCGTTTTGCCAACAACCATCTTACCAGGGGACGGAGATTCAAAAGCAGATTGAACGTATTGGAATCTTAAATAACGTATTGTATTTCGCAGCACACCCAGATGACGAAAACACACGATTCATTGCTTATATGAGTAAGGGGTTAAATGTGAATACTGCGTACTTTTCCTTAACACGTGGAGATGGCGGTCAAAACCTAATCGGAGATGAAAAAGGAGCTTTACTGGGCATTATCAGAACTCAGGAATTACTCCAAGCCCGAAGTGTGGATGGAGGATCCCAGTACTTTTCCAGAGCAATTGACTTTGGTTATTCAAAATCTCCTGAAGAAACATTCAAACATTGGGACAAAGACAGTCTTTTAGCAGATGCTGTATTGGTGATCAGAAAATTTAAACCGGATGTCATCGTTACCAGATTCCCACCAGACAGTCGCGCAGGACATGGACATCATACTGTATCAGCAATGATTGCTGAAGAAGCATTCAATGCAGCCGCTGACCCGAATAAATTTCCTGAATCAGCTCAACAATACGGCATCTGGAAAACACAAAAACTATATTGGAACGAAAGTTCCTGGTGGAATAAAGATATTGCCAATCACAAGGATGAATATGTAACACTTAATATTGGTGCATTTGATCCACAGTTAGGTGTTTCCTATTCTGAAATTGCCTCTATAAGCAGAAGTCAGCACCAAAGCCAGGGATTCGGAATGAGCATCCAAAGGGGAGACAGAATTGAATATTTTAAACTAATTAAGGGCGACTCTACACAAACGGACGTATTACAAAACAATTTCAGACATTGGTCTGATCTTGAAGGGGGCAAAAAAATAGAAAAGAAATGGAATTCAATACGTTCTAAGTTTAACCCTCTAAAGCCACAAAACAGCATACCTGATTTGATCGATTTATATTTTGACATCCTGGAAATGCCGGAAAACAACTATCAAATTCAAAAAGCTTCAGAACTAAAAAACATTATAACGTCATGTGGTGGGTTATGGATGGATTTTAGAACAAATTCACCCTTGCTCATTAAAAATGAAGAATTCAAATATACCACTTACGCCATCTCTCAAAGCAACTACCCTTTTGAATTACAATCCATAACTGTTTCAAACCAAATTCACAAAACCAGTAAAAAACTTGACAATACATATACGGAGGTTTCCGGTTCTTTGACCGCACCATCACACACTACCACTCCATATTGGCTGGAAAACTTCTCTTCAGCAGATTGGTTTAATGTAACCAACAGAAACCTAATTTCTAATCCTGAAAATCGCGCTTCTGTTCTTGCCAAATTCACATTTAAAACTTCACGCGGTATCATTGAATTTAACAGACCTCTTATGTACAAATGGACCGATCGTGTTCGTGGAGAACTCTACCGACCAGTAAACATCGTTGAGCCTATTACCATTCAATTCGATAAAAAAGTCTCCCTTCACCATAAAATACATTTACATGTAAGAGCCAATCGTGACACTGAGAACGTGAAAGTTCAACTGGAATGGAAAACAAAATCTGGCATTCAAAAATCTGAGATTCAAACAATATCAAAACTTAATGCTAACCAAAGCACTCCTATATCATTTAGTTTAAAGGATATCAACTCCGAGATTATCGAACTAAAAGCCATAGCCTGGGAAACTTCAAATACACCATACAACAATAGTTTAATTGAAATTGAATACCCACATATACCTACTCAAGTTGTATTACCTGAAGCGCAAATGCGATTTATTAATACACCTATTAAAGTAACCAGAAAAAATTGGGGTTATATCAAAGGTTCGGGAGATGAAATACCTTCAGCGCTTAAAGAAATAGGTTGCACCGTTACAGTTCTCGATCCTGAAAAAATAACAGCGGAAAACCTCAAACAATACGATGGTGTAATTATTGGGATTCGTGCTTACAATAAAGTTAAAGCCATGAAAAGTGCTTCTCCTATATTAAATACCTATGTATATAATGGTGGTTTTGTACTTGTTCAATACAATACCAATAGAGGTTTGGTCACAGAAGAGCTAGGTCCATACCCATTTAAATTGTCTCGTGCCCGGGTTACAGAGGAAGATGCACCTGCCCAACTTTTGCAAAGAGACCACCCTATTATTAAATATCCTAATATGATAAACGAAAATGATTTTGACCATTGGGTGCAGGAAAGAGGTTTGTATTTTGCGGGATCATGGGATGAACATTACACCCCAATTATAGGATGGAATGATACCAATGAAGAATTGACAAAAGGAAGTTTGTTGGTAACGGATTACGGAAAAGGTCAATACGTTTTCACAGGGATTTCCTTTTTTCGTCAACTTCCTGCAGGGGTTCTGGGAGCTTACAAACTTTTCGGCAATATCTTAAGTTATGGTCAGAACCAGGACTCAGAAGAAAATGCAAACAACCAATAACAACATGGAAGAGAGCGAAAAAAAATATAATTGGGCGAGAGTTTACGCTGGTGTCCTAATATTTCTACTTATTCAAATTCTAGTATACCATTATATTTCATCATTATGGTAGCATTAGATTGGATCATATTAATAGGTACTTTATTATTTATTGTTCTTTACGGTGCCTGGAAAACAAGAAAAAATAGTAGTATTTCCAGCTACTTAAAGGGAGACAACCAAATGAACTCCTGGACCATCGGTTTATCGGTAATGGCCACACAAGCTAGCGCAATTACTTTTCTTTCTACTCCAGGACAAGCCTATGAAAATGGCATGGGTTTCGTTCAATTCTATTTCGGACTTCCCATTGCACTCATAATTGTATCTGCTGTTTTTATACCTATTTATTATAAAATAAATGTATATACCGCTTACGAATATTTAGAACAACGCTTTGGACTTCAAACAAGACTTTTTACAGCTTTTCTTTTTCTAATATCTAGAGGGCTAGCTGCAGGAATCACTATATATGCTCCATCTATTGTCTTATCATCTTTATTGGGTTGGGATTTGGATCTCACCAATATATTCGTAGGTATTTTAGTAATTATCTACACGGTTTCTGGCGGAACAAAAGCAGTGAGTTTAACCCAAAAGTGGCAAATGGGTATCATCATGTTTGGAATGTTCACAGCATTCTTTTTAATTCTTGAAAATCTTGGAGAACAAATTACATTCTCACAAGCCGTTGACATTGGCGGCATCATGGGTAAAATGGAGATCATAGATACCGAATTTAATCTCAAAAACAGATACACGATCTGGACAGGTCTTTTAGGTGGTTTTTTTCTCTCTCTTTCCTATTTTGGTACCGATCAATCACAGGTTCAAAGATATCTTGGAGGTAAAAACCTGAAGGAAAGTAGAATGGGTATGATGTTTAACGCTATTTTAAAAATCCCCATGCAATTCTTTATTCTTTTTGTAGGGTTAATGGTTTTTGTATTCTACCAATTTAACGAACCACCTGTCTTTTTTAATACTCCCGGGAAACAAAAGGTGTATCAAACTGCTCAGGTGACGGAATTCAAAAAACTGGAATCTGACTATTCTATCACTTTTGAAAAAAAGAAGTTGGCGATTGAAAATTATCTTGCCGCAGAATCATCAGAAGATAAAGCACGTTACAAAAAGCAATCTGTTGAACTTTATCAAAAATCTCAGGATATTCGGAAGGATTTAAAAACCGTCATTAAAGATGCCGATGTAAATATAGATGGTAAAGACACAGACTACGTCTTCCTAACATTTATACTCAAATACCTTCCGCATGGTGTTATAGGCTTACTACTTGCTGTAATCCTATCTGCGGCCATGTCATCTACCGCAAGTGAGTTGAACGCACTGGCTTCCACCACAATGATTGACTATTATAAGAGACTATACAAAACCGAGGCCTCCGACCGGCATTATGTTATTGCATCCAAAGTACTCACCGTTGTTTGGGGTGTACTGGCCATCGGAATTGCTTTATCCGCACATTTGTTTGATAACCTCATCCAATTGGTAAACATCCTTGGATCACTATTCTATGGAACCATTCTCGGCATATTCTTGGTCGCATTTTTTGTAAAAGAAATAAAACAAAAAGCACTCCTAGTTGGGGCCTTTACAGGACAATCCCTGGTCTTAATACTCCACTTTCTAACGGTATATGATTATATTGACCTGGGATACTTATGGTATAATCTGATTGGTAGTTTTACAGTGATTCTAACTGCGTTTATTACACATAGTATCTTTCCAACTTCAACCTCATCGGAACAGGTAAATGCATAAATAACACACTTTTTAGTGTTAAAAAGTAGACCTCTTTCATTTTAAAGGATTTTTTACATCCTTATCTTTGCATGTTCGAATTTTAAAAATGAAAAGGTTTTTCGCATTTATTCTTTTAGTCACTCCAGCAATTGTCTTTGGTCAATTTGGAACGAGTGAATTTTATGCCGTGACTAAAATGGGCTTTGGAATGGGAATGAACAGCTACACCTATAATACTGTATTAAACAACTCTTTGTCAGACGGCACTGAATCTTTACAAATCGAATTAGGGAAAGGATATAGTCCTGAAGTAGGTCTAGGCCTTAAACTCTCTAACCTTGTATATCTCGAAACCTCTCTGTCTTATACTATTAATAAGGAATTTTACAACACCCAATATTCCGGGCAAATCCAGGAACAGGGTTATTCATTTAATCGTTTTAACTTTCACTTAAACGGAAAATACTTTGTAGAAGTCAACCCTACTTTTCTGTTAGATTTTAATGCTGGCCTCCTATACTCTATACCTAACGATCTTATCATTAAACTGAATAACGAAACACATCAGATTAAATATGCAGGGACCACAGGTATTCAAGCTGGGTTTGGAGCTACTTATGTGGTCAATAAATTCAATTTTAAAGCTGGTATTCGTTACCGAATTGAACGATTTAATATTAAACCAAAGCAAAACCTACCTTATTACTTTGAGTATTTGAATTCAAACTTTGATCAAATCAACAGCAATGGCATAGACGTTTTACTAGCTGTCAGATATCACTTCTAGAGATCATTCAATTTTTGAGGAATCGAAAAAACTACTTCCGTACCCTTTCCATCAAGGCTTTCAAAAGTCAACATTCCTTGAATTAATCTAGCAAATTCTATTGAAAGCGTCAATCCAATTCCTGCTCCTTTCTCTCCTAAACTACCTAATTCAGCCTTGATATCATTTCCAATTTCCAGGGAGTCCAAAATCGATTTTGAAATTCCAGTTCCCTGATCTCGTATCCTCACTTTGAAAAAACCGTCATCTAATTCAGTTCTGATCTCAATTTCGGAACCTAACGGACTAAATTTAATGGCATTACTCATAATATTTCTGATCACAATTTGAAATAACGCCTCATCAGTAGCCACTTCTATGTGATCAGCATATGTTGTTAAGCTCAAGTGTTTTTCTTTAGCCAATTGACTTACTTGATTTAATATAACGGATATCGCATGAAAAGAATCAAATGTCACCACATCGACCGACATACCATTAAACTGACTATTGGCCCATTTTAACAGATTATCCAATATCAACAATCCATTTTGAACACTAGCCAAGATAGTTTTATCCATCTCCGCTATTTCTTCTGCATCAAAACTCACTCCTGAATTTTTTGCTTGCTGAAAAGTAATTACCTGAGCCAATGGAGAGCGCATGTCATGACTTATTACAGAAAGTACTTTATTCTTAAAACCATTTAAACGCTCCAACTCTTCTGCCTTTTGTTTCAACTCCGAATTTAATCTGCGAATTCGTTTATTATTCCTAACGGTAAAAAACAAAAACAGCCCCAAAACCACTACTAATATCAATCCCAATGTTATGATAATACTATCACGATTACTTTTCACTTCCGCAATCTCCACTTTTGCCTGCAAAGTCATTAAATCACTCTCCGCTCTTTGTCGTTCCAATTCATCTTGAAATTGTGTAATTCGAAACTTGATTTGATTATTATTGATTGTATGATTTACACTATCCCGGAGTTTCATATAATTAATACCATTTTCATAATCCTCGATTTCGATATAAATTATCGCTAAAAATTCGTAAGCCATTTTTCTATAGATCGCCACTTCATAACGATCCAATATCTTAATCGAAGACAAGAGCATTTCAATAGCCAACTCTTCTTCTCCCATCTCCATGTACAAGCGGGCTATGTTAATTCTTGGTAAGATCACTCCAGCACTATCTTCATTTATCAAAAACATTTGAATAGAAAGATCCAGGTATTTTAAAGCAGAATCCAAATTCTCTTCAATATAACAGGTACCTAGTAGATTATATAATAATGCAAAGTTTCCTGATTCATTTTCCTGAAGACTTAATTTCAAGCCTTCATTGGCCCAATGAATTGCCCTATCTCTATGACTTAACTCATAATGAATAGATCCACGTATCAAATTCATTTCCACCTGATCCAAATTAGTCAATTGATAATCTGAGCTTTCTAAATTATCTAGTATTTTTAAAGCCTCTGTATAACTCCCTCCACCTCTACTGGCATCTGCCATACTAAGAATAGTAGATACTATTTCGTTGGTATCCCGTAAGTTTACATACTCATTTTTTAACGCGTTATAGGTTAAAAACAGCTCTGCATAGCTTCCTTTAAGATTATATTCCCGGGCTTTATGATGCAGTGAATCTAATTTGGTACTTTGAGCAAATACACATAGACTCAACGATATAAATATGGATAGTATAAAGTAAGTTTTTTTCAAGTATCAATCAATTTGTGCGCTTCAAACAATAATAGAAATTAATACGGATTTGATTGGTCATGAATTCAAAAAAAGGATATTTGCATTCAAATAATTCACAATGATCGAAGTAGGTAAAACGATTGTTTCAAGAAATGTTTTTCAAAAAGAATTTGTTTGCAATCTATCCGCATGCAAGGGCGAATGTTGTATAGCTGGTGATGCTGGGGCTCCACTGGAAGATGATGAAAAGCAAATTTTGGAACAGGTTTACGATAAAGTAAAACCCTACTTAAGACCAGAAGGTATAGAAGCCATCGAATTGCTAGGCACTTCCGTTTTTGATCAAAAAGACAATGAATACGAAACTCCGTTAATCAATAATGCTGAATGTGCATATGTGATTTTCGGAGATGATGGAATGGCGCTGTGTGGGATTGAAAAAGCATATAATGATGGTCTGATTGATTGGCCAAAACCTATCTCTTGTCATTTATATCCTATCAGAATTAAATCTTATAGAGAATTTGACGCCATAAATTACGATGAATGGGATATATGTAATGATGCTTGCACCTTAGGTAAGGAACTTAGTGTTCCTGTTTACCGATTTCTCAAAGAACCCCTTATTCGCAAATACGGTGAGGACTGGTATAACGACCTTTCAGAAATTGCAGTTTTAGTAGAGAAAGAACTGTAATTCACCTTGTTTCAACCAAAGTTATTCACAAGTTGTTAATTACTTTTTCTGACAACTTGTTTCACGAATCAAACAAATGTGTACTTTCACATCGGTTTAGGAATCGTCATGCTATAAAGCCTTTATGTCTCAAAACATAGGGGCTTTTTGCATTTTATGCCCTATTAGTTAAAGGCTCTAAATCTTTAATTTAATCTATTCAAAATCAAATCAGTTATATTTGCGACTGATGTCTGTCCCAAACATAACAACATGATTAGATTTCTTACCACTTTATGTATTGCTATTCCTCTTTTCTCATTTGCTCAGCAAAAAAATATCTCTGATCAAAAAGAATTATTGCGTCTCTTTCAACAATTCAGAACACAAGAAATTCAGGATAGCGTAAAAGCCTCTATTCTACAAGAAAAAGGCAAAGCTCAAATTCTTGAAATTGATGGAAAAGGAAACATCATTGGTTTAGTTGGTTTTACGCCCAATGGATTTCCAGTATTTTATTCCAGTAACAACACGAATGCAGCTGCAACGGTGGGTACTAATTTAATTGTATCTGGAGCTACAAACGGATATGGTTTAACGGGAAATGGAATGATCATCGGAGAATGGGATGGCGGATCTGTTTTAGGAACGCATCAGGAATTAACGGGAAGAGTAACGCAAGTAGACAATCCTTCAAGCAATAGTGACCACGCTACGCATGTTTGCGGAACTATGATTGCTTCGGGTGTTGTGGCTAATGCAAAAGGTATGGCTACTGCTGCTACGGTAAGAGCGCATGACTTTTATAGCGATGCCAGTGAAATGACTACATTTTCGACTACTGGAATCATATCGAACCACTCCTATGGCACAATAACTGGATGGAGAGAAATGAATAGTGGAACCTGGAGATGGTATGGTGATACTACTATCAGCGGCACTGAAGACTACCAATTCGGGTTTTATACTTTCAGAGCACAAAGCTGGGATCAAATTGCAAATGCAGCACCGGATTACTTAATCGTGAAATCTGCCGGTAATGATAGAAATGATCTACCTCCAAGCTCTGTAACTTCACATGAGATTTTTGATAATACCAACGGATGGATCACTTCAACAGTTTCTCGCCCTCAAGATGGTGGAGTGGATGGTTATGACTGTATTTCTTCAAATGGAAATGCTAAAAACATTCTAACAGTAGGCGCTGTAAATGATATTCCTAGTGGTTATGCACAAGCCAGTGATGTGGTAATGTCCAGTTTTAGTGGTTGGGGACCTACAGATGATGGACGTATTAAACCAGATATCGTGGCCAATGGGGTTTCCTTATACTCTACTGGTGCAGATAATAATACCGATTATTATTCCAGCAGCGGTACATCCATGTCGGCTCCAAATGCAACCGGGTCGTTAGCATTGCTACAAGAAATGTACAATGATTCTAACAGTACTTTTATGAAAGCGTCAACACTTAAAGCACTGGTCATTCATACAGCAAACGAAGCAGGTACAAATCCTGGACCTGATTTTTCTTTCGGTTGGGGACTATTAAATGCAAAAGGCGCTGCCGATCTTATCGCAGACACGCTCACCAATAGAATTATCGAAGCATCTCTTTCCAATAATGGTACGGCAACCTATACCTATTATTCTAACGGTTTACAAGATATTGAAGCTACCATAGTTTGGAATGACCCGGCAGGAACTCCGGTAGCTCCATCATTAGACCCAACTACTTCTATGTTAGTAAATGATTTAGATTTAAGAATCACCGGACCTTCTGGCACCATAAAAATGCCCTGGACATTAAACTCTGCCATGCCTTCAAGTGCAGCGGTAAAAGCTGACAACACAAAAGATAATGTGGAAAAGGTGATTTTTGACGCTCCAATTGCTGGAGCATATACTTTCTCTATTTCTCATAAAGGTGTGTTAGCTGCATCTCAAAACTACTCACTTATCATTTCCGGAATTCAACTTAATCCGGTTTCTCCTGCTCCAACAGCTGCTTTTACCGGAACACCAACAAATCTTTGTATTGGTGATACCGTATTTTTCAGTGATGCTTCTACAGGTAATCCGACAAGTTTAGAATGGACTTTTACCGGAGGAACTCCTTCGAGTGCTACAAATGCAAATCCGGCAATTGCATACAATACTCCGGGCACTTACGCGGTAAAACTTAAAGCAACGAATGTAAATGGCTCTGATAGTATTACACAAACCAATTACATAACAGTGACCCCAATCCCAAATCCAACCACTCAACCATTTAATAATATATGCGTGAGTGGAATGGCGTTAACCATTACTGGTGGTTCTCCCTCCGGAGGGGTTTGGACGGGACCAGGAGTTACAAATGGTGTGTTTGATCCTTCCGTAGCTGGTCTTGGCACACATACATTAACGTATACAGTCACTTCAGGGACATGTTCTGGCTCAAGTTCTCAAAGTATTACCGTAACCAACCCTCCAACCGTAACATTACCAGCATTACCAGCATCTATATGTAGTAATAGTGCACCTTTCACGTTAGGAGGAGGACAACCTTCGGGAGGAACCTATTCCGGGCCTGGAGTATCAAACAACATATTTGACCCATCAGTTGCAGGAATGGGCACGCATACTATTACATATATATATACAGACCCAAGTGGATGTAGTGGTACTGCCACCTCAAACCTTACTGTGATTGCAGGAGCCGCAGCTTCTTTGGGGGCTTTTAGTGACGTTTGTATAGACGCACCAACATTTGCTTTAACCGGAGGTTCTCCAATTATGGGTAATTATGCCGGACCTGGTGTTGATACATTAGCCGGTACATTTAATCCTGCATTGGCTGGAGCAGGCACGCATACCATTACATATTTTGGACCTGGAGGTTTATGTATTTCTGCAGCTAACTCAACAATTACGGTAAATCCATTACCAAATGTATCTCTCGGCACATTCACCGATGTTTGTCAAATATCAGGTTCCGTAGCACTTTCCGGAGGCACTCCAACCGGAGGCACATATTCTGGTTCATTTGTATCCGGCACTACTTTTAATGCAACCAGTGCCGGACTGGGTAGTCACATGATTTATTATACTTATACAGATGCGAATTCATGTTCTGCTACTGATTCTAATCAAATCAATGTAGTTACCAGCGTTCTTTATTCTCTATCTGATACAACTGTGTGCAGCGGAGATTTACCTTTTACTATTTCAAGTGGTTTTCCTTCTGGTGGAAATTATACAGGCACGGGAGTTATTAATGGAAATACTTTTGATCCTTCAATAGCTGGTCCTGGAACCCATACCATTACTTATTTTGATATTAATAATCCTTGTGCTATCCCTGGTAATGCAACCTTTACGGTAAACGCACCTCCAACAGTAAGTTTCTCTCCTGTTCCATCTATTTGTTTAACAGGGGGCCCTGTGACTTTAACAGGGGGATTACCCACAGGTGGAAATTACTCTGGTATTGGTGTAAATAATAACATATTAGATCCTACCGTAAATGGTATTGGAAGTGTAAATATTACCTATATCGCATCAAACAACGGATGTGCGGATTCAGCTATTCAGCTTGTTACAATCCACGATGGTTCGCCACAGATTACTAATATCTCCTCCGTTTATTGCTTAAATGACTCTAGTGTTATTTTAGTTGGAAATCCGACCGGAGGAACTTTTTCGGGAACAGCTGGAATGACAGATAGTATTTTTAACCCTAGTGCTGCCGGAGTTGGCATGCACACCATTACGTATACCACCATGGGAGGTTGTGCTGGAAGTATGTCTTACGATATTGATGTATATGCAAATCCAACAATTGGCACTATTGTCGGACCTGCCATCTCCTCACAAAACACTGTTGCAGCCTATCATCTAAATGCGCAAAATGGATCTTTCTACAACTGGAACGTCACAGGTGGAGCTATAGCAACCAACTTCAACAATCAGATTACAGTAAATTGGGGAGGTAATTCTACAGGATACCTTCAGGCCATTTTAATTGATCATAATGGTTGTAAGGATACAACTGACATCACCGTTGATCTGTGGCCGTTGTCCACTTCGGAGGTATCATCTGATTTGAATATTTCTTATTTCCCTAATCCGGTGGCAAATGAAATATCATTTTTCAGTGATGATACAGCACTTGAAAATGTTCAATTAATCATTATGAGCACAAATGGACAAGTGGTATTAGAAAGAAACTATAAAAACTCCAATAGCTCATTTCTTTGGAAAGTAGATGTTTCGGGCTTAAGTTCAGGAACGTACTTGTTCCGTCTATTAGATGATTCTAATGAAATACACTCCGGTCAATTTGTTAAACAATAACGAATAGTCGTCTGATCAAAATATAGTGTGACCATAGTTGTTTTATTTTTGTACACCATAAATAAAACTATATGCGCACATTAATCAAAAACGCCCGTATTGTAAACGAAGGCGAAATTTTTAATGGATTTGTTCTTATTGAGAATGAAATCATCTCTAAAGTTGGTACTGATACCTCTGAAATCCCATCTGCGGATCAGGTAATTGATGCTGAAAATAAGTTTCTGATCCCAGGATTAATTGATGATCAGGTTCATTTTAGAGAGCCTGGACTAACTCACAAAGGAGATATTCAATCTGAATCAACAGCGGCAGTTGCCGGTGGAATTACTACCTTTATGGAAATGCCTAATACTGTTCCGCAGGCAGTAACCATTGAAGAGTTGGAAAAGAAATATGACATTGCCGCCAAAACTTCACTGGGAAACTACTCTTTCTATTTAGGTGTTACCAATAACAACATCAATGAAATACGAAGTATTGACCCTTCAAGAATCTGTGGGATCAAAATATTTATGGGATCATCAACCGGTGATATGGTAGTAGATAATGACAATTCATTAGACAATGTTTTTCATGACTCTCCCGTACTAATTGCTACGCATTGCGAAGATGATGATACCATAAAGGAAAATCAACAGAAATATATTGAGAAATTTGGTGATGATATCCCTTATGAACATCATGCGGATATTCGTAGTCATGAAGCATGTTATAAATCATCTAGCAAAGCAGTTCGCTTAGCTAAAGAAAATGGTTCTCAACTACACATCATGCACCTTTCAACCAAAAAGGAATTGGAGTTAATTGAGCAAGGCAAGCTTTTAGATAAAAGAATTACCGCTGAAGCCTGTGTGCATCATTTATGGTTTAATCGAGATGATTACAAAACAAAGGGAGCATTCATAAAATGGAACCCTGCTGTTAAAGATGAGGAAGACCGACAAGCTTTGATCGATGCATTAAATAATGACGTATTAGATATTATAGCTACAGACCACGCTCCTCATACTTTAGAAGAAAAAACCGGTGTTTATACCAAAACTCCATCCGGTGGTCCTTTAGTTCAACATTCACTTACCGCCTTAATGGAGTTCCATTTAGACGGAGTTCTGGATATCACCAAGACAGTAGAAAAAGCATGTCATAATCCGGCTAAACTATTTAGTATTAAAAGTAGAGGTTTTATCAGAGAAGGATACTTTGCTGATCTGGTATTGATCAATCCAGATAAACCATGGACAGTTGAAAAAAGTAACATTCTATATAAATGTGGATGGTCTCCGTTTGAAGGAACCACTTTCCGAACACAAGTTGAAAAAACATTTGTTAATGGTCATTTAGCTTACGACAATGGTCATATAAATGATTCCAAACAAGGACAACGACTTGAATTTGATAGATAGTATTATGAATTCGAAACACATATTATTTATCGGTATTCTTTTTTCTTTATTGATCACTTCATGTGTCAATGATCAGGATGTTCAAAAACCTGAGAATTTAATCCCGGAACCTCAAATGATTGAGGTTCTGGCAGACGTTTGTAAAGTTGAGGGTCGATTCCAAAGGAGATTAAGCATTAGAGGAAAGGACAATTCGGAACTTGTACTTCAAAACTATAGTGTTATTTTTAACGCCCACAATGTTACACTTCCTCAGTTCAAGAGTTCCTATGAATATTATGAGAATTCTCCTGAAAAAATGCAGGAGCTTTACGATAGTGTAATCGTCATACTCAAAGAAGAAAAAGCCGTTTTGAAAGCCAAAGTACTGAAGGAACGTGCTGAAAAAGAAAAAGCCGAAAAAGAAAAAAAGAAACAAAAACAGAAGTAAAACATGAATCACTCCGAAAATTTCATTCCTTACCACCCTACTACATATCCAACTGATGAAATGCTACAGCGTAGTAAAGAATTCTATGAACACATGGATAAAAGAAGATCTTTACGTGAATTTTCGGATCAAACTTTCCCAGTTGAAATTTTAGAAAATATCATTCAAACGGCTTCAACAGCTCCTTCAGGTGCTCATAAACAACCCTGGACCTTTTGTATCGTTTCCAATCCGGAAATCAAAAGTAAAATCAGAGAAGCAGCGGAAAAAGAAGAGTACGAAAACTATACACGTAGAATGAGTGAAGAATGGCTTGAAGATTTAAAACAATTTGACACAAATCATATTAAGGAGTTTATTGATATCGCCCCATATCTCATTATCGTAATGAAACATTCATACGAATTCGGAGAAGACAATCAAAAACTCAATAATTATTATGTAAATGAATCTGTAGGCATCGCTGTCGGATTTCTAATTTCTGCCATTCATAATGCCGGATTATTTGCCCTTACACACACTCCAAGTCCGATGAGATTTTTAAAAAAGATTCTAAATCGCCCGGAAAACGAGCAACCCTACTTACTCATACCTGTTGGCTTACCCCTTGATAACGTGAAGGTTCCCGATCTAAAAAGAAAGGGTAAAAACGACATTATCGCATACTATTGAAACAAATTGTAAAAACTTGTTTAACACTCATCTTTTATTTTTCTTTGCCGCGATTATAAATTAACATTAAATATCTTACAGAGATGTCAGAAGTTAAAGAAAAAGTAATAGCTATTATCGTTGACAAATTAGGAGTTGACGAAAGTGAAGTAACACTTGAATCTTCATTTACTAACGATCTAGGTGCAGACTCACTAGACACAGTTGAATTAATTATGGAGTTTGAAAAAGAATTTGATATCGCTATCCCAGACGATCAAGCAGAAAATATTGCAACCGTAGGAGATGCTGTAAGTTACATTACAGATAACAAATAATTTTTTATCTAATCCCTGTTAAAATGGAGTTAAAACGAGTAGTTGTAACTGGACTAGGGGCAATCACCCCTATTGGTAATAATGTACCTGAATATTGGAATGCATTAGTTGCCGGTAAAAGTGGTGGAGCTTTGATCACCCATTTTGACACGGAGCATTTCAAAACGAAATTTGCGTGCGAAGTCAAAGGCTTTGACGTAGACGGATATTTTGATAGAAGAGAAGGGAGAAGAATGGATAAGTATACCAAATTCGCTCATATCTCTTCAGATGAAGCCATTAAAGATGCAAATTTAGACCCGGGAAAACTCGATTTAGATCGAGTTGGGGTCATCTTTGCCTCTGGAATTGGTGGAATTCAAACTTATCAGGATGAAGTAGTTGGTTTAGCTAAAACAGATTTTAAACCAAAACTAAATCCATTTTTTATTCCAAAAATGATTGCAGATATCGCTGCTGGCCAGATTTCTATTAAATATGGCTTTAGAGGAGCGAACTATGCAACTGTTTCTGCATGTGCATCTTCTACCCATGCAATGATTGATGCTTTTAACCTAATCAGATTGGGTAAAGCGGATGTTATGGTAACCGGTGGAGCTGAAGCAGCAATTACAGAATCAGGAATCGGAGGGTTTAATGCGATGCAGGCATTGTCTGTAAGGAACGATTCTCCGGAAACAGCTTCTCGCCCATTCGATGCAGACCGAGATGGTTTTGTAATGGGAGAAGGCGGTGGTGCCGTAATTATTGAGGAATTAGACCACGCAATTGCACGTGGCGCAAAGATTTACGCAGAATTAATCGGAGGTGGCATGACTGCTGACGCACATCACATTACGGCTCCTCATCCAGAGGGATTGGGTGCAATCAATGTGATGAAACAAACACTTTCTGATTTTAATGATGCAGAACCGACAGATGTAGATTACATCAACGTTCACGGAACGTCTACACCACTAGGTGATATTGCTGAGATTAAAGCAATCAAGTCCGTATTTGGAGAACATGCTTATAAACTAAACATTAGTTCTACTAAATCAATGACGGGTCACTTATTAGGTGCGGCAGGTGCCGTTGAATCTATCGCTACAATTCTTGCTGTACATAATGATGAGATCCCTCCAACGATCAATCACTTTACAGATGATGAAAATATTGATTCAGATTTGGATTTAACTTTCGGTTCATCAGTAAAACGCACAGTTAATGCGGCCTTAAGCAACACTTTTGGCTTTGGCGGACACAATGCTTCTGTATTATTTAGAAAATACAAAGATTAATATTTGTGTTTAGCTTCTTTAACAGGAAGACGGCTAATTTAGAGAAGGATAATCCCCATCTCCGTACACTATTAAAATCCTTAGGAATTCGGACTTCTAAGCCTGAGCTATATCTTCAGGCTTTAAGACATAAGTCCGTATATGAGAGTTCATTTCAGAATAATGAACGCCTGGAGTTTTTAGGAGATTCTATTTTAGACTCTGTTGTTGCTGAAGTTCTATATGAAAAATTCCCGCAGGGAAAAGAAGGTTTCTTAACACAAATTCGATCTAGAATTGTCAGCCGATCCAGCTTAAATAATTTGGGTATTGCCCTTCAATTAGACCAACTTATTGAAGTACAAATGGGTCGCGAAATTAAAGAAACATCCTTAAGCGGAAACGCACTGGAAGCGGTTATTGGAGCATATTATCTGGACAAAGGATTTAGAGCCACTAACAAATTTATTCGTAATGAGATTCTCGCCCCACATGTAGACTTCAATACTATTTTAACACAAGAACCTGACCCGAAAAGCCGTGTAATTGAAAAAGCACAAAAAAGCAAAGTTAAAGTCCACTTCCATACTTCCATTTTTCAAAAAGAAGAACCTCAATCTTTTCAGAGTAAAGTCATATTTGATGGTAACGAAATTGCAAGCGCACTAGGTGCTTCTAAAAAGAAAGCCGAACAAAAAGCTGCAGCTGAGGCGTTAAGACAAATTGAATCTTAAGTACACTTTTTAACATTAACCCTTTAATTCCTTAACAAAAAATGTGAACCTTTCGGCTTTGTTTTTCTTTAATTTAGTCCGGTTAATTGAGTTCATATGGCTTTAAAGCGCCTTAAAATAGATTCAGATGCTGAGGCTTTCGTTTTAGCCATCAGTTGCCATCAAAAAAGCATCAAGTTTGCATGGGAAATAAATCGTGCTTTAAACTGTGAACTTCAAGCCACACAAGAGTATCCAGACAATATTTATTTCATTCGGGAACTGGATGGACATGCTTATTTTAATTGGACCAATCCATCAGAAAAATTCACATTACATTTAATCAGCAATCACGGAGAAAAATCTCTATTAGTTCCCACACAAAAACAAATTGACTACTTTCTGGTAGTTACCGGTTTTTATGAAGAATTAGATTTTGAAGATGCACTTAAAAAAATTAAACAAATAGAAAGTGTACTTACTGCTTTCCCTGTGACTTTAGATAAAGTCAAAACAAAACTTACATAATGAACGCTCCCAAAAGAACTAAAATTGTTGCCACGCTAGGTCCCGCAACTTCTTCCAGAGAAACAATTAAACAACTGATACTGGAAGGAGTGAATGTATGTAGAATTAATTTCTCACATGCGGTACATAAAGATCTTGTAGAAACAATTAAAACCATACGTGAACTAGATCATGAACTTAATACGCATACCGGTATTTTAGGAGATCTACAAGGTCCTAAAATTCGTATTGGAAATTTATATTCCGAACCAATAATATTAGAAAAAGGTCATCAAATGACCTTTACCACTAAACCATATCTGGGTGATATCAAAAAGGTTCATATCAACTATGATGCATTTCCTAAAGATGTTGCTATAGGTGATAAAATCTTAGTAGATGATGGTAAACTGGTATTTAAAGTTATCGAATCCAATGGTAATGATGAAGCACTATTAGAAGTGGTTTATGGCGGTCCATTACATTCAAGAAAAGGGGTCAATTTACCGGATACTAAAATATCCATGCCCAGTTTAACGGAGAAAGATCTAATCGATCTGGAATTTGCTCTGGAGCAAAACATCCATTGGATAGGACTGTCATTTGTTCGTGAAGCTAAGGATATTATCGAGTTACGTAATATCATAGAAAATAAAAAGAAAGACTCCAGGATAATAGCTAAGATTGAAAAACCTGAGGCTGTAAAAAACCTGGATGATATTATCGAAGTTACTGATGCAGTAATGGTTGCACGTGGTGACCTGGGTGTAGAAATTCCTTTAGAAGAAGTTCCTTTACTTCAAAAAGAAATTGTTTTAAAATGCCAACAAATGGCAAAACCCGTAATTATCGCTACACAAATGATGGAGTCCATGATCGATAGCATCACTCCTTCCAGAGCAGAAGTAAATGATGTCGCCAATGCGGTGATGGATGGTGCTGATGCAGTAATGTTAAGTGGAGAGACCTCTGTGGGAGAGCATCCTATTGATGTTATTAAGGTAATGAGTCGAATCATTAAACAAACAGAAACATTTGATGGAATTTATAATGCAGACTTTCAACCATTAATTAATACAAAAAGGTTCATCTCAGATAATATTTGTTTTGGCGCATTAGACCTTGCCGAAAAAGTTTCGGCAAAAGCAATTGTAACTATGACTTTTTCAGGTTACACAGCTCTTAAGGTTTCCAGCTTTAGGCCTAAAGCTGGAGTATATGTATTTACAGGAAATCGCAGACTATTAAAAATGATGAGTTTGGTTTGGGGTACACGTACCTTCTTCTACGATAAGTTTGTAAGCACAGATGAAACCATTGAAGATATTAAAGCTAAGCTTCGCGCTACCGGTCAACTGGAAGAAGATGATTTGGTCGTAAATATTGCAAGTATGCCTATCAAGAGCAAGGGAATGAGTAATATGATTCGATTAAGCTACATCTAAACCTTCTTACAAATTTCACAAAAAAAGCTTCTCATAATTAGAAGCTTTTTTTTGTGAAAAATAAATGCTTAAAAACACTGATATTTATCAAGTCAACACCCTTCAAACTTCATGTTTTTAAACACTCCCAAATCCAATAATAGCCTAACTTTGCTCCAAAATAATAAGTCATGGCACGTTCATTATATATCTCATCATCCGAGCCATATTCCGGAAAAACCCTAATCGCACTGGGCTGTTTTGAGGTGGCTCTTCGTCATACTAAAAAGGTCGCTTTGTTTAGACCGATCATTCGAGACACCAAAGTAGGATTTAAAGATCATAACATTGAACTTATATTAAATCACCATAACCTGGACCAATCATACGAGAGCACATATGCTATGGAACGCACCGAAGCTCTTAATTTATTGGCACATAACAAGTTTGATCAATTCATTGAACGCGTTATCAATAAATACAAACAACTGGAAGAAGCGTATGATTTCGTCATTTGCGAAGGAACAGATTACATTGGGGACGGCTCTGAATTTGAACTGGACCTGAACGCATTAATTGCTAAAAACCTGGATCTACCTGTTTTAGTCCTGGGACAGGGACTGGGACGTGATATTGATGATATTTTAAATCCCATTCAATGGGCCATACAATCTTATCAAGATCACAATTGTAAAATACTGGGGACCATTATCAACAAAGTTCAACCTGAGCGTAGAACAGAATTACTCCATAAACTACGTAAAGAACTTCCCGAAAATGCAGGAGAGCTTTCTGCAATTCCTTCAAATAAAATATTGAGTAGTCCTTCGGTAAGAGAAATCGCAGAACAACTTAACGCCAAAGTATTATTTGGGCATGAACATTTAGATAATTTGGTATACGATTTCCAAACTGTAGCGATGCGTTTAAACAACTATTTTAAACTCATGACCGAAAAAAGTTTGGCTATTACTCCCGGTGATAGAACCGATATTCTTGTTGGTGCTATGCAGGCAAGCATGTCAAATAAAAGGCCCAATGTGTCAGGTATTATCTTAACGGGAGGCATGTTGCCATCTGACGAAACTCTCGAAGTCATCGATGGGTTACCACAAAAAATTCCCGTACTTTCCGTAGATAGTTTCACCTTTGAAACATCTGTAAAAGCAGAACAAGTAAAATCCAGTATTCATCAAAAGGATACTCAAAAAATTGCTTTGAGTTTAGACCTTTTTGATAAATACGTAGAAGCATCGAAGTTCTTTAAAAAACTAGCGGGCTTAAAATCACAGGGAATGACTCCGAAGATGTTCCTGTATCATTTGAGAAAAATTGCAGGTACAAATAGACGTAAAATCGTTTTACCGGAGGGCAATGATGTCAGAATTCTACAGGCAATTGAAATACTCCAGAGTCAAAACCTCGTAGACCTGGTTTTACTTGGTGATGATTCTGCAGTAAAATCTTTAGCCAATCAAAATAACATCAGTATTGATTATGAGAAATTGGAAATCATAAATCCACAAACTTCTCCATTACGCGCTAAATATGCGCAAGAATATTTCAATCTTAGAAAACACAAAGGAGTTAACATGGATATGGCTATGGATGCCTTAACGGATGTTTCTTACTTCGGAACTATGATGGTTCATCATGGGGATGCACACGGAATGGTTTCCGGAGCCGCGCATACCACACAACACACCATCCGACCAGCTTTACAAATTATTAAAACCTCCGAAGGCTCCCAAACCGTATCTTCTGTATTTTTTATGTTACTGGAAGATCGTGTCGTAGCTTATGGAGACTGCGCTATTAATCCGGACCCCAATGCACAACAGTTGGCTGAAATTGCCATCTCATCTGCCGATACCAGCCAACGATTTGGCATAGAGCCAAAAGTTGCTATGTTATCCTATTCATCGGGTTCTTCTGGTAAAGGGGCTGATGTAGAAAAAGTAAGAGAAGCTACTGAAATAGTTAAGAAATTACGTCCGGATATTTTAGTGGAAGGTCCCATCCAATACGATGCCGCTGTTGATCTTGCTGTTGGACAAAAGAAACTTCCCAACTCTCCGGTAGCTGGTCAGGCCTCTGTATTGGTATTTCCGGATTTAAATACCGGAAATAATACGTACAAAGCTGTTCAAAGAGAAACCGGAGCTTTAGCTGTAGGTCCTGTTTTACAAGGACTCAAAAAACCTGTAAATGATTTAAGTCGCGGTTGTTTAGTCGATGATATCGTAAATACTGTAACAATAACCGCTATCCAATCCGCAAATTAAGATTATGAAAACTTTAGTTATCAATACAGGTAGCTCCTCCATTAAATTCGCTTTAATTGATATGCCATCGGGAATTCAACTGGCCGTAGGACTTGTGGAACGAATTGGTGAGGATCATGGAATCATCCAAATAGCCACTCAGAATCAAAATAAAAAACAAGAATGTGTCATCCCTGATCATCAAACCGGATTGAAACTGGTTTCAGATTGGCTACTAGATCCCGCATTCAATCTCATAGCAAATACGCAAGAAGTAGAAAGTATTGGGCACCGTGTAGTACATGGAGGAGAAACTTTCCAAAAAACTACGATTATTGATGAAAATGTTAAACGTAAAATCAAGGAACTTTTCGGATTAGCTCCTCTCCATAATCCGGCCAATTATGAAGGTATCGAAGTTGCGGAGTCTGTTTTTCCACACGCCAAGCAAATCGCAGTTTTTGATACGGCATTCCATCAAACACTACCCCCTAAAGCCTATCATTACGCAATTCCTCAATACCTATATGACGATTACGGAATTCGCGTTTATGGTTTCCATGGCACTTCACATCGATATGTTACTCGCGCTTCTGCAGAACATCTGGGACTAGACTTAGATCAGGCAAACCTTATTACTATTCATCTAGGGAATGGCGCCAGTATGGCCGCGATTAAAAACGGGAGATCAATAGACACCACACTTGGCATGACTCCGCTGGCCGGATTGGTCATGGGTACACGGGTTGGGGATTTAGATCCCGGCATCATTTTCTATTTAGAAGAAGAAAAAGGGTATTCTATTGAGAAAGTGAAAAATCTACTCAACAAAGAAAGCGGTATGAAAGGACTTGCAGGCGACAACGATCTTAGAAACGTGACTGAAAAAGCTGCAAATGGTGATTCTCTTTCTCAACTTGCGCTGGAGGTATATACTTATAGAATAAAAAAGTACATTGGTGCTTACATCGCTGCAATTGGCCCAATTCATGGTATAGTGTTTACTGCTGGAGTAGGTGAAAACAGTGCTATTATTCGAGAAATGGTTTGTTCAGAAATGAATCATTTAGGAATTGTTATCGATAGCCATAAAAACAATACCAGAGATAAAGGAATCCGTGAAATTCAAACACCGGATTCAAAAGTGAAAATTCTCATCACGCCAACTAACGAAGAACTTGAAATTGCCAGGCAGGTATACCAATTATTAAATTAATCATGAAAAAAGATATCACATCCAGAGAGGACATTATTCTAATGGTAAATTCGTTTTACGAAAGAGTACAAAAAGATCCTGAATTGGATCACATGTTTAATGGAGTTGCAAAACTTGATTGGGAGTCACACTTACCCAAAATGTATGATTTCTGGGAGGCGATTATTTTAAAAAATCCCGGTTATCAGGGAAATCCAATGGCAGTTCACAAGCAGCTACATTTTAAGTTTCCATTTACCAAAAGTATGTTTGAAACCTGGTTAAAACTATTTAACGAAACGGTAGATGATTTGTTTACTGGTGATCATGCTCGCGAAGCTAAAACACGTGCATTAAGCATTGCCACTATGATTCAAATGAAAACCATATATCAACGGTAAACTATCTTTTTCCTTTAAAGAAAGACTTAAGTAAATCTGCACTTTCTTCTGCCATCAACCCACCTTCTATCTTTGTCTTGGGGTGAAGTAGGTCAGTTTTTATTCTGTTAAATCCACGTTTCTCATCCGGGGCAGCATAAACAATGCGACTGATCTGAGTCCAAAAAGATGCTCCTGCGCACATCACACAAGGTTCTAATGTCACATATAGCGTACAATCCAACAGATATTTTCCTCCTAAAGCTTCAGCTGCTGCAGTAAACGCCTGCATTTCTGCATGAGCAGTCACATCATTTAAACGCTCTGTTAAATTATGGGCACGGGCAATAACTTTCCCATTACTAACTATTACTGCTCCAACCGGCACCTCATCTATTTCAAACGCTTTTTGGGCTTCGGCCAATGCCAACTTCATAAAATGCGCATCAGATTGTATGGATAAACTCATAAATCAAAAATAAGATTTGACGACATTCAAACTTCTTTTACCTTAGCAAAATGAGTAAATCTGTATTACTTTTTTTATTCCTTATCGCATTTGGGCTTTCATCTTGCAAGCAGGATCCTAATCCTATTTGGGAGGTTCAATACAAAATTTTAAACCTGGGGAATGGCATTCCCACCTATCGCGTACAATATAAATTGCAAAATGGAGGAACAAAATCAGTGGGTCCCATAAACACTTATAACTGGAGTTCTGAAATTCTCAAAGACTTTGAAGGCGGTGCTCCGGTATGGATGGAAATTGAAATTATCTCAGGTAAAGGAGAACTTCAACTTCAGATTCTACGTGATAATGCTATTCATGAAAAGAGTATTTTACCGGCAGGGGTAGCTAAATATAGTATAGAATCTACTTTGTAAATGATTCACCCATAACTATTGAAAACTCTAACAAATCCATTCGATTATAACATGAGTTATATGTACTTTTCGCCTCTGGAATAACAGACACTTTCAATGAGTAGATTAAAGAAACTTGCCGGGCAAACCGCCATTTACGGACTTCCAAGTATTTTGGGCAGGTTTTTAAACTATCTATTATTCCCTATTTATACTTCCATTTTTGTCCCTGCGGAGTATGGAGTCGTAAATGATATTTATGCTTTGGTAGCATTCATTGCGGTAATCCTCCCATGGGGAATGGAAACCGCGTACTTCCGATTTACCAATAAAAAAGAGTACTCCCCTGAGGAAGTCTTTAGAACCAGTTTATTTTTTGTATCACTTACTTCGGTTCTATTCATTCTAGCAACGATTTTTTTCACCACCGACCTTGCGGAAGCAGTAAGATACGCTGATCATCCTGAATATGTGGTCTGGATGGGGTTCACATTAGGTTTTGATGCACTCTCTGTCATTCCTTTGGCACAACTACGGACCCAGCAAAAGGCACTAAAATTTGCCATTATCAATTTTGTCAGTATTGGTATCAATATAGGGCTAAACCTATTCTTTGTGTGGTATTGTATCACTGTATATAGAAATGGAGGAAACTTTATCACCGATGCTGTTTTTGACCCGGCTATTGGGGTCGGTTATATTTTCATTGCGAATCTTGCACAAGCTATCGTGAAATTTATTTTGGTAGCTCCGGCCTACCAAAATTTCAGCTTTAACATCAATACCTCATTATTGAAGAAGCTCTTTAAGTATGCCTCTCCTCTTGTCATAGCTGGATTTGCCGGAATTATCAATGAAACCTTGGACCGTAGGCTAATCCGAATTTTACTGGAACCCCAAATGGGTACCCGAGCTGCATTGGCTCAAGTAGGAATTTACGGTGCGGTATATAAATTGGCCGTATTGATCACTTTGTTTACACAAGCTTTCAGATATGCCGCTGAACCATTCTTTTTTGCTCAAGATTATGAAGGTAATGATCGAAAAGTATATGCCGATGTCATGAAGTGGTACACCATAGTGGTCACCACTATTTTCTTAATGGTTATGCTCTACCTGGATTTATTTAAAATTCTAATCCGTAATTCAGAATATTGGGTAGGGCTTTCTATTGTACCCATTCTATTATTTGCCAATATTTTTCTGGGCTGGATTTACAACCTATCCGTATGGTACAAGTTAACGCATCGCACCATATTTGGGGCCGGACTGGCTATATTTGGAGCCATCATCACTATCGGGATGAATATGTATTTGATCCCACAAATTGGATATACTGGGGCTGCCTGGACTACATTCTCCGCTTATGGAATTATGGCATTAGCGAGCTATCTTTTAGGTAACCATTATTTCCCCATTCCATATAATGTATTCAAGATATTAGGATATTCCATTTTGGCCTTTGGATTATGGTACTTCAGTACCTGGATGCAACTAGATAATGAAGTTTTACATTATCTGGCCAAAACCATTTTCCTAATCATATTCCTAGGTATTATAGTGGCCTGGGAATGGAAAGACATCAATAGAATCATCAAAAAGGTAAAAGCTTAACCTAATTGATAATAGAAATGACCTGATTTACCAGGTCATCATTCCACAACATTCTATAATGCCCAATTTTATCATACTCAATCAATGTGGAATCCGCGATATTTTGATGTATCGCCAATGAATTCGTATATGGCAATACTTTATCAGATTTGTCATGTAACAAATACAAATGATCAAATTTTGCAGTCTCCAGTTTTTGCGCCACTGAAATATCCTCTAAACGTTCTCCCAAAATCTTATTCGCTTTTTCTTTTAGAATATGAAATGACTTATCATTGAGTCCTATCATGTTTTTAAACTCTACAAAAATGTCCTCCATCTCATTTGGGGAAGTTAAAAACACCAATTGATCTACTTTCAAATCCATATTTGACAAACCAAAAGCGGTTACTGCCGAACCAAACGAATGTGACACAATGGAAACATTCTTTTCTTTTGGTAAGGACTTCATAAAATGCTGAAACACCAACCTAGCTTCTTGTAAATTGGTTTTAGAATCTTCATAAAACGCATGACCAGGTAAATTAAAGCTGATAACATGCTTCTTTTTTTCCAATAAAGGCTCCACAAAACGATACATGCATCCCGAATTGGAGTCCCACCCATGAAGTAATATAACAATATCATTTTCCGGGTTTCCAAACTCATAACAATGAATTTTTTTACCTTGATAATTCAGGTCATAGTGATGCGCTTTTTCAAAAAAAGGTTTCTCACGCTCTCTAATATTCTTTTTGCGTACCTTCTTAAATAATTCAAATGCTGAATTTGCAGCCAAATTTGGGCTTACAACTGAAAGTGTTTTATGGTATTGTCTTATTATACGTATCATATTTTTATACCAATCGGTATATTTTAGTTCAAAAAAATTAGAGTTTCATCTCCTTGTTTATCAAATTGGTTATCGCCTGAGTTAAATCCTCCATATATGTTTTGTCTTTCAAAACGGTCGACATAAAAATCCCTCCTTCGACCATAGAAAATATCCTTCTTGCATATACTTTAGAATCAACATCGGCTTTTATTTCTCCTTCCTGTATTCCATTTTGAATAATGACCGCCAAGTTGTTCTGTAAATTTCGTATGGCCTTTTTAACCTTTTCCAATAGTGCTGGGTTTTGGTGATTAGAGTCTATTCCGACATTTAAAATTGGACATCCCCCAAATTCATAGGTAAACTGGTAATAGTCTTTGTAAAAATCGGAAATCGCATATAGCTTACCCAAACTATTATCAGATGAAGATATGGCCTTTTCAATTTTAGCGGAAACCAGCTTCACATTGTATACAAAAGCCCGAACCGCCAATTCATTCTTGTCCACAAAATTTCCATAAATTGCACCTTTGGTCAAACCGGTAGCCGCAGTAATATCACTTATACTCGTGCCAGAATAACCTTTACGGTTAAAAACAGGGGATACTGTTTTAATAATGTATTCTGTTGTTATTTCTGATTTTGACGGCATAGAAATGCAAATATATAAAAATATACCAATTGGTATATTTTATTGAAATATCTAAATATCGCTTATTGGGTAACCCGAATTTGAATAAAATTCTTTCCTTTGTTTGAATTGAAATAATTCTCGAAAAGAAAAGTATATGGGGTGTACAAACTGTAGCAGTGTTTCTGATTCGAGTAATATTTCTGGTGGTTGTAAATCAAGTGGTTCTTGTTCTACATCGGGATGCGATAAGCTCAATGTATACAGTTGGTTAACTGGAATGGAACCTTCCAGATACAATGATTTCGACCTTGTTGAGATTAAGTTTAAAAACACTCGTAAAGAGTTTTTTAGAAATAAAAATAAACTTGATATTCATCCTGGAGAGCCAGTAGTGCTTGAATCCCAGAATGGATATGACATAGGAATTGTCAGTATGCTCGGTGAGCTGGTGAAAAGGAGAATGCGCATTAAAAAATGCTCAACCGATTCAAAAGACATCAAAAACATACTGAGGAAACCAAATCAGGCGGAAATTGAAAAGTGGCAGGAAACACTTTCATTGGAACGCCCGACAATGCTCAAGGCCAGACATATTGCTACGGAACTGAAATTGAATATGAAGATTTCGGATGTAGAATATCAAGCGGATGGATGTAAAGCTACATTCTACTATACCGCTGATGAGCGTGTGGATTTCAGAGAACTTATTCGTCATTTAGCGGATCAATTCAAGATTCGAATTGAAATGCGTCAAATTGGTTCCCGTCAGGAAGCGGGAAGATTAGGCGGTATCGGTTCCTGTGGTAGAGAATTATGTTGTTCGACCTGGCTTACCGACTTCCGATCGGTATCTACAAATGCAGCGAGATATCAACAGCTATCAATCAATCCGCAAAAATTGGCAGGTCAATGTGGTAAACTAAAGTGCTGTTTGAACTTCGAATTAGATAGTTATTTAGATGCATTAAAAGGATTTCCTAGTAGCGATGTCAAATTACGCACAATAAAAGGAAAGGCTTACTGTTTTAAATCTGATATTTTCAAAGGTATTATGTGGTACAGCTATATGGGGGACAACTCCAAAATAGTTGCACTTTCGATTGATCGTGTTCATGAGATTATTGAAATGAACAAACGCGATGAACAACCGGAAGACCTGGAAGAATTTGCCGATTTTACCGAAGAAATTGAAATGGAACCTGAATTTGGAAATGTAGTTGGACAGGATAGTTTAACACGTTTCGATACTAAGGCCAAAAGTAGAGGTAAAAATAAAAAGAGAAAAAAACCGCAAAATCGTTCGCAAAACAAGGGACAAAACAAATCTGAAAATAAAGAAAAACAGGACCAAACGAAAAAGGATCAAAAAAGACCTTCAAGAAGAAAATCTGGAAATAACCGTAATCAATCAAAAAACAACGATCAAAACAAAAACCAGGTAAAGGGTCAAAATAATTCTAATCGCAAAAAGAATCCGAACGCTACTGCAAAAAACAAGTCTAATAAAAATCAGAATAACAGAAATAGAAACAATCAAAATCGCAAACCGAAGAACGGAGGTGAAAATAAAGAATGAAAAGGTTAATCTATTCCATCCTAACGCTTAGTATCGTGATCAGCTTTACATCATGTAACAATGATGTGATCTACGAGCAACTTCAGAATGTAGATGCTGAAGGCTGGGATTATTCTAAACCCATTGAGTTTTCATTTGATGCTCCGGACACTTCAAATAAGTATAATTTGATCTTTGATGTGAGAATCACTCCGGATTATGCATATCAAAACCTTTGGTTATTTGTAGAAACTACTGAACCCGATGGATATACACATATAGACTCTATCAACTGTCCAATGGCGTATCCTGATGGAAGATGGATTGGAAGTGGTGTTGGTGATCTCATCGACAATCCAATTTTGATTCACCAAAGTTTTAAATTTGTTAAAGACGGGACCTATACCATGAAAATCAAACATGGTATGCGTCATGATTTTTTACCTCACGTTCAGAATATTGGTATCATCTTAAAACAGATAAATTCTTAAATTTACCTCATGGCAAAGGAAAAAGAAAAACCTAAATATATAAAGTTCATACTATGGATGTGGGCCATATTCTTAGGAGGAATTTCTTTCGCAATAGTATTCTTTTGGGCACTATCCAGTGGTTATATCTGGACGCTTCCATCGTTTGAAGAATTAGAAAACCCAAATAGCGTTTTAGCTACTGAAATTTATTCATCAGATCTTAAAGTACTTGGTAAATTTTACGTAGAAAACAGAACCTTTGTTCCTTTTGATCAACTGCCTGACACACTGGTTGGCGCATTGGTGAATACAGAGGATGAACGTTTCTACAGTCATTCGGGAATCGATATCAAACGTTTAGTGACAGCTATTGCTGCATTGGGTACACGTGGAGGTGCCAGTACGATATCTCAACAGTTGGCAAAACTCCTATTTTCTGACCTTGCTGGAAATAAAATTGAACGAATCAAATACAAATTCATGGAATGGGTAATTGCTGTTCAATTAGAACGCCAGTATACCAAAAATGAAATCATCGCCATGTATCTCAACAAATTTGATTTCAATCGCAATGCCAAGGGAATCGAATCTGCATCTCAAATATACTTCTCCAAACCTGTAGAAGAACTCCAGATTGACGAAGCAGCAATTTTAGTAGGAATGCTTAAAAACCCAACTTACTACAATCCCATAGGTTCGGATAAAAAAAGAAAACGCACATTTAATCGAAGAAATACGGTATATGGTCAAATGGCTAAAAATGGCTATATCACAGTGGAACAAAAAGATTCCTTGAAAGTACTTCCGCTTCGATCAAATTATACTACCATGACCCATATTGATGGTCAGGCACCATATTTTAGAGAGGTTCTGAAAAAAGAAATGAAGAAACTCCTAAACGAAAAAGATTCAAAAGGGAATTATGTGTATAGCAAACCTGATGGTAGCAAATACAATCTGTATAAAGATGGAATTAAAATCTACACTACCATCAATTCTAAATTACAGACTTATGCCGAATATGCGGTAGCCGAACATTTGGGTAAAGAACTTCAAAAGGATTTTGATAAAAATAACAAGCGTTGGAAAAACCCTCCTTTCAGTAATGATCTAAAGAAGGAGCAAATTGATCGAATTCTAAACAGCGCGAAAAAAAGGTCGCAACGCTATTTTATTATGACCGGTAAAGAATGCGCCAACTGTGGACGTAGAGGTGACTTTGTAAAAGAAGCTACAGCTGAAAACGGAAAAGCTATTTGGGAATGTACAGCGGAGGATTGCCGCCATACCATACACCGTTATCCTACGGATTCTATTGACATTGTATTTGATACACCTACAAATATGAAGGTTTTTACGTGGCATGGTGAGGTGGATACCACAATGACGCCAATGGATTCTATCAAATATTACAAAGCGTTCTTACAAAGTGGTTTGATGTCAATTGACCCGCACACTGGAGAAATTAAAGCCTGGGTAGGTGGTATCAATTACAAATACTTCAAATACGATCATGTGAAACAAGGGAAGAGACAAGTGGGTTCAACTTTTAAACCATTTGTATATGCATTAGCGATTCAAAATGGACATTCTCCTTGTTATGAAGTTCCAAATGTCCTGACCACATTCCATAAAGGGGAATATGGATTACTAAAGGATTGGACACCCAAAAATAGTGATGGGAAATATGGAGATATGGTCTCGTTAAAATATGGCCTGGCCAACTCCATGAATACGATTACAGCCTGGGTCATGAAACAATATGGTCCTGCTGCAGTGATAGAGTATGCCCGAAGAATGGGAGTAACTAGTAAATTAGACACTGTTCCTTCATTGGCACTAGGCGTTGCCGACATTTCTTTATATGAAATGGTGGGGGCCTTAGCTACTTTTCCAGGAAAAGGAATCTGGCACGAGCCTATTTTCATTTCAAGGATTGAAGATAAAAATGGAGTCGTAATTGCAGATTTCGTTGCTGATAGTCGTGAAGCTATGAGCGAAGAAAATGCATATGAAATGATCACATTACTGGAAGGTGTTACACATGGTGCCAGAGGGCCATATTTGGGCAAAGATGAAAGCCGTTGGGGATCAAAAGTTACGGTTGGAACCGGAGTTCGTTTATTCTATGATTCCAAGTCAAGAGAATATGATGGCTTTCCTCGTACTTATCCAATTGCCGGAAAAACGGGTACCACACAAAACAACTCAGACGGTTGGTTTATGGGCTTAACTCCTGATTTGGTTACTGGAGTTTGGGTAGGTGCCGAAGATAGATCAGTACGTTTCAGATATACATCCAAAGGACAAGGGGCAAATACCGCATTACCTATTTGGGGATATTATATGAAAAAAGCATGGGCCGATACTACACTCAATTTGTCCAAACAACCTTTTGAAGCTCCACTGAATTACAATAAAGAATTAGACTGTGAGAAAATCAAATCAAATAACTCTACGGATCTAGAGGAATTTGATTTTGGAAGATAAATTTTAAAATACTTTAAATTATGATTAATAAAGTTGTTGCGAATGCGCAAGAAGCAACCAAAGGCATTGAGAGTGGCATGACCATGATGTTTGGTGGCTTTGGACTATGTGGAATTCCTGAAAATGCGATTCAGGCCATCGTAGAATCAAAAATCAATAATTTGGTATGTATTTCAAACAATGCCGGAGTAGATGATTTTGGTTTAGGATTTATGCTTCAAACCAAACAGATCAAAAAAATGATTGCTTCCTATGTTGGAGAAAATGATGAGTTTGAACGTCAAATGTTAAGTGGAGAATTAGAAGTAGATCTAATTCCACAAGGTTCTTTAGCCGAAAGATGTCGTGCTGGCGGTGCAGGAATCCCGGCATTCTTCACCCCCGCAGGTTATGGCACTGAAGTGGCTGAAGGTAAAGAAGTAAGAGTCTATAATGGCAAACCACATATTCTGGAAACGGCATTAACCGCAGATTTTGCATTTGTAAAAGCCTGGAAAGGTGATGAAGCAGGAAATCTGATTTTTAAAGGAACCGCAAGAAATTTTAACCCAATGATGGCTATGGCTGGTAAAATCACCGTAGCAGAAGTAGAAGAACTTGTGCCTGCCGGAGAATTGAATCCAAATGAAATTCATACTCCTGGAATATTTGTTCAACGCATCTTCAAAGGCGCAAACTTTGAAAAACGTATTGAACAAAGAACGGTTAGAACGAGAGATTAATCTCATCTCCTGAAACATTACTCATTTATTAATTTGACACATTACAAAACATTATAAAATGGCATTAGATAAAATAGGAATCGCAAAACGTATTGCTCAAGAATTAAGGGATGGATGGTACGTGAATTTGGGTATTGGCATTCCAACTTTGGTGGCTAATTATATTCCGGAAGGTGTGAATGTGGAATTCCAATCTGAAAATGGAATTTTAGGTATGGGACCATTTCCTTTTGAAGGGGAAGAGGATGCAGATCTTATTAATGCCGGAAAACAAACCATTACTCATTTACCAGGTGCTGTATACTTCGATTCTGCTACAAGTTTTGCTATGATTCGTGGACAACACGTTCAGCTTACCGTTTTGGGTGCTATGGAAGTCGCTGATAATGGAGATATCGCTAACTGGAAAATTCCGGGACGTATGGTTAAAGGAATGGGAGGGGCAATGGACCTCGTTGCCAGTGCCGATAATATTATTGTAGCCATGATGCATACCAACAAAAAGGGTGAATCTAAACTACTAAAACAATGCACCTTACCTATTACAGGAGTACAATGTGTTAAACGTGTCGTAACCAATTTAGCAGTAGTAGATATTGTAGAAGGTGGTTTTAAACTAATTGAGCGCGCTCCTGGAGTATCGGTTGAAGAAATTAAGAACGCAACTGAAGGAAATCTGATTGTAGAAGGAGATATTCCTGAAATGCGCATCTAATACCCGGTTCTTGAAAAAGTATGTTCTATGGATTTCCGAAGTAATTGTTATCATAGCATTACTTCTAGTGGTGAACAATTACCTCGGTAATCAGGAATTACTTATTAAAGCGGATGGTAAAGGCTATTATGATTACCTACCTGCCACTTTTTTATATCACGATTTAAACTTTGAATATACTGACACCCTACAAACAGATTATTATGATCAAAAATCTTATAGTGCAGGATATTTAAAGCAAGTCAACGGAAAACAAATCAATAAATACTTCCCTGGGGTTTCCATACTTTGGAGTCCATTCTTTGCATGTGCACATTTTTATGCCTTAGAATCTGATTATCCAGCTGATGGCTATAGCTATCCTTATCAAAAAGCCATCTTCTTTGCCGCACTGTTTTATCTATGGCTTGGGTTATTATATCTCCGCAAACTGCTAACTCAATTTGGTACTCATCCTATAGTGATATTTACAATACAACTTCTATTTGCGCTGGCAACACCTCTTCTAAATTATGTGCAATACGACCCTTCCTTTACGCATGTTTATTCTTTTGCTTTGATCACCACATTTAGCTTTTATGGCTATAACTATCTCAAAAATCAAAAACCAATTGACTTATTTATCGCAGCATTAATACTTGGGTTAATCATTATCATTCGCCCGGTAAATCTGATTTCCATAGGCATTCCATTTTTATTCTTGAACTCGTTAAACGAATTAAAACATGATTTTAAGAATCTATTCACGCAACACCTTAGCCCCATTTTCAAAGCTATTCTCATATTTTTAAGCATTGTAAGTATTGTTCCTTTTTTATGGTGGTATCAAACCGGGCAGTTCTTTATTTGGGGATATCAAGACGAAGGGTTTAACTTCTTGTCTCCTGCCTTTACCGATTTTCTATTTAGTGCTCGTAAAGGGGCTTTTATTCATACTCCATTGCTTTTTGTCGCATTTTTAGGTGGTTTATTTGTTTGGGTCAAAACCAAAAATTACTACCGAACATTTGCATTTTTACTTTTGGTTTCTATCATCACCTACATCTTGTCTTCGTGGTGGTCATGGTATTATGGTGCCAGCTATGGCTCAAGACCAATGATCGATTATTATGTCATATTTGCTTTTGCGCTGGCTCAGTTTTTAGATTATTTCAAAAACAAAATACACCGATACTTCTTCGTCCTACCACTTCTATTTCTCATGCCAATAAATATTATCCAGGTATATCAATACCAAAACTATATCATGGACTGGGAAGAAATGACCTGGGATAAATTCAGGTTTATTGGATTACATACAGAAAAAAAATATAGAGGTGTTTTCTTTAGAAAAACAATAAACTACAACCCGGATCAAATCATCTATTCCAAAACTTTTCAGATCCACCCTACTGTACCCATTGAATCTGATCAATATAAAATAGTCGCAGATTTCGTGGCTGATAGCATTTCCGGTTTAAGCCTGGCTAATCACGTTCATATAATAGCCGACATTGAATATCAAACCGGAACATCGGAAATTGTACTAAACATAAACGACTCTATCGGAAACAACATATACCGTTATAGTCCCCATGTTTTTGCAGCTTCTCCAGAAGAAAATGTAAGAGTTAATCATGTGGATTTCTATTACCAAATTCCAAGAATCCCCACTTCTTCTACTTTTCAAATTGGTGTATCTTCACACACTGATAGAATCACGGTGCATCAAATCAAAATCAATCTGGTCCATAAACCTTAAAAAATTATCATGAAAAAATCAGGTATTTCGCTCCTGCTAGCCATTTTGTTTATCGCAATGATGATTTTAAACATGCTCAATCAAGGTTCTCCGGGCGGAGCGGATACCTATATGCACTATTTATTTGCAAAGTGGGCCTTTATTCATCCGCATCTGCTTTTTGATCACTGGGGAAAACCAATGTTTACCATCCTTGCATCACCTTTGGCACAATTTGGTTTTAAAGGGGCAGTAACCTTTAACATCTTAATTGCCCTGGGTTCGGGATTACTCGTTTATAAAAGTGCTGAAAGACTTCAAATTAAAAACTCCTGGTTAGGCATACTATTTACGGTATTCACACCAATGTTCTTTTTAATTTCATTTTCAAGCTTAACTGAAATAATATTTGCATTTCTTACTACGCTCTCCATTTATCTATTTACGGATAAAAAGTACATTTACAGCGCTATAGCAATGTCTTTTGTTCCATTTGCCAGAACAGAAGGAATTATATTTTTCCCTTTGATCATTTTTTCTTTCATTTTGGTGAAAAATTACAAATCCATTTTCTTTTTAATCACCGGATTTGTGGTCATGTCCATTGCAGGATATCCGGTGTATCATGATTTTTTATGGCCCATTACAAAAAATCCATATCATGATGCTTCTGCCCTATATGGTAGTGGAAAACTGCTTCATTTTGTAGAGCATTCTCCAGGAATTTTTGGATGGCCCATAATCGTCTTATTTTTTATTGGACTTCTATCCAGTATCCTTTACATATTCAAACATAAACTCAATCATCAATCTATTTCCTTATTATTTATTATCGGAATTGCCCTCGGATACTTTTCTGCGCATAGTGTTGTTTGGGCCTATGGAATGGGGGGATCTGCCGGTTTAATTCGTGTCATGGCTGGCATTGTTCCTGCAGTGGCATGTATTGCACTATTGGGTTCTGACCAAATTTTCAAACTCATACCTCATCGTCCATGGACCAAATGGAGTTTTATTATTGTTGTAGCCATAGTCATTACTATAGAAGGTGTTTCTAAAAATAAATTCCCCATCTATCTAGGGCAAGAAGAACGCGAGTTACACCGGGTTGCTGCTTTTATTAAGGAGAATAATCTAGACGAAAACTACATTATCTATTACAATCCATTAAACGCTTACCTTCTGGATCTTGATCATTTTTCTGATGCGCATAGCAGGAATCAATTGTATGATAATAACCAACCCCATAAAGATTTAAAACCTGGTACTATTATTATTTGGGATGCACATTTTAGCCCAAATGAAAGTGGGTTACCTAAAGCAAATCTAGAACAGGATTCACAATTGATTAAAATCAAAGAATTCCATCCCGAACATCCCTTTGAAGTATATGGTGGACAACCGTATGAAGTTTTAATTTTTCAAAAAAAGCAATAATTTAAGTTCAAAATCGATGGTATTTCAAGAGCCACGGAAATAAATTACATTTGCCCCAAATTCAAAAAATGGCATTTAATACTTTAAGCGTACTTATTCCAGCATACAACGAAGAAAGAACCATTCACCTGATTCTGGATAAAGTATTAGCGGTTAACCTAACCAACAATATCAAAAAGGAAATTGTTTTAGTTAATGACTGTTCGACCGATGATACGGAAGGCGCCATTAAAAAGTATATCGCTGAGCACCCTGAAGCAGATATGAAATTATACAATCAACCCGTAAATATGGGTAAAGGAGCAGCTATTCATAGAGCTATCAATGAAGCTTCAGGAGATTACGTTGTTGTTCAGGATGCCGATTTAGAATATGATCCTGAAGAGTATAATATTCTTTTAAAGCCTATTTTATCTGGTTTTGCTGATGTGGTTTACGGATCCAGGTTTATGGGTGGAAACCCTCATAGAATTCTATTCTTTTGGCATTCTATTGGAAATAAATTCCTGACTTTTATTTCAAACATGTTCTCCAATCTAAATCTTACAGACATGGAGACCTGTTATAAAGTTTTTGAAGCTAAAACCATCAAAAGCATTTATCTTAAAGAACAAAGATTTGGTTTTGAACCTGAGGTTACCGCTAAAATTTCCAGAGTTCCAAACATTCGAATCTATGAAGTAGGTATTTCTTATTATGGGCGTACGTACGAAGAGGGTAAGAAAATTGGTTGGAAAGATGGTGTTCGTGCCATTTACTCTATTTTGAAGTACAATATTTTTTCTAAAACCACATTTAAGTCCGAACTGTAAGTGATGAAGCTATCTCCTAGTCTAATTATATCTTGGGTTATAGCTATCGTTTTAACACTTACTTTATTCAATCAGTCAAAATGGAATAGTAGAGACGTACTCAAACATGATATGTATGTGTACTATTCATACTTGCCTGCAACTTTCATTTACAACGACTTAACCTTTGAGTTCATTCATGATTTACCTCCGGATGACAAAAGAGAAATCTGGACTTTAAACGCTCCGAACGGAAACAAGGTTCAAAAAATGACCATGGGAATGGCCATGATGTATGCTCCTTTTTTTGGTATGGCCCATCTTACCGCTCATTTAATGGATGATGTTCCAGCGGATGGATACTCATGGGTTTATCATCTATTTATGGCATTATCTGCGCTAATATTTGCCTTAGCCGCCATTTTTATTCAACGGAAACTCCTTTTGAAGTACTTCGATGAAAAAACCGTTTCGTTTACATTATTGGGAATCGCTCTAGGAACCAATTACTACTACTACACTACTTCGGAAGGTCCCATGAGTCATATCTATAACTTCTTTCTTATTTCACTTTTTGTATGGCAAGTGATCAAATGGTTGGAGGGTTTTCATTGGAAAAATGCGATATGGGTAGGACTCTCTTTTGGGCTCATTGTCTTAATACGACCAATTAATGCTATTGTTATTCTTATTCCATTGTTTTATGGAGTGCGTTCATTTGCCGAATTTGTATTACGCATAAAAGACGTATTCAGCCATTATTATCAGGTTTTACTCATGTTAACTCTAATCGGTCTGGTCATATTTCCTCAACTTTGGTACTGGCATATGAATACGGGCGATTGGATTTACTATTCTTACAACGATGAAGGCTTTTTCTTTAATGATCCACGAATTCTAGAGGGTCTATTTAGTTTCCGTAAAGGATGGCTCATTTATGCTCCAGTAATGTTATTCTCCATTATCGGTTTATTTCTTTTGTGGATCAGGTCTAAAGCTTCAAAATTTAAAATCGCTATTTTACTCTATTTTATAGCGCATATTTATATCATTTATAGCTGGTGGTGCTGGTGGTATGGTGGTAGTTTTGGCTCTAGACCAATGATTGATGCAACTGCAATTTTAAGCATCCCTCTAGCCGCATTTATAGCGACATCTTTCAATTGGAAATTCACTTCCTGGGTATCCCGAATTCTAATTATTGGATTCGTTGGGTTAAACCTATTCCAATCTATGCAATACCGTAGGGGTATTATTCACTGGGACAGCATGACCAAGGATTCTTATTTCTTAGTTTTTGGGCAAAGCAATTATCCAGAAGGATATTCGGAATCTTTAAAAACCCCAGACTACGATGCTGCCAAGAAAGGTCTCCGCAATGAATAACTAGACCATCTTAATATTGGATTCTTCAATCAAACTTTGTCCGCCTAATTTTCGGTATACCTGAACTAATGTCACCACATCCTTTTGACAATATTCTACTATCCGATCTAAATCATTTTCTTCGTAATAAACTCCATATACCTGACTTCCATCTATATCATCTTTAGGAGTCGGAATTTCAAAAATGGCCGCCAATAAATCTAATGATGTAAAGTTTTTAAACTCACCGAATTTCCAATAGGTCATGGTATCCAAATGCGGATTTTCCCAGGGTTTTAAACCTCCAATATTTAATAATGCCGGTAAGGGCATTCCATGAATCAACATCCTACGGGCAATAAAAGGGAAATCAAACTCTTTTCCGTTATGGCCACACAATCTATGCATTTGAATATTATAGTAGTGTTTATTTAACAGTGTGGCAAATTCGTTTAACAGGATGAGTTCATCATCATTGGCGAAAGAGGTAATTCGTAATGTGAGTCCCTCAGAGGTTCGCGCTACAAATCCTACAGAAATACAAACGATTTTGCCAAATTCGGCATAGATTCCGGCTCTATTATATACATCGGCAGATGTTTCTTCTTCCCCTACAAAAGATTTTGATTTTTTATCCCAAAGCTTTTGAAAACGCTCCGGCACATCGGTATAATTGGGATATTCAGGTACGGTTTCAATATCCAAAAACAAAACTTTTTCAATATCAATTTGTGCAAGCATGGATTTTAAGTTTTTTGGTTACGTAAATATGGAAATTCTAAAATAAGAATTTGTTTCCATTCCATCGCAACCTGTTTTGAAGCAGCCTACGCTCTAAATCTATTTAAAACGACTCTGGCAGGAAGCATAGCTGCAATACTTCCAATAATGGTAATTAAACCAACGATGTATAAAATATCTATTAGTTTCAACTCTACCGGGTAATGATCAATGAGCAACCCCTCTACCGGAATAAATCCAAAATGTGATTGCAACACGACTAGTATAATCCCTAATAATAGTCCTACTCCACCTCCTGTCAATGAAATTAAAAGCCCTTCTACAAAGAAAATCCTTTTGATCATTTGCCTGGTGGCTCCCATTCCCTTCAAAACAAAAATATCTCTCTTCTTATCCAGGATTAAAATGGTCAATGAACCAATCACATTAAAAGTAGCAATCAATAAAATGAAAGTCAGAATTAAAAATGTAGCCCATTTCTCGGTATTGTTCGTCTTATACAAAAGTTCATTTTGCTCATATCTGGTTTTAACCCTATACTTATCACCTATCCAACTTTGAAGTTCTTCTTTTACTTTCTCCGGATCACTCTTATCTGTCAGTCTTAACTCATAAGCAGTAACCTGACCTTGTTTTTGCAGCAGCTCTTCCACGTATGAATAAGGAGCCACCGTATACTTGGCATCAATATCCTGATTTATCGCAAAAATGCCTGAAGGTGAAATTGGCTCGATATAAAATGCATTATCCATATTGACATGATTCCCTCCTGTGTTTTTTGCAGCGTAAACAAATAGGGGTTGCAAAGCATTATGGATAAACAAACCCAACTGCTCCGCCACCATATAACCTACAATTAATTTTGAGTTCCCATTTTTTGCTTTTAGCTCAGGTTCACCGGCCCACATCAAACTGTCCAATCCACTTTGTGTTATAAAAATCGAATCCACCCCCTTAATCACCGCAAAAGCCTGACTATCCTTATATTTAATTAATACCGTTTCTTCTAACGATCGATTTAAACTTTCAACGAATGGGTGGTCCAATATTTTATGTCTTAAATCCGGTGTATCTTCAAATGTTTTTCCTTTGATGACCTCAATTCGTATCTCTGCATCAAAACTGGAATACAATCCTTCCACCAGATTATTAATTCCGTTAAAAGCCGATAGCACAATGATTAACGCAGACGCACCAACGCCCACTCCAAACATGGAGATGATAGAAATAAGGTTAATTACATTCTTCTTCTTTTTAGAGAATAAATAACGTCTGGCTATAAAAAACGGAAGATTCAAAATCTACTCTTTCAAAAGTTGATCAATCTCCTCGGCATAATCCAGAGAATCATCACCGTAGAATGCAAATTGAGGAACAATTCTAAGTTGATGTCTTACACTCTTTCCTAACTCAAAACGAATCTGAGGAACAAATGATTTCAAAACATTTACATCCTCCGCCAAATCATCCGTTGGGAAAATACTCACATAAACTTTAGCAAAACTTAAATCCGGACTAATACGAACAGTAGTTACCGTGGTCATTTTACCCGGTAAAAAATCTCCTTCCATTCGTTGAATAATCGTACTCAGTTCACGTCTTAATAACTCCGATACCTTTTCTTGTCTTAAAGTACTCATATATGATTGTTTTGCACATGCAAAGATAAGCGAGTTTACATGATTAACTCACCATTCGAATTAGAATCAATAATATGGATGTCTTCTATTTTTTTCCGGTACTTCCGAAACCTCCGGCACCACGGTCACTATCGGTTAAGACTTCCACCGATTCCCAGGAGATCTGTTCATGTTTAGCCACTACCAATTGCGCAATACGCTCTCCGTCAACTACTTCAAAAGGTTCATTAGACAGATTCACCAGAATTACTCCAACTTCTCCACGATAATCTGCATCAATGGTACCCGGAGAATTCAATACGGTAATTCCTTTTTTATATGCCAATCCTGATCTTGGGCGTACTTGTGCCTCGAATCCTACAGGTAATTCCATAAAAATACCTGTTTTTACCAATGCTCTTTCTAAAGGTTTCAACATAATCGATTCATCAATATTTGCTCTTAAGTCTAATCCTGCTGCTGCATCTGTAGCATACTCTGGTAAATCATGTTTTGACTTATTAATCACCTTTACATCTAGCATATCTTCTTATTTTACTTTTTTACGTACTAATTTCATCATTTTCAAGGATACATCCATCAGCAATACCCGCGGATTGGCATTTCTTGAAATATGATATTCAGCTTCTTCAAATAGCTCAATCATATCAATGGCATTCAACTGGTTCACGTAAGGGGAAAATTTTGCTATAAATCCTTTTTCAGAACCTCCTGTCATTTGGATATCATTCGATCCATAATTCATGATCAGACTTTCTCTGAATACATGCAACCCGTATCTAAAAAACAACATCAATCTCTCTCTTCCAAGTTTAGAAATTACCTCCGACCATTGCATCAATTCCAGAAACTCTTTTTGCCATAGGAAACGCATCCACTTGATAAACATCTCCTGATTAAACTGACGCACTTCATTATCATTGATCAGCTTTTGCGCCTCTAAATAATTCCCCTGAGATATTTTAGAAATAGTCTCAGCTTCATCATTGTTTAACCCAAAATTACGGGCAATCGCTTCTTTCAAATCAGCTTGACCGATAGGTTTTACATGGATCATTTGAACTCGAGACTGAATTGTTGCCATGAGCTGTTCGGGGTTTTGACTCACCAGTAAAAACACCGTCTTTTGCGGAGGCTCTTCCAAAATCTTCAACAACTTGTTGGCTGTTGCATTGTTCATTTTCTCCGGCAACCAAATCAACATGATTTTAAATTCAGATTCGTAAGGCTTTAAACTTAAATCTTTTAAAATCTCACGTGCCTGCTCTACATTGATAAGTCCCTGCTTATTGGCTATACCCAAATGTGCTAACCACTCACTGGATGACATATATGGATTCTTTGACAGGGCTTCACGCCATTCTGATAAAAAATCCTTGGACATAATTTTCGATCCGGTGATCTTCTTGGTCCGGTTTATTGGATAACAAAAATGAAAATCAGGATGTACGAATTTCTCACACTTGGTCATGGCTGCATTAAAGTCCTGACTGCTTTTTGCTAATAAATAGCTACCAAAAGCCAGAGCCATTGACAAATTTCCGGAACCTTCATTTCCAGTAAACATTAATGCATGACTGATTCGTCCAGCATCTATCATCTCTTTCAATCGAGATTTCAATTCCTTATGTCCGATTACGTCATCAAACTGCATTGAGCCAAAAGTAGTGAATACACCTAATTTTAAATCATTTTATAGAACTCTTGATCGTGAGTTTTTCAACAGAAAAATAAATTTTAAACAATCCATTCAAATCCTATAAAAACCGTTAAAAACCTTTCGCTATTTTTAAAAAAAATACGACTATTGAATTGCGAAAAAAACTGACATGATGAAAACAGTAAATGATATTGATTTTAAAGGTAAAAAAGCTTTAATCCGTGTAGATTTCAATGTACCTCTTGATGAGCACATGAATATTACAGACGATACAAGAATTCAAGCCGCATTACCAACTATTCAACATGTACTGAATAACGAAGGTGCCGTGATCCTGATGTCCCACCTGGGACGTCCAAAAAATGGACCTGAAGAAAAATTTTCTTTAAAGCATATTGTAAATCACTTATCTGAACTTCTAAATAGAGAAGTAAAATTCGCATCAAACTGTATTGGTTCTGCGACAGAAAACCTGGCAGAAAACCTCAACTCAGGTGAAGTATTACTACTTGAAAACCTACGTTTTTACTCGGAAGAGAAAGCTGGTGATGTTGAATTTGCCAAATCTTTATCTGTTTTAGGTGACATCTATGTTAATGATGCATTCGGAACCGCTCACCGTGCACATGCTTCAACTGCAATTATTGCTCAGTTCTTTCCAACTTCAAAAGTTTTTGGTCTTTTAATGGCTAAAGAATTGGATAATGTAGCACAAGTTATGGGCAATCCTAAACCTCCTTTTACCGCTATCATAGGTGGTGCTAAGGTTTCTTCAAAAATCAGCATTATTGAAAATCTGCTGGATAAGATTGACAACTTGTTAATTGGTGGAGGAATGGCATATACATTTATCAAAGCACAAGGTGGTGATATTGGCAACTCTTTGGTGGAAGATGATTATTTAGACACTGCTTTAAAAGTTTTAGAGCTTGCTGATGAAAAAAATGTTCATGTCCTTTTACCCGAAGATTCTGCTGTGGCAGATGCTTTCAGCCCTGATGCTGATCGTTCAGAATGTGCTACGAAAAACATCCCTGAAGGTTGGATGGGTATGGATTTAGGTCCGGATGCTATTGAACACTACAAAACATGTATTGAACAATCCAGAACCATTTTATGGAACGGACCTATGGGTGTATTCGAATTCGATAAATTCGAAGAAGGAACCAAGCAAGTCGCTTTTTCTGTGGTTCGTGCAACAGAAAGTGATGCTTATTCACTTGTTGGTGGTGGCGATTCTGTTGCCGCGGTTAACAAATACGATTTAAAGAACCATGTAAGTTATGTTTCTACCGGTGGTGGAGCACTTTTAGAACTTATAGAAGGTAAAGAACTACCTGGAGTCAAGGCTATCTTGGATTAAACTAAGGTAGCGCAGCAAAAATTCCGAAAACCACGGCATTTGCATTGTACTCTGTGACCTGCTTATATCCATATTGCTTATAGGCATATCCCAACTCAATACCGATATTATATTTATCCGGTCGGTGAATTAATGTCATCCCAATACTGCCGGATATGAGAATGGGCGCACCAACATCAGATCTGTGATTGGTTTCTTTATTCCCATTATTTAAATGTTTTTCCGAATCAAAAACCACTGCAGATCCCAATTCCAGTTTGGCATAAAACAATTCATTTTCCCTACTGGAAAATTTAACTGATGCCAGCAACGGTATTCTATTTTCATGAATACTAAATGTATCTATCATTGAAGTGTTCAAACGTTCAAAACCAAATCCCAACCCAAACCTTGTGTTTTTATGCGACATGGGATAAATAATGTATTTCAATTGATATCCGCTGTTGGTAGCATACTTTGTATTCTTTGAAAAGTTGGTTTCCGGATTTCCAAAAACATTTACACTCCATTCCACTTTTTTTAATGGAGCTACCTCATTTTGGGCTTGTGATAGAGCTGGCATAAGAAATAAGGCTATGATGTATAGTATTCGTTGGATCATCATTAAAACTTTATTGGATTTTTACAAGCTTTTAATACTACAAAAATCAAACCGAAAACACCCATTTCAATTGAGTTCCTTTACCGATCTTAGAATTCATATAAAATGTTCCTCCTGTTTTTTCTACCCGGTGTTGCATATTATACAAACCAAAACCTTGTTCCATGGATTCGGACACATTGAATCCAACTCCATTATCCTCAACCGAAAAAATCAGTTGCGTTGATTCTAGCATCATATTGATGTCAATTTCGGTTCCATTAGAATACTTAAAAGCGTTGGTTATCGCTTCTTGACATACCCTATACGATGTCAAAGCTATTTGTGGCGTAAGGACAACATCAGAACAATTGTTTTGTATATTCAATACCATAGAATCATCAGTAAAACGTTCACTAAAACTATGAATTCGATCACCTAACTGTTTTATGGTGATGGATTCAGAACGAATAGACCAAACTGTTTCTCGTAATATTTCACTAATCTTCCTAACCTGAGTAACGACTCCTTCTAAATTCTCCTTTTCCACAGGGTACTCCGAAGTATAAATCCTGCTATCCAGATTTGAAGTAACTACTGTTAATTCTGCACCCACATGATCATGCAAATCCATTGCTATTCGACTTCTTTCATCATTTAGCGAAGCTTTCATTCTTAACTGCGCATTCTTTCTTTTTTGAATGTATGTCCATAAAAGGAAGCCTATTAAGATTAATAGGCTCGTAATGGCGATATACTGATAAAACTGGGTTCTCTCTTGTTGTAATAACTCTACTTTCTGCAACGCCAGTTTTTCGTTTTTTTCGGCTACTTGAAATTTCTTATGTAATGCCACTGCCTCTTTTTGCACCTCAACGCCTCGAATACTGTCTGAAAGCATACTGCCTGCTTTGAGATAATAAAACGCACTGTCATATTGCTCCGCTGCTGACCAAATATTGGCATAAAGCAAGAACAACCTCATCTTTTCTTCCTCATCATCGTATACGTCTAATATTTCCACTACTTTCTGCATATAAAACAATGCGGAATCGTTTTGCTTTTTGTTAAAATATAGCAGCCCCAGATTATGCAGACTATTACCCATCACCGCATAATTTCCTCTATACTCAGCCGCCTTGTATGCCTTGATATAATAGTTTTTGGATCTCTCAATATCTCCTTGTATCTCGTAGATACTGGCCAGGTTATTGTATTCCGATGCACAATAAATTTCAGCGCCACCGGCTACTTTGATCGCTACACTTTGATGGAAATAGTATATAGCCGAATCATATTCCGCTTCGAAATTATGAACCGTTCCCAGCGCGTTGTACACATTCGCCAGGCTCCATTTAGGTGTTAGGTTCTGATACGTCTTTTCTGCTTTGTGGTAATATACTTTGGCTTCGCTATATTGTTCCAATCGGTTAAAAGCATTTGCGATATTATAACAAGCGTGAGCCTCACCAATTGAGTCTCCTATTTTTTTAAAACTCTCCAATGCATTAAAACTTTGCTTTAATGCCATTTGATAATCCCCCTGACCAAAATAGTTAATACTTCTGTTTAAGTAAGCCTTATTTACGATATCCAATATGTTTCTTCGTTGCGCAAAATCAATAGCTTTTTCATACCACATGTTTGCCGAGTCAGACAAACCTTTATTCATGTAACAAATCCCCAACCAATTCAGAGCAAATGCATATGAGGTATCATAGCTATTAGAATCATATTTCGTGATTTCACGAGCATAGTAAATGGACGAATCTATTTGGGTTCTATAAGATTTTCGAGCCTTTTGCTCTAATTCAACTAAACGTAAAGAATCTGCTCCAACTCCTAAAACGTATACAGGAACTACAATAAAGAGTAAAATTATGAATCTAATCATTAGATGTATTGAGTTTATTAATCGCTTCCACTTTTGAGTGTACTCTTAATTTTCGGTAACAGTTTTCCACATGCTTTCTTACCGTACCGTAGCTAATATACAAATTACTAGCTATTTGCTCATAACTCAAACCTTTTGATAAGGCCATTAAAATCTCATGCTCACGAGTCGTCAGATTGTATTCCTCTGCAATATTCTTTTCTTTCTTTGGGGTGCCTTTTCGGATTAAATTCAAGGATTTCCGTGCAATTTCCGCACTCATCGGTGCACCACCTTCTATGGCTTCATAGATCGATTTATGAATTTTTGCCGGAGGTTCTTCTTTTAACAAATAACCACTGGCTCCCGCCATGATCGCATCAAAAAGGTAGTACTCATCATCAAATACGGTACACATGACTATTTTAATCGCAGGCCACCTTTCTGCAACAATTCTTGTCGCATCGATACCGTTCATTGTTGGCATATTGATGTCCATTAGAATCACATCCACCTGATGATCTTTTTGTAAATATGTTACCAGTTCTTTACCATTCTTTGCCATATGTTTCACTTTAAACTCAGGAGCCAACTCTACCTTATTTCTTAAAGCCAGAGCCAATTGCGGTAAATCTTCTGTAATTATAATATTCATCATATGTGTTCAATTTTATGGATACAAATTAAACGGTAGTTCCACGATTAAAAAATACGCAATGTTGCGTATTGTACCCCTTACCTGAGTGCTAAATCTTTGTCCAAACAAAAAATTAGCATTATCATGAAAAAATTTATCACACTCTTTATCGTCTGTATCATACCACTTTCATCACTGCTATCACAACAAATAAACTACAGTATTACTTCCAATGAGACCAAAAAATCTCCAATGGTAAGTATCAACACCGACTTACTTCATTTGGAAATGATGCAACATGATTTAATTGCCCCAATGTCATTTAATGTAGCTGTTTGGGGACATGTAGAAATACTTCCTTCATTTATTGGAGCTCAGTTTACTCTAAGAAGAAGTTTATACAATTTCGGACGATTGGAAGAACAAAACTTTGCTCCTAATCTAGAAATTGAATTAGGTGGTTATTTAATCTTCAGTAATCGCGTGATCAAAAAGAAAACTGTTGTGGTTCTAGATCGTAAAGAAACTGATAATTGGGATGGGACCAGAACAACTACTACCAAATCCATTACCATTCCAGCTGAAAAAAGAAGACAATATCTTCTGCGCGGAGGTTTCTACAGAAAGTCCACCGGAAATAGTTTAGAATATTTGGAAGAGTTTAAGGATTTAAACAACAACTCCAATTTCGTCAACTATAAAACTGCCGGACTTTATGCCGGAATCGGAATCCGAACGCTAACAAGTTTATTTGTAAAAACAGACACTTATGGAAGCCAATTTAATTCTGCAGGAAGAGATGTCTATTTTGATTTGATGGTTTTACCATCCAATAAATGGGAAGACATGAGCGGCAATGACATCACCGATGTGGTCACCTCACTAACCAAGCAAAGTCCTTTAGGAGCCAGAATAGGAATCAAACTATTTCAAATAGACCCTAAAGCCAAAACCAACAAGACTTTTGGCATGTGTTATATGTTCGAAACCGGAATCAAACCATATACGGGATTCTTCCTTCAAGGTGGTATTGGATTAACCATCATCAAAAAATAGGGCTATGAAATATATATACATTTTATTGCCTCTTTTACTTCTGGGTTCATGTGATCTTTTACAATCGGAAGATGAAGGATTTCAATGTGAAAAAAATGCACCTATACAGGTTTCCGGTCAAGATAGATGTGCCAATGCCATCGGTAGAAATCATAGGATCGGAGCTTATCATTCTTATGAAAAATTAGATCTCCAATTTAATGGCGACTTCACCATTCATATGCAAACGGACACAGGACGGATTACCACAAAAAAATATGATTATCCTGGTGAAGTCAGTTTGTGGTTTCAAGAAATCAATAAAGGCGGTTCAGGTTATGTAACCATCACCACATTTGATACCATTAATCGGATTATTTCGGGTCGATTTGATCTTACGGCAGAAGGTGCTCACAATTATCAGGCATATGATTATCATGTTACCGGAACTTTTAACAAAGTCCGTTTTTAATCATCAAACCCCTTCCCTTCTCAGTTGTATGAGAAGGGGAATTAATTACTCCTAAACAAAAAACGCCCCATACCGGAATTCCAGTATGGGGCGTTTTAGAAAATAAGAACTATTATTAATCCGCTAATGCGGCAGATAAGTACTCGCGATTCATTCTCGCAATATTATCTAATGAAATTCCTTTAGGACATTCTACTTCACATGCTCCGGTATTGGTACAGTTACCAAAACCTTCTTCATCCATAACTCTTACCATGTTTTTCACACGGTCTGCTGCTTCTACCTTACCTTGTGGTAATAAAGCAAATTGAGAAACCTTAGCCGATAAAAATAACATTGCAGAAGCATTCTTACAAGTCGCGATACATGCCCCACATCCAATACAAGTTGCGGCATCAAATGACGCGTCTGCATCTGCTTTTGGAATTGGAAGTGCATTTGCATCCTGCGTATTTCCGGAAGTATTAACTGAAACATATCCTCCGGCTTGTTGGATTCTATCCATTCCGGTACGGTCTACAACCAAATCCTTAATTACTGGCATTGCAGCTGCTCTAAATGGCTCGATATAAATCGTATCACCATCATTGAACATACGCATATGTAACTGACATGTTGTAATCCCTTTATCCGGACCATGCGCTTCGCCATTAATGAATAACGAACACATCCCGCAAATTCCTTCACGACAGTCATGGTCGAATACTACAGGTTCTTCCCCTTTATCTACCAACTGCTCGTTCAGCACGTCTAACATCTCTAGAAAAGAAGAATCAGGTGAAATACCAGTAACGTTATAATCTACTAACTTCCCCTTCGAATTAGCATCTTGTTGACGCCAAATCTTAAGTAATAAGTTCATTCCTTTATCTGACATAATCTATATTTTTTTCCTCTAGAGAGGCTTATTTATAACTTCTTTGTTTTAACTCGATATCATTGAAAGTCAACTCTTCCTTATGAAGCTTGGCTTCCCTTGGGTTTCCAGTGTATTCCCAGGCAGCAACATACGCAAAATCTTTGTCATTTCTCAAAGCTTCACCTTCTTCAGTTTGTGACTCTTCTCTAAAATGACCTCCACATGACTCATTTCTGTGTAATGCATCTACTGCAAACAATTCACCCAATTCCAAGAAATCAGCAACACGACCTGCTTTCTCTAATTCTGTGTTCATGGCATCAGCTGAACCCGGGATTTTAACATCTTTCCAGAATTCTTCACGGATTTGTTTGATCTCATCCATAGCTTCTTTCAAGCCTTTTTCATTCCTGGCCATACCTACTTTATCCCACATCACTTTTCCTAAGCGTTTATGGAAATGGTCCACAGACTTTGTTCCTTTAATGTTCATTAAAGTATCGATTCTGTCGCGAACCTCTTTTTCAGCTGCGGCAAACTCTGGTAAATCTGTTGGGATTTCTCCAGTACGTATTTCTGCTGCTAAATAATCACCAATGGTATAAGGAAGTACAAAGTATCCATCTGCCAACCCTTGCATCAATGCCGATGCTCCAAGTCTATTTGCTCCGTGATCAGAGAAGTTTGCTTCTCCGGCAGCATAACAACCCGGAATGGTGGTTTGAAGATTGTAATCTACCCAAATACCACCCATAGTATAGTGTACTGCTGGATAAATCATCATTGGAGTTTCATATGGATTTTCATCCACAATCTTTTCGTACATCTGGAATAGATTTCCATACTTTGATTCGATTACTGCTTTACCTAATTCAACAATCTTTTCTTGCGTTGGATTGTGAAGTCCGGTTATATGCGCCTTCTCTTTTCCATAACGTACAATGGCAGAAGCGAAATCTAGGTATACTGCTTCTCCAGTAGCATTAACTCCGTAACCTGCGTCACAACGTTCTTTTGCAGCTCTTGAAGCCACATCACGAGGTACCAGATTACCAAATGCCGGATACCTTCTTTCTAAATAATAATCTCTTTCGTCTTCTGAAAGTTCTGTTGGCTTTTTGGTTCCTTTACGGATCGCCTCCACATCTTTCATATGTTTAGGCACCCAAATTCTACCATCATTACGTAGAGACTCTGACATCAATGTCAATTTAGATTGATGATCTCCACTACGTGGAATACACGTTGGATGAATTTGTGTGTAACAAGGATTTGCAAAATATGCTCCTTTTCTATGAATCTTCCATGCTGCAGTCGCGTTAGACCCCATTGCATTAGTTGATAAGAAGAAAACGTTTCCATAACCACCTGATGCAATAACAACCGCATGTGCAGAATGACGTTCTAATTTACCTGTAATCAAATCACGTGCGATGATTCCTCTGGCTTTACCATCAACAACAACCACATCCAGCATTTCGTGACGGTTGTACATCGCGATTTTACCTTTTGCAATTTGACGATTCATTGCAGAGTATGCACCTAAAAGCAATTGCTGACCCGTTTGACCTTTCGCATAGAAAGTACGAGAAACCAATACCCCACCAAATGAACGGTTATCTAACAAACCACCATAATCACGTGCAAAAGGCACACCTTGTGCCACACATTGATCGATAATGGAACCTGACACTTCTGCTAAACGATAAACGTTTGCTTCACGTGCACGGTAGTCCCCACCTTTCACAGTATCATAAAATAGACGGTAATCCGAATCACCATCATTTTGATAATTTTTTGCTGCGTTAATCCCCCCTTGTGCCGCAATCGAGTGCGCACGTCTTGGAGAATCCTGATAAGCAAATGCTTTTACATTGTATCCCATTTCAGCCAATGATGCAGAAGCCGCACCTCCAGCCAATCCAGTTCCAACAACGATGACATCAATTAATCGTTTATTAGCTGGATTCACCACATTAATATGGTTCTTATGATTAGTCCATTTATCTTTAATTGGACCTTCCGGAATCTTTGAATCTAACTTTGACATAGTCTAATTATTGAACTGGATTTAAGAAAAAATAAATAGCGATTGCAGAAAAACCAATAGCTATAATCGCACTATAAACTGTACCTACACTTTGTAATAGGCCTTTCCATTTATGGTTCTTCCAACCCACAGTTTGGAAAGCCGATTGAAATCCATGATTTAAGTGAATCCCTAAACCAATAAAAGCAAGCACATAAAATACGGTGTAATACCACATTCCAAAAAGAGTCACAACAATTGTATAATCATCCTGAACATGATCTGTAAATTTCATTTCATAAAAGAAATCACGTAAATGTAGTACTAGAAAAACTAAAACCAATACTCCGGTAATAATCATATTACGAGAAGCCCAAGAAGAACTTACAGAAGCATTTTCATAAGCGTATTTTACAGGTCTTGCTGCCTTATTCTGAAGGGTCAATTTAATCCCCATTACAATATGCACGATAAAGCCTGCAGCTAAAACATATTGCATAATTTGGATAATTGGGTTTGTTGCCATGAAATGAGATGCTTCGTTAAACAACTCTGGGCCAACAAACAAAAACAAGTTGATGATGAGATGGACGACTAAAAATGTTACAAGAAAAAAACCAGTAATTGCCATCCAAAATTTTCGTGCAACTGACGAATTAAAAAAACCTTTAAGAGGACTCATTTTGAATACATTTTATGTTTAAATATATGCACAAATGTAGTGCGTTTCATCCATTCAAGACATTAATATGACACGATAAAAACTCGGTTTTTTAATTTAGAACGATTACAAATAAGGTAATATCCTAAAACCTAATGCGCTTCTAAACTTAGGTCTTGGGAAGCTTAAACCGGAGATGACAAGGCCAATATTTTCTAACTGATTCTGGCGCGAATACGGCTTAGCGCCTGTGGGGTTATTCCAATATAGGATGCAATATATTTCAATGGAATTTCTTTAATTAACTGGGGTTGATGTGTAAATAAACTATAGTATCGTTCCTCTGCTGATTGGGTGAGCAAACTTAATTCTCGTTTTTGCTTCCCTATAAAAAACTGCTCTGCAATTTGTCTACCAATACTATTGCCTTCACTGGTTTGATCAAATAGCTCATTTAATTTTCGATGAGAAATTCTCCAAATTTTGGTTTCCACCAATGCTTCAATTTGATATTGGGATGGGACTTTGCTAATAAACGAATCATACGCACTAAAAAAATGTCCATTAAATCCGAAACCAAATGTAGTATCAGTATCCTCTTCTCCTGGGATTACAAATCGAATAGCTCCTGTTTCGATGATAGAGACATAATTCTCAACCTCTCCTTTTGACAATATCACTTCATTTTTTGATATCGTGACAGGCTCTAGCCTCTCCACAAATAGTTTCCAAATATGATCTTCTAAATCAATAAATTTTTCAAAATACTTTCGAATATCGTTCATAATGTACAGGTTAACATTAAACTCAAATAATTCTCGCTCAAACCTAAACGGAATCATTTATTATTACAATGAACTTAGGTTAAGTATTCCTATATTTCCTCTTACATCACTGATTATACATATTCCGACAATTCCAACCAACGCATCTCTTTCGTATCCAACTCATCTACAATTTGGGTGAGTTCTGCAGATATTTCCATGATCTTCTCATGATTATCTGCCACTTTTGTCAATTCTTCCGATAACGCTACTTTCTTTTTTTCCAACTCTGGAATTTCTTTTTCTAATACATCAAACTCTCTTTGCTCGTTGTAAGACAATTTTGTTTTGGCCTTCTCTACCTTTTTAGGTTTTTCTTTAGCCTTTACTTCATTTTGTTTGGCATTCTTTTGCTCCGCTTTCCAAACTTCGTATTGCGTATAATTCCCAGGAAAATCCTTAATCTCCTCCGCATAATCCATAGAAAATACGTGATGCACAATTCGATCCAGGAAAAATCGGTCATGGCTCGCAACTACTAAACAACCCGGGTACGATAAAAGAAAATCCTCCAACACATTTATGGTTAAAATATCCAAATCATTGGTCGGCTCATCTAAAATGAGAAAGTTGGGGTTCTTCATCAATACCTGAACTAAATGCAGTCTTTTGCGTTCACCTCCACTCAATTGATCCACTCTTAAATAGTGCATGTCACGTGGAAAAAGGAATCTTTCTAACATCTGCGCTGCAGAAATAAACTTACCTCCTTTTAATGGAAATACTTCCGCAATTTTCTTTACAACTTCAATCACGCGCTGATCCATACCTCCTTGCAGACCATCTTGAGAATACAATGAAAACTTTACCGTTTCACCTACTACAATCTTCCCTGTATCGGGTTCCAAATTCCCTAACATCATATTGATCAAGGTAGACTTCCCACTCCCATTTCGTCCTACCAGTCCAACAAAATCATTTCTTCCAAACTTGTAGTCAAATCCCTTGAAGAGCACTTTATCTCCATACGATTTTGATACGTTATGAAACTCTAAAATCTTACTTCCCAGACGTTCCATTTGAGAAGATATTTTTGCTTTTTCTTCTTTCGTTTTTACAGATGCAGCTTCCTTAATTCCGCCAATCGCATCAATTCTGGCTTTAGATTTTGTAGTTCTTGCCTTGGGCTGCCTTCTAAACCATTCTAACTCTTTTTTAAGAAGTCCCTGCGCCTTTTGTTTTTGCGCCACCATATTGGCTTGTCGTTCTTCTCTTTTTTCGAGGAAGTATCCATAATTTCCCTTATACATATACATGTCTCCTCGATCAATCTCCAGAATCTTATTGGTTACTGCATCCAAAAAGTATCTATCATGTGTCACCATAAATAAAGTGGTGTTACTGGTCGATAAATAAGATTCTAACCAGGCGATCATTTCAATATCCAAATGGTTAGTAGGCTCATCCAAAATTATCAGATCCGGATTTTCAATCAATAATTTTGCGAGTGCAATACGTTTTTGCTGACCTCCTGATAAGGTCCCCACTTTGGCATCTAATCGGTCCAGCCCCAACTTACCCAGGATCTCTTTCACTTTATTTTCCAGATTCCAGGCATCCATCCGCTCCATACTTTCGTATAACTCGGTGATTTTTTCGTGATCCTCAGCTAAAACAGCTAATTCGTAACTCTTGACTACTTTAAATATTTCCGACTCCGAAGAAAACACTGCATCTAAAATCGTGAGTCCAGGATCAAAATCGACATCCTGCATAAGCAAACCCACTTTAATATCTTTACGGAAAACTACGGTTCCGGAATCGGGTTCTTCCTTACCTGCTAACACCTTTAAAAGAGTTGTTTTACCACTCCCATTTCTTGCTATCAGCCCAACCTTATCTCCTTTATTCAACCCAAAAGTGATCTTCTCAAAGAGCACCTTATCCCCATACATTTTTGTTAAGTCTTCGACTGATAAATAGTTCATTTCCCTTAGATCTAAAGTAAAAAGCGCAAAATACAATTCTCTTTAATGCAGGACATAAATAGCATCCCGAATCACCGAAAATTTTATTTGCTTAAAAGCTCCCACGTATTCCCCATCCGCTTGTACCGGTATCTTTTTAGAATTGGTCATTTGCGCATGTTGGTCATGATACTTTTTTACAAATGATATGGATTCTATAGCGCCAGTAAACAATTTATAGAGTTGAGGAAAAACAATCCAATTGGAAACCTTTTGGACCACCGTAAAATCGAGTTTATTCCCATTCAGTTCTGCTCCTGGACTGATCTGCATTCCCCCTCCAAAGTATTGTCCTAAACTCGCAGTTAATAGCAATGTGGCACCTTCATAAGCAAGCTCTTCTCCAATTAAACATTTACTAATAGGTGATTTAAAACTCAGCAATGCTTTTATGGCACTGGACAAATAAGACATTTTCCCCGATTTGCCATTTTCATTAAGTTTTTCAAGGTTTTGTACTACCTGTCCATCAATTCCTGCACCTGCAACATTGACAAAATAATGTGTATTCGAATTGTAATCGGCTTCTACCTGCCCCACATCATGCCGCATCAGATCAGCACGCATTATTTTTTTTACAATGTTTTCTGCATTCAGAGGCTCTTCAAAATTTCTCACCCAATCATTACCAGTTCCCACAGGTATCAAACCCAGTACAGTATTCTGATTGGAACTATTGTCTATAGACATTACCGCATTGACCATTTCATTAATGGTACCATCTCCTCCCACACCAATAAAATTTCGAACTCCATCCTGGTATTGTCGTTTAACCAGCTCAATAGTATGTTGATGGTAATCGGATATCCCAAATGAATACTTCTGGTTATTTTTATCTAACTCTTTCTGAACTTGCTTCCATAACGAAAGCCCTTTCCCGCTTCCTGATACGGGATTAATAATAAAATACCAATGATTATCCATTTACGATAGCAAAGAAATTCATTTCCCTGATATACGCAACCCATGTTTATTGAATCACCAATTTCGCTCTAAATAACTGTCCCTGAACCTCGATTCTTACGATATACACCCCAGCTGCCATCTCCATATTCGAAACCTCTAACACATTCCTTCCTCTTATTGTGGTTACAGATTCTCGAAATATCGCTTTTCCAGCCATATCAAACACCATCAAATCACCGCTTCCCCCATTCAGAATATTAAATCGAATTTTGAAACTTCCATCAGTAGGGTTGGGATAAATATCCAAATTGTTATTGATACACCCCAGTGAATCATCTTCTTCTGGAAGTATACATATATCTTTCGGATAAGGACTAAATGCATATCCAACAGCATCCATATTCAAATACATTAATCCACCCGTTCGCTCTCCAACTATCAATTCCAAACTATCATTTCCATTTAGATTTGCACCGGTTATTCCTATCATGGAGTTGGACACTTTCATACTATCCATTCGTGTAAAGGTTCCCATCAAATTGTTATCCAGCCCATCATAATAGAGTAGGTTTCCAATACCATCCGCAATCACCAATACGTTGTTGGGCCCACCATCAATCTTACCTATAAATGGAACCGCATGACTATGCTCACCAGGATAATAATTAAATATCCCGCCTAAAGTATCCGTAACGGACATCGTATAAACCGGATTGGTGCTATCTCCCTGATTTAGATACAACCGAACATTTCCATTCATTTGTCCAACTAATAAATCTTTAGCGTTATCTCCATTCACATCAAATAACAAGGGTGAGGGTTGCATTCCAAAAAGTTGCCCTTTAAAAGTATCTTCAACCCATACAAAATCTGCTTCTTGATCTGGTGGAGCTATATTTCGATAGAAACTTAAAGACCCATTGCTTTCTCCAAAAATCATATCATTATCTCCATCCCCATCCAAATCAGCAAACGTTGGTGCAATTCGAATAAACCCAGTGGATGAAATCCCGGCTAAATCATCTGTAACAAATTCAAATGACGGATGGGTTGCCGTCCCGGTATTTCTATAATAAGCCAAACGTGAATTGTATTTTACCTGAAATGTGCTCGGGTCATAGCTCTCAAAATAACCAATGTTACCAATAATTAAATCTGGAATTTGATCTCCTGATATATCAGCTAAAACCGGTAAGGCCATTGTGCCCACATCAACTTGTTCATCGACCAAAAAATCTTTCTTACTCAACTGAAAACTCGGAAGGTTATTGGCCCCACTATTTTTGTATAACCATACGTTCCCGGTATCCAGCCCATAATCTCTTTCGTTTGGTGATACCACCAAATCCTTTTTAGAATTATTATCTACATCCAGAAAAAATGCCACTGGAAATGTGGGCATGTCTACAGGGTTCGGGCCTGCAGGATAATGATACTCCACATCGGTCATAAACGCATCTTCAGGTACACCTCCATTCTTTAACATCACCAAATTTTTATACTTAGGATCAGAAATGAGTAAATCTTTCACTCCATTTCCATATAAATCTAAAGCCGTGATAGCCACCCCGGGATGTCTGGCAACATTCCCTCCACTATTCGAGGTTTTACAACTTAATCCAAGAATTATGGAGTCCGTCTTTTGATCTTCATTAAATCTGCCCCAGCAAGATTTATCTGATTCGAATATTAAGGTATCCAGATTATTAGATGGCGTTACATTTTCATAAAACTCCATCATTACTCCTCTCACATTGAAAGATAAAACATCTAGATCTCCATCATAGTCTATATCTTCGATACATGGGTAATCCAGCGAAATCGCATACACCGATCCGGTAGGGTCACCAACGACATTCGCTCGGAGATAATCTGTCATTTCAACAAACTTTAAAGAAGTATCACTAATATTCCGATACACCCGCATACCCGCAATATTGAATGTGAAAATATCTTCCTTGCCATCCTTATTGTAGTCCCGTAGCAACATAAAATGTTTTAAATCATTCGGAAAAAAACGGGCATATTCCGGTGCGTACGTATATGATGGGTTATCCGCAATACTATCATTCAAATACACTCTAACCACATTTGCAGAACGGTCAAAAATCACAAGGTCTTTGACACAGTCAAAATTAACATCCATATGATTCAACTGTGGGTTATTCAATCCACCTGCCCATGCATTTTTAAGTATCACTCCATCTTTTTCTATCTTGATACTATCGTTTTGTACGTACTTGTAGACGTGTTGCGCATTTACAGAAAATGTGGATAATATAAATATGATTACGGCTAACCTAAATTTTAAAATCATATACCCATTAACGAACAATCAGTTTTTCTCTCAATAATTGATCCCCTACCTGAACTTGAACAATATAAACTCCATGGGGAATACCTGCTTCTAAAACATCAATTTCATTGATGTTTTTGGTCAAATTGATTGCTTGTCTATAAATACTCCTCCCTGCCATATCCACCACGGTGATGACTCCACTACAGGCCTTTTGAACTTTCATTTTAACCTTAAATGTTCCATCATTAGGATTTGGATAAATGCTTAAGTCATTCACATAGTTCTTTTTCAAATCTTCTACATCATTAACGATGGGTGCGCACGTATCCCTAGGATAAGGACTATAGGCATATCCCGTAGTGTCCATATTTAAATACATTAAACCTCCGGTACGTTCGCCAACAATTAGTTCTAAACTATCACTCCCATCTAGATTTGCTCCGGTCACTCCAATCATAGAATTTGATATCTTCATGCTATCTATAAGCGTAAAGGTTCCCATAAAGTTATTATCTAACCCATCGTAATACAATAAGTTTCCATCTCCGTCAGCTACCACCAATATATTACTAGTTCCTCCATCAATCTTACCAATAAATGGTACCGCATTACTTTTATAACCCGGATAATAATTAAATATCCCTCCTAAAGTATCTGTTGCGGATAGGGTGTAAATTGGGTTTGTACTGTCGCCTTGATTTAAATACAATCGAATATTTCCGTTATGCTGACCTACCAATAAATCTTTAGCATTATCTCCATCCACATCAAACAACAATGGAGTCGGTTGTATCCCAAATAATTGCCCCATAAAGGTATCCTCTACGAGTACAAAGTCTGCCTCTTGATTGGGTGGCGCAACGTTTCGGTAAAAACTTAAAGACCCATTGTTCTCTGCAAAAATCATATCATTATCCCCATCTCCATCTAAATCGGCAATAGCCGGTGCAATTCTGGTAAATCCTGTCGAAGAAATCCCTGCCAAGTCATCAGTCACAAATTCAAATTTCGGATCAGTTGCAGTACCTATATTTCGATAATATGTTATTCTAGAATTATATTCTGTTATAAAATTAATATCATCATAACTTTCAAAATACCCAATGTTTCCAATGATTAAATCTGGTATTTGGTCTCCTGAGATATCAGCTAAAACGGGTAGAGCCATCGTTCCAACATCTACTTGTTCATCGACCAAAAAGCTCTTTTTTTGCAATTGGAAGTTCGGGTGATCATTTGCGCCAAAATTCTTATAATACCATACATTTCCGGTATCCATTCCCTCATCTCTTTGATTTGGCGCCACAATCAAATCATTCCTGGAATTATTGTCTACATCTAAAAAAAATGACACGGGATATGTGGGTAGATCTACGGAGTTATGCCCGGCAGGGTAATTGTATTCTACCGAAATCATGTATGCATCGTCTACCACACCTCCATTTCTTAGCATGACCAAGTTTTTTTTCGATGGGTCTGAGACCAACACATCCCGCAATCCATTTCCAAACAAATCTAATGTGGTCATAGTTCCTCCAAAATGTCTCGCTACGTTTCCTCCACCAATATTTCCTACTGCTCCCGTTTTACAACTTGACCCTAGCACCATAGAATCTGTCTGAACGTTTTCATGAAACTTACCCCAACAAGACCTATCAAATTCCAATATCATGGTGTCTAAGTTATTAGCTGGTGTTATATTCTTAAAAAAATGTGGTTCGGTTCCAACCTGATCAAAATTTAATATATCCAAATCTCCATCGTAATCTACATCATCAATACTGGGATAATCATTTTCAAGGACATAAGCCGCGGTAGTTGGATAACCATTAGACAACGCATCAAGATTATCAGACATTTTTTCAAATTTCAGTACAGAATCACTCACATTCTTATACACACGAAGCCCAACAATATGGGATGTAAAAATATCTTCCTTCCCATCCTGGTTATAATCTCGAAGCACAATAAAATGCTCCAAATCATCCGGAAAAAAACGTGCATATTCAGGCGCATAAGTATATGACGGGTTATCCATAATATCATCATTTAAATACACACGAACGGTATTAGACGAACGATCAAAAACCACCAAGTCTTTGACACAATCAAAGTTCACGTCCATATGATTAAACTGTGGGTTATTTAATCCTCCTGCCCAAGCATTTTTGAGTACAGTTCCTGCTTTTTCAACTTCAATACTATCATTTCGGGTATACTTAAATAAGTGTTGGGCATTCACTGAAAGTGTAGACAGCAGTAACACTATGAAAGCAAATTTGCATTTTAATTTCATTTTAAATTCGGTTTAATTATACGTACATACTTCGAGAATAAACCCTATTCTTTATGAATTACCGAAGTATCTACAATTTATCGAATAATCAGTTTTTCTCTCAACAACTGATTATTCAACCTAATTTGTACGATATAAGCCCCATTTGGAATACCCGATTCAGATATTTCGATTTCGTTGGCATCTTTAGTTAAATTAATTTTTTGCCTTAACACTGTTCTACCCGCCATATCTACGATGGTTAATTCTCCAACATCTGCCTTTTGAACATGAATTTTAACTCGAAAGGTACCGTCATTAGGATTTGGATAAATGCTTAAGTTTCTCGTATTGTTCCATTGTAAATCTTCTATATCATCAACAATAGGCGCACAAGTATCTCTTGGATAAGGACTATAAGCATATCCCGTAGTGTCCATATTCAAATACATTAAACCTCCGGTACGTTCACCAACAATCAGTTCTAAACTATCACTCCCATCTAAATTTGCTCCGGTCACCCCAATCATTGAATTAGATACTTTCATACTATCAATCCGGGTATAAGTTCCCATTAGATTGTTATCTAAACCGTCATAATACAATAAGTTTCCTACACCATCGGCTATTACCAATACGTTATTTGACCCACCATCTACTTTTCCAATAAATGGCACCGCATTACTTTTTTTGCCCGGGTAATAATTGAATATCCCACCCAAAGTATCTGTAGCAGACAAAGTATATATCGGATTGGTGCTGTCTCCCTGATTTAAATATAATCTGATATTACCGTTCTTTTGCCCTACCAATAAATCCTTTGCATTATCCCCATCCACATCAAATAATAGTGGAGTAGGTTGTACTCCAAATAGCTGCCCCATAAAAGTATCTTCAACCAGAACAAAATCCGCCTCCTGATGAGGTGGAGCAATATTTCTATAAAAGCTTAATGAACCATTATTTTCTCCAAAAATCATATCATTATCTCCGTCCCCGTCTAAATCGGCAATCGTAGGTGCAATTCTGGTAAATCCTGTGGAAGAAATCCCCGCCAAATCATCGGTTACAAATTCAAAAACCGGATTCGTTGCTGTACCAGTGTTTTTAAAGTAGGCGATTCTTGAATTATGGACTACCTGAAATGTATTGGAATTATAACTTTCAAAATATCCCAAATTACCAATAATTAAATCCGGAATTTGATCCCCAGAAATATCTGCCAATACGGGTAATGCCATTGTTCCTACATCAACCTGTTCATCAACCAAAAAGCTCTTTTTAATTAATTGAAAATTGGGCAAGTTGTTTGCTCCAAAGTTTTTATACATCCAAACATTTCCGGTATCCATTCCATAATCTCTTTCATTGGATACGGCAATTAGATCTTTTCTATCGTTATTATCCACATCAATAAAAAATGAACCTGGAAAGGTGGGAATCTCAACAGCATCAGGACCTGCCGGATAATGGTATTCCACCGTAATCATATATGCATCATTTACGGTTCCTCCATTTCTAACCATGATCAGATTATTGTAACCCACATCTCCCAATAGGACATCTTTTAATCCATTGCCATGCAACTCAATGGCATTTACCGTTGCTCCTAAATGGCGTGCCACACTTCCTCCTGAGTTTCCTGACGTACTTGTTTTACAACTCGCACCTAATACCAATGAATCGTTTAACTGATTTTCATAAAACTTTCCCCAACAAGATCCATCTGTTCTGAAAATCAGTGTATCCTGATTTGCAGGTGTAATATTCTCATAAAAAATCAACTTGATTCCAAATTGATTAAATGCCAAAATATCCAAATCTCCATCATTATCGATATCCTCTATACATGGATAATCTACATATGTGATATACACCGCCCCATTGACTCCGGCACGTAAGTAATCGGTTACCTGCTCAAACTTCATCACAGAATCACTTACATTTTTATATACCCTTAATCCAGCACCACCATTAAACGTAAATATGTCTTCTTTTCCATCATTATTATAATCTCTCAACAAAAGGAATTGTTTTAACTCCTTAGGGAAAAAATCTGCATACTCCGGTGCATAAGTATATGATGGATCATCCACAATACCATCATTTAAATACACACGTACAACTTCCGATGATCGATCAAAAATGACTATATCCTTAACACAATCGTAATTGACGTCCATATGATTCAATTGCGGATTATTCAGTCCACCTGCCCAGGCATTTTTTAGTACCGCACCATCCTTGGCTACCTCAATACTATCATTTCGGGTATACTTAAAAGTATGCTGGGCATTCACCGAACATACAAATAGGTGTGATATTAATAAGAAAAGTATAAATCTATAATTCATATATAATTCGGTCGGTTTAATTCATGTATAGTATTCACCAATATACGATTGAGCCAATAAGTACATTTATTGAATGATCATTTTCTCCCTTAGTTGTTGATTATTCACTTGTATTTGAACTACGTATACTCCAGAAGACATTCCATTTGCGCGTACTTCAATTTCATTAGCATTTTTAGTGAGATGAATAGCTTGTCTAAAAACCGTTCTACCGGCCATATCCATAATTATCAAATTTCCAACACCATAGTTTTGTCCCAATATTTTTACTCTAAAAGTTCCATTAGTTGGATTAGGATAAATATCAAAGCTATTTGTTTTATTTCCATTTAATCCGTCAGAGATTCCCAACTTAAGATCACAAGAATCTCTAGGATACGGACTATAATTGTATCCCACATTATCCATATTAAGATACATCAAACCTCCTGTTCTTTCACCAACAATCAACTCTAAACTATCGTTACTATTCAAGTTTGCTCCCGTTACCCCAATCATAGAATTAGATACTTTCATACTATCTATTCTGGTATAGGTTCCCATGAGATTATCATCCAATCCATCATAATACATCAGATTACCAATCCCATCCGCAACAACCAATACATTATCGGTCCCACCATCTATCTTCCCTATAAACGGCACCGCATTACTCTCGTATCCAGGATAATAGTTGTAAACCCCTCCTAAAGTATCTGTAGCGGAAAGTGTATATATTGGGTTTGTACTATCTCCCTGATTTAAATACAATCGAATATTTCCATTCTTTTGTCCAACAAGTAAATCTACTGCATTATCACCATCTACATCAAATAAGTATGGTGTTGGTTGTACCCCAAAAAGCTGTCCCATGAAAGTATCGGTTACCAGCACAAAATCTGCTCCCTGGTTTGGCAAAGCAATGTTTCTATAGAAACTTAATGAGCCATTACTTTCTCCAAAAATCATATCGTTATCTCCATCTCCGTCCAAATCAGCAATTGCCGGAGCAACACGCACAAAGTCAGATCCAGATATCCCAGCCAAATCATCTGTTACAAATTCAAAAGATGGATTTGTTGCAGTTCCGGTATTTCGGTAATAAGCTATTCGCGAATCATATTCGACTTGAAACGTATTGGAATTATAGCTTTCAAAATAGCCAATATTACCTATGATTAAATCCGGAATTTGATCTCCGGAAATATCAGCCAATACAGGTAGCGCCATAGTACCCACATCCACCTGTTCTTCTACCAGGAAACTCTTATTTACTAATTGAAAATTTGGGAGGCTATTGGATCCGAAATTCTTATACATCCAGACATTTCCAGTATCCATTCCATAATCTCTTTCATTTGGTGATACAATCAGATCTTTCCGGTCATTATTATCTACATCCAAATTAAATGCCACCGGGAATGTAGGCATATCCACCGCATCCGGTCCAGTAGGATAATGATAATCCACACTGATCATATACGCATCATTTTGAGTCCCTCCATTTTTGAGCATGCTCAAATTATTATATCCTACATCACCTATCAACAAATCTTTTAAATTATTCCCATATAAATCCAATGTTGTTAAAGACGCACCCAAATGCCTGGATACATTCCCTCCAGAATTTACCGATTTTCCACCTTTACAGCTCGCTCCTAAAACTATAGAATCATTTAGTTGATTTTCATAAAACTTCCCCCAACAAGAATTATCACCGACAAAGTCTAAATCATCCAAATCAACGGAAACATTTTCATACAGATTTGCTGCGATACCATACACATTAAAGGAAATAATATCTAAGTCCCCATCAGAATCTATATCGTCAATACATGGATAATCTAAGGAAATGGCATATACCGCGCTTCCAGGATTTCCATGAACTGTCGCATGGAGATAATCCGTTACTTTTTCAAACTTCAATACTGTATCACTCACATTTTTAAACACTCTTAGCCCCGCGCTGTTATACGTAAAAATATCTTCCTTCCCATCATTGTTATAATCTCTCAACAACATAAAATGTAAAAGTTCATCTGGGAAAAAACGGGCGTATTCAGGTGCATACTCATATGACGGATTGTCTACAATGCTATCATTTAAATACACACGAACTACGTTAGAAGAGCGATCGAATATGATGATGTCTTTGGCACAATCAAAATTCACATCCATATGATTCAACTGAGGGTTGTTTAATCCTCCGGCCCATGCATTTTTAAGTACTACTCCATCTTTCGAGATTGATATGGTATCATTCACTGCATATTCATATACATTTTGTGCACCCAGAAAGAATGATATCAACCCAAAAAAGATTGCGGAGAGCAGCGATTTTAACATGAAATTCTAAAATTGGTTAATTTTCCTTACAAATATACCCTGTAAAGACGTACAAATCAATAAATAGTTTACTCTTGCCACGGTAAGTTGAATTAGATACTTTTGCCCACTTAAATTGAATTCATGAAACAATTTTCCGTTTTGTTATTTACCTGTATTCTTTTAGCGAATACTTCAATTGCTCAAGAAGGAACGAAAAAGGTAGAACGTAATACGCATCAAGATCATATGCTTATTGATTTTGGATATGAAACGTTTACCAGTCGTCCGGGCTTTACCGATTTCCAATGGTACAATAACGGTTTAAATATTCAGATTTTTTACGACAAGCTGTTTGGTCAAAGTGGTTTTAGTGGGGCTGTAGGTATTGGATTCAGTACGCAGAGTTATTATTCCAACAAACAAATCAGAAGAGATACTACAAAATCATTTTTATATTCTGACTGGTTAGACCCGGAAACAGCATACGATCATAATAAGGTCAGTACTTCCTGGGTAGAGGTTCCAGTTGAATTAAGATACCGTTCTAAACAAGATGATTGGGGATATCGTTGGAAATTCTCAGTTGGCGCAAAAGTGGGTTTCCAATTTGATGCTCATGATAAATTGGTAGACAAAAACAATATCAAATACAAAACATATTATTTCCCTGATTTAAACAATGTTCGTGCGGGTTTAATTGCGAGAGCAGGATATGGAAAGATAAATTTTAGTACTTTCTTTTCTTTGACCGAATTCTTTATTCCGGGCAGAGGTCCTGAGATGAAACAAGTCTCTGTGGCACTTTCAATTGTACCTTTCTAGGTAAATGGTTTACTCATAAGGTAAATCATCCCTCCATATGAAATAGAAAATCCTAACACCCATCCCAGTAAAATTTGATTCAGGGTATGTGCATCTTGTTTTATTCTGGCAGCTCCTACCAAACCTGCCAAAATGAACAATCCAATAATGATTGTATCATTTATCGGGTGAAAGCTTTGTGATATTCCTAAAATTGCACCTCCAAACCCGGCTATACCCATCATATGTGCGCTTATTTTCCAGAATAAGGTGATCAATAAGGTCACAATCACACCAATTACTCCAACGCCCACAATAGCCATTATTACTTGCGGCATAGAAAATTTTAAAAACATATAGTATAGTCCAAATGTATAGGCAGCCGAAATAGTCATTGGAATAATTCTCTCCTGACGCTTATCTAAATAAAAGCTTGAAATCTGTTTGGTATACACCAAATAACCCACTGATATTAATGGAGCAACGATCGTTAGTAAAACAGCAATCATAAGGAAAAACCAACGTCCACCTGGCGTAATCGTATAATACAAATAGCTTTCTTTTTGAAAAAGAATAAATGCCAACATGTATGTCACGATCAAAATGGGATGCGTGATATACGAGATAATTCGGGATATCAACATATTTATAATTCCTTGCGTAAACGGGCTACAGGAATGTTCAATTGCTCCCTATATTTTGCTACGGTTCTACGTGCTATGTTATACCCTTTTTCTCTTAAAATATCCATTAATTTTTGATCGGTCAACGGTTTCTTTTTGTCTTCCGCATCAATTACCTGACTCAAAATGTTTTTAACCTCCCTTGTAGAAACTTCTTCTCCATCCTGGGTGGTTAAAGATTCAGAGAAATAGTATTTCAATGGAAATGTACCATATGGTGTTTGCGCATATTTACTATTAGCTACCCTTGAAATGGTTGATATATCCATCTCCACCATATCGGCAATATTTTTTAAAATCATGGGCTTTAAATCCGTTTCATCTCCTGTCAAAAAATACGGCTTTTGATATTCCACTATCGCATTCATAGTATTTAACAACGTGTTTTGTCTTTGCACAATAGCATCAATAAACCATTTCGCAGAATCCAATTTTTGCTTTACAAAAACCATAGCATCTTTTTCCGATTTGGTCACTTTCCCCTTTTTACGCTGATAATCATCTATCATATTCGCATATTGCTTACTCACACGCAGCTCAGGTGCATTCCGTCCATTAAGTAATACACTTACCTGTCCATTTTCAACAGATATTTGAAAGTCGGCTACAACTACTGTTGCACCCGCTCCACCTAAATTGCCAGTACTTCCAGGTTTGGGATTTAGTTTGGTAATTTCATCTATAGCTTCTTTTAATTCTTCATCTGTTAAATCTAACTTCTGGATTAATTTGCTATAGTGCTTTTTAGTAAACTGATCGAATCCATTTTCCAGGATTCGTACAGCATTTATAACCGCATCATCATCATGAGGTTTTCTTTTTAGTTGAAGTAACAAACACTCTTGTAACGATCTTGCACCAACTCCAGCCGGATCTAAATCTTGTATTACATCAAGCATGTCTTCAATATCTTCCACCTCTACCATTACATTCTGCGTAAATGCCAAATCATCAACTATGGCCTCAATATCTCTACGCAAATAACCAGATTCATCAAGATTTCCAATCAAATTCTCACCAATCACCCGCTCTTTTTCAGTAAGATTTCTCAGATTCATTTGCGTTAACAACAGATCTGTAAAAGAAGCTCCTACTGATAGTGGTGTGCTCTTTTCTTCATCATCCTTACTATGATTAGATATATTCAGTTTATATGAGGGTGTTTCATCATCATCTACATAATCAGAAAAATCAAACTCCTGCTCCGCTTCATTTACTTCATCATACACATCGCTATACTCATCCTCCTGATCAATCTTTTCTTCTCCTTCTCTACCTTCATCTAATGCAGGGTTCTCCTCTAACTCCTCCTTAATTCTCTGCTCAATTGCTGCAGTAGGTACTTGCAACAATTTCATCAACTGAATCTGTTGGGGGGATAATTTTTGCTGAAGTTTAAGTTGTAGTTTTTGACTGAGCATATAGCGGTTCTTTTTACCTGATTTACGAAGTTAAATGAATTCGCTAAAATCAATTATAAAATCGTGCCAAAAAAAGCCAAACTATACAGCACAAAAAAGCCCGATATTCAAGAAGAATACCGGGCTTTTAAATTTATGATCTTAACTGATTATTTTACAATCACTTTCAAGATTTCTCCTTCTGTAGTTTCAATGATATAAATACCTTTTTCTATATCAGAAACGTTCAATTGATTTACATTTTTTCTTTGCATCATCAATTGACCTGTTACACTGTACATGTTAAACGATATTACTTTATTGAAGTTTACATTTCCATTTGAAACCGGATTTGGATATGCATTTAATGCATTTACCGGATCAACTGAAATTACTGATAAAATTACACCACCAGAGTTCGTTGCATTTGGAGTTGATTCTTCAAAGCTTACCCAAGTACCTGAACCATCTGTATCATGTCCAAAAGAAACATCTGCTAGAGCAGAATCCCACTCTAACGTGTCAACGATTGCCGCATCTTTGGTCAATAAACCAACAAAATCTTCATTGTTTAAAATCATTGGTAAGTGCTCTGGTCCATCTTGCATTTCATCATCAGCCCAAAGTAATAAGTATCCATTTGCTGGAACTACAACTGCAGGAATACATCTTTCAAAACGGTAAACAGTATCATCATTACCGAAGAAGTTTCCGGTTAAATCAAATGGATTTGAAGTACTGTTGTAGATTTCAATCCAAGAATCATAATCTCCCTGTGGGTCTGCAACTGCCGTTTGATTATCTACCATAGCTTCATTTACAAAGATTCCAGACGCATCAGTTGGCACTGTATCAATATCAGCAACAAACTGAGGCATGATTTGATATCCATCATTAGCTGGTGTAGAGAAGGTAAACTGACTTCCAATTCCACTTACATTAAAATATCCTGATGGCGCTGAAGTAATGGTATCCGCAATTTTAGTGTCTTTATCAATTCTCATTAATAAAGTATCATCATCCATTGTAATAATGTTCAGGTTTGCGTTCGAACCAGGAGCTGGCCACGCAGAAGGATCTTCCAATTTTACCTGTGTTAAATAGATTGCTTCTGACTCAGTTTCTTCATTTAATTCAAATACAATCTCAGGATATTCAATACAGTTTCCGGTAGATAATACGGTGATTGAATCTACTCTGAACTGCGTTAAACCATTATAGAATTTCACAGAACCTACCGCACGCAATTCATCACCTTGATTCACCACATAATTGTCTACATCTACAAAACTGTGAACTGTAATACCTCTGGTATCATCAATTAAAGCAAAAGTGTATCCCGCATTTCCATCCATATCTTTACCATGAACAATACCTTCAATAGCACAATAAACGTCTAATGAATCTGGTTCACCATTTGCATCAACAGTTCTTAACACTTCAATATCATATGTAGCGATTACCGGAGGTGCAGCACATGAATTAGCTGAACCCGGAGTTCCATATAAAGTTTCAGCCACTGTAGAAGAAACAGTTCCTGCAACATACCAATTCATTCCATCTGTATAGTCAGTCGATAAATCACATAACTCAATAGCTTCAATATTTGAAAATGCTGGCCATGGAGCAGAAGTTTGATAATCTACAGAAGCTACAACATCACCAATAGTATTTGATAAAGTAATAGTCTCACCACCACCTGATAATGATCCACCATCATATTCAATCACATTAGTTACTGACGGGAAAGCCAAATTGAAAGAATCAATATTTTCTACAAATACCAAATATCCATTTGCTGGAATAATCAAGTTAGAATCAATCGAAAATTCAACACCACTTGTAATTTCCATACCAGCTAAACTAATTGCAGATGACGAAGAATTGTATAACTCAAAATAATCAATATCTTGAATTCCTCCAGAAGGTTGGCTATGATAAATCTCTGTAATCATTAAATCCGTTCCGGTATAAGAGTTAAAATAGAACGTTCCATTTACCGGATCCATCATATTTGCATTTAATGATGTATCCACAATATTCATAATATTAACAGTATACAAAGTACCAGATACTAATGCTGGTGTTAAGGTTAAAGTAACCGAATCCAAAGTACTATTCAATACCGCATTTGTTACTGCTGATAAAGGAGCAAATGAATAATTTGCAACATTTTGTGCAGAAGCTGCCGTTATAGGCTCTGAAAATGCTAATACAATAGAAGAAGCTGATAAAAATTCAGCATCTACTATTTCTGGTTTTGTAGTATCTGAACTTACTGGTGCAGCAGCAGTAAAAGTAACATGAATATCATCCAAAGCAAATTCATCTCTACCACCAGATCCGGATACATCATTACTCGACCATCTAAATAATATAGTATCGTTATTTGCTAAATTTATATTTAATCCTGTACTTCTTGAATTCATCATCCACGACACAGAACCTTGTGAAGTCTCTACAGAAGTATAATTTAATGCTGAAACCGGTACATAAGTACCACCATTTATTGAATAAGATAAATCAAAAGAATTTGCTCTATCCGCATCATTGTTTACCCATAGTTCATATGAAATGAATACACTATCCACAGATGAACCTGTAGTATTCACAACTTTTAAATCCAAATCTCCAGGCGTAAAATCACTACCAGTTGGCTGAATCCCCAAAGCTGTATCCCCGGCAGCCACTTCAAAAGCATATAAACCACCCGAAAACTCACCTCCGGCAGATGTACCTTTTGCATAATCACCTGAATTATACGATCCTCCAAACATGGTATTTCCATTGCTAAACCCTGTAAACATCCATGCATTGGAGTTAAGTTGTCCTACCGTTGGAATTGCTTCGATTCCTGCTCCAGCAAAAACACCTTCGTTAACTCCCGTAAAAGAAGCGTCAAACGTTACTGTGTCTGATGTAACTCCGGAAGTTGAAATGAGCCACTGTGCATTGGCAGTGAGCCCAGTAAAAAGTATTGAAACCAATACAAGTGTAAATATTCTCTTCATAGTCTAATTTTTAGATTTTTTAGACTGCAAATTTACGCAACCCATAGAGATAATTATTATGCGTACAGCGTTTTAACATTAAGAAATTGTGAAGCTGGTTATTTCAGGTTAAGGAATTGCTAAAACTGTCACATTCTTAATGACTTGTTGATTGTTATCCAGATCAAATACACGCATCAAAATAATGTACATTCCTGTTGGCATTAACTCTCCGTTATCATTCATTCCATCCCATTGAAATGTACCTTCTGTGCCAACAGATTGATTATTCACCAAAGTACGAATCAACTGACCATCTGCATTATGTACAGTGAGCGTTACCACATTACCATCATTATTAAAGCTATACGCTATAGATAATACGTCTTTGTATCCGTCATTATTTGGTGTAAATGTCTTTGGAGAAATAGTCACATGAGCACCAGTGGCTGTCGTGCTTAAATACTGCGAATTCTGAAACCCGGGTGTTGCAAAATCAGAAGTAGATGCTGCAGAGTGCCAATTGTTACTCGTATTTTCTCCTGGCAAATAATTAATTCTTTCTAAAGAAACTCCTTTAACCGTATTCAATAGTTCAAAATGCATGTCCTCATTATATTGGAATCGATCACCCAATAACCCCATTTGGTTTAAAACGATCACATCTCCTTCAGCATTCGAATATGTGGGTAAATCCATATATAAGAATGTTCCTTCTTTGCTGTTTGGATATTCATACTTAACATTCGCACTGTCCTCCGTTAATACCACAAAAGCTCCCGGTTTAAGTACATGCGTAGTATTGGTGATGATTTTATACGCAGAATCTCCAGAGCTATTAAAGTATAACAAACTCCAATCCTTTAAATCAATATCCTGAGAGGTTCTATTATACAACTCTACAAAATCACTTCCTCCTGTATTTGGATTGAACAATACTTCATTAATCAAAACATCCTGAAAGTCCGGAAGCTTCACCTCAGCTACATTACTTAGTAAACTTCCTCCGGCACAATCCAATACGCCATTTATAGTCACCGTATAGACCTTCCCAACCTCAAACTGTGGTGAAATAGTTAATTCTACAATATTTAATACTTCTGGGTCCATATGTATTGATGTTACTGAAACACCCTGATCCAAAATAAAATTAGACGATACAACCGTATTCACATCCAAATTTTTTGAGAATACCAATTCAACTTTATTCAAGCTTAATACAGATGCAGATTCCAGATTAAAGTCCATCACAAACGTAGGGTCAAACACACTGTTTTCTTGAGCCGGAGTAGCTTGATCGTTGGCTTGTGATCCTGTCCAGTTATGGGCTCCTAAACACAGAACATCTGGGTTAATCAACTCCAATGCCCACCCATTTGACTTCTTATCAGAATCATCATACCATGTATCACTATATAATACCATATCAATAGTGTCGTTCGCACCAGCCAGAGTAATCAAATCACCCGAATTATTTAATGATGGCCATGATGTCAAAGCCACCACTCTACCAAACTTCTCAAAATCTGCAGCATGGATATCCTCCGTTAAAACCACATACTCTCCCGGAAAAATCACTTCATTGGGTAGATTAGTAACCGTGCTTCGATCGCTAAATGTCAAACCACCTAAAGTTATCGGGTCTTGTGATCTATTATAAATTTCCACAAACTCTGCATCCGGAATCGCGATATTTAGTGGGTTAGGGTTTGGATATATTTCCGTAAAAATGAGGTCAAAAGCCAAAGCAGTTCTACCTATGGCTATTCTTAAAGTCGTATCCAACATCGTGTTCCCAAAACAATCCTCCAAACCTGTAATTGATAAATTATATATATCAGTCATGGTCATCATTGGATTTACGGTAACAGCTAATTCATCCAATCCTATTGCACTCACTGCTGTTACACTTAATCCATTATCCATAGAAAAATTTGAAACCGATACTACACCTGTATCCAGAGATTTTGAAAATTGTAATACCATCTGACTATTTGAAATAATAGAGAAGGAACTTACCTCCGGCAGCGCATTATTAGGCTGATTATTATATACACTGTTTTGTATTCCAGGTGTGCCTCCATTCGCATTCAATGAAGCTTTCCAGTTATTGGCATCACTACATGGATCCATTGGATTAATTCTTTCCAAAGTCCAGCCGCCTGATGACTTGGATGCATCCTGATACCAGTTATCGGTATAACTTACGGAGTCAATCAGATTATTATTTGCATCTCTTAGACCCAATTGGTCTCCACCATTATTCAATGCTGGCCAGGTAGATAATCCTAATACATTTCCAAAACCATTGAATAATGTGGTATCATCTTCATCACATAAAATCACATATGATCCTGCATTTAAATTATAAGCCGGCAGTTGCGCTATAGACGAACCACCATCTTTGTATGACCAATTGGCAAGATTAATTGTTCCATTGGTATTATTATATAACTCTATAAACTCCGCATCTGGTAAACCTACAACCGGAGCAGGGTCTGCCATTATTTCATTGATCACAACGTCTCCATAGGTATAGGAAACCAAAACATTTGTGGTAAAAGAAGTACTCTGATTGGTGATCGCATTGCCACTTAGATCTTCCACATTAATCACGGTCAAATCATATGTTGTAGCGTTAGACAATGGAGATGAAAAAGACAAATGAACAATAGAACTATCTTGTGTATCCATAATTGCCGTTTGCGGATTACCTATACCCAAATTCACACTGTAATTTGATATTGTTTGCGCAGTCGTTACATCTAACTTTTCATTAAAATATACATCTACTTGCGTTAATGTATTCGCATTTGCACTATCCAAAACCGGTGGATCAATATCCATAACCGGGCCTCCTGTGACATTAAAATTATCGAAGAAAAACTTATCACTTCGGGTTGAAGTATATTTACAGTATACTCCAAAATAATCAGAAGTGGTCGTCTGATTGTTAAATACTGTTCCTTCAGACACAAAAGTTCCATTCAAAGCCGTATCAATCAACAATTCCCAATTCCCTGCCATATCTCTGGTCACACGGACATCTACTTCAGGTGATACCGCAACTGTTCCATCTGTACCATCGATGATTTTGGTGGAATTCGTTCCTGACTGATAATATAAGCTTACATCGTCTACTGATCCGGAAGCTCCTCCAATTCTCACATAATAACCATCTAAACTTCCTGATAAATTACTATCCGTTGCAGTCAAATACACTTTTGCATAATTCGAAGTTGAAGGATTAAAGTCCATTTTCACCCTAAAATCAAACTGTGCATTACCTATCGCATGATTCACCGTTACCAATCTGGAAGTAGCAGTCACCGCAGGTGCATTCAACCATAATTCATTGGAACCATTCACCTGAAAATGGGATGTCATTCCTGTCCAGGTAGGGTTATTTGTAAAATCTCCATCCGAAAAATCATCCGAAAACTGCGCACTTGTACTGTTTGTTAGAAAAACTGCAATTCCTAAAACTGCAATTTGAATCCACTGTTTCACCATAACGAATCAAAAATAGTTTTTGTTTTGGAGTTAAATGTTTTAAGCATATTATTTTGAAGATATTAATATGTTATCCCTTCAACTTATTGGAAGGAGTCACGCCTACATAAAAAAAACACATTAATTTTCGGTCCGAATTACAAACTATGTCAAAAATCAAAAAAATTGGAGTTTTAACCTCGGGAGGTGATGCGCCAGGAATGAATGCAGCCATCCGTGCAGTGGTTAGATCATGTGTATATTATAAAATTGAAGTTGTTGGGATTATTCAAGGATTCAATGGTCTTATTCACAATGAAATTCAACCATTTGATAAACGTTCGGTAAGCAACATTATCAATAAAGGTGGAACTATTCTTAAAACCGCCAGATCAGAAGAGTTTAAAACTGTAGAGGGTAGAAAAAAAGCATACGAGAATATTCAAAAAAATGGGATTGAAGCTTTAGTTATTATTGGTGGTGATGGGTCTTTTACCGGAGCCAGCATCTTTGAAGAAGAGTTTAATATTCCCTGCATTGGAATTCCTGGAACTATTGATAATGACATTTATGGAACAGATTACACCATTGGGTTTGATACCGCTGTAAACACAGTGGTAGAGGCCGCTGATAAGATTAGAGACACCGCATCTTCACATAATAGGTTCTTCTTTATTGAAGTAATGGGTCGCGATTCCGGATATATCGCGATGTATTCCGGCATTGCATGTGGTGCGGAAAAAGTACTTATTCCTGAATTGGATGGGGAATTTGAATCGCTGGTAGAAACTTTAAAACAAAGCCATGCCAGTAAAAAAACTTCCAATATTGTGATTGTTGCGGAAGGAGACCAGGAAGGCGGGGCATACGAAATAGCAGAAAAAACTAAAAAAGTATTTCCAGAGTATGATGTAAAAGTAACCGTGCTTGGACATATCCAGCGCGGTGGAGCTCCCTCGTATTTTGATCGTGTGATTGCTACGCGAATGGGAGTTAAAGCTGTTGAGGTTTTGTTGTTGGGTAGAAGCAACATTATGGTGGGAATTGAAAATAATCATATTGTGACAACTTCGCTTAAAGATGCAATCAAGCAACATCCAAGCCTAAATCCTGAATTGTTAAACGTGGCTCAAATCGCATCTATATAATTATGATTGTTATTGCCGATAGTGGATCTACTAAAACAGATTGGGTTATTTTAAACCCGATGGGTAAAATCTTAAATCAAACCGCAACCATAGGTTTTAATCCTGTTTTTCATTCTTCAGAATTTGTCCTTGAACATCTCAACGGAAACTTTGATTTAAATAAAATCCAAAAGGAGGTATCACAAGTATTTTTCTATGGTGCAGGATGTTCTTCTGATTCTAAAAAAATGATCATACGAAATGGGATCTCACAACATTTTACAAGTGCTCAAATTTATATTGGGCATGATCTGGAAGCTTCGGCTATTGCGACTTACAATCAAGAATCTCACATCGCTTGTATTTTAGGTACTGGTTCAAATTCCTGTTATTATGATGGTACTACATGTATCGAAAACACACCTGCTCTGGGGTTTATTTTGGGGGATGAAGCCAGTGGTGCCTATTTTGGGAAAGAACTGGTAAGGGCATTTTTATATCATCAGTTATCAAAAGAGATTCATGCTGATTTTATCAAAACCTATCAACTGGATCTGGATCAAATCATAGACCGGGTGTATCGTCAGCCTTCTCCAAATGTTTTTTTGGCCAGTCTCACCCCATTTATCCACAAGCATCTTGATCATTCTGTTATACATGATATCGTTGCAAATGGTATGCGTCAATTCTTAAAACATCATGTTTTATGTTATCCGGAAGCCAAAAACATTCAAACCAGCTTTGTAGGGTCAATTGCCTTTTATTTTCAGGAAATTTTACGTCAGGAAGCTGAGAAATTACAAATTTCAATTGGTCAAATTATTCAAAAACCTATTGACGGACTGGTAAAGTATCATCAAAGGAAACTGGATTAGATTTCATACAATTTCATAAAAGTGGATTCACATTGTATTCATATGATGCTTCTACTTTTGAATTTCATAAATAGAGTTGCTATGTATTTCAGATATTTACTTTTTGTTGTTTTTTCAGTATTTCTTGCTTCTTGTTCCACGCAAAAGGATCAAAAAACTTCAGCAGTTTATACTGACCTCCCTCAAAACGAAATTATTCGTACTGAAAATAACAGCACCGAATCCATGCAAAAACCCTATGTCATTTTAGTTTCCATTGACGGTTTTAGATACGACTACGCTAAAAAATACAATGCCACCAATCTGCTCCAATTTGATGTTTCAGCCAAAAAACTCATTCCATCTTTTCCGAGTAAAACCTTTCCAAATCATTATGCACTGGTCACTGGTCTTCATCCCGGACATAATGGTTTAGTGAGTAATTCATTTTATGACAGAGATAAAAAAGAGCATTACACGATTTCAAATAGAAAAGTAGTAGAAGACCCATCGTATTACAATGGTACTCCACTTTGGGTTTTAGCCTCCCAAAATAAAATGGTTTCAGCCAGTATGTTCTGGGTTGGTTCAGAAGCGCCCATTTCGAGTACTTATCCCACCTATTATTTCAAATACAATGGGAAAGTTACTGATCAACAAAGGGTGAATCAAACCATTAAATGGTTAGATCTGCCCAAAAAGGTACGTCCACATTTTATTACTCTGTATTTCTCCATCACGGATGATGTTGGACATAAATACGGACCTGAATCCGAAGAAATGAGAATGGCTGTTCAACACATTGATAGTACCATTGGATATTTGGTTTCTGAAACACAAAAATTAGATCTCCCGGTAAATATTATTGTTGTATCAGATCATGGAATGATAGAAGTAGATCGTAAAAACGTGATTTATCCGGAAGATTTCATACCACCCGGTACGATTACCTCTAATAGTTTTCCTTTTATGGTGTATTCCGAAGACTCTATTTTTTTAGATTCTCTTTATGTTAAATTAAAACAAGACACTACCCGATTTAATGTGTACTTAAAATCAAATACCCCAGAACATTTCTATTATGACACTCAGGATTCAAGAGTTGGAGACCTCATCATTATGCCTAAACCACCTTATACTTTTGGTAAAAAAGGGAAACCAATACACCCCGGTGCCAGTACCCATGGTTATGATCCTTTAACCTGTCCGGAAATGGGAGCTATTTTCTACGCAAAAGGGCCTGCATTCCAAAAGAACTTGGAATTAGATTCGTTATACAATGTAGACGTATATCCTTTGGTGGCCAAAATCCTAAATCTTGAATTTGATCAAAATCAAATCGATGGCACTGTACTTTCCACAGCTCCAATATTAAAATAATCTTAAAAAAAAATTGTTTTTAGGTTTCCAAACCCAAAACATACTTAACTAAAAGCTAACCATTTAGCTACATTGTTAGTAGGCTTGACGAGTAATTTTGTTGTTCAAACATATACTATTTTAACAATGAAAAACATTCTACGTTTAACTGCATTTTTGGCCTCATTTTTTGCGTTTAGCTCAATTGTGGCTCAAACTACCATTAAAGGTTCTGTGAAAGACAATCAAGGACCTTTAGTTGGCGCTTCAATTTATATTGAAGGAACTACTTCAGGAACTCAAACCGATATTAACGGAAACTTTGAGTTTATCACAGAACAAAATGGAAACCACACCCTGGCTATTTCTTACATCGGCTACATCGACATTAAAAAAGACGTTACTTTAAATGGTACCGCAATTGACCTGGGACAGGTTCAACTTGAATCTAACGCCATTGGTATGGAAGAAATGACTGTTATTGCTTCTATAGGTAAAGACCGTGAAACACCTGTAGCTATGTCTACTGTAAACGCTGAGGAATTAGCTCTTTCAAATAACGGTAACGAACTTCCTGAAGCGTTAAACACAACTCCGGCTGTTTACGCTACAAAAAGTGGAGGTGGTTTTGGTGATTCTCGTATCAGCATTCGTGGTTTCGATCAAAGAAACGTTGCGGTATTGATCAACGGGGTTCCGGTAAACGATATGGAAAATGGCTGGGTATACTGGTCAAACTGGGCTGGTATTGGCGATGCGATATCTACCATTCAGGTTCAAAGAGGTTTGGGAGCTTCTAAACTTGCAATTAACTCTGTTGGAGGTACCATGAACATTATCACTAAAACTACCGATGCGCAAAAGGGTGGATCTTTTGAATTGTCTGCAACTGACTATGGAAAAAGAAAAGCTTTATTGAGTCTTTCTTCAGGTAAATTAGACAACGGATGGGCTTTTTCTTTTGTGGGTTCTCGCACAGAAGGTCAAAGTTACGTTGACGGAACTTACATTGATGCCTGGTCTTACTTTGGTTCTATCGCTAAAGAAATCAATGAAAACCACATGTTACAGTTGACCATTATTGGCGCACCTCAAAAACATGGTCAAAGAGATGATTCTCAATTTTCGGCACAGTCTTACAAGCAAATTGATCAGGTAGGAAGAAAATACAATCCAAATTGGGGTTATGCAAAAGGGGAATTCTTAAACGAAAGAAACAACTATTACCATAAACCTCAAACTGCTTTAAACTGGTACTGGAACATTAACGAAAAATCATACTTAAATACTTCGGCTTATATTTCTACAGGTAAAGGTGGTGGATCCGGTATCTTAGGACGTGATCCTATTAAATATGGCCCTGGACAAAACGAAATGGGACAACGTGACTGGGATAGAGCCATTGCAATCAATGACACTTCTTCAGCTGGCGCATACCTGATCATGAGAAACTCAGTAAACAACCACTTCTGGACTGGTCTTCTTTCTACATTCAAGCATGAATTATCAAGCAACTTGAAATTAATTGCTGGTATCGATGGTCGTTACTATAAAGGTGAGCACTATAGAGAGGTTAGAGATTTACTTGGTGCAGATTACTGGGAAGATAGTGTAACTCCAGAAGCTAAAGTAGGTGATCGTATTGCTTATGATAATGATGGAACCGTATTCTATACAGGTTTATTCGGACAGTTAGAATATACCAACGATGATATCTCTGCATACATCGCAGCATCCGGTGCGAATACACAATATGGTCGTACGGACCGTTATAACTATGCGCGTGGAAGAGGTGAATTAGAAGCTGAAAAAGTGAACCAAATAGGTTACAACGCCAAAGCCGGATTGAACTATAACATCGACAAACATCACAACGTATTTGCAAGTGGAGGAATTTATTCTAGAGCTCCTTTCCACAACTTTGTTTACATCAATTATTCAAATACAGTTAACCCTGAAATCTCAAATGAGAACATTACAGCAGCTGAATTTGGTTATGGATATACACATAACAAATTCAATGTGAAAATTAACGGGTACTATACAAACTGGGCGGATAAATGGACCAGAGCAAACATTACCGATGTAAACACCGGAGATCGTTCTACAATTTACTTCCAGGGATTGGATGAGTTACACGTTGGTGGTGAGTTAGAAGCTACGTATAAAGCCACTAAGGACTTAGAAATCGGTGTATTTGGTTCTGTAGGAAACTGGACGTACACAAAAGATGCTAACGTAACCATCTTTGACGATGAGAGAAACCCAATTGGTGAAGGTGTGATCTACAGTAAAGACTTAAAAGTAGGTGATGCACCTCAACAACAATTTGGTGCTAAATTCCAATACACCATCATGAGAAATGTAACCTTAGGTGGTTCTTATGTAAGAAACGAAGAATTATACGCTTCATTTGATCCTGCTACACGTCAAGATCCAAATGATAGAGCTCAGTCTTATAAATTAGATGGTTTCGGAATGACTAATGGGTTTGTAAGATTTAGATTTCCAGTTGGAACATCTACGGGTTCTTTCACATTGAATGCAAACAACATCTTCGATGTGCATTATGCACAGGAAGGATGGGATAACGCTATTTCTGATGCCAATGGAGATCGTAATCACGGTAGAGACAACTTCGTAGGATTCTGGGGATGGGGAAGAAACTTCAACTTCGCTTTAAAATTGAACTTCTAGTTAGATAAATATAGAAATATGAGCTCCGTTTCTTTCGAGAAACGGAGTTTTTTTATGTCCTAAAACTGCCTGGTATTAATCTAATTAATCCTACCACCTAATCATGAATAATTCCTTACCACTATCCACCAAATACGTCCATATGATCAAACTTTTGAGGCTATCTAAGTATACACCTCCTGCTCCAACTAAAAAACCAATGCACAGATCAATCCGGTCTATAATCTATATAGAAATAAGAGTTAAATACTAAGTAATTTTGAATGAAATGAGATTACTCGTTATCGGCTAATCCATTACTTACACTCTCCGCGTAATCCGCTAACCTTTCAACGCTGTTAAAAAGCTCAGAATAAAGAATACCACTTCTTACATTGTACTCCCCTTCTTCGATCTTAGACAAGTAATTTTTTCTCAGCTTTTTACGCATTTTATCTACTTTGTCCTCAATAGTTTTAGCTTCTTCCAGGTCTTCAGAGGTAATATCCCATTTCTCCAGATTTTCATTCATCTTCTTCAGTGCCAAATCCACCAAAGCCAATAAGTCTTCCAATTTGGTTCTTTGTTCAGGACTAAACCAAATCTTCTTCTTGTTCTTACTCATAATAGAAGTTCCCAATTGAACGATGATATCTGCAATGTTCTCCAGGTCATGTGTAATACCCAACATTTTCTGAACATTATTTGAAGATTGACGTGATTGCTCTAGCTTGCTCATACGCGCTAAGAAATCAGAAATTTCTTCCTCCAGTCTATCCGATACTTCTTCGTATCTCAAAAGCTTCTTATACTGTTTTTCACGCTTAGTTGCATCTTTTTCAGCCATCAATTTTTCAAACTGCTTCATCATTTTAGAAACGTGAACACCCATACGGGTAATTTCCTTTTGCGCTTCTAAAGCCGACATTTGCGGAGTAACAATGTTTGATTTGATGTACTCCAATCTAAACACCTCATCTTCCTGGCCTTTAGATTTCACTAATTTGATCGCTAAATCAGCCAATTGCGGTACAAAATTGATCATAATAATCACATTCAAAACATTGAATAATGTATGGAAAGTGGCTAATGCAAATGTGGTTTGCGCAGGATTCTCCAAGAACTCACTTGGCTCATTATGTCCAAAAATAAATGCGACTCCTTTCAAGAAAAATGGAAATACCAACAACATCCATGTGACACCAAAAACATTAAACATGGTGTGAATCATAGCCGATCGCTTAGCATAAACATTCGCTGCCAACGCTGCCAGTTGTGCCGTAATCGTTGTTCCAATATTCTCTCCCAATACCATAGAAGCCGCAATGTCAAAACCGATCCAACCCTGTGCAGTCATTACCAGAGTAATCGCCATAGTGGCAGATGAAGATTGGATTACAACCGTCAAAACAGTTCCGAATATCACAAATATGATGTACGACAAATACCCTAAATCAGTCACATTCTGAACGAATGACAACATCTCCGGGTTATGTTTAATATCTGGTACAGCACCTTTCATCAACATCAAACCATAAAACAGAAGCGAAAATCCAACTACAGTTTCTCCCCAAAAACGAACTTTCCCTTTATTGACAAAAAGCAATGGAACTCCAACCGCTAAAACCGGAATGGCGATCGCACCCAGGTCTACTTTAAACCCAAAATATGAAATGAACCATGCAGTAACGGTTGTTCCTACATTCGCTCCCATCATAATTCCGACAGACTCAGTTAATGTCAATAATCCGGCATTCACAAAACTTACGGTCATTACCGAAGTTGCGGATGATGATTGAATGATAAAAGTGATTAAAAAACCGGTTAGCACCCCAAAAACTCTATTTCTGGTCATACTACTCAGGATATTTTGCAGTCCTTCTCCTGCCGCTTTCTGAATCCCTTCACTCATTAACTTCATTCCATAAAGGAACAATGCCAACGAACCTAAAAGCTTAAAAAAATCACCTAATGAATATTCCATTTTTTATTGACTATATAAGATGGGCAAATCTATTTTACTGAGTTTTACTTTTTGACAATCTAGTGTTAAGGTAATATTAACAAAAACGCTCATTTACCTTTTATTGATTTGATTATCAATTAAATAAAAAAAGCAACTCGATGAGCTGCTTTTTAATATTAATAATGACCGTCTAATTACGAGTTCATAATGCTTTCAATTTCATCCGCAAGGATTGGAATATTACGCATCAAATTGAAGTTTTCTCCACTTTTGATCACAATATCATCTTCCAATCTAATTCCCAGATTTTCATCCGGAATGTAGATACCAGGTTCCACAGTAAACACCATATTTTCTTTAATCGGTTCTACCCATGAACCTACATCATGTGTATCTAAACCAATATAATGTGAAGTTCCATGCATAAAGTATTTCTTATATGCTGGCCAATCCGGATTCTGGTTTTTAATATCTGTCTGGTCGATCAATTTCAGTTTCAATAATTGCTCTTCCATTAATTTACCTACTTCTTTATGGTAATCGTTTAAAGTTACCCCTGGACTTAAGATTTTAGTAGCTTCATTCTTCACATGCAACACCGCATTATACACCGCTCTTTGTCTTTCAGTAAATCGACCACTTACCGGAATACATCTCGTTAAATCTGACGAATAGTTCGCATACTCTGCGCCAATATCCATCAAAATCACATCTCCATCATGACATTGCTGGTTATTTTCAATATAGTGTAACACACAAGCATTATAACCTGAAGCAATGATTGGGGTATATGCATATCCATTCGCTCTGTTTCGAATAAACTCATGCCATAATTCCGCTTCAATTTCATATTCCCAAACACCAGGTTTTACAAAATCTAAAACTCTTCGAATCCCTTTTTCAGTAATATTACAAGCATCTTGCATCAATGCAATCTCAATGTCCTTCTTTACCGAACGAATATCATGCATAATTGGCGCACTTCTTTGATAAGTATGCGCAGGATATAACGGCTTGAAATTTTTAATGAATCTATCTTCTCGTGTTTCCACTTCGGTATTCGCTCTTAAGTGTTCATTGGTGTTCAAATAAACGTTCTCTGCTTCACTCATCAACTTTTTCATGATCGTATCAAACTGATCCAACCAATACACTGTTTTGATCCCTGAAACTTCAAATGCACGATCTGCAGTTAATTTCTCACCTTCCCAAACTGCAATGGTTTCATTGGTTTCCTTTAAAAACAAAATTTCACGATGTGCTTCATCACTGGCATCCGGAAAAATCACCAATATGCTTTCTTCTTGATCTACACCTGACAAATAAAAAATATCACGATGTTGCTTAAACGGAATTGTACTGTCAGCACTAATTGGGTAAATATCATTAGAATTGAAAATCGCTAATGATTTCGGTTTTAACTGTGCGCTATAGTCCTTTCTATTTGCTACAAAAAGTGCAGCATCTATTTGATGGTATTTCATTATACTCTGGTTTTAAAATGCAGTCCCAAATTTAGCCTGAAATTTCTTTCAACCCTTGAATAAATGCTAAAATTATTCTTGTAGAATCAAGTTATTTCAAGATTGCAAACTCAACTGTTTCTCCTAATTTTTATCTTCGTAAGATATTGTTCGCTATGAAAGTATCTTTTACTAATCTTTCCTCTTATTTTATTGGTATTCTTCTGGTCTTGTATTCTACATCGATTACAGCTCAAATTACATTATTAGATACCGTTCCTTCATCTGAACCCACCGCGATTTCACTTATCGACTTAAATGTTAAAATCGAATTAGCGAAGGAACAATTAAAGAGCATCAACAGAAAAATAAAAACACAACCTGAGGTCACTAAAATTGACACTCTTATACCAGAATATAACCGATTCATTAAGGAGCAAACCAAGAGTTATCAAAACTTTAAAAAATCACACCCTAACAAACAGAAGGTCATCAATATCATTAACAAATGGGGCAGTTTTAATGCACATCTGGATATCTGGCAAAGTACCATAAACAGATATTTGGATAAAAATCTCGTATGGCTGGAACAACTAAAAAAAGAAGAAACAGAATGGAGTTTGACTTATGATCAAATCAAACTAAAAGCGCCCTACACCGTCAAAAAAAATGTTGAGAATACACATAATGCAGTCAAAAAACTGATCCGTAAGATTGAAAAACAAAATAATCATTACCTCAGCCTGGAAAACAAAATTTTAATTCAAAAAGAAGCCATTGCAGCTGTGATGGATGATTTGGATCACTGGAAAGCTTCAGAAGAATTCTCATTGATTTATCCAAGACATCCTCCATTATGGAAAATTTCTACCCAGGACCATTTATCCAAACACGAAAACTTTGATCCCTGGGCCTCATTTAACGAAAACATATTCTCCATAGGTAAATTTGTTAGCAACCCTGAAAATAATGTGATCTATCATTTTTTAGTCGTAATACTCATGTCTATTTGGTTATGGAGACTTAAAGCTTCTTTTCGAACTTTAAATTTTAGCGACTCTGAACAAACACTGATCAAGTCAAAAAATGTAATCGTAAATCATCTGACTCCATCTATCATATTTACAGCGAGTATCATATCGATTATCTACTTTTCGCATACCCCAAATTTGTTATCAGAAATCATATTCTTAACCGCTTTATCTACAACTCTACCTCTGATAAAACCTGAATTACACGAAAAATTTAAAGGGCTCATTTATTTTATCATTTTACTCTTTGTATTAGATACTCTAAAATCGTATGTATGGTATTCGTCCTGGTTTTATCGGGTATATTTATTTACCGAAACCATACTCGCATTTTTGGTCATTCTAAGAATGACATATCCATATCTCACCACAAGAAGATTAAAACTTAATAAACTTTCTATCTTACTGGTACGATTGGTTCCAGTACTCTATATACTACTGGCCACTTCTTTTGTTTCCAATATTTTAGGGTTAACCAATTTAACTGATCTGATGTTAAAAGTGGTGATTAAAGGCAGTTCTCTATTTGTAGTGCTATACGGCATTCTAATGATTCTAGGTGGTTTAACCACCGGATCTATCCATTATTACTTTTCAAAACTGGAGAAAGTTGATTTTCAATACAAAAACTTCATTGAAAAAAAAGCCACTCAATTCATCGTGATTTTTGCCTATGGGTTTTTGATCATATATCTGCTACAAATTATTGACGTTTATGATGTAGTCACTTTATGGGTAAAAGATTTTATCTCACAACCCATTGAAATTGGTGTTATTTCATTCACATTAGGAAGTATTCTTAGCTTCTTAACCATACTGATCGGTTCGTTTATCATCACCTCATTTATCTCTAAAATCATTGATGGTGGTATTCTGGATTTTCTGAAACTACCCAAAGGAGTTCCCTCTATTATTTCCGTACTCATTCGTTATTTTCTTATTGCTTTTGCATTTATCATAGCCATGTCGTCTATTGGTATCAACCTCAGTCAATTTAATTTGATGGCCGGTGCATTGGGTTTAGGTATTGGTTTTGGTTTACAAAACATCATTTCCAATTTTATATCCGGGCTGATATTACTATTTGAACGTCCCATCCAAACTGAAGATGTGGTAGAAGTGGGGACCTTGCTTGGTGAGGTTCGTAAAATCGGAGTCCGATCTTCCAATATTCGCACTTTTGACGGTGCTGAAGTGGTGGTTCCAAACAGTAACCTGATTACCAACGAAGTGATCAACTGGACTTTATCAGACAACGTAAAACGAATTGAAGTTAAAATTGGTGCTGCTTACGGTTCAGATCTTCAAAAAGTTGTGGATATTTTAAATGAAGTAGCTGTAAATCACCAACACGTACTAAAATATCCTAAACCGGTTGCATTGTTTGATCAATTTGGAGATAGCTCCTTAGATTTCAGGTTATTGTATTGGGTTCCGGTAGAACATGGTATCACTTCAAAAAGTGAAGTTTCTATTGAAATATACAATCAGTTCAATACGAACGGTATTGAAATTCCGTTTCCTCAACGCGATGTTCATATCAAAAAAGATGATCTGGATCGCTTACAAAATGGATCATAAATTCAACACATGTACAGGGTTGTTCTAATACTTCAGGTATTATTTATACTTTCCGAATCAATTTCTGCCCAAACGGTTTCAGGATATATTTATGATGTAGACAGTCATCAACCTATTCCATTTGTCAACATTAGAATTCACGAAACCACTAAAGGGACCACAAGTGATATTGATGGGTATTTTAGTCTAAATGTCACACAATTTCCAGTTCAAATTCATATTCACTCTTTAGGTTATCACGATACTTTGATTCAAATCAACCCATCCGAAAATCAAATCATCTACCTAAAAGAAAAAGTCCAGGAACTAAAGGCTGCGGTCATTACCTCAAATGAAAACCCTGCGATTCGGATTATACAAAATGCCATCGACAATAGGGATATTAATAACCCCGAAAAAAGTCGTTCGTTTTCGTATGAAACCTACAGTAAAATGGTTTTTGGCCCTCATTCCCAAAATCAATCTTCTGATTCGTTTTTTGAAAATTCAGATTCTAATATCACCAAAAAGCCACACCATCTATTTATCACCGAAACTATAACCAAAAGGATTTTCGAGCCACCTCATCACAGTTACGAAAATGTAATCGCCAATAGAGTTTCCGGATTATCTAACCCGAATTTCACATTAATCGCCAGTTCTTTTCAGCCCTTTTCCTTTTCTTCTGATTACGTCAATATTGTAGGTTTAAATTATCTCAGCCCTTTAGCTAAAAACAGTTTCAAAAACTACGTTTTCGAATTGCGTGATTCGGTTATTCTACAAAATGATACAGTGTATTCCATTTATTTTCAACCCCGAAAAGGATCTACATTTCCAGGATTAACGGGTACATTGGCTATCAATACCAACCAGTTTGCCATTCAAAACATCCAATTTAAACAGGCCAATCCAAATAGTTCATTTGAAATAGACTTTGAACAACTCAATGCTTTTGTGGACAGCCTTCAATGGTTTCCTGTGCAATTTAATTCACATATCATTTTCAAGATTGATAATACCGATCCTCAAGCCATTGACCTCATCAATGCCAATGGAAAAACATATATCAGCCACATTCAATTGGACTCTGATTTCTCTTCAAAAGACTTTACAAACGTAGCGTTAGAATTAGATGAAGAAGCCAATCAAAGGGACAGTACCTTCTGGAGTCAATACCGAAAAGAAAAACTCACTTCTATTGAACAAAATACATACACTATTGTAGATAGTATTGGTCAAAAGATTCATCTGGATAGGAAAATGCTTTTTCTACAATCATTGACAACCGGCTTACTCCCAATTGGTCCGGTTTCTTTAGAGCTTAACCGGATATTAGATTACAATGAATACGAAGGTGTAAGATTAGGTGCTGGATTAAGAACCAATGATAAAATCTCTAAATTCTTTTCTATAGGAGGGTATACGGCCTATGGATTTAATGATAAAAAGTGGAAATATGGTGGTGATATTTTATTCAAATTAGATCCTAAAAATGATATTACCGCAGGAATTCAATATCAAAACGATGTCACAGGTTCCGGGCAAATAGAATATTTCAAAAAGGATGTTTTTAATCTGCGGTCTTATAGTGATTTATATTTATCCAGAATGGATCAAGTTGAAGGTTTTCAGGTCTACCTTACATTTAGATCGTTTAAGGATTTTCAAAACAAAGTATTCTTTAATTCTTATTCTCAATCTTTCAATTACCCCTATTCTTATGTGAATTCCAGCGATACCGTTTTAACCTCAAACCAGGCATTCCAAAGAAATGAAATTGGTTGGTCATTTAGATTTGGTTTTAGAGAAAAGTATGTACGTTCATTTGGTCAAAACATCTCACTAGGCACCAAATTCCCATATGTATGGGGGCGTATTACGCATGGAAATACCTTATGGGGAAATGACTTCACTTATACTAAAGTTGATGCCCGAATTACCAAGTCTTTTTTAATTAAAGGGTGGGGTAGATTTGGTTTCCAATTGGAAGGTGGCACCACTGTGGGACAAGCTCCCGCTTCATTACTTCATTACCAAAGAGGGATGCGAATTGATGGGTTTAACCTGTACATTGAGAACGCATTTAATACGATGCGACCGAATGAATTCTTATCGCAGCACTACTTTTCTGCACATCTCCACCACCGATTTGGTGCATTGTACCGCACCACTTACTCTGCTCCGGAAATTTCTATTTTAACATCTGCAGGATGGGGAACTCTTGATCACCCTGAAGCACATCAAAACATGAATTATTCCACCATGGAAAAGGGGTTTTACGAATCCGGAGTATTGATTGATAACCTTTTCATACTCAACACCACCGGAATTGGTTTTGGTGCATTTTACAGATATGGGCCCTATGAGCTAGCCAAAACAACGGATAACTTTGGCTTTAGCTTTACACTACTATATGTGCTACAGTAGTTTATTGTGCATTGTATTTAGCGGTATACTTTCTGAACAATTGTTTCTGAGTATCATCCAAATTTAAAGGTCGTCCCATCACCCAGGCTAGAAACACCTGATTGGTGCGCATATCTAAAGCATCTCCTGAAGATACAAAAAATGTGGCTTGCTTACCGGCTTGTAAGGTGCCCAAATCTTCATCTATTCCTAAAATTTTTGCCGCATTCCAGGTAATACTTTGTAATGCTTCTTCCTTGCTTAAACCATATCCAACAGTTTCTCCGGCAAGAAACGGAAGGTTTCTGGAGTTCATGGCCTCCATATCGCCTGCGGTACCCAGACAATACAATACGCCTGCCTTTTGTAATATAGCAGGCAGCTTATAAGGGTAATATGGGTCATCCCCAGGTCTTATCGGCAGTGAATGTACTCTACGTAAAATCACACCAATATTATTTTCTTTTAATTCATTCGTAAGTAATCCACTATCATAACCACCAACAATCACCACTTTCTCAATTCCCAGTTTCTTTTTAAACTGAATGACCTGCATGATTTCTTTGGACATGTTACAATGTACATACAGTGTTTTTTGTCCCCTAAACAAAGGCCTTAAACTTTCAAACTGTACATTCATTTCTTCGTTATTACTCTGCGCATATGCTTTAGCCGACTGAAAATATGCCGTGATTTGTTGAATCCGTGCTTCTGTATTTTCATTCTTTTTAATGGGTTGTGCAGCATACCATGGTCCCTTTTGAACGAATCTTTTGGGCCAGTTCAAATGATACCCATCCACCATTCTAATGGCCGCATCCTCATAATTCCACGCATCTAAACGCATCACCGATGAAGCTCCGGAAATAATCCCACCTCTCGGGGTAACTTGTGTGGTTAAAATCCCATTATTTCGAACCGTATATACAATTTTAGACTCCGGATTATATGCTATTGCGGTGCGCAAATTAGGATTGAATAACCCCACATCATCAAAATCTCTGGATTGTCTTAATGCATCCACTTCTGTAATACCCAGAGTATTATCTGTGGATATCAATCCAGGGTATACATGTGCACCATTCAGGTAAATTACCGTATCATAATCTGATGTTTCTACACGCTTTCGCATTTGATCTTTTACAAATACAAATCGTCCGTTTTCAATAGCTATTACCGAGTTTTGAATGACTTCCCCATTCCCAATATGTGCCACTCCACCTACAATTAAAACTTTGTTCGGGTACTCCATTACCGGTGCCGGAACTTGAGCCAATAGTTGTGATGTCATACTCCATAACATCACAAAGCACAACATTTGACTCCCCCATCTTTTAATATTTATTTCTTTATTCATCTTTCTCAAATTATTAAAAGTCAGTTTCAGAATCAAAACTGTCACAGTGATATTCGTGTTGTTCCTGATGTTTTACTTTTTGTGTTTTTGCGCCATTCTTTTGTGCTTTCATCATCGCTAAAATGATTCTTTGACGTTCTTTTTGAATCAACTCCCGCAATTGCTGGTCTCTTTCCTGACTGTAATAAATTGTACCATCAATCATTGTAAATAATGGATGAGAATACACGGATAATGGATGCCCGGACCACAATACCAAATCCGCATCCTTACCTACTGTAATACTTCCCACCCGGTTATCAATATGCAACATTTTAGCCGGATTAATCGTAATCATCTTCAATGCTTCTGTTTCACTCACCCCACCATATTTTACCGTTTTTGCTGCTTCCTGATTCAACCGTCTTCCCATTTCAGCATCATCAGAATTAATTGCGGTATTGATCCCTTGTTGTGAAAGAATGGCAGCATTGTAAGGAATCGCATCATTCACTTCAAATTTATAGGCCCACCAGTCTGAAAAAGTTGAGGCATTTGCACCATGGGCTTTTAATTTATCTGCCACCTTATACCCTTCTAAAATATGCGTAAATGTGTTGATTCTAAAACCCATACTATCTGCTACATTCATCAACATGGTAATCTCCGATTGAATATACGAATGACACGTAATGTAACGCTGATCTTTTAATATCTCAGCCAGAGTTTCCAATTCTAAGTTTCTTCGGGGAGGTTGTAATCCATTTTTCAATTCCTTTTTGGTTGCTCCGTTAAATGCATCCCATTGCTCCGCATACACTTTTGCCCGGGTAAATGCATCTACATATACTTGCTCAACTCCCATTCTGGTTTGCGGAAATCTGGACGTATATCTCCAATCTGAATTGGATTGTTTTACATTTTCACCTAAGGCAAATTTGATAAACTTAATATCCCCTAATTTCATTTGTTCGGGTGCAGATCCCCATCTCAACTTAATCACTTGTGATTGTCCGCCAATTGGATTCGCAGACCCATGGAGTAATTGCGCACTTGTTACCCCACCAGCTAATTGGCGATAAATATTTATATCATCCGGATTAATTACATCTCCTATGCGTACTTCGGCCGAATTATTTTGCCCGGCTTCATTGACTCCATTTTTAATAGCGATATGAGAATGTTCATCTACAATTCCTGGTGTGAGATGTAACCCGGTTCCATCAATTTCAATATAACCTTCCGGAGTTGGTGTTCGTTCTCCTACGGCTTCAATTTTACCATTGGATACCATCACATAACCTCGGTAATTACCTGTAGAATCACAGGTCCAAATACGCACATTTTTGATAAAATAATTCTGTTGCTGAGGAACCACCGTATCTCCATATGACATATTCGGATAAAACACCTGTCCTTTTTGAATAATAGGTTTTAAACTATCTCCATAAGGAGTCATGGAAATCGTTTTTTGTTTAATCGCTGTCCAATCTGACCAATTTCCTTCGGCATCTTGTAATTTCCCATCAATGATTTTCCCTTTATAATTGGTTTTTCCTACCAGTCTCACAGGACCTTTATGTTGATGATTCCCTTGCTGAAACTGTATGGTCATTAAGTTATTCTCAATAGAAATTTTTCCTTTTTGTGGGTTTTCTTTTGTACCTCCCATCGTGGTAGAAACTGCATAACCTTTTTCAGTTTGAACCACATCCATTTGATATAAGACTCCTCCAAAGTTTAAATTATAGTTTCCGGTCGGATCAATTGTAGTGGCATCTTTAATGATATTCCGCTGCCCCAATGTCCAGTTCTCCAAAACTTTAGAATCTGTAAAAAACACATCTTCCGCAGTAATAAAAAAGTTCGCATACTTACCTGCTTTTAAAGAGCCCAGATCTTCTGATTTTAGCAATGAGGCAGGCGTGGTCGTAAGCGCTTTTAAAGCATCCTCCGGTGTTAATCCATATCTGATTGCTTTTCTCAGATTCGTCCAAAACATTTTAGGATTATCTGATGCAGATAAAGCAAATTCCACACCTGACTGACTTACAATGGCAGGATTTGATGGAGCCAACTCCCAATGTTTTAAATCTGCCAGACTAATATACTGCGCATCTAACGGATCGCTCACATCATACGGTTTTGGAAAGTTTAAAGGCACTATTAGTTTGATATGGGCCGCTTTAATTTCTTCTATATGTTTATATGCATCTCCCCCTCCGGTAGCGACAATACTCATCTCAAATTCTTCTCCTAAACGTGCAGCTCTTAGTACAGCCTGATAATTACGCGCATCAAAAAATTGAGGAATTTCTTTATGGTCTTGTATCGCCTGAAGCGAGTAATTAACGGGAGTTTGGTTGCCCTTTGAATACCAGTCCGCATCATACATCGTTTGTCTAAACAATGCAATAGATCCCATCAACGAAGTAGGATATAATTGTGTGGAATTTCCTTTTCCAAAACCATAATATGCAGCCCCTTGGGGTTTTAATACAGCCTGACCCAATTTATTCTTACCCAAAGAAACAATAGCTGCATTTCCACGCATAATACCATTGTATTGGTGTGTTAAAACCACACCAAATCCCAGGCTTCTGAGTTTTTCTGATTTTTGGGGATCTGTATTAAATAAATTGACGTAGTCTACTTGCGGGTGAATGGCGTCATTCCAGTATAAAGTTCCATTATTCTTCGCAACATACTGGGGTTTCAGTGGTTTTTTCTTTTTCTCCACTTCGGGCATTCCATAGTTACTTCTGAGTTCAATAAACGAAGGATAAATATATTTTCCTTTTAAGTCAAAAACCACAGCGTTATGCGGAACTTCAATTCCAGATCCACTGGAAACTACTTTACCGTCCTGAATGATCAATGTCCCATCCGAATACTCTTCTCCCGGAGCTACCACCAAATGTGCGTGAATAAACGCATAGGTAGTATGATCTGGAGTATATACCCCATTAATAGGTGTAATTGGTTGGGCATTAGCCTGGAATAAAATAAAGCTGATTAAAAAGGAAAGTATGATTCTCTTCTGCATCTGACAAATGTAGCAGAATTTCAATATCTCCGAATTCCATTAACTTGTTAATATGCTGTTAGTTTTACACAAAAAAGGCCACGATTTCTCGTAGCCTCCATCCATTGTATAGATATTTCTTTCTTATTGAAGAACGACTCTTTTCGTATAAAGTTCGCCATTGGATGTGTATACTCTTACTACATACACGCCTTTGGAATAACCGGAACTATTTAATCTCCAGGTATTACCCGAAGCTTTTTGATTTACTAAAATTTCTCCTTTTAATCCAATAACATCAATTTGACTGATGGCACTGGTTTCAGTTAATAATGACACTACTATTTCCTCTTGCGTAGCAAATACTTTTACTTCATCTGCATTTAACTCTTCTATTCCAGTTGTAACATCAGGCCCTGATCCCGAATTCGCACCACCTTTTTTATGGATAATATGCAGGTAGAATCTATTTGCCCATTCTTTAGGTTGAGATGCAAACTGACATTCCTGGTATTTTAAATCGTAAAACTTACGCATGTATCTATCTTCTAATAAAACATCTTTATTTGAAAATGATCCTATCAACGAATCTAAACTGATGGTAAATACAGATGCCTCATTAGTTTGAAAATGTAATGGCACCACAGTAGTCGTAGTTGTCAATGCCGGCAATCCATTAAATACCAAATATTTTCCACCGGCCTTAGAACTGAAATTAAATCCAGCGTTTTCTAATTTAATGGCATCAAATTTTGAATCAATTCCTTCCTGCGCATCTAAATCAAAATAAACCCGGGTTTGATCTTCTACCTGATGGGCATTAGAAGCATTTAAATACACGCCAAAATAAGATAGGGCAGATCTAAAATCATCATTGGTATTGGAACGCATTGAATTACTAAACGATACCGTCCCCACCAACCCATCTGTTGAGGTACTGGCATCTACATAAAACCCCTGGCAAGAAGCTACATATTTTCCATCTGTACTGTTGTAAGTGGTATAAGAGGTTGATGTATTCATCCCGGAACCAGGATTGTATAAATACACTGCATTTGCAATGGTACCGCTATTTGTCGATAAAAAACTATTGATCGACAGTGCAGATGGATATGGATTACTAATCAAATTCCAATCATTTGAACCTGTTAATACTGCGGTACTACTTCCATAAATATTAGCCGTTAAATCTCCATTATTCATGGCTCCACTACTTACTTTAAAACTGTATTTATTGCTCGTATTTCCCACAATAAAATAACCACGGGCCGGATCAAATTTTCCATCCGGATTTCCTTCCGGACTGGAAATTACATTTCCACTATTTACCGTATAAGAAAAACCTGCGCAATTGATGGTCTCCCCAATAGTATAATCATGCTTCCACGATTGATCTGAAGCTTGAAATCCATAAAAGTCACAATTATTATGAGATGTGAATACACTGTCCATCCGTAACAATGTGGAAAATGGTGAACCCCATGCATTGTAATCCGTAGCGGCATTAAATCCTTCTTTTTCAATCACAATATCTCCTGAACAGGTTACAGAGCCTGTAGATGTAACAGTCAATGAACCACTATGTTCAATTCGGATTTCGGAAGATACAGTGACATCTTCAGTAGTAATACTTGTTCCGGCACCAGCACAGATTCTCAATTGGTCTAATGCACTTCCATCGTTGAAAGTCGCATCTCCACCAACAATAACTGCATGGGCCGCACCGGTAGAAGATGATGGTTGTGAATGCGCATATCCGGAGGCATTATGCCATGCTCCATTGGAATACGATAAATCAATATCTGTAATATCTCCATAAGAATCGAATGCTCCTGGAGTTGCATTATCAGTAGCATCATCAATATTATCTGTCCAATACCCTAAAGGCATCTGAAAAACACGCTTTCCAAGTGCTGCTGTAAATTCCTTCGTTTCATCAATCAAGGTCCCATCATCGGTTCCTTCAGTTCCTCCGAGTTTTAAAACAAAGAGTTTATTGTTACCAAAATTATTGATCGCAGTACGATTGTAATTCACGGTGTATCCCGTATTAGATAAATCAACACCCCAGGTAGATTCAAAATTCGATTCCGCTCTATTCCTATTTAAAATCAAAAAACCGTTGGCCGGAACAATAATTGACCCATCAATATCTGTCCTTAAATCTACAATTTGACTGGTTGAACCGGCATTGTTTACAATCATTTTAGCGCCAGCCAAATTGATATCATTTGCTGTGGTATTATACAACTCAATATAACTGTAATCTGATATGGTGGCATGGCGCGCATACTCTGTGATTAAGACTTCTCCTACCCCTGGTGGATTATATGCTATCGTCAATTCCGATCCATTACTCCAGGAAGTTCCTTTTCTGGTAAACACCTTTACGTAATAGGTGTTTGGACCAGAAACACCGGAAAAATTGCAAGTCGTAGCAGAGCCTTTATACACCACACTTCCTCCCAATAAACTTGTTCCGGACCCTAAAGTAGCGTTGGCAGTATATGATGATCCATCTCCAGTAGGTAAACCTGCAGAAATAGCACTTCCCTGATTGGCAACTACCAAAATCTCATCAAATGGGGAAGCCGGATCACTCCATTTTAAGTCTATATCGCTGGCATCTGGTAAATCATATAAACTTTGAACATTTGAAATATTCTCGGTGACCGTAATATTATCAAAAGTGTGGATTCTAGTGCCTGCAATATTTCTAGCTCTGATCACAATTTGAACTGTTGTTCCAATCAAAGAATCTTGTGTAGCGGTTGCAGAGGTAAAATCATCCGTATTATCCCCATTATTTGCAAATAACGTTTCGGAACCTCCATCTAACTTATAATAAACACGGATGTATTCCGTACCTGCAAGAGACCCTGTCTCAGCTACATCTACACTTAAATCCACTGAAGCCACACTGGAAATAGTGACTACCGGAGACGTCCAAATTGCTTCACCGTCTAGATCCTTCCCTTCAAAGGCTTCAGAACTATTCACTTCAAAATGATCATCTGAAGCTGTTAATGATGTGGAACTTACATCGATCGTCCAGGTCATACCTGTAGTATCGTATGTATATGGTGATGGACCCTGTACTCCTTTTCCCACATCACTTGAAAAATCTTCAGAGTATAATACAGTTTGCCCTATAGACTGTAGAGAAATAAGTGTACAACAAATTAGGGTTAATTTAGTAAGTATTAGTTTCATATTGACAAAGTTTTCGTTTTGTAACCCTAACAAACTTAATCAATTAAAAAACTATTTAATAGGAATAACTGTATTCTTAACTCAATATTGACAGCAAATTAACACTTCAATCTATGCCAACAGTTTATCCTGAACCAGAAATAGCATCACCAACATAATGACAGCGATATAAACAAGATACGAAAATAGAATGGCAAAAATTGTTTTAATGAATCCCCATACACCACTGGCACTATACACTTTCATAACATAAAACACCGTGTATATCAATATACCCACACCTCCAATAAATGAAACGGTTATAGGATGCGACATGGTAGGTACTACCATCACAATGTTCATGACATTGATCTGAGACACCATAAAAGCATTAATCACCAGACTCTCTGCATAGTTATAACCGGATTTTCGAAAAAATAAAAAGGTGAAAAACGCAAAAATAGGAACCAATGAAAACGTAAATTTATCCATAGATTGAAATACGGTATCCATGATTTCTCTGGTAAGTTTACCCTTCTTTTTTTGCATTTCTTCCTTACTCATCTTGGGTTTCTTTTTAATATCGATACCCACATTCTTTTCAAATTCAGAGATTTCTTTCCCTAAACTTTCTCCCATTTCATATGACCCGGATGACGAGAAATCAAAGTTCCCTTGATCTATATTCGGAATAAAGATCAAATAGTAATTCATTAGGGAAATAACAGCAGTGGAGAAAATCAACAAACGCATGGGATTGGCATGATTCCAACGTGATTGATATAAATACTCATCAATGGTTTGCTTCGGATGAAATAATAATCCTCTCAGCGTATACAATACGCCTCTTTCAAAATTCATGACCGATAAAAAATCCGCCCATATCACAGCCCAGGTAATTCTAGATGGTTTTTGATCGTTTTGTCGCGGCAGGTTTTCCATCAAAAATATTTTGGTTGAAAAATACGAAAATGATAATTACACTCGTCTACTTTTTTGATCCATTCGTAAAAACTTGTGCTTTCTAAATATGAACTTAAATTTGTGAGAGTCATTATCCATTCAATTTTATTTCGTGAACGAAAATCAAACCAATATTATACTACTTAAAAGTTTATACACGCAAAAGAAAAAAATACTACTGGCAACCGTAATTTTTGCACTCCTTGCAATTGGATTTACTTTTTTTATTCCCAAAAAGTATACGGCTTTAGGTATTGTATATCCTACTTCTTCTAATTCCATTAAGGATGTGGTGGCCCACCCTGATTTTGGTTATGAAATCCATTCGGATAGATTGATTCAACTGTTTCAATCCCGAATCATGCAAGATTGGGTAACCCAAAATTTTGATCTGATCTCTTATTACGAAATTGATACCTCAAATGCCGACTGGGTATATAGTTTAGATAAAAAGTATCACCATGATATTTCTTTTTCACGTAACAAGTATTTGTCTGTAGAAATTGAGGTTAACAGTAAAAACCCCCAAAGATCGGCAGACATGGTGAATGGGATGATCCATTATGTAGATACTATTCGGAGGGATATGTTTTTAGCCAATACCACTTTATTGGTTCAAAACCTTGAAAAACAAATTGCACAACAAGAGGATGTCGTCAACACACTGCTCATTCAGATATTCAATAGTGTTCCTTCATCTGAACGCAATAAACTTTCACAAAATACGGAGATCATAATTCAGGAAAGAAAAAACAAAGCCATTCAACAATTGGGTGATGAAACAGTCCTAAATAGCTTAAAAAACAATTATTCAATAGCCGTAGAAAAATTAATTAACGACTACTACCATGAACTGGGGATATTGAATGCTTTAAAAAGAGATCTCACGGCTGCTAATGAAAAAATCAACCTTCCATTTCCGGGAATTTACGAAGTAACACTTGCCGTACCGGATGGTAAAAAAACATCTCCTTCTACCCTTAAGAATGGGATCATTGGTGGTTTTGCCGGATTTATTTTTAGTCTTCTGTTTTTTGTTTTTCAAATAAAACTACGCGAAATTCAAACCATTTTGAAAGATGATTAAATATGGTGTTATGGAACCAAAATAAGTATTTAATCTCCTTTTTAGCTGTTGCATTTTGTTTGATTTCCTGGTTTCTATATCAGGAAGAACATCCGTTTTTGTGGATTATTTTGGGCGGTATTTTAGCCGTCATTTCTATGGTACTATTTATCCCAAAACTGAATAGAATCCTACTATTTGTATTCTTATTTACTCCCCTCTCGCTTGATGTTTTGATTTCCGGTGGTTTTAAAATCTCCGCACCCACAGAAATCACCATCATTCTTTTAGCCTTTCTGTTTCTGCTGAAATGGTTTGCTGGTTTTTCTATTAAATCAACCATCCTCAAGCACCCCATCTCCATTCTATTGATTTTGGATGTGGCCTGGTCATTGGTTTCTTTGATTTTTAGTGCGCATCAGGATATTGTATTTAAACGTATTCTGTTGAAAGTACTTTTTATTGGTGTTTTTTACTTTATTTCCACACAAATACTGGTTAAAATATCTGATCAAAAGAAGTTGTTTTGGTTATATGGAATCGGAATGGTCATTCCCATATTTCATACATTCTATAAACATTATTTATTAGATTTCTTACAATCATCTTCGGTATATGTATGCCAACCATTCTATAACGACCACACTATATATGCCGCATGTTTGGCTTTTATTATTCCGTTTTTTGTTTTGCAGGTTTTTAATCGTTCTCAAACGCGATTTCGAATTTGGGCCATGGTATTATCCATCTTGTTTTTAACTGCGTTTATACTCTCCTACTCCCGTGCCGCATGGATTAGCATAGCTGCGGCACTGATATTTTACATCGCCACCTTGTTTAAAGTACGATTCTGGCAATTGATTGTAGTGATCTCATTAATTGCCGGATATCTGGTCATCAACTTTAACCCTATTTATGATCAGTTGCGACAAAATGAGGTAAAATATGATGACGATGTTTCTACCCATATTACATCTGTAACCAACCTACAAAATGATGCCTCTAACCTGGAACGAATCAACCGATGGGTGTGTGCGTATCGGATGTTTTTAGATCGTCCTGTTATGGGACATGGTTCAGGTACCTATCAGTTTGTATATGATCAATACCAAACACCAGAGTTTATGACCAGAATAAGCTCCCATCAGGGTAATAAAGGAAATGCACATTCAGAATATATGACCTATTTATCAGAAAATGGAATCATAGGATTTATGCTTTTTACTATACTCGTTTTATATAGTGTATATCTTGGAATTCAACTCTTATATAAAACCCGGGAACCTCAACATAAACTACTGATTTATTCTATTCTTTTGGGACTCATTACGTTTTATGTGCATGGATTATTCAATACTTTCTCCGACTACGATAAAATGGCGGTTTTGTATTGGGGCAGTTTGGCTATTTTGGTGCAGATGGATTTGAGGTATCGGGAAATTGGTACTTAGTCGGTTGCCATTATTCCTTCGCTGGAAGACTTGTCCATCCTCTGGCGGATGATCAATCTGAGTTTGGGGTTATTTGGCAATAATGATTTATATAAAACTAAAAATTTAAAATGTTTAATCTATTTAAAAGAAACAAACCACTACATAAGTTACCAATATCTGAGGCAATTGTCAAACTTCAAAAAAAGGGGGCAAAAAACTTACATATTAATCTATCGATTAATGATGAAATCCTATTTCAAGTAATGCCCGCAAAACATTTCGAAGAAAATGGATTTGATTGTAAACATAGTGACTTCGCAATCGTCCACTTTTTTACAAAACAAAAAATTAATCAGTTCAAGAACACATTTAATAACTTTAAGGGTTCAAAAGAATTATTCTATTACGAAAAACCAAAAAATAATCACATATTCCTACAAAACATTGGAAATAACCCATCTATAATTGAAAGCAAAATAAAAGAAGCAATTGATGAATATCATCTAGATTCGAAACGAATAATATTCATTGAATATATGGATTACAAAGAAAGTAACTAACTCATTACTTTTGTTTTTTGTTTTGTCCCGTTCTGAAACAAATTCTAAAAGTCTATTCGAATTTCTTTCCCCAATATCCCCTTTTTAATACTCAACAGGTAATACCTCAAAAACCTCTATTTTATGACACTTTGTGAATATTCGTAACCTCTATTTGGTTTTTAAAAGAAAATCAGCACTCCACATTGTTAATGAACATTGTTAAAAAGACAGCTTATTTTTCTATTAAACGTCAACAAAATTTTTAATTTAATAACTTCCTTTCTAAAACGTATTTCCTCATCGGATAAAGAAGTATCATCAATTACATCCTCTATTAAATCCCCAACCTCAAACTCAGAACTACACCCACCTATTTTCTCCGACTTTACAAGAAATTTATTAAAACTACTTTGCGCTTCTGTTAAACCTAACTCATTTATTCTAAGAGTCTCTGATCGTGCTAATTTATATATATCTTCATACCCCCTATTTATTTCAGAAATCGTTGAATCTCCCTCTCTATTATAAATATAATAAGCCCCTGCACCATGATCAGTAGCAATTCGCTCTTGTAAAATCGAATTACTCTCGTAAATCAACTCTGCATTTTTTTTATAATAGTTAGATTCCTTATTGTCTTGGTTTTTACATCCAAAGCAAAAAATCAGTGAGAATATTGAAAATATTATAAATCGTTCCATGGTGCTGTAGCTTTTCCTTTTTCTAAGGTATTAAACAAAAATACTGCTATGGTTTACTTTTTCCTTATTAACCGATTAAAAGACCTTAAACAAGCTTATTTCTATTCCTACCAGATAAGAATATCTCAACAACCCATCATCGTTTTTGTTTGGAGTGAAAACATTCGTCTTATCTCTAAAAGATTAAAACAGAAACTCATTCCTGTTCATCAAAAATTATTGTAAACAAAAAACCTATCCGTAATTAAACTCATCATACATAAATATTCTGCTTACCAATTAGCTCCTAAATCAACAAAGTTCACATCTCCAGATCCCATCCACATAATCCCCCTATTATAAAAAGTTATAAAGGTTTTGTCATCATCATCTTTTATAAATACCTGATTTACCTCTTTCAACAAACCTTCTCCCTTTAATTCATACTCCATGATATCAATAGCAATATCATCCCTTACTATCAAGATCAATTTATTATCATTCATCAAAACTCTTTCAGAAGAGTATTCTTTGAACTTATCTTGAAATTGATATTTTATCGTATAAATTGTACTATCCGCATCTAAAATGGAAATACAAGTATCTTTAATCTCATAGGTTAAATCACTAAAAAACACCCTATTGCTTAAATTGTTACCAGTCAACCTATTAAATTCACGCCCATTAATTAGATCATAAAAAACAAAGTTTGATTGATAATCGGTTATAGGATAGTAAATACTATTTTCAATTTCTAAAAATGATAGGTTATGTATACCATCTGCTCCAATCCAATACTCTTTAAAATAACTATTTACAACATCAATACCTGTATTAAAAACACCCAATATCAGACTATCATTCCTAGAATATAAATTATATTTCATATTCCTTATCTCCAGAGGCAAATTTATTTCCCCAACTATTTTCTGTTCCCTTAGATCATATAAATGAATTATTGTATCAAAATTATCTTTTAAATATGCTATTGTACTATCCTCTTCACTATAGGAAAAAAAATCTGAGGATACATATTCCTCAATATTATTTAACTTGATTTTTTCGTGCTTATAAATCTTGGTATTACTAGTAGAAACCGCGCTTGAACAGCTTTGCACTATCCATAAACATAAACAAGCACATATTACTAACCTTAAACTCATAAAATCACGAATTTTCGTAACACTTATTTGTTTTTTAAATCAGAATTAGCATGGGGGATAACCTTCATGGATAATAGAATTTTATGATAATATTTCCAACAAAAACAATTTGTTGTTGTAATAAATTCATCATACTTACTTTCACCTAGTATAATAAAATTCCTTAGACATTCATCATTACCTGAAATCGCCCCCAAAAACATCTTAAAACTTAACGAATCATGTAAGCCTATTGTTAGATGACCATCTAACATAGCCTTATCATATTCTATTAAATAGCTAGAAATTAATGAATTCCTAACTTTAATTGGAATAGAAAAGGATTCATCTAATTTAAACTCCAACAATTTATTTTTTCGCCTCAAATTATACTTAGCCATCTCTAACTCAACCCACTCGCCACCAATCAAAAAACCATACCTCAAAAAGATTGAAAAATTTGATTCATTATATCTAATAATTCTAACCCTACCATCTAAATGATCATATGTTAACAATGAACTTGAGTCTTCAACAATAGCTAGATACGAACACTCTATTTCGCTACTGTCGTTCATTAAAGAATCTAAACCACTCAATGTTAACCTAACAGGAGTTTGATCAAACTGACCAATGTAAATAACATCTTGACCATAAACCAAGGAAGAAAATAGTATTGGTAGTATATATCTTATATTAAAAAAACTCATCTATTAAATGTATATTAACTATCCTTTTTCCTCAATAATCAGAGTATTTTTATCTTCTAAGTTTGTAAACTTATTACGAGACTTATCAACCGACTCTTTAGTGGCATACATATATAAGAATTCTGAAACAGATTCCTCAACGCCATTTTTTACATATGTAAAAGTTACGGAGTGTCTATTTATTAAATTTCTTTGGATTTGGCATTAACCTTTTATTTAGTCTTTGACTATCTATTTCCAAAACTTCAAATTTATTTTTATTGAATTCATACGAACTCAATTCTACAACAATAGCCTCGTACATATTGGTAGCAAAATTATCAGTATTAACCGTGTCAAATTGGAAGATACTAAAAACTCTCTTATTGTCTTTAAAACCATAACCTATTTCACCTTTTAAAAATACCTCAGTATCAAATTTAGTATATTGTAAAGTATGAATACAATCACATATTGAATCCTTTTTTTTATCCATTATTAAGTAACCTTTCCACGATGAATTAGGTTCAAACTTCACCCCAACAAACTCAACTAAAGAATAAACAGAATCATCTGTTAAAACCTTATAATAAAATGTATCCACCTTGGGATACAACTCTTCAATACAATTAACATACGAAGAGGCCTCTGGTATTATACTCGTTTTCTCTTTTTCTTTAACTTCCGATAGTTTATCCTTTTGTTTTGTTTCACTAAAACCACAAGAAGACACAACAAAAACAATGAATATATATAAAAATCTCATCTTTAATTATTTAGAAATGAAGATGATTTTTCACCTATTTCGTATGTTTCGTTTTTGATTTGGGTAAGCTACTCTTCCTTATATATAACACTATCAACTACATTACCCCAATTATCATAATAAAACCATGTACCAATCTTTATAGATTTCACATCACAATCCTCCCTAATAATCTCTTCACCAAATTCTTCATCATATAGTATTATAGTATCACATTCTAATTGTATCTCAGATAAACATTCTATATCCTTATATCTACCTATAACTTTTACATTTCCATCTGAATAGTATTCCAAATAATCGCCAACTTTTCGCCCTTTAATCGTCCTAAATATCTTCCTCAAACTCCCGTTATCATAATAATAATAACTATATCCACTTAAATATCCATTTACATACGAGCATTCTCGTTCTAATATTCCATTATTATAAAAACATCTACAATCATTTGCCTGATATACAAATTCATAATTTTCATTAAAAAAAGTTAGATCTTTTTTCACACAAAACCCTGAATCACTATAAGTGGTATCAAATGTTAATTCATATTTATTTTGTCCCAAAACAAATGCTGAATTGATAAATAATAATAATAGGAATATTAAATTATAACGTTGTATCATCATCTTTATAAGTAGTTGCGTTGTGAGCGCTGTCGAAGCAACCAATATTGGACTTTACCTAATTCTTGGGTTACGCTCTGGAATAAATCTTACCTCAGCATTTATCTTTTTAAACCTAGATTTACATTCTTCAGAATCTTTTATTATTCTCCAATCAAACCAAATAGTTTTAATATTTGGCAAATCAAACATACTTTCTGGTATATATTCGATTTGGGTATTTCCAGCCCATAAAACCTCTAGTGACTTCAGAGAACCTATTGACTCAGGAAGAGAATCAATTTTATTATTGTTGATTCTCAATACTTCTAATTTTTTTAACCTTGAAATTCTATTTGAAATAGAATGAATTTTTGTTTTGCTTACATCTAAAACTTCTAAACTAACTAAATCAAATAAACACGAAGGAATTTCATCAAAACCAGTTAGATTTAAACTTAAGTACTCCAATTGAGTCAGAGAGTCAACTCCAGAAAAAGAAGACAACAATCTACAATCACGTATATCCAAAACTCTTAGCTTTTTCAATTTATTTATATCATTTGGTATAATATCAAAATAGCACTGATTAAAATGTAGTTCAATAATATTTGTATCATTCCAAATACTATCAGGAACTTTGCCAATACCCGAAATTGTTACACTATTTTTCCCATAATAAAATATCTTAGCCTCATGATTATCATATCTAGTTGCTGACACAAATAATAAAAAAACAATAAATAAGCCTATAAATTTATAATACATAACTTTTACCAAATACTATTCGTTAAATCAATATCTACTTCTTGTCCATCATAAACTGGTCCAACATCAACTTTTTGATCAGGTTGAACATCGAGATAATCGTACCTATATATATTTTCACCCCAAGAATATGAACTTCTTGGTATCTCCGGAGGAATGTTTCCTTGCCAAACATCAAACCCTTCTGTATATGCCATTCCGCCTTCGTATTCAATTCCAGGCTTCAGTTCATCATTCACAACAAACGCAGTATGACCTCCAGTATTCATAACATCTCCAACCTTTACATCATCATTTTCAAGAATAACCATATCATTTAAAATGGAGTTCGCATCAGAAAGGCCTCTAACCACTCGAATAAAATCATCAACATTTTCAATTCTAATCTCTCCAATGCCTTTAAAGTTAAATTTTGTTGTTGAATTAGAATATATAGTTGTCCCATCAGCTAAAGTAAATGCAACAACTTTTCCATTTTCATGTGCATATTTAATTAGTGTTGTAACTACAAAATCAGCACAATCAAAACAAACTGTAGGATAAACATTATCATCGCATTGCGTTCCAGGAGTCATATTAAGTTTTGCTGCCTCAGCAGTTATTCTCTTAATTTCGGCCTGAACAAACTCTCCAAACCCCAAAATATCATCATAAGTCCATTTTGATGTAGAAGGCCATCCAATTAATCCATATTTATCAATCATCAAAATAGGGCTATTTGAAGCAAATTGATATGGTGTGAAAAAAGACAAATGCTTAGACAACGGATCCCTGCTCAAGAACCTTCCCAACCTTGGGTCATATCCTCTGGCCACAAAGTCATAGCTATTCCCATCCCCTTTCCATTCGCTATCTCGTTCTTGACCGTTAAAGCCATAACGATAGGCCATTACATGCTTTTTTTGTGTATTTCCATTCACTTCCAGTGCGGTTTCTTGATTGTAATATGACAGTTTAAGGCAGCCCATTTTCAGTTCCTATAAAACTATAACTTATTCCATTATTCTTTTGTTAGTCTTTTGATATATCCAAATTGTATCCAAACACATCCAAAAATTTTTTAGGTTATTTATTCTTCAGGATTTCTGGTGATTGTAACGTACTTATTACATCCATTATTTCAATGATATTGTTATTTTCATTGTACAAAATCTTGTAATCACGCACTACTATTCTGCGATATTTAGGGTTAATTTCATCTACTTGATATTGCTTAGAGTAACGTATATTCTTCGGGCTTTGTAAAATATCTCTTTTCACATTCTTTGCACCTTGCAAAGATTTGTCTTTATGATAATCGTAAATACTTTTGACAGCTTCTTGGGCTTGTTTTGACCAAATTATTTTAAGCTCTCCCATTACCAGTTTTCTGATTCTTTCTCTAATTCTTCTTGAGTAAGATAATTCCCAGACGCTATTTGTGCTTCTGCTTTTTCTAACCGTTTATTATATGCTTTCTTGGTTAACGGCTTACCTTCTGTAGTATAACCTACTATCATTTCTTTATCTAAAATCTTATTCAGCTTTTCTATGACTTCTTCGGTTCTAACATTTAATATTTTCTCTACTAAAAGTAATTTTGCTGCTTGAATATCCATAATTTCTTAAATTTTATCTTTAGATATATCTAAAACCTAATCAAAGATACCCTTATTCATGAATCTTTACAATACCTATGATACCCGATTAAAAATCCTGTATCACTTAGAAGCTTACATTCCTAAAGAAATTGATCGACAGATTCCTACTAGCAATAAAAAACGTTGGAGTAATAAAAAAGATCAAAAATATATTGGATACGAGTGGTGTGATAAAGTTGAAAAGCATTCTGATATGCTTCAACTTGCTCTAGAAAATCAACAGCAAAAAAGAAGTCTTCGGGTACTATTCAAAATCAACCTCTTTCTTATTTCTCAATACATCTCCTCTGGTCAGCACTTTAAAATCATGAAACAAAGTCTTGAAAAAGTAGCCGATTTTACGCTATACCTTAAGCAGTATATGAGTCATAATAAAATTGCGCGATTACTTGGTTTAAAAAGAACGACACTTCAAGGATATATGCATCAGATCAAATATGAATGCTTAGAATCCGTGTCTCAATTCTGTTTTCGTGCCAATCCTTTACAACTCTCTTATGCTGAGATTGGTCGATTAAAATCTTTGATGTTAAACCCAAAGCTTAGTCATTGGCCTGCCATCTCTGTCTATTATCATGGAATAAGAACAGGTGCTTTTCAATTTTCTGAGTCTACCTTTTATAAATACACGCGACTATTAGGTTTAACTCGAAGGTGGGTCAAAAAGAAACGTAGAAAGGAAGGGTTGAAAGCTTCTTTTCTTAATGAATACTGGCATGCGGATGTGACTAAATGGGATAGTAATGGAAAACGATATCACATCTATCTAGTAATAGATAATTTTTCCAGAATGATCCTTTCCTGGAAAGTCTCTGAAAAACTATCTGCTGAATTGATGTTTGAAAACCTGATGAACGCTTATAAAAACGTTACTGCACCTCTAAGTCAACCTATCAAATTAGTAGTAGATGGTGGTTCTGAAAATCAAATTCAACAAGCCATTGAGATGAATCAATTATCCATATCTAAATTAAGATCATTGATAGATATCAAATTCTCCAACTCTATGGTGGAAGCTATGTTTCAAACCATCAAAAAGTATTATTTAAGACCTATCCTTAGAAAAACTGGTAAAGCTGACCCTAATAAACTTTTACCTTCAATAATCAACGAAATCAACACCATTCGACCCAACGGAAGTTTAAACGGTTTAATCCCAATAGAAGCCTTCCATTTAGAATTTGAACCACCTTCTTATGATCGTCAACAAGCTAGAATAGCTCGAAGAATGGAAAACCGATCTTTTAGCTGTGGTAAATGTCCAGTTTAAGTAGATACCACATCAGATAGTAGCTAATTCAATCTCTTTTCACACCCCCTTGATTCTGATTAACTATCCAATACGCATAAACCAAGTGAAAAGTACTCCTATGATTTAGTAATCAACAGATAAAATTACAAAGAACTCATTTTAAACAACATACCAATATTGGTCTAGTTTTGTTCACCTAATCCGTGGGTTGCGCTGCCCATTCATTTTAATTTCTAAAAATCTATTACATTTTAATTTCTAAACCTATCCTTTTCAACACTCTTCGAGATCACCTCACAAAACCATTGTTTTACACCACATTACGAATATTCGTATCCTTTATTTGGTTTTCAAAAGAGAAGCTGCACGGTAGAAATCACAACACGTAGTATCTAATTTAATCTCTATTTACTATCCCATGGTTCCGATTAACTATCCAATACGAATAAATCAAGTGAAAAGTACTGCTATGATTTAGAAACTAACAGACAAGATCACAAACGACTCATTTTAAACAACATACCAATATTGGACTTGTTTTGTTCACCTAATCCGTGGGTTGCGCTGCGCTTAAGCTTAAAAATACTGATAGTATTCCTCTTTTCATTTCTCTATTTTTTAAAGTTAATTTTTGGTTACTCTTTATTTTTAGGGCTTTGCTTGCCTTAGTTATTCCTATTCAACAATCCTTTTTATCAACTGAAAGATTCCTCTTTTTTATCTTATCTCTCTTTTTTTATATCACCTTCTTAAACCTTACTCCCTTTCTTTATAATTTCTAAATATCTATTACATTTTAATTCCTAAACCTATCCTTTTCAACACTCTTCGAGATCACCTCACAAAACCATTGTTTTACACCTTATTACCAATATTCGTAACCAATATTTGGTTTTTAAATGAGAATCAGCACGGCACGTTCAGTAACAAAGAGATTTTCCTATATTATTGTTTATCTATTAAGCAGGTTCTTCAGGGGGCAATTCCATCAACCGATCATGCTCTAGTGACGAGATTTTTTCCTCTTTAATTAACTCTCCTCCAACAAAAACATGCTTGTAAATATCCAGTTCATTAAATCCAAAACACTCTATCTTTATGCCTTCACCATTAATTAAAAATTGTCTACCTCCTGAACCCCAATAATGAATAGGTTTATAATCATCATCTATATAAACACCATATTCTTTCTTTTGACCATTCTGATACCATTCAGTCCAATCTCCATCAGGTTTACCATTCTTATAAAATGTACTAACTTCAATTTTACCCGTAGAATAATAACTAATAAAACTACCATGCTTAAAATCATCTTTATAATTAACAACTCTTTTCAAAATAGAGTTTTCGTATAATCTCCACTCTCCTTGCTTTCCCTTCTCATCCTCATACCCGATAAACTTTTCGTTATCAGTTAAATACTCCGTGACTTTGTTCATCATTTTATATATCAATTACAATTGTTCCCTTAACACCTGTTGCTTTATCATAATAGTTAATATGCAAACCTTGATGACCTTGAAGTAACCCATCTTTAGTCGCTTCAACAGCTTCATCAATCCGGTATCCATATTTAGATGCTTTCTTACCTGTTTCGTTCGGAATATCTTTGAATGCAGCATTTAATATCTCTAACGCTTCATCCATAGAACTGGCAACATAATTTCCTCCTTTCTGAACTTCTTTAACTGCAGTTCTATAAGCCTTTGATCCTTTATGTCCTAATTTTCCAAATTTATATGCAGCTTCTACCACATGCTCTCCATTCCTCCAAACTTTTATACCTCCTTTTATTAATGGTCCTAGACCTTTGGACCCGATTTTAACAGCAGGAATAAATCCTGCAATCTCTAACCCAATTTCCCATGCTTCAACTTTCTCACCATTATATAATCTCCTAGTAACATCTACTGGTAAAACAAAATCCCCATATAAAATGACATTATATCGGAACATTTGATATTGTGGAGACCCATATATACCACCTGCATTAATTTGAGTATTTGATTGGTTCAAAGCTCTAGTATCATCAGTAATTTTAAGAATCCCTAATTGCAACTCTATCATTTCTTCAGTCATAGCTTCCGCCCCAGTTCCATCAATTGCTGTAACATACCCTCCATTTAAAGTCTGATATGCCGGTCTCGCTATCTCCGCACCTTCCAACTCAATCATATCTATTACTCGATTCATAGAAAACGAATAGGTGCTATTCCATGGGAAATGTGTCGACAACGGATCAATAGAAAGGAACCTACCGATTCTCGGATCGTGAACACGATACTTGTAATTATAGGAGTTTCCATCCCCTTTCCACTCGTTGTCTCGTTCTTGACCTTGGAAGCCATAACGATAGGCCAAACGACCATTTTCGTTGCCATAGCCTGCGCTATTCAACTTCACGTTGTATAAACTTTTGGCGGCATCGCTCATCGTAAAATCAAATAATAGTGGCTCTCCCATATGGCTAGATGATTCTGCTAAAGTAGTCAATAAAACATCATTTTTATAATAATAAATCATGCCATCTTTTCGCTCAATCTTTAATACATCACCCATCGCATAGGTATGATTACTGGAAATCAACTGATCATCTTTTTTGATCTCCAGGTTGCCATTGTCACTTGTGTTAATTGAATAATTGATATTTGTTCGTCCCTGACCTCTTTCATAAGATAAACCCGATTGGATATTATGATTTTTATCTAATGCATCACCTCCAATAGTCCATTCAACCGATCCATTTCCATAAATCATTTCCTGAGATTCGCCACTTGCATACCATGGGGAAGCATTCATCATGTTTTTAATCTCAAATACATCATAATGCTTACGTTCCGGATCATCAGAAGCTACTCCGGTTCCACCACCAATTAAGCCATTGTGTTGATATGGACTTGAATCTAATACGACCTGACCAGAACCTTCATCAAATCTAAAACAAGCTCTTAGATGATCTTCTTTTCCGGTTAAAACCTCATTCATATAAGAATTGATTTGTCCTCCGGTTCGTGCCTCTGCCCAAATTCTAAATTCACCTATTCCTCCAGTAAAACCATCGTTACGGGTTGCAGGTCTTTTTCCCAATGAAATATGATCCGTACTGGTAGCAACACCGCCACCACCAGGAATATTAATTGTTTCCGTATTGGTCAGCTCTCCGTTGATATACCAGTACATTTTATTTTCGGCCATATTACGCACAACAGAAACATGGTTCCATTGATTTAATTCCACCGTACCTCCTGAATAGAAACCAATATAATTGGCTCCTCCCGGGTCTAGCTGATTCCCACAATAGAACGATAATTGCCCATCTGTTTCCTGAATAATCGTAAACTCTCCTCGAAAATTTTTCTCTAAAAGCCTTCTTCTTACGTTAAAGTCTACTGGTTTAATCCATAACTCCAAAGTTAAATCACCAGTGATTTGTAAATGGTTATCATTAGGAATAAATACACGATCTCCTCCATCACAATACAACGAATGCTCTTTTTCAGGATTGACTTTTAACGCCTCTTTTTCCTCAATACTTACCCGGGTTGGGTCATCCACAGCAACAGCGTCTCCTCCTCCAAGTAGTCCATTATTTTGATAAATACTAGCGTCAACAACTGTTTGATTCGTTGAGTTATTAAAATTGTAATATCCGCTTAAATTCGTTTCATAACCCTTTAACTCTGTATTCATATACTGAGCGATCTCATTACCAGTTCTTGATTCTGACCAAATGCGTACATCATCTATTTCTCCTTTAAAGAAATTGTTAAGGCCTCCTCCTGTCGATTTATATGCTCCAATTCGTATGCCCTCTGTATTAATATTAATCGAAGTATATGAACCGCCATATTTATGTCCATCAATTAATTGTCCATTCAAATAAAGCTGGACACTAGTGCCTGTATGTACTACAGCAACGTGTTGCCACTGATTCGCCACAACTACAGATGCATCGGATTCATAACCACCAGCTCCATTGGTACAATTTCCATCATTATCCCAATACCATCTCAGTTGTCCATCTATTACTGTAAAATAATATCCGTTCTGATCTCCTCCACACCATTGCTTTGAAACGATCATATGTTGTCCGGATACCGTATTCGGTTTAATCCAGGCTTCAATAGTTAGATTATTTGAAATATCAAATGCATTACTATTTGGAATATACACGTAGTCCTTTACCCCATCAAAACTTAATGAAGGATAATGATCTGAATCGGATATATTATCCACTCTGGTTGGATAATGTTCCCCTGTATTAGCCTGGTTCTCCAGCCCGAATAATCCGTTGTTTTCGTAAACACTCGCATCTACCACATTTTCGTCTAACGAACTATTGAAATCATAATACGCCTTTAAATTCGTTTCTTGACCGTCTAATTCCTCATTCATATACTGCGCAATATCGGCCTGAGAACGTGCCTCTGACCAAATACGCACTTCATCCATATCACCTGTATATTGGTACGAAGACCCATTTCCCAGCCAGACATTGGATGTACTGGTTACTATATTGGTAATCGTATAATTCTCGGTATTTTTTAATACGCCATTGATATACCATTTGACCGTACCATCTGTTGTATTTCTTACTACCGCAATATGAGACCATACATTTTCTATGAATCCGGTTCCGGTAGCCGTAACATCCTCATAAATACCCGCGGAAGAACCTGCTACATCATACCCGGCATTTCCATGATAAAAGTTTAACTTCTTATTTGGCTCCAGTACAATGGCAAACTCCCCACCATAGGTTTTATGAATTAAACTTCTTCTTTTGGTGAAATTGTCAGGTTTAATCCACATTTCAATGGTCAAATCTCCAGTGATTTGAAGATCCGAACTATTTGGAATTACCGCCATATCATTTCCATCAAAACTTAAATATTTAGCTTTTGCCGTACTTTCTGCAGTAGCAGTAGCACTTATAATAGTAGGATGTTTGGATATCATGTTCTCATTAGTTGGTTCATTGACCATTTTTAGACCATAGATTTTGGTTCCGGTTAAATGCATGGAGAAATCTATCATCAATGGTTGTCCTTTTTCCGAAACGTTTTCGGCAATACTGGTCAAAAGGTTTCCATTTTGATAATAATTGATATTCCCTTCTTTACGTTCAATACGCAACACATCTCCAAGAGTAAAATTACCCACATTGCTAGAGTTGTTATTCTCATACGCCAATAAACTACCAGTTTGATAGGTATATAGGCCATAAGTTATCGTATTATAATGTGCATCGGTATTTTGGTAAGAAAGTCCAACAAATACATTATCATTACTTCCAATTGTACCTCCCACAGTATATTCAACATATCCATCACCGTAAAGCAATTCTTCGGAGGCTCCCCCGCATTGGTTCCAACCATTTGCAGCAGTATTCTCGATCACATAATCTGTCTCACTCCACTTAGGATCGATTGTTTCTGAACCATTTGATGTTCCGAAAACACCATTTCGGGCATTCACCTGGTCTACCGTAGTTTGTCCTGATCCTTCATCCATTTTATAATTGGCTACCAGTCCCGTTTCACTTCCGGTCAAATAATCATCTTTGTTATTGGATATGTCTATGACAGATCTGACTACATTCCAAATTCTAATATCTCTTAATTCTCCTTCAAAACCGGCTTGTACTCCGGTACCGATAGTTACATCTAAATCACTGGCTTGAATTGGGCTTACGTTATTGGCATCCTCCTGAAATGATGCCAGAGAAATAATTTGAGTCCCATTGACATACCATTTTAAACTACCACTCACAATATCACGTGTGATGGCCACATGACTCCACTCATTCATTGGCAATGGTTGGTTCATTCTGATCGCTTTATAATCTACATTTACCACACCATCATTTCCTGTTCCCAATATACCATGGTAAAAGCTTAAATCTCCATCCGTTTCCAGATAAATAGAATACTCTCCATTTAAAGCTTTCTCAATAATACTCTGTCTGGTCGTATGGTGTTCCGGCTTGATCCAGAATTCTATGGTCAGGTCTCTCGTTAATTGTAAATCGGAACTATTGGAAACCAATACCTGATTGTTTCCTTCAAATTTCACAGTAGGTTTAGACTTTTCTATACTCACTCCCACTTGATCTGTAATGTTCAGATCAATGCTTTGGGTGTTATCCTGAACATTATTTGAATTGTCCTTTCCGGAAATCTTCAAATCATAAATCTTAGTTCCGGAGATATTCATAGCAAAATCAACCAACAACGGTTTTCCCAGTTGGGTAGCATCTTCTGCAAATTTCTTGACTTCTACCCCATTATGGTAATAGTAAATCTCTCCATCTTTTCGCTCAATACGCAACACATCTCCCACGGCATATACCCCGTTAGGAATGGTATTAATACTGGAAACCACCTGTAAATGACTGACTCTTAAAGCCGCATTGTTTGCGGTATAAAATGCGTAATCTATATTCTGATAAGACGTCCCATTATTTTCATACGATAATCCTAAATAGATATATTCATTGCTTAAGATCGGAGCACCAACGGTGCGCTCCACATATCCATTCCCATAAATATAATCTTGCGAAGCACCACCTGTATGCCATCCATTCGTTGGCGAGATACTTACAATCTGGTTTTCAAAAGTGGTTCTGGTTGGATTATCGGCACTGGAGGCGGTAGAAACACCTAATGTTCCGTTATTTCCATTTGAAGATACATCATAAACAACCTGACCTGATTTTTCATCAAATTTATAGTACGCCACTAGACTTGGTTCTGATCCGGATAACTCCTGATGCATATAGGTACCGATCTGCCCTACATTTCTTGCTTCACTCCATAACCTCACATCATCCATTTCTCCGGTGAAATACAATTTCGCGGCAGCATTTTCCCAGTAAGAACCAATTCGAACTGGTACAGAACTAATTTTAATGGCACTATAATTATCTCCTGTTCTTAACACACCACCTTGTAGTTGTCCATTCACATAAATTTTGACACTAGTAGTCGTATGAACTACTGCCACATGTTGCCATACATTTGGAACAATTACCGTGTTGTTAGCTTCGTACATATTATTTTGAGAACAATCTCCCGTAGCACTCCAAAACCATCTTAATTTGCTATCTTTTATAGCTAAATAGTAGGAGAACTGATTTCCATTACAATCTTGTTTACTCACAATCATATTGTTACCGGTCACTTTTGATGGCTTAATCCATGCTTCCCAGGTTAAAGTATTTGCCAAATCAAAATCACTTGAATTTGGAATAACCACCTCATCGTCTACCCCATCGAAACTTAAACATGTTCTGGATTTGTCCACCTGAATATTGACCATATCTGTAATTTCAGGAAACTTAGTTGTCGTGTTTTCAGAATTTGTTGCAGTCGTATTTGGACTTGCAACTGAATTTCCTGAAGACGGTGCCTGACTATTACTTCCTCCGGATCCGGATTGAGCTACATACTGCTGATATCCACTAATATTATTCCCTTTATATACGATGTTCTTTAGCTTCACATTCGCACTCAAAGCCGGATTAATCACTTCATATGTAATATGGAATAAATTGTTGTCATTAGCTGAAGTAAACTGTCCTGTAACACTTCCATAATTCCAATCGGTTAAATCATAATTTCCTAAATCAGCATCGTAATATTTATTGCTCAACTTATCAAAATACTGGAATTGAATATTTTTTACATTCTCCCCTTTAAATTCAAAGTTGATTTCTACCTGATCACAATTGGCTAAATAACCTAAATGAATATGTGCACTCACACGATCAATTGTGGTGGTTCTGGAATCACTTTTTTCAATGGTAATTTCATTTCCACTGACCGATACACCTACCTGATCATTAGAAGCAGCAATATCCACCCCATTCACCACTGTTCTGGAAAACGTATTGGTATTTGTTCCCTGGCCCCAATCATAATCTGTAGTGCCTTCATGGTAATGATAATTGTGGATTCTTCTACCTGAACCCGGGTTATTTAACTCGGAATAATCTTCAACCACCTTGCTCACATTATCACCATAAATAGGCTTACTCAGGTCATTCGACAGTGTATAATGTAATCGTGCATCTGTTTCATAACTCGCACTTCTACTTTTGATTGGTGCTCCGTAAGGATAATAATCTGTGTATTCAATAATATCGGCATCAAAAGTCTCTGCTGCCGCGGCATTATCCGCTGGTGTTTTTTTCTTACGATCTGTAATTACCGTATTTACATTTCCTAAATGATCTTTAACTTCATAACGTGTTAAACCTGCATAATGAGTAATTAATTCACCATCAGGATCATCTTTGTTTTCCACCGATCCTTCTTTAATGATTCCCAAACGATCGCTACCATATACATGGTGATTGCTTAATGATAAAGAGAATGCATTCAGGAATTGATTAGGTAATGGTGTTGCCGAAGGTCCTCCGGTTTCATTCCCGGATTCATTGAAGATCCTGGTTCTGGTACTATAATCATTGGTAACCACCACTGCATAATCCAAAAATTTGTCTATTGTATATCCATCGGTATTCACCATGGCCTGTGCAACAAAATTCAACGTTTCACCATTCTTAGATGCCGGGTTATACGCGACTAATACATTATAATATGCATCACGATCCGGTTCATAATATGCAGATATTAAATTGCTTTTGGATGGCTCTGCCACCGTAATTTCCGATCGATTAGAGGCTAAATGTGCTTTTAAGAAGGTATTAAACTCTGTAGAATACACGATAGATTCGTCCATCAAAAACGCTTTACACTCGTTATACAGATACCCTGTACCATCTACATAATACTTATCCAATCTCTGCGCAGATGAAGCTACGGCAGCATCATATTTAGCTTGAATATATTCGGTTTCACTTCCTGAATATGGGGCCAACTCTGCTGCTCGAGCACTTGCGCTCATGGCATTTAACTCACTGATACGTTGATCCTGGAAGAATGTAAAATACCCATCCACATGTAATAGTTTTTCTTTACAGAAATCGGTATACGTAGGGTTCAAATAAAACAAGTTGGCATATCCGTCTTTTCCATACTCAGTAACCAACTTATCGATTAAAACCGGATAACGATCTAATAACAAATTAACCGACATGTTATCCATAATGGCATCAATATCTCTACTGTCAGTGATCGTTTTAATTGTTCCCGAAACAAAATTTGGATAATATTTTAGATCATATCTCATGTACTTATCCTGTACTTCCGCATTGGTATGATTCCCCAAAACTTTTGCATTTTCCAATAAACCCATCATATTCGACTGGTTTTTTGGTAATCCTACTGCTTTGTCATAAATCGCTAATACATTTCCACTGGCATCACGGATATAATACTGATCACTATATCTTGTTATTTCCTCTTTGACTTTGATGACATCATACTCTTCTTTTGTGATTTTTCGAGGGGTTTCCTTTGCAAAAACATACTCTCCTTTTACCGGATCCCAGGTAGATGTACTCACATGGAATCTTCCATCAAACAATGAATAGTGGTACTTATCATTTGGATTGGTCACCAAAACATTAGATGCTGTGCTGTATTCCCAATTGGCATCATGTGTAGATTTCTTAATTCTATTCCCCATTGGGTCATATTCGAAATCCAAAATTCCGCCATGCGCATGAAACTTGGTATTATTCTCATTTTCATTACTTCCTAATGGAATACCACCCGTAACCGTATTCAGTATATCAATTTGATCAATTTTTCCAATTGGATTCCAGGTGATAAAGCTTTTTTCTGAATGATCTATCGTTAAATTTCCAATGGGATCATACATAAAGTCATCAGCTTCCTGATCTTCAAAATCTCCGGAGTACAATATCTCATTGGTTTGACTTTCATCAACATGAGTCAACTTATTATTTCCGGATTCATAATTATACGCTAAATTATCCATCCATCCCCATAAACCGGTGCCACCACCTTTACGGTTCAATTCCATTAAGTTTCCATCGTAGTCAAATTTATAATCGGCTATTCGGGCTACACTATTCGCTTCTCTTTCGTGGAATTCTTTGATCCGGTTTAATTGATCATATCTAAACCATTTATCATAAGTATTATTTTGAGTAATATAGGATGAGCCTATAACCTGAACACCATTGTAATAATTCTTTTTAAATCCGGCTATATTTCCATTATACAGATCTATATCATTTCCATTGTTAGAAGTAACCAGGAATGTTGGAGCTGTTCCGTTGTTATAGGCACCAGATGTAATTGTTGAATAATCGAAGCTATTGTAAAACAACTCATAAGAAAATACATCCTTCGCAAATTCTGTCTCATCATCAAGAAATTCGAATCTATTTCCATCAATCCCGTTTACACTTTTTAACCAACCTTGAAGGGTATAAGCATAATCCATCGTTTGCACCCCTTTATCTCCAATAGTTGTTCTGGCTAAAGGTCCATGTAAATAATACTGGTATATCGCGGTGTTTTCCCAATACACCTTATTTCTACTAACTTCCGTTTTGACAATACGGTTATCTGCATCGTAGCTATAACGGTGATATAATGCATCCGGCTCTCCTTCCTGATAGTTTAACTGGTTGACATTTCCGCTGATTAAATCATATTCATAGTCGGCCTGTTTCAACTCGTCCAAACCACTTTCCTTGATATGTCGCCACATGGTTTTTACATTCCCCTGAACATCATATGAGTAATGAATGGCATTATCAAAGTTATTTTCGTCACCCGTGGCAAAGTCTTTATAAAAAGCACTACTCGCAATTCTATGGTTTAGGTTTTCCAATACTTCGCCATAATTGTTATCCATTCCTAAAACATCAGAATCATAATATTGCTTCACCACATGTGCTCTACTGATTCCGTTGATGTAATTGGTTAAATGGTCAATATCCGAAACAAAAGATTTACTATTACTTGCCCAATTGGTATTGGCCGAATTCGGAATATAAGATCCCAGATCTACCTCACCCGTTTCATACACTCTAGACAAATTATCATATCGGCTATAACTATACCTATTGTCTTTTTTCTGTTCAGCATTCTGAGATACCGCAATACGACCTAAATAATCATATTTATAATAGGCCGTTCCTCCATCAGGAGTCACTTGTTTACGTACTCCATTGTTACTATTGTAAGCATATTGCGTTACTTTAGTATGTGGTGGATAAACCGGTGGATTCGCGATCGCATCTTCCGATTTACGATATGCTTTAACTCCGGTGGTAGAAGACAACATTTCTACTCCTTCCGGTGGCACAGTTTGAACCAAGTTACCTGCCTGATCATAATAATATAGGGTCCAATTGTTCACATCCATATCAATGGTTACACTCAATTGTTCCTCTACACTATTTAAACAATGGGTAATATAATCCTCTTTTAATTGGGCCATGTACGCATTGTAATATGCTTCATGTTTGATCTGACCATTAAGAACAGCATTAAAATATTTTTGGACTTCACAGGAATTATCCGGTAACGTGCGCATATCTTCCGGGTGATTTCCTAACACATAATTCGGGATTTCTAAAACGTCCGCAATTTTATAACTGGACTTACCCAGGATTTGATGTTGCGGACCGTTTGATCCCAACTCTACTGTTACCACAAAATAATAGGCATCACCTCCATTCAAAGCGATTGGTTCTACACTTAGAATATCGGTGACATCACTTATTTTAAACTCTGAATTGTATAAATCGTAATACAATACGATATCATCATATGACTGTTCGTGATCATGCGCAATATGAATCCATAAGTTTCCATTGCTATTTTGATGTCCCCAAATTCTGGATGTGATGTTAGGCGTCACCGATCTTTTTAATCCTTTACCCAGAGCATATTTAAATTCCGTTGGTGATAGAATGTTATTGGATTGGTTCGGAATCAGATCTGCATTGGCTGAGCTTAAAAAGCTTCCATGATGTAAAAACTCTCCATCAGAATTTAAAGTCTGGCCAGATAAATCAGTCTGATCAGTGAATTCATTCTTCCATTCCGGACCAGCACTATTAGAAATAAGATTCTGCAATAACTCTTTCAATTCAGTTTTTATTGGATACACATATGGTGCATCATAAACCTGTGCATCTCTAACCAAATACAAATTATTGGATTCACCCACCAATGTTTGATCTCCATACACCGCATTCCATTCCGCTAAACTTGTACTGCTCTGAAATAATGGTTCACCATCCATGTAGGTGTTTACAGAATTTATGTCTATTGAGTTTGAAGCGTTGGAAGCATATGTCCTCATATACTCATACATCGTAATGTAATTACTACAGTTTGTTGCATCTGCTCCTAATAAACCACAATTTGTTGCGTCATAATATTCTAACCTGAAATTATTCTGAAAGTCAGTATTCGGGCTGCCTGTACCAAATTTTGCCTTAGAAGTTATTAAGAATTGATGGTAATCATGATAAGATAAATTCAACCCTTTTCTCTGGTTGACATAATTCTTAAACATGACTTGATATCTAACATCCCAGGCATCTTTTAACGCGGTGTTGGCATAAATATCCGTCATCACATTATTGGCAGATGGTGCAGGAATAAGTGCAATAAAATCATCCAATAATCCCTCGGCCTGGGAAGCTCTTAATTTGTCTTCCGGTTTTTTCGCATCAAAAACTCCCTGTACATCAGAATCTAACTGAAACACCTGTGCTTCGGATATACCTATTACCGTCTCTGTTGAACCATTGATATTCACATCAACCTGAAAGAAATAACCAGCAATGGTTCTATTCCCTTGTACCAAATACAATTCGAATAATTCCTTTACCCCCATCAAAGTAGCCGATCCTGATGGCATGGATATACTTGTTGAACCAGAAGCATATGGTAAGTTTAATAATGTAAATTCATTGTTGTTACCAAAGGTAAAACTATTACCTGTATACGATGATGATACAAAAAGGCTACATGCACTCACTAAATCCAGATATGCATTATTTGGAACTACAGGTATAATATCACTTGCATCAATATCCGGATTTTGTTGGTCAGCATACAATGGGTGATTTACATTCACCATAAATTCATTGGCTTCCAAATATTGACTCAAACTCGGAGCTGATGGCATTAACGGACCTAAGGAATTTAATGATGCATCTTGTAATATAGTTTTGACATCCGTCCAGTTTACTGCACTATTAGACATACATTTGACTTTCAAAGGAGTCAGTAATTCACTTAATTTCACCTTATATCTGGTACTGGTTGTTGCATTTGTAGCTCCTAATACCCAAACCTCGCCTGAAATCTCTTCTGTATCAAAATTGTCTAATATTTGTTGGGTTAAATAATCTTCACAATCTGATGATCTTTCACCGTCTAATGCATTTTGCACATTTGAAACAACAGTACCAGATACTGAACTCGATACAATTGATGATGCACTAGTTAATCCCATTTGAGCCAGCTGATCTCCAAATTCTTCCATATAGAGTTCCGCCATACTTTTATCCTGGCTACCTGAAACCATACCTGTTCCCATATATGGAAATACCAATTGACCTACAGGAATTTCCAGACAGGTGTTACAAGGTCCATATCCACTGGTTAAATAATAATTACGATACGCTAAATACAAATCTCTTAAAGCCAGGAAGTATTCATTTCTCACAGAAGATTCACTCAAAGCATAATTCAAAGTCCCTGAAGAACCAGAACTCATAGCATCCACATACATTTCCAACTGATCTTTAATGGCATCTAAACGAGCTTGATCTGTTCCGGAAGAGGGTGTAGAAATAACGGGGCCAAATACTCTAAGGGCCGCTAAATGATAGATACTAAAATCTTTACTGGCAGCGTTGGCACCCGTTACAGTATAAGATACATTTAGCAAGTTTTCCATTCCTGACATAGTTGGAGAGTTCCCTAGTGGATCTAAATCTAATAAAGTTCCTCCTCCATTCTCTTTGGCTTCATCCGCCTCAATAAGATAATTAGGTTTTAAACCCTCCCACTCATCTAAAGAGTTTACATTCTCTAAATCCTCAACATATTTTAAAGAAGTGGTACCATTTATGGCTTCACAATTGGATAAATTACAATATTCCGGGTGGGCCTGAATCAATACTTCTAACCATTCTTCTTTATTCTGTGCCGCTTGATAAGCCGCAATAAATTGAGCCTCTGTTAAAGTGGTTGGATTTGCACCTCCAACAGTTATCCCCGCTGTTGTAAAACTACCCGCTAAACACTTATAAGGTATTGGTGTGCTGGTAGCTCCGGTACTTGTATTTAATATTTCATCACAGGTACAATTAGTAGATATCAACTCTTCTATTTTTACCTCATCAATTCCAAATAACATTTGTACATCTCCTCCTCCAGAGTATGAACTACTTATTGTATGAGATAATATCTCTACTACAATCTCAATCTCACTTATAGTTGAACCAGTTAAAGTATATGAGAAATTCTTCCAGGAAGATTTAAATGCATGAGAAGATTCTCCATTAGTACCAGTACTTATTTCATTGAAATCTGACATTTGACCAGTAACCGTATGGGAAGGCGTTCCACTACCATTTATATATAATTTGATTTCATAATTTCCATTATCAAAATGCTTATCATTATAAAGTTCCGATCTTAAAAGTAAAGGGTTATAATAAAATGAAATTTTGTAGTCACCACTAGAACTTAAACCAGATACCAACTCATTATAAACTGTTTTATTTGATGATAAAGAACCTGAAGCATATCCATCAATAAACTTATCCAATGTTAATTGGAAACCTATACCATCTTTAGGCAATATGTTAAAATCACTATAATCGATAAATGTATTCAATTCACCAAATGGACTACCATTACCGGTAATAACGTTTACCGAGCTTTGAGCGGATGGCCAACCTGAAGAGTTCTTTCTTTCCGGTACATTATCAAAAACGCCCTGATTTAAATCACATTTATCTTCCCATACCAGTATATTCTTAGGACTTGAAGTATTGTTATTACTCTCAAAAATTGAAAATGCAGCACCTTGCATAATCGCATCTGCCGCAGTCAAAGCATATTTCCCTTCTCCAGGAATCATATCCTCCATCATTTGGCGCTTGTAATCTGCACATGGAGAATCATATGAAAAAACAGTTTCACAATTATCAAAATCAGTCAATTCTATTTCTTGTTCCGTATAAGCATATTCCGGATCCAAACAATCATTGGCTTCTACAGCTGTTTTCAAATCATTAAATGCATCTTCAATATCCGGTACCAACTCTTTTACCACATAATATTTACCCGCAGATAACTGTTTTTTATACACTGTTCCGGAAGCACCTAAAGCTTCAAAACCAATGGCACAAGAACTTGGGGTAATATTTAAATCTGTAACGATCTCCGTTTTATATCCAATATCGTCTATGACATATACAGAATACTTATACTTACAATCCACACACACCACATTAGAACATGTTTTAAAAGGATTGGTCTTTACATAATAATTGAAATCCACTTCTTGCGGTCCATATACATATATCTCACTGATAAACTCAATCTTATCACGATCACTGGAAACCTTATTGTTTCTTTCATTTAATAAATCAGACGTTATGGTTTGACCCTCTTTTCTTCCATCAATCGGTTTCATATTGGTTGGCGCCATTCCAATACCGGTAGCAATAGTTCTTCCATGTCCATCGGTAATTGTGGTGGTAATTTGACCATTCGGATCGGTAATCACCGTTTCTTTATAGAAAGTATTGTATCCCACATTATTCCCAAACAATTTATCTAAAAGCTCTTGCGAAGGAGTAGAATATCCATAAGATGTATAGTGTTTTCCACTGCTCCCCGAATGCACACGATACAAATCGCCTACTCCACCTACTCGTGCTGGTCTACCTGTACCATCGCCTAAAAGTTGTGTATAGCTATATGCATAACCATTCGCTTCCGGAATCATATCGTTATGACTATAATTCGGATTATTTAAAAAATCATTGGAAGAAGAATAATAATCTTCAGATTCCCCATTCATCGCCTGAGGAATTACACGAACACTATTGTTATAATTATCATAACTCTCCTTATCGTTGGTCGTACCCGTAGTAAATCTGTTCAGCTCATTCACATATACAAACTCATTCTGTGCATTTCCGGAACCATCTAATTTAGGTTTAAATGGTACAGGTAAAGGTTGAACTACCGGGTTCCCGGCATAGTCATACATTGTTTGACCACCCAATAACACCTCTGTTTCAGTACTCAAATGCGTTAAGGTTTGACGGGATCTACCGGATCCATCAAAATAAGAAATGACATCTTTACGTTTGTCATCTTCCATATATACGGATTGTACTGTAAAATTCTTGTTACCTTCGGTAAACAGGTTGTTTGAGGTAGTTCCTTCTATTTGCAAATATCCGTATTCCCAACCGGTATATTGCAGCAAACGATCTTCTACATATTTAACCCCTCCATTATCTAATAAAGTAGGTCTTACCTTTCTATATCTCGCACAAAACACCCCTTCTTCGGTATATATATTTCGTACATCATATTTTTGCGAACGGGTCTGAATTTTTGTTGCTCCAGCTTTAAATAAATGAGCATTTGCACCTGAAGTTGTAATAGAATTATTTTGATTATCCGGAATAAATACCCACTCCACCTCAAACCAATAAGGCTCCGGATATGATGTAGACATCCAATTCATATTAATGAATGAATGTGGAGCTGAACTGGTCACAGATAAACTCGGCATACTAAAACTACCCGATTCTTTATGAAATTGCTCTTCTTCAATTTTAAACTGAATCCGAATATTTGGTGGATTACTTAGCTTCGGGTTATTATTCATTAATGAAGGCTTATCACTATATACCGGAATATCGTTTTCGTTATATATGATATAATCTAAAAGTTCTATAGAAGTATACCCCTCATCAAATAAAAAAATACTTCTATCATTTTCTAACTTCCTTTGGGTCTTGGAATAGCTTATTGGTATTGTAACCGTTTTATTTACAGGTGCACTTAACGAACTATTTGAACACCTTAAACGTAATTCAATATTATATTTAAAATCATCATAATACTCTACCTCTGATTCTATAGTTTCTACGATAATTGAACTTTTTAAACTAACAAGATCATATGTAGATTGTGGTGCTGTACTGTTTACTTTAAACTTAACCACTGTTGGCGTGGTCCCATCTTCCACACACGAAAACGATGCATTTGATGTCGTACATGAAGACCCTGATTGCGTTGTTGGACCCAACACAGATATAAACGGTACTATTTTCTTGTAGCTTTGAGCCTGAATGGATATACTCAAAACAACAAATATGAATAGGGACAGAATTTTAGTTTGATTATTCATAAGGCACATTTTGAATGATTATTTCGTATCCTCCATATTTAGAAACCGGAGTATACTGATCACCTTTTTTGGTTAAATAATTATTTAATTTTAGGGGCGTGTTTTTCACTTTGGTATAGTCCTCATTTTTATAGACTATTTGAATACAATTTGGAAGTCTGAATAAATCTTCTGTTCGATTGGCATTTTCAATGAATTTGATCGATTTAAACTGATACTGATCATCATAATGAATTTCAATAGAATTGAATTGTCTTTCGGTATCCAGCAACTTGATATGTATAGCATACTCTTTACTTTCTGGTATGGTATCAAATCGAACAAAAGCATTTTTTAATACCATCTTTCTGATATTATCAATGTATTCAGAATTGTTCAAATTTTCATAGGAAAGTAAGGGTTGATCTGAATACGCGATTTGCTTATCTACATGATTTACACTTACAAAAAATGATTTCGTAATCACATATTCATAATCATGTGCATTGATATAATATGTACCCTTACGTACATGGTAATCCACATCTTGCTTTTCTATAATGCTATCTGAACAAGAATATCGATAGGTATTCGTAATACTAAAATTTAAGTTTTTAGTCTTCGAATTATATACTTCCGATATTTGATCCAGAATATCAATCACCTTCTGCTGATCGGCAGTTTGTGCAGTAACTGCTCCACTCAAAAAGAGGAACACCACGCTATATGTTAAACTTAAAACCTTCATTATTTTACAGCATGTTTTACGTTTTCCTGAATCGTCATAATCCCCTTCTCCGTTTCTTTACGAATTCTTACCAGGTTTCCTTCAAAATCATAATCATAGAATGTCGCATAGTTATTTTCATCTAACTGCGCTGCCAATCGCATCACATCCGGATGATATACATAGGTCTTCATCACCGCATCTTTAGGGTATATTCTTAGATCATCCAGATAAGCTCCGTATTTCCCTCCATTAAATACGATATCAATAGATGTCATACCACTAAATACTGTCAATTCAGCCTGGAATCTTTGCCAACCCTCAACAAATGGAGATAACTGAATATTGGACAAACAATTGATTCCATTGGCTGTTAAAGATGCCGTAGTTTGATACGTTACATTTTTCGTACTTGCATCCATTCTTGAACTACTGGATATTTGATAATCTGCATTTAAACCGTCCTTGATCCAACCACTAATAATGTATTTCCCGGCAGCAGGATTAAAATCATCTAAAAAGTATTTTTTATCAAAATCAAATACCTGATCATTTAGTGGTAAACCAAATGTTATAGTAGGTGGTAAACTGTTTGGATTCGTATTCAATACCACGGTGTTTTGATCAATATTTAACTGTCCAGTGTTAGAAACCGTCTGATCAATTCCTGCTCTCAAACTATATAATCCGGTATGTGCCGTATTATTAGAAATATGATCCGGGTCACCATTTGCTGTAGTGTAAATAATATTGTTCTGTCTCACGTATTTTTGACGATTATACCCTTCAAAATCCTCAAATAATATTTCATTGTGTTTTGCATTATTGGCTACAGCAGATGCTAAATTGTGCATTCCAATTAATTCGGTAGAATAAATTACATTGGTCGCATCTTGATTTAATGGTGTGACCTCTTCAATAGGGTTTCCATGAATTGCAGAATAATTTGTGATATCACTCGACTTAATCCAATCTGTAGATGCGGCACTACTTTTTGCTAATTTATTCATGTATCCCGCAAATTCCCAGAACGGTGTAAAATCAGTAAACATTCCATCTTTGGATAAATCCGGTGTTTGGATGGTTAATGCACCTAATTCATTTCTGTTATCATTGATATAATACCCACTTTTAGGTCGGTAATTACCTCTTATTCCATACACATATGGGTTTATAGAATATGTACCCGAATCCAACTTTCTATCGGTTACCCATTTCTCACTATATTCCATCGCGCTGGCATTGATCACTTTATCACCGGTGAAATATTTATTTCTTTCTGCAGGAAGTTTATAATGATCTACATACGGTCCATATTCCATACTGGAAATTTCGCCCACCTTAGCTGTAATCAAGTTTCTTCTTCCAGAGCGGATAATTTTTAACTCATTGTTCTCTACATCCACAATATTTCCAGCTCTATTGATAAAAATTACCAAATCTTTTCCGGTCATATCAAAAGATTCTCCATCGAATGTGCAACATCCATTCATATCACTCGCATTAGGTGGAGTTACTGTGGTAGAACTGGTGTAATCAAAACTATAATCACAATCTACAAATTGATGCCAATGACATTTTTCAAAGTTCAAATTGGCTAATGTTCGGTTTTCGTTTAAAGTATATTTCCAGTAATTATTTGGTAAATTGGTATTTGAAAATAATGAACCCAAAGAAATATTACCTCCCAGATCACCTCCTGCACCTACAGGTCTACTTTCTGCATTATAAGTCAACGGATTATATGTGGATGCAGATTCAATAAATTCATTGTCCTCATTTTTTAATACATACCTCACCAAATCAAAAGCTTCCGAATTACATCCTACTTTTGACATAAATTGTAAAACCGCTGGGTATTCCAATTGACATATCATGTAATCTACCAAATCAGGTTGTGTCATGATATATTCAAAAATATCCGCTCTTTCTTTTGTCGTTAATGAGGTTCCATCTTCAACAAACAAATTCATGACACCTTTTAGATCGCTTCGATCTAAAATAAACTTCACCAGGGCAGCCGTTTCGTTTAATTCATATTGATAAGAAAACCCGGTATATCTTTTACTTAACAGATAACTAAAATCCATTAGGTTTTTAGATTCCTTATACGCTTTCATACTTCTGGAATCTGAAGGAATATCATCCAGATAACTACAAATATCTTGAGCTGTAGCTTCTGAACCAGTACTATTGGAATAATTAATAATAGCATCTACAAAACCTTTTACGGTAGTATTGGTCAAACCTGTATGAACCGGTAACCCTCCTACGATTTGTGTTAAGAATTCAGATTCTGATAATACTTCTTCACACTTATCTTCAATAGAAGTATTGGTTAAACCTGAAATATTGGTACCTGAACAAATTGTTCCGTTAGATCCATTAGTACCATACGCCATTAAATTTACCTGATCATGATCTAAAACATTGATCACCCATAAATGTTTATCTTCTTGATTTGTCGCAACACTATTATATACCTCATCCCCAGGAACAAATACATCTTTAGTGACCAGGTTTCCAAATATCTCTGTTAAAGCACTTGCGCTATTGGCGTCATATGCATCATGATTACCTATATAAGAATCCATTAAGCCTTCATATATAAAGTGCTTCATATAATCCATATGATACTGGTTTGCTGTGGTGCAATTATTTAAAATGGTAATCCTTTCACCTCCATCACCAACAAATCCTACATTGCGATACGCATGTCCCATTCGATCATAATCATCTACCCAATAAGCCGGTAGCGTACTATTCATAATGGATTTTCCAAATTCATTCTTCACTTCACTCACCAATACATCTCCGGAATGTCCATCATATAGTATGCTAGATGATTTAACTTCCCGATTCATATCAAATTCAATGATATCTGATAACACACCATAATTCTGGATTAATTTGGTTACCACTACTGATCTGTATTGAATTTCATTTTTATCTTCCAGATACAATACCATCGGTAAAGGGAATATTGAAAATAAATCCAATGACCCCTGAACGTTTCGACTTACATTTTGGTGACGTATTTCCTTAGAATCAATGGTCACATCAAGTTCTTTTCCCAATTGTATTTCATCTAAATTTCCATTTCTCATAACGGCTTTGACCACATTATCCATATTGAAATCGCCATTTTCAGGATCTGTTCCATGGTAGATATATTCCTTACCGGATAATTTGATCGGGTCAATAGCGTTTTTCTCTGAATAATGGTTTTCCTGCCATAACTTGCCATGCATATCATTTAAAATAAATGTATAACCCTGGGTGGCTGTATAATAATTCTTCGTATGCCAATACCCTACAGGTGGTTTAAACTTACCTGCCCATTTACTTGGTTCCCTTACCTGGATATCTGTACTTTTAAAATCTACCGGGAATTCTTTTGCAGTATAAAACCTATGTTCCTTGTAGAATTTTGAACTTGGTTTATCGCTATGTAAATTTCGAACAACCACTCTGGAATATCCCACAGAAGCCGAAGGATAAAATGATTCTCCCATTGGGGTTTCCTGATATAAATCCCAATTCGGAGAAGTTCCCGGGTTTTTCTTTAACTGATAAGTTGAAGGTTGTCTTAATGGATTTTGATCCGCACCAATTAACGGTTCGTAAGTAGCAACTCCACTGCTTATTTCAACTCCATTTTCTTCTATGGTATAACTATATTTTTGACCATATGTATTACTTATTTCATTATTAACAGTTGCAGTTGCATCAGACCAATTGTCATTTAATTCTATTTGACTTACTCTATGCCCACCACCATATTTTTTTTGGTCTGGTTTAACCAATCGAATAAATGATTTTTGCGTATTAAATTTCTGTGCCACTCCATTGGCCAACATAAACTTCACCGGTCCAATTACTGCCTGGATTAAATCCGGAACAATAGAAACAAACTTTTTAGAAATTGTAGGCCAATCACTATTTCCTTTGGTATTTACATCTCCACCCGGGCTGACTAATGGTGACATATATTGATCATAAAAAGTCATGGCATTGGCCACAATAGGATTGAGTTCTCTCCGTCCCATTACTCCACCTTTAAACGGATCTAACTTTACAAAGCCATGATTTGGACTATCTGAACATATCCCAAAATCAGAATTATCAATTGTCGCATATCCATTCACATAATTTTCTTCTGCTATACCATCTTTTACCTTTATTTTCATTCGATAATACAGATTACGAACCCCTTCAAACATTTGGTTTAATCTTTTTTCTCTTATCTGGGGTGTTACCGTAATGTCTTTAACATATTTAGGCAGTTCAAAAATTAGATAATAACGTTGCTTACCATTACTTCCTCCGGATGAATATAAATCTTCGCTTGATTTATCTAGCTTCCTTTCTGTGTTTGCCCCAATAACACGGATCATCTCCATCGCACGTTGATCCTGTACATAAGCATAATCATCCGATTCATACGTGATATTGATTTGTCCTCCGGATGGTAAATCAATTTGACTTAAATTCCATAAACTCGCCCAACTGTCCGCAATCTCTTTATCAACTTGTTGATTGGTATAAGGATATTCTTCTTTGGATACATTCGATAAATTTTCTCCTTTAAAATTCCCCCAGTTATCTACTTTACCTGCATCATATATGTTATCCGAATTATCAGATCCATCTACATTTTTATATACCGTATTGTAATGAAATTTGTAAGGCTTAAAGGCAGGAGAAGAATTTCCCCCAAACTTGAAACTAATTTCTTCTAAGGTGAGCTTGGTACCTTTTGAACCACCCGGTAAATTACTACCTGATGCATCTTTATTGTCATTATTTGGTGCAGCCTTACACAATCCATAGTCATCGCCATTATCTTTATACTTAAACTCCACTACTTTAATTGGAGTCGGAGCGGATGGGTGATTCTTTAAATCTTCCTTGGAAAATAACTCAATTTTCGTCAGCTTTTGGGATGTTACTGAGGTATTGTTCGTTCCATCTTCATTTACAGACAACGCATCGTTTCTAGATTCCAGGGTAAAAACAGCAATGTAATTTCTGGACTCAATAGATTGTAAATACCACATTTCTTTGGTTCCATACGTATATGATGCTTTATCATCATGTGGATCGGCTTCATTTCCCTGATGAAACGTTGCTTTATCTTTCTCTAAACCTAATGGGGTACGCCATCCCATGCTTTCGGTGCTACGAGTCCAATTAAATTTTACCGCGTTTCCTAAATCATCTTCCGTAATTCCATCTCCTTTTACATCCACATAATCCGGTGATAAATATCCGGTTAGTAAATAAGAATGTGCATAAGCAGGAGTTTCTGTACTTGAATAAAAATTATCTCTACCATTGGTATAACTTTCATCCGGTATTACATCATTTTTAAAAGTTACTAATCCTGCATTGTCAGGTGACATATCCTCTGCATTGAAAACCACTTCTTTCTTACTCACATTCAAAGCTGGTATGCCGAACACATATCGGCTTCCATCTTTTTCGTATTGGGTAATTTCTGAAGTGTGATACGATTTTCTTTGGCTACTTACACGGTTAATAGATGTTATATGCGCACTTTTGTCCGATTGGGCTTTATAACTTTGTGCATATGATGGGATTACTTTATCTAAACCCATATCCGCAGCTTCATCACCATCCAACTTCGTAATTAATTTACCACGAGGTTGTCTGGGACTTAAACCATTTTTTGAGCTATAAGAAACTTCTGAGTTTATTTTTATGCCCTCAGATGTTAATTCGTGATTATTTAAAAGATCAAAAGTTCTTAATTCTTCCCCTCCTAAAGCTTTAAAAGTCTCCGAAACAGGTACTATTTCTCCAGCGATTTTATAGTATACATTTTCTTTTAAACTTTCCTTTTCATTTTGCTTAAAACTATAAGGTTCCAATTGACCATCTGTCCAATTGGAACCTCTGTCTAATGAATTTTTTACGGTTGCATCCGCTCCAAATCTTGCGGTAGCACCTAAACCTATTTCTACCCCTAAAGCCGCCCCATTTAATCCTTTATTTTCAAATTTGGCATCCGACACCACACCCACATCATTTCTAAATGGACGATACATTCCCCCTGTGCCCTGACCGCTTACACTTAATACATCATAGGTCATATTGGCCGGAGCCAGGTAACTCATATTCGGATTAAACTGACTCGCGTTTCCATCTCTATTAAAATCGGTTAATCCGGAATAATACCCATTGTCATCTACAGGACGGTCCTGTAAATGTAAGTATCCATAAGATGCATCATGGTATATATTTTTTATCATTGAGCGCTCATTGTAATCTCCTTCAAAATAATAAGAAGGATGGGTACTGGAAGCTTCAGGCCCTACCGCAATTCTAATATTGCCAAATACACTTTGCATTTGTGGAACTGTATTCGGGATATATGTATTTTGACCTATAGGAATAGAAGTTAATGGACCTGAAGATGATTGACTACGAATTACTCCTACATATTTCATCTCCCTATCTTCTAGATCTTCTTCTGCTATACCAGCTTTACGCTGAGACTTTCTATACAATCTACTGCATCGAGTCTCTTGCTCAATCATTTCAGTCTTAGAAACAGAAAGTGTAGAAACTAAAGATAAATTCAACGCTCGAGTTCTTAAACTATAAGATCCCCCACCTAATCCTATCCCTAATACATGTTCGCCATCCTCTCCTAAACCGGTTATAGATATGGATGGTCTCGCATAAACACTTAATCCTCTTTGTGCGTCATGATTTATTCCAAATCTCACACCTTTCGCCACCTTATCATCACTTGAAGAATTTAAACTCATATTAAATCCCAAATCAGGGGCGATATAATATCCCTTGTAATTGTTATAAAAGAACTGTAAACCCAACTTGAGCTTACCTCTCATATTACCGTTTTTATTCTTACCTATTTCTTTCCTTAAACCAATAATCTCCAAATTCAACCCTGATTTTAATGACAAAGTTTTATTTGTTTCCATTTTCATCTTACGCGTAATGACATCACCCTTAAAATCATCCGGAATACCTCTTACACCACGATTAATCACACCAGGATTGATGTTCCATCCTAAACCTACCCAACTGGCTTCTTGCTCCATTCCTACTCCACCATGGTAAGCGATATTGATAGGATATCCACCTACATCCATTAGAGGAATATTGTAAGTAAAATCACCACTAAACAGATCTACCATTTGATTGGTAGACACCGGCTCAAAAGAACTTACTTCTGGTTGTGTAGGTCCACCAGTAAGCGCCCAGGCTGCTGTTGGTGTAGCAATATCAATCAAAAAGATTAAAGCCAATACAATGGCAATTTTTCTTTTATGCGATCTATAAAACGTATTGAGGTAAACTTGTCGTTTCATCTAAATGATAATTAAATTTAAGGGGTCCATTTGAAAACACTCTATCGAAATAAAGCATCGTAATTTGGTTAGGGGTTTGTTTCTTATTCTTAAAGGCTACATTCAGGTCAATATATGGTGCACCACCGTAATTTCGCTCCATATGATACATCGTACATGGAATCGTATCTGATTGATCAATGATCAGTTTAAAATCAGATTGCGCATTGATATAATATTCTAACTTTTGAAAGTATTCCTGATTGTTTTGATTCCCGGATTCTAAAGGATGTCCATTTGCTCTGATTCTAAAGGTAAATGTATACCACTCCGCATATTGTTTAATTAGATTTTGAACCGAATCAGATTGGATTTGTTCCATACTCTCATGTTCTTTAAACACTCTATATTCCGGTGTTTTATAAAAACTCGTAAAACTGATTTCATCAAAACTCTTGGTTTTAATAAATCCGTTTTCAGGATTTTCAAACCAACTTACAAATTCCGGAGCACGCAAATTTGGACGACCACCACACCCCCATACCAAAATGGTAATGAAAAATATTAACGCTATTTTTTTTAGGGTAATCATTTGTTAAGCTATTGGCCTTGATATTTATTATTAACGTAACTTATGGCTTCTTCTGTTCGATCCATTTTTTGAGAATGATACATCACATTATTCTGATAATGTCCAAAAATGATTTGAACGCCTTGCGATTTTCCATACGCATTTAAATAACCATTTAATTGACTCCAGATTTGTTCGTCAAAATTATCTGCCGCAGAAATCAACTCTTCTTGCATCTTACTTGCTTTATTATCTCTAAAAGCACTCAATTGTTGATATTGACTTTCAATAATCTTTTTATCCTCTTCACTAGCGGATACATAAGCGTTTTCGAACTGTTTTAACTTCATATCTAAACTATCGATGACACTTTTTTGAGTGAATTCAATAGATTTTATTTTTTCCTGAAGCTCTTTCTTCATTTCAAACGCATTGAAAACCTTTTCCACATCCACTACAATATCTTCTGGTTGTGTGTATAGATACACCAACTGCAACTGAATGGCAATGACAAAAATCCACAGTAAAATTGAAGGTAATTTTTTTAGCATCTTTATTTGATATAATCAGGATTTAAGTAAACAAAATGAATTCGTATTGGATCTTTAACTCCGGTACGTTTAATCTCAATAGTATATTTCTTCTTATGCGTTAAGTAATACTTCTCTGATAAATCAACATCGTAATAATTCTCACCCATTTTTACTTTCAATTCATCTTTTCCAAGCGTTTTCGGTTTTTTATTCTCTTTTGATTCATCAATAATTTTATACGCTATTTCACCCGGACGTTTACTTTCAACAACTTTTAATTTGATAACACCCAGGATATATAACACGGGTTCTCCAATAATTTCATCAATGTCGATATATGATTTAGATATTGGCAAACTGGAAATATCAAAAGGTTCCCCAATTTTAAATTCCCAAATATCCGTCTTACCTAAACTCACATTTTGAAGAAAAGCTTCCACCTGCCATAAGTAAACTTCTCCCTCTTCCAGATCTGGTAATTCTGCAGGAAAATCCAAATCTGTATTTGGAACCTGATTCATTCGAAGTACCACTTCTCCAAAATTGAATCCTTCCATGGTACTTTTAGCATTTCCTTTTTTCTTTACCACCACCTCATAGGTAACCTCACTGGAATGACCTGTAAATGACCAAAACAAAGCAGGACGTAAATTATTTATTTCTTCCTGATCATATGGATACACCAAATTCAAATGATGATTTACAAATGAAGTTTGGGTGTAACACATTTGATCCTGTTTCACTCCATTTTTTGAAATCTCTACACAAAAAGTCAAAAGTGCCTGAGGGATAATACCTGTAGTCTTTATATAATCTACCAAAACACCGGTATAATCTTTAGTATTGATTATTTCAATATTTTCCAGATTACCACCATTTTCATTAATAAAAGCTTTTGCGTCTATTTCAATCAATTTCCTTCCATTCTGGTCAGATAAAATTCCGGAAACGAAAACATCTTGTATTTCTGAAGTTTCATTACTTACTAAAACACCATTAAATAAATCTACTTCTGAAAAAACTACAGAATTGAGATGAACATCTTCAATTTTAATGAATTGTTGCTGACTAAATAATGAAAATGATTGAACTAATAATATAATTAGGATTGTTACGAGGTTTCTCATATATCTACTCTCCTTTTAAAGTTAAAATGTCAAGTTAAATTCTACTAATTCTCTATCGCGAATATGTTAGCGTTATTGTAAAATACTGAAGCAAAAATAGAAATAAATCTTATATTATTGGGTTAAATTGTACTTTTGCTAAATAATTTAACTGATCCTAGCGATTTATTTAATCATCATAACAAATAGAATATTACATACGTATTCATGTCACGCTTCCCGATTATATTGATTTTTTTATTTAACTCATTATCTGTTATTTGTGGATATAGCAATTCTTTTACTATAAATTCAGAGTTTTTAAATAATGATTCAAGTAAAATAGAAGATTCTAAAAAGGAAAAACGGATTCAAATCAAACCCAAGATTTCTGGATATGTGAATTATAATTTTAATTTCTTTCAAACGGATAACCCCAATATAGATACTATCATTCCGTATCAATTTAACCAGCCCAGACATTTTATAAATGGGGCTGTTCAAACCACCATTAAAGATATTCCCATTTCTGCCAAATTTGTTTATGATCCCAATTTACCTCAACAGGATCAGTTTAAGGTTAATTTCTCATTTGAAAGTGAAAAGTTTAATTCTAATCTGAAAAAAAAATATGAAGATCAAAAAAAGAATTATGCATCCTATCAGGACAGTTTAATTCAAAACAAATTTGATAATAGTATCAAAAAGCAGTTGGCAGAAAATAAAATTCAAGAATTAAAAAAGTCACTTGATAGTTATGAAATAAAAGATTCTATACATCTCAATTCTATGCCTCCTCATAAAAACATCAATGACTCAGTACCCATAACTTTACCAGATTCCTCAAAATATTCAGATCGCTCAAAATACACTGACAGTTTAAAAACAGACTTTGATTTTAATGTCGATAGTAATTACACTCAAAATGGTATGGACTCATCGCAAATCAAAAAGGATAGCATCCAAAAAGAAATTGAGCAACTTCAAAAACAAATAGACCAATACGATCAAAATATCAATAAGGTATCGAACGCATTTAATAATGATTCTCTTATTCATAAAAATCAGAGACGATTTGAAATGAATAAATCTTTAAACATGGATACTCTGGATTATAAAAAGCACTTAACACAAACAGAAAAGCTATTAAGTTCAGTCAAAACATTTCAAATTGGTACAATATCACCTCATTTTTCAAAACTATCTACATACCGGGCCAATCTCACAGGAATTAATTTAGCGTTTAAACCATCCAAAAAGGTTAATATACACACATTCGCAGGATGGCAATCAAATTACTCCTACACAAATATTAAAAAAGCCATTAAATCTGGTGGTTTAAAACTAAGCTATGATTTTTTATCTACACTTAAATTATCTGGTTCAGTTGTACACAATCAAAGAGATCAGCAGGTATTTGGAGAATCTTATATATCAGAAATAAGTAATTCCATATTTAGTTTTGGCATTCAAACTTTATCCCTGAAAAATATAGAAATAGGATCTACTATTGATGTTTCTAAAATTTCTACAGAAGACAATTTAACACATAAAAAAATATCGGATTTTGGATTTTCTAACTATGCTAATATTCAATTTCCTGAAACAAAATCCAGACTACGTTTAGAAATTAATTATATCCCTGAAAATTTTAGAAATTATCTAACCCCATATCAAATTCCATCAAATACGGAGTATAAAGCTTCGTATTCCCAATTATTGGTAAAGTCAAAACTCACCAGTAGAATATCGGTTCTGCATAGGAATATACATAAGAGTAAAACTTTTACTAAAAATGATTTTACCAATATCACCTGGGATATTCGTACCAGATGGGTGAGATACCCCAATTTATTTGTAAACATTATCAATAATACCAATACCTATATCACTCATGAGAACAAGCAACTTAATTCGAATTCCATTCAATATCAGGTCGGTATAAATTGGTATCATAAAATAAAAACCACTAAAATATTTAGTGAATTTGCTTATCAAAGTCGATCCATTTCCAATATAACCTCATCATATCAGACCCATCGATATAGACTACAATTCAGGTTAAAAAACAAAAAGCTCGAATACCATTTAAATGCACTTTATTCTAAATCCATCTATAATAGTTCAGAAATAAGCAATCAGTTGCAATTCAATGTTGCTAAAAAACTCAAACTTGGATTTATTACACGTTGGAACCAAATCCTAAACCAAAACAAATTTACCAATGGCGTAAAAGCTTCAATGAATTACAAAAAAATGATGTTTAAAGCCGAATATTTAATAAGTTCTTACCAATATTCACCCCAGTTAAATCACATCATAAACGCACAACTTACCTACAAGTTTTAACACATAAAAAAAGCCTTCATATTGCTATGAAGGCTTCCTTGCTCCCCCACCTGGACTTGAACCAGGGACACCCTGATTAACAGTCAGGTGCTCTAACCAACTGAGCTATGGAGGAATGCTCAGGATTTGAAAAAGTATCTCTCTCAAATCGGGGGGCAATATTATGCATATTTTACAATCTATGCAATACATTTGTAAAAAAAATTAAAATAAAAAAATAGATGAGTTTATTAGTCGTTGGTTCTGTTGCATTTGACCAAATTGAAACACCTTTTGGAAAAAGTGATAAAATTGTTGGAGGTGCCGGAACATATATAAGTTTAACATCTTCTTACTTTACAAAAGACCTTGGAATTGTATCTGTAATTGGAGATGATTTCCCAAAGGAATATATAGATCTGTTCCATAAAAAGAATATCGATACGCAGGGTTTGGAAATCAAACAAGGTGAAAAATCATTCTTTTGGGCAGGAAAATATCATAATGATATGAATTCCAGAGATACTTTAGTCACCGAATTAAATGTTTTGGAAAACTTTAAACCTGTAGTACCGGAAACATTTAAAAATGTGGATATTCTAATGCTGGGCAATCTATCTCCTGATGTTCAATTAAGTGTTATTGAGCAAATGCCTACCAGACCAAAACTCGTAGTTTTAGATACCATGAATTTCTGGATGGATATCGCACGAGCAGATTTAGATAAAGTGATTTCTAAAATTGATGTATTAACAATCAATGATGAGGAAGCCAGACAACTTTCAGGAGAATATTCATTGGTAAAAGCAGCTCAGAAAATCATTGATATGGGACCTCGATTTTTAATCATTAAAAAGGGAGAACACGGGGCTTTATTATTTAATAAAAATGAAGTTTTCTTTGCTCCGGCACTTCCTTTAGAAGAGGTTTTTGATCCTACGGGAGCTGGAGATACTTTTGCGGGTGGATTTGTAGGATATTTAGCGCAAACAGGAAATATCTCTTTTGATAATATGAAAAGAGCTATTATATATGGTTCTGCAATGGCTTCGTTTTGTGTAGAAAAATTCGGGTCTATTCGTATTGAAAATCTAACGGATGAGGAAATCAATTCTAGAGTACAACAATTTGTAGATTTAGTTCAATTTGATATCACATTAGCATAAAAAAAGCGGGAGTAATAGGTTTTATTACTCCCGCTTTATCATATACTTTATTATACCCTATTACTTAAGAGCGCTCAAATCCAATTTTGAATAAATTGATTTTACGGTATCCTCATCTACCATACCATTAATCGTAATATTTAAAACAAAACGTTCATCCCATATCAATATTAATGTAGTACTCTTTGACCCATGATCACCAGCTATGTATCCCATTTTACCGTCCAACGTAAGCGTTTTAGCAAACCCTTCATCAGATTCATAACTAATACCTGCTTTTACCATTGCAGCGGAACTGGAAAACATTTCATCAGAATTCAAATAATCCATAAGTACAATATCAATGCTATTACCATCTTTAACATAGTTGGCTGATGCATTTGACATACTCATACCTTCCATTTTCATGGTAGCACCTTCTTTTTTACCTTCAAGCGTGTACCCCATAATCTCTTCCGGTAAAATATTTTTTAATTCCGTATAATCTATTAAGGTTTGAGAAAAACCAAAATTGAATACCAGCAGGCTAAAAAGTGTAACTACAATTTTTTTCATATCAATAATATTAAGATTAACTACAAGCTACTTTATTCACTCTATTTTGGTGTCGTCCACCTTCAAATTCAGTATTTAGAAATATATCCACACATTTCATAGAGATATCCTCATCTACGTATCTCGAAGATAATGCCAATACATTTGCATCATTATGTAAACGAGCCATTTCGGCAAGCTCCACATCCCAACATAACGCTGATCTGATTCCCTGGTGCTTATTCACCGTTAAATTTACTCCATTACCACTTCCACATATTACAATCCCCAAATCATGAGATCCATTTTCAATAGCAGTGGCTAACGGATGTACATAATCCGGATAATCTACTGATTCAGGTCCATTGGTTCCATAATCCTTAACCGTATAACCTTTGTTAATTAGATCTTCTTTAATTTTATTTTTAAGTTCATAACCTGCATGGTCACAACCTATTGCAATATTTTTTTTATCTATTCCCATAAAACCAAAAGTATAAAAGTTTAGGATTACACTTCATGATTTTACACATGATAAACACCTATTTCTTCATTTTACCTGGTATATTAATAGAACGTTAATAAAACGTGAGTAGGATGTTAATAACGTTGGTAAAGATTGGATAAAAATAATTTGCTTTTTCAAATCAAATATTCAATTCGAAAATCAGTTTAATAATAAAAATTATTTGATGATTTTATTTGGGATACTTACTAACAACTATTTTGATTTTCATCCACAGAGAAAATCAAGAAGTTTTGCTGTTAATATTAAATTAACACGAATGTTAACAACCCTAATTTTTTACTCATTTTCAACTTATTTAATATTAAATTCGTGTTCATAAGTATAGAAAATAGACTGATAAATTTTTATAAAAAATAAATTGGTTAAAATCTATCCACAATATCAACAGACTAATAGTAATAGTAGTTTATTTTAAAATTTTTAAAAAAAGAATGTATAAATATATAATACTGTTTATAACATCTATTTTGAGTTCTTCTCAAATTATTTCTCAAAATACAATTGATCCAAATGGATATAACATTTTTTATTATCCAAATGGTCAAAAATCTTCAGAGGGTTATTTTGAAAATGGAAAGCCGGAGGGTTTTTGGAAAAATTACTATGAAAGTGGAATTTTAAAATCAGAAGGAAATAGAAAATTACATGAATTGGATAGTATATGGCTCTTTTATTATGAAAATGGTTTGCTCAAAGAAAAAGTAAATTATGAAAACTCTAAGAAAAGTGGTAAGTCATATATATACTCTGAAGAAGGTTTTTTGATTACACAGGCTACTTACATTAATGATACTTTACAGGGAAAATCGTTTGATTATTTTCAAGACCTGGCCAGACCAGAGTTGGAAAAACCTTATATAGATGGTGTTTTGGAAGGTAGAGGTTATCAATATGGAAGAGATGGAAGAGTTGTGGCGATCATGACTTATGAAAAAGATGTGATTAAAAGTAGTCAGACTATAAATAAGTATAATTCTAAAAATGAGAAAGTTGGACTTTGGATTGAATATTATGATGACTTACCTGATGATAAGGTTAAAAAATTGGAAGGCCGATATAAAAATGGTTTGAAAAACGGTTACTTTAGAGAATATGATAAAAAAGGAGTTCAGCTAAGTACTATAAAATATGTGAATGGTCAGGTTGTGGAGAATGCAGCTGAATTAATGGCTGTTGACTTGGTTCGTGAATTTTACCCTGATGCAAGTGTCAAATGGGAAAAAACCTATTTAGGATCTCAACCAAATGGCATCTGGAAAAAGTATGATACTACCGGTACAGTTATCGAAACCATAATATATAAAGCCGGAATTAAAATTGGTGAAGGAATTATTGATTCTGCTGGTATTAAACAGGGCCAATGGAAGGAATACTATGCAGATGGAAATTTAAGAGGAGAGGGAGAGTATAAAGATGGTTCCAGGATAGGTCCATGGAAGTTTTATCATGCCAATGGTAAGTTAGAACAGAAGGGGAAATATAGAAAAGGAGGAAAACCTCATGGTTTATGGGTGTGGTATTATGCTAATGGTGCTACAAAAAGAGAAGAAACGTATATCAATGGTAAGGAAGATGGAGAATTGGTTGAATACGATGAAGATGGAGAAGTGCTCAAAGAAGGAGAATATATTGAAGGCTTAAAAGAAGGAGAGTGGATTGTGAATACCGGAGATTATATTGAGAAAGGTAATTATGTAGAAGGTATGATGCATGGTCCGTGGTTGGGTACATATAAAAGTACTGGAAAAAAAGCTTTCGAAGGAGAATATATTGAAGATGAACCAAATGGAAAGCATACTTATTACTATCCATCCGGGAGAAAGATGTTAGAAGGAAAGTATGAGCTGGGCATGAAGATTGGTGATTGGAAGAGATATGATGAGACAGGATTACTTTTACTTACCGTAAGATACAAAAACGGTAAAGCAGAAAGATTGAGTGGTAAGAAAATATTAGGTAGTGAGGAAGATTAATTAATCTTCCTTAGAACCTACAAATTTTGGTATAAAAACCAGAGCTACTAAAGCCGTTGTAATATGAAACGGTACGGTTAATAGAGCCAGATTTTCCGGGATGTCTCCTTCTTCTAATAATCCTAGTTCTAAAAGTTTTTCAGGGAAAAATTGTACAACAATACTTAATGCAAAAGCTATTAAAACGATTGCTAAATAAACCTTAGTCCCTTTGGAATAATTTTTTGATGAAACGATAAAGTAAAATACCGAAGCAAGAATTGGTGGTATAAATGATCCAATGGTAAGTGCCATTTCATCCAGACTATGAGGAAAGTCAATTTCTTGAATTAATGGAAGAACAAAAAATATAATATTGTTAAGTGCTGCTGTAATTAATCCTGCTAAAAAACCACCTATTACATATTTCCAAACGGTAAAAGTTTTGGGTTGAAGAATTTCTTCTTGACTCATAATATAAATTTTAATAGATTCGAAAACTCTTGTAAATATATGAATTAGAATCCCTTAAAATTTGATTTACCTAATAATATGGTGTTTTTATAGTTTGGGTTTTAAATAATTTGTATTATTTATTTTAATATAAAATAATATTGTATTAAGTTATTTTAATTCAGAATATTATTTAATTCATTTTTCCAATAAACTAACCTTTATTAGATACTTATGATACGTTTCAGTATGATGATTGTCATTTAAGAGTTTGATATCTGTCAGTTGGTTAATCGTAATAATGATGTTCATTTGTAGAGAATTATTACTTTAGAAGCCAAAATAATAATACGAGTAATAATGGGAAAAAATAAGATCATTGGAATAGTAATTTGGCTGATAACTTTAGTAGGGCCTATGAAATCATGGATGTTTAATGATTTTGGAACTGGGTTTTACTATCTTCTAATGTTTTTGCTCACCTTAATTGGTGTATCGATAGGAAGTTACTTCTTTTCAAAATCTACCGATAATGAGGTAGCTTGATTTGGTTTATATTGATTGATTGAAGAATGCCTGGCTGGGAAGCTGGGCATTTTTATTTAAAAATAATTGGTAATTTACAGATTATGAGAAACAAAAAACCTCAGCTAATTATAACTGAGGTTTTTAAGAGGTCTCGAGCGGATTCGAACCGCTGTACTCGGTTTTGCAGACCGATGCCTAAGCCACTCGGCCACGAGACCCTATGGGCGGCAAATGTAATAAAATAGGACGATATTAATCTATTTCTTTACTATTTAAATAAACACTTACCGATTTCACATCTGATTCAATGGGAGCCCTATGTTTTATGATATGAACTTCTATTTCTTCCGCAAAGTTGTAAAAGCTTTGGATTGATTTAATTATACGCATAGCGACAGTTTCAATAAGCTTAGATCTAATCGCCATTTCTTTTTTTACCAGATCGGTGATGACCACATAATCAATAGCTTTGTTTAAATCATCTGTAGCTGCCGCTTCAGCAAATGGAGCATGAACTCTGACATTCACTGAAAAATCACCTCCTACAAGTCCTTCTTCATCAATACATCCATGAAAAGCACGAACGTAAATACCTTTAACTTCTACAACTCCCATATTATTTTATTGTTTCCAGGGCGGTAGATATTCTTTGAAGTGTTTCTTGTTGTCCTAGTATTTCACAAATGGAAAATAGAGAAGGTCCCATTCCTTTACCGGTTACTGCCAATCTAAAGGCAGGTCCAATTTGTCCAAATCCTATTTCTTTTTTCTTAAGGAAATCACTGAATACTTTTTCGATTTCATCATGTTTAAAATCAGAAATTTGACTAAAATCTTTTAAAAGGTCATTCAGTAGCGAAGGTGTTTGCTCTTTCCATTTTTTCTTAACTGTTTTTGCATCGTAAGATGTAGGAGCATTAAAGAAATATTCACCTTCGGTAATAATATCATTTAAGAAAGTTGCTCTTTCTTTCATTAACCCACAAATTTCCTGAATGTGTTCTATTGAATATTCGTTTTCCGGTAAGGATGGAATGATTAATTGTGCTATTTCTGTATTTTCTTTTGTTCTCAGGTATTGTTGTTGATACCATAGTGCTTTTTGCGCATCAAATTTAGCACCTGATTTACCTACTCTATCTAATGTAAAAGATTCAACTAATGCAGAAAGAGTAAATAATTCCTCATTTGTACCAGGATTCCATCCGAGGAATGCTAACATATTTGTAAATGCTTCCGGGAAATATCCTCTTTCTCTGTAACCGCTTGATTGTTCACCGGTTTTTTCATCCAACCAGTTTAATGGGAATACAGGAAAACCTAAACGATCACCATCTCGTTTACTAAGTTTACCATTTCCATCAGGTTTTAGAATCAACGGTAAATGGGCCAGTTTTGGCATGGTTTCTTCCCAGCCTAAATATCTATATAATAAAACATGTAAAGGTGCGGATGGAAGCCATTCTTCTCCTCTTATGACATGGGTAATTTCCATGGTATGGTCATCTACGATATTTGCTAGATGATAAGTAGGCATTCCGTCAGATTTAAAGATAACCTTATCATCTATATTAGAACTGTTTACAGTTACCCAACCTCTAATTTCATCCTCAAATCTAATCTCTTCATTTCTTGGAATTTTGATTCGAATCACGTAGGGATCACCATTTGCAATTTTTTCATTAACGACATCTTCCGATAATGTTAGTGAGTTTTGCATGGAATTACGCGTAATGTGGTTGTATTGCCAATTTGGCATCTTTGCTTCCTTCGCTCTATTTCTGACTTCATCTAGTTCCTCAGGAGTATCAAATGCATAATACGCAGTTCCATTTTGAATCATAAAATCCGCATACTCTTTATACATAGACTTTCTTTCCGATTGTCTGTAAGGTCCGTATTCACCCGGTTTCCAAGGTGATTCATCAGGTGAAATACCACACCAATCTAAAGATTCTTGAATATATTCTTCAGCTTTATTTACAAATCTTGTCTGATCGGTATCTTCTATTCTTAAAATAAAAGTTCCATTATACTTTTTTGCAAACAAGTAGTTATATAAAGCGGTTCTAACACCACCAATATGTAATGGTCCGGTTGGACTTGGGGCAAAGCGTACCCTGACATTTTGCGTATTCATACTCAAAAAATTAAGGGCGCGAAGATATTAAATTTTCAAACGAAAATAGGGAGTATTTGTTTTTTAGAAATAAGTACCTCTACCTGAAGGTCTTCTTCCTCTTCTAGACTTAGTATATAGTTGCTTACCTATAATGATTTGAATGGTTCCATACCAATCATTGGATGTTGGATTACCTCTTACACCATTTCCACTTCCCTGTTTAGATGTAAGACGTCTATCAGATAAGATAGCACCAATATTTCCACTAGTTTTTCTGATGCCTTCAGGATCTGAGTAGGTTGTACTCACATCATCAAAGTAATCTGTCATTAACCAATTTGCAGATGCTTCTACACCTACAGTCCAAGAACCTGTTTTTCCACCTCTTTGGGATGGTACTGCATATTTGAATCCAACAATTAATGGTAATCCAATGGTAAGTCTGGAATACGGTGCTGAACCGGCAGAAAGCTGACCTTCTGTTCCGAGAGGTTGTAAATCATACCAGGTTCCTTGATACTCTGCTTGAGGATTAAAGTACATAAATCTTAATCCGGAGGCAACATACATAGAAACAGGAGAAGAACCTCTACCAAACCTTTCTGGAATCACGTAGGCTTCAATTAATGGAGAAAATGTAATGAATCTTGTTCTAAATGAAAGGTTTCTATTTGATCTACCTACATTTTTAGTAAGACTATCTGCACCAGTGGCATTACCAAATGCTAAATCCATTCGAAAAGTTACATACTCCGTTAGTTTTGATCTTAGACCAGCAGAAATAACGAATGATGTTGCTTTCATATTGAGATCACTCAAAGAATTATTTCCGGATTCAACTCCTCCACCCAAATCACCTAGATAATTTGTTCCACCGGCTCCAAAATAAATCTCATTTTTAAAACGTTTCCAATATTGAGAACGTAATTGACTAAATGTAATCGTAGGAATTAGAATCAATAGTGTTACAGCTAGGAAATTTTTTAACACCTTTGTTTTCGAAATTGATGGGATCTTGGTAATCATATGATTCATTGTTATTAACAAAAATTAATTTGTCAAGCTGCTTTAGTTTAGGCTCAATCGTCTAAAACGATCACAAATGCAAATATGGAGAAATTTCACCAAATAAATGTTGAAAACTTACTTTTTAAGATAGAAAAATTTTATAAAAGGTTTTATATCAATAAGTTAATTAAAGGAATAATTTTCTTTGTTTCTATCATTTTGGGCTTTTTTTTGGTTTTTGATGCGATATTCTATTATGGTGATTTATCTGATTTACTGAGGTTTATTGTTTTCTATTCTTTCATTTTGTTAATACTTAGCGGTATTTATTATTGGATTTTGGATCCGATGTTTAGGCTTTTTAAGATTAATAAAGGGTTGAGTTTAGAAGAAGCTTCCAGATATATTGGTGGTTATTATTCGGAAATTGGTGATAAATTATTGAATGCTGTTCAGTTTTATAATCAGGATAATAATGATGTATTAACACTTGCTGCATTGGATCAAAGTGCTGGTAAGCTTAAAGGATTCGATTTTGTAGCTGCTGCTCCTCCGGTAACCTCAAATAGAAATATCTTTTATTTATTGATTCCGATTAGTTTTTTTATTGGTGTTTTGGTGTTTAACTCTAAAGTAATTACTGAAGGTTCTAATAGACTGATAAATTATGAAGTAAACTATGCCCGTATTGCGCCTTTTGAATTTGATGTGATTGAATTTAAAGATCGTGTAATTGTTGGTAGTGAGGTTGAAATTGTTTTGGAGTTGAGAGGAAATTCTATACCAAATGATGTAAATGTAAATTTGAATGGGAATATTTTTAGGATGAATAACGTATCTGGTAATAGGTATAATTTTATTTTGGAAGATGTTCACGAAGAAACGGAGTTGTACTTTATTGCGGGTAAGTATAAAAGTAGGAATTATACTATTGAGGTATTGAAGGATGTTATGGTAACTGGTATTAGTGCAGAGATTATGTATCCTGATTATACTAAATTATCAAGTAGGATTATCGATCAACCTTCATTATTAAATGTACCATATGGGTCTAAGATCATTTGGAATTTGGAATTAAATAATTCTAATAGTGCATACGTGGATTTTGATGGTGATAGAAATGAATTAATCGTAGACACTGATTTCAAAACGAAGTTTGAAAAGGAAGTTTCTGCTAATTTCCAATATGATGTGGTACTAAATAATCTTTTAGATAGATACGAGATTGGTTTTAGTGGTGAGGTGAATGTAATTGAGGATCAGTATCCTAGTATTACGGTGAGTGAAACCAATGAAAAGGGATTTTATATTTATACGGGTAGGATAGAAGATGATTATGGATTTAAGGATTTAAAGGTTAAAATGGCGGTTGGAGATAGCCTTTTTGAGGAGAATATTGCAATTAATAACTCCAATCAGATGGATGTATTTAGTTACAAATTGGATATCGAAAAATTTACAAAATCAGTTAAAGTGGTTTTCGAGGTTAGAGACAATGATATGATCCATGGTTTTAAAAGTAGAGAATCTGACTTTTTTAATGTGGTTGTTTTAAATGAGGTAGAAAAAAGAAAGGAGCTGGATGAAGAACGTGATGAACTGGTAAAAGATTTAGAAGATCTGGTTAAGGAAAAAGATAAATTGGATCTTGAAATTGACGATCTTAAAAAAGATTTATTAGATAAGAAACAACTGGATTGGGATAGTAAGAAGGGATTGGATGACTTATTAAAGAAAAATGAAGAACATAAGGAGAAGCTGGAGAACATAAGCGAACGTCTCGAAAAGCATAATCAGTCTGTTAATAAAAATTCTCAAGAGCTGGATGATGAGATCATTCAGAAGCAAAAGCAGTTAAATGATTTGTTTAATAAGGTAATGGACGAAGAGTCTAAAAAGTTGTTGGAGGAGTTGCAACAATTATTGAATGAGTTGGATAAGAAAAAGATTCAGGATCATTTAGATAAGATGCAAATGAACAATGAAAAACTCAAAGATGAGTTGGATATGAATTTGGAGATCTTTAAGCAAATGGAATTTGAACAAGAGTTTAATGAGGTTTTAAACGAATTGGAGAAATTAGCCGATGAGCAATTGGATCTTGCGGAGAAATCGGATATGTTGAATAAAGATGACGATGGAGCGGAGGTATTGGATAAACAGGATAGTTTGAACAAGGAGTTTGAAAAGTTGATGGAAGACATGGATAAGTTGGATTCACTGAACAATGAATTAGATGATCCAAATAAATTGGAGATAGATTCTAATGCGTTAAATGATATTAAAGAAGATCAGGAAAATGCCACGGAAGAATTAAAAGATAAAGATTTTGAAAAGTCATCGGAGGATCAGAAAAAGGCTGGTGAACAGATGAAAAAGATGGCTGAATCTATGCAAATGATGATGCAAATGGAGATGCAATCTCAGCAAGGCGAAGATCTGGAATCATTACGTAAGATACTTGAAAACCTTTTGGTTTTATCATTTGAGCAGGAGGAGTTAATGATGGAGTTGAGAGCTGTCGATAAAAATGATCCACGGGTGGTAGGAATTAACCAGGATCAAAAGAATCTGATTGAAAATTCTGATTTGGTTAAGGATTCTTTAATGGCATTGGCTACTCGGGTATATCAGTTGAATGATGTGATCACTGAAGATGTAGGTAATATTTCCAGGGAAATGGATAAGAGTGTTATGGAGCTGCAGGAAAGAAGATTTCCTGAAACGTTGATGCATCAACAAAAGTCATTAACTTCTATAAATAATCTTGCAGTGTTATTGGATGAAATAATTCAACAAATGCAGGAGCAACAAAATCAACAGAATCAAAGTAATGGAAGTTGTAGTAAGCCTGGTCAGGGAAAGCCTAAACCCTCTATGAAGAAGTCTAAAATGAGTCAGAAGGATTTAGCGAAAAGGATGGAACAGTTGAAAAAGGAGTTGGAGAAAGGTAAAAAGCCCGGTAAGAAAAATCCTGGGCAAATGGGTATGGGAATGAGTAAGGAGATTGCGGAAATGGCTGCGCAACAGGAGATGATTAGGAGAGAGATCCAAAAAATGGCTGAGGAGTTAAAAAAGGAAGGTAATTTGAACGGGGCGGGTGAATTGAAGAAGTTGGAGGAATTGTTGGAAAAGAATGAAGAAGATTTGATCAATTTTGAGTTGGATAATGAATTTTTTATGCGACAAAAGGAAATTGAAATCAGGATGTTGGAGGCAGAGAATGCGAAAAGAAAAAGGGACTTAGATAATAAAAGGGAGTCTGAAGAATCAGATGATTTAAATTATAACTCGGAGGAGGAATTGGAAAGGTATCAACTCGAAAAGCAATATGAGTTGGAACTATTAAGAATATTCAATCCTGGACTAACAAATTATTATAAAAATCAGGTTCAGAAGTACAATGGAGAAATGAAATAGTAATGAATATTGAATTTATTGAAAATATTGAAAGTTTAAATGTATTCAACTATAGAATCATTGAAAGGTGGGTGCACGATAGTGTAAATAATGAAGGGTTAGAGATTGGAGATTTAACGTTTGTATTTATGAGTGATGAAGAGCTTTTGGATTATAATATTAGGTTTTTGGATCATGATTATTATACGGATGTGATCACTTTTGATAACTCTAAGGGGAAGGTGGTTAATGGTGATATATTGATAAGTTGGGAGCGTATATTGGATAATGCAAATTCATTAAACACTGATTATTTAAGTGAATTTTTAAGAGTGATAATACACGGTGTTTTGCATTTGTGTGGATATAAAGATAAAGAGGAAAAGGATATAAAAATTATGCGTGAAAAGGAAAATTTTTACCTAAATAGGGTAGAAGTAAATGATATTGTTTCACGTGAAACATTGAAGTGATGTTAAAGAAGTATGATGTAATTGTTGTTGGAGCAGGACATGCTGGAGCAGAAGCGGCAGCGGCAGCTGCGAACCTTGGGGTGTCAGTTTTGTTAATATCAATGGATCTTTCCAGAATTGGGCAAATGTCTTGCAATCCTGCGATGGGGGGTGTTGCTAAAGGACAAATAGTTAGAGAAATTGATGCTTTGGGTGGTTATTCAGGTTTAGTATCTGATGCGAGTGCTATTCAGTTTAGAATGCTGAACAGATCAAAAGGTCCGGCTATGTGGAGTCCGAGAACGCAAAATGATCGTGTGCTATTTTCTATTGAATGGAGAAAGAGGTTGGAACAATTGGAGTGTTTAGATTTTTGGCAGGATACGGTCCTATCGCTTATTGTTAAAAAAGGAAAAGTTTCAGGTGTTCATACACAAATGGGTCTTGATATTGAAGGTGAAAAGGTGATTTTAACCTCCGGAACATTTTTGAATGGTGTATTACATTTAGGTAAACAGCAGTTTTCAGGTGGTAGAATGGGAGAAAGGTCTTCTATTGGAATTACGGAAAATTTGATCGATTTGGGATTTGAAACCGGGAGAATGAAAACTGGAACTCCACCTAGAGTGGATGGAAGATCGTTGGATTATTCTAAAATGGAAGAACAATTTGGAGATAAAGATCCTTGGAAATTTTCTTATTTGGACTCTAAAATATTAAATAACCAAAGATCATGTTGGATTACATACACAAATGAGAATGTACATAATGAGTTAAGGGTTGGTTTTGATGATTCACCAATGTATGCTGGAAGAATTAAAGGATTGGGTCCAAGATACTGTCCTTCAATTGAAGATAAAATTGATCGATTTGCGGATAAAGATAGACATCAAATTTTTGTTGAGCCGGAAGGTTGGGATACCTCGGAGGTATATGTAAATGGATTTTCAACTTCCTTGCCTAAGGAAGTTCAATTATCTGCGATGAAATTAATTCCGGGTTTTGAGAATGCAAAAATAATGAAACCGGGTTATGCGATTGAATATGATTATTTTCCTCCAACTCAGTTAAAAAATACATTGGAGACAAAGGTTATAGACTCTCTATATTTTGCTGGGCAGATAAACGGTACTACTGGATATGAGGAAGCGGCAGGTCAAGGCTTAATGGCTGGAGTAAATGCAGCACTAAACGTAAAGGGACAGGAACCTTTTATACTATCACGGGATGAAGCGTACATAGGTGTTTTAATTGATGATTTAATTACTAAGGGAACAGAAGAACCATATCGAATGTTTACATCCAGGGCTGAGCATCGTATTTTGCTTAGACAGGATAATGCGGATATTAGATTGACAAAAAGAGCGTTTGGAATCGGACTGGCCGATGAAGAACGTATGGTTAAATTGGAAGATAAACTGGCTAAAACGGATAAGCTTATAAAGCATTTAAAGGAGTTTAGTGCGGTTCCGGATATTGTGAATACTAAGCTTGATGAGTTAGGTACAACTCCAATAAAGCAAAAGGTAAAAATGGTATCGGTCTTAGGGAGGCCGCAGGTTGGTATTATGGATTTAGTGGGGTTTTCTCCGGAATTATCAAAATTGGATGTAAAGCTACCTGATGATAGAGAGTTATTGGAGCAGATAGAAATTTCAATAAAATACTCTGGTTATATTGAAAGAGAAAAGAAACTTGCGGATAGATTAAAAAATTTGGATCATATTAAATTAAAACATGATTTGGATTATTATCAATTGAAATCTTTGTCTTTTGAAGCGCGTGAAAAATTAAGTAAAATTAAACCTACTAATTTAGGACAAGCGTCTAGAGTAAGTGGAGTATCTCCAGCAGACATTTCTGTTATTTTGGTTCATTTAGGTAGATAGTTTCACGTGAAACTTCGTTTTTTAAATTGGAGTGTGATTTTAGGCTTGTTTTGGAGGTGATATTTAAAATATGATGTAGATCTAGGGAACGTGGGATATCATTAATTTTATGAGTTTTTTATATTTAATTGATAATCAGTTAAATATATATAATAAGTGCATTTTTTGTATTAACAGCAATATTTCAGTCTTTTGAAAGTTCTTCAGTATAGATTTTAGAGTATGAAACGAAAGGAGATTTACTTTTTATTTTTTTTATCATTTATAACTAACATTTCTATTTACGGACAGAGAGGAGAGGTGAATGAATGGGTGGATTATTTACCATATCACAATGTATTTTCAGTTGCTGAGGGTGAAGATAGGGTCTATGGCGCAACTTATTCTGGTTTAATTGAATTTACCAAGGATGATAATAGCTTTTTAAGATTTTCTAAAGTGGAAGGACTTTCGGACATTGGCGTTACTTGTATAGGATACAACAAACAGGAAAAGATATTTTTAGTGGGGTATGTAAATGGAAAAATAGATTTAATAACTCCGTTTGAAATAATTACGTTAACAGATCTTAATAGAAAGACCATTGCAGGTAACAAATCATTGAATAAAATCCATATGCATAAGCAATACGCTTTTATAGCAACAGGTTTTGGGGTTATCAAGTTTGATATGGAGCGTAAAGAATTTGCAGAAACCTATTTGATAGATGAAAACGGAGGTTATTTGTTTGTGAACGATGTGACGATTTATAATGATACGATTTATGCTGCTACAGTGGATGGAATACGTAAAGCATATATGAATGATCCACAAATCACATTTTATGAGACCTGGGAAAAAGATTTGAATTTACCACATCCAGATAGATCATATGATATAGTTGAATCTTTCGGAGGTCGAATATTCGCAAATTTGCCTGGAGATACTGCAGATTCGGATACATTGTATGAGATGAATTCAACCCAAACCTGGACGCCAATTATTGAATTATTTGGTAAGACTAATAAGTCAGTTTCAGCATATGATAATTATTTACTAATATCTCATTATCAGTATATTTCGTCTTATGATAATGATTGGAATGAGCTAAATAGAATTGTAAATTATGGGGAAGGAACATTTGCTTCAGCGAATGATGCTATTTTAGGTAAGGATAGCGTTATTTGGGTGGGAGATAATGAACTTGGAGTGATTCAGAATCCCAGACCATTTTGGTATACCGTTGTACATCCTGAGAGTCCAAATAATGCAAAGGTCGATGCTATTGATATCAGAGATAACAGAATATGGATAGCGGCTGGTGGACGAGAGAATAACTGGAATAATGTATTTAGTAATGATGGGGTTTATTGGAGAGACGAGAATTTGAATTGGGATAATATCAATAAATTTAAAGAACCGGTTTTGGATAGTGTTTATGATATTATTGATGTGATTTCTCATCCGAATGAACCGGGATTAGCTTATGGGGCATCTTTGGGTGGTGGATTAATCGAGTTTAAGGATCATAAAACATCAAATATCTTCGATGAACAGAATAGTACTTTAAAAGAAGCGGGAGGATTAAAAGGATGGGTTGGAGTAACCGGATTCGATTTTGATTCACAAGGCAATTTGTGGATAGCCAATTCACGAAATGAATTTCCATTAGCAGTATATACCTTTGATAAAAAGTGGTATTCGTTTAGTGTTGGTTCTCTTATATCAGAAGATCTTACCGGACCGATGATTGTAGCGGAAAGTGATTATAAATGGATGGTATTACCCCATGCAGGTAAAGGAGTTCTGGTATATGATGACGGTGGAACTATTGAAGATATGTCGGATGATCAATTTAGAATTTTAAACAATAATCCCGGTTCAGGGGGGTTACCTTCAAATGACATTTATAGTATTGCTGAAGATAAGGATGGTGAGATATGGGTAGGAACTGCAGAGGGTGTAGCCGTCTTTCACTCACCAAGTAGTGTTTTTGTTGAAAATGCTAATGTGGATGCGCAGCAAATCATAGTTTCAGTTAATGGGTATTTTCAGTATCTATTGGGAACAGAAACAGTGACGTCAATTGCCATTGATGGTGCGAACCGCAAGTGGTTTGGTACCAGAGGATCAGGAGTATTTTTAATGTCATCAGATGGAACTGAGGAAATACATCATTTCACTGCGGAGAATAGTCCTTTAATTTCAAATTTTATTCGAACGATAGAGATCAACGAGTCTACGGGAGAAGTTTTATTTGGAACCAATGAAGGAATAATTGCTTTTAAGGGAACAGCCACCGATCAAGAAGCAAGAACATCAGATACATATGCTTATCCAAATCCCGTTCCGGAAGATTATTATGGATTAATTGCGATTAAAGGTTTAACCGCAAATTCTGCTGTTAGAATTACAGATATCGCTGGAAATCTTGTGTTTGAAACAATTGCAGAAGGAACTCAGGCTATTTGGAATGGAAACAATATGAATGGAGAAAGAGTGGCAACCGGAGTTTATCTGGTTTTCGGTATAGATACTCAAGGTAATGATTCTCAAGTTGCCAAGATTCTGTTTACCAAGTAGCAGATAAAAGGATGTATCATGTATAGTAAAACGCGAATTATAGTTTTACATAAAACAAATTATTCTGAAAACAGTATTGTAATTCAAGCACTTGCTTTAGATTATGGGAAAATTAGTTTTCTTGTTTCCGCTGTAAAAGGAAAAAAATCGAAGGTAGGTTTAGCTTTATTTGAACCATTAAGTATACTCGATATTGTTGCCAATTTTAAAGACCTTGAAAAATTAATCCGACCAAAAGAAATTAAATTGAATACACCATTTTTTGATATTCGATCAAATATGGGAAAAAGAATGATTGTATTATTTCTATCAGAATTATTGAATAAATCAATCAAAGAACCGCATCCGGATCGAGAGATGTTTTTGTTTATCGAAAGTGCTTTAAAATACCTTGAAATAACCCAGGAAAGTATAGCCAATTTTCATATTGTTTTTTTGAAAGAACTCACCCGGTATTTAGGTTTTCAACCCAACTTGAAACAAGGATATTATTTTGATATGGAGGAAGGGGTGTTTACGGATGTATTGCCTAAAAGTAGTGCATATCTGGAAGGAGAAAAAAAGGATATGTTTGCAGCTATGCTGGGCACGAAAATTGATAACTGTTATACACTGAATTTTAATAGTTCTGAAAGAAAATTGATATTGGATTCATTAATCAGATACTATCAGATTCATATTCCCGGATTATCAAATTTGAAATCTCAGGGTGTGTTGGAAGCCTTATTTGTTTAATGAAATTTTCATATTCTATATTGTTAGTCTTTGCTTTGGTGTTTTTTACCGGAAGCTTATTTGCACAAAAACTAGAAGTTATTGATTATGCTACAAAAGAACCAATAGCAGGAGTACACATATATACAATTGATGAAAAGAGATCTACGACTACAGATTCCCTTGGAACTTGTGATATTTCTGAGTTTAGCAATGACGACCTGATGGTTTTTTCACATACCTCATACACTCAGGTACTATTCAAAAAGCAAGATTTATATACCTCTAGATATAAATTAGAATTACATCCGACCATTTTGAATTTGGAAGAATTTGTTATTTCAGCCAACAAAAGAATTCAGGCACGAGAAGAAGTACCAAATAAACTGGTTTCTATAACAGCTAAGGATATAAAATTAAAAGATCCTCAAACTTCGGCAGATTTAATTGCATCCTCCGGGGAAGTATTTGTGCAGAAGAGTCAGATGGGAGGTGGTAGTCCAATGATTAGAGGGTTTTCTGCAAATAAAGTATTGATTGTTGTAGATGGAGTGAGAATGAATAATGCTATTTTTAGAGGGGGTAATTTACAAAATGTAATATCTATAGATCCGAATATTGTAGAGAAAAGTGAAGTGGTTTTTGGTCCGGGATCCGTTATTTACGGAAGTGATGCTTTGGGTGGAGTTATGGATTTTCAAACATTATCGACATCTTACGTTGATTCCGGAAATTACTTTAAAGGAAATGTACTGGCCAGATATAGCAGTGCCAATAATGAACTTACTCCTCATATTGATTTTTCATTTGGATCGTCAAAGATCAGTTCGGTAACTTCCATTTCATATAGTCAATTCTCTGATTTAAGAATGGGAAAAAATGGTCGAGAAGAATATCTAAGGAATGATTATGTTGAAACGACAAATGGTGAAGATAGAATGATGTCAAATGGAAATGGTTTGGATCAAAAATTCACCGGATATTCTTCGTATGCTATCATGCAGAAAATTGGCTATAAGCTTAGTGAAAGAATCAATTTTGATTATAGTTTTATTTATTCAAATACTTCTAATATTCCGAGATATGATCGACTTATTCAACGTAAAAATGAGGATACTTTAAAATTTGCCAGATGGGATTATGGACCCCAAAGGTGGATGATGAATAATTTATCAATGAATGTAAATGCACCAAATGGAGCGTTTGATAATTTGAAAGTGACTTTAGCATTTCAAAATTTTGAAGAGAGTAGAATTAGCAGAAAGTTTGGATCATCTTCTGAAAAAAATCAAATAGAACAAGTAGATATGTATTCTGCCAATTTTGATTTTGATAATGCATTAAGTGGAAGATCAACACTTTATTATGGGATAGAGTTTATTTATAATAAAGTCAGATCTAACGCAGTATCCAGGGATAATGGAGAAGAAAAGCCAATAATGACCAGATACCCTGATAATTCTAAATACATGAGTAATGCGGCTTATGTGAATTTTCAGGTGAATCATAGTCGAAGAACTACGTTTGTCTTTGGCCTGAGATATAATCAAATTTTGATTGATGCTACTTTAGATACGGCTTTCTATAAAAATTTTGATAATAATGAGATTGATCAAAATACCGGAGCATTAACCGGAAGTTTAGGTGTAGCACATAGACCTGATGATTCCTGGCAAATGAATATGAATTTCTCATCTGGATTTAAAGCACCTAATATTGATGATATCGCAAAGGTTTTTGATTCACAACCAGGAAACGTTATTGTTCCAAATCCAGATTTAAAGCCGGAATATTTATATTCTGTGGATGGTTTATTGTCCAAAGCTTTTGGTTCAGATCAGAAATATAAATTTGAATTATCTGGATTCTATTCTTTTTTGGTTGATGCCATGGTACAAAGAGCGTTTCAGGTTAATGGACAGGACTCTATAATTTATGATGGAGAATTAAGTCAAGTACAAGCTATCGTCAATACCGGAAGTGCAAAAATATCCGGAGCCAGTTTGAATATTTACGGAGAAGTAAACAAAAACTGGAAATGGAAAGGAGGTATAACATATACTTACGGAAAGGATAATGAAGGGAAAAACTTAAGACATGTAACACCGGTTTTTGCAAATGCCCATTTGATTTATGAATTCAAGAAAGTGAGAATTGACGCCTATGTCAATTATAATGGTGCGGTAACGAATAAAAAAATGGCACCATCAGAATTGCTAAAACCACATATCTATGTTTTAGATGATAATGGCGGTTTGTATTCTCCTGATTGGTATACTATAAATTTAAGATCAGCAATTTATATTACAAAAAAGTCAATGTTAACTTTAAGCTTGGAGAATATAACGAATCAGAGATATCGTGCGTATTCATCTGGAATCGTGGGCCCGGGTTTTAATTTTATAGCATCTCTAAAAGCAACTATTTAATGGTGCTTACGTATATTTAACTTGCGAATAACGCGTTAAATAGCTAATATTGGCGAAATATCTGCGTTTGTGTTTTACACAAATAAGCACTCTAAAAAATAGTATAAATGAAAAGTGTATTTAATATAGTAACTGTTTTAGTAGTTATCGGCTTTGCTTTTATCGTATCATGTAAAAAAACGGTAGAGCCTACAGTAGCAGAGATAGTTGTGGTTACTAAGGATGGAGATCCAGTACCTTTTGCAGATATTCTATTAACATGTACTTCTTCGGTTAACCTTCCTTGTGAGATCGAAATAGAAGGTGCTGCGGATAAAGATGGCGTGTATAAACGTGAGTTCGAGCTTCCAAAAGTTTTACAGGTTACTGCAGCTGGTAACATTTATGATACTGTTATTACCGGGGTATTACCAGATACGACAATGACCATAACAAAAGATACTATTTGTGGTACAACATTTATCAGTATCAAACCTGAGCAAACAAGTAAACAGACTATAACTCTGTACGACTGTAAGTAATTATAGCTTCTTTTAAGAGCTTTTCCTGATCTTTTTTTGATAATTGAGGTAGTTGGTCATTTTGTGTGAAATGAGGCCAGCCATCATTATCTCTGTGTGAAAAATCATAATAACCATATGGCTCAAGAAGTTTACATACAGCAACATGAATCAAGTTCATTTTTTCGTCCTTCTGAAAAGTTTTAAGTCCTTTACCTAGTTCTTGAACACCTATAAGAAATAGGATTCCATCCATTTCTAATCCTTCGCCAAATATATTTTCAAATTTAGCTTTTGTATTGTGCCATTCTTTTTCAAGATGATCTTTCATTTTCTTACTTTTTTTGCGTGTTTCTTTTCTTGAGAAAACCATTGCCAAAAATAGTTGTTATAATGAGCAGCGTGCCTAAATAAAAACCCCACGTCATTTTTTCGTCTTCTCCAAAGAAGAGTAAAGCTAAAATTATAGCATATATAGGTTCCATATTGATACTGATGGAAACCGTGAATGGTGTCAGCTTTTTCATAACATCTACGCTAATCACAAAAGCAATAGAAGTACAAATGATACCAAGAATCAGTAAATAAATGAGATTTAAATAATAGTCTCCGGTTTCAGGATTGACTAGACTTAAATCATCGATATTAAAACTCTGAAAAATTAATAGGTAAAGCGAAATGATAAGAACCGATCCGAGCATTTCATACATGGTAATTTGCGAAGGTTTACCACCATTACCTACAAAGATTCCATTCAACGTAGTGAATAATGAAGCACAGAAAGCAGATAAAAGACTGTAAAAAATTCCAAGTTGATATTTGGTTTCAAAACTGAATATGAGCAGTAAACCTGCTATAACCATAAGTCCAAATAAGATTTCATATCCTACGATTTTCTTTTTGAAAAAAAGAGGTTCCAGAATTGATGTAAATAAGGTAGCTGAAGCGAGAGTAGCCAGAGTAACCGATACAGTAGATACTTTTAAAGCCTCAAAAAAGAAAAACCAATGAAGAGCGATTATAATACCTGTGGATAGGTACTTTATGAGATCTTTAGATGGGATTTTTATTTCGTTTTTTCTGAAGTATAGAAAAACTAAAAGGCTTGAAAAAGCAATAAGGGTTCTATACCATACAATGGAAACAGCAGATACGGTAATGACTTTACCCAGAATACCCGTAAACCCCCAAACAAGAATAACCGAATGGAGTTTTAGATAATCTTTGAGCGTAGCTGTCTTTTCCATTTTTGTCCATTCAAATAGATTAAAGGGTTAGCTGAATTTCTCTGCTAAAATTTTCATTTCAATAATAGGAGAAATTTTATGGTACAGTACGTTATATACTGCTTCAACAATTGGAATGTCTACTTGAAACTTTTTATTAATTTCCATAAGACTTTTTGCTGCATAATACCCTTCTGCAACCATATCCATTTCTATTTGAGCAGTTTTTACGGAGTATCCTTTTCCAATCATAAAACCAAAATTTCTATTCCTTGAAAATTGAGAATATGCGGTTACCAGTAAATCACCTAAGTAAGCTGAAGTCAGTACATCACGATGTATAGGGTTAATCGCATCAATAAGTCTTTCTACTTCTTGAATTGCATTTGAAATGAGTACCGCTTGAAAGTTATCTCCATAACCGATACCGGCATAAATTCCACTGGCAATAGAGTATATGTTTTTTAAAATTGCGGATAATTCCGTACCAAATAAATCATCTGATATAGTGGTTTTGATATATCTACAGGCCAGAATGTCTGCAATTTGTTGGTTGAATGATTCATCCTGACCAGCAATGGTGAGATAACTTAACCTCTCCAATGCAACTTCTTCGGCATGGCATGGTCCTGAAATCATGCACATATCAGAATAGTCTACACCATATTCTTTATGGAAAAAGCGTACTGGAATTCTATTTTGTTCAGGGATAATTCCTTTAACAGCGGTAACGAGTTTTTTTCCATCCAAGTTGATGGAATATTTTTCAAATGCATTGACAACAAATGCAGATGGAATGGCTAAAACTACAATATCAGATTTTGAAATAACTTCATCAATATCAGTATAAATATTAAGCTTTTCAGTTTTAAAGTTAACTGAAGTTAGGTACTTGGGATTATGTCCATATTCCATGATGTGTTCTGCCGACTTTTCATTTCGAACCCACCAATTAATGGAATCCAAGTTTTCACATAACATTTTAACAATGGCAGAAGCCCAACTTCCACTTCCTAAAACGCCAACCTTTATGTTTTCCAATGTTGTTATTTTTAATTACCCAATAAACAAATATAAACAAGGCTGGTTACCCTGTTTCAAAATTTCTTTGAACTTTGCGCACTTTTAGTTTTAAGAATTGAACCAGGCCGTAAAATACATGTTGATTTCTTCATTTTCGTTTTCGTTAATGCAAGTATGTGTTAAGCTATTGGAGGGTTTTCCAGTAACTGAACTGATTCTGTTCAGGAGTATTATTTCATTGGTTTTAAGTTTATTCGTTATTTGGAGAGTAGGGATTTCTCCATTTGGAAATAGTCGAAAGTTTCTAGTTCTTAGAGGTGTTTTTGGGGTTACCGCCTTATCCATGTTTTTTTACACGTTGCAAAACCTACCAATTGCAACGGCCATTACGATTCAATATCTATCTCCAATTTTCACCTCTTTGTTTGCGATATGGATTTTAAAAGAACCCATGAGAAATAAACAATGGTTCTTTTTTGCTATTTCGTTTTTGGGAATCATAGTGATGAAAGGTTTAAATACAGATATTGAATTTAAATATGTATTGATTGGAGTTTTATCTGCAGTTTTTTCGGGGTTAGCATATAATATGATTCGTAAGGTGAAAGGAACTGATCATCCGGTTATTGTGGTCATGTATTTTCCTTTAATTGCTATACCGGTGATGTCTGTTTTTTCCTTGAACTATTGGAAAACACCGGTAGGAATAGAATGGTTGATTTTATTAGCAATGGGAGTGTTTACACAAATTGCGCAAGTGTATATGACCAAGGCATGGCAAACTGAAGAAGCAAATAAAGTGGCCAGTTTGAAATATGCCGGGATTGTATTTGCACTTTTCTTTGATTTTACTTTGTTCAATATAATCCCTGTTTGGAGTACTATTTTGGGAATTATGCTGGTTTTATTTGGGGTGATCCTCAATGTTCGCTACAAGAATTCATAAAAAAAGCCGAATAAATTTATTCGGCTTTTTTTATGAATTCTAAATTTTTTTATTGTCTGTTTTTAACGGTTTGATCTAACCATTTAAAGAATTCACTATGCCATAATAATCCATTTTGTGGTTGTAAAACCCAATGTCCTTCGTTTGGATAGTATAAAAATTTAGTTTTTAGACCTTTGATTTTTGCTGCCTGAAAGGCTTCCATACCCTGGTTGATTGGAACTCGAAAATCATTACCACCATGGATTACCATAATAGGTGCATTCCAGTTACTTACATACTTGTGAGGTGAAAACAAATCATAAGATTTTGGTCTGGAAGAATTGTTCCAATATGGTCCTCCAATGTCGAAATTGGCAAAAAATAGTTCTTCAGTAACTCCATACCAACTCTCCAGATTATAAAGCCCACAATGAGATATAAAACTACAGAACATATTATCATGAATTCCAGCAAGCATATATACAGAATAACCACCATAACTTGCGCCAACAGCACCGATTCTATCCGGATCAATGAAAGGTTCATCTCTCATAATTTCCACAGCACGCATATAATCTTTCATTGGCTGGCCACCCCAATCTTGAGAAATAGCTCTGTTCCACTCAGTTCCAAAAGTGGGTAAACCACGTCTATTCGGAGCAATGATAATATAGTCGTTTGCTGCCATTAACTGGAAGTTCCATCTAAAAGAATAAAATTGAGATACTGCAGATTGAGGCCCTCCCTGGCAATAGAGTAGAGATGGGTATTGCTTGTTTTTGTCAAAGTTTGGAGGATAAATAATCCAGGTCAACATTTGTTTACCATCTGTTGTTTCCATCCACCTTTTTTCGACTCTACTCATGTCAAGACTATTATAAATCTCATCATTTACAGAAGTGATCTGTTTGTCTTTTCCATTACTGATACCGAATGAATAGATTTCTGCCGCGTGATTCATATCGGTTTTAGGTGCTATAAGTTTACCTTTATATTCACCAATAATACCGCCAATATTGTGCATACCAGAAGTAATTTGAGTCATCATATTATCTGCATCCGTATTTGGCGAAACATCAGTTACGAATAATTGGTATGTGGCATCGATACCTGCATTAATGTAGAATTTAGTTCCATCATTACTCCATGTATAATTCGAGATTGTATGATCCCATTGCCCTCCATATCTCACTTTTTTACTACCGTCTAAGGCGATATTATAAAGCACCTGTTTATCAGATTCGTACCCTGGAGTTTCCATACTTAACCAGGCCAAACTTTTGCCATCGGCACTGAAAGATGGATGCGTGTCATATCCTAATCTACCTTCTGTGAAATTGGAAGTTTCTTTAGAGGAGAGACTGTATAGATAAATATCTGTGTTGGTGCTTTGAGCAGCTTTAACACCAACTTCTTTTTTACATACATATGCGATAGTCGAACCATCCGGATTCCAGGTGAAATCTTCACTTCCTCCGAAAGGTTGCTGCGGACAATCAAAAGGTTCACCTTCCATAATATCTATAGGGTTAGTGATAGATCCATTTGAATAATCTGCAATGAAAACATGCGACTTTAACCCATCTTCCCAATGATCCCAATGACGATACATAAGATCATCAATAATTCTGGCATCCGCTTTTGGTAAGTTAGGATAAAGATCTTGTAAAGATTTGTCAATTTTTACTTCGGCAGTGTAGGCTACTTTTTTTCCATCCGGTGAATACTTTAAATGAGATATACCGCCATCAATTTCTGTAATTTGTTTAGCGTTGCTACCATCCATATCAGCTTCCCACCATTGGCCTTTATGAATAAACCCAATTTTTTTCCCATCAGGTCTTATTTGTAACCCATACTCACTTCCTTCCATATCAGTGATCTGTTGAATTTTACCTCCTTCAGTTGGCATAATATACAAATCACGATTTCCTTTATTTTCATCCGTATCATACTTGGTGATTCCGAAATATAATTTCGATCCGTCTGGACTAAGTGTTTCCCCACTTACTCTACCCAGTTTCCACAGAAGTTCAGGTGTCATTCTCTGTTTTTGTGCAGATACAGAACTACCAGATAATAACAACAAGCCGGTTATTATGGATAATTTGAATTGTTTATTCATGTATTTATTTTTTAGACTTTGAATTTTAACTAGTTGAGAAGAGCCTCAAAAATAATGATTCTAATTTTTGTTCTTAACTCTGTATGTAAAAGAATCTAGAAGAAGATTTATTCCATTAAAATTACTAGTGTTTTATAAATCAAACTTATTAATTTTGCTATTGAGTTAATCAAACTAATATGACTTTAACACAGATAGAATACGTTTTAGCCATTGCTGAATACGGAAGTTTTGTAGAAGCGGCTAAAAAAAGATATGTGACGCAACCAGCCTTAACCACACAGGTAAAAAACCTGGAAGAAGAGCTTGGGGTGATGATCTTTGATAGAACAAAAAAACCTATTATTCCTACTACCATTGGAGAACAAATCATAGAGCAAGCAAAGGAGGTAGTAAATCAATCTAGAAAGCTTCATGATTTGGTGGGTGAGTATCAGAAGGTTGAAAAAGGAGATATATCGATCGGAATTATACCAACTATTTCGCCATATCTGGTTCCTCTTTTTATTAATAATTTCAGTGAAAATAATGAAGAGGTAAGTATTTCGGTAAAGGAGGAAATAACTGAAGAAATCATTCATAAATTAAAAAATGGTCAATTGGATGTTGGAATTATTGCCACACCTATTGAAACTACAGGAATTTTGAATGTGCCGCTGTATTATGAAAAGTTTTATGGATATGTGTCACGATCTAATGTAGATTATCATAAACCGAGTATCAATATTTCGGAATTGGATGTAAACGATATTTGGCTTTTGAAAGAAGGGAATTGTTTCCGTGATCAAGTGATGAACATTTGTAATCAATCTAAAAAACAAATGTTCAGAGAGAATTTTAGATTTGAAAGTCATTCGATTGAGTCTCTTAAGAAAATAGTAGAGGTTAAGAACGGCATGACGCTAATACCAGAATTGAGTCTACCAACGATTTCTTCAAAAAATATGGATATGGTAAAGCCTATTTCTGGAGACACTCCGGTAAGAGAAGTAAGCTTGGTTGTAACCAGACAGTTTTTAAAGAGGAGAATTATTGATCGATTGCAATATGCAATTCAGGATAGTATACCAAAAGAAATGATTAGTGCAAAAGGTCTGAATGTGGTGCAAACTGATGTTAAAGTTTAAACCTAAATTGAAGTTAAAAAATAGAAGATTAAAAATTTGAACAGCTATTTTTGTGGCTTGTTTAAATTGAACTCATAATAAAGGATGGAAACGAAATTAAAAGTTTACAATTCGTTAAGTGGAAAAAAAGAAATATTTGAACCCATTAATGCTCCTCATGTAGGTATGTATGTATGTGGGCCAACGGTTTACAGTGAAGTTCATTTAGGAAATTGTCGCACTTTTATTTCATTCGATATGATCTTTAGATATCTTACTTTCTTAGGATATAAAGTAAGATATGTTCGAAATATTACCGATGCGGGTCATTTAGAAAATGATGCCGATGAAGGAGAAGATAAAATATCTAAGAGAGCTAGATTGACTCAATTAGAACCGATGGAAATAGTACAGAAATATACTTTAAATTTCCACGAGGTTTTGAGTTTATTTAATAATCTTCCTCCAAGTATAGAGCCAACTGCTACGGGTCACATTGTTGAGCAAATCTCTATGACAGAGAAAATTTTGAACGATGGACTGGCCTATGAAAGTAATGGATCTATTTACTTTGATGTAGAAGCGTATAATGCGAAATTTGATAATTCGTATGGTGAATTATCTGGACGAAAAATTGATGAACTTATCAGCAATACGCGTGCTTTAGATGGACAGGAAGAAAAGAAGAGTCCTTCGGATTTTGCACTTTGGAAGAAAGCTTCACCTATGCATATCATGAGATGGAAATCTCCATGGAGTGATGGTTTTCCAGGATGGCATCTGGAATGTTCAGTGATGAGTTCTAAATATCTGGGAGAACAATTTGATATTCATGGGGGTGGAATGGATTTGAAGTTTCCTCATCACGAATGTGAAATTGCGCAAACAAAAGCGGTGAATGGTAAAGACCCTGTAAAGTATTGGTTACATACCAATATGTTGACATTGAATGGTCAACGTATGAGTAAGTCAACTGGAAATACGCTATTACCTTTTGAGCTGTTTACTGGCGATAATGATAAGTTGAGTAAGGGTTTTTCTCCTATGGTGGTACGCTTCTTTATGTTACAAGCACATTACAGAAGTTCTTTAGATTTCTCTAGTGATGCGTTAGAAGCTGCAGAGAAAGGTTTTAATAGATTAATGAAGGCAGAGGCCCTTTTAGAAACTATTAAGCCATTAGAACAAACAAATGGGCTTGACTTGGATGTTTGGACATCTAAACTTAAGGATGCAATGGATGATGATTTTAATACCCCGATTCTAATTGCTAATTTGTTTGAAGGTGTAAAGTTTATCACAGCTTTAAGTAATGATCAGGCGAAAATATCAAAAGACGATTTAAATAAATTAATTCTGACGTTTAGAGGTTATGTTTTTGATGTACTTGGATTAAAACAAGAAAAGAAAGTCTCAAACGGTGATAGTTCGGATAATGAATTGGTAGATGAATTGATGAGAATTATAATGGATTCCAGACAAAGAGCCAGACAAAATAGAGATTTTGAATCTGCGGATAGAATACGTGATCTATTGGGTGAGGTTAATATTACGATCAAAGATTCTAAGGACTCTGCCAGCTGGGACTTTACTGAATAAAATTTTGAAATAGATTAATAATGAAGGGATGGATTTAACGGTTTATCCCTTTTTTATTTGATAACAAATTTGGATGTTTTAATCCCGGATGATGTGTGCATTTTTACGATATAAAAGCCGGATGATAATGTGGATAAATCCATTTCGGAATGCTGTGTTTGTTGGATTGATTTATTGAACACCATTGTTCCGTTCGAACTAATTACACTCACTTGATTAAAAGAGGTATTACTAAAGCTGTTTATATATAAAATACCGTTACTATGATAAACTTGTAAATCCGAATTTTTTATCTGTTCTATTCCAACGGGAGGAGCTTCGTTCATAAATACCAATGAAAATCGTGTATCATATAATTGCCCCGGATTTAAATATACCGCAAATAAACCAGTGTTTAAATTTTGAAGTTTACCTGTTTGATAGTCTTTAATGTAAACTACTACGTTGGAATCTGTGTTTTCAGTATCCAATAATTCCATAGACGATACACCACCAGTTTTTGAGTATAAACTTAAAGGAACCTCTTTTTCAAAAGTCAATGAGGATTTGGGTAATGACTGAATAACAAAAGGATCAGGATCTTCTCCTACTAAAGATCCAAAAATAAACTGGTCGCTAACCACAAATTTTTTGGAATCATAACCCCAGTCTAAAGTATCAGTAGCTTGATCCGTAAATGCAACTAAAATTTGATTTCTTTCGTTTTCCGGGGATGTTGAACGAATCCAATATCGTTGAATGGCTTCCTGGTTATCCATTTTAAAAAACTGATTATTGCTTCCTCCACGCATGGCATTGGTAAAACTCACAGTTCCAGATGAAGTTGCTTGAACAAAGAACCCCTGACCCGAAGCAATTGATCCATTAGGAGTAACCCCAGAGCCCCCACCAGAAGACGGACTACCCGATCCACCAGCTAAATTCCAGGTCGCATAATCATCAGAACCATTATATCCCCCTCCACCAGAATTGTCATCATCCCAGAAGTATATGGTTCCTGAAATAACACCACTATTGGTCGTTAAGAATGTACTGGCACTTATGGAACTTGGATAAGGATTTCCTAACAAATTCCAATCTGTGCCTGCCCAATCGGGGTTTGTTGCTCCGGTTGCGGAAACACCAATTGAAATATCTCCATCATTTACAGTTCCGGAAAAGGTGGTTGTACCTCCTCCAGAAACGGTATATCCTCTACCCACATCCATTATTCCATCAGCCCCACTAATGTTTTGACCAGTAAAATCATAACTGGTTCCATCACAAGTATGAGAGCCAACAATATCCCAACCCCAAAGTTGCGTTCCTGCTTCAAGAACAAACATATCGCATGGGTTTGATGAACTAAATGTGGAAGTTAGGTTTGTTGATGAAACCGGGGACGACCAAAGATTGTATTGCGTGCTGGTACCATTTCCCTGTACTCTAACCGAAAAACCTGTTCCGGATACACTGGATCCGCCAGAATGCGTTTGAATTAAATTACCTCCAGTACTAACCGATATAGACCCTATATTATTAATATTTGATGCTATAATTAATGTTGCGCCTGAATTTACATTGATGGTGGCACCGGAGTTAATGATAGCGTTTCCATTAATAGTTAATGTACTGGAACCTGTTATGGTTAATGAACTTCCAGTATATAGTGTCATATTATTAACTGTACCATCTGCAATGATATTGCAACCCGCACCGGTTAATAAAAAATCTCTTGTACCATCAGTATTATCAGGAGCTCCACTTGGACCTGATCCGGCAAAAATCACATGATATCCAGGAGATGCATCCCACAAAATAAATTGTGAAAAGCCATTAGAGATGGATAATAATCCAAAGATTAATATTAGGAATGCTTTATTCATGTGGTATTGCAATAGCGATACAAATTTAGTGAATATATTATGAACTATTAAATCAAAGTTTATCACAAAAAAAAAGGTGGCGTAGCCACCTCTCTTTTGTTTCATTAGAATATTAGTTTATTAATGTTTTTTGAGTTTGTGACTGATTATCAGTGGTAGTCACTTTTACGATATAAATACCGGAGGCGTTGGATAAACTAATTGTTTTAGAAGTAACCTTAGTCGTTAATACTTCAGTGTAAACAATATGACCGGCAATATCATAAACCTCTATGGTTCCGGAAATTCCATCATTTGAAGAAATAATAAAACCATTTTCAGCTGGAATGACGTTAAAGAACGTCTCTAAATCTTCAACAGAAGTAACATTGTCTTTTCCACTTCCTGATTGATTATTTAATCCATCATACTCAAATATTAATTCAAATCGATTTAAATATCTGGTACCAGCATTAAGATTTATTTGGTAATTTCCATTATCAAAATCATGAGTTTGATTTAATAATTTGTCATGCAAATAAATCTTAAGAGGTGCCCCTGCAGTCTCAAATGCAGCTCTAGAAATAGTGTGAACCCCACCTTCATCACTAGCTATTTTTAGAGGAACACATTTTTTTGACTGCATTATACTTAATGGTTCAATTCCTTGAATTACATAACTTTGAGTGTCACCTTTAACCATGGTGCTAAATTCGATATTTGGATTTACCCAAATCCTTCTGGCATCATATCCATTATCTATTTGATCGGTAGCACCAGGAACAGTACCAACTAGAGTCTTACTTTTTTCTCCTGAAGGTGTTTCAATCAATAACCAGTTGAGTTCTTTTTTGAATTGATTGGTCTTAAAGAACTGTGTATTCTTACAAGACCTCATACTGTTATTGAATTTCAAAGTATCAACAATAACACCACCTGTGTCTACACCAATTGAATCTGCCCAAACCATAAAACCTTGAGCTGATGCTATATGATGTAAGTTGTCAACTATCTTAGTTGAATTATCAGAGGCAATACCCCCAGTTAGGTTCCATGAAGAATAGTCATTGAATTGATCGTATGCAGCTCCAGGAGTTGCTTTATCATCCCAGAAATAGATCGCATCTGTAATCCTTTGATTGTTTACCGCATTTTCCATCCAGAAAGCATACGGATCGATCGCAGAAGGATATGGGTTTCCAACAAGATTCCAATCGTCATCCTCCCAGTTAATATTATCTCCAATTTCTGTAGAGTAAATCAAGATGGAAATGTCACCATTATTTATTTGACCACTAAAAGTTTTTTGAGGGTTTGTGGTGTTTCCTGTAATGAAATATCCTCTACCTGGGTTCATGATTTTATCACCGTCAGGTAATGTGTTTCCCGCATTAAAGGTAACAGGATTTCCTGCGCAAGTAGTACTGAAACCCGAAGGGAAGTCATAAATCCAGTTTTGAATATAACCACTAAATGTCAACAAATCACAAGGATTTACATCAGGGAATGCGGTAAACAATTCTTGAGACTTCACCGGGGAACTCCAATTATTATATCCGTGATTTGAATTTAGACCAGTACGTTTTAAAATGTAATTACCAGAACCCGTATTTTCATCCAACCCTTCATGTTCTTGAATTAAGGAACCGGATTCAATGATTTTAATTTCTCCATCGTTATGGATAGCTCCAGCAATTTTGAAACATGCGGTAGAGTCGATTGTTAAATCCATTGAGGCGTTAACTGTAACAGAATTCACATTAGCATCACTAGATATAATTGCTCCAGGTCCGTAAACTAGTAAATCTTTTGATCCATCTAGTTGGTTTGGTGCTCCACCTGGTCCAGATCCATTTTCGAATGCTAATCCATCCCAAGTAATAATCTTATACATAGCCAACGTAAATACCGCACCTGTATGCATATGAACATTTTTGAAGTTCACGGTTTGCTTTGTGTTATTAAAACCATTAGCAGGAATCACTGTGGCGTTAGAGAAATCACCATCACCATCTAAATCCATTAATAAGGCATAATCTCCAGCGCCAGTAGGAAGGCCCATTCCACCAACATGGAACTTTAAATTAACTTTAGATACTGGTCCATTTACATGAGACCTCCATGTGGCGTCAAACCTTTTGGAAAATTCCAGCGATCCCGTATTTGGAACGACATCTAAACCTTTGTTATCTTTTCCTACCATTATGAAACTACCGTTAACTAAAGCAGATGAAGGTCTTTCATTAAGCTCCAAAACACCAGAAATAGATTTTTTATGAGTAATGTCTTTATATTTTCCAATACCCATAACTCCATTTGGATGAGAGTAATGATAGCTGTATTTATCATTGGATATAGCGAAACCATATTTAGCCGCTAAATAGTTTGCAATTAATATTCTATCTACAGAAGGGAGGTCATTTGCCATAACCACGACTTCAGAAATATCACCGTCCAGATAAGATTTCAACCCGGAATTACCCGGACGAGCTCCAATGAAAAGGTCATTATTAGTTGGGTTTCCTGTGCCAGTTACTGTTGTAGAACTACCTGCATTATTCACCATAGCAACAATTTTATTGTTACTTGAACCCGATCTGAAATTTCCGGTCATCAAATCAAAAATGCCATAATGGATATGCTCAGAATCACGATTAACAGCATAATTTCCAGAAAAGAATCGGATTTTTTCTTTGGAATTCATACGAATTAAACCAAAGCCATCATTCAAACTATTGTTAGTTGTTTTGATTAGGAAAGTTCCTTTGCTTTGAGAAGTTGCATTCATTCTTCCAATCACAAATACAGATACAAAGTCAGAATTGAAAACTGCGTTGTGAGGAACCCTTAAATATTGCTGATTGTAAGATGCAAAATTTATAGTTGGTCGACCATTAATTACTCCATCCATATACATCGGTTGATTTGGCGAAGATACGGTTGCATCATTGCCATAACCAGATGCATCTGACCATAGAGAAACATTAGTCCCAGAAATTTGATTTATATCATCCGCCTTTAACCATAAGACCAAACTAGATGTTCCATCTGTGGTTCCCACACCACCTGGTCCATTTTGAGCATAGGATATAATCGTAATTAATGTAAAAACAGTAGTAAGTAGTTTCTTCATAAATTCGAAATTATTTGTGCCCTGCAAAGGTAGTATTTATTAACACTTTTTTCAATAAAAAATCAGTAGCTTTAAATATATGGTCATTATTGTGACAAAATAATGAATTTTAGGGATAAGTATTTTGGGTTAACGTATTATTTATCAGGATTTTAAATATGGCATTGGCTTTTTATATTAAATGAATGTTATTATTAAAAATTTTGAATTTTTATTTAAAATGTTGGTGGAAATGAGTTATTTATGTTGATAACTTCCAGGATTCAACATCAAATCAGAATTAACAGAATATAGCCGAATGATTAGTTTATTTTTGGGTTTCAATTTTAAAATATGAGAACGCAAGACTCCGAAAAAAAACTGTTTTTATTAGATGCCTATGCATTAATTTTTAGAGCTTATTTTGCTTTTAGTAAAAACCCAAGAATTAACTCCAAAGGATTAAATACATCCGCAATTTTTGGGTTTGTGAATTCAATGCTTGAGATCATTAAGAATGAAAATCCTTCGCACTTAGCTGTAGTTTTTGACCCTCCTACTAAACTGAAACGAGCTGAAATCTATAGTGAGTATAAAGCCAATAGAAATGAAACACCGGAGGATATTAAACTTTCGGTGCCATATATTTTTGAGATTCTTCAAGCTATGAATATTCCTGTGGTAATGCAGGATGGATATGAAGCAGATGATGTGATTGGAACTTTGGCCAAAGAAGCTGAAAAAATGGGATTTCTTACCTATATGATGACGCCTGATAAGGATTTTGGACAATTGGTTTCGGATCAGATATACATGTATAAACCTGGGCGTTCTGGAAAACCAGCTGAGGTTTGGGGAGTTCCTGAGGTTTGTGAAAAGTTTGAAGTAAAACGCGTAGAACAGGTGATCGATATTCTTGGTTTATGGGGAGATGCTGTTGACAATATTCCTGGAGTTCCTGGCGTGGGAGAAAAAACGTCTAAAAAATTGATTGGGTTGTATGATACCATGGAGGGTATTTATGAGAATCTGGATCAATTAAAAGGTAAGCAACTGGAAAATTTTAAAAATTTTAAGGAACAGGCCTTTTTATCTAAACACTTGGCGACTATTGTGACAGACGTGCCGCATGAATTTCAAGTGGAGGACGCTAAAATGAACGAACCGAATAAAGACGCTTTAAAGAAAGTTTTTACCGAGTTGGAATTTAGAAGATTAGCGGAGAGAGTTTTAGGTGAGTCGATTCAGGTCAAAAAAGATACCGAAGGGGAACAGATGGATTTGTTTGCTGGAGAGAAAGAAGAGTCTAATGAGTCGGTGGAAGAAACACAGTTTAAGACTTTAGAGAATACCCCGCATAATTACATTTTGTGTGATTCTGTTGAAAAAATAGAAGAACTGATAAGTAAATTAAATAAGTCTTCGAGTTTCTGTTTTGATACAGAAACAACTTCACTCAATGTTTGGGAGGCCGAGCTGGTAGGTGTGGCCTTTAGTCTTAAGACAGGTGAAGGATATTATGTACCTTTTACAGAATCATTTGAGGAGTCTAAAGAAACTATTGCTAAGTTCAAGACACTTTTTGAGAGTGATAAATTTGAAAAGATTGGCCATAATCTAAAGTATGATGTGAACGTATTAAAAAAATACGATATCAGCGTATCCGGACCGTTGTTTGATACCATGGTAGCCCATTATCTATTACATCCTGATAATAATCGGAGAAGTATGGATGTTTTGGCTGAAAACGAGCTTGGTTATGTGCCTATGTCCATTACGGAGTTAATTGGAAAGAAGGGGAAAAATCAGAAATCCATGCGTGAAGTGCCTGTTGATTTGGCGTGTGAATATGCATGTGAGGATACCGATGTAACCTTACAACTAAAGGAACTTTTTGAACCGGAGTTAAAAAAGGGAAAAGAATACGAGATTTTTAGAGATGTGGAGATGCCTTTAATTCTGGTTTTAGGAGATATGGAAGAAGAAGGTGTCAATTTGGATACGGAGTTGTTACATGATTATTCAAAACGCTTAGAAAAAGAAATTACAGAAATAGAAGCTAAAATATATGAGGAGGCCGGAATGAAATTTTTGATCTCTTCACCTAAACAGGTAGGAGAAGTATTATTTGATCATCTAAAAGTTTCATCAAAGCCTAAAAAGACGAAAACCGGACAATATGCGACCAATGAAGAGGTTTTACAAAAATTAAGGTCGAAACACCCGGTGGTAGATTTGTTATTAGAATACAGAGAGGTTGTTAAGCTAAAAAACACCTATGTAGACCCATTACCAGAACTGGTAAATCCAAAAACACTGCATTTGCATACGAGTTATAATCAAGTCGTGGCTGCTACCGGTAGATTGAGTTCTGATAAACCAAATCTTCAAAACATTCCAATTCGTTCAGAAAGAGGTAAAGAAATTCGAAAAGCATTTATTCCAACTAAGGGTAGAACCTTGATTGCTGCCGATTATTCACAGATAGAATTAAGAATTATTGCCGCTTTATCGAAAGATAAAAACATGATGGAAGCGTTTCAAAGCGGTCAAGATATTCATGCCTCAACTGCTGCAAAAGTGTATGATATTTCTATTGATGAGGTGACCAGAGAACAACGATCGCATGCGAAAATGGTGAACTTTGGAATTATATATGGAATTTCAGCATTTGGTTTATCGCAGCGTTTAGGTATATCCAGAAGAGAAGCAAAACAGATAATCGATAGTTATTTTGAACAATTTCCTGGGATAAAAGAATACATGGATGCATCCATTCAAAATGCACGTGAGAATGGTTATGTAGAAACGGTATTGGGTAGAAGAAGATATTTGAAAGATATTAATTCGGGGAATGCAGTGGTTAGAGGTTTTGCAGAGCGAAATGCAATTAACTCTCCTATTCAGGGTTCAGCAGCTGATATGATCAAGTTAGCTATGATCAAAATTCAGGAATACATGAAAAAGGCAAAGTTGAAATCTAAGATGATTTTACAGATTCATGATGAATTGATATTTGACGCAACTATGGATGAAACTGAAGAGTTGATGCAGAAAGTGAAAGATTTGATGCGCGAAGCTTTGGATATTGGAGTGCGCATGGATGTTGATGCCAATACAGGATCAAATTGGTTAGAGGCACATTAAAAGTTTGAAAGAGATTCTGCCAAGCAGAATCTCTTTTTTGTTTTATAACTTGAGTACTCTTTTAGTTTGAATGGCTCCTTTCTCTGAAGTGATTTGGATAAGAAACATTCCACCTGGAAGATTTGAAGTGTTTAACTGTATCTGATCAGAATAACTATTCGTTTGTTGAATTATTCCTCCGTTTAAATCAATCACTCTTATTTGAGACCCGCTAATATCGCCAGAGATAGTAATCCGATCCATACAAGGAACCGGAAAAACGTTAAATTGAATATTTGTTGAGTATTCTGCTATTGAAGTTGTTAGATCGATGATGTCTATATTACCGTTCGCATCAAATGGATTTGACCATTTTTCTTCAGTATAAATTTCCTGACCTGAAAGCGTTTTGATAAAAGCAATGATTTGATCTATTTCTTGAGTAGTTAAGTTGAGCCTTTGCAAGTTTCCACCTGGTCTAAGCTTTGGATCCAGGTTATTATTGCCAGGTTGATTTGGAACGCTGTCATAATGTGAGATTACTGCTTCTAATGTTGAAAAGCCTGCATTATGCATTAAAGGACCATTTAACACACCAGAAGAATTAAACAGATCTCTTAATGATGGTGATTTTGTATTGGTAAGATCAGTGCCTCCGCCAAGTGACCCAATCACTCCGTTGTTTCTAGTGTTAGGTACAATGTCAAACTCAGGAGCCTGATGACATCCATTGCAACCTGCGCCACCAGCAGTTCGCAACCCTGTATTATCAAATTGGGGAGGAGCTAAGAATAGATTCTTCCCGGCATTTTCCATGTTTGAAAAGTTGCTAAAAGGGTTGTTGATATTATTTACGGCATCTAATCCGGCATCAAATTTTGAATCGAAAGATTGAATACTTCTAATGAATTGTGCCAATGCATTTTGGATTCTGATTTCATTTACGATAGTATCTCCATAAGTGAAAGAAAACAGTTTATTGTAATAAGGTTGGGATGCAATTTTTCTAAAAAGAGAATCAATGTCTGGATCTCCATTTGAGCCGCTAAAACCCATTTCAACGTGATCTTGAATTGGCAAGGTGGTTTGTTCCTCTAGTGTTAGGGCCCGTTCATCCCAAAAGAAATGGGTTTCATTACTAAAACGACTATTAACCAGTCTCATTGAATGTCTGCCTGTGGTTCCATTTACTCCAATACTTGCTGTTGCAGTATCACCAAAAGCAAATTGTTGTTGATGGCAGCTGGCACAGGCTATGGTATTATTTCTGGATAAAATTTTATCATAGAAAAGAACACGCCCAAGAGTTGCTCCACTATTGGATATAGGATTGTTTACGGTATTGTCTTTAGTGACATACTGTGGATAGGGCTGATTATCATAATTAAACAAGTTGTTTAGATCTATTGTTCCGGAGATCAAAAAAACGGAACCAATAATAGCAGAAGTAACAATAAGAACCTTTTTCATACGCTTTGATTTGAATAAAAAACTATGCTAAACGGTTCTTAGACTGTTGTGAGGTTAAAAGGTTTAATTGAATATTGAAATAAACAAAAAAGCACTTCATTTGAAGTGCTTTTTTGTTCTAAAATGTTTCTTTAAACTGCTTTAAAAAGCGCGCATCATTTTCATAAAATAATCTGAGGTCATCTACCTGGTATTTTAGCATAGCTATACGTTCTATTCCCATACCGAAAGCAAAGCCTGAATATTTTTCTGTATCAATATCAAAGTTTTTCAATACGTTAGGATCTACCATTCCGCATCCTAGAATCTCTAACCAACCGGTTCCTTTTGTAATTCTATAATCAGCTTCGGTTTTTAACCCCCAGTAAACATCTACTTCAGCGCTTGGTTCAGTAAATGGGAAATAGGATGGTCTTAAGCGGATTTTAGCCTCTTCACCAAAAAACTCTTTAGCAAAGTATAAAAGTGTAAGTTTAAGATCCGCGAAGCTGATATTTTCATCAATAACCAAACCTTCAATTTGATGAAATATGCAGTGTGCACGTGCTGAAATAGCTTCATTTCTATATACACGTCCTGGAGCAATCACACGAATAGGTGGTTTTTGACTTTCCATAACTCTAGCCTGAACGGAACTAGTATGCGTTCTAAGAGCAAAGTTTCCAGGTAAATCTACAAAAAAAGTGTCTTGCATATCTCGTGCAGGATGTTCTTCGGGGAAGTTCAACGAGGTAAAGTTATGCCAATCATCTTCCACTTCAGGACCTTCTGCAACGGAGAAAGCCATTTTATTAAAGATTTGAATAATTTCATTCATAACTAATGAAACCGGATGACGAGAACCTGTTTCATACGGAAATCCCGGACGGGTAAAATCAACATGATTGAATTTTTCACCAATACCAGTAGAGTCTAAGCTAACTTTCAGTTCATCTATTTTACTCATCGCTGAAGCTCTAAGTCCATTGATTAACTGTCCCAATTCACGTTTTTCCTCAGGAGCAACATTTTTGAAATCAGAAAAAAGAGACTTTAGAATTCCCTTTGAGCCTAAATATTTAATTCTAAAAGCTTCGATTTCTTCTACGCTTTTAGCTTTTAGGTTGTTGATTTCTTCCTGATAATTTCCAATCTTATTTTTCATGTGTACACATTGAGCCGCGAAAGTATAAAATTTCATTGATGGAATGCATATTGTAGAACCGGCATAGGCATGAATACATTCTAAATTATGATAGAATTACGGCTCTAAAATTGTGGTGAACGATGTAAAAGAATATTTTCGTTTCAGATGACATTTGGATTTAGAAAAAGTTCACTGGGGTCTAGGATTTATTTATCCATGATTGCGTTGATAGTTATTTCACTAATTATAACTGGGGTATCTACTATTTACTTTTTTAAAAATCAAAACGATGTTTATCATTTGGCTAGATTGCAAAGAAAGGAGCAGTCTATCATGTTGGCATTAAAATACTTTGTAATAGAAGAGAGTATTGATGAGGTAGATTTAAGACTGAATAAAAAATTGGATGAACTTACCAATATTCATGGATTAGATTTAAATCTTTATAATGAGTATGGTGGGTTGGTCTATAGTACAATTTTGGATGACACTAAAGACTTTTTAGCCCAAGAGAATATATCTTCAGCCATTATAGATTCTGTGGCGCGTACGGATGATCCTGTTATTGTAGACGAAGAATGGGAAGATCAGAATTATTTATCCACTTTTTTCTTAATTGAAAATCGTAAGAATTTACCTATCGCTGTTGTTCATATACCATATCACAAGGATGGAAAAAGATCAAAAGAAGAATTGAGTGCATTTCTTCATACATTGGTTCAGGTCTTTTTGCTTTTATTCGTTGGAGCGAGTGTTATTGCTTATTTCTTGTCTAATTATATTATTAAATCTTTACAGGCGGTTTCAGAAGGAATTAAGCAAACACAGTTGGCTGGTAAAAATCCGCACATTGAATGGGATAGTGATGATGAGATTGGAGAGTTGGTAAAGGATTATAACCGAATGGTAGATGAACTCCAGGAAAGTGCGGATCTACTGGCTAAAAGTGAACGGGAGTCTGCATGGAAAGAGATGGCCAGACAAGTCGCCCATGAAATCAAAAATCCATTGACTCCAATGCGTCTAAATATCCAACATTTACAACGTAGTATAACAGACAATCCTGCAGAGGTTCAGGAGCGCATGGATAAATTTTCACGTGTTATGTTGGAACAAATTGATACACTATCCAGGATTGCAAGTGAGTTTTCCAATTTTGCAAAAATGCCCAGAACGATTTTAGAGCGATTAAATCTATCTGATACTTTAAGTTCTGCGGTTGAACTTTATAGTAGCACCCCAAATGTTGAGGTTATATTTGAGAATAAGATTAACGATAGCGTAGAAGTTGACGCAGATAGAAAACAGTTAATTAGAGCTATTAGTAATTTAATTAAAAATGGTATTCAATCTATTCCAAAAGGGAGAATGGGTAAAATTCAGGTTGTTTTATACCGGGAAAATGAAAAAATCCATATAGATGTTTCGGATAATGGAAAAGGGATTGCAGAAGAGGAGAGAGAGAAAATATTTGAACCATATTTTACCACAAAATCAGGAGGAACCGGACTGGGCTTGGCTCTTGTAAAAAACATTTTTAATGAGTTTGGTGCAGATATATCGTTCGAGTCGCAAATGGATATAGGAACGACTTTTACAATTAACTTTAGATAAAATTATAAGCAACATCTGTGTGATACTTGGTTATTTTTGAAGCTTAGAAAAATTAGTACAATGACATACGAAAATATATTGGTAGAGAGTGAAAATGGAATCACGAGAATTACCATAAACAGACCTAAACAATTGAATGCTTTAAATTCAGCAACAATCTCGGAATTGAGTCATGCATTTAAAGCGTCTGAATCAGATAATAATACGCGTGTCATTATCGTGACCGGTATTGGTGAAAAAGCATTCGTTGCGGGTGCGGATATTAAAGAGTTTGCAGAGTTTTCAGTAAGTGAAGGAGAAGCGTTAAGTCGTGTAGGACATGATACTTTGTTTAACGTAGTAGAGAATCTTAAAACACCGGTAATTGCTGCGATCAATGGTTATTGCCTGGGAGGAGGATTAGAATTGGCTATGGCTTGTCATATCCGAATAGCGTCTGATAATGCAATGATGGGGCTTCCTGAGGTTTCCTTAGGTGTTATTCCGGGATATGGCGGTACGCAAAGGTTAACACAACTTGTTGGAAAAGGTAAAGCCTTTGAATTAATCATGACGGCAGGAATGATGAAGGCGGAAGAGGCTAAAGATTGGGGATTAGTTAATCATGTAACATTCCAAAGTGAATTAATCGGTTTAGCCGAAAAAATTGCTGGTAGAATATCTAAAAACTCACCAAAAGCAATTAGTCTGGCCATAGAGGCGGTTAATGCAGCGCATGTTGACGGTGTGAATGGTTTTGAAGTAGAAATTAATAAGTTTGGAGAGTCTTTTGGAACAGATGATTTCAAAGAAGGTACAAAGGCATTTTTAAATAAAGAGAAACCAAAATTTACAGGAAAGTAAAATAAAAAAGCCGGTAAGATTTCTTACCGGCTTTTTTGTGTTTATCTTTTTCTAAACCCTACTTTGTCTCTGATTCTGTTTAAAACATCATCCGCTATTTTCTGGGCCTTTTCGGCACCTTTTAAAAGTTCTTCATCCAATATATCCTTGTGGGCCATCAAATGATCATATTTTTCACGTGCCTCTCCAAAAACGTCTAATATCATATTTAAAAGTTCTTTTTTGGCATGTCCATAACCGTAGTTTCCAGCCAAATAATTTGAACGCATTTCTTCTACTTTATCTGTAGGTGCGATTAGACTATATAATTGGAAAGGAATACTATTATCCGGATTTTTAGGTTCTTCCAAAGGAGTATTGTCCGTAAGGATGCCCATAACTTGCTTTTTCAGTTCTTTTTTAGGTGCAAAAATGTTAATGAAGTTTCCGTAACTTTTGCTCATCTTTTGCCCATCAGTTCCCGGAACTAACATCACGTTTTCCTGGATTTGTGCTTTAGGAATTACAAAAGACTCCCCATAGATATGATTAAACGAACTGGCTAAATCACGTGTCATTTCCAAATGTTGTTTTTGGTCTTTACCCACAGGAACAATATCCGAATCGTAAAGTAGGATATCACATGCCATGAGAACAGGATAATCAAATAATCCGGCATTCACATCACTTAGTCTATCTGATTTGTCCTTAAATGAATGTGCATTAGCCAACATTGGGAATGGTGCAATACAATTCAGATACCATGTTAATTCGGTTACCTGAGGAATATCACTTTGTCTATAAAATATCGTAGAATCTGTATCTAACCCCATGGCAAGCCAGGCCGCGGCAACGCTATATGCGTTATTCCTGATAATTTCAGGATCTTTTATTGCGGTTAAAGAATGCATATCCGCAATAAAAAGTAAAGATTCGTTTTTGGGGTCCTTAGCCAATTCTATGGCTGGATTTATTGCTCCCAAAACATTACCCAAGTGGGGAGTGCCTGTGGCTTGTACACCTGTTAATACTCTTGACATTTTAGAATTATTGATTTAGCTGACGAAAGTAAGCCTAATTCAAAATTTAAAATGTAGAATTTTTGAAAAAATTATAAGTCATTAATGATAGCAGTCCAAATACTCAAGAGTCCATTTTCGTACCGTGTCCATATGGGTCTTACTATGCCATTGTGCGCTGAAATATTGATATAATCTCCAAAAAATACTTGTGATATTGGTGAAAAAGGAGAAGCACTAATCTTTATGTTTTGGAATGTACTTCCACCATCTTTAGAAACGGCAAGGAATACATCAGTTTGATTATCAACGTAGTTTCTTCGATCATAAAAAATGATATAGATGTAACCTGTGGATTGATCAATCGTCATCCATGGTAAAAATTGATGTGTATTGGTTTGATCATTATTCACTTTTAACGGCTCACTCCAGGTTTGTCCCTGATCAGTTGATTTAACTATAAAAATGTCTGTGTTGAGTTCTCCGTTTCTTTGATCAGACCAACAGACATAAAGATTTCCATGGAAGGCTTTATAACTCATGTCGGATGCGGTTATTGGCATGCCGTTAGTTCTCCCTAAACCCTCTATGGTTTGATTCCAACCTTTAATCTGTTTGGCAATAAGCCTTTCTTTACTAATAGGTTGGTCAGGTGAATACGTATTAAAATAAATTCCATTATCGTATGCCCAGGCCACATGCATTTCACCTTCTAATCCAATTGCTGGAACAGCACCTTCTGTTGTTAGGTCATCATCAATACAATTCCCAGGTTTGGAACTTAAAACTACAGGTTCCGACCAGTTTTTACCCAGGTCATCTGAATACGAAGCGAGGATATTGCTTTGATGACTGGCGTCTTGACTTCCATATTGATCAAATTGCGTCCAGGATACGTATACTCTATTTCTTTTTATATCAAATACAGCCCATTCTTTATCCTGATCTTTAGGTGGATTATGTCCTATGGAAAAGCCTCTTTTAAATTTTTTTCCATTTTTTTTTGAAGGTTGGCAAACGATACGATCTAAAAAACTACCATGAACATAGGCCTTACCCTTTGGAAGAGATAAGTGGAAATAGAGAAATTCTCCATTCATCAATGGAATAATGCATGGATCACCCCATATACCATATTTCGACTTGATTTTGAGAGGTGCCCATGTTAATCCGGCATTTTCACTTCTATACAATCGGTTGATATTAGCTCCAGCCATCATGATATTACTATCTATAAGAGAAATAGCAATCGTAGGTTCTTCTGGTCCATGTAGGCTTTTATCTTCATCGATTTTGACATTTTGAAATGTTTGTCCAAACACGGAAATTGATAAAATTGAAAGTATAAATACTAAGCTTCTCATTTCATTATGGATTTAAATTCGCTTAAGATAATAGCCGTAGCTCCCCAAACCTGATGTCCTAAGATGTCAAAATAGGGTGATTTAATTTTGTAGTTATTTTGAGTATGTATATTCCCATGTTTAATAATTTGATCATCGAATAATAAGGATACAGGTACTTCAATGATTTCATCAACTTCGAAATCATCTTTTTTAAATCGGGGTTTTTCGGTTAGAACTCCAACTACCGGAGTAACCAGAAACCTGGAGGGAGGAATATAAATCTTAGATAATTGCCCAATGATTTCTAAATGCGTGGAACCAATACCGACTTCTTCTTCTAGTTCCCTTATTGCAGTAGCTTCTATACTAGTGTCTTCTGGGTCTTGTGAACCTCCAGGAAATGCGATTTGTCCGGAATGTACACCTTCATACACGGGTCTTTTAATTAAAGTGAAATGGGCTTCTTCGTTTTTATTGAATATCATAATCATGACTCCTCCAATTCTCGGATTAGGATTGGAATGGAGTAATTCCGTTCTATTTTTAATTTTAAAAGGAGACATGAGTTGATGCGCATCAGGGTTGAGCTTTGCAATTCTATTTTTGATGTTAGAAGTGAAAATATTAAAATCCATACACAGTCTCTTCTTAATTAAAACTGGGACCAAATATATGAGATTATAGAAAGAACATTATATTAGTTTTATGTACATCTGTAAACCGTTAAAAGATTTCTAATGACTGAAAAGGACATCCAATTAGAACGTAATTCAAGGATAATTAGAATTTCCTGGATTATTCTATTGGCTAGTAGTGTGATACTGTTGATCTCTCTGTTTTTTATTCGAAAAAACTATGAGAATATTGGGACACATTTTGATTTTATTAATGCCATAGAAAATCAGGAGTCAAAGGTTATGCAACTTTCGGAAAACTGTTTACTTGTTATTGAGGACAGTTTGAATATCAATCAATCCGTTGAAATATTAAAAAGCGGAATTCAGGAGGTAAAAGAAATGAATGGGGCATTGATCGAATCTGAATATTTATCGGAGATAAATAAATCGAATGTTCGAGATAGAATTCAAGAAGTGCACAGAGTGCATAATAGCTATCTGGGTATTACGGAGCTTATTTTAAATAATGATAAAGGCGTTTTAGAAAATAGGGAAGTGATTCAATCTCAATTAGAATCAAAAACGAAATCGTATATATCTGAACTAAGAGGTTTGAGAAATTGGTCGTTGGAAATGAATTCCAGCAATAGTTTATCAATGTATAAATGGCTGGGAATCTCCAATTTTGTTTACTTGTTTTTATTAGTTTCTGCATATTTTTTGATCATTAAGCCTTTACGAAGAAGTTTACATCAAATTCAATTATTGGTGAGTAAGTGGAAAACCAGAGTTAGGAAGTCTGAGAGTGCAATGAATGTGGCTATAGGTCAGGAAAAGGAAAGTAAGTTACTGTTAAAAACCAAGATAGCACAGGTAATGAAGTTGCAGGAAAGTTTAAAAGTGGCTATTCATACTGCAAATCAGGTTAAACAAGATAAAAATCTGGTATATTTTAATGCGGCAACGGATTTGGGTGATTATTTGAAAGTATTAAATCGACAAAAGGAGATTTTAGAAAATCAAACGAATATTGCCCAGCAGATAGGTTGGAGTACCATGACCAACACAATTGCGCAATTAAATGCTATGGTGGGAGATTATTTCAACCAATCGAAACATGGACATACCAATAAGAATCAAAAAGAAGTTTATTTATCGCAGTTAATCAGTGAGATTTTGATTTCTAGTTCTAATAACAATGATCAAGTGGTATTTGAACAAGTAGCAGATATGCCCACGGTGAAAACGGACGTGGAACTTTTAAAGCGAGTTCTGGCTCCTTATTTCGAGCTTATTTCGGATGTGGAAACCTCGGGTAGCGTAAAAATATCCATCATTGAAGATGGAGCGATTTGTGAGATTAAGTTCATGGGCTTAACAAATAAGTTTAAAGAGCGATTAGTCAAAATTGAGAATAAGGAATTATCTGATCTGAATTTTGAAGAATATAAGATTCATATGTCTAAAAATACAATTGAGGAACGTGGGGGAAAACAATGGATACAGTCTATGAAAGCCCACAATGGTGTATTTATTATTAGTTGGGTTTTATAATGACGATTTAGTTAAAGAGTTTAAATTTTGATTGATTGTAGTCATAGATGAAAGTCAGTAGTTTTGGTAGACACTAAACTACCTTTTACTATGAAAACATTATCTTCAATTAAATTGAGGACTCAAAAAGAAGACTTCTCAGGGGCTAGATTTATTTTAAAGATGTCAGTTGTTCTTGCAGCAATGTTTATGCTTCTAGAAGCGCTAAGAGTACCTGTTTTATAGATTTTATTTGGTTTTATTAATAAAAAAGTCCCGGAATGATTTCATTCCGGGACTTTTTGTTTTATCTGATGAGGTTAACTGTACCGTTGTAGATATAGCCCTTAGCTTCATCGGTATCTTCATGAGCGATAATTCGCCAGACGTAAACGCCATTTTGAGCCATTTTGGTAGATCCCTGAACACGTCCATCCCAAGGTTGATTGAGATCGGTGGATTCAAAAACGATACCTCCCCAACGGTCGTAAATAATTAAAGAATATTTGGATAAATCCATTCCTACTGCTCTTGGAGCAAATACATCGTTTTGACCATCACCATTTGGTGTGAATGAATTTGGAACAAAGATGTTGTACTCGGCTCCTATTCTAAGAAGTTGAGTTACATCATTCTTACAAGACTTGGTTGTTGTTACCTCAAGCGTTACAGGATAGTTTCCAGTATCAGCTGGGAATTTATAAGTAGGATTTTGTTCTGAAGCAGAATCTAGACTACTAAAGTCCCACGCCCAACTTTGGATATCACCAATAGACTGATCTTTAAATTGTACTACAGTGTTGTAAATAGTAGTTTGATCGGGATTCATATTGAACTTGGCAATAGGTAACGGATGAACAGTAATAAAATCAGTTTGAGTGATTTCATTTTCACAGCCAAACGGAGTGATCACTCTTAAGTGGACATCATATACACCTTCAGTTAAAT